>Ga0308159_1000064_pt1 | contig 444780 bp, 314 predicted proteins | sample PhyCR1_FD_201040 | JGI IMG/M metagenome (GOLD analysis project Ga0308159, IMG submission 201040) | Phyllosphere microbial communities from UC Gill Tract Community Farm, Albany, California, United States - DLSLC.R1 | ecosystem: Host-associated > Plants > Phyllosphere > Unclassified | place... | reverse complement strand
TTTTATATCTCTGATCTTGGACCGAATTGAACAATTCTTGAATTTGTTCATGACTTTCGACTTTCGTCTGCCTACTCGTCACGCTTACATGATTGTGTTTTCTTAAAGAACTTTCTGCGCTTCAACTCCCGTATCCGCTATATTCCGATGGCACCAGGCCCTCTTTATCTTTTTTTGTTTTCCCTCCGTTTCCGTTGGGACTGCAAAGGTAGAAATCTTTTCTGAACTTCCAAAAACTTTTTGAAGTTTTTTTCTTTTCTCTTTTTTCGATTTCCGCGTTTAACTCGCGTTAAACCCTTCTTTTTTCAGGGGTTCTTCTCTCGAAGCAACCGTTCCTCCCTTGCGGAGTGGTGCAAAGATAGGAAGTTTAGGAACAAACTTCCAAGCCTTTTGTTCTTATTTATCTCATTTTGGGCATAACTACCTGGAAAGATGGGAGATTCTTTTTCGAAAGGGCCCTCCCGGAGCGGAACTGCAGGGGCAGATGGCCGGTGAAAGGTTCTGCGCGCGGGGAGGCGGGCGGCCGGCAGCTGCGCTATCACGGAATAAGGACGAAGTATGTGGAAGGCACACTGCCGGGGCTCATGACCGGTATCTTGCCCAAATTGCATGCAGCAGGCAGCGCCGAGCTGGACGTAAACGGCCGCAAACATGGTCGTATCGGGCGGCCAATGGAGGGCATTTAAACCTGCATCATATCATGGGTTAGTTTAGGGTTTAGTTAGGGTTTAATTAGGGTTAGTTTAGGTTTAGTATAGGTACAAGCTATACTAAACCTAACTTAAGGCTAAGCTATAGGTAAACAAAAACCACACTAAGGGATAAGAGAATAGTAATGTGTTATCTTCGTATTAGCTCCACACCGAATCCGATTCAGGCATGCAATGGGGAAGCGCCCAAGATAGCCACCGCCAGCTTGCAAGGTGAGGCTACCCCCTAGCCTATCAGCGATAGAAAAAATAAGAGAAATAGAAAAGAGATTAAAAGCAGATAGAAATGCTGCGTTAGGAAACAGAGAAATAAATTAGTGCTTTTCATCCGTTTTAAAAACCCAAAAACGTTGAAGTGTATAGTTGAAACCCAAAGAAACGAGCAACTCTACAACAAGTTTTGAGAAAAGGAAATTCATATGATATACATTCACTAAAAAATGAATCCCTGTAGACTTCAGTGCAATGCTACCACAAACAACAATTACAAATTTCCATAGCTGGCTTCCCACAGACTTTTGTGTACTTCCAAACGACCAGTAACGATTGATCAAAAAATTAACAATAGCTCCAAGGCTACCGCTAATAGCATTAGAAAAAGGAGCGCTGATATGAAGTAACTTATAACAAGCTGAGTATACTCCAAAATCAAACAATCCGCCTAAAAAGGCGGAAAGCTGTGCTTTTAAAAAAGTAACAAACTTGGAAGACATCGTTAAATATCCCCCTCCTGCTGTTTCTTCAATTTATCCTCTTTATCTTTTTCATCCCCTAATTTGAGAAGTAGGCGCGTATCATTCGCATTAATTACAAATAGTGCAATACAAATTACAAGTACGCACCAATCAATGGATCCCGGCATTAATACTTCCAAGAGCATGACTAATGAAATAATCACTCGAATTTCAGTGGGTCCCAAAATTCCAGCGTCTATTGTATATTTATCCGTAATTCTATACCTAAGCTGAGAAATAATCATTGCCCAACCATACAAAGCCACCAACGTAAATCCCAGATATTTGTAATCTCCTACAGTGTAAAGCACATATCCCAATCCAATGAAAACCGTACTGATCCAATCCATTACAATATCCAACGCAAAACCGTACCAGCGACGGGATTTATTCCGATAAAATGCGATCCGTCCATCCAATGAATCACCAAACCACTGCACAAAAAAACCGGGAATTCCTAGAAGTAAATAACGGATATCAACGTATTCGGCCAGTATAAAACTCCCCAATATCATTAAAGAACCTAAAAATCCGATTGCTGTAAGTCCATCAGAAGTAATCCAATTGGGGATCCGGGGAACGAGATACGAAATAAGCTTTTGTTCGGGTTCACTTAAGATATTTGTTCGCTTTCTATCCTGAAAAAGCTTTTTATTTATTTTTAACTCACTCATTATCTGCTATTATAGCCATTTATTTTCTTTATACCAAGCCAATGCCTCCATTAAGCCTTTCTTCAAATCATATTTAGGTTGGTATTGTAGCTGACGTTGAGCCGCCGAGATATCACAGCCCCAGTTTTCAGCTGTAAGTTCATTCAGCCGTTCAGGATATAGTACAGGTATTGCTTTAGATTTCCTATACAGAAGCTCAAAAATAACGGCTATAGTTTTCACAAGCCCCAAAGGGATATGCATACGAAACATTCTCTTTTGGCTAAACTCTTTAAAAATTTTCGCCATCTCATAACGGCTATATACCTGTCCGTCACTGAGGTTATACACCTGTTTCCCACCCTGGTCAAAACGACAGGCATCAATAATGGCCTGTACCAAGTCCACGACATAAATAAAGCTAAGCTTCTGTGGCGAGCGGCCAACATATGCGTCCATACCTCCGTTCATGGTTTTAAAAAGAATAAAAATATCCTTTTCACGGGGACCATATACTGCAGTAGGTCGCAAAATTGTTATTGGATAATCTTTAAAGTCATTCAATACAAGTTCCGCTTTCTGCTTACTACGTCCATATGCTGTAACTGGATGATAGGGATTACTTTCATCGATTAGAATTGCATCATAGCGAACGGGACCAATAGCGGCCAAACTACTAACAAAAACAAATCTTTTGATGGGATTTTTTAATGAAAAACAAGCCGATGCCAAATTTTTTGTATACCCAACATTGACCTTTTCAAGGTCTTCTTCATGTTTGGCGCGGGTCATTGCAGCAGCATGAACTACATAGGTATAGTTTTCTGCTTCCAACAATTCTCTGATAGATCCTTCATCAGAGAAATCCGGGTAAACAAATTTATCTACAACGGAGCGAATTTCTGAAACATCACTTGACTTTCTCACCGCAGCATGAACTTCCATCCCTGCCGCCTTCGCTGCTCTTGTCAAATGATAGCCTACAAAACCACTCGCTCCGGTGATTAATATTTTTTCTATCATAATGATTTTTGATACAAACGATAACGTTTGTACAATTCTCCATTCATTTGCTCAATTGCGTGGTTCATCATATAATTGTGCTCCAACATCCATGAACATTCGGCCCCTTTAATATTGGAATCTTTTGATTCTTTTATAATTCGACCATACAAACATGCCTCAATACCTAGTTTACGGTAGTCTTCCAACACCCCTAACATGAGTACGCGAAGCAAATTTATTTTTTTCTTTCCAAATAACAATTTGAAAATTCCCGTAGGAAGTAAACGTCCGCGCTTCACCTTGATCAGGATCTGGTTAATATCTGGTATGCCCAGACCAAAACCAACAAGCTCACCATCTTTCTCAGCTACGATAGCAAATCGTGGATCGAGGATCATTTTTAGATCCTTGGCTGTATAATTAAATTCGTCTTCGGTCATGGGAACAAATCCCGAATTTTTATCCCATGCTCTATTGTAAATATCCCGAACTCTCGCCGCCTCATTTTTAAAATCTTTCACATTGAACTGACGCAAGGTGATACCAGATCTTTTCAGACGCTCCTCCAACCTATCCAAAAGCAATACAGAACGTTTATCAGCAGATTTCTCCATCACCAAATATGCGCGTAAGTCCACTTTATGACCATAGCCTGAATTGGTAATTAGATCGATGTAATAGGGAGAATTATAGGGCATCATAGCTACCGGTGGCATATCAAAGCCTTCAACCAATAAACCTACCGTGTCATTGGTCGACAAATTAATCGGTCCCACAATCGTATCACCACCTTTTGCTTTAACCCATTTTTCTGCTGTTTCAAACAATGCGTTTGCGACCTCCTGATCATTTATACAATCGAAAAATCCCCATTGCCCCTCATTCACATGATTAAAGGCGTTATGGTTGTTATTCCAGATTGCACAAATGCGGCCAACAATTTTATCGTTACGATAAGCTAGAAAAGGTTGTGCTTGAGAATGTTTATAAAAAGGATGCTTGTCAGGGGAAAGCAAATCGTTTTGTTCAAGAAATAAGGCGGGCACATAATTAGGATTTCCCTCATAGAGACTATGAGGGAAATCTATAAACAGCCGTCTTTGTTTCTTCGTTTCAACGGGTATAATCTGAATCATATACGATTAGATTTTATATTAATGTTTCAACTTCAGCTTGTTTGAATACTTTAACCATCTTTTCAATAGCCTCGTCGATTTGGTCATAAGTATGCGTCGCCATCAATGAAAAACGGATCAAAGACTCTTCAGCAGGAACTGCCGGAGAAACAACTGGATTGACAAACACGCCATCATCTTGGAGCATTTTTGTTACCCAGAACGTTTTTTCGTTGCTACGAATAAAGATTGGTAAAATTGGACTCTCCGTCGCACCTAGATCAAATCCATGATCCAGTAACTGTGCTTTGGCATAATCTGTATTTTTCCATAATTTTTCAATGTGCTCAGGCTCATTCTGAATAATTTCCAATGCTTTCAATGTTGAAGCTACAGAAGCTGGAGTCATTGAAGCACTGAACATCACCGAGCGTGCATTATGTTTTAAGAAATCAATTACATCGGCATCACCAGCTACAAATCCACCTAAAGACGCTAAGGATTTACTAAAGGTACCCATGATCAAGTCCACATCGTCATTAAGCCCAAAATGCGAAGCTGTACCAGCGCCTTTGTGACCAATAACACCTAAACTATGTGCGTCATCAACCATTACTGCCGCATCAAACTCATTGGCAATAGCGGTAAGTTCAGGCAAATTAACAATATCACCCTCCATACTAAAGATACCATCCGTACAAATTAACTTCGCGCTATCCTCAGGTAGGCGAGATAACTTTGCACGCAAGTCATCCATATTGTTGTGACCGTATTTAATTACCTTAGAAAAAGATAAACGGCTACCATCAATAATGGATGCGTGGTCGCGTTCATCTAATAAAATATAATCATTACGCCCCATTAGACATGACAAAGGGCCAAGATTTGATTGAAATCCTGTACTAAAAAGAATAGCAGCTTCTTTACCCACATAAGCAGATAATTTTTCTTCCAGTTCTACGTGAATATCCAACGTACCGTTTAGGAAACGAGATCCAGCACATCCAGTACCATACTTTTCCAAAGCGTCTTGCGCTGCTTTTATAATACGTGCATCAGTCGTTAACCCTAAATAAGAGTTAGAACCAAACATCAATACACGTCTACCATCGATTTTTACCTCGGTATCTTGTTTTGATTGAATAGGTCTAAAATAGGCATATAAGCCTTTAGCTTTCAACTCCTCAACAATCTTAAATTGCGATATTTTTTCGCCTAACTTTCCTTTACTCATGCGATAAAAAGGTATTTCTAAAACTATTTCTAACTTTTAGATGTTATTGTAACAAACAAAATTATCGAATTGGACTTTTATATAAAAAACTCGGTCTCCGATGAAAAATCTGCTATATCCACAATGTAAGCTAAAATTCTACGTTGTATATATTCACAATAATTCCAAAAAAACGTTGCAAACATACGAAAACATAATCTGACTTTCACTTAAATTTAGTCATATTTTTAACACATCGTCCAAAACAGTTAATTTTATTTTAATACTCCGCTAACATCCCTCCACATAATTCTACTTTAAAATAAGACAATTTTAATAATTATATTTGCGAACTTTAAATTATCCTATAATTAGTTACATTTAGGTTCATTGCAATAGCAATGGTGTAGACTTACTAATATACAACAATATATGGCTTTATCTTCAGATATCAATATAAAAAATAAAAAAGCTTCTTTTGAATATCACTTACTAGACAAGTACATAGCAGGAATTCGGCTATTGGGAACAGAAATAAAATCCATCCGCGAGGGTAAGGCAAATATTAACGATAGTTTCTGCAGTTTTTTTGAAGACGGACTCTACATTCGTAACATGCACATTGCCGAATACTCCATGGGTTCTTTCTATAATCATGAGGCAAAACGGGACCGTCAGCTGCTATTGACAAAAAGAGAATTAAAAAAATTGAAAGAGAAGGGGGAAGAACGTGGTTTTACCATTGTCCCTTTACGTATTTTTATCAGTCCGCGTGGTTTTGCTAAAGTTGAAATTGCGTTGGCACAGGGTAAAAAGGATTTTGACAAACGGGAAAACATCAAAGAAAGAGATGTCAAGCGTGAACTTGACCGTGTAATGAAATTCTAGGTTAACGCGCCAGGACATATGCACCTGGCGTAATGCCTACTCTGCTTTTAAAAAGCCGAACAAAGTAGTTGACATCATTAAACCCTGCACCATAGCAAGACTCCTTAACATTGCGGGTTTGCAAAAGCATCTTTTTCGCTACCTCAATACGCTGTTGGATCACATACTCCATAGGACTAAGTCCTAACTCACGGTTAAACATCCGCGTAAGGCTCGCCTTACTCATGTGAGCAGTCCGTTCGAGCAGTGCCATTGTGATTTTCTCCGTAATATGATTCTGAATAAACTCTTGCAAATGTAGCAGAATCTTGTTGGGCGATTTACCAATTTTCAATGCAATCGATGACTGAGACTGCAATAACCGAATTGTAAGCTCTTTAAAAGCGAGATCGGCGAGCACATCTTTTAACGGATTTTCGCTGATAATGATCTGAAATAACTTGTTCACCAAGTCCGCGAGCTCCGTAGAATTATAGAGATGAAAAAGGTCGGGATCAATACGCCACTGATTGACCTGCTCTTTGGGATAAAATTCATTTAAATAGTCCAAAACTGCTGCTATCTTCTCTTTATGAATTGTCAAAGCAGTACACTGCGTAGGCTTTTCCAAAGTTGCTTCAGGAAAATCGATGTGCATGCCAACAAGGGCGGGCAATACCATCATCTGCCCCGGCAGATAATCAAAAGACTTTATATGATCCAAATGCATGATCTTCTTCCCTTGAATCATATTAATCATAACGAGATCATCGAAACACAGGGGTACATGTTGCGAAACACGATACGTTTCGTAGATATTAAGCTCCAGGCTATCTAACGTGAATGCACGTCGGTTTTCCACTAATGTACTCAACTCCCGAGCCTGAGAAAATGGCAATGTATGAATTAACGTCCTGTCTCCCATGATGTACCAATTAAATAAAATGGCTTTAGATCAAATATAACAAAATAAATGGAACGTCGGTTTTCATCCATTTGAAACAATCGTGCTATGTTTTGGATCGATACTGCTACGGAATTGAATAATTGCTGGCTAACTTTGATAAGAAGGGAATAAAAATAATTAAAAATAAACCATATGAGCGCAATTAAAAGGCCATCGTTCAAAGAACGATATGACAACTACATTGGTGGTAAATTCGTCGCACCAGTACAAGGAAAATATTTTGATAACATCTCACCAGTAGACGGAAAGGTATTTACACAAGTTGCCCATTCCACAAAAGAAGATCTGGATCTAGCTGTTGATACTGCTGCTAAAGCCTTTGAAACTTGGGGAAAGACTTCAGCTACTGAACGGAGCATCATCCTAAATAAAATCGCCGACCGCATTGAAGCGAATCTAGAATATATCGCCGCCGTTGAAACCATAGACAACGGTAAGGCGGTACGCGAAACGCTAAATGCTGACATCCCATTAGCAATTGATCATTTTCGATATTTTGCGGGTGTAATCCGTGCTGAGGAAGGTTCCTTAAGTGAACTTGACAGTAACACCGTATCCTTGATTGTACACGAACCAATCGGGGTAGTTGCACAGATTATTCCATGGAATTTTCCGATTCTAATGGCGGTATGGAAACTAGCTCCAGCGCTTGCAGCAGGGAATACCGTTGTACTAAAACCCGCTGAAAGTACACCGGCATCTATTCTTATCCTGATGGAAATAATTGGTGATTTGATTCCCGCCGGAGTGGTTAATATCGTCAATGGTTTCGGTGCCGAACTTGGTCGCTCCTTAGTCACCAATCCAAAAGTTTCCAAAGCAGCATTCACGGGATCCACAGCAACAGGCCGTTTGGTGATGCAGTATGCCACTGAAAATATCATTCCAGTAACACTCGAACTCGGCGGAAAATCGCCCAATATTTTCTTCAGTTCGGTGATGGATGCCGATGATGCATTTTTGGACAAAGCGATAGAAGGCGCGGTGCTATTTGCACTCAACCAAGGAGAGATTTGTACGTGTCCTTCACGTTTATTGGTACAGGAAGATATCTACGATAGATTTATAGCGAAAGTCGTTGATCGGGTCAATAAGATCAAAGTCGGAGACCCATTAGATCCATCAACCATGATGGGCGCTCAGGCATCAAAAATCCAAAAAGACAAGATCATGTCCTATATCAAACTAGGCAAAGAAGAAGGAGCAGAAGTCTTGACCGGTGGCGATGAAAACAATGTTGGCGAGGGCTTTGAACACGGCTACTACATTAAGCCTACCCTATTCAAAGGCAATAATAAAATGCGGATTTTCCAGGAAGAAATCTTTGGACCAGTACTGGCGGTCACTACTTTCAAAGATGAGGAGGAAGCAATTGCCATCGCCAACGATACGATGTATGGACTAGGAGCTGGTGTATGGACCCGAGATGCGCATCAGCTTTATCAGGTTCCACGTGCTATTCAGGCGGGCCGTGTTTGGGTAAATCAGTATCATTCCTACCCTGCTGGAGCTCCATTCGGTGGATACAAACAGTCTGGTATCGGACGGGAAAATCATAAAATGATGCTCGCACACTATAGACAGGCTAAAAACATGCTGATTTCCTACAGCAAAGAAAAACTTGGTTTCTTCTAACAGAAGTTTAAGAGTAAGCTAACGCCGTACCAGGTGGTATCGTTAAACGCCATGCTGCCTGGTACGCTTTAAACACGCAATCGATCTTTCGCACTAAATTTGATGGGGGCTAATTTTAAAAAAACATGATCCAATTTTATGATGATAAATAGACTAGACGTTACGGATAAAGCAAAAGATCTTATTCATGAACTTGAAGCAAAACATGGTAAATTAATGTTCTACCAAGCAGGAGGCTGCTGTGAGGGGACTCAACCGCAGTGCTTTGAAGAAGGAGGCTACTTCCCCCGTACAAATGACGCCATGATCGGACTAGCGGAAGGCTATGAATTCTGGGTTGATCGCGATCTCTTTGAATACTGGAAACATGCACATTTTACATTAGATGTACTGGATGGATTTGGCCCGGGGGGCTTCTCGCTGGAAACGCCATTGGGTAAAACCTTCAAAGTTCACTACAGACTGTTTACATCAGAAGAGCTCAATAATTTAAGCCCCGTCAAGAGAAACGAATAGAAAAAACACGTAAATCCATAGAATCACAACCCTATCGGAGACGACGATCGAAATTCTTAGATCGATCTCTCCACAAAAAAAAGGACCTTGATTACGGTCCTTTTTCCATGTTATAAATGTTCAGAATTTCGTCTCGTACCCTAAAAAGAGACATCGAATTCTATTCAATATCCAAACCTTCAAGCACAGGGATCGGCTGCTTGCTTTCATCCAGAGCAACAAATGTAAAAACACCTTCTATTGCCAGCTCTCTGCCCTCCTTGTACATATGTTCCAAAAATATCTCGACCTTCACCTTTAAGCTGGTCCGGCCTACATGCTGAACTCTTGCGATAGCTTCTATAATACTTCCAGAGGGAATAGCTTTATTAAAGTCTATACGATCTGTTGATACAGTGACCAACGTTTTGCGACAAAATCGTGTTGCAGCCATAAACGACACTTCATCCATAATGGACATGGCCTTGCCGCCGAATAAAGTATCGTGATGATTTGTCAAAAACGGAAAAACAGTTGTACAAACATGTGTTTCAGACAAATCAATACGTTCTTGTAAAGTCATTTATTGTTTTATTTAGTGGATTTAAGAGGGGACAAATGTAAATTAATCTCATTTCAGTTGAGTCATTTCTATTCCATATTTTCATTGATATCCACACCGATACCCTTCAATAAGAGCGACGCATTGAATATCTTGCACTCGCCAATCTTCAGCTTATAATCAAACAGCATCTGACCTTCATCAACACGAATATCAAAATGATAATTTTTGATATCTCGAGGAAATTCCTCCTGTAAACTAGACAGCTGTAAGTCATGTGTTGCCACCATACCTTTACCATTTAACCGCACCAATTTCTTTATGATCGCCCGCGAACCGAGGTATTTATCCACCGAATTTGTACCCCGTAACATCTCATCAATCAGAAAAAAGCTATCGCTGTGTAGAGACACTGTATCTAATATGAATTTCATCCGATTCAGTTCCGCCTTAAAGGTCGACGTACTTTCATTCAGATTATCTTTGATCCGCATATAGGATATCAGTTTGTAAATCGGCAGCTGAAAAGATGTTGCTGCAACAGCCGCTCCAGCATAGGCCAAAATGGCATTTATGCCCACAGTACGCAGAAAGGTACTTTTACCAGCCATGTTGGATCCTGTTACCAAAGCAATACGATGATCCATACTGTTATAATCATTGGCAACTGCCTGATCGATCGGGATCAAGGGATGATATAATCCTTGCGCATTAATCTTATCTTGCAATGGGTTATCCAAAATTATCGGATCAATATAGGTCGGATGATTTCGCTTCCAAATAGCAAGACTCGTTACCGCCTCTACCTTTGCCAAAGTATCGAATGAAGTTAAAATTTCATGCTCATATTTATTCTTCCAGTCAACAATTGCCAATACCTGCCTAAAATCCCAAAGCAGAAATAAATTTAAAAAAATACCAACAAAGACATTATTGCGGGCATCCAGATTGTTAATTAGACCTGCAAGCTTTTTAAATGCAAGGGAAATGGAATCAGCACCTTGATGCTGTTTAAGTTCCCCGGCGATCCCCAGCATGGAAGAGGACTTCCACTCCTTGCTTTCAATCGATTGAATCGCTTCGGCATAAGAGCCTAGGACAGCACCGATCTTGTCTATTCGAGAGGAAAACAGCCCCACACTTCCCGCTTTGGCTAATGCCCAAAGGATATGGAACAAGCCCAATAATGTTGCAATTCCAGCCAACTTTGGAACAAAAAAACTTCCGGCTAAAGCAAGTAAAAAGAGAATGGGACCTGCTTTGATATAGAAACGCATAAAACCGTTGCCGAATTGAAAATTACGATCCTGAAAGTAATTTGTCAGGAAAGCCTTGATGTCCAGCTTATGGTTCAGGTTCGCCAACAGTTTAGCCTGAAAATCCCAAATCCACTCCGATTCGTTTTCCAGTTCCTGAGTCGCTTCCTGATTATGCAGAATCTGATATTTTTGAAGCGGTTTATCAAGCCATGAAGCCAAAAGATCGATTCCCTGCTTTGTAGTTGCACGATTTATCTGGGCAAATAAAGAATAAGTTCCAAAGACATCCATATCAGCGCTATACGGATGACCCCCATCCTCAAAATGCTGGCCATGATCATACATATTTAATTTTCCTTCTGCCATCGCCTGCTCATTTGCCAAAACCTTAAGATAAGCTTCAAAATAATTTTTCTGAAGCTCCAGCTTGCTCTGCTTCCGCACGAGATAAGCGAACAAAAATAACAATGAAAAAAAACAGAAAAAGACCAAAGGCAGACTTTCGAGCTGAAAGGTATAAAATAATAACGCTCCCCCTCCCAGGATTACAAATAGACGCGACAAACTCAATGTGTTGACTTGCTTATTTAACTTGAGCACGGTTGAAGCTATTTCTTGATGCTTCTGATCATATAATATTGATGTTGGAGTCATAACGTGAATATTTAGTCTTTCACTTCATTTTAATTTAATCGAGGATCTTATCAGTTTTTTTTATAAAAGGAGGGGCCATAGGCGCTTGAGACCTTGGAGATGCACATCGAAGCCGCTTGAATGGCTTTACCAAGCTTGGTCTCCCACCAAAGGAACAAAACGAAAAGTATCCAGTTCGATACGGTCAAAATCATTTTCACCTACCCGGATAATGGTGACCATTTTTTGCGACTTTTCATCTCCGACAGGGATCACAAAAATTCCGCCCATTTTCAATTGCTTTAACATCACCTCTGGCACAAATGGTGCGCCCGCAGTCACGATAATCTTGTCATAAGGAGCGTGCTCTTCCATTCCCTTAGAGCCATCACCCAAAAAGAAATTAGGTTTATAGCCCATGTAGGGCAGTACCTGAATGGTGCGATGATACAGATTTTCTTGGCGCTCGATGGTATACACTTCAGCACCAAGTTCCATTAGAATGCAGGTTTGGTATCCAGATCCGGTCCCGATTTCCAAGACTTTATCCCCTTTTTTTACGTGGAGTAATTCGGACTGATAAGCCACCGTATAAGGCTGTGAAATTGTCTGCCCATCACCAATTGGAAATGCAATATCCCGATAAGCCTGATTCCAGAAAGTTTCATCAAAGAAAAAATGACGTGGTACTTTTCCAATGGCATCTAAAACTTTTTGGTCTGCAATACCTCGGCTTTTTAGATGTTCCACCAATTTCTTACGGGCACCTTTCTCCCGATAATTATCAATAAACTTGTAGGCCATGATGATTCAAATTTACCTTTTAAAAGGCACATTCAGCAGAACTAATCACAATTGACTCAATACCAATACAGTACACATTTTAAAGAGAATATGTGGGTATTTCCTCATGATTAATAGGGATCCACATCGACCTGAACGCGCACGCCTGTATTGCTTTTATCTATTTCAAAATCCAGAAGAACCGAACGGATCAGTTCCTTAACCTTTGCAATACTAATATTTGTACGTTCTATCTTCAAGGTGATAGTCTGAATAAAATTATTGCGCACGCGGGAAACCAAAGGCGGCTCTGGCCCCAACACCCTTGCCCCCAGCTGTTGGCGCAATGCTACGGCAAAACGATTGGCCGAATCATAGCATTTCTGAAAATCAGCATGCTTAATATCAATTCGGATGAGGCGGTAAAAAGGTGGATAAAGGTAATTTTTTCGTTCTGTAATTTCAGTCATAAACATATCCTCATAATCGTTGTTGACTACCTGTTCAAGCACTCTGTGCTTGGTCGTATAACTTTGGATAATCACCCTTCCGCCAGCTTCACGACGACCAGCCCGGCCTGCAACTTGTGAAAACAGTGAAAAAGCACGTTCATAGGAACGAAAATCAGGAAAGTTGATAATGGTATCCGCGTTAATAACACCAATCAGACTTACCCTTCCAAAATCGAGCCCTTTAGCCACCATTTGCGTTCCAATAAGCACGTCGAATTCATGCTCATCAAATGCTGTGATAATTTTATCAAATCCATATTTGCCTTTTGTAGAATCCAGATCCAACCGGCCGATGCGAATTTCCGGCATCAGAAGCTCCAGCTCCTCCTCTACCCGTTCTGTACCGAATCCTTTACTTTCGATATGCGGCATCCCGCAGGCTGGACAAACCCGCAACGGAGGTTCCACATGACCGCAATAATGACAGTGCATCATATTGGAGCTCTTATGATAGGTTAAGCTCACATCGCAGTTGACACATTTTGCGACAAATCCACAGGTATTACATTGGATCATGGTCGTATGTCCACGTCTATTTTGAAATAAAATAACCTGCTCCTTATTTTTTACAGCTTCTTCAATGGCCTTTAGCAAAGTACCTGAAAAATAGGAAAACATATTTTCCTTTCTTCCTTCTTCGGCAATATTCACCAGCTCAATACTTGGCAACTGCGCATTCCCGTATCGTTCTAGCAGTTGTACAAAACCGTACTTCTTGGCTTTGGCATTATAATAACTTTCCAAAGAAGGTGTGGCTGATCCTAAAAGTACCTTAGTCTGATGGAGAAAGCCGAGATAAATGGCGGTATCCCGAGCATGGTAGCGGGGAGCCGGATCGAATTGCTTATAGGAATTTTCGTGTTCCTCATCAACAATGATAATGCCCAGGTCCTGAAAGGGCAAAAAGACGGATGAACGCGCGCCAATCACCACCTTGAACTCATTTTTCATTACTTTATGCCATACCTCGGCACGTTCATTATCATTAAATTTGGAGTGATAAACGCCAAGTTTATCTCCAAAATGCAACTTTAAGCGAGCGGTAATCTGCGCTGTAAGCGCAATTTCGGGCAATAGATACAAGGCTGATTTTCCGGCAGCTATCGCCTGTTCTATCAGCCGGATATAAAGCTGTGTTTTCCCTGAAGCGGTGACACCATGCAATAAAGTAACTTCCTTATCCTCAAATGACTTCTTGATTTCATCATAGGCGCGTTGCTGATTTTCATTAAATTGGAAATTAGCATCCAATTCGATATCTTCTCCCTGAAACCGAGAGACAACCTTCTCTTTGATTTCAAAAACGCCTTTGTCAATCAAAGCCGTAATAGCGCCGTTACCGCAGCCCGAGGCCTCGGTTAACATCGGCCGTGTAATCTCCTCCGTTTTTTTAACAAGTTGCATAAACGCCAATACGGCATCTTGCTGTTTTGGCGCTCGGTTTAAACTATCCAACAGCTCTCTTTTAGCATCTTCATTTTTAAAATCAGGAGCAAAACGTAAAAATGCTTTGGTCTTAGGTTTATAGCGCTCGGTAATCTCTTCAGAAATCAATACTATTCCCTTGTCAAATAATTGCTTTAAAATAGGGAAAACAGTTTTTTGCCCCAGCAACTTCACAATATCATTCACCTTAAGTTCGCCAGCCACCTCCAGTGCTTCAATGATAAGATACTCTTTATCTGAGAGTGTAGAACGATCAAACTCATCAGCAATCGAAGGAACCACTTTGGTCTCACTGGCCAGCTTCAATGCTGCGGGGAGCGCCGCCTGCATCACCTCACCCAAGCTACACATATAATAATCGGCAAGCCAATCCCAAAGTTTAAACTGCGCCAAATTGACGATCGGATTTTCATCGATAATGTCCAAAATATATTTCGCTTCATAGTGCTTTGGTGCTTCCCGGCTAATTGACTTAACTAGCGCTGAGTAGATCTTATTCCTTCCAAATTGCACAATGACCCGTACTCCTAGCTGCACACGATCGTTCCAGTCGGCCGGAATACGATAGGTATATGTTCTTGCTAACGCTAGTGGTAAGACCACATCAACAAACAGCGTATCTCTTTCACTAAAAATCGTAGATTGTGGATTGGACATAAATTCAAATTATGGTATAAAAGTACAAAAAAACCTTCACGAAAAGAGATCAAACGACTCTAGCGATTATCAAAACCTACATCTCCTGATACTGTTGTATAAGCGAAATCACAACCAAAAAACAATACATTCACCGTGTAACTATAACCTAAAAGAGCCTTCCCGAAATCTATCCGGAAAGGCTCTTTTAGGTTATAGTTACACGTATCGATCTGTATCGAGTGATGCAATTAGCAAATGAAATTACGACTTGTTCTTCAGTGCCGCAATAAATAACGCTACCCAACCGATGATAAACGAAAGACCGCCCAAAGGTGTAATAGGGCCCAAAATAGACGGATTACCAAAACCTGTTATTTCTCGTACGCTTAAAATATACAAGGATCCCGAAAAAAATAGAATACCAATGAGAAAAGCAATAAAGGATACTTTAATCGAATACGTCTTGGCTCGGGAAAAAGTAGATAAAAATAACAAAGCAAAGGTATGATAGAAATGATACTGATTGGCCGTTTTCCAAGTTTCAATATGATATGTACTTACCTTTCCTTCTAGACCATGAGCACCAAAGGCACCTAATATTACAGCTAATGCTCCCAACAAAGAAGCGGCTAAAATGATTTTCTTATTCATTATGTTGATTGAATGCTGAAAATGAGTTTCTAGCGATAAATGTATTAAAAACCGATCAAAATAAGGAATTTTTTGTTAAATTTATGTGATAAAGAGGTATTATTGGAACGATTATCTGTCTCTTCCCATATATTTTTATTAGGTTTGTTTCTACGTATGGGTCTTCATGAGCATCATGCTGCTCACCGAGTTATTGAAAGACGTACAATGATTTTATCTCCATGAGAAACATTGGCTTCATGAATACTTCATCGCCATCAAAAATTCGAATTTAATGTACTCTCTTGTTTGCGAAAATAGAGTACTTCAAACATATTTGTTCTGATGAAATTTGCATTAATCGTATCAACAGGCAAGTTAGTAACGATATAAGTCAAATTTATCAGCCATTGAAAAAAATAAAAAGGATGAAAAAAACAATCATCATCACTGTGATATTATTCATCGCGGTCATCGCGGCCACGATCTACCTTTTCGGAGATTTTAATAAAAATAACAAACAAGATTCTAAAGCCTTACAATACCTTCCCGAAAATACATTAGCGATTGCTTCCTTTACAAATGATCAAACGGTGGATACGATCTTTAACGACTATGAACTCTTTAAAGCAATTATTGGCCAGCAAAATTTCAGCCACCTCAAGCGTCTGAAAGAAGATTTATTACAAAACGATCAGCTTGCACCACTAGTAGATGGACAGCAGATACTGCTCTCTTTTCACCAGGAAAAAGAGCAGATTACACCTTTGTATAGTGTCCAGGTGGGGCAAAGTCTAGATAACAAGGCCTTGGCAACATTACTTGGCAACGTCGGGAAAAATTATAAAATACAGCCCTTTGATACCTTAGGGCACCGATTTTATGGACTTAACCAAGGCACTAAAGACAGCACACTTTATTGCTCCTATTTTCACGAAATTATTTTTGCCAGCTATTCCAAAAAAGTACTCGCTCAGATCTTTGACAAAAATGTAAAGAAAATAAATACAAAACAGATTGAGTTCTTTGTCAACCACAACAATAAAAACACTCCCCTAAGTCTCTATTTTTTCAATGAACAGCTATCTCAGTTTGCCCGAATATTGATGAAATCCAAGTTCGGCAATTATCTAGGCCTAATAGATTCGCTGAAAGGACAAACCTCCTGGAACATGAATTTTAAAAAGGATGCATTTATCTTTAAAGGTGAAACTGCGCTTACGGACAGCAAAAACAGCTACCTACAGTTATTTGCTACACAGACAGCTCAGGTGCAAGCCTTGGGTAATTATCTTCCTAAAAATGCAGCATCTTATATCGACTTTAGTATTTCAGATCCTCATAGTTTTCGTAGTGGTTTGAAAGCTTTGTTCGTACAACAGAAAGAAGATGGCCGATTGGCAAAGAGCATAAAAAACTTTGAAGAGGACAGTCAAGTATCCTTTGACAGTATCATCGCACCAGTATTCAACGATGAATTTGCTCTTGCAGAGCTGGACAACCAGGATGCTATCGGTTTGATCAGCATTTCAGATTCGACAAAATTTGCAGATAACCTCAAAAAATTCAGTACTGCTGTTGGCGATTCGATCTATCAATTTAAATATTCGAATCTTTTATATGCACTCTTTGGCGAACCGTTCAAGAATTTTAACCGCCCCTATTTTACCGTTGTCGACAATATTATGGTGATAGCCAGCCGAACCGGGATCTTGAGCGACTATCGGGAATCTTTCCGGGAAAAGCAATTTCTGTCGGGAACGGCGATTTTCAAAAATCATGCAGCATTACAGAACAGTCGTAGTAATGTGACATTTTATTTAGAACCTAAAACCAGTAAGAGCACTATTTTGAATAACTTAAAAGTGGAGTTTGCAAAGAATTTTAGAGATGAGGATGAATATGGCTTTCAGAATTTTTATTCGTGGTCCTATCAGCTCAGCGGCAATCAAGGCTCATTTTCCTCCAGTTTATACGCCCTCTATAAAAGCGATACGCGATTGGGGGGCAAACCTGAGTGGACGGTGCAGCTCGAAAGCCGGATTATTAATAAGCCTTGGATCTTCGACCAAGATGGAAAGAACAAGTTTATCCTGATTCAAGAACAAGATCATACAGTACACGCCTTCTCTCCGGATGGAAAAGAACTTTGGCAAAACCTCTTTCAAGGTGAAATTTTGGGCGAGCCTATACAGTTACAGGATCTCAGTATTATCGCCGTAACAAAAAACCGATTGTACCGCTTTATGCCCGACGGGAAAAATATGACTGGTTTTTCGGTTGAACTACCGTCGAAGGCAACCTACGGAGCCACACTCGCTAACTTCAATAAAGAACAACGTATTTACATTCCAGCGACAGATCGAATCTTGGCTTATACCTTAGCTGGCAAAAAAGTAGATGGCTTTGAAAATAATTCTGTGGATGGTCGAATTATATTTGATTTAAAAACCACCACCTTGGGGCAGACAAATTACATTATTGCAGGTACAAGCACAGCTTCGGTTTATTTCTTTGATCAAAACGGTAAAATTATCCATAAAAAGACATTGGATACGGATGGGGAAAGTGTTAAAAATCCAATTGGTTTAATGGCTGCATCTGACGAAAAAAATTCTTTCATTTATTTAGCAGACAATAAAGGAAGCATTTTCAAAGTACCATTTGAGGGTGATGCAAAAAAAATTAAATTAGGCGATTGGAGCAGAGATGCTTTCTTTAATTTCGAAGATATTAGCGGTGGTGCTGACAGAGACTTTGTCATACTGTCCAAAAACAAACTGAATGCATATAGCACAAGAGACTCTTCTTCCTACTTTGAATATAAATTTATCGAAGATGCCAGCAACAGACCCTTGTTTTTTAAACGAATAGGAAAATCTGATATCATAGGGGTTGGTACTGACAACCGCATGATTTATGTTTTTGGGTCCGATGGTTTGGTCCAGGAGGGATTCCCGGTAGAAGGCTTCTCGAAGTTCTATTATGGACCAATTAACTATGGCGACAATGCCAATTATTTAATCTGTATGAAGCGCGATTTCAAAGTCTATGTATATAAGTTTTAAAACACTGTAAATCAATTTTTTAAAATAACCCTCAAATGCAATAAGGTGTGAAAAGATCTTTATAAAAAATTTGTCTAATCTAATTTTTTTATAGTAGGTTTGCAGACTTAATATGACTATGCTGAAATCAGAAGAATTAAAAGAATTATTGGCTAAACCAAAACGCATTGTAATTACAACGCACTATAAACCAGATGGGGACGCATTAGGCTCATCATTAGGTCTATATTTTTGGTTGGTCGCAAAAGGACACCACGTAAATCTGATTGTGCCTTCAGACTTTCCTGCCTTTTTGGATTGGTTGCCAGGCTTAGAAAATGTACAAATTTATACGCAGAATATGAATCTGCACAATCAACAGATTGATGCGGCTGAATTCATTTTCTGCTTAGATTTTAATGGCCTTGCGCGGATTCACGACATGGCCGAACCCATTCGCCAAGCGAAAGGAATCAAATGCATGATTGATCATCATTTAGATCCGGAAGGATTTGAAGACTACGCCTTTTGGGATCCATCTGCAGCAGCGACAGCACAATTGATCTACCGCTTCTTAACGTATGAGATGCAAGATTCGGAACATATCAGTGCAGACATGGCGACCTGCCTTTATACGGGTATCATGACCGACACCGGTTCATTCCGCTTTCGTTCTACCACCGCCGAAATCCACCGTATTATAGCAACCCTCATCGATTGTGGTGCGCAAAACTGGGCGATCCACGAAGAGATTTACAATAGTTCCTCTGAAGGCCGTCTTAAATTCTTAGGGTTTTGCTTACTTAATCGATTGGAAGTCATTCATGAATATAATACGGCTATTATCCATGTGACAAAAGCGGATCTCACGCAGTTTGAAGTTATCACCGGTGATACGGAAGGATTGGTCAACTATGCACTCTCTATTAAAGGAATTCGATTGGCAGCGTTAATTATTGATAGAAATGAACAAATTAAACTATCTTTGCGTTCGATTGGAGAAGTTCCTTGCAATGAGATCTGTAAATTGTATTTCAATGGGGGTGGGCATCTTAATGCTTCAGGGGGCAATTCGAAAGAAAGCTTAGAAGCGGTAGTGGCCAAATTCAGATCGGTTTTACCAAATTATAAAGAAATATTAACAAAATAAGATATAGTAACATACATTAGAAAATGAAGAAAGCAATTCTATTTTTCGCGGCTGCCGGTCTTTTGATGACGTCATGCCAAAAATTCAAAAAGGCTGAAGGTGGTCTTGAGTATAAAATCGTGGATGATAATGCAAAAGAAAAAGCGGTATCTGGCGATTTATTAGCACTTGACATGGTTGTGAAAACGGACAGAGATTCTACAATGCAAAGTACGTATGACATGGGAGTCCCTCAGATCGTTCAATTATATCCAGATAGTATTATTGCAAAAAACCCAGGTGACCCTACAGGTTTATTCAAATACGTAGGTGAAGGCGATAGCTTGGTATTCAAAATCAATTTGGATTCTATGGCGGCTAAAACTCATCAACCAAAACCAGAATTCGCGGATAAATTCATCATTTACTCCATAAAGGTCAAAAAACATTTCAAAAAAGGAAAGTTGACTGATCAACAATTGGGTGAACAAGTTCAGAAATACTTTGAAGAAGAATTGAACAAGCATAAAGCTGCTGAACCTGCAAAATTGGAGAAATACATCAAGGATAAAAACTTGAAAACAACAAAAACAGCTTCAGGTCTTCAATATGTAATTACGAAACCCGGAACAGGACCAAATGCTAAAGTAGGTGATTCTGTCCACGTAAACTACGTAGGTTCATTGACCACTGGAAAAGTATTTGATACAAACCTTCCTGATGTAGCTAAAAAAGAGAAAATATTCAATGCACAACGTCCTTACGAAGCATTAAAATTCCAATTAGGTGTTGACGGCGTGATCCCAGGTTGGACTGAAGCTTTTCAATTGTTTAACAAAGGAACGAAAGCAACTTTAGTTATCCCTTCATCTTTGGCTTACGGCGATCGCCCTTCTGGTATAATTCCTCCATACGCTCCTTTAGTATTTGAAGTAGAAGTATTGGATATCAAACCTGGAAAAGTTCCAGCAGCTACAGCGACAACTCCTAGTATGGTAGCACCTACAGGAACGACTGCTCCAGTGACAACAGCTCCAGCAACGAAAAAGTAATTTAACGGTATATTTTAGTACAACAAAAAAGCGGTTTCATTAAGTTGAAACCGCTTTTTTGTTGTACCAGTATTTTCTATGATTTAATCGTCTTTTTAATCTTCCTTATTTTCATCCACAGGATAACTACAGCCAACGCAAAGCTAATGATCATAATGATGGTCAATGAAACAAGTGCTTTATTGGTGTGGTAATTTTCAGCATGCTGAATAAATAGCAATCTAAAAATCCGGAGATAATGCGTAGATGGAATAACATTGGCAATCGCCTGCACCCATTCTGGCATCAGGCTGGATGGCCAGGTAAATCCGCTCAGGATAAAAGCGGGTGTTGCAATCACCATAAGGACTTCTGTCGATTTTAGCTGCGAAGGCAGTAGTATACTAACCAGTACACCAATAAAACAGACAGCAAGCAAAAACACACATGTACACAGCATAAATCGGCCGAAATCAGCTTGCAAAGGCATACGGTAGTACTGACCAAAACCCCAATATAAAATCAAAATGCCTACAGACATCAAGATATAAGGTAAAATCTTTACAAGAATAAGTCCGATAGGATTACCGATTTTACGCACAAGATCCGGAAACGTGTTACCTTCAAACTCTGACGAAAAAGACAAAGCCAAGCCAAGGAGCAATACCTGTTGCAAGACCGTAATTAAAACCCCCGGCAGCATAAAATAAAGGTAGTTGCCGCTTCGAATATTTTGCTTCACAAAGGTTGTTTTAAAAGGTTCATATTGTTGAGCAGCGATCTTCGCGGGAACACCTCGTTTCATCTGCGCCTGAATTTGGATTCCAGCTTTAAGTGTTGACGCACAAACATTCACCGCCATCATTGCAGTATTGGAGGTCAATGTATTGGCACCGTCTACAAAAACAGTCATTTCGGGCAAACGCCCCTGTTGTACTCCGGATGCAAAACCCTTGGGAATATGTACAATCGTAGTTGCCTCATATTGCATAGCAATATCTTTTGAATCAAATAAGGACGGTAATACACGGGCAACTTCAATACTCTCATTATCTGAAAGCATATCAATAAATGAACTGCTTAAGGGGCTATTATCCTCATCAACCACAATGACCGGCATCTGAGTTACCTTACCTTGTTGATAAACATGCCCCACCAAGACACCATACAATACAGGTGCACCTAGAAAAAGCATCAATAGCACTTTATTGTTGAAGAAGAGCTTAAACTCCCGTTGGATCAATTCTAAAAATTTTTTCACAGTCAAGCTCTTTAATTCGCATGGAGAACCACAAGCGTTTTTGTTAACAAATCTTTGCTACCGGCAACATCTTCAGGAACAATTTTCAATTCAAACACAGCCTGTTGCGGATCGAAATCAGGATAAGCTGAGGCAATGCTTGCGTACGAATTTAAGGCTTTGATACTAATCACCTTTGCTTTAACCTTTTTGTGATTCAAATAAGGAATTTCTACCTCCACAGCCTCTCCTTTTTGAAGTTTTCCCATTTTATTTTCGGGCAATGTGAATCTAAAATAGATCGATCGATCGAGGAAACCATTGATAATCGGATAGCCTGCCATCGCCAATTCACCAACTTTCAGATTAATCGTTTCCACACTCATGTCCTGTGGAGCAATGACATATTTCTCCTGGGCAGCAACATTGACTTCAGATACCGCTCCCAGCGCACGTTCTTTTTGCCCCAAGGCCATAATCTGCTGTTCTTGTCTAGCCCCACCTTTTGCTTCAGCTAGTTCAGCCTGTGCTGCAAGATATTGATTTTTAGCCCCCTGATATTTTGCATAGGTTTCGTCATATTTTTGTTGTGGAATCAGGCTATCCTGCAAAAGTGCATCTAATCGATCTATCGACTTCCTTGCAAACTCATATTGTTCCCTCAAACCATCTACTTTTGCCTGAAGTTGTGTCAATTGCCCTTTTGTAGCTCCTTTGAGGGCCATGTTATATTGCGCATCGGCAGATTGCAGTGCACCTTTTGCCTGTTCCTCTTTCGCATCTACCTCGGGGATACTCAAAATAGCCAACGTATCCCCTGTATGGACAAAATCCCCCTCTTCAACCAGTAGCTTTGCAATTTTTCCTGGAACTTTAGTCACAACTGTTACCTGCTCACGCTCCACTTTCCCTTCAATAGGCTTCTCTTTTTCTTGGTTTGCACAAGAAACTAGGATAAACAGCAATAATATTCCATATAAATTCTTCATCTTACTCATGTATGGTTTGTAATAATTTTCCTGATGTATGTAATAACTCCACCGCTGCAGTACGTTGCTGCAACACATTATTAAAATAGCCTAAATTGACCTTATACCAATCATTTTCGGCAGCCAATAATGCTGTAACATCTATCAATCCAGCTTGATATTGCTTCACAGCCATAGAAAGGTTATTTTCAGCTACTTTTAATTGCTGTTCGCCAACCTTCAGCTTTTGATTACCCGTTGTGTAGTTGACAGTACTCTTACTCAATAATAAATTTAACTTTTCCTGTGTATCTTCCCGTTTGGTCGTATTGATATGTTGATCGAGTTTAACTTGCCTAATCTTATTCAGATGCTCGCCACCCGTGTAGAGATCCCATTTGACGCCCACACCAACTATTAAATTGGGACTACCCTTAATGGAATTGAGCGGCAAATTGACTGTACCCAATAGGGGTTGGTCTTTAACAGTTAGCTTGGAATTGAATACATTCAGATAGTTTGCAGAGCCAAAGGCAAAGACCGCCGGAAGCGCCCCCCCTTTTTCTTTTTTGTACAAGTACTCATAGGCTTTGGATGAAGCATCCAGTGCTTTGAGCTCAGATCGCTGCTCAACATCACCAGGGAGCTCCGACAAAAATATAGGTTTGAGTCCATAATGAATCGCACCAACTTTCTGAAAAGAGATCCCGGTTTCTTGTTCAAGCTTTTGACACAACAGGTCGCGGTTGCCCGAAAGCTCCACTTTTTTTTCTTCCAGCTCCAGCAATGCTAATTTCAGCTTATCGCGATCGTAAGGTATTGCAAGTCCATTTTGAATGGCTTTAGTCACCTTCTGTTGCTCTTTCTTTAATCGCTTTTCGGAATCCACGATCAATTTATCAACTTCATCCAACAACATCAGCTGATCGAAAGAAGAAATAATATCTTTTGAAAGTGTTTCCCGGCTCGCTGATTCCAGGTACTGCTGGGCAACAGCTTTCTCCTGCAATGCTTTTATTCCATTCGGAATCTGCAGCCCCGAGAAAATAATCTGCTTGACAGACACGCCTGCATAAGCAGCTTGGCCATGTAGGCTAAATCCCGTTGCTCCTTCAAATAAGCCTAAGCTTAGTAATGGAATATTAACGGTCGGAATATCAACGCTCCCATTGCTATGAACATAACCGTATAATCCGAGTGCAGAGACATGGGGCAGCCGATTTGCTTTTACACCCTCGGCTTCCAAACGTGCTTTATCAACTTCGTAGGCCTTCAATTTCAATTCCTTATTGGTCTGAAAAGCTTTTTGAATAATATCTTTTACCGACGGATCAATCAATGATTGCGCATGTAGTTTGTTTAAAAACAGAACCGATGCCAAAGTCAATAAACCCAGGCTTAACTTCTTATTCATCATATGACTCATTAATTCTTATAAAAATAGGACAGTAACCGCCTCGCTTATCTGTTTAACAGTAAATCTTACGGTATGTTTGACTGCTAACTCTTTTTATTCAACATTCTTTTCAACGCGAATAACATGCAACAATAGGACATTCATGCAGCAGTAACTGCCCATCAACAAATCGCTTTTTCGAAGAAGCAAAAAATGGAATCCAGTCCTTCAGCAGTAATCCGCTATTATTTTTCATTTTTGCTAATTAATAAGTTATCTTTGGAGATCGAATTGAAATTTTGGTAATTAAGCGCACCACTTTATTCGATAATAATAAAAACAACTTTTTACCCTAACCGCTGCGTCCACGCAGAAAACTATGTTGCTTACAGATACACATACACACATTTATTACCATGCAGGAACGACGAAACTGCAAGAAAATCTTCAGCGTTGCTTTGATAATGATATCCAACGTCTTTTTTTGCCAAATGTAAATAGCGTTTCCATAAAACCCGTATTTGACACCGTAGCAGCTTATCCAGATCACTGTTTTCCCATGCTTGGATTACATCCCTGCGATGTCAAGGAAAACTATCTAGAAGAGTTAGAAATCATCCGAAAAAGCTTGGAAACTTACAAAGTCTATGCCATAGGTGAGATCGGACTGGATCTTTACTGGGATAAAAGCACGCTTGAAATTCAAAAAAATGCTTTTAGGACGCAGGTTCAATGGGCTAAGGAATTAAATCTGCCGATCGATATCCACTGCCGTGAAGCCTTTACAGAATTGTTCGAATTACTGGAAGAACTTCACGACGACAAATTGTTTGGCGTCCTGCACTGCTTTACAGGATCCCTTGAACAGGCCCATCGGGCCATCGAGTTAGGTTTTGCTCTGGGTATTGGCGGAGTCGTCACCTTTAAAAAAGCAGGCTTAGATCAGGTGGTCAAAGAAATCGATTTAAAACACATTGTCTTAGAGACAGATGCGCCCTATTTGGCTCCCGTACCGTTCCGAGGTAAAGAAAATGAAAGCAGCTATTTGATCTACATCGCACAGAAAGTAGCTGACCTTCACCAGATTTCCATCGAAAAGGTAGCCGAAATCACAACAGAAAATTCAAAACGTATATTTGGTATATAATTTCAACACTCAATGCATAATATCTTTATTATCTACACAGGTGGGACCATTGGCATGGTTAAAGATGAGACAGGAACATTCGTTCCTTTCGACTTTGAATTGATCAAACGTAATCTCCCTGATTTAAGTCGCTTAGACTATAAACTCACCGTGCACTCTTTCGAACCCATTATCGATTCATCCAACATGAAGCCCGAAATATGGATTGAAATGGCACAAATTATTAAGGATAACTATGCAGATTACGATGGTTTTGTAATCTTACATGGTTCCGATACCATGGCGTTTACGGCATCGGTATTGAGCTTTATGCTGGAAGGACTCCAAAAACCGGTTATATTATCAGGCTCCCAGCTGCCTATTGGCGAAATACGAACGGATGCCCGAGAAAATATGATGACCGCCCTTGAAATAGCATCGGCAAAACAAGATGGTGTGTCTATTATACAGGAAGTTTGTATTCTTTTCGACAATAAATTATTCCGCGGTAATCGTTCTTTTAAATATAACTCCGCCAAGTTTGAGGCTTTTAGATCCCCAAATTATCCCGTATTGGTAGAAGCTGGCATTCACCTCAAATACAATACAGATGCTTTATTGAACAATATTAATAAAGAATTTATCTTGCATACAAAATTGGATAATCGGGTGGCAGTATTGAAACTATTCCCCGGAATCTCTGCGCAAACAATCAAAGCGGTATTAAACTCCGATGTCCGTTCAATTGTGATGGAAACATTCGGTTCAGGAAATACCACCACTGACACGTGGTTTCTGGATTTACTAAAGGAAGCGATTGAGCAGGGTAAAAACATCCTCAATATTTCTCAATGTAAAGTTGGATCGGTCGAATTGGGGCGCTATGAAACCTCACAAGGTCTTAAATCCATCGGCGTGCTCAATGGCTATGACCTCACATTTGAGGCTGCAGTAACGAAATTAATGTATCTTCAGGGCGAACTAGAAGATCAAAGAGAAGTTGCTTATTGGATTGAAAAGGATATCCGCGGTGAATTGACTGTAAATGACTAAGTATAAATGACAATAGATCACAAAAGACTTATCTATTGATAAGTCTTTTGTGATCAATGTATTTCCAAGGCATAGATCTCGCTACAATGTCAATTCTTATTTTTCAGTGGGCAGGCCAGCAAGCACTTCCGCAACAACAAAATTACTTCCACCAACAAAAATAAGATTGCCCTGCTGATAAGCATTTTTTGCTGCATCAAATGCGGCCGCGACACTCGGAAAGTCCAACCCTTTTAATCCAAATCCAAGAGCTTCTTTACGCAATTCACTGGCTGGCAGCGCACGCGGCATATCCGGAGCAGAGAAATAATAAATTGCGTCTTTGGGCAAATGGGGGAGCATATGTGTTAAGTCCTTATCGCGCATCGCCCCGATGACAAAGTGAAGCTGATCATAGTTTGTAGTCGCCAGGTTTTTCAACACTTCATGAATTCCGTCTTCGTTGTGTCCCGTATCACAGATAACAAAAGGTTCTTTAGACAATTGTTGCCAACGGCCTTGGATCCCTGTGGTCGTTTGTACTTTCTTCAAGGCTTCATGAACGTGATGATCACTGATCTCAAAGCCCTGTTTACGCAATTCATCAACAGCAGACAAAACACCAGCAAGATTTTTCACCTGGTAAGAACCTTTCAGATCCAGCTGATATGATGATGAATGGCCAGAAGAATCGGTAGTTTGCACTGTCAGATAGTCTTGATCTACCCCCAACATTTTTGTCCGATATGTGTCGGAAGCAAATTGTATGGGAGCCTCCTCAAGTGCTGCTTTTTTCAAAAATACAGCAGCTGTCTCTTCGGCATACTCCGAAATGATCACGGGCGTATCTCTTTTGATAATACCTGCTTTTTCGCCTGCAATTTCCGCCAGCGTATTACCGAGGAGATTCATGTGATCAAACCCAATATTGGTAATCACCGACAATAGCGGGTGAATAATATTGGTGCTATCCAAGCGTCCGCCAAGGCCAACTTCAATAACGGCGATATCAACTTTCTTTTTCTCAAAATAATCGAAAGCCATCGCTACAGTGATTTCAAAAAAAGAGGGCGTTACTTGTTCGATCAGCTCGCGATGCGCATAAACAAAATCAACAACAAATTCTTTGTCACATAACTGGCCATTGACGCGGATACGTTCTCTAAAATCCAGTAAATGAGGAGAAGTATAGAGGCCCGTCTTATAACCTGCTTCTGCCAAGATAGCGGCTAACATATGGGAGGTAGATCCCTTTCCATTTGTTCCGGCAATATGCAATGTTTTGAATTTTTGCTGTGGATTAGCTAACGCAGCGCAAAGTTTGATGGTATTGTCAAGGTCTTTTTTGAAGGCTGAGGCGCCATCCCTTGTAAACATAGGCAATCGAGTATACAGATACTCGATTGCCTCATTATAAGCATTCATGTGAATGATTTTTATCTTAATCTAAAATTGAATACAATCCGTCCAGTCTGCGAGTCTGGGGCGTTCGGCAATTGATTCAACCGAGCACCTCTAACAGCACGCTCACATTTTTCCAATAGGGAAGGATCAGTAATTGTAGTTCCCTTCACACCAGCACGCGCATAGGTTATAATTCCCTGCTTGTTGACTCTGAACTCTACAGCGACCTTTCCCGCCTGCTGTCCATTGTCGTCGATACTTGGTCTTTGGGTGAAGCTGCGGTTTTCAATGGATAACATCATATTACCGTTTCCAGATCCCCCTTCGCCATAATTACTTGCCAAGGGATCTCCTAATTTGGAACCTTGATTACCCGGTGTTGTTCCTGTGCCGTCACCTGCTCCAGTACCGTTGTTTTTATTGCCTTTAAAAAGTGCTTTAGCATTCGCCTGTGGTGCTACCTCTTTGACTTCTTTGGTTGTTTCTGGTGCTTTTGACACCACTTTCTTCTCTGTCTTTGTAACCGCAGGAGCATCTTCCAGATCTTGAGTGACGACAGCCTTCTCAGCAACCTGTTGCGTTGGGGTCGGTGTCGGCGTTTCCACAGGATCGATACCGTCAGGACGCTCATTATTGGCATTCGGATCTACAGAAGGCTCTTCGACACTCATATAGTCATCCCCCATACCTTCTGGAGAAGTACCATAGTTGACAATAAGTCCTCCCATACCTATCATAGGAGGTTCTTCCGCCTTAAACACCACAAAAAAACCAATCAAGAGCAACGATGCCATGACCAGAGTCGATATCCCCAATGCCTTGGGGAAATTATTTTCTTCATGTTGAAGATGATATCTCATCGCATTAATCTCCTATATTAATAGCTGACCATTAAACTTAAAAAAAGTTTAATGGTGGTTACTTATCTTTTTTTGGCTCAGTTGCCAACACGACCTTCACTTTTAAGCGATTGGCTACATCCATCACTGAAATAACATTTTGGATAGGAACCGTATTATCGACGTAAAGCATAATTGTCAACTCCTCGCCGGCAGCCATTTGTGATTGAATTGCAGCTTCCAACCCTTCGATAGGAACTGGAGTTTTGTCAATAAAATAACCTAAATCTTTGGTAATCGAAACCGTAACGGTCTTTTTAGCAACAGATTGCTCTCCTGCGCTGGACTTTGGCAACAAGAGCTTAACAACCTGAGGATTAGAGACTGCTGAGGCCAACAGGAAGAACAACATCAAGAAAAACATGATATCATTCAGCGCTGAAGTATGAACCTCTGCAGATGGTTTATTTTTTCTACTTCGTAAATTCATTATCTTCCTGGTTCATCCAATAAATCAATAAATTCTACTGCATCAGTTTCCATACGCAAAATTAAACGCTCGACCATCATATTTAAAATATGGTAACCCAAGTAAGCTAAGATACCAACGGCAAGACCGGATGCAGATGACACCATTTTCACATATAAACCTCCTGACACAGATGCGATATCAATACCACCTGCTAATTCAACCTCATGGAAAATCTTAATTACCCCAAAAATCGTACCCACGAAGCCCAGCATTGGAGCAATACCGGCAATGATACCCAGGATATTAATATTTTTCTCCAATTTGGCAACTTCCAGCTTACCTACATTTTCGATGGCACCTTCAATATCTTTGATAGGTCTACCTACACGCAATAAACCTTTTTGCAACATACGTCCCAATGCAGAGTTACTTGAGCGACACACCGCTAAGGCAGAATCCAGATTTCCCGACAGTACATTCGCTTTCACCTGCGACATTAAGCTATTATCGTATTTTGCGGCACGACGAATGGTTAAATAACGTTCGAAAAAGATAACCAATCCAATAAAAAACAACAATAGGATCGGAATCATAATCCATCCCCCTTTGATCATCATATCGATCAAACTCATGTTTTCTGTACTTGCAGCGGCAGGTAACGGTTGTTGCGCAGCTTGATTAAATGAATCCACAGCAGCTGTTGCTGTATCCTGTACTAATGACATAATTATTAATAGTTTTATATAGTTTCTATAATGTTTCTACCCAAGCCCCCTCAATCTTTTTCTCTACAGATTTCTTCGCGAGGTCTGCCTCGGATTTAGTCATGTAGGTATTTAAGATGATTTTCTTTCTATTTCTTTTAAATTTTCCCTCTACAGCGCGTGCTGTTTTGTAGCCCATTGCCCGCAGACGCTTGGCCTCCTGCTCCGCTTGCGCCATTGTCTTTGCGGAACCTATAACCAATTGATATCTTGGCTGTGCCACGGGGATAGATTCTTTGATCACCGGGTTCGCGTCCAAAGCCGTCGGTTTGGCCGCTCCATTACTCGATGGTACAGTTGCTGTATTTTTAACAGAATCTTTCAAAGCGGTTGTAGCCAATGAATCTACTTTCTTTAAACTATCGGCTTGTTGTATATTGGTCACGGTATCAGCAGCTATAATTGGCTTTTCTTGAACAAGTGTATCTACCGCTTGTATAACAGGCTTTTTCGGACCAAATAACGAATCCTTCAACGCAGGATTAGTATAAACCACTGCAACGGCAACCATGACCAGCACAATAATTCCAGTTATCCAATACCAGATCGCATTTGAGTTACGTGGCTCCTCTTCATAGATATTTGGTGCATATGTTGAGCTGGCATTAGCGGTCGCTATAGCACCGATTTCCTTGTTTGAATCTGTTTCTGCTTTTGGAGTAATAGATTGACTGTTATCAGCCACCATAGGTGCATTCACAAGTTCAGACTGCTGATCTTTGTCCTCCGTCACCGGAGATCCTTCGGTTTCGACATCGGTGCGATTGCTTGTTAATCCGGTCTCCTGCGCAGGCTCATCAACAACCGTACTCTTTACCGCTTCCAGTTCATCTGCCGCTTCAGCTTCCTCTTCGCTAACTTCTTCAACCACCGCCGTTTCATCTTCATCATGCCTATCTGGAATAGACTCCTCAACAAGCTCCTCTTGATGAGTGACTTCTACAATAGGCTCTTCTTCCAAAGCTGGTTCCGCAGGCTCGTCTTCGCCTTCCAAAGGAGAAACAACTGTTTCAATCTCCGGTGCAACAAGGTTGGTTACCGGTTGGAAGTCGAAACCCGATAGATCCAACGGTTTGAATACTAAGCTTGAACCGTAACTAATCAATAGGCCAAGATCATCCAGTTTAGCCTGTCCAAACTGACCCAAGTCAGCTCTCAGACTATCAACAGCATCCGATAAAATCTGCTGCGCCTGGTTTAGTCCCAAATTCTCCTGTTGTTGGATATAATGAACGATATTAAATCCATGCTGCGCAGAATAGTCAAGTTCGACATAGGAGATTGGCGGCAAAAATACATTATGCTGTTTATCGAACTGAGCCGGAGAATGAATTCGTTTGAACACACCTATTCCCGGCACGTATACTTCCGCATAACGTTTTAATAAACTATTGATGTTTTTGCCTAGATTCATTGCGAACTATTTTAAGATGCAAATTTATAATCTTAATTCGTTAAAACGAATAATTAAGACCACCAATTACATTAAAGCCCAATCGTGGGTAATACATATAACGTTCGTATTCTTTTCCAAAGATATTATTTGCTTTGACGAAAATACCAAATTGCTTTTTGACCCGATATTCTGCGCCTGCATTAAGATCAGCGAACGAAGCTATTGTTGCCTTATGACCACTGTCGGTAATACGGCTGCCATCTGTATTATAATCATAGATATATGCATACGTGTTACCCTGAGTAGAAAGTTCAGCATCTACGAAAAGCTTATCAGAGATATTGAAACGCGCATTGGCCTGCATGCGGAATTTTGGCAATCCCCAAGCTTCCTCTTGATCGCTCAAATTATAATCGTCTATATACACCCTACCTCCTAGATTAACCAGTTGTGAAAGGCGCACATTAATTTCACCTTCAAATCCCATATGCTTCGCCTTATTGATCACGCCATCATAAACGACATCGAAGGCCCAAGGAACATAACCATTTTGGGTATCACCAAATGCACTATTTTTAAATAAAGGCAGGCCCTCAATCTGTTTGTAGAATACCTTTACTTTATAACCAAAAGTTGCTCCGGCATTCCCTTTTAATCCCGCATAAATGTTCATTTTCTCGATCGAGTTAATCATTTTAGCGTTCGGGGCCAAATAAGGATTTTCTTTCGCAAAGCTGCGGAAAGAAGCTTGCTTTACTCCCCCATTAATTCCGGCAAACAAAGAGATATATTCAGGTGCCAAAGCAAAATCAGCTTCTACTGAAGGAAAAATATTGAACCGTGAGCTATCACCAAATTCGGAAGTTAAATTTGCCCCCAAGGTAACGTTATAATTATCGCCTTTAAAACGAATATATGGATTGACTACGGCCAAATGATTCTTTACTTCAGCGCTATCTTTCACGTTGTTCATCGTCACGCTCACATTAGCACCGACATTAAATGCACTTAAACGCTTGTTCAGATAACCGGATAATGCAATTGAGTTTTCTTTGGCTTTGTAGGCATCTTTAAATAAATAGCCATCAACTTTCGCCGAGTAGCTGATCGCCTGTTCATTTTTGGGATCTACATTACTCGATAGTTCACCATTTAAATAGATATCAGTAAATGTCTGTTTATCTGGACTTGTATTTAACAATGTTGTTCCCGATTGATCAAAGGTCTGACCATAGAAATTTGTACCATAACGATTGTAACCAAGGGTACCCTTTACTGTTACCGCATCCAACACCCGGCGGCCAAAAATACCAATATCTTGTGTACTGAATTTCTGTCCGTCAATATTACCCTTTTGGCTCAGATGCTTTGCAAATAAGCCGAATCGTGTATTTTCATACTGTTCAGAAGCTAAATAAGCCTCGCCCAATATACTGTTATAGTTACCGATACCCAACTTGACATAGTTGCTACTATGCTCAAAAGGTTGTGCAAAAGGAATCTCCTGCACATTTAACTGTTTCAACCCAGTATTGATATCCAATTTCTTATCCAAAATATTGTTGTAGGACAACTTGGGCTGGTATTCCCTTTTATTGGTCATATCCGGACTGCGGCGAATTTTCACAGCATCCGCAAGAATGGGTTTATAATCACGAACAACATCAAAAGAATCGATAGTGACCGGTTTCTCAGGATCATTCTTCTTGCCTGTTTCCTGTGCAAAAGAATTCAATCCCACGCCCATCAAAAGCGCTGCTAAAGTATATTTCTTCACGTTTCTATTTTGCAACTTCTTCATTGTATCCTATTTCTTTTTGTTGTTCAATTTATTTAGACGTTCTTTTGCTGCTGGCAAAATATCGTCTTTCGCATCATAGTTATCCACAATCGATTCAAGTGTAGCTTTCGCCTGGAAAGAATCTCCCTTACCTGCATAAGCATCAGCCATCGTAATAAAGCTTTTCGCCACCCAATATTCGTACGAAGAGAAATTATCAGATAGATCCATTGCTGTTTTGATACAAGCATCGTATTGTTTATTTTCCAATTGTAGTACCGCAACATTGTATTTTGCTTCGGCACCATATACCGTACGGCTCTTCAATGCAGCTAAACTGAATTCTTTCATTGCCTCAGCTTTCTTATTTTGCTTCACGTAACATTTACCGGCGTATAAGTAGGCGTTTGCGATCTCCTCTTCCGAAGATTTTTCATAATTTTTAACCGCGTTGGTATAATTTAATGCTTCTTTATAATCTCCAATTTGATAATAAGAAACCATCAGGTTGTTGATTGCAAAACCATAGTTGGATTTGTATTCAGAAGTAAGCTCGAGCTTTTTCAATAGCTGCGTAGCCTCATTATATTTCTTTTGTTTCAAATACAAATTAGACACAGAAATCAGCGTGCGCTCTGTATAAGGGGAAGTCCAGTCATTCAAAATAATATTGTAATCATGTAATGCATCCTCTGTATTTCCGAGGGCCGCATTACTTTCGGCACGTATAAAACGCGCATATTTTTCTTGATTTGGTTTAGGGAATTTATCAAAGTACGCATTTACAGCTTCTACAGCGCCTTTGTAATTTCCTCTTGAAAATAAAGTTGTCGCGGTGGAGAATGAACGGGAATCTTGCTCTGATTTCGAAACATCACCAAGGTTGGTACCTGTTGCATATTTGATATAACCAGTCGCGTCGCCCTTGTCCAAATAGATATTTTCAATGGAGCGCATAGCCTGTCTGGCTTCGTCCGTCGAAGCATACTGATCGACCACACGTTGGAATGTTGCCAGCGCAGCATCATTGTTATCTTGATTATACTGAACCAAACCAATCGTCACCAAAGCACGTGGTACATAACTGCTGCGCGGATATTTTTCCACCATAGTTTGGAGTCCGGCGATGGCCTGATCACTTTCTCCCATTAAGAAACGTGTATAAGGAATCTCAAAGGCAATATCGTCGGCATAATTAGAATTCGGGAATTGCGCAATAACAGCATTCAACGTAGCAATTTTACCGTTATTATCCCCTTGCAATCCTTGGATAATACCTCTTTGGAACAATGCGTAATCCTGACTAGGTGCTTTAGAAGAGATTAATTTATTATATTCTGTTAAAGCTCGGCCGTAATTTTTGGAAGAGAAGTACGAGTCACCCAAACGTGCGATGGCATCGTTACGTGTATTCATCTCTATACCCTTTGAGCCACCCGAGGCGAGAAAACGCTCGAAATAATTAGCGGCAGTATTATAATTACCATTACGGAAAGCAGCGTAGGCTAAAGCATAATTGGCATAACCATACACATCGGTTTTACTAGCTCCAGGCAAACGTAGAAATTTATTGAAATTGGTTACGGCTTCACCGTATTTACGAACTTCATACATCGCTTCTGCTTTCCAATACGTTGCTAAAGCATAAATTTCTTCATCATAACGAAACTGCTCAGAACGCATGAACAAGGAGATTGCATTTTCAAAAGCACGTTCGTTATAATATTCCAAACCCCTATAATAGGTTACTTTTTGATAGGCGGCGTTTGCTTCTTTCCCACGCTTAGGAATAGATTCCAAAATATCTACTGCCTCGCGGTAATTCTTTGTACTCAACAGCACTTCAGCAAGCAGGGTTTTCGCTTCCTCCAAACGTTTCGATTTTGGATACGTTTTCAGATATTCCTGTGTCGAAGCCAATGCGACCTGGTGAAATTCTAATTCATATGAAAGCTTCGCATAGTTGAACAAGCCCTCTTCTTGCATCGCTGGATCAAAATCCAGTTTCGAAGCACGGAAAAATGCGTTACGCGCAGATTGCTTATTGCCTTTCTTCAAAAAAGCATCCCCCAGGATAATCATCGCAGACTGATAATATGCATCTGGATCAGTCATCTTTTCCAATTCAGTGATCGCCTTATCATAATCTTTCAATTTATAAGCGATATAACCGATTTGGTAGCTATCCTGATTATTCTGTGTTTTACCTTGATCTTGCGCCTGGAATTTATCGTAATACTCTTTGGATGTTTTTAAGTCGCCTTTGATAAAGTAGGTCGCCGCAACAATACGGAACATCTCTGTTTCATTTTCTTGCTTTGTACGCGACAAAATCGGCAATGCGTAATCCAGTACATCGTCGTAGCGTTTATCCAAGAAATATAAAGCAGTGATATAATAAGGGTAGCTATTTTCGAACTGCTTAGATCCATTGAGACGTTCAAATTCATTCAACGCCGTTTTATATTCGGCGTCTAGGTAGGAAAGATAAGCGTAATAATAAATAGATGCCTCCTGAAATTCAGTTTTCTGATCTTTTAAACTTTCGAATAAAGGTTTTGCGGCCTTATAATCTTTCGTCATAAAGGAAGCATAACCATATTTAAAGCGGTATTCTACATTCTCTTTACCCGCAAGATTTTTGCTGTCAATCTTGTTAAACCACTCTAGCGCTTTAACGTAGTCTTTTTTAGCATAGTAAGATTTACCGATCTGAAAGTAAGCTGCTTTGGCATTTGCACTCACAGGGAAATCTTTAATGTATTTCAAAAAACGATTTTCGGCATCAGACTCTCCCAATTCCAAGGCGCAAACAGCTTGATAATACCGGACATTTTCTTTCAATAAAGAAAGCTCCTCTGTCTCATCCAATTGCAAATTGGATTTTGTCCGCAAAGCTTCAACACGATCAAATTGCACTGAAGCGGCACTAAATTTTCCACGTTCAAACAACTCCATCCCCGTTTTATACGCCTTGTTGATTTGTTGCCATTCTGTCTGTTGCGCTAATGCTGGCGTCGCCATAACGGTTAATGCAACTCCCACCTGGTAAATCTTCTTATACATAATATGTGAAACCTTAATATGTTATTTATCTGCAAATGTAAATGAATCTCCTCCTAAACCCTGATAAAATTGCCCTGAAACGCGAGTATAATTAACAATCCTTACCTATTATAGGTTCTTAAGATCGCTTCAAATTTATCGAAATTCAATTCAAATATCCACTGCTAAAGAGATAGTTTTATTCATTTTACTAAATTATACTTTAATTGAGCTATTTTACACAAAAGTTATTAACATCTGTGAATAATACTGTATTATAACGGAAATTTTGCACAAAAAATATGCCCGACAAAAAATAAAGTCAGGCATAATATTGTTAAAGCCGATTTCGACTATCCGCGTTGTCCTGCCAATAAGTACAACACAGCCATACGTACAGCAACACCATTTTCAACCTGATCCAAAATAATGGAATGTTCACTATCCGCAACGTCCGATGTGATTTCGACGCCACGGTTGATCGGTCCGGGGTGCATAATCGTGATAGGCTTCTCCAAAGAATCCAAAATCTCTTTATTCAGCCCATAAAGCATGGAGTATTCTCTTAACGAAGGGAAATAAGCGATATCTTGGCGTTCAAGCTGAATTCTTAACATATTTGCAACATCACACCAATTCAGCGCCTTCCTCAAGTCGTGCTCCACCTTTACACCCAGTGAAGCGATATGCTTCGGAATTAATGTCGTAGGTCCACAGACCATCACTTCCGCACCCTGCTTTTGAAGACATAAGATATTAGACAGCGCAACCCGTGAGTGGGTGATATCACCTACTATAGCAACTTTACGACCAGCTACATCTCCATAACGCTCGCGGATTGAAAAAGAGTCAAGTAGAGCTTGAGTAGGATGTTCATGGGCTCCGTCACCTGCATTGACAATCTGCGCATCAACATGCTTACTTAAAAATACCCCTGCCCCAGCATAAGGATGTCGCATCACAATCATATCAACCTTCATCGCAAGAATATTGTTGACGGTATCTATAAGCGTCTCTCCTTTACTTACTGAGGACGAAGATGCTGCAAAATTAACGATATCGGCAGAGAGTCTCTTTTCAGCAAGTTCAAAAGATAGGCGTGTTCGCGTAGAGTTTTCAAAAAAAACGTTGGCGATTGTAATATCCCGTAAGGAAGGAACCTTTTTAATCGGCCTGTTTAATACTTCTTTAAAATTACTTGCTGTATCCAGGATCAATTGGATGTCGTTTTCATTTAGATCTTTGATCCCCAATAAATGGCGGGTACTTAGTTGTTCTGCTGCAGATGACATTTTAGAGTATTCAAATATTTACTAATCATTTTCTATTGAAAGTGCTCGTTTCCGAAGGGCAAAAATAGACCTTAGGACTTTGATGCACTTCTATTAATCGCCAGCTGACGTCTTCTTTTCTGTAATCAGAATAATGCTATCCTGATCATCCGACTCTTTCCAGTTAACAATTACTTTTTGCGAATCAATTGAGTCGACCTGTATGCCGATATAATCAGGTTGAATAGGGATCTGTCTCGAGAATCTACGATCGACCAAAACAAGCAATTCTATTCTTTTTGCACGGCCAAAGGCCTGTACAGCATCCATTGCGGCACGAATAGTACGTCCTGTCCATAAGACGTCATCTATAAAAATGACCTCCTTACCTTCTACAATAAAATTGATATTTGTGCTATTTGCTAAGAGTGGACCAGCATTTCCTTTTGTGCGGAAGTCATCGCGGTAAAAGGTAATGTCCAAATCGCCAACTAAAATCTCTTTCCCGATCATTTGTTCGAGCTCTTTAACAATACGTCTCGCTAAGAAAGTTCCCCGGGGTTGAATACCTATGACGACAGCATTTGAAAAATCACCGTGATTCTCAATCAATTGACGACATAGTCTTTGAATTGTGATTTGAAATTTTGGTCCGTCTAATAAAATCGACTGTTTCATTATGGGAATGTTTGAGCAAAGCTACACTTTTTTTATAAAAATAACGCCACGAACGGCAATTAATTTCACTATTTGCATCCAACTCGCACACTACTAAAAAGTGATTTAAACAAAGAATATCTTTCTTTCAGGAAAATTTACAAGCCTATTACTCCAGCCTATCAACAGATTTTACCGATCGAACATAACACTTACTAGCAACTATTTATGGAAAACTCCATAGCATCGACAGGTTATCTGCGAAGATTATTCCTCTCGCTCGACAGGTTTATTGTTCCGTGCAAAAAAATACACAGGCAAACCGATCAATACAAGTATAAATCCAGGCCAGGTATATTGCGGTTTATAAATAATCAGTAACACACAAAAAACCGTACCTATCAAAAGATACAAGACTGGTGTAACCGGGAATAGGAAAGTCTTATAGGAGCGCTCTAAATCGGGTCTTCTAACACGCTGAATAATGACACCGAGTACCGTGATCATATAGAATATGACAATTACAAAGGATATCATATCCAGCAAATTCCCATACTGGCCACTTAAACAGAGTAATGAAGCCCAAATTCCCTGTAGCCACAATGATCTTGCCGGCACATCGTACTTGTTGTTGGGAATTGCCTGTTTCAAAAACAAACCATCTTTGGCCATGGTCTGAAAAACACGCGCTCCTGACAATGCAAGTCCGTTGACACAACCAAAGGTCGAGATCATAACTAAAATCGCCATCGCTATTGTACCACTATGGCCTAATATTTTCTCAGCGGCCGCAATCGCTACCCGATCATTGGCAGCAAAAGCGATCTCCTCTCTACTCAAAGCCGCCAGGTAGATGTAATTACAACTGATGTAGAGCAGCATGACCAAGCTTGTACCGATCACCAAGGCGCGTACGACATTACGCTGTGGGTTGACAATTTCGCCCGAAACAAAGGTTACATTTTCCCAGGCTACACTACTGAATACCGAACCGACCATCGCAGCAGCCAATGCTCCCATCAAAGCGCCGCCAGAAATCTGCGACCAGCCTGCGCCCTTTAAATTCTGGAAAGAATGCCAGCCGTAAGACATATTTTCCGAAAAATGATTTTCTTTAATCAAAAACAAACCACCTAAAATCAACAAAATCAAAGCAATGATTTTTGCAGAAGTAAAAAAAGATTGAACAGTTTTTCCACTCTTAATTCCCCTCGTATTGATAAAGGTAAGCAGCATAATCACGCCCATTGCGAGAATCTGGATCCAGGTAATCCTAAATTCCCCACGCTGGAACAGTGGTGGAGCGTCATTCAACTGCGGGATAAGATAGGCTGTAAACTTACCAAAGGCCACAGCTACCGCTGCTATCGTCCCCGTCTGAATGACTGTAAATAAGCTCCAACCGTATAAAAAGCCGATAGGCTTCCCAAATATTGCTGTCAGATAGGTGTATTGCCCACCAGCCTTTGGATACATCGATGACAATTCGCCATAGCAGATTGCCGCTGCAACCGTTGCCAATGCCGTCAACAGCCACACGACCGCCAACCAATATCCAGATCCCAGCTGCCGCATCATATCGCTCGATACAATGAAAATACCACTCCCGATCATCGACCCCATGACCAGCATCACTGCATCCCACAATTTTAATTGACGTTTCATATACTATTTGTTAAGTATGATTTTCATTAGCAAAAGAACACCTTAAATCCGGCATTCCGAATTACTTGCTCCATCATCGAGCAATCGACACCTTCTTAGATGACTATAAAGACAAGGCAATAGCTCCCAGACTAGCCACATCTGTATGAGATGCTCTTCAAAAAGGGGGGTATCCCCCTCATTCGGGCTGGTTTATGAGCCCTTAAGCTATGAAAAAATAATCAAAAAAAAGCTGCCCTTTGCTACAATTTTCTATTTTGAATATCTGTAGCAAAGGGCAGCCCTTATCTTAAAATGGTATCGCTAACAATTACTCAACACCATATTGTTGTTTATATGATTTCTCCAAATCGGTCACCTGCTGTAGCAACTGTTTTTCCGATGTGGTAGCCAAAATGCTCTTATAGGCACCCAAGGCGCGTAAAGCTGTACCAATATTAGAATATTCCAGCTCAGGCTTTGTTTGCGCAATATCCTGATACCACCGCATATTTTGCGTCATAAATTTCAGGTTACGGTTTACGATCTCATTTGCACGTTTCGTTTCACCTGTTTCATACAACACATTGATAATTGGAATATACCCCAAAATATCACGCATCAGATAAACACGCTTCGGCATCTTTTCATAAGTTTCAACGGCAACTTTACGCGCCTCATCCTTATGTCCCTCCATCAATAACTGTGTTGCTGTACCCCCCATTACTGTATTTGTAATCATGGTAATCATACGGTAAGACTCTGGATCCAAGTAAGAAGCATGTGCCATATTACCCCATTGATATTTTGTGGTAATGTCTTTATAAGCAGACTGAGTATCGACCAATGTACCTTCTGCTCCTGCAGGAGTTGCAATAGGCATTAAGCGCAATGCAAAGCCCTCTTGCACCAAATACTTATCTAAACCAAGGTAATTATCATTTGGAACTGTCGCCGCAAAATAAATTGGACGTTTCCAATCGTTATTTAACAATACGTTTAAGATTGACAGCTCCGCTCTAGAAATATAATTTCTATTGTAAGTCCAGCTCATGGTATCCACAATCGATTCTTGCCATGCTTTAGGAACTACGTTATTTTTCAGAACGGATTCTTTGTTTACCGGAAGGCTAAAGTTTTTGGTCGGCAGGAAGTTTTCAAACTTACCACCTCTCAATTCCAATTTGTTCTTTTGATCGTCCGATAATAAAATTTGCATAATCAAATCCAGATCAACATGTCCCGGTACTTTCATATCCTGATAGTAAAGTACCTCACGCACGCCTTTTTTGAACTTTTCATCATCAATATTGATTGGCAAACCGTCGGCCTGATTCACTTTTTGCTTCATCTGACGCATGTACCAGTCCGAACTCAATAAACTTAAGTTCACCACGCGTACATCCGGACGATAATTTTCAACTTCCTGAACATACCACAACGGATAAGTATCGTTGTCACCATAGGTAAACAAAATTGCATTTGGCGCGCAAGAAGCCAGGTAGTTTTTCGCTAAATCGCGGGCAGTCGTCTTCTCCGAGCGGTCGTGATCATCCCAGTTCTGGAAGCCCAACAATACCGGAGCACCCAACAAACAAGCAACTGTAGCTGCACCAGCAGCAATTTTGCCATCCATTTTTTTGCTTAAATAATCGGCAATAGCGAAAACCCCTAGTCCGATCCAGATGGCAAAAGCATAGAATGAACCTGCATAGGCATAGTCACGCTCACGAGGCTGAAGTGGGCTCTGATTTAAATACAATACAATGGCTAGCCCAGTAAAGAAAAACAATAAACCGACGATTCCCGCATCACGTTGCCGCTTTCCAAAATGCCAGAATGCGCCAATTAAACCAATAATCAAAGGCAAGAAGTAATATTTATTATTCGATGGATCAGTCTTTAATGAATCCGGAATAGCATTTAGTCCACCATTATGCATTTGATCAATCGGCTTGATACCCGCCTGCCAATTACCCTCTGTAAATGACCCTTGACCTTGTTGGTCATTTTGCCGGCCGGCAAAATTCCACAAGAAATAACGGCCATACATATGTCCGATCTGATAACTGAAAAAGAACTTGAGGTTATCGGCGAAAGTCGGAGACTGACCATCTGGAATTTTCAAATAATCACGGTAATATTCGATATGTCCTTGATCGCGTGAGCTGTAGACACGTGGGAAAAACATGGTCTTATCGTATTTATAGTCCATACCGTTTTCCACCTTCGTATACTTGTCTTTATCTTTTCTGTAGGTATAGGTCGGCTCAGCATCAACGACCTGCGCATCAAATGTAGGTCCATTTAAAAGAGGTTCACTAGCATATTGCTCGCGTCCCAAATAGCTTACAAAAGAAAACGCATTATCTGGATCACTGTTATTTAAGGTAGGATTCGCCTTGGCACGCACCATGATCATGGCAAAGGAGCTATAACCAAAAATGATAAATGCAGTACTGATCAAGATCAGATTCAACATGGGTTTAACCTTCTTGATCGAATACCAAATACCATAGACAAATAAAGCGACAGCTAAAATCATGAACAGATTAAATCCAGTCCCAAAGCCCATGCCCAAGCTATTTACAAAAAATAGATCAAAATAGGCTGCAGCTTTGACCGTATATTGGATAATTCCCCATAAAATCAGGCCCAAAACAACCACACCTGTTAAAAATGCTTTTATTGCTCCCGAGGAGGTTATTGTTTTTGAACGCTTAAAATAAATCACCAAAGCAATTGCAGGAATTACCAATAAGTTGAGCAAATGTACCCCGATAGAAAGTCCCATCACATAAGCGATAAAGATCAACCAGCGGTCCGCACCAGCCTCATCGGCATGATTTTCCCATTTTAAAATCCCCCAAAATACTACTGCAGTACATAAAGAAGACATCGCATACACCTCAGACTCTACGGCCGAAAACCAAAATGTATCTGTAAAAGCATAGGCTAATGCACCTACTGCCCCCGAACCAAATATTTTAATTAAATCGGTCGATGTATACGATCCATCAACACCCTTTACAACGATTTTCTTTGCTAAGGCTGTAATTGTCCAAAACAAAAACAAAATGGTCAGACCACTACATACCGCCGATCCGACATTCATCCAGAACGCAATTCGTGTAACATCTCCACCAGCAAGGTTGGAGAATATATTCTGAATCATTAAGAATAAAGGTGCTCCCGGCTGGTGCACAATTTGGAGCTTGAAGGCTGAAGCGATAAACTCACCACAATCCCACCAACTCGTCGATCGTTCGGCAGTCATGACATATGCTACTGTTGCAATTAGCGCACATATCCATCCTAAAAGATTGTTGATTTTAGTATAGTTCATAAAATGATAACTGTAAAAAGTATTATTAATACGGCTCGAAAATAAGGATAAGTTAATAAGAAATGAACTTTATTCTGATTTTTTAACACATATTGATTGAAACAATTTCATTATGTGAACCAATATTGGCTGTAAAGAAAGGATATAAAACTGTACGCATATACTTTTATAGACCGACAGCACCACTGAAAAAGGATTGATGTAAAGATTTTTCGGCATCAAAGAAAAATTATTTATTTGAAAATCAGCCGAAATGCACTTTACAGGACATTTTTATTTGCAGAAATAAGAATAGTCCGTATATTTGCATCATCAAATGTGAACGACATCATCACGATCGAAAGCACTTTTGAATTGTTTGTCCGATAGTATAAGGGTAGTACGACAGTTTTTGGTTCTGTTTGTCTTGGTTCGAATCCAGGTCGGACAACAAACAATAGAAAAGGCTTGCATTTGCAAGCCTTTTCTGCGTTATATGCAAGGCTTATATTTATAAAAGGGTTCAGATTTTTTTAAATTGCATTTTGATTTTTAAAACAAATCTCTATCTTTGCGTCGTCAAAAAGAAAAAGACGGAAACGTTGACTTTTTAGAGACATTGTCCGATAGTATAAGGGTAGTACGACAGTTTTTGGTTCTGTTTGTCTTGGTTCGAATCCAGGTCGGACAACTTTTAAAGTTAAGCATATATGGATTGTGAAAACAATCCATTTTTTTTAATGTTTAACTTTAAAAAATAGTCAGGGAATAAAAATATTGAATAAACGACAATACAACAACCCAACATAAATATACAAAACCATGCCTTTGCAATTCAACACGGTTAAACTATTTGCAGGTTCTGGCACTACAGAACTAGCCGAAAAAATCGCACAATCTTACGGGAAACCACTAGGAGACAAAACATTATCACGTTTTAGCGACGGTGAGATTCAACCATTCTACAATGAATCTGTTCGCGGAAGCGATGTTTTCATTATCCAGTCAACCAACCAACCTACCGACAATCTTTTTGAATTATTATTGATGACAGATGCAGCGAAGAGAGCTTCAGCGCATTACATCACAGCGGTAGTCCCTTACTTTGGTTTCGCAAGACAAGATCGAAAAGACAAACCAAGAGTTGCTATCGGCGCTAAAATGATTGCTAATCTGTTGACAGCTGCTGGTATCCACCGCATCATGACGATGGACCTTCACGCAGCTCAAATCCAAGGGTTTTTCGATATCCCTGTTGATCATTTGGATGGCTCTATTATCTTTGTTCCTTATATCAAATCACTAAAACTTCCGAATTTAACGATTGCTTCTCCAGATATGGGCGGTTCGTACCGAGCACGTACTTTTGCTAAATTTTTCAATGCAGAAGTTATTATCTGTGATAAACGCCGTAAGCGTGCGAATGAAATCGAATCGATGTCGATCATCGGCGACGTTACAGGTCAAGATGTTGTTTTGATCGATGATATCTGTGATACGGCCGGTACACTTTCAAAAGCAGCGGCATTGATTATGGAAAACGGTGCAAAATCTGTCAGAGCAGTTTGTACGCATGCTGTGCTATCAGGAAAAGCTTATGAAACCATTGAAAATTCTGTATTGTCAGAAATGATCGTGACGGATACGATTCAATTGGATCCAGAAAAAGCAAAACAATCGACCAAAATCAAAGTGTTATCCACAGCTGATTTATTCGCGAAAGCCATAAAAAGCGTCAATCAACACTCTTCTATTTCTGACTTATTTGAAGTACAATAAGCGTTGCGTTTTAGCTATTAAATATTGGACTCTGGTGCGTGAAGCCTTTAGCGAAACGACCAGAGTCTTTTTTTTGTATGGCACCATCCCCCCTTTTCTAAAAGCAACAACTATTTAAAAATACTATTTCGCGTGGTTCCTCTTTTTAGCCCTAGGCGAATAGCTTTCTAGTTCATACATAAGTGAACAATACTTGATTTATATCAATTCCTACATTACCGAGGGGACAACAGGGGGTTAACAGGGGTAAAACCCCTGTTAACCCCCTGTTAACCCGTGTTAACCCCCTGTTATTTCCCTACTAAAAGAGTCCTATTTCGGTTTTAATATAGGAAATGGTATCTATTTGTTCTTAAATTGAGCTAAGCAACAAATTTGAATAGGTATAATCATGAGAATGGAAAAGTTCATAATCTTGAATAAGTGCCTGTTTTCGAGGTAATATCAGTCGTATTTTTTGATAATACCAGAAATTAGATTATCTTTGCACCTCAAATTTATAAAAAATTAAAAGATGAAACCGAGATGTAAATAGCATTGTCAGAAAAACAATTGTTATTTACTCGAGCTCTCATCAACCATTAAAAAAAAATTAAAAGATGAAATCAATTGCTATTAGCGGTTCTGTAAGACAGAACGTAGGGAAAAGAGATGCAAAAGAATTGCGTTACCAAGGCTTAGTACCAGCAGTACTTTACGGTGGTACAGAGCAAACAGCTCTTTCTGTGTCCGCAGCTGATTTGAAACCAGTTCTTTACACTGCTGACGTAATCATTGTTGAATTAAACATTGAAGGTCAAACTAAAAGAGCTATCGTTCAAGACGCACAATTCCACCCATTAACTGATTTAGTTACTCACGTTGACTTTTTAGAGTTATTCGATGACAAAGAAGTATCATTGAATATCCCTATCAAATTGACAGGAACTTCTCCAGGTGTTAAAATGGGGGGTAAATTAGTTCAAAAATTACGTAATTTACGCGTAAAAGCTTTACCTGCAAACTTACCGCAAGAAATTGAAGTACCAATGGAATCTTTAGAGGTTGGTAAATCAGTTCGTGTGGGTCAAATTCAATTAGAAAACGCAAAAGTATTGAACAATGCTGATGATACAATCGTATCAGTAATCATGTCTCGTGCATTGCGTCAAGCTGAACAAGAAGCTGCTAAAGCAACTAAAGGTGGTAAAAAATAATCTGAACAAGATTTTAAGATACTGCAGAAAGCACCGGAATTCGGTGCTTTTTTTGTTTACTAAAATTTTTATTTTTGCATCATGAATTATCTTATCGTTGGATTAGGCAATATTGGCAGTGAATATGCCGACACAAGGCATAATATCGGTTTTATGGTTGCCGATGAGCTTGTTAAACAGGCCAGTGCTAGCTTCTCCTTGCTGAAATTAGCCTATTATAGTGAATTTAAGCAACGAGGGCATAATGTCACCGTCATTAAACCTACGACTTACATGAACTTAAGTGGAAAAGCTGTTAATTATTATATGCAACAATGTAAAGTCCCAATTGAGCATGTATTGGTAATTGTGGATGATTTGGCGATCCCTTTCGGCTCACTACGCATGAAGCCCAAAGGAAGTAGCGCTGGTCACAACGGACTAAAATCCATTGAACAGCTTTGCGGTGGACAAGCATATCCCCGTTTACGTTTCGGCATTGGAGACAACTACCCAAAAGGTAGACAGGTAGATTATGTACTTGGCCCTTTTGATAAAGATGAACAAGCAGAGTTACCGGCTCTGATAGACCATTCCGTTAAAATGATCCAGAGTTTTGTTAATATAGGCATCGAGCTAACCATGACTAATCTGAATACAAAATAAGTCACTTGTTGTTGTAATGCCCCAGTGCTTGGATCACAACGACAGCAGTCTCATCTTCAAAAATTTCATAAATAAGGCGATCTTTCTTATTGATCGCCCTACTCCAAATTTCGCCGTCAAAATATTTTAATTGTTCGGTCAATTCTTGTCCTATCAGATTTACGTCCAGATTTTTTTATCATTTGCAAATCTCTAATCGCTTTTTTTGAATATTGGATTAAATACTTTCCCATATATTCTTGCTATCCAATTGGACTAATTCACCTCTTTCTTTCTCAGCTCTAGCTTCTTTCACGCGGTCATTTAATTTCGACGATCTATCTTCAGACTCAACTTTTATTTTTGTCCCACCGAGTGCCTTTAGCACCGCTTTAATCTTTTCTACTTCAGAAGAATCTATTTGAAATGATAATATTGCCATAACCCTTTCGTTTTTACAAAAAAAAACAACTCCACAAACGGAAAAGCCAAATATATCGGCTTTTTCTTATCGAATGGATAATTGCCCCCTTTCTTTTTTAACCGCTTCTCCTTTTTCTTTCTCTAACTCAGTCTTAGTTACTTTGTTCCCTTTCCCAGAAAGACCGTCTTCTACATCAGAAGATGCTGCCTTAGGATGTTCCTCTGCATATGCCTTGGTGGTCACAATGATAACGCCATTCTCCGCCTGATCACCATATAGTGCCGTAGCAGGATTATTTTTCAAAACCGATATGTTATCGATTGTATTCGGGTCTAACCCACTTAACTGAGCGTCTTCGACAATTTTCCCGTCGACCACAAATAGAGGATTATCCTTAGCTCCATGAACTCCACGAAACTTAATACTGCGGACAGCAACTTTCCTCGATCCATCATTTGATAACCCAATGCTATTTCCAGAGATTCCCTCCGCTCGGCCTTTAAGCTCTGGTTCAGTCGTATTTACAGATTTATACCCCGCCACAACAACTTTCGTAGGATTTCCATTTACCTTAATCTTAGGATTACCTGCATTGTCCTTTTTATCATTAGTAAAAGTAAGGGTCTGATTCGTTACCATAGGTAAACCATTTTTCTTCAACGTAACAAGGACAACGCCGTTCTTGCCTTTTTCACCATATATTGCCTTACCATTATCCTTTATTACATTGATCGATTCGATTTCCGACGATGGAATAGCAGACATAATGGTTGAATAGAGCGGCTCCTTTTCAGACTTCATATTTGTCCGAAAATGAATCGTATCTCTAACACCTTTTGGCTTCAAGGTATCCTTTGTCATTTGCCTGGTAAGCAAATCTTCCGCTAAAGGCTTACTTACCTTGCTACTTATCGTTGCAGGCAAAGCAACATCAACTTGTAAGTCCTTGTCCAACTGAATAACAGCCGTCTTATTTACCTGCTCCACTACCCCTTCTATACTCCCCTCGGCTTTACTTACTGTAAATGCGGCTCCCGTCAATAAAAATACCGGTAAAAGAAAGGCATATTTACTCAGCTCTATTTTCGATGATCGCTTCTTGTTCATCATCATAATACGACGTTTTAAAAGTTTAAAATTAAATTGATTGCTCAATCCCACCGAGCTCCCCTTTTTGGACACGTTTAATAAGCTGTACTGGTAGGTTTGCTTGTCCACTCCTTTATCAAGGACCTGTTGATCAGTCAAGAACTCCAAATTTTGGCGAATGGCCCTGCGCATAAGCCAAACGAAAGGATTGTACCAACAACACACCAATATCATTTCAAACAATAAAATATCTAGACTGTGAAGGCCTTTCACATGAATATCCTCATGCTTAAAAATATCTTTCAGTTCAGCCTCCTGATGCTGCTCCTTATTGACATATATTTTATTCAAAAACGAAAATGGAACAACCGGAATAAGCACATTCCGGAATAAATACGTCCGCCATTGATCGGACTTCGAATTCAGATGAATCCGCAATAAACTCAATAACTGAAATACAAATTTCAATAACAATAAAACGGCACCGGTCACAAACAGGATTTCCACCAGCCTTCCTAAAGATAGCTGTTGTTGGACCTCCGGCTCCGTCATATATAGTGAAATCTGCTCGCCTACTCCCCCCAGATTCAGCCCGCGCTGTACGAACAAAGACTTTAAATCCAAAAATGGATACATAAAAGCAAAAAGTCCACCCACTAGGAAGTATACCCGATTTAGCACATAGAATGTCAGCCCTTTCAATAGTCCAATATATCCCAAATAGATAATACCCAACAACAGATTGACTTGTATAATATAGGTGAGTAAGCTTTCCATGCTATCAAGATTTATTATGCTTAATCATGTCCATAATTTCCTTTAATTCATCAGCTGTTAGTTTCTCTTCCTGCACAAAGAAAGATACCATCTCCTTATAGGAATTTTTAAAATAATCACCGACAAAGGAATTCATAAATTTCGCTTTATAATCTTCCTCACTCACCATCGGTTCATAGCGCTTAGCGTTGGCATAACGCACTGCTTTCACAAAATCTTTACGTTCCAGATTCTTTACTGTTGAAGCCAAGGTGGTATAAGGCATCTTTTCACCTTTGATATTATCTAAGATCTCCTTTATAAATCCTCCATTGAGACTCCAAATCGACTGCATTGCCTGTTCTTCCTGTGCTGTTAATTTTTCCATGCCTGTATCTACTTTATCTAATCTTTCACTAATCTACGAACAATTCGTAAATATAAAAAATCTTTTTATACTGAGTTATATAATCGACAGTAAATAGCATCAGTCCTATTAGATCAAAAAAGAAATCGCTCATTTTCTGCGTTTTTAAACTCAAATCCCACGAATATAAGTTAGCTGGCAGAAAATTTGTAATAGGATTATTTTAATTCTAAATTCACTATAAATCGTGTCCTGCATTGGAAAGAAAAAAAATCAATTGGATAAATTCACTGCAATCCGATCGATTGGAAGCATGAAAAGTAATAAGATGATTCAAGATAAATACAATTAAGATCAATGGCTAAAAATATTAAAGCGATCAAATGTCCGCATTGTGGGAGTATAAAAGTTACCACACTACGTCCGGATTATTATAAATGTGACAGCTGCGGAACAGAATTTTTTCTCGATAGCGACGATATCAATATCAATCACAACTATAACTATCCGCGCAACAATACAGATCAATATAAGGCCCTTCGGATTGTCCTATTCGCCGTTGTGGGATTTATCGCGGTCATGTTTATCATCGGGGCTATAAGTGCTATTTTTTCCAAGAAACCTGAGCCGAGTTATTCCACTTATAGTGGTTCCAACTCAGCGAACGAGAAAGAAGAAGTAGAACCGCTTGAATGGAACTATGCGAGTAATACGTTATTCATGGACAAAAATAATATGCCGCATGTTGTGGTCGTTGGTAATGTAGGAACTTTTAGGAAAAGAATGGATTCAACCAAAGACAACAAGGTATACATTGGGCTTTTTGACCCTAAAACAGGTAAAAAAGAATGGGTAAAAGCATTGATGGAGACTCCCGTTGAATTATCGAGCAGCGACGTTAAACTTCAGGTATTTGAAGATCAAAACCTTTACATCATCGTCAAGTCCAAATACATCTATCAACTTGACAAAAACACGCTCACGTATAAGAGTGTTTTGGAAAATTATGTTAAAGATGCTCCATCTTTAAGTACTGGCATAGCCAAAGTTGAATTTAAGTATGAAGACTATGGTTCCGCTTATCAAATTATCAACAATGAAGGTCAAAATCTGGCCTATTACCCGTTAATAAATAAGGCGATACCGGATAAAGTGCTTTACGAGGAAAGAAGAAAAAAACTTCCCAATCCGACGACAAAAACGGAGTTTACTTTTTCAAGTAAGTCCAGCTATTATCCAGAGGAAAAAATTCAGTTAATCCAGTATACTTACCATTATCAATATGGATATCCTAAAGATACCCCACGGTTTTCTTGGGATAAGGATTATGGTGGATCGGGTATTTTTACCGACCGAGATCCCTATAAAAAGGTATTGATCAATCCGTGGCAATTTAAAGGAGCGCGTTTGATTAACTTTAAAGACTTTACACCAGGCAGACTTTACTTTCAGCCTATAGTCATCGCCCAGAATGACAAAACGCTCCTTATCGCCTATAAGCCAACACCAGCTGAAGACGATCCTTTCCAGATCCAACTGCTGGATATCACAACTGGGGCTATACAAAAAACCTTTACTACTGACCTCAAGTCCATCTATGGAAATGGGAGCCTGTTAAAAGACGGCTTTATTGTAAGAGGCTCGAGTGACTATTATTATTTTGATAATAATGGAAAACAAATCAACAAATTTGAAGGGTATAATCCCAAATTCGACACACTAAATTAATAACTATGGGACTATTTAATCTTTTTAACAACCAACTTTCTGAAGTTATCGAGTGGAAAAACCAAGACCCTCGATTATTATGGTATAAATTTCCATCCGAAAGGAATGAGATCAAAAATTCCAGCAAACTAATCCTCGCCCCAGGGCAGGGATGCATTCTTGTGTATGAAGGTAAAGGCGAAAATCTGCTAACCGAACCTGGAACGTATAACCTCAAAACGGACAACCATCCATTTTTTACTACGTTAGCACGACTACGGCAAAATTTCGAATCCGAACACAAACTGTATATCTACTTTTTTCGTACGGCAGCTATCGTCAATCAATCCTGGGGAACAGGTTCTCCGATCAAATATATCGACCCACAATACAATTTACCTATAGAAATCGGTTTGAATGGTACATTTTCCTACCTGATCAATGAACCGGTCCATTTCTATAAAAACATTGTGGCCAATCAAAATACAGTCACTACAGCGGTCATCCAGGACATCCTCAATAATCGCATTCCCCAACAAATAACCGCACAGATTGCACAGAAGAAGCTGGGTTATAACGAAATTGACAGCCAATTAGCATTACTATCCAACGATATCAAGACTGCGGTGGAACAAGATTTTAAAGATCTCGGGCTCGACATTACAGATTTTAAAATTTTAGGAACCCAATTTGATGCGAATACGCAACGTAGAATTGGAGAAATCGCCGACCTAACCACACAAAATCAAGCCGCACAGCAAGCAGGCCTAAGCTATGTTGAATTAGAAAAATTACGTGCGCTTCGAGACGCCGCTAAGAATGAAGGTGGGATTGCGGGAGTGGGCGCACAACTTGGCGTCGGTATGGAACTGGGTAAGCAGTTTGACCTTCAAAAGGACGAGATCAAAGGGCATATACAGCAAGAAGGCGACTTCGTGGAAAAGCTCCAAAAGATGCAACTGCTACTTCGTGAAAACATCATTACGCAAGAAGAATTCGACGCACTTAAGAAACAGATCCTCAACAAAATATAACTCATCATGAAATATATATTTGGTATACTATTCACTTTGGTGATTCTTTTCATTGCTACCTATTTCCTTTTAGGAATGTGGGGCATCCGACTATTAGACGCCGAAAATTTCAATAAAATTCTATGGACCACCGGGATACTGACCGTGACTTCGATCGTGCTCGTCTGCTTTGTTATCATTCCTTTCTTCGGATCAGGTAAAAATGGAAATTTTGAAGATAAGGGAAAGGTAGCCCAGCGGAAAATAGATTAATGTCGTGCACAATAAGGTAATGTTAAATCTGTATACATAATTTGCTTATTTAGGTAAATAGTTCGTGAATATTATCCAAAATGACGCAGTCATGTCATTTTAATTCCAAAAGAACTTTCAATTTTAAATATCAAATAGTTAAATTTGTGAGATTAGCATAACAAATCAGATATAAGATAATATATAAACATGTCAGATAAAGCATCTATAAATTTAGACGGAACTTCGTATGACCTTCCGGTCGTTGTCGGTACTGAGAATGAAAAAGCAGTTGATATTTCCAAATTAAGAGATCTAAGCGGATTTATTACATTAGACCCAGGATATAAAAATACGGGTGCTACGAAGAGTGCGATTACTTTCCTTGACGGTGAAAAAGGCATATTGCGATATAGAGGATATCCCATTGAACAATTGGCAGAGAAATCGACTTTCTTGGAGGTTGCTTATTTGTTGATTTATGGAGAGCTTCCTAAAAAAGAGGTATTGGAAAAATTCAGAGCTGACATCAAAAAGCAAATGATGATCCACGAGGACATGAAAAATTTCTTCGCTGGATTTCCTTCCAAATCGCATCCAATGGGACAACTTTCCTGTTTAGTTGGTGCATTATCGGCATTTTACCCAGAATCTTTAAACCCAAACTTAACAGATGAAGAAGAGGATCAAACGATCATCAATCTTTTGGCAAAAATGCCAACGATCGTTTCTTGGATTCAGAAAAAATCATTAGGACACCCTGTTGTATACCCCAAAAATAACCTTGGCTACATCGACAACTTCCTGAATATGTTGTTCGGAGAAGTTAACGACGAAAAAACGTTCGATCCGGTTGTCATTGATGCTATGCACAAGTTGCTGATTTTGCATGCTGATCACGAGCAGAACTGTTCGACATCTACCGTTCGCATCGTAGGTTCGTCAAATGCAAACCTCTATGCATCTGTCGCTTCAGGTATTAATGCATTATGGGGCCCTTTGCATGGCGGTGCAAATCAGGCGGTAATTGAAATGTTAGAAGCTATTAAAAATGATGGTGGTGATGCCGAAAAATATCTTGCCAAAGCGAAAGACAAAAACGATCCTTTCCGTTTAATGGGATTTGGTCACCGCGTGTATAAAAACTTTGACCCACGTGCTAAAATCATCAAAAAAGCATGTGACGATATTTTGGAAAAATTAGGTGTGCAAGACCCTGTATTGGATATCGCGAAGAAATTAGAAGAAGCAGCATTGAATGACCAATACTTCATCGATAGAAAACTTTATCCAAATGTTGACTTCTATTCAGGTATCATCTACCGTGCATTAGGTTTCAAAGCAGATATGTTTACTGTATTATTTGCCTTAGGCCGTCTTCCAGGATGGATTGCACAATGGAAAGAAATGCGTGAAAACAAAGAGCCTATCGGTCGTCCTAGACAAGTATACGTTGGCCATACAGAACGTGACTACGTTGAATTCTCAAATCGTTAATTCGGTTTCGATTTATATCCGAAAAAGCATCCTTATAGGATGCTTTTTTCTTTTTAATGCAGCACCTTTGAATCTTTGGATGTACGAATGAGGCATTCAATCAAACAATAAACAGTGGCTCATCGTTACGCTATTGTCACGATAAACTACTTGTTAAGTATATTTTAATTTTTCCCTATCTAAATTCCCTGTTTTTCGTTAAGTTTGCGTATTAATTGGTCTCTTATTAAAAATCATTATAAATAAGACTTGCTAGAAAATGTACTACATATCTTGGTTCCTATTGCTATTTTTACCTTTATAGCAGCATTTACCTTATTTGCAGTATATGCCGAGCGAAAGATTGCGGGATTTGTCCAAGACCGGCTAGGCCCCATGGAAACTGGAAAGTATGGTAGTCTTCAAACCATCGCTGATATTCTCAAATTACTCCAAAAAGAACTGATCACCCCTTCATCTGCAGATAAGATTCTCTTTAGGATTGCTCCTATCATTATTTTTGTTGCCGTCTTTACAGGATTTGCCGTTATTCCTTGGGCAAAAGATTTTATTCCAGCCGATACGCATACCGGTTTATTCTTCATTATGGCGATAATTTCCATTGATGCTTTGGGCATTTTAATGGCTGGTTGGGGTTCCAACAATAAATATTCTTTGTTAGGCTCCATGCGTGCCATTGCACAGATGGTATCCTATGAAATACCGGTAGGCCTTTCGCTGATTACAGTTGTCATGCTTACACAAACCCTAAACCTGAATGAAATCGCTATTGGTCAGGGGATCCTTACCAATGGGAGCATTAAATTCCTGGGTATCTGGGAAGTTAATGAGATTGGCGGTCTCTTCGCCTGGAATATTTTTCAGGCTCCGCATTTGATTATCACCTACATCATATTCTTTATCGCTACCCTTGCCGAGTGTAATCGTGCTCCTTTTGACATTCCGGAAGCCGAATCTGAACTGGTGGGTGGTTTCCATACGGAATATGGTGGAATACAATTTGCGTTTATCTTTCTGGCTGAGTACGCCATGATGTTTTTGGTATCGATGTTGGGTGTTGTCCTCTTTTTAGGCGGATGGAACACGCCATTACCAAACATTGGGGCTGTACGCCTCGCAGATTGGACGACTGGTTTAGCCTGGGGAATATTTTGGACTTTAGCCAAATCATTCCTTATTGTAGGCATCCAAATGTGGATCCGGTGGACATTACCGCGGTTACGTGCAGACCAATTGATGAGTTTATGTTGGAAAGTATTGACACCGCTGGCTTTTCTGTGTATGGCCATCTCTGCCATTTGGCGAATTTTAGTTATAGCATAGGATATTATGATATTTAAAACGGCTTCGCATGCATTTCGTACGGCAATCAAAGGTTTATCTTTGACTGTCAAGCACCTGTTTGGGGCACGTCGCTCACGGACGGAATTGAATATCAAAGAAGACAACTATTTTGATCGGCAAGAAGGTATTGTGACCGTGCAGTATCCGCGTGAAAAAATGCCCATCCCCGATGTCGCACGTTACCAATTGCAGGTTGATATCGACGACTGTATTGTATGTGATCTTTGCGCTAAAGCATGTCCTGTGGACTGTATCGAAATTGAAGCGATCAAATCGCCGGAAGCAATCGGAAAGACCTCAGACGGCAGCGTCAAACGGTTATATCCCGCCAAATTCAATATTGACATGGCGAAGTGTATGTACTGTGGCTTATGCACGGTGGTATGTCCGACGGAATGTATTACCATGACCGATGCATATGACCGCAGCTCGCAAAAGCTGACCGATCTGATTTACGGATTCTCGGATATGACTGACGAGCAGGTAGCTCAACGCAAAGCTGAATGGACACAGTTTCAAGCTGAAAAGGAGGCAGCAAAGCAAAAATAAAAGATGGAAAGTACTTTATTCTACGCCTTTGCTACCCTAGCAATCGGTTCGGCTCTTTTACTGGTGAATCTTAAAAATATTGCTCGCGCCTTATTCCTGTTTTTTATTGTTCTATTTGCAATGGCAGGATTATATTTATTTGCTTTAGCTGATTTCGTGGCAATTACACAAATTATGGTCTATGTCGGCGGGGTACTTATTCTCATGTTGTTTGCCTTTATGCTCTCCAATAAAGAGCTCTTAAAAGATCTTCAAGACAATAGTGGCTCATTCTTAAGCATGCCTAAATGGCAAGCTATTCCAGTGGTGCTTGGTTTTCTGTTACTGATGTTTTATGGCATCTTTGAATGGCAACAGGCCCCATCAACCTGGATCATTCAGTCCATAGAAAATGGAAATAATATTACCGCGACTGATAACAATATTCATCAAATCGGATTACGTTTTATGACTTTTTACGTATTGCCTTTTGAAATTATATCGATATTTCTGATGATGGCTTTAATTGGAGCTTCTCATTTATCCAGAAAGGAGCGTACAATATGATTACGTTGACGCATTTCTTGGTGGTGAGTGCGTGTATCTTTAGCATTGGACTCTACACCGTTCTTTCCAAAAAAAATGCGATTATGATTTTGGTTGGTATTGAATTAATGATCAATGCAGCTATCCTGAATTTTGTTGCCTTTGGGAAATATGATAAAGTGAGTTATAGTGGGCAAATTTTTGCGTTGTTTGCGATTGTTCTAGCAGCGGCAGCTGTAGCCGTTGGATTGGCTATTGTATTAAATGTTTATAGACATTACAACACCATTAATCCGGATGAGGTAAACCAATTAAAAGACAAATAAACATTGGATCAAGTTGTTCACATATCGCCCCTTTTGACCGCGCTAGTTACCGTAGTGTCCCCATTAGCAGCGTTCTTATATCAATCTTTATTAGGCAAACGTGACCAGTCAGGTATTGTCTCCCTCCTAGCCATCGCCCTCAGTTTTACCGGTGGTGGGCTTACCTGGTTCACCATATGGAATAATGCCCCCGTAACGGTTCAGGCGGATTGGTTCACTATTGGCGAAACCTCATTTAAAGTTGGTATCCTGTTAAATAATTTAAGCACCTTAATGCTTTTCTTGGTACCTACTGTAGCATTGCCGGTGCATGTTTATTCCAGGGCATATATGAAAGGTGATCCCGGCATTCATCGCTATTGGATGTATCTAAGCCTGTTTTGTTTCGCCATGTTGGGATTGGTCATTATGGACAGTCTTTTACTGATGTATGTCTTTTGGGAGTTGGTTGGGTTTGCATCCTATCTCCTTATCGGATTTTGGTTTACGCGCGAAACAGCTATACAAGCCAATAAAAAGGCATTTTTGGTTAATCGCATCGGTGACCTCGGCTTTCTAATCGGCCTTGCGATCGTATTTACGCAGTTCAAGACACTTAATTTGGTCGATTTATTTGGTGATAACGGACTGCTCTATCAATCCGCAATCGTCGATGGACTATGGGTATCTCCAGTCAATAGTTTACCTCAGATCTGGTTTACCCTAGGAGGACTAGCCTTTTTCTTGGCTGCTATGGCCAAATCAGCACAATTCCCACTACATGTATGGCTTCCGGATGCCATGGAAGGCCCTACATCCGTATCGTCCTTGATCCATGCGGCAACCATGGTAGCAGCCGGCGTATTCCTATTGGCTACTGTATTTCCATTATTCAGCGAATCGGCATTACTATTTATCGCTATTATCGGTACCATCACGGCAGCTTCGGCAGCATACTTCGCCTTGGGCCAATATGACATCAAGCGTATTCTTGCCTTTTCGACCATATCGCAACTGGGCTTTATGATGGTTGGGATCGGTATTGGAACATGGGATGCCGCTTTGTTTCATCTTACGACACATGCCTTCTTTAAGTGTTTATTGTTTCTTTCCGCTGGAGCTGTCATTCATGAGATGGCCCATCTGAAAACACATAGTCAACTAGACTTTGATCCGCAGGACTTACGGAACATGGGTGGATTACGTCACTATATGCCCAAGACCTTTGTGCTCATGAGTATTGCTTCACTAGCACTTGCCGGATTCCCACTGACTTCAGGTTTTCTATCCAAAGACAGTATCGTTATATCTTCTTTTGAATGGGCTCTTTCAAAAGGGAACTTATACCTGATCATCCCATTAAGCTTGATCATTGTAAGTATTTTAACCGCTTTCTATATTGGTAGACTGCTGTTTAAAGCTTTTTTTGGAGAGTTTAGGCTTACAAACCAACTGCATGGCAAATTACATGATCATCCGCTACATGAAGCGCCAAAAACCATGTTGATGCCCATGTTTGTTTTGGGTGTATTCTGCTTATTTCCACTATTTTCGTTCAATCCATTTTCGTACCACGATTCCTGGTTGATGGACGGACTCTTATCGGATGAATATGCCTTTGCTCCAAGCCACATTGCCCACCTGATTATCCCTGCAATACTCTTCCTTGGTTCAGTTATTGGCTGGATCATCGGCTGGAAATGGTATGTGCAGCATAGATACCCGTTCAATCCGGCCAATCCTGCACTGAAGGTTTCTTTAAATCAGGGCTATATCAATCAGTTTTACGATGTTGTATTTGTCAAGGGCACATTAAAATTGGCTCAATTCTGTTATTGGTTTGACCGACATGTTGTTGATGCCTTTGTTTCTTTGATTCAGTCAATCGTGCTATCGATTTCACAATTAAGTGTTTGGATAGACAAATATATTATAGACGGCTTCGTCAACACGGTTGCTTCGGTAACCTATTGGACCGGTCATCAAGTCCGCCTGGTACAAAACGGGAAGATACAGACCGCTTTATACTCCGTCTTTTTAATAGTTTTACTTGGTTTAATTTATCTTTTATTCTTTTAGGAAATGCCTATTTTATCCTTATTGATATTTTTACCGCTATTGGCTACGGCGCTTATTCTCGCCTTGCCAACACGATATAAATTGAGTTACAAATATATTGCGTTAGCATTTACCGCAATACAATTTGTACTGGCTGGATTGTGTTACGCACATTTTGATGCAAGCAAAACAGGTATTCAAGATCTGGGGGGCTATCAGTTTGTTGAGCAGGTTTCCTGGATTCGTTTAGATCTAGGATCAATAGGTAAGCTAGAAATTGATTATCTCATTGGTATTGATGGGATATCGATGCCCTTATTATTGCTGAGCGCTTTTGTGATGTTGATGGCTATCGGAGCCTCCTGGAATATACAGAAGAGTCCGAAGGGATACTTTGCTTTACTCATGGTGCTTAATATGGCTGTTATGGGGATTTTCTGTGCACTGGATTTCTTCCTGTTCTACCTTTTCTATGAAGTGATGTTACTTCCACTATATTTCCTGATCGGTATCTGGGGTGGTGCAAGACGTGAATACGCAGCCATCAAGTTCTTTTTATACACGCTATTTGGTTCTGTATTTATGCTATTGATCATCGTAGGACTATACTTTTCAGTGATCAACCCGATGACTGGAGCGCATACGTTCAATATGATCCATATGATGAACCCACAGAATTACCTTGAAGGATCTATATTTGAGTGGGGTGGTTATCAGGAAATCTTGGGTATTTCGGCCAGACTGGTCGGCTTCATTGTGCTCTTTTTTGCCTTTGCCATTAAAGTGCCCATCGTGCCATTGCATACCTGGTTACCCGATGCCCACGTCGAAGCACCGACTCCAGTATCTATTATTTTAGCAGGTATTCTTTTGAAAATCGGAGGTTACGGTATCATCCGTATCTGTTATAGCATCTTTCCCGACATGGCCGCCTTATCCAATTGGTGGCTTGGACTAATAGGCGTTGTTTCCATTATCTATGGAGCCTTGAACGCCTTATCACAAAAAGACCTCAAACGAATGATTGCGTATTCATCCGTTTCCCACATGGGTTTTGTCTTATTAGGTATTGCCTCATTGACTGCAGAAGGAATTTCTGGAGCGATGTTTCAGATGATCTCCCATGGCTTTTTATCCGCGGCCCTCTTCTTTCTTGTCGGTGTAGTTTATGACCGCGTGCATGATAGAAATATCTATAGTTTTCGAGGTTTAGCTCAAATTATGCCCAAATATACGGGGTATGTTGCTGTTGCATTTTTCGCTTCCTTAGGTTTACCTGGCTTTTCAGCTTTTATTGGTGAAGCATTTGTCATTATCGGTTCATTCAATTCTGAAAGTGTTGGCACAGGTTTGCCGCGTTGGATGGCACTTGCAGGTTCTATAGGTATCTTATTAAGTGCAGCCTACCTACTTTGGACATTGCAACGGATGTTCTTTGGACAGATTCGTTTAAAAGGCGGTGAATCTTGGAGCAATGCACTGATAGATGTCAATTCGCGCGAGCAGGTGATCTTATTTCCAACGTTAGCGTTGGCCTTATTACTTGGCATTATGCCTGCATTAGTTTTTAACAATTTAAACGCAAGTGTCCTGAATCTTGTAAGCTTTATTCAACAATTTATTTAAATCAGCATGCTCGCATTCAGTCCATATATTAGTTCATTTCTCGATCAGATTATCGTCAGTGTACCGTATTTTAAACCCGAACTGACATTGATCGTCACTTTTATTGGTACTATCCTCGCTAGTCTTTTTATTGACAGACACTGGAAGAATACCTCTTTTGTCATCACCCTCGTTGGCTTATTGCTCAGTGGTTGTTACCTTGTGGGCCAGGGACTCAGTAAGGTCGAGGCAACAGGCTTCTTTGATATGATCCATATTGATGCATTTGCTGTAGCTGCACGTTTGATTATGCTGTTGTCGACAATGCTCATCTGTATCTTCATCCAACAACGCCAGCAAGACCGTCCCTTAGGCGACCTATACGCCGTGCTATTGACCGCAACCCTTGGCCTGAACCTGCTGACGATGACGAGTAACTGGCTGATGATCTTTATTGCTGTGGAGACTGTTTCGATCAGCTCCTATATTATGGTTGGCTATTTTTCTTCCACAAAGGTTCAATCGGAAGCTGCTTTAAAATATGTCCTGTTTGGATCCATTTGTGCCGCCGTTATGCTCTATGGCTTGTCTTTACTATACGGTTTCACGGGAAACCTGAATTTTGACGCACCAAGCCACATTGCCGGCTTGATGGAAGCACCTCAGATCATGATCAGCATTGCTTTATTATTCTTGCTGACAGGTATTGGTTTCAAATTAAGTTTTTTTCCCTTTCATGTCTGGAGCCCGGATGTTTATCAAGGTGCTCCCACAGTAATTACCACCTATCTGGCTACTGTACCAAAAATTGCAGTCGTCGTCCTATTATCCAAGCTCCTCGCCGCATGGCTTAATGTTTCCTTTTACTTTAGCGATTTCCTAACGTATGTGATTATTGGGGTAGCTATTGCAACCATGCTGATCGGTAATTTAGCAGCTTTACGTCAACAGGATGCGAAACGGATGATGGCCTATTCGTCGATTGGACATACGGGTATACTCCTGATGGCTGTATTGGTATATCAAAATAATGAGTCGAATGTATTGTTGTTTTACCTTTCCATATACGCTTTGATGAATATTGCTGTATTTATATTTATTGATGCCTTGGAAGTCAGTCTGGGGAGTACATCCATCGATTCCTATCGTGGCTTAGGAAAACAGTTTCCTCTTTTGTTCACTTCATTTTCAATTGTTCTAATCGCTTTAGTGGGGCTCCCTCCCACTGCGGGATTTGTCGGAAAGCTTTTGGTCTTTTCCAAAGTGTTCGAACAGTATCAAAACTTTCAATCCTTCGGTTTATTGGCATTGCTTATTGTCGGCGCACTGACCTCAGTTATCTCTTTATTTTACTATTTTAAAATTCCACTGAACGCGTTTTTAAGGGACAACGCCGCATCTTCAACGATAAAAGTCAATGCTGTACTTTTATGTATTGGAATCCTATGTACCTTGGTGGTGTTGTGCTTAGGAATATTTCCGGATCTTTTGCTTTCGGCCTTTTAGAAAAACAGAGAAACTCCTTTCATTCTTAACAAATCTACGATCCTATTCAATCACTACATGTGCCGGTTGAATAGTAAGGATAAACTCCATAATATATTTATATTTCCTCAATAAAAGTATTATCTATGGTTTAGGAGAGATCGATAAATTGTTTTTTATGCAAAGCGCAATTAAATTGCATATAAAAAGCAATTTATCTAAGTTTGTACCATGATTAGTGCAATAGCAAATCCAATTTTTCAACGTGCTATCCAGGATTACCACGTATACGACCAGATTGATCATCCAATCCAAAATCCGTACGACAAACAATCCCTGGAACATCTCCTCTATTTAAAATGCTGGATTGACACCGTTCAATGGCATATGGAAGATGTTGTGCGTAATCCCGCTATTGAACCCAAAGAAGGATTATATTGGAAAAGACGGATTGACGAATCAAATCAATACCGTACCGATACAGTGGAGTATATTGACAGTTATTTCCTACAAAAATTTCAGGATATACAAGCTCGTCCTACAGCAACAATTAATACAGAAAGTCCAGCATGGGCTATCGACAGACTTTCCATTTTAGCTTTAAAAATCTACCATATGGAGCAGGAAACATTACGTATAGATGCTTCTGAAGCTCATATCAACGCTTGCCAGGAAAAACTGAACATTTTGTTGGAACAGCGGAAGGATTTATCACAAAGTATTGATGATTTGATGGATGCCATCGCGTCTGGCGATAAATACATGAAGGTCTATAAACAGATGAAAATGTATAATGACCCTTCTTTGAACCCTGTCTTATATTCATCAGGAAAATAAGCCATGTCCTTACCGCGACGGATCATAGTAACGAGATTTTCAGCTATGGGCGATGTTGCTATGGTAGCTTCGGTCTTGAAAGAATTCTGCATGCAGTATCCTGATGTGGAAATCATTATGGTCAGCAGGCAATTCTTTGCCCCGTTTTTTGAAGGAATAAAAAACATACGCTTTCACGCTATTGACCCCAAAACAACACATCAAGGATTTTGGGGGTTGGTTCGACTAAAAAAAGAACTGGCCAGATATAGCGCAGACGCTGTCGCTGACTTACACTTCAATTTGCGTTCCCGTGTAATTGATCTCTTATTTTCCCTATCGGGTGTAAAAGTCAAACAGCTTGATAAAGGACGTGCCGAGAAGAAAGCGCTAACCCGGGAGAACAACAAAATTAAAGTACCATTGAAGCGAACAGTGGAGCGCTATGCAGATGTATTTCGAGCATTAGGCTTTAAATTTGAGCTCAGTAATAAATTGGTTCATAATTTGCAGGATGTACCCAAAGCTGCTTTTAGTATGTTCGCGAATTTCGACCGAAAGAAAATCGGCATTGCCCCATTTGCACAGCATAGTTATAAGATTTTTCCGCAAACCAAAATGGAAAATGTGATAGACACATTGACGCACAATGGCTATGACGTTTTGTTATTTGGTGGTGGGAAAGAAGAATTCCAAATCGCCCAAAACTGGACAGAGCGATTTCCCAACACTTTTAATACAATAGGCAAATTTTCTTTAACGGAGGAACTCGATTTGATCTCGAATCTAGATCTCATGATCAGTATGGACTCTTCGGGGCTTCATATGGCATCTCTTATGGGCGTAAGGTGCCTTTCTTTGTGGGGAGCAACCCATCCCTATGCTGGATTCACAGGTTACGGGCAACACCTAACGGATTGTATCCAAGTTGAACACCCCAATCGACCGAGTTCAATTTACGGTAACAAAGCTTGTGATTGTGATGGCATAGAAGCGATCGATTTAATTACACCGGAAATGGTGATTGAAAAAATATAAGGGATGTGTAGCATTCTACAGTACCTTAACCGTTGTACCAATGATGAACAAGAAAAAGTAACTGTTGTTTAAAGGTTTGAAATGGATAAAATTTGTTTTATTATACTTCGCTATGGCGATGAAGTGGATGGTGGTGCAGAGAAACATTGTCGTATGCTGGCGGAAAGGCTCATAGGACGATATGAAGTTGATATATTGACAACTAAGTTCATTGATTATAATACATTTGCCCCTTTTTACAAAAATGATATTGATTATCTAAATGGGGTACGAATTTTACGTTTTGATTCCATTGAGTTCGATAGTCAAAGAAGAGATCATTTACGAAAAAAAGCGCTTCGATTTCAAAAAATCAGACGAAATTTATTCCGCTTAAAAAGCTTAAAATTTATAGCAGAGCTATTTCCATCCTGGAAAGGAATAGCTAAGGCTGATGTTGATTACTTCAAATCGCATGGCGCCTATTCGCCAACGATGTTATCCTATATTAATGATCACCATCAAGACTATAAAGCTATTATCGGAATTACCTATTCACAGCCGAATACTTTTTTTGGGACGCTAGTTGCTCCTGAGAAATCCATTCTTATACCAACATTGCATGAGGAGAGAGAAGCATTCCGTCCCATATTAACTCAACTATTCAGCGAGGTAAAACACATCGCATTCAATACGGCTGAAGAAAGAAAACTAGCTTTCAATATCTTCGGAAGTCATGTCGCCAATAATAGTATTGTTGCCGTAGGCGTTGAAGTAGCACCTCCATTAAATAAAGAGGATCTCTACCGTAAATTTCATCTTCCAGAAAACTATCTATTATACTTTGGAAGAGTCTGCAATACGAAAGTGAGAACTTTAATCCCTTGGTTTCTGCGTTACAAAGAAAAATATCCTTCAGATCTCAAGCTTGTCTTCACCGGCCGGATATTCATGGATAAAACCGAACATCCCGATATTATTTATACAGATTTTGTTACGGAAGAAGAGAAAACAGCCTTAATTGAGAATGCCAAGGCTGTTATTAACCCTTCCCAATACGAAAGTTTATCGTTATTATTGTTAGAGACTATGGTTTTGGGTAAACCGATCCTTGTAAATGGAAAATCAGAAGTAATGAAAGAACACTGCATTAGAAGTAACTATGCCGCGCAATATTATTCTTCGGAATCCGATTTTCAACGAAAACTCTATCAGATACTACAAGGAGATGTCTCATTGATACGATCAATGTCTATGTCCTATGTCGAAAAAAACTATTCTTGGCCGTTAATCCTCAACAAATTAACGCAAATAATTGACACAATTTAATGACTACCGGAATGACTATAGCATTACTAATTTCAACTTATAACTGGCCAGAAGCTTTACAACGTGTCCTTGAAAGTGTACTGTTGCAAACCAGAAAACCTGATGAGATTCTTATCGCGGATGACGGCTCTGGCGAGAGCACAAAACAGGTCATTGACGCGTTCAGGATCAAAACAAATATCCCTGTGAAACATGCCTGGCAAGAAGATAATGGTTTTCAAAAAACCAAGATATTAAACAAAGCACTTGCATTATGTGAAAGTGAATATATTGTACAAATTGATGGAGATATCATCATGTCGCCCCAATTTATTGCAGACCATATCCGCATTAGTAAACCGCATCATGTCATTACAGGAAGTAGAGCATCTCTTACAAAAGAATTTACATTAGAATTTTTGAAAAGTAAAAAACCTATCGACTACAATTTACTTCGAAAAAACTCCCCCTATAAGATGAACGCTGCAAGAATTCCCTTTTTAACACCTATCTTTGCTTCAAGATATAAAACCAAAGGAAAACATAAGTTCTACTCAAAAGGATGTAATATGGCATTCTGGATGAGTTCACTAATCAAAGTGAATGGTTTTAATGAAGATATGTACGAATGGGGACATGAAGATTCCGAATTGGTTGTGCGATTGCTAAAAATTGGTGAGAAAAAACTCTTTATGAAATTTAGTGGAGTGACCTATCATTTATGGCACCAGGTTTCCTCGATGGAAAGAAAGAGCATTAACCAGACCATTTTAGAAAATACTGTTGCATCAGAAGATTTTAGAATAAAAAACGGTCTCGATAAATACTTAAATAAATGAATATAGCATACGATGCTAAACGATATTTTCTCAACAAAACGGGGCTAGGAAACTATAGCCGTGACTTAATACGGATATTAGAAACTTACTACCCCGAAAATAATTATATTAAATACACCCCTAAATTAGGCAGTTTAGGTTTAAATAATCAAAATTCACCAAAAACAACCAAGCTACCTCAGGGCATAATTAACAAGGCATTCCCAAGCCTATGGCGAAATAGTAGAATTGTCAACGACCTAATTCAAGATAAGATTGATATTTACCATGGCTTATCGGGCGAAATTCCCATTAACCTCCATAAAACGGCCGTTAAATCGATAACGACCATTCATGATTTGATTTTTATACGATATCCCGAACTCTATAAACCTATAGATCGATATATATACAATCAAAAAGCAAAACATGCAACACTTTATTCCGATAAGGTTATTGCGATCAGTCAGCAGACCAAATCTGATTTGATCGACACCTACAACATTTCGGAAGATAAAGTTGAGGTAATATACCAAACCTGTCATGCGTCATTTAAGACGAAGAAATCGGAAAAAGAAAAAGAACTAATTCGAGCAAAATACAATCTTCCACGGAATTTTATATTAAATGTCGGCACCGTAGAGCCTCGGAAAAATGCTTTCCAGATCGTCAAATCCATTGAGAAACTCGACATTGCTTTAGTTATTATTGGTCGAAAGACAAATTATGCAAAAGAAATTATGCAATTCGTCGAAGGAAATGGCATGACAAAAAGGGTGTTATTTATGGAAGGACTAAGTATGCAGGAACTGGCGACCATCTATACGATGGCAGACCTCCTTGTGTACCCGTCAAAGTTTGAAGGATTTGGCATTCCTATTATTGAAGCTTTATATTCTGGTCTCCCTGTAATTACCTCCAATTCTGGGGTCTTCCCTGAAGCTGGAGGACCATCATCTTGTTATGTTGATCCTGAAGACATGAATGCTTTACAGTCTGCGATCGAATCAATCCTTTCTTCTGATTCGACCCGTTCCAAAATGATCAGTAACGGATTAGAATACGTAAAGCGATTTGATGAAGACCGTATCGCCAATCAGCTAATACAATGTTACAAAAATGTGCTTTAATTCTCGGGTTTTAAAACCGTAATCCGTTTTTGCAACTTTTTCCAATGATTCGCACGGTCTTTATAGAGCAGTATTTTTCCCAATTTATATTTAAACTGAAGAATTCCCTTATAATCAAAATGTCCTAATCGATAACCTACCTCAGGGTTTTCTTTTATTTCGTCTTCAATTGCTTTTGTATAAACTGTAGGACCAGTCATTTTATGTACGTCATTCGGATACTTATTTTGTTCAATATTTTCAATAATATACGTAATTGTCCTTTTTAAAAAAGGATGACCTTTCGCATAGATTAACCCCCATTGTGCAAATAAATCTGGGTGATTCTTTTCGCGAGCAATAAAAGCTACATCATCTGCATGAATATATTTATCTAATGACACCAAAATATCACTATCCATATCTAAATAAACCCCACCATAAACGTAGAGCACCGCATAGCGAAAAAAATCAGCCTTGGCAGCTCCGATTTGCAACCTAGAATAAGCCTGATAAGTACGCGCGTCAAAATTAGTCTTAAAAAAGGTATCAATCTGCTCGTCGTCATAAAATACCCGTTTCCAACCCTTATTTTTTTGAAGATACATCCAGATATAAAAGCGTGTTAAAAGAGGTATCTTTTTCGTTTTAAATGTTTGATAAATTATTTTAGGGATCGACATAATTATGTTAGTAAGAATTTATTAAGACCATTTGAACAACGCTTCAGTTTATGATCAATTGCAAAATGAAGGATTCGATCATTCTCAGGCAAAGAGCCCCGAGAAGATTCATTATGATAAAGGTGGTAAGCAAGTGCTGAAAACTTAATATTGTATCTTTTTATACCTTGATTAAACAAGCGCTCAACAAATTCACTGTCTTCCCTACCCCAGCCTATCATATCATTATTAAAGCCATTGACAGCTTTAATATCGTCCATAAAAAAAGACATATTACAACCCCGAATAGCCTTGTGGCTATATTCAATTTCTTTTTTCCAGATTTTAGTTAACCATGGAGCCCGGAATGCCGTTAATCGCTTTTCGAATCGACTTTCAATGCCTTTTCTCATATATTGAAAATCTGGATATATATCGGCATTTTCTAAAATATGTGCGGTAAAATCAGGCGTCAACAGACATCGCCCCCCCTGTAGAAAAAAACCTCTTTGCGCATTGGCAACATGATCTTCTATAAAATGCTTATCTAAGACCATATCACCATCAATCATAATGACATAATCACCTTCCACCAATGCAAGCCCACGGTTTCTACTTTCAGCTAATCTAAACCCCTTATCTTCGTGCCAGGAATGCAATAATGGGATTGACCACTTATGCTGGTATTTCTGAATAACAGAACGAGTTCTATCATCAGATCCGTCATCGGCTACGATAACTTGAGCTGGTTTAAGTATTTGATATTCTACAGAATTTAATACCGCTTCCAAAGCATCCGGCCTATTATACGTTGTTATCAGCAAAGCTACTCTCAAGATCAATCTATTTTTAAAATACAAATATACAATTACGTTCAATTTTTCGCGAACAGACAAGATTATGCGTTTTCCAAAAACACACTATTCAAAATCGATTCTTCGTGTTCCCGTGTATAAAATGAATGATAAAACACCTGTGCATATTCCTTTTGTTTTGAATAAAAGCTAGTATCCTCCATGAGACGTTTAATGCCATCTGCAAATTGTACTTCATTATCAGCGACAAGACAACCGTTATTTATTTTGTTGATAAGACCGTCAACTCCCCGCCTATTCGTTATGACAGGAAGGCCATGATGAAGCGATTCCAATACTTTAATTTTTATGCCTGTTCCACTTAACATAGGGCAAATTGTCATTTTTGCACGTGCATAAAACATTCCGATATCTTCCACAATTCCGTGTTTTATCAATTGGGGATGATCAGGAATTTTTTGACATATCCTCCCGATAACGTGTATTTTATACTTGGGAATAAGGGGCAATACCGAGTTAACAAACCATAGCATACTTTCCGTATTATGGATATTATCACTAGCAATATATAAGATATCGATAGAGTCATCCTTAGAATTTTGTAATTTATTGCTGTTTGTGGAAACAGGAAGCAAAGTCACCTTCTTATTTGTGAACTGCTCATAGATATACTGCTCTTCCACTGAATAGGTCCAAATTTCATTATATAGTGAAAGGATGCCTATTTCTTCCTTAAAAGCGCGTCCGATTTCGAAGTCTGATTCTGCTTTCATTCGCTGCGACGTCATAAAATCATGTGTATCAATAATTTTATAAGCGCCTGAGCTGTTTAACTCCTGAATTAACCCTCCCCAGGTAGAATAGCTAATAACAATAATATCGTAGTCCTTATCTCCCATCAACGATTTTATTCGTTTTGCAATAATTGGAGTTAATAAGCTTATCTGCTTTTTGTGTATTGCTTGATCAATCAGCCTAGGAAATTTATCCGTTATTAAATACTTTATTCGGTTTCTTTTATGGGAATATATATCCATAATAGTAAGATTAATACTAGGATAAGTATTCTTAAATCTTTCTATAGACTCAATATTCCAACAAAGACAGGATAAAAATTCTACTTCAAGCTTGTCTGAGTGCAGCGCAAAATAAGCCAATATCTGTCTTGTGCGTGTCAGATTTCCAGCTTGGCTCCAAAATGGATTATCCGGCATAAAATATAATACTCTTTTCTTCCTAATCATTTCCCTTTTTTTCTATTACAAGATTAATCAGCTTTAACCAACCATTTTTCATACGTCCAAGATTATAATCCTTTATCATCTTATTTCCTGCTATTCCCATCTGTTGACGGAGTTCAGGATCATTCATCAACTGCTCAAGAAAAAGTTCCATTTCCACTTTATCCCTCGCTAAAAATCCATTCTCTCCGTGTTTTATTAATTCATTGACCCCCGAACAAGTAGTAAAACCTATAGTCGGCAATGCCACAGACATGGCTTCTGCTAACGCCAAACCAAATCCTTCATATTTGCTCGGAAATATAAAAATATCTGCATCCTTCATCTTTGCGATGGGATCATTAGTAAATCCACGAAGGAAAATTCTTTTGGATAACCCCAGTTCAAGAATTTCTGAATTCAATCTTTCAAAATCATTTCCCGTACCCCAAAATTCCAAATCCCATGCAGGATACTTTTCGGCCAATTTAGCGAAAATTTCTATTGCGATATGTTGTTGTTTACACTCCGTATCTAGACGTCCTATATGGATTATTTTACACCTCACTTTTTCACTGTCGTGTCGAACCAGCTCCGAACTTGCTACCTCTGATATAGGGTTGGTAATCACATGACATATACCCGCGAAATTTAAAGGTAGAAATTCTCGATAACTATCGAAAAGGATTTGAATCCCATCCAGCTTGTTAAAGCTATTCGTTAGTAATTCAACCTCATAAGATTTTCTACCACCGAAAATATTAGAATAATCATAATCCGGCCGACCATTTACTGAATCTATAATCGGAATAGAGAATGTGTTTTCAAAGGTAATTTCCAACAATGACCCAATAGACATTGTAATGATCAAATCTGGCTTTATCCGATCGATATATCTTTTCCAAGCGATTGCCCTGTTTCTGAGATTATATTGATACAGCTTATCCTCTCCGCCCATCCGTCTTATTAAACGGCGGTTATACCATTTAGCATACTTCTTTTTCAGCTTGTATTTGATCCAAAGCAATGGATTCTTTCCACGGTAATTATAGATTGGAATTTCTTCAATTTGAGACACGTTTGCACCATAAATATTTGTAACAGAAATTTTTTGATCCAAGGGAAATACAGGATGACCGACTACATCTTCGTTCGTAGCTATTTCAACCTGAAAACCGTTATTTACCAATATATTGGCTAATATCGAACATATTTTTTCTGTACCACCTATTCCATTTAAAAAATACAGATGTTGTATCAATAGAACCTTCATATATCCCTGTATTTATCTCTAATGGTTTGACGAAGTTGTCGTCTTAATGTAGAAATTGGAATAAATTTAGTCCAAAACAATGCTCTTTTAAACTTCTTAGGCTTTCTTTCTAGGTAGATCCTATAAAAGTTGTCAAAATCTAGATGATCTTTTGCCTTGATAAAATATTTAAACGGAATTGACAGTATTTTACGATCATCTTCCGACAAATATGGTTCCACATATTGAGCCATAAAGTTTTGCAACAATTCAAAGAGCACTTCTCTTTCGTTGTCATCAAATGACATTTTTACGTAGCGTAACTCAAATGGCTCATGTTCAATAAACAAAGCAAGTTTGAGTGCCCGTGAAGCAAAGATGTCATGTTTTTGGTAGAACGCAGTCAACAGATCCAACCATTGGGGGATTTGTTTTAATATATGTCCTGTTTGTCTATTAATACGGATATGATTCTGGTTCTCATGTTTTCTATAAAAATATAACGCTGTGGGGTCAAATCCGATTTTATCTGTCACGATAAAAAGTCGATGTGAAAACAACCCATCCTCACAGGGCTGTATTCCAACAGGAAAACGAATATCTGGATAGGTATCCAACAATGCTTTTTTAATAAACAAACCACAAGTTGGTACAGCAGTCAATCGCTTGACCCTATAGCAGTATGCCTCTCCCACGACAACGAGATCTAGATCGTCTTGCTTTGCCAATTTATAAGCTCCAATCAAAAAAGCCGGATCAATCATATCGTCAGAATCCAAGAAGTAAACGTATTCCCCTCGTGCATGAGTCAAACCGTTATTTCGAGCGACAGAAACGCCCGAATTTTCCTGGTCAAAAAAATAAATGCGAGCATCCAATGATGCATACTTCCGACAGATTTCAGCCGAAGAATCACTGCTACCATCATTAACGAGTATGATTTCGAAATCTTGTAATTCCTGATCAAGCACACTTTGGATCGTCTCGTCTAAATATTTTTCGACATTGTATACCGGTATAACTACCGAAACAGCAACCGGACGAGGACAATCCATACAACCATTTTTTACCATCATTAATCTTTAATATACAAAAATAGTAACAGAAATGATATATTAAATGCTGAAATCATTTTAATGATTTCTCGATCCTGTCTTTGTTCAATGTAAATTCCCGGTATCGGAACTCACCAGATTTATTACCGATCATTGCTCCCATCTTGATTAAAGATTCGTTGCTGCCCATTGGAAAAATTGAACTTCTATAGGCATTATTTTTCAACAGCGGCTTCGGTAATACTTTGAAATTTAATCCATCTTTGGAATACCCAACGTACAATAGTTCCGCGGTATATCGTTTCACATCACCCACAGCAATACAGAGAAAATAATAACCATCGGCAAATGTGGCCTGAATATGCCATGGTGAATTCACTCGTCCCTCCTTTAACCAGGGTCTATTTAGAAAATTTATGATTTTGCTTTCTTTAAACCCTGTAAAATTAATGCCATCGGTAGATGTTCTACGAACAACATAAGAAGGGTCTTTACCTTTAAAATTTTTTGAATTAAAATTCAGCTCAATTTCATAACTCAAAAACTCCTTCTCGTCATGAATAAACGAAGGGGACAATAGATGATCATCTTTGGGCGTAAACGGAGGGTTGCTGGTAAAGGCGACATTCAAATTCGACCACTTTATACCATCTGTAGAGGTTTGTTGTACAATAGTGCGATGTGCATTTTGTTTCAATCGATCAAAATTGGTATTACTTAACACACATTTGCCTTTCAAAGCCTGCGCAGTGATAAAACTACCCCTATAGTAAAGATAAAACTGATTATTTAAGTAGATCCAATCCACATCTGACCAGAAACCCTGAATCGGATCAACCTTGTTTTCACCGAAACTTTCTGTAGGAAAGGGAGCATTGATAATTGGATTGCTCAATCCCGGAGGATTTACCCAATCAAGACCATCATTGGATACAACAACACTTGGATTTTCAAATTTCTTTGAGTTTTGATTCGTTCCAACTGCGCCAAAATAAGGCGTGAAAACCATCCAATACTTGTATCCATTCAGCTTATTTGGAAAATAGAGAACATCCGGATGACAATAGCTGGCATTTGCACCCGAGATATCTATAAAATCATTGGCATTTTTTAGGCCTTTAAAATTAGCGTCAGCAACAGTATGTATATTGACCAAACCTTCATCACTATCAAAAGTAACTGAATCAATGGGTTCAACAGTCCAAATAGGAGCTTCAACATCCTGCGCAAAAAAGTCCTCTGGACGGTGGCAAGCCACGAGAATAATACTTCCATAGAGAAGTATCAAAAAATTACGAATCATAAGTAAATATCAAACGGTAGAAACAAAAAAATGCGACTTGGCTAACGATGTTTTTCAATAAATAAAATAAGCTGACGGCAAATAGCTAGATAAAACAAATTTTTGTTTTTCGCTGCGAAATTAGCATAATTTTATCAAAGTAAAACAACGATTTTCTTTTTTAAATCACCAAGACAACAAAGACCCAAAATCAATCTAAAAAATTCGTTATCAAGACTTTCATTTTGCCGTTATAGGCACTAAAAAACCAGAATGCTTTAGCTTTGACACGATATTAAACGTATCACTTGAGGTAAAAAAACTATTCATAATGTAATATACTTTTCAAAACTTACTGTATTATTATTTGTATTCATACGCAAGCCTGCTCATTGCGCAAACACAATGAACCGGAACAACAAGCGTTATTATCTATATTGGTATTAAGAATCAAAAATTTTAATCATGGACAACAGTAAAAAACTTTATATCATCCGACATGCCAAAGCCGAAACTATTCCAGGCATAAACGATTTTGATCGGGCACTTACATCCGACGGTATACAACGCGCCAAACAAGTAGCGGCTAAGCTATCGGCAAAATTGACCCTAGATGAAAACAGTCTCGTGATCAGTTCGCCAGCCAATCGTGCACTCCAAACAACACGTATTTTTCTAGATGTCATGGGCTCTTCTTCTTTTGATATTCAAATTGAAGAAACAATTTATGAATGTACGTACAAACATATGCTATCCATCATAAATGCGATTCCCGATCACATCAATCATGTACTGCTTTTTGGCCACAATCCCACGTTAACTGATCTGGTGGAATACCTGACCCGAAAAGCAGCCTATTTACGCACCTCATCCTGTGCAGAGATAAAACTTGATGGCGGATTCACCTTTCATATGCTCAGTGGCAATTGTGCCGATCTTGTGCAAATAATTGATTAAAACTCTATTCAAAGAACAAACTTATCTTCAGCTAAGATCAGCTTATCACTTACCCACATTTGATTTCATTGCCTTATCAATCACCAAAGGCACTGAAATCAAATCCAGATCATGTGAATACACCACAAATTTCTCGACCCAGCAGGGATCAAATTTTTCCTTAAATTCTTTCAAACCTTTTGGTTGACGGAAGTAAGGATTATTTTCATATAGAAAACTGATCAAACGTTCAACAAGCCCTTTCTTCTTGTCAAATCCCGAAAAAGGTGCCAGCCCCATATTGAGAAAAGAATAACCTTCCTCTTTGCAATACGCTAAAAAACGGATAATTAATACATCCATATTTCCACCTGGTGCATCTTGCAATTTCCGGATAAGATCATACGTCGCCTCGTCCGGAGCATAATTAGGAATGATATTCAAAAAGGCCAAAATACGTCCTTCGTTATCCTCCAACGTAATTACATGGCTATTTTTAATCTTACCAACGTCAAACATGCCCTGAGAAAAAACACGTTCTGAACGCTTCATATCCCGCAACCAATGATCCGACACAACCTGTAATTTCTGAAGCAAACCATTGGATAACGGTGCGCGATATAAATTCGAAACAAAACCTTTTTTTTCAATGCTATTTACCGCATTTCGGAGTGATTTGCGTTTCTTTCCTTCCAACGAAAAATTATCGACATTCACAATGGCCTCTTCTCCAATCAGAAAAGATTTTTTGCCCAATTGCTTAAAAACCCCCAAATGTCTACCGTCAACCCGGTAATAGGCGGTTTTTAAACTCGATTTGCGACAATAGCGTTCAAATGCATTTATCAGTTCTTTCATGGCATCTTCAGTATCTTCACAAACAGGACCTTCGAGTACCATCGCAAAACCATAACATTTTTTATACGCAATAAAACCTGTCTGCTCAGCATTAAAGAAAAGATCTTTATCCCCATAGGTCTTAAAATAATCGACAGGTGATTTACCATAACGTTCCAAAATACGCTGCGCGATTTCTATCTGTCCATCAACTTCTTCCTCGGCTAACTGGCATGGATTGACCATCCAGTAGAATAATGCCGAAAGGCTGATCACACTAAAAAAATTAATAGAATACAAAAAGTACTGTCCTATGGCTGTCTGTGGTTCTGCGACATCTCCATTGAGTAGTACAAAACCGTGCAATGTATTGCTTACTGCATTTACAATGGTAAAATCCATATTAAAATGCTTCGCATTCAAAAAATAAAAGCCCGTAATCCCATACAGAAGTACAACCCCAATAAGCCACAAAACCAAGCTGAGATTTAAAGAGCTTAGCCTTCTGTTACTTTGCACAAAGTAATGTTTCGATGAATAGAGTAACATCAGCAACACCAAAAAAGCAAACCAGGCTTCTTCAAAATCCAACCCTTTGGAAAGATTGGCAACAATAGAAAGTGAACATAACGCAACCGCAACGTACCAAGCCATACGTAGTCCCTTCAACAAAAAGCCCGAACACATCACCAACAATATACCGAAGAAAAGTACCGCTGCATTTGAAAAATTTAATGCATCATAAGATATAAATTGCTTTAATGCCGTTATACGGCTATGGATAGCCGGCGTCAAGACCGAGATGATATTAATAAGGCCCATCACAAAAATAAAAACAGATGGAAGTATCCGAACAAAGATGTTGTTCTTATTCACGAAGAAACTAATTCCACCCAATGCCAACGGTCCCCAAAACTCAAATAAACGATATAAAAGGGATATCGAAATCGCCTGTTCTTCGCTGTAGCCAAACTTACACAGAATGACAACCATCGACACTTCGATAAGTCCAACCCCCTTCATCAACGGTGAAAAACAATAGACCAAGGTTCCGACTGAATAGGTTACCGTACAAGCCAATAACGATGTTTCAAAACCTAAAGCAAGCATAGCAATATAGATATGCAAAATCCCGACAAGCTCAATGGCTGTTGCCCAAAGGAGACTTTGCAATACAGCCCAAAAATCTACGCCTTTTTTATGGAGTTCATCCCAGGTACCCGCAACGGAAGGAAAATGACGTACTGTAAAATTGTATGCTCGGCCACCACAGTAAAATGATCTGCAGTACCAGCCAAATCCCAGCAGTAGGGCGCTAAAAACAAGCATAATCCCGATGATTTGCATATCAAGACCTGCGATTCCAACAAACAGAAAAACAAAAAGACAGAGGATAAATAAGGACACTAAACTAATAACTGCGTAGATAACAGAAGAAAGATTGGCGTTTGCATCATCAATTCCCTCCTGATTGACCTCTTTCTTAAAGAAAGCCAGTGAGGTAAATCCACCTACCGGAAGAAAGACACTGATAAAGTTTCTCTTTAGAAATAAACGGGTAGCCCCACCCAGTGATAGTTTTTGCTGCAAAGACTTAAAACTATAGACATAGACCAAACCTTGCATCGCGATATAGGCCAACGAAACCACAATCCCGATCGCCACCCAAAATAACGAACTTGACTGGATAAGCCCTACCGACGATGCTAGCTCCTGTCGTTGATTTGCAAAAAAATATACAGCACCCAAAATGACCAACAAGCCCAACAAGGATTTCCAGATCAACATTTTGTTTTTCATCAGCATAATTACCTCTCGAATTGACAAACCCAATTATTTCGTTTTTCTAAACCGCTTTTACTAATGACATCATTACCTTAAAATAGTCCCAATCCAATTTCCTTTTTTTTAAGACATTAAAAATCAATACCGATCTTTGCCCTCACACCCCATGGAGATACCCTCGGATTATTCAAGTATGTAAATCGACGAACCAAATCGACCCGTAGAATTTTAAAGATATTACTCAAGCCAAAACTGCCTTCTATATAGGCCCCATTATTGAGCGAGAACAGCTGTGGTTCGCGAGGATCCTTGGGTAATTCGTCAAAACTTTTCGTGTATCTGTTGGAGGCATCAACAGCTCCATACAACATCTTTACAGAGGCGATCTCCCGGAGATCCAGTTTTTTCAAAAGCGGAATTTTATTCAGGAAAAATCCATTAAATGAATGTTGAAGCAATAGTGATGTATACTTATCGCTCATAAATTCCATCGAATTCATCAAATTGTAGGAGTTGAGCTGGTACGAATACGTTTGATTTGCCCGGTGAATAATCATCAGCGGATAAGGAACCTTTCCAAATTGGATGCCCGATTCAAATACGATATCGGCAAAACCAAATTGAGAAGCAAAAAATCGCTTATTGGCATTTAATATAAAACGTTGGTAGTTATAATCTCCACCCAATAACCCTTTGACACCAACCTGTGCGGCTAAGGTAAAAATAGGTTGCCCCGTATTGATAATACGTCGATAACGTTTCCCTTGGTATAATTTCTCATGCGGAGCCCAGCGAATCTCTCCAGTGAAAGCAGAAGTCCACAGCTCATTGCCGTTACTTCTTCTAAAAGCACGACGGTCAAACTCCAAGATACCGCCTGGGCCAAGGATTTGATTGAAGAACCCTACTTTAAAGGACAGATGGTTTTCAAACTCCTGCCAGTATTCAATCTGCCTCCGCTGTAGATAAAACATTTTGTCATTTTCCCCTCTTCTAAATGAAAGCAGAAAATTGTCATTGTCAATAAAATTGAGATCCTGCCCCGGCACCTGCACCTCTTTACTAACCCTAGCGGAGACTAACTTTACAGGAAATTTATAGACCGATTCGCCGTTAAATGAATACGTGGCACCCGCGTTATATTTCCATTGCCGATCTTTTGTACCATAGGCACCATAACCATCCAAGACCAATGTTTTGCTAAAAACATCCGTTGTGTTGCCCCCAAATTTAAATCGGCTGCCTTCGACGGGGTTAAAGCTATAGAATGAAGGTACCGAGCCTATTTCGATAACACCGCGTCCATAATACCCCGACATGATAAAGGAGCCCAATGCCATCAGGTTTTTAAAAGATTTTGACTGTTTTAAACTATCAATATTCGTAAAGGCCTGCGCTTCCAGTTTACTCAGTTTCTCAGGTCTCGCAAGATTCCAGTCAATTCCATTCGGATTCTGTGGCCCTATCCGTGTCAATGCCTTACCGTTGACAGCGAGCTGCGTTTCACTCGAAGGTGATCTGCTGGTCACTTTCTCCCCAAACAGGCCCATACCATCTTTAAAAATCCCCATGTCTATCGTCAGGACTCCCCTACTCAGAAAAAAACGATGCGCTTGATTCTCCGAATAATTCAAAACAATATTTAAACCCTTTACCCAGTTGATATTGGTCGCTTCGTTGATGGTCAGCTCCGCTTGATCCAGTGCATAACTCCCATCTAAGCGGATATAGATGAAGCCTGAAAAGAGCGCATCCTCCCTATTCCTTGGTTCTACGCGTATTTTGGCATGCCAAGGCTTACTATCCTTCAAAGTGTCAACCAGGTAATATTTATAGAACGAAGGTCCCAACGTCGCTATAGGACTCAAAAAACGCCTATTCCCAATAGAGACATCGGTATCATAGATATTTGTTTCGCCATAGATTTTGTCCAGATACTCATCAATACCATCTTCATCCAGGTACTGATCGACGCGCGACTGATTCTCACCCAGTAAAACAAAGCTATCACCTTTAACAGCATCCAATTTTCGCTGACCAATTTTCTCATCCATAAATATGGGCACCAATGACCTTCCGGGATACTTTAGTGTGTCCATACCCTGCTTCAAGAATCCAAAACGTTTCAGTAAACGGGATTTATCCACCTTTTGATTTTGGATAGACAATGACATCGATAGCTTTTCATATTCCTGGTAGCTACCTATTTTTTCATTTAACGCATTATTTTCATCTCTTTTTTCAATTACCTTACGGATTAAGTCTACTGTGGGATTATGTTTATTGGAATATTTTCTCTTTTTAGGTGCATTCACCACTACCTCGTTTAGGATCTGTTGCTCATCTTCCAATCGAATGATCAGCACTTTCTTGCCCTGCGCAACACTCATCGGGAATACTTGTTTTTTATAGCCAACCGCACTGATCAGCAACTCCCAATTGTCAGGCACTGCAGGCAGCTGAAACTGCCCCTCTTTATTTGTTGCCACAGATCTGGCTGTATTGGAAAGCTTCACAGTCACACCTTGTATAGGTTTTGCTGTCGAGGCATCGAGGACAATTCCTGTTAATGCAGTCCCTTGTCCAAATAGTCGGGAAGTAAAGAACAGTAAAATCAATAAAAAACGATATCGCATAAAAAAAACTTGCATCTAAATTCAGTAGGATGACAAGGTTTTAATAAAAAAGTCCTAATACAAACGCTGTCTTAATCGAATCGTATTATAAATATTTTTAAAATCGCGATTATAATTATGCGGTCCGGCCAATACATCGACCTTTAGGCCAGCATTTCGAAACATTTTCACGAGATCTTCTTCGCCCTCTTTACAAAAAACATAAGTTGAAGGGAATTGCTTCAGCTTCAGGACTTCAGCAAGTACCTCGTAGCCATTGGGCTTCTGTTTCCAGTTAAGCATAGTCGATACAGTCACCTCGAAACTCGCATACTGATCGGGCGACAAATAAGTAACATGTCGGATTGACTTTTTCAAGAAATCCGAAAAATTATTCAGGACAAAAGGCAACACTCCTGCAGAAAATGAATGTCCTATCAAATAAATCTGGTCGCAGTCCCACTCTTTTCTGAAATGGTCAATATATCGTTCGAATTCCCTTCCCGCCTCTTGCGGGGTTTTCTTTTTCCAGAAATATTTTTTTGCATCGATGACCAAACGGGGATATCCATCGAGTGAGAAGTAAGCTAACAGGCTTTTACTAAAATCATTATATCCACCATCGCCTGTAATAAATACAAGCATTGTCTTTTGTTTGTTATTGGCATCTTTAAGTGGAATAACGTAATTTGGCAACACCTCTGCGTGTATTGGTTTTAGGGCGAGACATAGCCAGAAAAAAAGAAATAGGAATAGCTTATGTGCTTTATATAGTGCAGTCTTCATATGTATATATTAAAGTATAAATAGTTGCTTTGTATGATCATAATGCGCCCCGAGCCCCGAGGCATTCATCCATAAATACGCTTTAGGATGCTTTCTTATAATTTTATTTACTGTTTCTGATAGCCTTTACCGGTATTGATTTACGAATACCATCCATCACATAAAAAAAACCAAGTGCGTTATTGGAAATATTGCCCTCAACATTGGCTGGTACCGCTGACAATAACCCTTTCCACTCTGTCTCTTGGAATAGATTATAAAGAAAACGGGAGTAACGGGGCGATTCCGAAAATTTAGAAACGATTAAACTGTCCTTCATCGAAACTTCATAGTTATAGGTCTTGCCAAGTAGATTATTCAGTACATTGGGAGCTCCCAAGCGGTAACTATAACTAAAAGGAGATCGAAAAGAAGAGATATCATCCTCTGAAAAATCTTTTTGAGGCATAATAAGCCATTTATTGGAGGTACGCATGCCAAACAGGTGTTTACTGACCTTTATCTCCCACTGATTATTCAAATTACTTTTCTCTACAGGCAAAAATGCATTTTCAACAGGAACAACAGGTATCAATTTATCCTGAGCTTCATACGATTTTCCATTCCATGTAATGGTCAGCTGAAATAGGTTGCCGACCGTGTCTTTCAGATTGAACATCTCACCCAAATAGAGCCCTTCACCCAAATCGCTAAATTCAATACTATTGGGACCATTGGTTACGCGTACGGTAGCTCCACTGATCCCGACAGTTCCAGTATTCGACTTGAGTCCGTCTAATTTCTTTAATTGAATATACTGCTCTTTGTACATCGTATTAATGCCTCCTTCTACAATCATATCGTATGACTGCCCTTCATCTACAGCGGATTTTTGACAAGAAACCGCTAGAAGATAAGTAACTAAAATCAACAAGAATCTCATATCAAAACCTCATGGTGTAATTAATTGACGGTACTCTCCCAGAAAATGATGTTTTCTGAATAGCCAAGTTCCCATTGCTATCTTCGGAGAAACTATAGTAAAGCGGATTACGTTGATCAAATAGATTATATAATCCGAAACTCAAGGTATGTCTTCGTCCGCGTTCCCGCTGCTTTATCGTTTCCATATCCACTGAACAATTCAGATCAAAACGGCTAAATGTAGGCATCCGATGCGAATTACGGCTGGAGTATACAGGAACATGGATCCCTTCATATTCCATAAATCCCATCGGATAGGTTAAAGGCCTTCCTGTATGAATCGTATAAAAAGCGCTCAGATGCATCGACCTACCTAGATCGTAGGACAAACTACTCTTGAGCACATGCGGAATGTCAAAATTGGCCACATATTCTTTTCCCTTATTGATGCCATTGATCTTCCGAAAAGATCTAGACCAGCTATAGAAAATACTGCCCGAAAACTCACCGATACGCTGATTGACAGACAATTCTAGTCCATAGGCACGTCCCTTTCCTTGGCGCAGCTGTGTTTCGATAAATGGGTTGAGTATTAACTGCGCATGATCGATCAATTCGACCTGATTGCCCATTCTCTTCCAATACCCTTCCACTCCGATATTTCCACGATACAATAATCTGTTGATACGAAAGGAAATCGCATCAACATATTGTGGTTTAATATTTAATCCCGCCGGTACCCATGCTTCCAACGAGGAAAAAGCAAGTTCATCGTTCTGTAATAACTGCAAATACTGATAGCTCCGATTATAAGCCAATCTGAAAGCATAATCATTGCCCATTTTATATTGCAAAGATAACCGCGGCTCTAGACCGTAGTACGGCTTTTTCTTATCTGCATCGTTAGACAATGGCTTATACGAGCTGCCATCCAGTAAATAATAGCGTCCAAAAGATGCGTTAAAAAAGGCATTGGCGCGTATTCCCACAACAATCCGGAAGGCAGAATCTATCTTACAGTTAAAAGAAACATATCCTGTATAATCATAAGCTTGTGCCCTGAAAATATTATCCTCTGTATTTGAATTTACGGGTGATATCTCGCCGGGATTAAAACGATGCAGGGTGCCCTGAAGACCAAAATCCAAGGTACGGTCCAGTCCCATAAAATACGTAAAATCCGATTTCAAACTAAAATCACGTATACGTGTCAACCAGGTTTGATTATCGCTCGATTCAGGCTTACTGACATCCAATTTATTGTGATAATCACTGAATATAGCCGAAAGGTTCAAAAACAACCGGTCACTATGCACATGATTCCATCGCAAAGTCGATGTCCAGTTACCCCAGCGATTTGTATTCTTATTTGGTGAAATCACTTTATCTTGCCCATAGTATCCCGAAAGGTAGACCCGGTTTTTTTCATCAAATGTATAGTTGAACTTCACATTATAGTCGCTGTACTTGCCTTTGACATTGAACAGGCGATAATCTGTATTAAAAGCATTTAATATGCTTCCCCGGGCGGTGGCAATAAAAGCACCTTTTCCCTTTTTAATAAAAGGGCCTTCTGCACCCACTCTAGTAATTAATAGGCTAGATCCTCCAAAAACGTGAAAAGCATTGGCATCGCCGTCTCTGGTACTCATATCCATAATGGAAGAAAGACGTCCGCCTAAATTTGCCGGAATAGCATCCTTATAAAGCTGCGTATTCTTCAATATGTCCGAATTAAATACGGAAGTCAAACCGAATAGATGCGATGGATTATAGACAACAGCTTCATCAAGCAAAATAAGATTCTGGTCCTTACCGCTTCCCCGTACGAAAAGGTTACTCCCACCTTCGGTTAATCCGTTAATCCCATTTTGCATCTGTAAGACCTTCATGATATCAGCCTCGCCTTTATAAAAAGCATTTCTTCGCGTTTGAGTCCAATTGATCTTGTCCGTGAAACTTCCCATATGCTGCGCTGTCAAGGTAGAATCTACATTCACCACCACCTCACTCAGGTTAAAATCTATTGGCGCAAGTTTTATGACCAGATAACTGTCTTCTAATCCCGGATTCAATGTCACTGCCCTTGTCTTATAGCCGAGATAACTGACATAGCAACTATATTCGCCCCGCGGCAATGTGAGTGAATAAAACCCATATTTATTACTTAAGCTACTTTTACTTTTCTCTACAATCAACAAAGTAGCGCCAATCAGGTTTTCACCACTTAGACTATCTACAACGCGTCCCTTAATAGTAAAAGTTTTATCCTCTTCGTAGAAGATCAGAGCCCTATTTATAATCGTAAATCCAACATTAGAATCTTTCAACAAATAGTTAAGAACCTCTTCTAAACTCGATTTATTAAATGATCGACTATAGATGATATCCTTGTTAAAAATCTGCTCATCATAGGACATGGATATATCGTATGTTTTATGAATTTCGGCAAGTATCTGAATGATCTGTTTGTTACGTGTGTCAATTGAAATTCGCCAATCCGCGGGGGAATTCTGTCCCATGGATTTCGAACACATGACTATAACCAACCAGCAGAAAAAGAGCAGACGATACAGGATCCTATCTTTCATATCAGCAACGCGAAGAGTCTATTCGTAGATACTATATCCTTTTTTACTCGATTTCCATTTCACATTTAGGGTCTTGGAGAGAATCTGAACAATCTCATTGAGCGTTTGTCCATCAAAATACATACTCAGCTTCCGTGCTTTTAAGCTGTCCCCAACAACGGTAATATTCGCCCGGAAATGCTTTTCCAGATCCGCGCAGATACTGTCCAATCGAACATTCGAGTAGCTTAGCTTTTGTGCTACATCAGTATCATTGTCTACCGGCAGATCGATTTTGGAAAGCGAAGTTGTCTGCCTTTTATACAAACCTTTTTGATTTTTTTGCAGAATAAGTTCTTCTGCATGATCTCCTTTTCCACTGCTTAAAGCTACTATACCCTCCTTAACGAGTACTTCAACATCTTCTGCCAGTAAATTCACTTCAAAGGTAGTTCCGATATCGCGTACATAATTGTTTTCAAGATCTACGACAAAAGAGCTCCCTGTTTGATGTTTGACATCAAATAGGGCTTTTCCCTTTTTGAGCTCGACAACTCTTTGCTGTGAAAATGTCCGTTTGTTGAAAATCGCCTCTGCTCCGGCCTGTAGTGTCATGATCGAACCATCGGGAAGTACGGTAGGCTGCTGCGCTGCTGATCCATATAATCGGACTTCATACCCCATCCAACGGTCAAAGTTCAGATAACAAGCAAAACCGACCATTAACAATATGGCTGCAGCCACAAATTTCATCCAGGGTCTCCAAAGCGTTCTAACTGGTATCGCCATCTCTTGGTCCTGAACAATAGCTTCTTTATCCAGCTGCAGTTTAAATTTGTCCCATTGACTATTGGTATCTACATTTCTATAGTGTTCCAATGCAATAAGGTCATCGGATATTGTTCTGATTTCATCATATAATCGATGGTTCTCCGTATCTTCAGAAACCCAACGTTCAAGCAACACCCCTTCCCTTTCGGAAATAGCCCCATCCAGCTTTTTCTGGATCAAGTCATAAGGAATAAATCTTGAAGTATTGTTTTCTTCCATATTTATAAGATAATAAACTGAACAAAAAGTCCCAATGAAAAAAATAAAAAAGCGATCAACAGCAATAAAGAATTTTTCTGCTTTGCCAAAGCCACCCGAATTTTATCGTAAGCAATAGTCAGATGATTTTTTACGGTTTTAATAGAAATTCCCAGCTGGTCTGCAATTTCCTGCTGTTTCATCTTATCATACTTGCTCATGATAACAATTTTCCGACACTGCGGTGGCAATCCTTCCAATAAGCTTTCAATCATCAATAATTTGGATTCGTAAAGTGCTGCGCTATCGGTCTGATCTTCCTCATCTGTCAGGTCCAGCTCCTTGCTATACTCATTATTCCGCTCCAATAAACGTAGGTTCTTTTTGAGGTAGGTAAGCGAGAGATTGATAACACTTCGGGATAGGTAGGCTCCAAGTGACTGATTAATGGTCAATTTTCCTGCATTTTCCCATAACATCATAAATATATCATTAGTGAGCTCTTCAGCGATTGATTCATCTCGCACATACCGAAAAGATAAGATATACAATTTACGGAAATAGGCTTTATAGATAGCCTCAAAAGCATCTCTATCTTTCTGAACTATCTTCTTAAGCAGGTCAACGTCATTTGACATAGGACTTCGGTAAAGCTAATAATAAACGTATGTAAAAATAATCAAATTCATCTGACATTTTATAACATCTAATTAATTTTGAAGCCAATGAGCTTACTTTAAACACGACGTGGAAACAAAAAAAAACGCTACACCGCAGTCTCCGTAGATTACCTTTGAGTCGGACTCCCTAATTATTACTTTTTCACTATCTTCGTCTTATGGCGAATCAATTGCAATTTGAACATTCACCGTACCTTAAGCAGCACGCACACAATCCGGTAGATTGGATGCCCTGGGGGCCGGAAGCTTTAAAAAAAGCAAAAGACGAAAATAAACTGATTATCGTAAGCATTGGCTACTCCGCTTGCCATTGGTGCCATGTGATGGAGCGCGAAAGTTTTGAAAACTCTGCCATCGCCCAGACCATGAATAAATTCTTTGTCTCGATCAAAATCGATCGTGAAGAACGCCCCGACATTGACCAAGTTTATATGTTAGCTGTCCAATTGATGACGAATGCGGGCGGATGGCCTTTGAACTGTATCTGTTTACCAGATGGTCGCCCGATTTATGGCGGCACCTATTTTAAACCGCACGACTGGCAAAACATCCTGTTACAAATTGCTCAAATGTGGGAAGAGAAACCCGAAGTCGCGTTCGAGTATGCCGAAAAGTTAAACAACGGTATTCAACGGGCTGAAAAACTACCTATCCACTCCATTCCAGATCAGTATAGTAGGGAAGACTTACTTGAAATTGTAACACCATGGACCGAAACTTTCGATAAAAAAGAAGGCGGTTATCAAAGAGCACCAAAATTTCCACTACCAAACAATTGGCTGTTTTTTCTAAAATATGGGGTGCTCTCAGATGATAAAGAGATCTTGAACCACGTGCATTTTACATTGAAAAAAATCGGATCTGGCGGTATATATGACCAGATTGGCGGTGGCTTTGCAAGGTATTCAGTCGATCACTACTGGCATATCCCCCATTTTGAAAAAATGCTCTATGACAACGGGCAATTGCTATCCTTATATGCGGAAGCTTATCAGCAAAACCACGATCCATTCTATAAACGAATTATCGAAGAAACGATTGCTTGGGCCGAACGGGAGATGCTTGCCCCCAATCATGGTTTCTACAGCGCACTTGATGCCGACAGTGAAGGTGTTGAAGGAAAATACTATGCATTTTCCAAAGCTGAATTTGATAGCGTACTGGGCAAAGACGCTGGCTTATTTAGTCAATACTTTAATATTACAGAATCGGGAAACTGGGAGGAAGAGCAAACGAATATTCCTATTTGCGCCATAAATGCAGATCAGTTAGCTGCAAAGGTCAATATGTCAGCTGACGAATGGGCAGAGTTTCTAAAAGATTCAAAGAAAAAATTATACGACTTCCGCGAAAAAAGAGTACGCCCGGGACTGGACCATAAACAATTGACTTCTTGGAATGCCCTATTCTTAAAAGGACTCGTAGATGCCCACACCAGTCTGGACAACATACATTTTCTGGAACTAGCTTTGAATAATGCACAATTTATATGTAATGAACTTATCCAAAACAATGGGCAATTATTGCATCAGCCAAAAGATAAAAATAGAGCGATTGCAGGCTTCCTCGATGATTATGCATTCACGGTTGAAGCGTTCATAGTATTGTATGAGGCTACATTTGACTTCAATTGGTTAACCAAAGCAAGACAGCTTGCTGACAAAGCTATTGCCTTATTTTACGATGGATCGCAAAAAACTTTTTATTATACATCGTCGGAAGCGGAGCAACTCATCGCGCGAAAAAGCGAAATCATGGATAATGTAATCCCATCTTCTTCATCGACCATGACCCGTCAACTGAAACGTCTAGGTCTGCTTTTTGATGATGAAAATTATATCGCCATATCAGACCAATTGTTGGCGAATGTATTCCCTCAAATCAAGACTTATGGTTCAGCCTATTCAAATTGGGCAATATTATTGCTAGAAGAAAGGTATGGAATCAATGAAATTGCATTGACGGGCAATAAAGCGATGGCTTTTAAACATGAGCTCGATCAATATTATATTCCAAATAAAATTGTTCTTGGCGGTACAGAAGAAAATCTTCCACTTCTAAAACATAGGGTTGGAAAGGAGACAAAAGCTTATCTTTGTAAAAATAGGACCTGCAGTCTGCCTCAGGATTCAATAAAAGCGTTAATAAATTATATTTAATAAACGGTAGCCTCGGCTTCCAAAAATCAAAATCAGATGGCTATAAAAGCAAACGACGTCGTAGCATTGACGTACAGACTTCACACAGTAGAAAACGGTGAAAAAGTTTTCGTTGAAGAAACAACTGCAGAACAACCTTTAGATTTCTTATATGGTGTAGGTATGATGTTGCCTAAATTTGAAGAAAACATCGCAGATTTAAACATTGGTGATAAAATTTCATTTGAATTGGCACCTGATGATGCTTACGGTCAAAAAGACGAAAGAGCATTCGCACAGTTGCCAGTAGATATGTTCAAAGAAACAGGATTACCTCCAGTGGGAGAAGTATTACCTTTGCAAGACAACCAAGGAAACCAATTCCGCGCTGTGGTAGCTGAAGTTACTCCAGAAATTGTTGTTGCTGACTTAAACCACCCAATGGCTGGTAAAACATTAAATTTCGATATCGAAATCTTAACTGTACGTCCTGCTACTGAAGAAGAATTGTCTCATGGACACTCACATGGTGTAGACGGTACACAAGGTCACTAATCGCGGCCTAGATAACTGCATAAAATAGGGCGCCAAAATGGCGCCCTATTTTATTTATAACTTTTTAAAAAATTATCCTGTCTTCAAACACACTCGATATGTTGACATTTGCGGAAAAAGTAGTTTTATTTAATAAAAAACTTCATTATAAGGGAAACCTACCTTCAGGGTTTAATGTCATTAATCCCTACCTCGATAATCCCGAGACATTGGTGGTGATGGAACAGTTTTACCAAAAATTTTACCAGGATAACTTACAAAGAAAATTCATTATAGGCATTAATCCGAGCAGACATGGCGCAGGAGTAACGGGTGTTCCTTTTACCGACACGAAAAGATTAGCTAGCGCATGTGGAATAAAAATGCATTCAGCACATACCCATGAAATATCCTCTGTTTTCATATACGATATGATCGAAGCCTATGGAGGACCAAGTATTTTCTACAAACAGTTTTATATCAATTCACCTTTTCCACTGGCAATTGTCCGTGAGACAAATCCCAACAACTGGATCAATGCAAACTACTATGACGATAAGCAGCTTTTTGAAATGGTGAAGCCATTTATGGTTGAATCCCTAAAACAACATATCGCCATGGGGCTCGAAACAGAGGAAGTATTTGTCCTTGGAAAGAAAAACGCAACCTTCCTCGCAAAAATCAACAAAGAAGAGAAACTATTTGGAGAGATGATTATTCTGGATCATCCCCGCTATATCCAACAATATAAATCAAAGGACAAACAACACTATATTGACAGCTATATCCAATTATTAAGTGGTTTATAAAATGTGGATAAACATGTTAATTAACTGATAAACAAAATCTGTTGTGTTAATAAGTAGTATCACCTTTTAAGAAGATATTTGCTTTTATATAATCTCCATTGTAAATTCATATCCAATAGGTAGCCTATATACTGTTTTACCGTTATTATTTTTAATCAGAGAGTCCGTGTTCTATACGTTATTCAATCTCCTTCGACAATTATTCGAGGCCTCTTCGGGCCTTATTCGTACTTGATAGCACATAAGAGTGTTTTCCAACAGCCTTGCTACCGCCTTATCTCCGAGTCTAACTCGGACTCACCACGGACACATGTCGCGCTCACCACAGATTCATCTCGACTAGGGGGTGGAGTGGTATCGAAGCAGATACGATGCTGCATCGAACCTCCATTGAAGCAGCAGTTTTAAACCCATACCAAATTCGAAAAAGATCCTTACCCGCATCACTGATAAAAATAGCCAATGCAATTTTCATAATAGGCTTTTACTAGCTATTATGAATTTAATAATTGTTGGCAAAAGCCAATTTCAAATCTCCCAAAAATAAACAATTATTTGGCTTTCAGTATTTTAATTTGCAAATTCAACCCATGGCTATAATAGAGAACGGAAATCTAAAAGGCTTGGTTGGAAACCTTGTCTTTCGAAAATCAAATGAAATAACTATTGTGCAGACTGCCCCAGGGCGTAAAACAAAACAAACGAAGGGCACAAAATCAGCTGCTACAGATTTTGGTCATGCGAGTACTGCAGGATCCCGCATACGACATGTAATGGGAGAAGTTCACCTCAAATTGCACGATAGCAATATGCACAATCGCCTCATCAATCAGTTGAAAAGAGTCACCCGCCCAAATAGAGCGCCTCTGGGTGAAAAGACGATTCGAGGCGGAAAGATCGATCGGATAGTAAACTTTCAATTCAACGACAAATGCCATATGCATGACTACATGTATTTTGATCCAGAAATAAAATTGTTGGATAAAAAACAAATTGCCATAAAGTTCCCAAAATTTGACATGCAAAACGATATTCACCGTCCAAAATATTGTAATCTCATGAAGATAAATCTGATGATTGTCGTATTTAATTTCGAAAAACAGATCTATGTCCGTAGCCACAAACACCAAATTCCGTTGAGCTTACAGGCAGATCCTAGAACTGTTGAATTGGAAGAATTACGATTTGATGTGAACGATCGAGATGCTGAGACCGTACTTATTGGAATGAATATCGAATACTATGAAAGATTTCGCGAAGATTATGCCCTGCTAAATAATAAAGATCTGCATCCTGCGGCAATTGTCGGTGCATTTATTATTGAATCTTAAAAGCAAAATATAGACATAGGCACTATAGAGAAAGAAATACCTTAATTGTTTATTATTGATATCACCGAAGAGGCGATTCGATTAAACACGCTATTACAATTTCTCAATCTCCTCAATTGACAATCCTATAATATCAGCTATGACCTTGGAATCAAAACCGCTCTTCAACATCTTTAAGGCTGAGATTCGCTTCTCAGCTTCAGCCTTCGCTCGTTCCTCTTGCCGACCTTTTTCTATTCCCTTTTCCATGCCTTTTTTAATGCCTTTTTCCATGCCTATACGTTCCGCTGTAAGGCGAATGCTTTCCGCATCTCTTTTATCCTTAAGGCTCAATTCATATGCTTTCATATCTTCTGAATTTAGATTTGACACCTCTCCTATGTCAAAGATAAGACCAAAGACACGCTTATCCAAAAATTTCGGTATTTCATTGAGTTTAGACATATGTTTGAAAAGATAAAGCCACATGTCCATAAAACTTTTTATCTCAACCTCCTCTTTGCGAAAATTAGGCAAACAAAGAAGTTTAAAGCCTAACTTATCGTAAAACTGTTCACCTTTCTCACGATCACAAAGTACCACATCATAATAGTATCGATCATTATCAATGTTATCCAATGCAAAATTAAGAATACCAATGAAATAAACTTCTGGTAACTCATAGGTATTTCCGCTATGTCCGCGTGGAACTAATGTATGTATAAGACGCGAGCTGTAATAAACCATACGATCACGGAAAAAATCTTGGGGAAGTTGTTGCATTTCGATAATGAAATGACTATTGTCATCACTGGTACAATAGAGGTCAAAAATGACTTTACGATTGTGTTGCTGTTCACCACTACGCTCTGTGGGACGATATTCCAGATCGCGAATAACTTTTTCCCCAGCAAATAGGCCGTTAAGGAAATGGATCAGATTCTCTTTACCACTTCTCGGGCCAAAATACAATTTCATGCCAAAATCGGTGCACATATCCACATATTTGCCCAAGAGATTATTCTGCTTTTTCATAAACTACATAATTGGTTATCTGATAACAAAAATGCAAATAAAACACACGAAAAACTAAAAATATTAGTTTTTTTATTCTGATTAAATCGCTCGATTGCAAAGAAGTACTTTGATTTTCAACCTCCCGTATTTTCCTACTCATTGATACCTTCCACTGAAAAACTTACTTTTGACCTAAAAGAATCTTAATGTGATAGGGTAAAATTCTTTAGTTGATTGCCATGTACAAGGACTATTCTACAGCGAGTTCGGACAATTAAATTGTTAAAATCATTCATACTTTTTCAGTTAGTGTTCGTTAAGTATTGATATATCCCCTTTAGCTCGGTCTATTTTTTCAAACCAGCGTTTAAACCAATGCTGCTTATACATATGATTGTTTGTCCAAAAGAGCTTCAAGTCTTCATGATCCATACCCTCGGTTGTTTCATAAATTTCTCGGTCAGCCTTTAGCTCATCAAACATCTGCTTGATCTGCTTTTTAGTATACATAGGCTGGCCGTATTTGCAGGCGAGAATGAATTTCTTAGCTGTTTTTCTTTGTTTAGGTGTAGCTGAATTATGATGGGAATAGCTTAACATCCACATAAAGTCGTTTAACAGTTTTTCTACCTTAACATCGAGTATCGCACATAACATTCTGAGATTACTTGGAATATCCACTTTGACCACTCTTTCCTTCGAACCATACATTTCGTCGATTTCGGCATACTTATGATACATGTCTACCGTTACAACCTTGTTTTTACCTTTCTTCTTCATATCAAGTCTATTTTGATTTGCACAAATAAACAGATCACCAATCATGTACCGAACCAAAACCACTTGTAAAACACCTAGCACAGTTTGTATCACACTAGGATTCTTTGTTTTGTACCATCTAAAGATATTTCGTATCTTAAAACCTGAATATTTGCTAACTTTGGACTTATGAGTACAACCAGCACCACAAACCATATAGGAAGAAAAATCTGTCGTATCCGCGAACTTAGGGGAATGAAACAAGAGGCTTTAGCATTCGAATTAGGTGTAAGTCAACAAGCTGTATCCAATATGGAACGTAGTCCTGAGATAGAAGTAAGTGTATTGGCTCAGGTAGCGGCAGCATTAGGCGTTACGCCAGAAGCCATTGAGAATTTTGATGAAGAAGCTGTGTTTAATATAATAAATAACACTTTTACAAGCCACGACACATCTACACTAAATGCAATAAATATACATCCGAACTTTAATCCGCTTGATAAACTCATCGAAGCATATGAAGAAAATAAAAGGCTTTACGAACGCCTTTTAGAAGCTGAGAAATCTAAGGTGGAGTATTTAGAGAGGCTGCTAAAAAATAAATAATCCATTATCTAAAGCGATCTGATATGGAATGTTTTTAGACTTAAATAATGATATAAATCCACGAAGTTTATGAAAAGCGGAGAATAAGCAGTTTATTCTCCGCTTTTTTTGCGGTAAATAAAAGCGCCTATTCTAAGACGACTCATTCGGCGGAAGTACAATCAGCTCAAATCCTCCAATCTACTATAGACCATTGCCTTAAAAGTTCTTTGATGGCTCGACCATGCGTCTGGCTTGAACAATATCTTAATGACATCGCTTTCATAATTATCGGTTATCTTGAGAATCAGTTGTTCAAGTGCGGATGGATCCGTACGATAATCAATCTGTACATGAGCTGCGATAGCACGCAAGAATCTTAGCTTATCGTGGGCATAAAGATATTTCCAAAATTTCAGCAGTACAGAAGGACGAACACGATAATCTATCACCTCAAGCATTTTTTTATAATTCTTTTCATATTCCAATATCCTGAAATACAGCTCATCATACCCTGCATATTCCATATTATTGCGAAGCATACTCAATGTCCTCGTCCTAAATTTCTTATTGAGCTCTTCATCGTTGGAATGATCCATGATAAAAACGTAATCAACAATATTCGGAGCACTTGAAAATTTTTCCATTTTAATAGAGGCAAGCTTGCTAAAATCTCCACTATTCGCGTATATGTCCTCTAAAATCTCCAAAAAAGGATCATTATAAGTTGAATTTACATTGCCAGCGATCACCCTGTTGCAATAATCAATCGCTTTGTTGGGATCATGACCTCTTATTGCTTTTATTAATTTCAAATTATACTTAGCTTCCCATTGGCGGGGTACAAAATAATCAGCACTGTCGTCAAACATATTATTCTCAAGCAATACATCTAAAAAGAAGCTATCAACCGCTACGGACATGTGATAGCGCCCTTCTAACAGGGAGATGATCAGATCTTTTATTTTGTCGGCCAGTAAACGTTTCCGTTCTATGGAAGAACTTTCATAGATCTGTATAAACAACTCCAACATACCCCCCTGTGCGTTTTCCGCCGCCCACATTTTATCCCAATACGCATTGGTCAATGCGACCCACTGTATGTCAGAATCAACATGAGCAATGATTCCAGCAATTTTCAAATTTCCGGTTTCAATAAACTTTCTAAAACGCGTACCGGTATAGAAAACGTTATATTCAAGATCTAAAACAGTATTGTAGACTGCCGACAACAGATGGATGATCTTTTCATTTCCTATATTCAAGGCTAAATACTCCCAAAAAGGCTCAAGTGCCTTTTCCCATAATTGTACTATTTTTTTAACTTCTGACGCTTCTATCTTCTTCCGCTTGCCTACTACTGAAACAACAGTATCTTTTAAAATCTTAGCGACATCTGTCTCTTTATATTCCTGCTTATTTTTCCCGAATTTCATCAGAAACTGTAATTCAATATCTTTATTGGATTTGAAAAGCTCCAACAGCCAGGAGGCTAACACTTCCTGTTCTAACATGAGTAGTAGTTGTTCACTTTCCTTCACCTTCTTTCCCTTGGCTGGCTTACTGCTTTTTTTCGTAGCTGAAGGGCTCTCCTTTTCTGACGAGAGCATCAGAAGTATGGCGATCTGATGTATACAATAACTATCCCTACGCCCACAGTCGCAAGAATGACCGACAACAACTTCTTTATCCAACTGGACATTAATATCATAAGATTCCTCCCCCTCATCTACATAAGCCACAAAATTTCCTTTTACCTCAACTTCTTCCAATTCACGAACGATGAGTTTTTTAGCTTGTGTAAGCTTAGTTTCACTCTGTTTAGCTAAGATCTGTGCTATTCTCATTTTGATTTTTATTTCTACCCAACTAGTTATTGCTATCACCTGTCACCGACATGCTATTGCTCATTCCAACCGCCCTAGTACGTGCATACTAATTTATATTCTCTTTCTCACATAGACATATAGGACAGTAAGAATCTTAAAGCTTTGTCGCCCGTAACATTTCCCTTTTTCCAGGTGCGCCGGGAGCCTTCTCAATAGAAAAGCCCAAAGATTTCATACTACGTTTAAGATTACCCGTAATCGCATAAGTCACAAAGACTCCCCCAGGTTTAACAAACTGCGCGACATGTGCTAATGCCGCATCGTTCCACATTTCGGGCTGATGTATGGCAGCAAAAGCATCAAAATACACGACGTCAAATTGTTTTTCTGTTTGAAAATCCATCAATAAAGTATGAGCAATAGTGAGTCGTAAACGTTCATGAACTTGCAACTCCTGCTGCAATGCCGCTTCATAGCAATTCAGGTAAGCTGACCACACTGTTGGATTCACGGTCTCGTTATATCCTGTCTCGGCAATGGTCGTAAGTGGCAAAGGGAAACCTTCAATTCCGACATAGTCTATCTGAAATGGCTTGTCCCGAATGAAATCGGCTGTCTGAAGAAAGTTAAGTCCGGTACCAAATCCTACTTCCAGGATAGCAACATCCGAAGCTCCTGTCTTTTGCACATAGTGATCCAAACCTGTTTTGATAAAAACATGCTTACTTTCCTGTACGGCCCCATGTGTTGAATGATAACATTCGCCGATCTCGGCATTGTACAATGTCTTCGAGCCATCTCCGGTCGTTACAAAATTCATTTTTCTCATACTCATTATTAAAAATCTAATAACCTTATCTCCCTCCCCCAACAAGACATCAATAAGGTCTTCATGAATCTTCGGCCACACTCGACACAAAACGCCTCCATACTCCACCTTTCTCCCTGCAACCGCGACGGTATGCTATCAGAAGATTCGTTCAAAGATAAAAAGCCAGTTCGAATAAACTCCGATTAATCTTTATCAAAGCGTAAAATGAAAATAATGGATAAAAAGATTATTTTAGCGCCGTAAACACGAAACAATCATTGAACCTAATGGCATACTCGGCAAAAACTTTTATACAGAACTACGGCAGCATCTTACTACTGCTTCTTGGCATCAGTATCGGAAGTTTAATTGGCATCTTTTTTCCACATTTTGTGGATAACCTTAAGCCAATTGGGGATATCTTTCTAAATCTGCTCTTCGTCAGTGTTATACCCTTGGTCTTTTTCGCTATAGCTTCATCTGTCGCCAATATTGAAGGTGACAGTGTGTTGGGCAGAATTATTGGCATGATGTCATTCGTATTTGTTCTCGGTATTGTCGTTGCAGGAGTATCGACCATATTCTTCCTCTACCTATTTCCCGTAGACGCTCCGCTCGCCGTCGAACAGGCAAACAATATCATGGATACAGCCATTCATGATTCCTGGGGTGAAAAAATGGTTCGATTCCTGACTGTTAGTGAATTTTCCAGTCTCTTATCCCGGCAGAATATGCTTGCCTTTGTGATATTCTCATTTTTAGTAGGCATCGCCACACGCAGATCTGGCGCTTCCGCTGATATATTCCGAAAATTCATCAACTCCGGAAATGCCGTCATGGGCAATTTACTGGTCATGGTCATGAAACTGGCTCCGATAGGTCTCGGCGCTTACTTTGCCTATCAAGTCGGTACCCTTGGCCCACAGCTGTTTGGCTTCTATGCCAAACCCATTGGCCTCTATTATATCTTTGGGGTACTCTACTTCTTCATAGTATTTAGTGTTTTTGCCTTTCTTGCATCTGGGCTCAAAGGTGTCAAACGCTATTGGAAAAACAATATTTTACCTTCGCTGACTGCCCTCAGCAGCTGCAGCAGTCTTGCGACCATGCCGGCCAACTTACTGGCAGCAAAACAAATTGGCATACCCGATACGGTAGCCAGCGTCGTCATCCCTTTGGGCACGACCTTACATAAACATGGTTCCGCCATCGCCTGTATCTTTAAAATTTACATTGCGCTGCTGTTGAGTGGACAAGAGTTCTTTGAACCAAGCAATATGATCATGGCGGTGGGGATCACCTTGTTGGTCAGCATCGTTGCCGGCGGTATTCCAAACGGGGGATATATCGGTGAGATGCTCATCATATCGGTTTATCAAATGCCGACTGAGGTCATTCCTTCAATTATGATCATTGCGACATTGGTAGATCCGTTGGCGACGATGCTCAACGCGACCGGCGATACGGTCGCGGCAATGCTTACTACTCGGCTAATCGGACAAAAATTGGCAGATCCTGTAGTAGCAAATCAGGTTTAAAACCTGAAAATACAAGTTATTCAGCCCAAGGTCAGTCCATGGGTTAATATCAGTGGAAATGGTCTTTGCCAAATGCACTAAAAGCGGTAAGCAAAGAATAACTGTCCGTATTGATGTCGATGGAATACAGACTTAAGCTCCTTGGAATTGAAAATATAATTAATGCCGTAATTAACCTTATGGTCAGACCAGTTGAATCCGACGCGATGACTGAGCATCCAAGGTTCAATCTGATATAATCCACCAATCGGATCATCTTTCCCCATTCCCCCTTGTATAGTGGAATTATAAAAAACCCGCGTCAAACTAGGCTGATAGAAAAAGAACCACTCCTTTTCGTTGTTACTTCTGGCCTGCGTCAGATGTCCACGGGTAAAGGTCGAAGCATGGTACGATTTGAGTTTACCTACACGTATCGGAATTCCTGCCTCGATATTGGTGTTGTTCATGCCCAGCACACCTCTTCCCATCACGCCAAGATCGAAGGACTGCGAATCATTCCGGTAAATTCCTTTAAGATATTTAGCCTGCATATCCACACCAAATGCATTGCGCAACTCCGTTTCCCAACCTGTGGCCTCATACAGTCCAAAAAGATGATGAATAAACTTCTGTGCTTCTTCACCATAGGATCTGGAGCCGATTTGCCCAAATTCCACCTTTACTTCTACAACTTGATCCGCCTTTAGAAACCGCGTTGCACCTGCGCTCAAATAAAGGTAACCTGCAAAAGGCCGGTCATATGTCCTATTTTGCCGACGATAGTCCAGCATGCTAATGCCGTTATAGATTCGTTGTCCAAGTTCAAAGTCCAATACAGTATTGGAGATCTCCGCGTTGCTCCCATTCCGTATTGCCACGCGATAATTGACATTGATACCATTCGTATAATACCTATCCTGCCCCACCAAGAGGTAAACATCATTATCGTTTTGAATGGAAAGTTCCTGATTACGGAATTTCACCTGCCCAAACACAAGAAAACACGAAGATAAAAGGGGCAACAGGAGCCCTAAGGATCGCAAACCAACACTCATATTAACAGGCAATTGTAAAATTCATGCGAAATCATTGGAACCAAAAAAGCAAATCATACATCAAATTATTGAAAAGCATTGGTATACGTCATATTTTTCAAACTAATTTAAACTATTTAGAATAGATATAAATAATATGGAAAAGTTGCATTATTCCTTTCTTAGCGAATCTATTTGTAATTTTGCATTCGATTAGGTGTCAAATGTAAGAAATTCGGGATTTTTATAAGAAGTAATCTAAATATTTTACCCAGTTAACATCGTCACCAAGAACAACGAAACCGAGTGAAACGATTTATGTTTTCGATGGAATCAAACACTTATAAATAAGTAAATACAATGAAAAAAAGTTCAATTATTCTAATCGCTATCATCGCTGTCGCCATTGCCATGATACTTGTTATCTACACCGATTCAAGTACGTATTCGACATTTACCGAAGCTAAGGAAAAGAAAACCGAACTGTACGTGGTAGGTCAATTAAATAAGGAAAAAGCGCTTCATTATGACCCTAAGACCGACGCCAACAGATTCTCGTTTTTCATGTACGACAATGATGGTACAGAGTGTGAAGTGATTTTTAAGGGTGCCAAACCTCAGGATATTGAACGTTCAGAGCAAATTGTATTGACCGGTAAAATGGATGGAAATGTGTTTAGGGCAAGTAAGATCTTAATGAAATGTCCGTCAAAATATAACGATAAATCAGTCGTTACCGAGATCAATGCGACTGCTTTCAATAATTAATTCGTAAAATCAATTTTCAATGGACGTTAATTACGTTGGTGAGCACCTGCTACCCGGGCAGATCGGACAGTTCTTTATTGTTCTTTCTTTTGGTGCCGCACTTTTATCTTGTATCGCTTATTTTTTCGCGACTAAAACTCCTGAAGAAACTTCATGGAAAAAAATTGCTCGCATCGCATTCTGGGTTAATGCTGTCTCAGTCGTAGCTGTCGGCGCAACTTTATTTTATATTATTTACAATCACTATTTTGAATATAATTACGCTTTTGCACACTCTTCGAGAGACTTACCGACTTATTATATCATTTCCAGTTTCTGGGAAGGGCAGGAAGGAAGCTTTTGGCTATGGACATTCTGGCAAACCGTATTAGGCGCAGTATTACTATTTAAAGCCAAAAGCTGGGAAACGTCCGTCATGACCTTCGTGATGTTGTGTCAGGCATTTTTAGCCTCGATGATTATAGGGATTGAGTTACTGGGTTTACGCATCGGAAGCTCTCCATTTATCCTCCTGCGCGATGCAATGGATTTCCCTATTCTAAAGGAAGCAAACTATTTGTCCCTACTTAAAGACGGTAATGGTCTAAACCCTTTGTTGCAGAACTACTGGATGGTAATTCACCCGCCTACACTGTTCCTTGGCTTTGCTTCTATGATTGTTCCTTTTGCTTATGCAACGGGCGCCCTTTGGACCAAACGTTACAAGGAATGGATCAATGCTGCACTTCCCTGGGCACTATTTGCTGTGATGATTTTAGGAGCTGGTATTATCATGGGTTCATTCTGGGCTTACGAAGCACTTAACTTCGGCGGCTTCTGGGCTTGGGATCCCGTAGAAAATGCATCCATTATTCCATGGTTTACGTTGATTGCAGCGGTACACGTCATGGTCGCTTACAAAAATTCTGGCCATTCTTACTTCACCGCTACTTTTTTAGCGATGATCAGCTTTGTACTGGTGATTTATGCCTCTTACCTCACGCGAAGTGGTGTGCTCGGAGAAACTTCAGTACACTCTTTTACCGATTTGGGAATGAGCGGACAACTGATTTTGTTCAATGTCGTATTTTTAGTTATCATGGTGGTATTTCTGACAGTTAAAAAGAAAGAAATGCCGATAACAGAAAAGGATGAGGATATCTATTCAAGAGAATTCTGGATGTTTATCGGCGCTTTGGTATTAACTGTTGCTTGTGCACAGATCATTGCTTCAACATCAATTCCGGTATTTAACAAGATCTTTGGAACCAAAGTAGCGCCGCCTTTAGATCCGATACAACATTATAACAAATGGCAATCAGGCTTTGCTGTTATCGTTATGATCCTAACCGGATTTACGCAATTTTTAAAATATAAACGTACCGACAGCCGCAAGTTTTTGGCGTCTACTGTGGCATCATTGGTCGTGTCTCTTATATTAACCGCTGGTGTAGTTTATTTGACGAAGACCTATACCAACCTGATCTATATTTTAATCACCTTCGCAAGTATTTTCTGTATTTTGGCTAATATCCGCGTATTGGGAGATGCTGTCAAAGGTAAATGGAAGCTTGCGGGCTCTTCCGTAGCGCATATTGGTTTCGGACTTTTGCTGATCGGTGCCATGGTCGCTGCAGCAACCAACGAGGTCATTTCTGTTAACAATACAGGATACATCGCTGTATCAGGGTTTGACAAAGTTGAGAAACCCGGCGAAAATTTATTCTTGACCGAGGGTGAACCGGTACAGATGGGCGAATACAAAATCACCTATATCGGCGACAGCATCGTTGCTCCAAATACGTTTTATAAAATAAAATATGAACGAATCGACGAAGAAACGGGAAAAGTAAAGGAGCAATTCGTTCTGCAACCTTTTGCTCAAAACAATGCAAAAATGGGTGGTTTGATTGGCACGCCAGCGACCAAACATTATATTACACATGATGTTTATACACTGATTACTGCTGCGGCAGCTGAAAGTCAGGCTACACATGCGAAAGTTTCGGCAGAAGAGAAAACTGGTTTCGAAGACTACGAGGAGCCAGCGACATATCAGGTAAATATCGGCGATACGCTACGCTATCGTAATGGCTATTATGTCATTGAAGGCCTAAATAAAGAAGCTCACCTAGAGAAAATTCCAAAGGGTCCCAATGATGTCATGGTTGGATTGAAAATAAAAGTATTTTCCGCCGATAACAAACAATATGAGGTACAACCTATCTACCTTATTAAAGATGGCGGGGTTTATGACTTCAATAAAGATGTCAATGAACAAGGACTTAAATTCAGATTTACGGGTATTAAGCCCGACAAAGATAAACTGGAAATTATGGTTTATCAAAAACCCCTTCCAGAAAAAAAATGGGTCGTATTTAAAGCCATTAAATTCCCTTACATAAACTTTTTCTGGTGTGGCACAATTGTCATGACAATTGGCTTTATCATGTCCATTGTGAGAAGAAATAAAGAGGAAAAACGAAAAGCATTGAAATAATGAACATTGTGATCTTAGGAAGCGGAAATGCAGCCACACACTTCGCACGACAGTTTCAAAAAATAGGACAGCATATCGTTCAGATCTATAGTAAAACAAAGGCCAATGCAGACGCATTGGCCTTTGATCTTCATTGCGCGGCAATTGACCAGCTGTCTGAACTTGACTTAAATGCCGACCTTTACCTCATTGCAGTCGCGGATCAAGCTATCATACCGATAGTAGAAACGCTCCCTGAAAACTTAAAAGGAATTGTTATCCACTGTTCAGGCGCAACAGATCTGGCCGTACTCAGTAGATTTAAGAACGCCGGTGTCATCTATCCACCACAGTCTTTATCTAAAGATAAAGCAGTCGATTTCTCCACCGTTCCGCTTTGTGTTGAAGGTAATACGGACGATAATGGCGCAATGCTGCTCCAGCTCGCACGCAAATTAAGTCCGCAAAGCATATACTGTACCTCACACCAGCGATTAGCGATTCATATTGCTTCGGTCATGGTCAATAATTTTTCGAACATCCTCTATCAGATGGCGTATGAGCTTCTCAACGAAAACAACTTATCGTTTGATCTGATCAAGCCAATCATCCGGGAAACGGCAGAAAAAGCTCAAAATCATATTCCGATAACAGTTCAGACAGGACCAGCCATCCGGCAAGACAGCACAACAATGCAAAAACATTTGCAATTTATTAGCAATAAACCAAATTTACAGCAAATCTATCAACTTTTATCGCAGGAGATTACTAAAAGAAAATAGTTTGTTAGAAACGGTTATAAACTTATCAAAACTTACTCCAAACGGGTAAATATATCTATTTACTTAGGGAACTTTAGTACATTTGCTTCGTCCAAAAGCGCGTTTTGGAATGCTAATTGAGTACTATAATAATCAGTTGGGCTAAAATTAAAAATAGCGAATCAAAAATAAATAATCGTATTTTCTATGGAAGTTAGAAAACTCATTCTTTCAATAATGATAGTGATTAATTTGATCATCTTATCATTTGGATTTATATTTACATCAAGCTGGTTTTGGCTGCTCATCATACCATTTCCGCTGCTATTGATAGCACTATATCATAGTTTCCAAACCAAACATGCCATCTTGCGCAATTATCCTTTGGTTGGATATTTCCGTTATGTTTTTGAATCTATTCGTCCTGAATTGAGACAGTATTTTTGGGAATCAGACATGGATGGACGTCCTTTTAACAGAAGACAGCGTTCGATCGTATACCAGCGTGCTAAAAACCAACGCGAAACTGTCGCATTTGGTATGCAGACTGATCCGCAGGCTGTCGGGAACGAATGGGCAGCGCACTCTGTTTTCCCTTGTCATATCGAGAACCACGACCTCCGCACTACGGTTGGAAACTCGGCTTGTAAAAAGCCTTATAGTTTAAGTGTGTTCAACATTTCAGCAATGAGTTACGGTGCTTTAAGCAAAACCGCGATAACGGCCTTAAACAAAGGCGCTGCACTTCAAAATTTTGCTCACAACACCGGTGAAGGGGGGATCAGTGACTATCATAATAATGGCGGTGATTTAATTTGGCAGGTTGGTACAGGTTATTTTGGGTGCCGTAATAAAGAAGGAAAATTTGATGCCGAACTTTTCAAGGAGAAATCAAACCGTGAAAACGTGAAGATGATTGAGTTGAAACTCTCACAAGGTGCTAAACCAGGTCATGGAGGTATCCTTCCAGCTGCAAAAAATACACCTGAGGTTGCTGCCATTCGTCACGTTATTCCGGGAACAGACGTCATGTCACCTCCAGCACATAGTGCATTCTCTTCGCCAACAGAAATGATGCACTTCATACAGCATATGCGTGAATTGTCTGGTGGAAAACCCATCGGTTTTAAGATCTGTATCGGAGATAAACATGAGTTTATGGATATCTGTCATGCGATGCAAAATACACAGATTTTTCCGGATTTTATCTCTGTAGATGGATCGGAAGGTGGTACCGGAGCAGCGCCACTTGAGTTTACGGACAATTTAGGTATGCCGCTCTATGACGCACTGGCGTTTGTCACAAAAACCTTAATTTCCTTCGGTCTAAAAAAACATATCAAAGTGATCGTATCCAGCCGTATCGTCACTGGGTTCGACATTCTAAAAGTTATCGCCCTAGGAGCAGATGCATGTTATAGCGCGCGCGGTATGATGTTCGCTTTGGGTTGCATCCAGGCACTGAAATGTAATGAAGACGTTTGCCCAGTTGGCGTGGCGACACAACAACCACATCTCTACAAAGGACTAGACGTGAACGATAAATATGTGCGTGTCGCTCAGTTCCATCGTAACACCTTACGTGCTACTGTCGAAATTATGGAAGCTTGCGGATTCAAAACACTGTCTGATGTATCGGCAGATAAATTTTATCGTAAAGTAGATGCGATACGGACACTAAGCTTTCAGGAAATTTATTTCGGAAATGAAGGTAAATTGGTCAACAGCCGCACAGATTTCGAAAGTAAGCTGTTCGAAGATTAAGCGATATTGTTTAAATAAAACAGAAAGTCTCCTATGTAAAATCAGCATAGGGGACTTTTTTATGGCTTGCTTATTCAGGAGCCGAACATAAAAACTATTCTAGATTAAAGAGTACACGATGTAAAATCGTATTTGAGACAGCAATCTGATCATCGTTCAACCCCTCTAAGGCCTGTTCAATTGTATTTCTAGCTTGCTTCATGCCCTCATCCTTCATCTTTCTTCCCGTTTTTGTCAAATAGATTAGATTAGAACGTCTATCGTTTTTATCATTCACGCGAATAACCAGATTGACCCGTTCCAAATTATTTATTAGCCGAGTCACGCTCGGCTTGTCTCGAAATGTACGAATAGCTAACTCTTGCTGGGTAAGCCCCTCCTCTACCCAAAGGTTATACATTATACTCCATTGTTCAGAAGTAATGCTTAAACCGGCCTCCCGGAGATTACGCTGTAACCTTCGCATAACTGCAATGGAATATTTACCCGTTAGGAAATTATAAAAATACTCTTGTGATACTAAATCTTGGTGCAACATATAATAATGGTTATGGTTGTTTACGCAACTTATTATAGCAATAAAATGCTGTCTTTCATATGATGTAAAAAAAAGCTAAACGTATTGTGGCTAATAGTTAGCCTAAATTACGCTTTAGTATAGCTTCTTCAAACAAAATTTATCAACATGTCATCAGTAGATGTTGATAAATCATCAAAATTTGATTTATGCCAGATTGAATTTAGCAAATAAAAAGTATACGACCAAAATTATTGCTTGCAATTATACCTAATTAAAAGGGAGTTAGCTGATAGTAAACGAATCAGAGTCTTTCAAGAAAGGGAATTTCTCACGAGCTTCCAGTAAATCATTGGGATTTAAGGTAAATGTATATAAGTCTTCATCTTCCGGTTTGTAATACACTACATCCCCTAAAGGAGATATACACATCGAACCGCCAGAATAATAAACATCATTACCGTCATGCCCAACGCGGTTTACACCAACAACATAGGCTTGATTTTCTATCGCACGTGCTGGAATAAGGGCTCTCCAATGCGCAGATCGCTTGTCAGGCCAGCTTGCCGTATATACTAAAATATCGTATGCACCATTTTGATTTTTAGACCAAACAGGGAATCTAAGATCATAACAGATCATTGGACAAATTTTCCAGCCTTTGATATCTACTAAAATACGTTCATTGCCCGGTTCGAAGTATTCATTTTCTTTCGATAATCCAAAGAGATGGCGTTTGTCATATTTTACATATTTGCCATCCGGAAACATCCACACAAAACGATTATAATATTTCCCACCATCTTCAATGATTAAAGAACCTGCGACAACACAATTAAGCGAACTAGCCATCTCAAATAGCCATCTTGTGGTAGGTCCGTTTGCGGGTTCGGCGCATTTCTTAACATTATTGGTGAAGCCTGTATTAAACATCTCAGGAAGAATAATAACATCCGTTTTTTCGCGCAATGCAGAAAGCCTCAACGCGAGATTATTTAGATTCTTCTCTATATTTTCCCAGAATAGGTATGCTTGAAATACGGTGATCTTTAAAGGCTCCATGAACGTAATCTAAAAATTTACTTAATTATTTTATAATAAAATAACCATTTAACGGCAAGATACAAATTTTAAAAGAATTAATACTTATTGCTGCCGCACCAAAAGGTTATTTGCTAAAACTAATAACGGTTCCTTGCGATGATTTGGTACATTTAAAGCTTCCATTTTTTCAAAAGCCCGCTGTGTATAGCTATCCTTAAGTTTATCCGCAGCTGCTTTAATTTCATATTTCCCATACAACGCAAGCATATCCTTTATTTTTGATGCAGTATCCTCAGCAGGAGCTTCCAACAAATTCTTCAAAATGGGTTTATCTTCGTGCGAAATCACGGCCATCAGCTTCACCAATAAAAACGTCTTTTTATTGATCAGAATATCACCACCAACGATCTTTCCAAAGGTTTCCGGATCGCCGTAAGCATCCAAAATATCATCTTGTAACTGGAATGCTAATCCCACATTCTCACCAAAATCGTAAATCAGTTGCTGTTGCTGTCCATCTGCTCCTGACAGAATAGCACCTAATTGCAATGCTCCACCCAATAACACTGAAGTTTTCAGGCGGATCATCTCCAAATATTCAGCCATCGATAGCGAACTCCGACTTTCATAATCCATATCCAATTGTTGGCCCTCACATACTTCCATGGCAACTTTACTTAAAATTTTCAACGTTGCAGGTAGATAAACGGGATTACATTTTGAGATTTCCTCATAGGCTTTAACTAACAATCCATCTCCAGATAATATGGCAATATTGGCATCCCATTTCTCGTGAACTGTCGTTTTACCTCTTCTTAAGGGAGCCTTATCCATTAGGTCATCGTGGATTAGTGAAAAGTTGTGAAAAAACTCCACTGCTTTGGCGGCAGGTATAATATCGGCCATGTCCCGCATACCGAATAATTCGGCCGCCATCAAGGTCAGTACAGGTCGAACCCGCTTTCCGCCCAAAGTCAAAATATACCGTATTGGATCATATAAATTGGATGGTGTCTCAGGAAATTTACTTGTCTCTATCGCCTCCATCACGAGTTGTTGTAAATGTTGCATATATCTTTACGATCGAATCTTGCGAATATAGCAATAATCGGATAGAAATGGCAATTTTGTCCCTTTAAAGGAAGTCGCCCCAAAATTGTACATTTGTACAAGTATTTTATTATGCGCATACTGATTATCCATACATTTTACCAAGATCCTGGTGGTGAAGACACTGTGTTTCAGCAGGAAGCTTCCCTCCTTGCTCAGGATCATGAAGTCCTCACGGTCACTTTCCAGAATAAAAAGGGATGGAGGGGAGCCCTACAGACAGTGGGATCCTTTTGGAATATTTTCGCTGCGCAACGTGTCAAGGAAAAAATAAATACCTTTAAACCAGATATCGTTCACATACATAATACACATTATGCAGCTGGTCCAGTTATCGTGCGTACCATCGCCAAACTCGGAATCCCACAGGTCATGACGCTCCATAACTTCCGGCTGTTATGCCCATCGGCCACGCTGTATCACCACAATCACCTTTTTTTGGACTCAATCCATGAGAACTTCCCTTGGACTGCTGTGCGACAAAAAGCATTCAATAACTCTACGGTAAAAACATTTATCCTAGCTTTGAATTATTGGGTTCACCGTAAAATTGGGACTTGGAAAAAAGTAAATCGCTACATCAATTTAAGCTCCTTTGCAAAAGAAATATTTGTTAAATCTACGCTGAACCTTTCACCTCACTTATTCGTTGTTAAACCAAACTTTGTCTTCCCTACTACAATAGTGCCCAACGTTACCCCTCCCTACTTCATCTACGTCGGTCGTCTTTCAGAAGAAAAGGGCATATTAAATCTGATAGATGCTTTTATCGGGACAGATTTTAAACTACAGATCATTGGCGGGGGACCGCTCGAAGCGGTAGTAAACCGACGCATCAAGGGTCAACCTAATATTTCCTACCTTGGCTTTAAAAAGAGGGATGAAATCTTGCCCTTGGTAGCAAATGCACAAGCATTGCTCGTTCCTTCCATTTGTTTCGAGGGCATGCCAATTACAATTCTTGAAGCTTACTCTGTAGGCACAGCCGTACTCTGCTCCAATATTGGGCCGCTTCCCGAATTGATTGCTCCCGGCAAAACAGGGCTGACCTTCGATCCTCACAATAAAAATGACATCATCCGCTCTTTGACCGCATGGAGTACAAAAATGAAAGATGAAAAAGATGAGATAAGAAAGACCTGCAGTACTTACTATTTTAGTAATTTTACACCTGAAATAAATAAAGGAAAATTATTGGCGATCTATCAGGACGCTATTCACGATAAAAAACGGAATAAATGAGTATCATCGTATTAGATAAACTAGGTTTAGCGCCGCAGATACAGACTGTACTGGAATCGATTTATGATCCTGAACTCAAACCTGCAAATATTGTAGATTTGGGACTTGTATATGAAATCATTACGAAGGAAGAAGGTATTGCAAAGATTGTGATGACACTCACTGCTCCAGGCTGTCCGGTGGCAGGCGAAATCATGAATGAAGTTCAGGAAAAAGTTGCTGCCATCGAAGGCATCAAAGAAGCATTGGTAGAATTGACATTTGATCCGCCTTGGACCAAAGACATGATGTCGGAAGAAGCAAAACTAGAATTAGGATTTTTGTAACTCTAAAGCTTCTGATTATTTTCCAGATCGCTCAGCTTCTTTAAGGGCTTAGCACTATTGGGATCCGCTCCAAAAAGTGTTTTCCACAGCTTTCGCGACTCTTTAGTTAATAGGGGCGATACAATTGAAAGAATAAGGACATAAACAACCACGAAGGATTGGATCACCGGTAATAAAGCCCCCGCTTTACCAATATTTGCCATGATAATAGAAAACTCGCCCCGCGCAGATAAGGTAAAGCCGATATCAAAAGAAGTTTTAGGCTTCATGCCCGAAAATTTAGCTGCAAAATATCCCGAAGCAAGATTACCCATCATGGTTACCAACGCTGCGATCGAAGCCCAAAAAACGGCACCTCCTAACGACATAATATCAATGGATAATCCGAAACTAAAGAAAAACATGGCCCCAAAAAAATCTTTATAGGGCAGTACCATGGATTCAATTTTTTTAATGTATTGAGAATCTGCAAGCACCAATCCAGCCATCAATGCACCAATAGCCTCTGCAACGTGTATCGTTTCGGAAAATCCCGCTACAATAAAAAGCAGCGCAAAGATGATCAATATAAATAATTCAGAGGTTTTCTCCTTCAATAAACGATCAATTGCAGGCACCAGTTTTCTGCCTAAAATCAAAAATGCCAATATAAAACCCAAGGCCAGTAAAGAAGTTCCAGCCACCGTCCAAAAAGAGCTGCTCCCCGTAAGAATCAAGCCTGAAAGAAAGGAGATATGCATCGCTATAAACAAATCATCGAACATAATCATGCCCATGATGACCTCTGTCTCGGGGTTGGCAGTACGTTTGAGATCAGTCAGAACTTTTGCAACAATAGCTGTCGAGGAACTCGTCATAATACCGCACAGCACCATCATTTCCTTAAATGGCATGTCCATCAACCAACCGATCAATAGTCCTGAAGTAAAGTTCAATAAAACATAAATGGTTCCCCCTGTCACAATGGCTTTACCAGACTTAATAAGCCGATTGACTGAAAACTCAAGACCAAGATAGAACAGTAGGAATAAAACCCCCAAACGGCCCATGAAATCGATAAAGGGCTTGCTTTCTGTAAATGTTAAATCCACCATGCCAACCTGTGGGGCGTGCTGTCCCAAAACCATTCCTATAATGATGAAAAAAGGAATAACAGAAAACTTAAGCTTATTGGCAATTAGGCCAACAATGGCAACAAGTCCTACAGCGATTCCAATTTCCAGAATTAAGGTATGTGATAGCATAAATTACAGTAAAATTTCCTTTAAAAGTTTAATATTATTCTTTTTCCCCGCGATAACCAGTGTCGTACCTGGGCTAATCAAATAAGATGGTCCTGGATTAATAACCGTATCATCATCCCGTATACCAGCAATAATCGATGCACCAGTGCGCTGACGAACTTCCAACTCCCCGATTGTCTTTCCTGCACCTTCATTTTTGCCCTCTACTTTATACCATTCAATGCGCAAATCGTCCAGAGCAACTTCAATCGTCTCCAAAGCCTTCGGCTTGTAAGATAATCCACCGATGATTCCCGCAATCTGACGGGACTCATCGTCATTAAGTGTCATCACGCAACGTGACTCATGCTCCTCGTCATCATAACGATAAAGTTCCCGTCTGCCATCGTCATGGATAACAACAACCATGTTATCTCCCGCATCGGTTTCAATTTGAAATTTTTTACCAATTCCAATCAGATCGGACTCTCTTACAATAGACATAATCTTCTTTTTAAAATATATACCAATAATAAAAAAACCTTCATAATTTTTTATAAACGAACTTTATGAAAGCAAACTGAAGATGCTTTCCAGCCAATAAAACAAAGACTTACAGAAAAAACAGCATCCTTACTTAGCTACTAAAACACAAATCTACCCAAAAAATAAATCTTAAACGAATCGTTCAATATCTAACAGGATGTCTTCACAAGGCGCAAATTACCCTAAAGTAGCAAAAAAGAACACAGGAAACAAACATTCTTACCTATGGCACGGTATCCGTGAACCCAATAGACCCGCCTTTTTTATTCCCGCAAGGCAGCATCAATCAGCCTATAAGTACCATCTTCCCGGAGCTGACTGCGCCCGATCGTGATATTTTTTGAATGGTAAAATAAAAAGACCCAGCCTGCCGGGGCACCCTCTGCCCAGTACGCCTGACGTAACGCTTTAGAGCGCCGGCCGTCAAAATCATATTTTGCCACATAGTTATGGAAAATCTCTTCGGGCTCAGGCAATACATCTCCGCCAAAGAAATAATGCTGGTCATCCGTTTGAATATGAAATGCCTGGTGATGTGCGGTATGTCCACCATTAAGCGCATAGCTGATTTCATCATTTATTTTCCCCTCACCTTCCACCAGTACCAAATTTCCGCTGCGTTGAATCACATCAAAAATCTCGGTCCGGTATGAACTTGAAATTCCCGAGTAGGCATCTTCCCATTCACCTCGTTGCACAATGTATTCGGCCTCCGGAAATGCAATCCGACCTGTTCCACTTTCAAATGTCACCATGCCACCAGCATGATCTTTATGCAAATGGGACATCAATACATATTTTACATCATCAGGCCGGTATCCTAATTTATGTAAGTTATCATACAGCTGTAACCGCCCATTTTTATCCGTATAACCAAGCCCAGTATCACAGAGTACGAGTCCGGCATCGGTTTGGATCAAGAAAGGATGAACATCGATAAACATAGCGCCCGGACGGTCCTGAGGGTCATCTAGTGACGGATCAAAGGGAACAAATTTTCTGCTTTTATCTACCGAAAAAGAACCTTCGTATAAAGAATAAGCCTGTACCATATTTAAAACATTGGGAATATGCACGTTAAGCAACGGCGAATCAATACCCGGTTTAGGAATTAGGTAAGTCCAGCCTTAAAACGTATATTTACACTTAAAATATTGTGCAAAGATATGCAAAAAAGATGGGTACTAAAATCTAAAACTGATGTCAAAATAACCAATAAACTGCGCGAGGAATTAAACATAAACCCTGTATTGGCAGAGTTGCTCGCGAGCAGAGGGATTGAGACTTTTGACGAATCTAAACAGTTTTTTAGACCTCAATTATCGGATTTGCACGATCCATTTTTGATGCGTGACATGGAAAAAGCCATTACACGTATTATTCAGGCTATTGGTAATAAAGAAAAAATTCTGATCTATGGTGACTATGACGTGGATGGTACAACCGCTGTAGCCGTTGTTTATAGTTTTTTCAGGGAATTCCATAGCCAGCTGGAGTTTTACATTCCAGACCGCTATGCCGAAGGCTATGGCATCTCGACGCAAGGAATCGACTACGCCGCAGCAAACGGTTTCAGCTTAATTATCGCATTAGACTGCGGTATCAAGGCAATCGATAAAATAGACTACGCAAACAGCAAGGGGATTGATTTCATTATCGGAGACCATCACCTTCCGGGGGAAGAGCTTCCTCAAGCTTATGCTGTATTAGATCCCAAGCGTATAGACTGTGAATATCCCTATAAAGAACTTTCAGGTTGTGGAATCGGCTTTAAGATTATTCAGGCTTTTATATTGACAAACGGCATGGATATCAATGCCTGCTATCAGTTTTTGGATCTCGTCGCTGTAAGTATCGCTTCGGACATTGTTCCTATTACCGGTGAAAACAGGATACTCAGCCACTTTGGCCTCATTAAACTGAATACGAATCCCTGTGTTGGATTGAAGGCGCTGATTGACTTATCCAATAACCGAACGAAGATTTTTACCGTTAATGACATCGTGTTCCAGATTGGCCCCCGAATAAATGCCGCGGGCAGAATAGATCATGCCAAGGACGCCGTCAAACTTTTGATTTCCAAATCACTGCAAGAAGCAAAAGACTTCAGTTCGAGCATTGATGATCAAAACAATGTGCGGAAAGACTTCGATCTCAGAATCACAGAAGAAGCGTTGGCTCTCATTGAAGATAACGCTCTACTTAAAAGCCGCAAATCCACCGTACTGTATAAAGCCGACTGGCACAAAGGCGTCATTGGGATTGTCGCTTCCCGTCTGACCGAAAAATATTACCGACCGACAATTATATTGACCGAAACAAATGGTCATATCGCCGGTTCCTGCCGTTCGGTATTGGGTTTTGATTTATATGAAGCGTTAAGCGAATGCGCCGATCTATTGGAACAATTTGGCGGACATAAATATGCTGCCGGACTAACCATGTCCTTAGATAATGTCACCCTCTTCCAAGATCGTTTTGAAGAAGTGGTATCACGACGTATCAGTCCAGAAATGCTGACGCAAGAAATTTTGATAGATGCCAAGTTAGCACTGAAAGATATCGACGCTAAGTTTTTCCGTATTCTCCAGCAATTTGAACCATTCGGTCCCCAAAATGAATCCCCTATTTTCCTCAGTAAAAAGGTAAATGCAGTAGGACAAGCCTTTATAGTAGGTACCAATCATCTTAAGATGACCATTGTGCAGGAAGACTCTCCGGCATTTGACTGCATTGGTTTTGGATTGGCAGAACATATCACGCATATCAATTCTGGACAAAGTTTCGATATCTGCTACAGCATCGAAGAGAATGTGTGGCGCAACAAAAAGAACTTACAGCTAAACATCAAAGGGATTAAGTATTAGTATTGCAAGAGTAAGAAGATATTAAATATATTTACACAACAATAGATATTCCACGAAGATGATTTTAAAGGCAGAACATCTTATCAAAAAGTATAAACAGCGCACCGTTGTCAACGATGTTTCTTTCTTTGTAGAGCAGGGAGAGATCGTCGGGTTATTGGGCCCGAACGGAGCTGGAAAAACGACCTCTTTCTATATGATCGTTGGTCTCATTAAGCCCAATGAAGGGAAAGTATTTCTCGACGATCAGGAAATTACACAAGATGCGATGTACCAACGCGCTCAACGTGGGATAGGTTATCTCGCTCAGGAAGCATCGGTCTTCCGGAAGCTTTCTGTGGAAAACAACATCCTGGCTGTATTAGAAATACACTATCCGAATAAAGAAGAACGTTTGGCAAAACTGGAAGAACTACTCACAGAATTCAGCCTACACCGTGTCCGTAAAAACAGAGGTGATTTGTTATCCGGTGGCGAACGTCGACGTACCGAAATTGCGCGGGCATTAGCTGCAAATCCATCCTTTATTCTTTTGGATGAACCTTTTGCAGGGGTCGACCCAATCGCCGTGGAAGAAATTCAGACGATTGTGGCCAAACTCAAAACCCGTAATATCGGCATCTTAATTACCGATCACAACGTGCAGGAAACATTATCAATCACCGATAGGGCCTATCTGCTAACCGAAGGAAAGATTATGCTGACGGGTACACCTGAGGAGATTGCGGATAATGAGCTTGCCCGTAAATTTTATCTCGGTCGACATTTTGAGTTAAGAAGGAAAAAATTTTAAAAATTAAAGACAAACCTCCCCTATGGCCTTATTAAATTCCATTTTTACTTGGTTCATGAAAAAAAGAATTCACCAGATTGAACTTTTCATGAAATATCCGCATGATGTTCAAGAAGAATGGTTTCAAAGTTTAATTGCCACTGCGGAAGCAACAGAATGGGGAAAAAAATACGATTACACAAGTATATTAACGCCTGAAATTTTCAAAGAACGTGTCCCTATACAGGACTACGACGATATTAAGGGTTATGTTGATCGTATGATTAAAGGTGAGCAAAATATTCTGTGGCCATCGGATATCAAATGGTTTGCTAAGTCTTCGGGCACTACCTCAGATCGAAGCAAATTTATTCCAGTCAGTGAAGAAGCACTCGAAGAATGTCACTTCCAGGGGGGGAAGGATATGTTGACAATCTATTGCCATAATAGGCCCGAAAACCGTGTATTTACAGGGAAATCGGTGGTTATCGGTGGTTCTTCACAAATAAACAATTTTAGTCCAGATTCCTATTATGGTGATCTTTCGTCGATTCTCATTCGGAATCTGCCTTTTTGGGCCGAATTTAAACGGACACCAAATATGGAAGTAACTTTAAACCCAAACTTTGAAGAAAAAATTGAGCAAATTGCTCAAATCACGCTTAAAGAAAACGTAACGAGCCTGGCAGGTGTACCCACTTGGAATATCGTTATGGCCAAACGTATACTTGAAATTACAGGTAAAGACAACTTACTGGAGATATGGCCAAATCTCGAATTTTATGGACACGGGGGCGTGAGCTTCAAACCTTACCGTGAACAATTCCAAAAATTGATCCCGTCAGACAACATGTATTATTTGGAGAATTATAATGCTTCAGAAGGCTATTTTGGTTTACAGGACCAATCTAATTCGGAAGATCTCCTACTCATGTTGGATTATGGTATTTATTACGAGTTTTTACCTACAGAGCGAATGCAGGAAGAAAATCCGTCAACGCTACGCTTGGATCAGGTTGAACTAGGTAAAAATTATGCATTGATCATCTCGACCAACGCAGGTCTTTGGCGTTATAAAATCGGGGATACCATAAAATTTACATCATTATCCCCTTATCGTTTTCAGATCTCCGGACGCACCAAACAATACATTAATACTTTTGGGGAAGAAGTTATCGTCGACAATGCCGAACAGGCACTGGCCGAAGCGAGCAAACTGACTCAAGCTCGAATAAAAGATTATACGGCAGGACCGGTATATTTTAAAGATGCCCAAGCTGGCGCACATGAATGGGTGATCGAATTTGAACAACAGCCCAATGATTTTAAGCGTTTCTGTGAAATATTAGACGCAAAGCTCCGTGAAATCAATTCGGATTATGACGCCAAGCGTTTTAAAGATATGGCTCTCCGCCAGCCCATCGTTCATAATGCACCCGAAGATACATTTTACAAATGGATGAAATCACGCGGTAAGCTCGGGGGGCAAAATAAGGTTCCTAGATTGAGTAATAATCGCGAATATATCGACCCGCTCTTAAAACTACTCGCTAGCTAAATGATATTTTAAGTATGATTACTTAATGATACAACATGAAACATGATGAAGCATACGGCCGAAATAATAGCCTAGCCTCCGGCTGGAGATTAGCCAAAATTTCCTGGACTTTTTATTTTGGCTAATCTCATGGTACTCAATCGTTTTTGAAAAAACTACTGTGAGTTCATTTGATGTGATAAGCCCAAAAGCTTACACAATTGAGGAGGTTTGTTAGGGTTTAATTGCTGTTTTATATAAAAACACAAAAAAACCGAGGATAAAATTCATCGAAATACCTTTCTTCTGAACTTCAACGTCACGCGGTAACAATGTGTGTACATCGCCAGATGTTACTTCATTACCTTTGTCAAGACTGTGAGTCAATTCCATACTTAGTTTATTTTATGATAAGTGATTTTATAGCGTTACTGCAAACCACAAAGCCCATCAAAATGGTTGCATCCTTTACAGCCAAACTTTATGCCATACTATTGAAACCCAACATTAATTAATAAAAAATTAACACTATTAATTATGAATACTTATGCGCATTAAAAAATGCATCGAAATTCTTCCATTTCAAAAAAAAGTGTAGTAAAATGGGGAACAACTGTCCGAAATAAAAGGCATATCCATACCTGCAAATTATCCAGCTATACGTGCGACTTATATTTCATTTTTTTCCTAACTTAGCCTATGTAATTAAAAAATAAGATGAACGCGACAGAGAACTATTCAATTCGCGTAGAGCCAACTCAAAATTCAAGACTCTCGCAAGTAGATTTCGACAATCTAAAATTCGGAAAGATTTTATCCGACCACATGCTGGTCGCAAACTATGATGATGGTGAATGGAAAGATGTCAGCATCGTTCCTTATGGAGATATCAGTATTAGCCCTTCAATGTCCGCTTTACATTATGGTCAAGCGATTTTCGAAGGAATCAAAGCTTACAAATTTGCCGATGGAACAGTAAGCATTTTCCGTCCGGACAGGAACTGGGAAAGATTCAACAAATCTGCAGCTCGTTTACAAATGCCCGAGGTACCTGAAGAGATTTTTATGGATGGCTTAAGCAAGCTATTGGACATCGACCGCAATTGGATTCCAGCAAAAGAAGGCTCATCCTTGTATATACGCCCTTTTATGTTCGCAACAGAAGCAGCATTAGGTGTGCACCCTTCTAAATCATACAAATTTATTGTTATCACAGGTCCAGTTGGCGCATATTACAGCAAAGCAATTAGTTTAAAAGTAGAAACTTACTATACACGCGCTGCTGAAGGTGGTGTCGGTTTTTCTAAGAATGCCGGTAACTATGCGCTATCACTTTATCCAACACAATTGGCAAATGATGAAGGTTATGACCAAATTATGTGGACAGATGCTTCCGAGCACAAATACATTGAAGAAGCCGGTACAGCGAATCTTATTTTCCGCATTGGAGATACGATCATCACTCCACATGGCGACACAATCCTACATGGTGTTACGCGTCGGACAATCATGGAATTGGCAGAAAAATGGGGCTATAAAACTGAGCAGAGAAAGGTATCTGTACAAGAACTAATTGACGGTATAAAAGCAGGTATCGTGACAGAAGCTTTCGCAGCGGGCACTGCAGCCACCATTACAGATATCAGCCGTATCGGTTTTGAAGGACAGGATTATAATTTGCCGCCAGTCGAAGGCCGCGAATTTTCAAATCGTGTTTTGAATTACCTTAATGATTTACGCTACGGCAAAGTAGAAGATCCGTATGGATGGAACTACCTAGTAAAATAGTCCTCCAGGAAAAATAAAAAAGCCTTGGTTATGAATAACCAAGGCTTTTTTATTTCCTATTCGTATAGCTTTTACAAAACCCTACCTCAACGCATCCCTATGGATGTGCCCAGCCAGTTCCTTTTGGATAAATTCAATAATAGCTGCAGTCTCATGGGCTAGAAACCAATGTGTACGACCATATTTTTTAAACCAGGTGATCTGTCTTTTGGCGTAACGCCTAGAATTTTGCTTGATTTTCGCTATTGCTTCCTCCAAAGACTGCTTACCATCAATATAATCAAACAATTCCGCATAACCTACTGTAAGCAGAGCAGGTTTCGTCTTGAAAGGAAGTAAAGCTTTCACTTCATCCAGTAAGCCTTTGGTCATCATCAGATCTACACGTGAATTGATCCTTTCGTACAACTTCGCCCGGTCCATATTCAGCCCTATCGTAAGGACATCAAAAGGCCTTCTCTCAACATCTTTCTTGTGGTAGAAAGACATCGGTTTACCGGTTGCCTCAAAAACTTCAAGGGCCCGCACGACACGTTGCGGATTATCCATATCGGCCGTTTCAAAATATATCGGGTCGATACTCTTCAATCGATCTTTTAAGACTTCCAGTCCTAAAACTGCAAGTTCATGATTAAGCCTCTCGCGGACATCATCCCCTGCCTTAGGCAAATCGTCCAATCCTTCGCAAAGCGCCCGCACAAATAAGCCGGAGCCGCCTACCATAATCACGACGTCATGTAATTGAAATAGTTCTTCTAACTTCAGCAACGCCTCACGTTCAAAATCCCCTGCCGAATAATCTTGCGTGATCGTATGTGAATCGATAAAATAGTGGGGAGCAGCAGCTAATTCCTCTGGATCTGGCTTTGCAGTACCAATGGACATCTCTCGGTAAAACTGACGAGAATCTGCAGAAATTATTGCTGTTTTAAAATATTGTGCCAATGAAATAGCCATTGCAGTCTTACCAACAGCTGTTGGCCCCACAATGGCTATCAATGTTTTTCTATTTGCCATATTTTAACACTTTAAAAGCTGAAACAACCTCTAAAGTCTTCTTAATTAATATTCGTCTTCGTAGCCAGTGGATTCTTCACGCTCTTCACCTTCTTCCCCCTCTTCCTCGTCGTCACCATCACTATCGAAGCCATCCAATTCATCTTCATCATCCACGCCATATTGCGTATCATCTTCCTCTACAAATTCATCCTCTTCAACAGCATCTGCTACCGGGAAATTAGCCGCAGTCATCGTCTTAGGAACCTGTCCAATAGATTTAAATAAAGCAGGATAAACCTTTCCGTCCTCTTCTTTCAAAATCTTGATCAATTCAACCTGAAAGTCATAAGGGCGATCAAAATTGTAAACGTAGTAAAATTTCTGATGTGGGTCATCAATAAACTTGCTTAAACGGATATTCTCCATCAACAATACCTCAGCATCTTTTTTACGTTGAGTAGGCTTGAATGCAATTTCAGTTCCCTTTTTCCATTGATCATTACTTACATAAAAAGAGGAAGATGCATCTGCATTATATCCTGTCGATTTATGGATTTCCTCATGTAGGTCTATAAATGTACTTTTAGAAGGCATGTCAATCTCACGGTACACATCTTCATAATCTTCAAAAGTAACTCTAAATCTATAAATTGCCATCTCTACTATTTTCTTCTTTTAACCTTTTTAAAAATAATACTATATTTTAAGAATTGGAAATTTCCAATGGTATTTCTTGTTTGATTGTCAAGTTCATTTCCACTGCTTTTTGAACCAGAAATTGATAGGCTTCTATTCGGGAGTTTGGAATCTCGCCCTCCAGAATAGCTTCACGAATCAAATTTTTAAGCTGTCCAACGGTACGTCCTGGTGCCAAGCCGAATAAGAGCATAATATCCTCCCCACTGATTGGCGGCTGCCAATTTCGCACCTTGTCCCGCTCTTCGACATCCTTCAGTTTTTGTTTGACAAGTTCAAAATTCTGTCGATATTTTTTCTTTTTAAACTCATTCTTTGTCGTCACATCCGCATGGCACAGCATCATCAGGGCTTCAATGTCGTCACCAGCCTCAAATAACAAACGGCGTACGGCCGAATCTGTTACAATATCTTGTGCCAATACAATCGGCCGAAGATGCAATTGTACTAGCTTCTGAACAAATTTCATTTTCTCGTGGAGCGGAAGCTTCAATTCAGCAAATAGCTTGGGAACCATCCGGGCACCACGATCTTCATGGCCATGAAAAGTCCAGCCGAGCTTTTTATCGAAACGTTTCGTTGCTGGTTTAGCAATATCATGCATAATCGCCGCCCAACGTAACCAGAGATCATCTGATAATTCGCATACATTATCAAGGACTTCCAACGTATGATAGAAATTATCTTTATGCCCCTTGCCATCAATAATATCCACACCATGTAGATTATACATCGCCGGAAATATCAATTCCAATAGACCGGTATCAAACAAGTATTTGAATCCTACCGAAGGTTTTGGGGAAAGAATAATCTTATTGATTTCATCAATAATCCGCTCTTTGGAAATAATTTGTATCCGCTCTTTGGTATCGGTAATTGCTGTAATTGCTTCGATAGCAATTTTAAAATTCAACTGCGTGGCGAATCGAATGGCGCGCATCATACGCAATGGGTCGTCCGAAAACGTTTCTATCGGATCCAAGGGGGTTCTAATGATCCGCTGTTCAAGATCTTGTACACCTCCGAACGGATCGACTAAAGTACCATAGTCAGCTTTATTCAGTGAAAAGGCCATTGCATTGATCGTAAAATCACGTCTATTTTGATCATCGGATAGGGAGCCATCTTCTACGATAGGCTTGCGCGAATTCGCGCGGTAGGATTCCCTTCGTGCACCCACAAATTCCACATTGAGGCCCTCATACACAAGCATTGCTGTGCCGAAATTCTTATATACGGCAACTTTAGTATGTAGCTTTTCACCCAGTGAAGTCGCAAATTCAATTCCACTCCCGACAACAACAATATCCACATCATTCTTAAAAGGACGCTTCATGATATAGTCGCGGACATACCCACCAATGACATAACATTCGGTATGTGTTGTCTCGGCGAGTTCCTTAATGATGGTAAAGATTGGATGTTGTAAATTATCGTACATAGTCAAAACAGCAGGTAAAAACCAAACAGTTTGCAAAAGTAACAATTTTTTCCCTAATCCCTATCTTTGGATAATTTACGGAAAGCAAGTGGATTTTTAAGCAATTCAGCTTGTTCACGGCGACGCTTTACAATATGCAATGCAGAAAAAATAGCTTCTACAAAAGAACTTTCGGAAGCTAGATTTTTTCCGGCAATATCATATCCTGTACCATGATCTGGCGAGGTTCTTACAATAGGTAGACCAGCGGTATAATTTACACCGGCACCTTTAGCGATATGTTTAAAAGGAATCAACCCTTGGTCATGGTACATGGCCAATACCGCATCAAATTTCTCATATGCCCCTTTCGCGAAAAATCCATCGGCCGGATAAGGACCAAAACAGAAGATCCCCAATTCGTTGGCCTTTTCTACGGTAGGCCTGATGATCTGATCATCTTCGGTACCAATAATGCCATGATCTCCAGCATGTGGATTGAGCCCTAAAACAGCTATTTTAGGCTTTTCTACCCAAAAATCTTTCTTCAGCGAATCATTCATCAGCGCAAGTTTTTTAAGAATGGCCTCTTCGGTAATTTGAGCAGCAACCTCATGTAAAGGAATATGACCGGTCACCACACCAATACGCAGTTCATCACATACCATAAACATCAATACATCATCGGCTCCAACTTTGGCTTGCAGGTATTCGGTATGCCCTGGAAATTGAAATCCTTCCTGCTGGATGTTGTGCTTATTAATTGGAGCCGTCACCAAAGCATCGATTTTACCCGCTTTTAGATCTTCAACGGCTTTCTCTAAGGACAAGAAAGCATATTTACCGCCAATTTCGTTTTCTTCACCCAGCGAAATCTTGACGTCTTCCTGCCAGCAATTGATCATATTTGCTCTTTTGGAATGCGCCTGCTCAGCATCATTAATAACATTAAAGCTAAAATCATTTACGCCGATCGCTTTACGATGAAAAGAAGCAACCTTTGTGTTTCCATAAACCACTGGTGTAAAGAAGTCACACAAACGTTGATCCACCAAAGATTTAATGATTACTTCAAGTCCAATGCCGTTAATATCGCCTACGGTAATTCCGATTTTTAATTTATCGCTCATTCTGTTTAAATGCTTTGATTCAAAAATAGGGATTTTTTTTTAGTATTAGGTATTGTCCTTTATCCTTGTTCTTTGCCCGTTGCTCTTTTTTAACGCTTAGCTTTTCACTGCTGACTTCTAATTTCTGACTTTTAATTTTTAATTTTCATTACTTTTGCAACATGAGTACAGTAAGAGCAAAAAAACATTTAGGACAGCATTTCTTGAACGATAAAAATGCTGCACAAAAGATTGTGGAAGCATTGGATCCTAAATTGGGTTTTAGCCAAGTGCTTGAAGTCGGTCCAGGGATGGGGGTACTTTCGGATTTTCTGTTGCAGAAAGAGGAATACGAAACCTATTTAATCGATGTGGATGATGAATCCATCGCTTATTTGGATGACAAATATCCCCAATTGGGCAAAAGGTTAATCCATGGGGATTTCCTAAACCTTGATTTTTCACAATACTTCGGCGAGAAAATGGCCGTTATTGGCAATTTTCCCTACAACATATCTTCCCAAATTCTCTTTAAAATTTTGGATGAACGTCAACGTGTCGTTCAGATGACAGGTATGTTCCAAAAAGAAGTCGCTGAACGCTGTACGGCTAAAGCGGGCAGTAAGGAATATGGCATATTAAGTGTCTTTTTACAGGCTTACTATAAGGTAGAATACCTATTTACTGTCAAGGCGGGAGCATTTAATCCGCCTCCAAAGGTATTGTCAGGCGTTATTCGCATGACCCGCAATGAACGGGATCAATTGGCCTGCGATGAGAAACTGTTTTGGCGCGTTGTGAAAGCAGGTTTCAACCAACGTCGTAAAACCCTCCGGAATTCACTCTCAGGCGTTGTTCCCAAAGATAAAATGTCCGATAATCCACTCTACGAACTACGAGCAGAACGACTGACGGTAGATGATTTTGTGGGCTTAACAAATGAAATAGCAAATAGTCTTTAATATGCGGGCGGCAGACAGCACATTTATTATCGTTGGTGGAGGTATCGCGGGATTATGTGCTGCAATCGGGCTTGCAAAGCAGGGCATTGAAGCACAGGTATATGAAAGTGCTGCTGAGCTTAAAGGCATAGGTGCCGGATTTGGCCTTGCAGCCAATGCCATGCAGGCTTTAGCGTATTTGGGATTGAAAGATGAAATCGTTCCGATAGGACATTATCTTGCATCCTACAATGTCTTGGATCAAAAGGGAAATATATTGGTTGAACCAGATACCAGATCAATCAGCCGAAAATATCAACAGGACAACTTCGCTATCCATCGGGCAGACCTGCATCAATTTCTATTATCCAAAATCCCAACCACACAGATCCACCTGGGCAAACGCGCTGTTTCCTTCGAACGAGAGGGTGAAGAGATTCGAGTTTATTTCGCCGATGGAAGCCATACAAACGGACAGGCCCTTTTAATTGCTGATGGTGTACACTCCCCCCTAAGGCAGCAACTTATACCCGGTTCGGCACCACGTTATTCTGGTTACACCTGCTGGCGGGCCACCATTGACAATAGCAGCATACAACTCAACAAAGGGACGGAAACCTGGGGTGCGAAAGGACGTTTTGGAATGACCCCACTTGTCAATAACCGGATTTATTGGTACGCTTGCATTAATTCATCTGCACAAAATCCAGTTTTAAAAAATTGGAAAACAAGGGAGCTGCTCGACAACTTCAGCGACTATCATCCCCCTATTCCAACGATCCTGTCTGAGACTAGCGATAGTCAATTGATTGCAAATGATATTATCGACATCGCACCGCTTGAACAGCTTGCATTTGACAATATCCTGTTGCTTGGAGATGCCGGACATGCCACGACCCCAAACTTGGGGCAGGGAGCTTGTCAGGCTATTGAAGACGTGGCTGTACTGATGGACGAGCTACAAACAGCAGCTTCGGTTACCTTAGCCTTCCAACAATTCGAAAAAAGGCGATTGGATCGGGTAAATTATATTTGCAATACATCCTGGAGGATAGGCAAAATTGCACAATGGGAAAATCCATTTTTGATAGGAATGCGAAATTTTTGCATGAGAATCATGCCGAACCGCATGAAGCAACAGCAGCTAAACAAATTACTGTCTGTGGATTTTATGCAGATGAACCGTAATCATGCCCCTGGGCACAAAATCAATACGAAATAGAAGCACTATTTATTTATCGTTCCCACATAAAAAATAATTGGATGAAAACTACTATTCTGATCGTCGACGACATTCATGAGATCATGCTTGAGAAATTTGAGCAGGCAGGTATCCATTACGATTATCAGCCTGCTATCAGCCGAGCAGAAGCCGAGCAAATTATTTCTAACTATTCGGGCCTGGTCATCCGTTCCAAATTTCAGGTCGATAAAACATTTTTTGACCTAGCGCCCAACCTCCGCTTTATCGCCCGCGCAGGAGCCGGTATGGACAATATTGACGATGTCATTGCTGCGCAAAGGGCTGTGCAGTTAATTCCAGCCAATGAAGGCAATCGGGATGCTGTAGGTGAGCATATGATCGGAATGTTGCTTAGTCTGATGAACAATCTGAATCGTGGCGACCAACAAATACGATCTGGCCAGTGGTTGCGTGAAGCCAATCGTGGATACGAACTTAAGGGGCGTACTGTAGGGTTGATCGGCTATGGGCACAATGGTATGGCCACGGCAAAAAAACTATCGGGCTTTGATGTACAGGTGCTTGCTTATGATAAATATCGAATCGACTATACCGATCAATATGCAACAGAAGCAGACATGGAAAAAATCTACAAAGAAGCTGATGTACTCAGTTTTCATATTCCCTTAACAGACGAAACATGTGCAATGATTGATGAAGGCTATCTGGCTCGATTTGAAAAACCTATTTTCTTTTTACTGGGGGCAAGAGGTGGTATAGTACAGATACCCGCAGTGCTAAAGGGGCTTGATTCGGGCGCCATTCTCGGAGCGGCTTTTGACGTGTTGCCGGTCGAAAAGTTCCCAAAACTAGCAGAACAAGTCTGGTATGCAGATCTTATCCGCAGGGATAATGTAATGTTATCTCCCCATGTTGCCGGATGGACATTTGAAAGTTATTATAAATTATCAGAAATCGCCGCCGATAAGATCATTGCATTTCTGACATCTTGAGTTTTACACGGCTCATTGGTCAAAATCTTTCGTGCAGCAGGCAGCTTCAATACATGAAGTCCGAGTAATCTATTTTTGCTGCCCCTGATAACAACTCATGCTGCTGGACTAAAGATGACTAGTAGAACAACAATCAAAAACTGTAATACCAAACTACCGTCGAGTAGATAAGCATAGTGATAATGGTCTTTTGTTTTAAAAACTGCCAGTTTTAGCAAAGCAAATATGAGCAGGTTTGTCAAAATCAATCCAATTTTTATGGGTACAGTATAAGGTACTGTCAAGATCAGAACACAATGCAGGCCCAGCAGCAAATAGGTTAAATTCTTTGCTTTTTGTTCGCCCAACATATTGGGTAAAGTTCGTAAGTGATAATAAGAATCTTGTTGAATATCCCGAATATCAAATGGTAATGTGCAGATTAACAAAAATATGCACTTCAATCCACAAAGCGCAATAAAGACCCAACGATCTATGGAGACACCTACATTGACCAGTTCCACATAAGGAAGCACCACGCTGCTGCAGACCCACACTAAGGCAATATGAAAAATTTTGGCACCAGGAATCTGTCGAAGTCCCACTTTACGATCATGGAACTTAAATAGTGGCATCCCGTATAATAGGCTTAGGATTCCAATAAATCCCAAAAAAAGGAAAGAGTAAATGTGTATAAACCACAAGCAATACCCCAGCACAAGCAACGCTATACCATTATTTAACCACATGACCCATTCATGATTAAAGATCCAGCGTGTCCGGGGAAATTTTGATTCTTTTGGATTCTTGGGCTTGGACCACCATAGGCTAAAATTATACAGTAATAGTGTCGCTGTTCCCTCCACCAGCACAATATACCAATTGATGGATCGTTCAAAAATAATGTAAGTCAGTGCACATTGTGCCATGGCTGCCATAGCGATCAGAAGATTCGTATAAATTGTAATATAGAATAGCTTTCTCAGAAAAGACATCTTGGTAAATCTTGATGCAAGATAACAATCTTGATAGACAAAAGTAGTTTAACATTATATTAAACATCATTTTTTTGATAAAATGGGCAAAAACCGCTAAATTGTACACCGAAATCGAAATACCAAAAACAATTTCGCAACGATAACAATATAAATTAAAATAATTCATAATAATCCTAATAACGATGAGCCTACAAATAAAATCATTTGAAGAATATCAAAGTGAATATAAGCGAAGTGTAGAACAACCTGAGGAGTTTTGGGCGAGCATTGCAGATCATTTTTTCTGGAAGAGAAAATGGAATAACGTGCTAAATTGGAACTTTGAAGAACCTAATGTCAAATGGTTTGAGGGTGCCAAACTAAATATTACAGAAAATTGTCTTGATCGCCATATATATGCAAATGGAGATAAACCGGCCATCATCTGGGAACCTAATGATCCGAATGAAGCACACCGCATTCTTTCCTATAAGCAATTATTGCAAAAGGTGGAGCAATTTGCCAACGTACTTAAAAATAATAACATCAAAAAAGGAGACCGTGTCTGTATTTACTTACCAATGGTTCCCGAATTGGTCATTGCTGTATTGGCTTGCGCCCGTATTGGTGCTATACATTCTGTAGTATTTGGAGGTTTTTCAGCGCGTTCTATTGCTGATCGTATCGAAGATGCCGAATGCAAACTGATTGTCACATCAGATGGCAGTTACCGCGGAAATAAAACCATTGGACTTAAAAATATTGTAGATGACGCGTTGATGCAGTGTGATACGGTGGAGAAAGTTATTGTGTTAACGCGTACACGCACCCCTGTATCAATGATCAAAGGCCGTGATGTATGGTGGGAAGATGAGATCAAGAAAGTAGAAACACAAGGAAATCCAGCGTGTCCAGCAGAAGAAATGGATGCTGAAGACACCCTGTTTATTCTCTATACATCAGGATCTACAGGAAAGCCTAAGGGAGTGGTTCATACGTGTGGTGGTTATATGGTATACACCGGTTATACCTTCATGAACACTTTCCAATATCAACCAAACGACGTATTTTTCTGCACAGCAGATATTGGCTGGATTACTGGACACAGTTACATCGTTTACGGCCCCCTATCACAAGGCGCTACCTCATTGATGTTTGAAGGTATACCAACCTTCCCGGATGCGAGCCGCTATTGGGATATTGTGGATAAGTATAACGTTAATATTATCTATACCTCACCGACTGCTCTACGTTCATTAATGGCTTTTGGTGATGAATTTGTAGACAAAAACAACCTTTCTTCGTTGCGTGTTTTAGGATCTGTGGGAGAGCCAATCAACGAAGAAGCCTGGAACTGGTTTAATGAGAAAGTCGGTAAGAACAATTGTCCTATTGTTGATACGTATTGGCAAACAGAGAACGGTGGCCATTTGATCACTTCATTGGCGGGCGTGACACCAGAGAAAGCAAGTTATGCGATGTTCCCAATGCCAGGTATTCAGCCTGCTTTGATGGACGAGAATGGAAAAGAAATCGAGGGCAATGATGTCACAGGAAACCTGTGTATCAAATTCCCTTGGCCGGGTATGTTACGTACGACGTGGGGAGATCACGACCGCTGTCGTCAAACCTATTTCTCGACCTATAAGGATATGTATTTTACGGGCGACGGATGTTTCCGTAGTCCGGAGGGCTATTACAAAATCACAGGTCGTGTAGATGATGTACTCAACGTTTCGGGTCACCGTATTGGCACAGCTGAAGTTGAAAATGCTATCAACATGCATGCTGACGTTGTAGAATCTGCAATCGTAGGCTATCCGCACGCTGTAAAAGGGCAAGGTATCTATGCTTATGTGATTGCCAATCACCACACAGATGCCGAAGCGACCAGACGCGATATCATGGAAACCGTTTCTCGTATTATCGGTCCGATTGCAAAACCAGACATTATCCAATTTGTCGATGATCTACCAAAAACTCGCTCAGGAAAAATCATGCGTCGAATTTTACGTAAGATAGCCGAAGGCGATACCAGCAATTTAGGAGATACTTCTACCCTACAGGATCCGAATGTAGTAGAAGGAATTATCAGCGGGGCATCAGCCTTGAAAAAATAGTATAACGTATACGATACAACTAGAAATGGCTGTCCGATTTTTTTGGACAGCCATTTTTAGTTTGATTTATCTATATAACTGCTGTTACATATATATCTTCATAATGCGATTTCAGCTCTTTGAGATCACTTTTGCACATCCGCTAATTATACGATCTAAATAGGCCTAATTTGATAAGTGCAATTGTATGGGAAGCGTATACTTCACATTAACGGCCTCTCCACGCTGTATGCCGGGCTTCCATTTTCCTGCTCTTTTTATCACGCGAATTCCTTCCTCTCCTGTTCCGAAACCTAGGTCATTCTCTACAACTAAATCCTTTACGTTACCATCTTTGCCGACCACAAACGCTATCCTTACAACGCCAGACACCCCATTACTAATAGCGCCCCTTGGGAAGACATAATTGCTCGCGATGAAGCCCATCAGTCTCGAAATTCCACCAGGGTAATCGGGAGGACTCATAAAGTTGGAAGAATCATATTTGAAAACTTCACCCGAACCTTTTGTTTTAATGCCTGAAATTAATTGATTATTTGTGTAAGTTTCAACAAAACTATCCTTTCCCGACTTTCCTTTCCACTCACCCTCACGCAAATTATTTTTCATTTTCCCCTCTTCATATCCCCCGCTATAACTTAAACGGATAAAACCCGTTCCATTTTCCAGTGTTTTATTATTGAGTGAATCATAATATACGACATAAATAGGATCTCCTATTTTCAGTTTTCCCTTTTTAGCTGAACTAGTCGGATAAAAAACAATTTTTTCCAATTTATTACCTGGATAAAAGTAAAAAGCAGAATCTACAAGCGCGCTGTCGTCGCTATAGTCCTCGATACTTCTTATCGTTCCCTGTTCATACAATTCATATTTTCGCCCGCGAAATTTAAACGGGTAAAGAGGACTCGTACTGATCCCACTGAGTTTAATGGAGTCGTTGCGCGTATAAAATTCTTCGACACGGTAAACTTTATCCTTCCCAGATGCATCGATATTAACTATCCGCGTGTAATAGGCCGAATCCAAATGCTTTGTTTCGGTATCATTTCTCTTGTGATAGGTGGTAAAAGAAACCTGAGCATAAAGGTTTGATAAACAAAAATTGAATAATAAAAAACAGACGAATGACGCCCAAAAATTTAAATAACCTTTCATAAATACTTGCTTGTATAACGGTAATAATAATAAATATGCAAGATAATTAAAAAATTAATTGGTTAAAAAACGTTTATGTTTATTACGTATTCGACAAAAACAGCAATTTTAGTTTTCCACAACATGTTAATAACGTTGTTGAAAACCCAATTTACACGTAGAAAGAACAACATAATCTTATAACTAAACGCCATCCTCATAGAAGCAGTAGAGCAATTGTGCTCCCAAAAAGAAATACTACTTTCTTTTACATAGTATAAAATCAACGATAGGAGCTCAACAGAATGGGTATACTACCTTTAATGGCTTAGAAATAATTTTGGCACTTTTTAAGTGCTTAATACAACAAAAAAAGCCACATCATCCCGACGTGGCCAAAATAAACATATGAATTTAATTAAACAGTTTCTATTTATACGAGTTTACGGAGCTTGCAACTTTCCAGGTACCTGATTCATTGACCAATGTCACTACATCTGTTTTGATGAAATTGTCAAACTTCATGGTGATACGTGCTACCATATAGTTTTCAGATTCCTCCAGAACTTCAGTATGCGTCCTGCAGTTCAATTTTTCGCCTTTTTGTTTTTTCAGGAACGAAATAACTTCCGAACGGCTGTTGGTACGAACTGATTTCCCTTGAATTTTCTGATTAAATTCCTGAGCGAACAACTTTTCTACGCCCTGAGAAGCGCCTTCCGTCATTACGGACACATAACTATCGATGGCCAGATCAGCTGTGGAAAGGTTCAATGCTTTTCCAGGATCGGTAGCTGCCATTGCGAAAGTTGATATTGTAATCAATGCTGCTGCTGCGAATGTCTTTACTAAAGTTTTCATAATATTGTACTTTATAGTGTTAGTTTTTTGTTTCTTTTCTTATTGTCGCAAGGATCTTGATTATGTTGCATCATTTCCTTTAAGATTCTGATTCAAAAGTAAGACAACGCAGCGTTCTATTTTATTACATTTCGATAAACAAAATAAAAAAGTCGGTAAATGGCAGTAATGGAGCGGTGAATGTATACAGGCTAGGATTGAAAAAATTGAAGATATATGAGTGTAAATCCCGCTAGAATGGGGCTGTCCGCAAAATTGAAGCATCGAATACTGATTTACTTACCTGAAATGGGATCTTGCCTATAAAAGATATCAATCTCCCATTCATAATTGCTTACTTCTTCAAATTCTCTTTCTTTAAAATTGAAAGAAAAGGTATGATTGTATGCTTGGAACCACAGTGGATGAGTTTGTAACTTTCGATGCCAACGCTGAAAGCGTTTTCCACATCGTTATTAACATTATGTGGAAAACTAAAGTTTACTTAATTTGCCAGCTCTCCTATAAAAGATACGCGAGAATATTTACGTACAACTTATTGGCAGATGAATTAAGTCAAGACATTGATGAAATAATTGCGTCCATGTAATTTTTCCAAACCATCTATTTTATTAGAATAAAGGTACCGTTAACATAATCAAGTTTCTGCGTGCAGTAGTTTGAAAAATGATAATATTGCCTTCGCCCCTATTAGCTAGCTCCTAGGCTATTGATGTTTTTCTATTGCTGCTAGACTTATCCGAGGCTGCATAAAGTTATCCATCATCTTCTGGAACCGTGAATGTTTTTATAATATTATCAATGCGACATTATCAACTGCATAAAACAAGCAGTGGTTTACATGTCGATGGGTATTTCTTTGACAAAAATATATTTGCATCAGCTTTTGCCTCTTTTAGTTCAGCAATAGGATCGGTATACTTAGTTATAGATAGTCTTGATTTCCCTTTCTTCTAAAAAATGATTAGCATCCTCTTTTGAAATCACCACAATAGCATTGATAAAAAATCTGATTCAACCGCTCCAATTCGAAAAAAAACAACTATCTTTAAGAGAGTTTAATTTCAAAACGCAAAATAATAATCAAAATTATGAAGGCATATCTAAACAAAAAATCTCCATTAGTATTTGTATTGAATATTGTTACAGCATTATTTTTAATCAATCAGATGCCTCAACATATCCTAATACAACACGATAGTACTCTTCTAATAATTATATCGGTAATATTAGTTGATCTCTGTGCTGTTTCAATTCTTATCTATTCTTTATATAGACTTATCTTTGATCGGATAAAATTCTAGAAATGAAAACAATTTCATAAAAAAAATAGAATATTTAAATCGATTATTAAATGACAAAATGAAAGCAATTTTCTTAAAGATTATCAATTCTTCACCACAGCAACTATATTCGGAATATCGTTAGGCGGATGGCTCAAATAATAATTGCCTTCATTCTATTGGCTATAGGAATAAAGGATAAACACCATTTAACCATTTGGATCGCACTCCTATTGATTATAGAAGAATTCAATAGCAATATTTTCTCCAAAAGAAGTTCAAAAATTAGAAACGAGAAATAGTTAACTTTTATTCCAAACAACGGGCTCTCGCAGAGCTTTAAGTGGGAACAAATTAGGGTGTAGATAGGTCCTTTTCAGAAACGGATTTATATCTACTTTTCCTTACTGACAGCCTATCTATAAAAATTGGTTAGGAGAGCGGGAAATATTAATCTTTTCATCATTCTTTTCGATTAAATAGTCTGCTTTACTATATTTTTTAGGATTCATGATCCTGTTATAACAACTGATATATTTAAAATCCGAAATTATTTAACTTTTTTAGTCCTAATTTCCATGGATGTGAGCACCAACGCTCCAACTATTAAATACACAAGTGTTGCAACTATTCTAAAGACCAGGAATTCTGTCACTTCATTTCGAAAGTAAACGTCAATAAGTTGTTTAGATAGTATAATTATTAACATGATCTGGCAGTAGATAAAAAATAATTTGCGATGTGTTTTCATAAAGATCTATAAATATTAACTATTATTATTGTTTACTAATACAATAAACTATCCAAAACTAATATTAAAATTAATATACTCTATTAATAAGGCGGCCTATATCTTTTAATTATGACAATTGAAACAACAGATTTATTACATCTATAAAAGATTTACAAAAAACAAAGCCACGAGCAACCAATTAGTATTGACGAAACTTCATAGAGAAAGCGTACTATTTACACTCGATAATATGGATTTTTGGAGCAATTTGCTTTAATTTATCAATAAATTGGGCAGCATTTTCCGGATCAATGAATACATCATCAGCGAAATTATAATGCAGTATTATACCTTTCCTATAGGGTCTCAAAATTGTAAGTCGCATTGTCCGAAACCAATCGACTTTTCTGTCTCTAATTTACGTACTGACATGATATTCACCGATTTTATACCCCAAATACTCTTTATGAAAAGTTTATTATCTTCAATCCAATAACGTTTATAGAAGAAAGTGAAATACCAAGTTAATGCAAATACGAGAAACATGAGCAATGTACCCGTATAGAGCCCCTTCTCAAGTCCTTCATAAGATATTACTACGATAAATATGATCATGGCAATACCCCAAATATAACCACCAAAGTTTATGCGTGTTTTAAAGACTTCTTTCATAACGAATGATTTTAATAGATCAATTATTTTTATTCCAAACAGCCAGCTCTCGTCGAATTTTAAGCGGAAATAAATTATACACTTCACGATATTGTTCGAAATCATCTTTCGTATTCACCAATATATGATAGATATGAGGGATGACTTCGCTGCTAATATTATTTTTCATAAACATTATCTCTTCCTGCAACAATGCTGCCTTGACATTTACCAGCCAATCCTTTGCTAAGAACGCATTTATTTGCGCTGAATCTTTGAATAATTTAAGATCATTGAAATGTGTTGCTACTTGCCGAAGACTGTCTTTCTGTTGTCGATTTTTTGCCTTATAATAATTCAATAAGGTTAAGTATTCATTATAGAGTTTGTTGTTTTCTCCATCGGATACGACCGCCATTTTAATTGATTCGCCTCCATTCTTAGTCAACAACAGTTCTTGTATTTGCTCTTGGTGATAGACGCTATCAAATAACAGTTTATAATTATTGGACTCTTTTGAATCCAACCAAAATGTAGTTGACATATAATATTTTGGTGTGCCGAGCTCGGGCTGACGAGCAAATCTTTCCTTCTCTTGAGGCCTTACAATATCCCTATCCCATGAAAGGATAATTTGATAGATACCTTTTTCCAAATTCTCTACTCTTAAAGCAAAATTCAGAGATTTTATCGTATCACACAACACTTTTCGCCCTGTTTTGACTTGAAAAAGATCCATATAAATAGGGGGCGAAACATTAAATTCACCGCTTAAGTTCCATGGACCAGAAGTTTCGCAACGAGTAAACATGAGAAAAAAAGACAATAACAAGCTGTATTTCATCAAAATTTGAATTTTTATAATCAGTATTGTCTCTAGTAAGCATTAGAAACAATACTGATTTTCCGATTTTACTACATAATTAATTACTTAGTTTCACTAATTTTCCATAGAAAAACGAATTCGGATTATTTGTTTTTATCAATCCTCCTACTCCTCTTACTTTCGGATCTGAACTCGCGACATAATCCAGCTTAAATTCAGCATTTTTGAAATAGCTCTTAATATCACTATGTATCCATCCTAAATCATTTTGAACTTCGTTGGATAGTTTGATTATATTATCAGTCATTATATAATCGTAGCCGACGTCAACGCGGTAATTATAACCATTGACAAAAAACCATACTTCTAATTTAGCTTTTTGCGAACTAACGAGTCGGAAGGTCATGGAAACCATTTTCACACCCCACCCGTTGTAGGTATTGATTTGCCTTGCCCATATATCATTAAAAGCCGAATTTATGCCGCCAGGCAAAGTTGCTCCATCAATTTGAATAGAATTGTAGGTGTCGCGATAACCAAAAAATGCCGTAATTGGCAATACAGGTACAGCGTTCGACATAATTTCATAGGGTTTATTGGACGAATCTAATAACATAAATTTGCCATCTTGCATCTTTGCCTTTACAATCGTCAAATCGCCCAACACTACAGGCTCAGCAAAATTTAGTCCACCTAGATCAAAATTGTATTTACCAATCTTGGAAACAATTTCCTTACCTGAAATATATGTAAGAGAGGCTGTCCTGCTCTCATCACTAAACGATACCGAAATCTTACTTTCTAATGAGGGAATTTGTATATATAAATTGGGATTAGCATCTGTATAATTTAGCAGTTGACTTCTGCTTTTACCAAAGCCATTACTGAGATACTGTTGACTCTCACTGGCGGTTGCTTTCACCAAGATCATTGATTTCTGAAATTTACGTCCCTCAAAAAACAACGTATCTCCATGATTTTTAATATAATTAAACTCGATATCACTTCCCATCCCCTTTCCTGGCTGCCCATTGTAGGTAGCTGGGTTCGGATCTTCAAGCATAGTTAAATAGGTGTAGGTATCAAAAGAAAGTGTAGAAGTCATGATTTGACGTATCCGGTACGTCGACTCTTTCTCTTTTGAAGCCGTCTCCTCATCCAGATCAGCAACCATTTTCACGCGGTCATTTTTACCAAACTGCATATAAAAACCATAGGCTCCGGCATACTCGGTTACTAATGATCCCTTCCAACCATAAGGAGATTCGACAAGCATCTTTCTGACATAAGAAAGTGTGTCTGCAATACGGGAGTCAGGATCCTTTTCAAATTCCAAAGCAACTTCTTTCGGCTTATTACAACTTACTGTCAGTAAAACCAAACATATAACATAAAATATCTTTTTCATACGGTAATTTTCTGGGTTAATTGGCCAAATAAGTAAGAATTCAATCTCGTATACCTATTCATACTCAAAGTATATTCAGTATAGAAATCAGTACAAAAAGGATCATATTTACCTGATGAAATCATCACAGAAGTATAATCCGTGCTATGATATTCTTCAACCATGACCCTTTGAAATTCATTTTGCAATTGCGTGACGTCAATGTTAAAATACTTTATCATATAATCTCTTACAATAGACTCCTTTTCCTTGAATTTCTTATAAGCTGTTTCACCCGATTGTAATGCATAATCATCATAAAACTTTTGTCCTCGAACGACCAGATGTGAAAGTGTTTCAGCAAAGTCCTCACCAATCGACTTACGCGCATACGGACTGATAAATCCCAAAGATCTAGCTTTTGCCTCGGTATTTTCAGCCGCAGTCCACTCTGCATAATAATCTCCTACACAGACTAAACCAAATTCGCCTGGTATAAAACGATTTTGATTTAATATGTGTGTAAATTCATGGTGTATTACCTGTAGATTTCCAATCACAGAACTGGCATCGTTATCATTCAGTCCATTGAGACCGTACAATGTAATTCTTCTTCCCCCATCTGCCGTACCTCCTTTCACAGAGCCATCAGGATCATAATCACCAGATCCAAAAAGTGCAAATTGCTTCGGCGTATAGAGTTTAATAAATTTAGAGCCGCCAATTTTTCCATATACCTCCAAAAATCCCTTGAGTACGATTTTCATTTGCGGGATTACTTTCGACTCATCGGCCGGTGCTATATTTTTATTAATATCATGCATATTCCGCTGATATCTATAAATAACTTCGATGTTAAATGGATCGGTCAGATTCGCGCTGATCCAATTGTCGATAGTACCAGGAACAAAAGTATCGTAATTTTGTAAGGTATAATTTAATTTATCTTCTTTCGAACAGGAAAAAATTAATCCAATTAGACCAATCCCTGTAAATAGTTTAAAAATGATCTTCATGACTTATCTTGGGTTTAGTTCAACACCTGCTAATTTAGCTTCCTGAGGGATTTGGAATACCCTTCTAGGATCATCGGGTTTTAATTCAATAAATGTTTCTCGTTCATCGCTTCCTATGACATTGTGCTTGACCGTTATCCCTTTACGAATAATGTCAAGCCACCGTAGTCCCATGGACATAAATCCAACATGTTTAAATTGCAATACTGTTTTAACAAGAGCTTCTTTGTCATCAGTGACGTCGAAAAATTGTTTTGATTTAGCCACTGTAACAGCATAATCAGTTGAATTATAATTGTCGATCCTATTGCGTGCAAATAAATTGAGATCAGCTAGTGCCCCGTTTACATTGCCTAATTCGGCATAAGCTTCTGCTCGATTTAATAAAGCCTCATCTGACATTAGTACCGGAACCATTAACATAGGAAACCCTGTATTGGCGGTAGGGTTCGTTACGTACCAAAATTCCTTCCATATATAGGTTGTGTAATGTGGAGAGCCATAACTTACACCAAAATTGTAGAGCTTCGCTCCTGCAGCAGTCATGCTATTATAAATATTTTGTACGACACTAATTCCCATAGCATAGCGATTGTCCCACCAGCGCTGATAACCGCTATACGTTTCTGTAATTAACAAATTATAGGGTTGTGTAGCCTTGGTAATCTCTGTACGGGCAGCCTCAAAGCCTAATGATTTTAAAGTTGAGTTATAAGGAACAAGCTTGCCTACATAATTACCTCCAAAAATCTTATTTGCGTTATCCACCACTTTTTGCCATTCGCCTGTGAACAGATAAAAACGAGAAGCAAAAGCATGCGCGGCTTCGGGCGTAAAATGGTACTTCGGAACATCCCACAAACCATTCCCTTGATCCAATAAGGCCAATCCCTCTTCTAAATCTTTACGGATATTGTCATATGTAGACTTAACTGTACCTCGATCATATTGCTTTATTAAAACCGTTTCTGGATCTTTCACGTACGGTATTCCTGGAGAATCATTCGATGCATTCGATTTGAAGTCATATACTTTAGCAAAGTAAATCGCCAACATAAAATGACAATAAGCCCTGGCCACAAGTGCTTCTCCTTTATAGGCCAGAACCTCGTCACCAAAATTATTTTTTTCTATAGCTGCTAGGGCATGATTTGCTGCAGCTATTGCTTCATAACAGGAATTCCAGTACGCTGTAGGAGAGTCCGTATCATCACCTATGATATCTTTCCATTCATAAAGAGAGGGTACCGGTTGATAAATACCTCCAACACCTTTGTCCTCCACATTGTCAGAGTAGGTCTCGGCCATGGCCAATGAATTTCTTCCAGGATAGGCTGATGCGACTAATCTTTTAACTTTATCTACCGTATTGATCTGAGCACGCATATCCGGCTCTTGATCCAGATATTTACTACATCCGCTAAATAGAAAAACAGACGTTAGCAATATATATTTAATCGTATTTAATTTCATAATATAATTATTTAGAATCCTAACTTCACCGATAATGTAATTTGCTTAGGCACTGGAAGAGCGACACCTCCATTGCTGTAAAACTCTGGATCCACGCCATTCAATTTCCTATCAGCATGTAATAGCCATAAATTATTGCCCACTAGATTAAATTGAGCAGTCCTGAATTTTATACGTGACACCAATTCCTTGGGTACGTTGTAGCCTATAGAAATTTGAGACAAACGGATATAATCACCTTTAGCCACTCGTTCAGATGAATAGTTATAAGCATTATACGTGTAGTTAGCAGCATTCCTTTCGCCTAAAAAGTTCTTGACATCGAATTCGGCGGACAAAGGATCAAGTGTCGACGGGATTACGGTTAAATATTCATCCCCATGAAAAATAAAGCGATTTACGAGATCTTTCGATACATTGTACATATCCAAGTAAGACGATGAATAACTAGGCTGTAATCTGACCTTATTACCAAAAGCAAATTTCAGTAAAAAAGAAAAACTGAAATTGTTATATTCCACTCGGTTATAATAACCACCGGCTATGGTCGGATCTACTGGTCCTTCATATTTCAAGAAATCTGTTTCATTATCTTGAAGCCAAAAATAGGTCGTTCCGGGCGTACCGTCAGTACCGATGAACATCGGATAACCGCTTCTCGCATTAAGCTTATCGAAATCAATGGAGTATAATCCGCGATGGGGATTTCCAAGTTTAGCTCCTCCCTCCGCGGACACCAAGTCCCAAATATTTCTGGTAACATTCAGCTTAGTAATTTCGGTTCTATTGTACCCAAATGTAAATTGCGTTCTCCATGTAAAGCCTTGCGGATCTTTAAATGGATAACCTCCAATTTGAATATCCACACCGTGGCTTTTCATATCCGCGTAATTACCATATTTCTCAAATTGACCTCCTATTCCTGAGGTTCGGATAGGACCAATCAGATCAAAAATATTCCTTTTGTAATAATCAACATTCAGATCTATTCGGTTCTTTAAAAAACTCAAATCGGCACCAACATTGAGCTCATACATTTTTTCCCAAGTCAGCTCCGAATTTTCTAAACCGCTGATATTAATCTTCCCCTCTTTTTCTGACTCGTACGGCCGATAAGCCACGGCATTATAAAACACTGCAGATGAGTTTGAAGCATTCCCCATATTGGCGACTAGGCCATATGTACCGCGCAAACGTACATGAGAAAGAATATTACTATTCTTGTTAAAAAAATTCTCTTGATCAATATCCCAGGCTCCCGATATATTCCAGGTTGGCAACCACCGTGCGACGCTTGTGTGTCCCATTTTATTGGAGCCATCATATCGTGTGGTAAAGTTCAAAGAGTATTTATCTTTATAATTATAAGCTCCACGGACTGCATAAGCTAACTTTCGATCGTAATTGTAGGCCATTCCGAAGGGTACATTTCCACTTTCAATAGCATACTTATAATACCGATAAGTAGGCATAACAAGATTTCCATTATCATATTCGATGCCTGGGCCATTAAAATCATGGTTTTGCTTATCGGCATACTGCAATTCATAGGTTCCAAATAAATTTAAACTATGATCATTCCATTTTTGATTATACTCTAAATTATGTCGCATGTAATAGCTAATCATATTATTGTTAGCGACATTAAAGAATCCTCCATTAGGCAATAGAACATATTTATCTGTATTCGGAAAATCCGGATCGGCATATAAAAAGCGATTTCCTGCATTAACGGTTTGATCGCCATTTGCCCGATATGCTTTCGACAAATTTGCATTTTCTGTTATCGTATGCTGTCTTTCTGAATTATAATAACGGTACATTCCATTTGCAGAATAGGTTAAGGAAGGTAGAATTTTGTAAGTTATCCCTCCCTGCACCTTGATATCCATCAATTTAAGTTTGATATAGTTATTATCAATTTCATTTAAGATATTAAAAGGGGCATAATCTCGATTGAAATATTCCAAGTTTCCGTTTTCATCATAAGGAGTGATGATACGGCTAGTATTAAGAGAATAAGAGTAAGGATTAATATCAAAATCACGCGAGTAAGTACCGAAAACAGCATCCGAAACTCTATTTAAAGTACCTGGTGTACGTTGATCGCGGATATTACTTTGAAAAATAAATTCCGTACTTAGTTTATCACTAATTTTATAATTGTTTCTAATATTGCCCGTAAACCGTTTCGCGCTATTACCTATTGTAAAACCGGAATCGTTCATAAAACTCGTAGAAGCATACGTTTGGCTCTTGGTGGTCCCGGTAGACATACTTAAAGAATGATCATGAACCAGAGACTGTTTAAATAATAAATCAAACCAGTCCGTATTGACATTCGTATAACGCTGTAAAAAATTATAGCGTGAAGGAGCATCATTTCTCAGATCAAAAGAATCCGTAGCTGGATTATACTGATACATGAGATTATACATCTTATTAAAGACTCCGCCTGTCGGAGAACGGGAGACTTGCGAATGATTCAAGTAGCCTTTATTTTCCATATCAATAATTAATTGCATCTGCTGCGCAGAATTCATGATATCGAACTGGCTATAATTGGGTTTTATATAGGTTGTAAAGTTGCCTGAATAATTAAAGTTAACAACTCCCTCAGTATTACGTCCTTTCTTCGTATTTACCACGACTACCCCGTTCATCGCTGCCGCACCATACATCGCTGTTGCAGCGGCATCTTTCAATACCGTGATCGACTCAATATCATCGGGATTCAAGCCCGCTACAGAGGACCCCAGTAAGGTATTTGCATCACCAGTGGATAATGCTTCGTTGGAGATATTGACAGCCTCATCCAAAATAACCCCGTCGATCACCCATAAAGGTTTATTATCTCCCGTTAAGGAAGTTGCCCCACGAACCCGGATTTTCGGAGCCGCACCAAATGTACCAGAGACGTTTTGTACAGAGACACCTGCCGCTTGCCCTTCCAGCATCCTAGAAATATCTGGAACACCGGCACGCTCAGCTTCCTTAGCGTCGATTTTGGATGATGCTCCAGTGAATAATTTACGGTCCAAATTTTGGTAACCTGTAGCAACAACATTAACCTCCTTTAACTTAAGGTCATCAGCCGTAAGCACTACATTCACGCTTGACTTGCCATCCACGGGAATTTCTTTGGTGCCAAACCCAACATACCGTACTACCAAAACAGCTGATGAAGAAGCATTAATTTTAAAATGTCCTATATCATCAGTCTGTGTTGAAATAGAAGTGCCCTTTACGGTTACTGTAGCTCCGCTTAATACTTTTCCATCTTGACTTTTAACAGTGCCAGAAACAGATTCCTGCATGTCCAGTGGTACCGTCATACTGACATTCTTTGAATTGCTATTGATGGAGATTGTATTAGCAATAATTTTGTATTCAATATTATTGTTCTTCAAGACAACATCCAATGCTTCCTCAACGGACGCATTGTTAACGTTCACTGAAATCCGGGCCTTGGTATTCAGGTTTTCGCTGTACAGTACGCGCAGATGAGACTGCTTGGAGATCGCTGACAGAGCTTCTTCAATACGTGCATTTCGCATATTTAAGGTGACTCTCTGAGCAGTGCCTTTAGCATGTACACCGGTAACAAATGCGAATAGAAGACATGTACTAATTTTCATAATACGCAGGGGTTTACAAAAACGTGGATCTTGAGGGATCAAGAACCACCTTTTGCTAAATGGTAAGTTATTCATACATTTACACTTTGTGGTTAATTGGGATTTAATTGTTGACTTTTTAATTTAGGACCTGATAATCACATTTTCTGAACAGGGATGCGCCAACATTCCTGTTCTCTTTTTTAAGGTCTTTTGGTTAGGTATTAATTTTTCATAAGCGCCCAGGTTTAGGTTTAGTTTAGGGTTATATTTCTAGCTTTTCGTTTCTATGATCAACTTTTTCCCATCCACTTCGAATTTGAGATTACTCACATAGGATAGCATTTCCAGTACTTGAGATAATTTGACATCTCGTTCGATACTTCCGGTATACTCTTTGTCCAACTGCACATTTCCCCTGAATTTCACATCCAGGTCATACCATCTTGATAATTGATGTGAGATATCTACAATCGTCTCCTTCTTGAAATAAAACTCATTATTATGCCAGGACAGATCCCGTTGCAGATCCGCCTCTCCTTTGATTAGATTATTCCTAGACGACCATACATATTCTCCGGGCAATAGTACCACATGCTGGTTATTTCTGGTTACTTCAACTTTTCCTTCTGCAAGCGTTGTACGAACTTGCTCAGAATAAGAATTCACATTGAAATGCGTACCTAACACTTTGATTTCATTCCCTTTGGACTCAACAACAAAGGGTCGATTCGGATTATGTGCCACTTCAAAATAAGCCTCGCCATCAAGAAAGACCCGGCGTTCTGTTTTTGAAAACTGTACGGGAAATTTCAGTTGGGAAAGAGCATTGACCCAAACTTTGGTACCATCAACAAGCGTCATTCTATAAAAACTCGCCTTTGGTACTATTAATGAATTATATTGTACAGGAATAGCCCGATCTGTCCCTTTGACGATCAGCTCATTGATATTGCCAACAAGATTACTGTTTTTAGTCAATGTTTTCGTAGAATCGTTATTCAGTGCGATCTTTGTTCCGTCTGCCAGGACTAAAATTGCCCCACTTGTCGCTGGCGCGATATCCTGCTTTTGCACCGCAACAAGTGGTCTTTCTTTTGGAATATTAGAAGCAAATTCAGTTCGCCACAGTGCGAAACACACGACTAAAAAGGTAATGGAAGCGGCAATTCCTAACGCCCATTTTCCAATTGGTTGTATTCCAGTACGATTTTTATTATTTAGTTTATTCCAGGCCTTATTGACGTCCAATTTGCGGACAATAGACAAATCTTCTTCTATGTTTTTTGCTTGGCGAAAAGATTCCAGAAATTGGTTGTTCTGCGGACTAGCATTTAACCACTCTTCAAGCTGGCTTTGCTCTTCTGCGGTCAAGCTACCACTAAGGAATTTACGAAGTACTTCTGCAATATGTGCTTTGTTTTCTTTCATATATTACACTAAAGAAACGCAAGACAAAAAAAGGAGTGACAAGAATTTAAATATTTTTTAACAAAAATATAATAAGGGGAATAAATTCAGGATTTAATCGTTTTAACAGCATTTTCATTCCACGCTGTTTTTGTGTTTTCACGGTATTGATACTAATCTGTAGTTCTTTGGTAATCTCCAAATTAGACAAACCCTCTAGATAGCCTAAACGAAAAACTTGTTGACAGGCAAAAGGCATTTCTTCAATAATCCGATAGATCTCTTGAATAACCTCACTGTGGATAATATTTAGCTCTAGAGCTGTATCGTCTTCCTCTGTAAAACCTACGACGTTCCAATATTTTTGACGAACTTTCTCATGACGAATGTGATTATAACAAGCAAATCTGACAGCACTATATAGATAATTTTTTATGGCAATCTCATTATCACTTACTTGATCCGTATGTTTAAAGTAAGCAATAAAAGCATCTTGAACCAGATCCTCCGCTACTATAAGATCACCTAATATCTTCCATGCAAAATGACATAATCCATTATAGTGTGTTTTGAATAATATTTCTTCTTTCTGCATCGCTAGCTCTCTTCGTTGCCACTTATTGTATTCTATAGGTGGATATTTAGGACATACAAGTACATCTCCTGCGTTGAGATGTTTAATAATTGTGCTATAAAAATGGCTAATATTTTTTATTATTTGCAAAAAAATAAAAAATATTATTTGGATTACATTTTTTGCACTTATAAATAGAGTTTTTTCTAAAAATAAGCAACAAAAGAAAATCGTGTCAACCCGATTAAGACGAAATATATCAAGATATCGAAAAAAAGTTGTCAAAAAAATAGTTTTATGCTCACCATAAGAGAAAGTAACAAAAACTAACACCGTTTTTCAAAATAGAAAAGAATATTGTGCATAATCTTATAAAATTATGGCCCCTCCAAATAATCTTTGGAAGAGCCATTAAACATAAACTATACTTCTATCCTACCGAAACATACTTTACAGTTTTCTCTGGGTATTCATAACCTTCCAACACAACAGTTCTCTTGAGCACGCTACAATGATTAGCACTACGGAGAACATAATATTCATTATCGTCCAATTCCCCAAGCAAGTTGTAAATAGAGGTTTCCTAGCCTATCTGTAGGTACATCCGTGGCTTTCGTGCCAATAAGCTTCCATTCGTTCTTCGTAATAGCAGATTTATAACCAACTCTACATTCAGGATAAAACACTGTCCTGTTTTTATTCATTGATTTCAGTGTAATATTAAAATCTACAATAGCTGCGTTATATTCCATCTGGGTCTGATTAGAATTGGAATCTAAAAAGTCATCAAATGAACCAGATTGACCATGCTTTTGAATTGTAAAAGTGGACCATTGGACTCCAACACCAAGTTGTGGACTCAATATAAAATTGCCTGCGCGAACTGCATTACTTGCCACGTGCAAAACAAAATCGCCGGTGTTCAAGATGTTATCTTTTTTACTATTTGTGGATAAACCAAAACTCCCTCCGATTAATGTTTGCTTAATACGGTAAGCTATGCCTGCTCCGGCATTCCAGCCAAATCCAGGGAATTTTCCAGCACCTTCTTGCTTTAAGATTCTATTCAGATTACTTGCGTTATTAAATTGGACCCCTCCGAAATAGATGACTTCTAGTGGCAGACGTATCTTTCTTACCGTGTCTTGTTGTGCTCTAAGGGCACTTACCCAAAAAAGAAATAAAAGGCTAATTGTATACTTCATAAAATCAGAAACATTAAATCAAATACTTTAAATTGAACTATATTTTAGAGAAAGACAATTTATAATCACTTTTTATTACATATTTATAATATATATTAAAATAAAGTAAAAGACATCCCCAACTGAATGTTGGGGATGTCTCTGCTTAACAACTAAAATTGGCTTAACAATATTGTTATTAGTTATTCAATGGATCATTGATATCACTTAGGAAAACTTTAAATGTGTTCGTTGGAGCAGCCACATCAGTTAATAATACGGATGATGGCTCATTCACCTCATCGGATGTAATTCGGAACGTACGTCCATTCAATGGTGTGGTAAACTCGCTCAATCCACCTGTCCAATAAGCAGCAGTAAAACCAACAACATTGTATAACGAGCCCGTAAATGTTATTCTGACTTGATCAACAGTTCCTGATACTGGAGTGATATTATGTCCCACTGCTCCTTCTACGGCGCCGTTTTGCAGCACATAGTATAGTACTTCCACTCCTGCATTTCCGATGTACATATTGTTTAACGTAATACCATTTGCTTTTAATTTGGTTTTTGCATTGTTCCAATATACTTGTCCAATTGGCCCTACATTCTTATAAGACATGGACCATAGATTAGCTTTAAACCATAAATTAATCGGCGTCACCTCTGGAACAATTTTAAACGTATTACCATTATCTGTGTAATAACCATATGGATAAGTGCTTGTTGGCTCAATAAATTTTAAAAAGTCAAAGGTTACACCGGCCATTGTGTACTTTTCGTAAAATTCAAGCCCTCCTGGAACGACTCTGAAAGCCATACCTTTAGCGGATTGATCCAGCGGATTGCCAAAGACACGCATTTTAGGACTATACCCCATAACAGCAGATTCTCCATCCTTTGTTTCTAAATTAAATACGCCAAATTGTTTAAACTTAGCCGCTGCCTCTTGATAAGCTTTAGACTCGGTTTCAAACTCGCCATCTTTCAAAGGTAACATCACCAAGTAACTACCACTTTTCTTACCTTTCAAAACCACGGAGTCTGCGCTTGCATTAAGTACAATGAATTCAAAATCACCACGCATACCACTATCATCGGCACCTATCCCACCGTTATCTTTACCTGGCTCAGAAAACCAGTGAATGTTTTTATTGTAACCGTTAAATGTTAATACAGGTCCCGATTCCGGAGAAATTGAGTATGAACTGGTCTGTGATCCAGAAAAAGGATCAGATGCAACCGTAACTTCAGCATTCGAAATAAATTTACTAAAGAGTGTATATCCTCCAAATTCCTGATTATTGCTTGGATAAAACTTCATTATCCAACCCGCTTTATTCGCTTGCAAAACAGTGTAGGTTTTTTCTACAGCTTCGGTTATTCTAACCGTTGCATTTGCATCAAATATCCGATCCTCGTCCCGCTTACATGATGTAACTAATAAAAACGGAAGTAATATTAAGACAATTAAATATTTTAATTTCATGATTCCTTATTTTAAAGATGTTTGATCAAAATTAGGTAGATCCGCTTGCCTCGCTAGAATCTCATCACGCAACTCATCTAAGTTGATATTCCAAACATTTTGGAAATACGTACGTATGATGTCAAGTTTAGCCTCAATCAATGCTTTACCTTCCTCTCCTCCTCTGCTGATACGCTGGTTCCATTGCGCTGGCGACAATGTGATATAAAAGGAGTAAGTCTCTACAAAATCTTCATTGGGTTCTTTGGAAGCATATGGAGAAACGAATCCCAATGCGGTAGCTTCTGCTTCACTCTCATAGACATCACTCCAGGCATCCGATACATAACTCCTACCTGTAATCTGTTCAAAAGAAGCGGGATACCCTTTAGTCTGGTGTAAAATATGACCAAATTCATGATGCATAGTATGAAAGTATGTATTATTTAAAAACGCAATATCCTTTCCTGTGTTTGCATTCAATTGATTCAACAGATAAAGGGTGATTTTAACACCACCTTCCGCTGTTCCCAATACAAATGTTCCATTATTGCGATAAGCTGGAGAACCAATGTAATTCAACAATTTTGGAAAATATTTTCGAATAAAATCCTTACTACCAGTGACTTTATTATAAGGCTCAATACCGAGATGATATAATAATTTGGTCATTCTGACGGAACTTTCATAACTTGCAGGACTCAAATTATAATCTAAATCAGACTCCTTTTCAACAAATTTGTAAAGAATTGCAATATTATAATCCTTCGTATAGGTTTGATCTATATAATTGTCCAGTTCATTTTTTTCCACTTTCTGATCCACAAATATACTTTCAGGGTTCAGCTTTTCTTCAGAGCACGAAAATAAGAGCACCGAAGAAAACAACAATACATTAATCTTATTTAATATTTTCATAATTATCTTGGATTAGGTGTGTAACCGGCGGCAATAACTTCAGCAGGAATTTGCAAAGCCGCCCTTTTGTCACGCGCAATTAATTTTGTATCTGTTTCTACGGAAGCTACTGCACCAGAAGAACTCAATACACGTCTTTCTACTTCAATACCATAGCGTTTAACATCAAACCAACGCAGTCCCATGTGAAGAGTTTCTACACGACGTAAAAACAACAGTGCATGGAGCATATTCTCCTGTGTACCAACCTCAAATGGAATCATCTGCGGATTCAATGCTTTCTTTGCTGTGGGTGATTGAGCAGAAGAATAATCTATTCCATTTGCCCATGTATTGATACTAGCTACCGTAAAGTTTACTGGCGGTCTTACCAGGGTATTGTCAACCCAACGCTTCATATCGACCGCAGCATCATCGTATCGTTTCAGGTGAATAAGAGCTTCAGCACGAACCAACATCGTTTCTTCTGTAGTAAATGGTACATAAGCACCACGGGCATATCCAATTCCTGCGACAGGGTCCGTATACTCGAACATATACGAAACACGGGGAAACAATACTTTATCTAAATTTGTTCCTGCATAAACAGAAACACGTAGTACATAACCAGTTGCACCTAATTTTCCATAAGGCCCTTGCGCCATGGCTGTTTCATTGTTTGCCAAAAATGCGCCATGGGAATACCTCGAACCATAGGTATAGGGGCCAAATATTACACCATGTTGCGTTGCGGCAGTGGCTACCATTAAATTGGCCTTTTCTTCACTCTTTGTATAGGATATTGCTCCATTTGGAAATCCTCTACTTCCAACTGCGTCAGCGGCAATCCTTTCATAATTTCGAAGTAAACTCGTTGGATTCGTTCCAATCGCTGCATTGGCAAAACTGACGGCTTTTTCCCAATCTTGCATATATAGGGCGACTCGAGCGCGTAAAGCGTTTGCAGCCCTAGAGTTGATATGATATTTGGGGGTGGATCCGAACGAAGAATCATCAATCAGCGGAATAGCTTCATCTAGATCAGCTACGATATAGTCATATACTTCCTGGACTGTATTCCGTTCATATTTCGGGTCGAGATCTTCCTCTGCGGTGGTCATATAAGTAACTCCTAAATCTGTTGCCGCATTTGCTTTCGTATAATGCTGCGCAAATAAATTAACGAGTGTAAAATGATTATAGGCTCTTACAGCCAAGGCTTCTCCTTTTTGAGGATTTAAACTGGCCGGATTCCCCATTTCTTCGATTGCTTTTAATGCCGCATTTGCACTAGCAATCGCTTTATAACAAGCTTCCCAGACGTCTTTAGGTCCCTCATCCTGATTGTCTGTAACATCTTTCCAATGGAATAACTCTTCCATAAAACGCTGACTATTGGGATTGGTAGGGCCATAATCATCGACATTATCTGATGAAAGTTCAGCACTCATCAAATAGGCCACCTCTGGATAAGCAGAGACCAACAACTTATCAATTTTAGCCTCAGTATCAAGTGTTGCACGATTGTCAGGCATTTCATCTAAAAACTTATTGCAGGATGATAAACCCAAGCTACAAATCAATGCAACTGCTATATATAATTTTCTATTTCTTTTCATTTCAATTACGATTTAAAATTTTGGTTACAAGCCTAAACGTAAGGTCAATGTATATTGTCTCGCAATTGGAGCAGCTACCCCTCCAGCATTGACAAACTCCGGATCTTGTCCATTCAGCTTTTTATCCGCATAAATCAAGAATAAATTAGTTGCATTAAAACGTAATCCTAAGGAGTTAATATTCCACGCTTTCACTAAATCCTTCGAGAATTCATAGCTTAATGAAACATCTTTCATACGAATAAAATCACCTTTCGCCGTACGTACTGATGAATAATTATAGGCACTATAGGCATACTTCAAATCGTTGGCATATGCCCTGTTCTGCCCGGTTGTAGCAATAATAGGTACGTTCGTGAAGGCTTCATCTCCCGCCACCATCCAACGGTCCGCAAACTCCTTGGTTGATGCCGTTAAATCTGAATATTCGTTGGAAAATACGGGATTAAGTCGTACAACATTACCAAATGAGTAAGTAATAAATACATTTAAACCAAAGTTTTTATAATTAAACATATTCCCCAAACTTCCTGTATGAATAGGATCACTTGGCCCTTCATATTTTAAAAAGCCAATTTTATCCCGTTCTTGAAAATTTAAATCCGTAACAGTTTCCTGATTATTTGTATTTAAAAAGACCGGCAATCCTTCATCATTCAATCGTACGAATGGTATAGAGTAGAGTCCACGAACGGGGCCTCCTTCTAGGGCAAATCCAGTACCTGTGATGAGATCCATCACTTGGCTTCTAGTGTCCAAACGCGTCACCTTTGTTTTCACATTAGAATAAATAAAGTTTGACGTCCATTTAAATGCCTGATCGCGAAAGATATGGCCAGTTAGGCTCAACTCAGCTCCGTGCGATTTCATATCAGCCACATTACCAAATTTAGAAATCTGCCCGCCTAACCCTTGGGTATTGATAATACCGATCAAATCAAAGTTATCGCGTTTAAACCAATCAAAATCTAGATTTATCCGATTATCTAAAAATCCCATGGACGTTCCAATATTCAACTCATGCTTTTTTTCATAAGTCAAACCATTGTTGGCCAAATCTGCTATTTCTAAACCAGATTCGGCATCTCCCGCCGTAGGGCGCCATGGAGTATAGGAACGATAAACCGCATACGAATTTGTGACAGTCGATGGTCCTCGATCGCCCGTTAAACTATAAGAGCCTTTTAAGGTAAAATGTGAAAAAGCTGGTCTCAAGTTTTCAAAGAAGTTTTCCTCATGTGCATTCCATGCTCCGGACAGGTTCCAGCTAGGCATCCATCTCGCAGAGGTTGCTTCACCTAATTTATTTGCACCCTCATATCTAAATGTACCATTCAATGTATATTTCCCTGCATAGGAATAGGTCACATTTGTAAAAAAAGCAGCTTGTTTGTAACGCGTATTTGAAGGGTCATTTTTATTGTTCCGGTTGACGGAAAAATAAGGTGAATTCTCTTCTTGACCACGCTTAAAAACCCTATAATCGGTAAAAGGACTTTCTCCTAAATCATATTGGATTCCCCAGCCTCTAAACCAGGTATTGTTGCGTTGCGATGAGGTAAGTTCGGATCCAGCAAACACATTAAGAATATTGTTTTGATCAAAGGTCTTATTATATTGAGCAGTAAAACGGAATAGCTGCTCAAACATGGTGTAGTCAGTCCGATTATAAATTCCACCTTCTGGTAATACCGAAATAGGTCTTGCATAAGGATCATCCGGATCCGTATACAGGAAAGGATTTTTATCACGAATGGTCGTGTTTTCAGGTTCTGAGATACCCGCGCGATAAGCCATTGCTTGGTTCGAACGATCCTTGATATAGTGGTGCTGAGTCGTAGACTGATAACGAACTGAACCAAAAGCTCCTAACTCTAAGCCAGGAATAACTTTCCATTTCAAATCCCCTTGAAAACGTAGATCGGCTACATCAATATCCATATAATTGTTTTCCAATTCATGCAGAATATTAAACGCAGCGTAGTTACGGGTGTAGAAGGTATTTGGATCTAACGTACGCGATGTATTCATCGCATATGCATATGGGTTAATATCAAAGTCACGCTTTACTTGGCCAAAGACCACATCTTTAGATTGACCAAGGGTACCCGGTGCCTGTTGTTTACGATATGACCCATTGGTAATAATATTAAGCTTAAGACGATCTGAAATATTATAATTAGCATTCAAATTTCCAGTATAGCGATTTACTTTACTACGTTTCGTCCAGCCCGGATCTACAAGACCACTGATGGAAGAATAATATTGCGATTTTTCAGTTCCAGAAGACATACTCACAGAATGGTTATGCTGTAGGCTTGGTTGGAACAGTTGACCAAACCAATCTGTATTTCGAAATTCAGCTTCTTTAAGGAAGTTATTGACATTATGTCTATCGGTGAACAGATCATTTGGGATCTCGCTTCGTTGGATGCGCCTATATAAATCGCCATAAACACCACTATTACTAGCGACCGGTAAATCAGCAAATCCAATATATCCTTTATTGTACATGTCGTCATATACAGACATTTGCTCTTGCGAATTCATAATATTGAATTCGGAATATCGAGGTGTAGCACGTGTCGTGTATTCTCCTGTATAGTTAAGCGAACTGCGGCCCGCTGTACCTTTTTTAGTCGTAATTACGATAACCCCCGCCATAGCCCGAGCTCCATAAATTGAGGTTGCCGAGCCATCTTTTAAAATCTGAAAGGATTCAATATCATGCGCATTTAGACCTGCTACCGCAGAACTTATTAACGTCAATGCGTCACCAGAGGACAGTTCATCTGAGTTAACGTCGGCAACATCCTCAATAATCACTCCATCAACGACCCAAAGTGGTTTTGAGCTTCCATAAATAGATGTAGCTCCACGGACACGGATTTTTGGTGCTGTACCGAAAGTTCCTGTTACGTTTTGAACCGAAACCCCTGCTACTCTTCCTTCTAAACCACGACTAGGGTCAATCTGTCCGCCGATTTGCGCTGCTTCACCTGAAATCTGTGAAGTAGCTCCAGTAAATAACCGTTTATCAAGACGTTGTCCCATACCAGTGACAACAACTTCTTCAATCTGTTTTTCATTTGAAGCCAAAACGATCGCAATAGCACTTCGTCCTTTAACCGCGACTTCGACAGTCTCATAGCCAACATAACGAACAACCAAAGTGGCATCTGAACCGGCATTTATTCGAAAGCTGCCATCAGGAGCTGTCTGCGTAGTAATATTTGCACCCTTCACGGACACAGTGGCTCCTGCTAAAGTGCTTCCTTCTTTACTCCTGACTGTCCCTGAAATCCCTTGCTGAATTATATTGCTAGATGCAGCACCTTGAGTTTTGCCATTTACAGATATCGTATTCGCAATAATCTTATAATCGATATGATTATTGCGTAAAACAGAATTCAAGGCTTCTTCAACGGTTGCATTCTTCAAATTTACACTGACACGTGATTTAGAATCGATATTCTCCCCGTAAAATAGCTGTAGGTTGGACTGTTTGGAAATCGCGCTGAGCGCTTCTTCAATCCGTGCATTTTTCATTTTCAACGTAACTTTCTGCGCAATGCCGTTGGCTTGGACTCCGGTCACAAAGGCGAAAAGAAGGCAGGTACTAATTTTCATAATACGTAAAGGTTTACAAAACCGAGGGTCATGAGGTATCAGTCGCCACGTTTTGCCAAATGGTAAGTTATTCATACATTTACTCTTTGTGGTTAATAGGGTTTACTTAATTCGCATTTTTAATTTTTTAGGCCTTTTAATCATTCCGGAACGGGGATGCTGCAACATTCCTGTTCTTTTTTTGTATAAGGCTCGTAGGTTAGGTATCAATTTTTCACATAAGCACTTTTATTTATTTTCTATAATTAATTCTTTTCCACGAAGTTCAAACTTCAAATCACAAACATAGGTCAGCATTTCCAAAACTTGCGATAGCTTGACATCACGCTTAAAATTACCTGTATACACTTTATTCAATGCGACATCTTGCTTAAATTTGACCTGGATGTCATACCATTTCGAAAGCGTGGAAGCGATTTCCACAATTGTCTCTTTCTTAAAATAAAACTGATTATTATGCCAAGAAAGATCATGCTCTAAATCTGCCGTTCCTTTATGAAGCTGGCCAGCAATAAGGTTAGCATATTCTCCAGGCTCCAGAATGATCACATCCCCCGAGTTACTTACTTGTACTCTTCCGGAAGACAATGTCGTTCGAACATTATTACTATAAGCATTGATATTGAAATGTGTACCTAACACCTTCACTTCATTCCCCTTGGATTCTACAAAAAATGGACGCTTGGCATCATGGGAAACTTCAAAATAAGCTTCACCCTCCAAAACGACACGACGTTCTTTATCGGGAAATTTTACAGGAAATTTAAGTTGAGAGTTTGCATTCACCCAGACTAGGGTACCATCTTCTAAAGATAGTTTGTAAAAATTCCCTTTGGGAACGACCAATGTATTAAATTGCAATAGTACGTCTTCTGCCGGAACGTCCATTCGAGCGATATTATCTGCAACGAATTTTGGATCTACAGTTTTGCGCGACTTCTCCAAAGGCATAATCGATCCATCAGCCAAAACCAATAGAGCCCCCGACTCGGCAGGTGAAATATCTGTTTTTACCAAACGAGCAGATGATGCTTGATCAGAAACTATTCCTTCCTCATGGAGGATATAAAAGAGCGACGTCGCCATCAATATTAAAATAACGGCTGCAGCACCAAAAAGAGGAATATAATTTTTCTTAATTCTCTTTGGGGTCCGCTGAATGTTACGCCAAGCAACGTCTTCATCCAAATCACCAAAAAAGGTAAGATCTCCCTCTATATTCTTTGCGTCCTGAAAGCTTTCAATTAAATCATCATTGCGCTTATCAGATTTTCGCCAATGTTCAATTGCCTCCCGTTCCGCTATGGTTTCGTGACCTCGAAGCAATTTATTAATGAGTCTGGCAATGTAATTGGTGTTGGTGTTCATATCTATAGGTTAGAAACCCTATAGAATGGCGAAGGGTGACAATAAATTAAAATTATTTTAACAAAAAAATAATAAGGGGTAAAAACTCGGGATGTAGCCTCTCCATCAAGATTTTCATCCCACGTTGTTTTTGGGTCTTAACTGTGTTTACACTAATTTGAAGTCGTTCTGTAATTTCAAGATTTGACAACCCCTCCAAATAGCCCATCTTAAAAATCTGTTGACAAGCGGAAGGCATTTGGGCAATAATTCGATAAACTTCATTGATCACTTCGGTATGAATAATGGAAAGCTCAACGGAATGCTCATCTTCCTCATTGAATTCAACCCGCGTCCAATACTTTTCCTTTACTTTTTCATGACGTAAATGCTTTAAACAAGAAAACCGCACAGCAGTATATAAATAGTTTCGCACAAACGCTTCGGATTCATCCATCCGCTGTTTTTCTCTGAAAAAGGTAACAAAGGCTTCCTGTACCAGATCTTCGGCAACAGAAGATTCTCCCACAAATTTCCATGCAAAATGACATAAACTTTTATAATGCTGTCTAAATAACTTTTCTTCAGGTCCCATACGATAAAGCGAAAGTGGGTGTAATAAAAAAATTGATCAGTTACTATTAACGGAGTCCGATAAACTAGTCTAGCATAAAGATAGAGATTTAATCTTATTTTAACAATTATTAACATATTTATTACCTATTTTGCAAAGACCATCAAGATAATTACAATGAAAATACGTAGTTAACTAACCTAAAATATTTATCTCGGCTATCATTTTATCATTAACAAATTCCATTACGAGCAAATCCATTCTTATATTTTTTACGTTCATTCGATACAAAACACATAAAAAACTCCATTTTTCCGAGTTTTTTTACTATATTGGAAACTTTCAAAAAACCTTCATCGCCCTATTAGCGTTGACTAAGATGAAATATCGAAGGTTCTAATTGACAAGTAAAACAAACACTTCAATAAAAATTAAAACAAAGACTAAATGCTATTTACTGTTCTGTCAGGATTAATAACATCGAGCCTTATTGTTCCATTTGGTCGTTTGCTAAAAACCAAATGGGGTTTTATTCTCGCATTCTTACCGGTACTTCTATTTCTATATTTTGCTCAATATATTGTACCTATTGGTCGAGGCTCCTATTTTGTACAGTCAACCTCGTGGGTGCCCTCTTTAGGTATCAATCTGGATTTTAAACTGGATGGGCTATCCCTACTTTTCGCCTTATTGATTACCGGTATCGGAGCCTGTATTTTCTTCTACGCGAATGCCTATCTTAAAGGGCATCGGTATATCGATCGATTCTTTGGCTATCTCTGCTTATTTATGTCAGCGATGCTGGGGCTTGTCCTATCGGACAATATGTTATTATTATTTATCTTTTGGGAACTGACTTCAATCAGCTCATTTTTTCTCATTGGATTTAACAATGACAACAACGATTCACGCAAAAGCGCATTGACCGCTCTATCCATCACGGGTCTAGGTGGCTTCTTTCTACTGGCAGGTTTCATTTTACTGGGTAATATCGCAGGTACTTATCATATTACAGCACTGCTCGACAAAGTATCACTCATTCAACAACATCCACTCTTCCCCTTGGTATTTGGCTTGGTCGCACTTGGAGCAATTACAAAATCTGCACAGTTCCCTTTCCATTTTTGGTTACCTGGTGCCATGAAAGCGCCAACGCCAGTCTCGGCCTACCTCCATTCTGCAACCATGGTCAAAGCAGGTATTTATCTTTTGGCCCGCTTTTCGCCGATTCTTGGAGGGAACCCCATCTGGATGTACTCCCTGATGGCCATTGGTGGCTTTACCATGCTCTACACCGCCTTTCATTCGCTGTTCAGAACAGACTTAAAAGGCGTTTTGGCCTATTCAACGATATCCGCACTAGGAATTTTGGTTTTTTTATTGGGTCTTGGTACAAAGGACGCCATTATTGCAGCATGTGTCTTTATACTTGTACATGCCTTATATAAAGCCGCTTTATTCCTTATTACGGGAATTATAGATCATGAAACCGGGACAAGGGATCTGACGGTTTTACGGGGACTGCGTAAGGTTTTGATGCCTGTCGCTATCGCAGGTTTTCTTGCTGCACTTTCCAGTGCTGGTATTCCGCTTACTTTTGGATTTATTGGAAAAGATCTGATCTATGAGGCAACACTACACGCAGCACCGGATTTATTTCTCTATTTGACAGCGGCTGCGGTCGCAACAAATATATTATTGGTCTCCGCTGGATTTATGGCCGGTATCAAACCTTTTATGGGGAAGTTGCCCGAACAATTCAGTAAAATCCATCTGCCTTACAAAGCCATGTGGATTCCACCATTACTTTTAGCCGTTCTTGGTGTTATTTTTGGCTGTATGCCCGGACTTATTGGTGAATGGATTGCAGGCCCAACCGCGGTAAGTATACTTGCCAAAACGGAAGTTTTTCAGCTAAAAATCTGGCATGGCTTTAATTTAATCCTGCTCCTAAGTGCAATTACAATTGCTGCCGGTACGCTACTCTATTTCGTAAACAAGCCAAGTAATAACAAATTGACCTGGATTGCGAAATTCAATAAGATTTCTCCAGAATATATGATCAATCTGTGTGCACAGGAAATTGCGCTGTTCTCCGCTTTCTTCACAAACAAAATGCACAACGGCTACTTGCGTTCATATTTATTAAAAATCATCTTATTTGCGGAAGTATTGATCGCCTACCAGCTATATCTCGGGGGGCCACTCCACATTAAATGGGAAACGCTATCGCCGGTAAGCTTCTACGAAGTAACTACGGTCTGTATTTTGATCGGTGCTATTGTATTGACCATACGAACCACATCCCGGTTGACAGCAGTCGTGGCCACTAGTGTCGTAGGCTATGCCATATGTCTTATTTTCGTATTTTACAGTGCTCCAGATTTAGCAATGACCCAGTTTACCATAGACACCCTCACGGTAGTACTCTTTGTCTTGGTACTGTTTAAACTCCCTTCCTTCTTGAATCTGGCAAACAGGCGCACCGTCATTCGTGACGCCATAGTCGCTGTAATTTTTGGCATTTTGCTGTCCATGGTAGCACTCCGTGTCCTGCATGAACCAACAACGACTAATATCAGTGATTTCTACGGCGACTATGCTTATGTGCTTGCTAAGGGTAAAAATGTAGTCAATGTACTGCTTGTGGATTTCAGAGGCTTTGACACCATGTTTGAGATTGTCGTGTTGAGTATTGCTGCATTGGGTGTATACAGCTTATTAAAATTACGTTTAAAACCTTCGGATAAAGAATAATGATGTTTAACAGCTATGGGTCCGTAAACGGACATAGCATAATGCATAGCTAAATAGTAACAAATGAACAGTACAATATTACAGACCGCAACGCGATATCTATTACCGATACTCTTACTTTTCTCGGTATTCCTGCTATTAAGAGGGCACTATTACCCTGGGGGAGGGTTCGTGGGGGGCTTGGTCGCTTCTATTGCCTTTGTTTTGCATAGTTTTGCCTTTGGCCCACAAAACACCATGAAATTGATTCAATATAAACCCTTATCCCTCATCCCCATAGGACTGGGTGTTTCGGCGATAAGCATGTTCCTGCCCGTTTTCTTTGGCTATCCCGTGATGACGGGACTGTGGCTTGAGGAAAAAATTCCAGTCATCGGAATGATCGGAACAGCATTGTTTTTTGACCTTGGTGTATATTTTGTTGTTATTGGCGTCGTGCTTACAATTTTATTTACAATTGCGTTAACTACTGAAGAAGAAGAATAATGGAACTGATTCTTGTCTTATTAATAGGCATTTTATATGCCGCTGGGATATACCTTATCCTCCGTCGAAGCATGGTAAAACTGTTGTTGGGTATTATGTTACTGGGCAATGGCACCAATATACTGATCTTCTTATTGGGCAATATTATTAAAGGAAAACCGCCTATTATTGCACCAGATCTGAAAGTATTCACCGATATTTATGCGGATCCAATTCCGCAAGCTCTTATTTTAACAGCCATCGTGATTAGCTTTGGCCTAACCTCCTTTGCCATCGTTCTGCTCAAGCGTGTCTATGCATTGCTGGGTACAGACGATTTGGATGATTTGAACACCCCTGAGGAAGAAGATATATGATAGACAACCACATTATTGCCACGATCATCGTGCACTTATTTATTGCTATTGTCCAACTGATGTTTTGGCGCAAATCTACTGCACAACGTTTCCTGAGTGTTGGTGGAAGCTTGCTCGTTCTTATTCTTGCTTTTAAATTATTCTTCAAGGTCTACGAAGGTGGTATTTTAACCATGAATGCGGCCAATTGGAAAGCTCCCTTTGGAATTGTCTTTGTTGCGGATCTATTCAGTAGCACCCTTGTCCTTCTCACATCAATTGCAGGTCTTGCTGTCTCCATCTTCTCCTGTGTCGGCGTGGGCCGCCAGCGTATTCTCTACGGATATTTCCCGATCTTCCACTTTTTAATGATGGGACTGAATGGAGCCTTTCTCACTGGTGATATCTTCAACTTGTATGTATGGTTTGAAGTCATTATCATTTCTTCGTTCGTACTCATGACATTGGGTGGGAGAAAATCCCAACTGGAAGGGGCTGTAAAATACATGGCCATGAATATCTTGGCGTCCACATTTTTCTTAACAGGGATAGGCATACTTTATGGTATTTCAGGATCATTGAATATGGCCGACTTAGCTTTGCGTATCCCAAAGATACAGAACCAAGCGTTAGTAGAAATCACAGCGACATTTTTTCTGATCGGTTTTGGTATTAAATCTGCCGTATTTCCACTTTACTTCTGGCTACCATCATCTTATCATACCCCGCCCTCGGCAGTAGCGGCGACTTTCGGCGGCCTATTGACAAAAGTAGGTATCTACGCATTATTCAGAGTGTTTTCTTTGCTATTTATTCCCAATCATTTTACCAAAGAACTACTGATCGCACTAGCCATATTGACAATTTTGACCGGTGCCTTTGGTGCATTGATCAAAACCAATATCCGAAGGTTGTTTTCCTATTTAATCGTTTGCCATATCGGCTTTATGATTGGCGGGCTGGGCCTATACAGTAAATGGGCCTTACTAGGAGCAATATTCTATCTCATCCACGATATCATGGTTAAAACCAATTTATTCCTAATTGCTGGTGTTGTACGTCAACTCCGCGGTACCATGGATATGAATAAATTGGGTGGACTGTATGCACAATACCCCAAAATTTCTTTACTTTTTGCCCTTGTTCTTTTTTCTCTTGTCGGCATACCGCCCCTATCGGGTTTCTGGCCCAAAATCTATTTATTCCGGGACGCGTTCCAGCTCGAAAAGTATGCCTTTGCAGGAGCCTTGATCATCGGTAGTTTTATCACTTTGTTTGTCATCGCGAAAATGTGGGCACAGGTATTCTGGAAAGATGCACCTGACCCAGAAATAGTTGAAGATAAATTTGCAGATATGGTTGGGTATAAAAAAACAATGCTCATACTCCCGGTTATTATTTTGGCATCTGCGTCGCTGTATATCGGGCTCAACGCCGAGGCTATCATTCACGTGGCGGATCAGATTGCTACACAATTATTGGACACATCACCTTACATAAACGCTGTACTAGGAGGGCAGAAATAATATGATAAAGCAGTTTTTAATGAACCTCATGTTATCCTTTATCTGGGTTGCACTGACGGGATCAATGTATTACTCGAACTTTCTATTCGGTTTTATGCTCGGATTTGGCATACTCTGGTTGATGAACAGAAATGAAGCCGATCAGCGCTACTTCTATCGGGTACCTAAAACATTGAGTTTTATTCTTTTTTTCCTTTGGGAAATGATCGTTGCTAATATTCAGGTTGCCTATGATGTCATCACGCCGAAATTTTTCATCAAACCGGCCATTGTGAAATATCCTATGGATGCAAAAACAGATTTAGAAATCAACCTACTTTCAACTTTTATTTCGTTAACACCAGGCACACTTATACTCGATGTAAGTGAAGATAAAAAGACGATCTTTATACATGTGATGTACATGAAGAACAGGGAACAGTTTGTCTCTACCCTTAAAAATAATGTTGAACGAAGACTTTTAGAACTCTTAAGATGACTTTAAACAGCTATTTTGACTATGTAATCCTTCCAATCTTGACTATTTCAGTCATATTGGCTTTTATTCGCCTGTATAAAGGACCTCAGATATTTGATCGTGTTATTGCCTTAGATCTTATTATTACCATTGGAATCGGTATCATTACCGTCTATAGTATACGAACTTCGCAGGAAGTATTTTTAGATATTGCCATGATATTAGCACTTATCGCATTTCTTGGCACAATCGCATTTTCATTTTATTTAGAAAAACAAAGCAAAGATGAATGATATTACTTTAGCCATACTCAGCACCATAGGGGCACTGGCCATATTGTTTGCATCTATTGGCATCTTGCGGATGCCGGATTTTTATTTACGTCTTTCGGTAACCGTCAAGGCAGCAACACTCGGTGTTGGGCTATTGCTCATTTGTGCTGCTGTCACTTTCCCGGATGTATCTGTAACAACAAAGGCCATAGCTATTGGTTTCTTCCTGATCCTAACAGCGCCAGTTGCAGCACACATGATTGGCCGAGCGGCATACATACAACGGGTAAAAACATGGAAGGGAACGACCTTAAATGATCTCGAAAAAGAGGGTAAATTAGATTGCAGAAAAGAAGATTTCTAAGAAAAGTCCATTGAGCCTTTCTTAAAAATCTTCTTACCTTGATTAAAATAGAATACAAACAGGAGCAGGCACAGAAATTTCTTTCCCGGTATCTGTTAACAAACCAGTTTTCGTATCCCGGCTAAACAAAACAATGTTGTTCGTGTATTGATTGGCAACTAAAAGATATTTACCATCTGGAGAAAGATTGAAATTGCGCGGTCCCTTACCTTTTACCGAATTATTGGCTATTTTCTTTAATTCTCCATCTTTCTCTACCGAAAAAGTAGCTATCGTATTGGCATCGCCCCGATTGGTTGCATACAAAAATTTGCCATCAGCAGACATCTTGATATCTGCCCCACCGTTACTTCCTTTAAAACCTTCCGGATTGATATCAAATGTACTTTGATACATCCAGGCATTGCCATCTTTCTTATAAAAGGCAATTTGACCCGTCATTTCCAATACAACATACAAGAATTTCTCTTTCTTATCAAAAACGATATGTCGCGGACCGCCCCCAGCAGGAGTAAAGATATCTTCCGATTCCTCAGCGAGACTATAGGTATTTCCAGTTTTATTGACTGAATAAATTGAGACCTCGTCCAGACCAAGATCTTGGATATACAACTTATCGCCCTTTTTAGAGAAAAAAGTAGAATGTACATGTGGTTTTTCTTGCCGAACTGGATCAACGCCCTTACCTTCATGTTGTATCAGTCGCGCTCTTTTACTCAAGACACCATTACTTTCTAGATCAAATAGAGCCGCAGATCCGCCTGTATAGTTTGCTACGGCCAGCAGGCTTCCGTTAGGATGGACCTCGACAAAACAAGGCGCCCCTCCACCTGAAGGGAGGGAGTTTAGAAATGTTAAATGCCCGTCTTTAAAAGAATAAGCAGAAACCGTACCTTCTTGATTCGGAACCTCATTAACAGCATAGATAAAGTTGTTACTCCGGGCGAGAAATGAAGGGTCTTTACTCTCCTGTGTACTCAACAACGTTGCATTACCAGTTTTGACATCAAAATTATAGACATAAATACCTTTGCTTTCAGTTTTGCTAGTGTAAGTACCGACAAACATAGGAGTCTGTTGTGCAAAACTAGCGAAAGGTAAAATTGTCATTAAGTAAATAAATGCTTTTTTCATCGAAATTATTTTATAAATTGATACCCATGTATTTAATGAGATCGTTGCTACGGGTTTGTGTATACACTATTTGCGACCTCGATTAAATTTATGTATTCATTTTTCGGTGCTTAAATTCAAAAACCCGCAACCATTTTATCGGCACAAATATCGTCAATAGACTTGTTAAATTTGGTTAAAACCGCCCTTTCTAATAGGCAAATGCGTATTTTAGCGCATCAATTTTAACAATTCCAAAATCACCCATTTAAAATATTGGGAGTGCAAAAATATTGTTAAATAAAAGTACGAATAATTCATATAATCTGATAATTTTGTGCTGTTGTTCAAAAAAGTATATATTGAATATAATTAGCTTACATATCTGCAAAGGCCTGAGCCTTTAATAATGAATAAATCATGAACAAATGACCGAGTGAAAAGAGCCCATTTGAACAAATGGTGGACACTCATAAATATCATAAATAATTTATACGAATGAAAAAAAACATTTATATATTGTTTTTATTGCTTTTAGCTTCAATTCAGGCTAGTTTAGCGCAACGTCAGGTGATTGACCGTGTTGTCGCAACAGTTGGATCGGGCATTATCTTACAGTCCGACGTGGATATGCAATATTCGCAATGGTTAGCGCAAGGAAACAAACCTAATGAAAACTTTAAATGCGGTGTACTTGAGCAATTAATCATTCAGAAACTGCTTTCCCAACAGGCCGTAATTGACTCTATTGATGTAACAGAAACCGAAGTTGACGACAACCTTAACTCCCGTTTACGCCATATGTCACAACAGGCTGGAGGTCAAGAACGTCTTGAGAAATTTCTCAACCGCTCGTTATTACAATACAAGGAAGAAATGCGTGCAAGTGTTTTTGAGCAGTTGAAAGCGAACAAAATGCAGCAAAACATTGTTCAAAAAGTTGACGTAACACCATTGGAAGTAAAACGTTATTTTGAAGGCCTGAATCAAGATAGCCTCCCTTATTTCAATACTGAAGTCGAAATTGGTGAAATTGTCATGATGCCGAAGTTGACAGATGAGGAAAAAAAAGAACAACGAGACAAAATTGAAGGTATCCGAAAACAGATTGTAGAGGGCTCTGATTTTGGTACAATGGCTCGTATATATTCCCAAGACCCAGGATCAGCACCCTACGGTGGAGATTTGGGTTTCGGTACACGCGACAACTACGTCAAGGAATACTCTGCAATGGCATTTAAATTAAAACCTGGAGAAATATCGCCCATTGTAGAATCTAAATATGGATTCCATATTATTCAGGTACTCGAAAGACGTGGCGAAGAGGTTCACACACGCCATATTCTAATGAAGATTAATCCTGGTGCCGCAGCGTTAGAACGGACTAAAAATAAACTGGACAGTATCTATAAATTAGTCGTTGACAAAAAAATGGATTTCTATCACGCTGCCACAAATTATTCGGATGCAGAGGAAAGTAAATTCAATGGTGGTATGATCCTTAATCAAGAAGGATCAAGCCGCACTACAGTAATTCCTATGGATGGCTTGGAAAAATCAGTATTTACAGCAATCGATCAGCTAAAACCGGGAGAATACTCCAAACCAGCGCAATTTACAGACAAAATGGGCGATGTTGGCTATCGCTTCAACTATTTAAAAACACGTATCCCTCCACACAAAGCTAATTTGGACGAGGATTTTACCAAAATTAAAGAGGCGGCCAGACAAGATAAAATCAATCGCAATCTGAGCAAATGGTTTGACGATAAATCCAAAACAACATTTATTGATATCAGTGACGAATTTGGTTCATGTGATGAATTGAAAAAATGGAGAAAATAATAAGCTTAAAACACTTATCACCTAAAAAGGGCTTGAATATCAATTATTCAAGCCCTTTTTATTTTCCAGTCTCCGTTATTATTTCTCAAACATCATCTCAATCAGGATATTCCAATTGGCCTTCTTGACATCATCTTTCGCCAATTCACTGAGTTGCCAGATGCGAATATAATTATACTTGACAACTTTATCCTTCTGTCTCACCGTTGCCGTTCCTTTTGTATAGGCAAAATCTCCACTATACGAACGTTTTACTTCTTCGGGGACTGTTTCTATCGTCATTCGTTGCTTTTTGAGATAGGCCATCATAGTAGCCTTTCCTTCCATCGGACTAGTCCAGGGAAACAAAAACCGTACATCCTCACTTAAAAACTCCTTATAAGCGGTTGGGTTGTCGGCTTTCAATACTGTCGACATTAACTTGTCTGTTTCTAAAACAATATCTTCCCGCTGATTTAAGCGTACTTTAGAACGATGTTTCAGATACCAAGAATCGGTAGGTTCGATATATTCCAAATCAAATTCACCATCGTTCCCATTGTTTTCCACTTCGGCGCGAATATCGACCAGCCACTTGCCCTTCTTATTCCGCTTCCATACGGTGAGATATTCTCCGTGTCGCAATCGCGCACCTACCTTCTGAAAATCCATAGACCCCGAAGTCACGCCGAACTCCTGACTCTTCGCAATCAGCGCAAACGTAGGTTGCCAATGCAAGACATCCGGAATATTTGGTCTATTATTCAGATAATTATAAGCATTTACTGCCGACGGAACATAAAACGTAGATTCTTTATCAATAATCGAAAGAAATGCCTGGTGCGGTGTAGATGCTTTAGCCAATGCTGCTGCATCCTTATCTGCCTGCAGTAGGCTGCCAACTTTCTCGGGTATCTGTGCATGTAGCGTTGTACCAACAACACTCATCAATGTTACAACAGATAGCCTATTCCAAAAATTCATACGCAAAATGATTTCCTCTTTTATAAATTCGATTTCTTCTCTATCAAATCTTATTCCAAAGTGTTCCTTCTTTACTATCTTTCAATTGAATTCCAATAGTATTAAGCTCATCACGAATACGATCTGAGGTAACGAAGTCTTTATTTGCTTTTGCTTCATTACGTAGCTTAATAACTAGATTCATGACATCGTCAATATCATCAGATGCGGATGTCTGATCGTTTCTAAGCCCGAGGATATCCTCGACAAATTCTTTCATGAATACTTTCAGGTTTTCCAATCCTTCAGCCGACACTTTCGCTTTACCATCATAAATTGAGTTGATGATACGTACAATTTCAAATAGCTCGGCGATGAGTACTGGACTATTAAAGTCGTCATCCATAGCGGCGTAACACTTGCGGCGGATTTCAGCTAAATTAAATGAATCAGCACCTTTCGATACTTTCAATTTATCTAAGAGGCTTATAGCAGTCATTAGGCGCTTATAACCCTTGTCGGCTGCATCCAGTGCCTCATTTGAAAAATCCAAAGTACTTCTATAATGCGCCTGTAGCATAAAGAAGCGTACAGCCATCGGCGAGTATCCTCTATTCAGTAAGGGATGATTTCCTGTAAATAACTCGCCCGGCAAGAATCCGTTTCCAGCAGATTTAGACATACGGGCACCATTTACAGTCAACATATTGGTATGCATCCAGTACTTTGCAGGACTCGTATGGTTACATGCTTCAGACTGTGCAATTTCATTGGTATGATGTGTAGCAGCCAAATCCATTCCACCACCATGAATATCAAACTGATCGCCCAGGTACTTTCTGCTCATGGCTGAACACTCGATATGCCAGCCCGGAAAGCCAACGCTCCAAGGAGCGGGCCAACGCATGATCGTTTCGGGTTTTGCTTTGATCCACAAGGCAAAATCCAAACGCCCCTTTTTCTCATCCTGACCACTCAATTCACGGGTGTTATTGAGCATATCCTCTAATTTACGATTGGTCAATATCGTATAATCATATGTTTCAACGTATTTTTCAACATCAAAATATACGGTACCATTCCTTTCATAAGCATAGCCATTCTCCATAATCTGTTCGATCATCTCGATCTGCTCGCAAATATGCCCTGTCGCCGTAGGCTCAATACTTGGCGGCAAGGTATTAAAAAGACGCAATACGTCGTGAAAACCTATCGTATACTTTTGTACAATTTCCATAGGCTCCAACTGTTCCAATTTTGCCTTTTTTGCAAATTTGTCATCTCCCTCATCACGATCGCCTTCCAAATGCCCCGCATCCGTAATATTGCGCACATAACGCACTTTATAACCAAGATGACGTAGGTATCTAAAAATCAAATCAAAAGACACGAACGTCCGACAGTTACCCAAATGTACATCACTGTATACAGTCGGGCCACAGACGTACATACCAACGAGATTGGCATGAATGGGTTCGAATTTTTCTTTTGTTCGCGAAAGTGTATTGTATAAAACGAGATTATGGTCCATGTCTAATCGCTGCTTGAAAGCTATTTTTGTCTAAAGTATATTTGAATTGGCACACCAGTAAAGTCAAAATTATCACGTAATTTATTCTCTACAAAGCGCTTATATGGATCTTTGATATATTGTGGTAAATTACAGAAGAACGCAAACATCGGTGTTCTTCCTGGCAATTGTGTTACATATTTAATTTTGATGTATTTGCCTTTTAAGGATGGTGGTGGATAGTTTTCAATAATATCCAGCATCACTTCATTCAGCTTGGACGTTGGGATTTTCTTTGTTTTGTTAGCATATACCTTATCAGCAACCTCCAACACCTTAAGAACACGTTGTTTTTCAGTCACCGAAGTAAAAACAATAGGTACATCAGTAAACGGCGCTATTTTTTCTTTGATGCGATCTTCGAACGCCTTCATGGTCTTATTATCTTTTTCGATCAAATCCCATTTGTTGACAACGATCACGATACCTTTGCGGTTTTTCTCTGCCAAGTTGAAAATATTAACGTCCTGCGCCTCTAATCCATCTTGCGCATCGAGCATTAAAATCGTCACATCAGAATCTTCCAACGCTTTAATAGTACGCATGACCGAATAAAACTCGATATCTTCATTTACTTTGGATTTGCGACGAAGACCTGCAGTATCGATCAATAAAAAGTTGTGTCCATATTGATTATAATGAATACGGATTGAATCACGTGTTGTACCAGCCATTGGCGTAACAATATTGCGATCTTTACCGATCAATGCATTTGTCAAAGAGGATTTACCCACATTTGGGCGACCAACAATCGTATATTTAGGTAAAGCTTCATCTTCTTCCTGCTCTTCTTCAAAATGAGAGACAACAGCATCCAACAGTTCTCCTGTACCCGATCCTGTAGCGGAGGAAATATTGAAAACCTCTCCTAATCCAAAGGCATAAAACTCAGCCGATTCATGGTGCAATTTTGCGTGATCGACTTTATTCGCCACCACATAAACAGGTTTGGAACTTCTTCTCAGAATATCAGCGATTTCGTCATCCAAATCCGTAATTCCGGTAGTGACATCTACCATAAAGATCACGACCGATGCTTCTTCAATAGCGATATAGACCTGATCACGGATTGCCTCTTCAAAGACATCATCTGAACCATGTACAAAACCACCTGTATCAATTACTGTAAATCTCTTTCCGATCCACTCGGCTGTTTCATAATGACGGTCGCGCGTCACCCCACTAAAGTCATCGACAATCGCTTTTCTACTTTCTGTAAGACGATTGAATAAGGTAGATTTACCAACGTTTGGACGACCAACAATTGCAACAATATTTGCCATATTTATTTTATTTGATCCACCCACTATCACAGCAGGTGGCACTTTTATGCTAAAATTATACTTAAGGGAACAAAGATACGGATTCGAAAGGGATAATTGAGACACAAAAACAAAAATGGCTTTACCGTGAAGTAAAGCCATTTATATTGATTAAATGATCGTATACATTTAATTCTAATTAGACGTTGGATTCTGTGTCAACTTACCAGGATATGAGTTTATCGCATCTTGTGGTATAAAATAGGTTACTCTAAAATCTGTTGGTGCAATATCTTCGAACTGCTTCTGCGGTCCAGGATATGTTCTATTTAGAGGTTCTCCGTTGCGAAAAACATCGTAACTGCGTTCCGCCTGATAGGCCAGCTCCAGTTGACGTTCTTTATCAATCAATTTAAATGCATTACTTGCATCGAGCGATGCGTAGCCACCATTTACAATAGAACGATTTCTGATAGTATTCAAATCATTTAAAGCAGCACCATAATTACCTAATTTTGCATTAGCCTCAGCACGGTTTAAATAAATTTCACCTAAACGGCTGATGACTGGTGAGTGCAACTGTGATTCCTCGCCTTCACGTGAGCACTTCACAATATAAAACTGTGGATAAGCACGGTTTAAGGAAATATAATAATCAATCATACCTACATATGTTTTACCATCTGCATACGAAATTTTATAGGTTTGCTGTGCAGCATTGACAGCAGTCAATGTATAGACATTTTCACCATCTTTACAAGTAATGGTATTACCGCTAATAGTAACAGGAGCCTGCACATAACTCAATGTAACCGGATCACCTGCTTTTTGGGGCACATCCTGCTTAATAAATCGAAACACCGTCGAATATTTCCCGGCATCATCTTTTGAATAAGTAGGTTCAATAAAGGCTGCGCGCGCATCGACAATCGTATAATGATCAGGTCTCCAGTCATTGCGACCAGTTTCATTCAATAAATCAATGTACTTGGCACTGGAATACATCTCACCCCAGCCCATACCACCGATATTCGAGTACATACCACCAATACCATAATAGTGATCATCGCCCGAAAATTCAGAAGCCACGCGTTTCACTGCAAAGATGGTCTCCTTGTTATCTTCAGGTCTAAATGTATTGTATTTCATAAATTGCTCACGGCCCAACAGGACATATTTGCCTGAGTTAATCACTTTATCCGCATATTCTACAGCAAGACGTGCATATTCCGCATTTGGATTTTTATACGTACCACTCATATACAGATAGATACGAGAAAGCATAGCTTGCGCTGCACCCTTAGACGCATATGCTGCCCCTTTATCAAGTGTCATTAAAGCTTCTGCTTTTTTCAGATCACTGATCGCTTGCGCGTAAGTATCTTTTACAGACGCACGGTCTGGTAAATTCAAATCATTGAAAACATCTTCAGGTGTACCATTGACAATCGGAACGCCTAAATTTGTTTCTGGACTTTGGTAGTAAGGCTTCCCGAATGCGCGACAAAGGTAAAAATACATCATCCCGCGGATATAGTAACATTCACCTATCTTATTATCCATTTCTGGACTCTGACCTTCAGCAAACATCTTGATCAGGTTCGACGATTGGGCAATCGCTTTATAACCGCTATCCCAAAAGTTCTGCAAACGGTAATTATTCGGTGTTCTTGCATAGGAGATAAATTCGTAGAACGCATCTGTGGATGACCCGCGGATCATCATATTATCACCGGCATATTCACCAAGACGGTGCATCGGATCAGACCAAGCTTTTAACTGCGCATAAGTACCTGTTACCATTGCATCAGGATTACTTGCTATATTTTCTTCGTCCATCGAAGTATAAGGAAGACGATCAATATCGCAGGAAGATACTGCCGCTGCGATCAAAAGTCCGATTAATATCTTTTTCATTATTGGTTTTCTAAACGTTAAAATTAAAATGTCACGCTTGCGCCGAACATGTATTTACGCACCATAGGATATACAGAAACACCTGTAGATCGAATCATTTGACCGCCCCCGCCTTTGCCATCAGGCTCAGTCAAAGGAAGCTCTGGATCGACGCCCGAGTAGTTTGTAATCGTAAACAAGTTCTCTCCAGCTAAGAAGACGCGTAAATTTTTGATGTTATACTTTTTCAGATCGAAGTTGTAACCCAAAGTCAAGGATCTCATTTTTAAGAAATTGTTACTTTCCAAGAAGCGTGTTGACGGTGAATTGCCTTTATCTTGGTTATCGTATCTTGCAATCGGGTGAGTGGCAACATCGCCAGGTTTTTCCCAACGGCTCCAACCATCCTGTAACTTCATCTGGTTACGATCCGTATAGGTTCCATCCGAATCAAATTCCTGACGCGAGTAATTATATAATTTACCGCCCAAGGAGAAACCGAACACGGCATTCAGGTCAAACTGCTTATAACTTAAAGCCGTACTGAAACCGCCGAAAAGATCCGGATTTCCTTTTCCTACATTACGGAAGGTTGCATTGGAATAGTTCGACGTCGTTGTCCTTGTTTCATTGCCATTGGCATCTGTCTCGTATCGATACCACATTGGCAAACCATTATCTACGTTAACACCAGCCCACTCTTTTAAGTAATAGGTATCTACCGGAAAACCAGGTTGAAGCAGACGTTGCGCTGATCCAGCGATACCCGATCCGTCACCTGCGATAATTGGTTTTGAAACTAGATTACCATTGGCATCTTTTGTCGCAAATAGCTCGGTCAATTTATTCATATTGTGACTCAAATTAACATCCAAGCTCCAATGTACATTGTCATTTCGAACGATGTCGCCACCAATGGTCAATTCAATCCCCCGGTTTTGCATCTTACCAATATTTTTCCAGATAGAAGTGACACCGGTCAGACCGCTGATTGGCACTTGATAAAGTACATTATCAGTCTTCTTGTCATAATAATCAACATTGAATCGCAATCTATTCTTAAACAAGGCTGCATCAACCCCAAAACCAGTTGTGTAGGTTTTTTCCCAAGTCAGATCTTTATTACCGATTTGGCTAATTAATGCCCCTGGTATACCATTGTAACTTGATGATGCAGACACCGAGTAAAGACTATATTGCGGATATAATGAACTTGGTCTATTACCTACCGATCCATAAGCCGCCCGCAGTTTCAAATTATCTACCCAATCAGCCTTGAACCACTCTTCCTTATTGATATTCCAGCCACCACTAACGGAAAAGAAGTTTCCATATTTTGCATTGGTACCAAAATTGGATGCTCCATCCCGACGAAACGATAGCTGTGCCAAATATTTATTATCGTATGCATAGTTTGCATTAGACAAGAATGACTGTACTGCCCATTCTGAAATCCCACCTTTAGTTCGCTCTGGTTTTGCAACAACATCCAATACCTCGAAACGATTGACAATACCCGTCCCATAAGCATCTAAGGTTTTTGTCCAATAGTCGTTAAATTCGTATGCAGCCAATCCATTCAGGCTATGTTTATCCCAAGTCTTGTTGATACGTAAAATCTGGTTGGTATATCGACGGGCAAATTCCATACGATAATCTGTCACACGACCGATTACACTTTCACCGCTATTTGATCGCGGATCTTGATAACCACTGTCGGAATAACTATTGTAGCGATAATTGTTGACAGAGGAGAAGGTCAACCAATCTGCTAATTTGATATCGAAATCTAAGTTACCCATAAATTCATAATTAGTATTGGCACTGTGATTCCATTGCAAGTCATACAAATAATTCGTGCTTGCATTATTAACCCAGCCGCTGTAACGGTGTGGCACCAAATTTCCATTTGCATCGTAAGGACTGTCCCAAGGCAGGTTTCCATACATGGCATTGACATCATATTGACGATCATCTACCGCACGTCTCGACCCGGCAATAGATGGCTTGATGGTCAACCAGTCAAAAGGCTTGTAATTGGTACGGAGTCTAAAATTATAACGATCATAATCATACCCCTTTACAGCACCGGCTTCGTTATAGTATCCTAAAGACAGATAAGACTGTAGTTTATCATTTCCACCCTGAATGGATAAATTGTGGTTTTGAACAAATCCAGTCTTCGTTGCTAGCTTCCACCAATCGAAATTACTATTGCGTAATTCAGGGTTCCAGCGTGGAAATTTAATTTTATCTTGATTGGAGAATGACGCAAAGTAGTCATAAAGTTCAGCACCATCCATCATTTCCATGTGCCCATTGGAAAGTTGGTTGATACCCATTTTTGTAGAAAAGCTAATGCTTGTTTTGGATGCCGAAGGATTTTTTGTTGTAACGACAACAACACCATTTGCACCTTGTGAACCATAAATGGAAGTGGACGCTGCATCTTTTAAAATGGTTAAAGACTCAATATCGTCAGGATTGATATCGCCGGGGCTCGAACCCACAATCACACCGTCAATGACCCACAACGGACTCGTCGTACCGCTTAGGGTTGCCTGACCACGAATCACAACACCACCATTTGACCCCGGTTTACCAGCCCCTGGTGCAACATATACACCTGCAGCTTTACCGTTCAACATATTTTCAACAGATGGTGTAGTCACATCACGTAATTTGTTCCCTTTGACTGCTTGAAGGGCACCAGTTAAACTTTCCTTTTTTTGCTGTGTACCATACCCTACAACGACAACTTCCTCAAGTGCTTCACTATTGGGCTCAAGATTGATGTTAACAACTGGTCCTGTTACTGTTACTTCTTGTGCTTTATACCCCACACTCGTGACAACCAATACATCGCCATTTTCGGCATCAATTGCAAATCGTCCATCAGCCCCCGCAGATGTCGATTTAGAGCTCCCTTTAACACTGATGGTTGCTCCAGGCAATGGCCCGTCTGTAGATCGCACCGTCCCATTAACTTTCTGTTGATAAACCATGCTATTCAACAATCTGTTGTCTCCTGCAAATGTAAGACCACTAGCACTAGCCGAGTTCTGCGAACTCGTTATAAGCAATGCTAATGACAACAGACTCATCTTGTGTTTATCGAGAATCTTTGAAATCATAATATTTAATAGTTAGTAAAAATTGATTAGCGTACTAATCAAAATTTAGGTACATGAATGCTAAAACTAAAGTAAGATGATAGTAAATCAAAATTTAACGACAACGAAATCGATTGCGCCAATTAGACAAACGATTGCATAAATACACTCTTTACATACTGCTTAACGGTGTTAAAAAAAGACGCAAAAGCGACGCGAAGCGCACGGCGAGAGGTATATAGTAAAAAGGGCAAAGAAATTTTGAAGGCCAGCTTATAGCTTGGAAGGTAGAATAGAAAAAAGCCAAGATTTACACCTCAGCTTTTCCTTTAGTAGCGGGGACCAGACTCGAACTAGTGACCTTCGGGTTATGAGCCCGACGAGCTACCAACTGCTCCACCCCGCAATGTATTTTGAATCTCTTAAAAAGAACCGGTCATTGCAACCAGCTCTTCCTTTTAGTAGCGGGGACCAGACTCGAACTAGTGACCTTCGGGTTATGAGCCCGACGAGCTACCAACTGCTCCACCCCGCAATGTATTTTGAATCTCTTAAAAAGAACCGGTCATTGCAACCAGCTCTTCCTTTTAGTAGCGGGGACCAGACTCGAACTAGTGACCTTCGGGTTATGAGCCCGACGAGCTACCAACTGCTCCACCCCGCAATGTATTTTGAATCTCTTAAAAAGAACCGGCCATTGCAACCGGCTCTTCCTTTAGTAGCGGGGACCAGACTCGAACTAGTGACCTTCGGGTTATGAGCCCGACGAGCTACCAACTGCTCCACCCCGCAATGTATTTTGAATCTCTTAAAAAGAACCGGTCATTGCAACCGGCTCTTCCTTTTAGTAGCGGGGACCAGACTCGAACTAGTGACCTTCGGGTTATGAGCCCGACGAGCTACCAACTGCTCCACCCCGCAATATATTTTTGAACAAAATTGCTTTTTTCTTTTGAAAAAACAAGATTATGATCCTTCCGAATTGGAGTACAAAGATATATTTTGTTTCTTTGTAATCCTAATAAAATTTAGAAAAATGTCACACAAAGCAGGATTCGTAAGTATCATCGGAAAGCCAAATGCTGGTAAGTCCACCCTAATGAACGCTTTAGTGGGTGAAAAAATGTCTATCATTACACCCAAAGCGCAAACGACAAGACACCGCATTATCGGTATTGTAAACGATGAAGACCATCAAATTGTGTTTTCGGACACTCCAGGTGTTATTAAACCAAACTATTCTCTGCAGGAATCCATGATGAATTTTGTCCAAGGATCTTTGATCGATGCAGACATTATTCTATTTGTGACAGATATCAACGAAAAATACGATGAGAATGATGTCCTCGAGAAATTACGCAAAACAAATTCTCCTGTTGCTGTACTGATCAATAAAATTGATAAATCTTCAGAAGAAGAAGTAAAAGCAAAAATTGAATTTTGGCAAGAAAAATTAAATCCGGACACTATTTTTGCCATTTCAGCAAAACTGAATCATAATGTCGCTGCAGTAATGCAATACATAAAGGACAAGTTACCAATTCACGAAGCTTATTATGAAAAGGATGAACTGACGGACAAATCCATGCGTTTTTTTGTCTCCGAAATGATCCGTGAAAAAGTGTTCAAACTGTATGATAAGGAGATTCCTTACAGCACAGAAGTGATCGTGACATCTTACAAAGAGGAGGCTAATATTACGCGTATTGCAGCAGAAATTATTGTTGAACGCGACTCTCAAAAAAATATAATCATTGGAAAGGCAGGCGCCATGATCAAAAAAGTGGGAACCTACGCACGTCAGGATATTGAGGAGTTTATCAATGGAAAGGTATTTCTCGAACTTTTCGTTAAAGTAATTCCTGACTGGCGAAGCAAAAAAAATTACCTTAAACGTTTTGGTTACGATGACTAATTCGTATTGAATGCATCAGCCGAATATCTTGGTGTATAAAACTTCGGCTGATGCACTATTCTACTTTAATGTTACTTTGCAAAGTATTCACGAAGTGCTTTAATCTGTTTGAGATTAAGCACTTTTTTTAGGTCTTCATCAGACGCCTCCTTCACCTTTTTTACCGACTTAAATTCAGTTAACACTTTCTCCACTGTTGTTTTGCCTATGCCTGGCACGTTTTCAAGTTCAGAAACAAAAGTTTTTCGGCTCCGCTGATTTCTGTGAAACGTGATTCCGAACCGGTGAGCTTCATCTCGAAGATGTTGAATCACCTTTAAGGTTTCAGATTTTTTATCTAGATAAAGTGGATATTGGTCGCCGGGATAGAAAAGCTCCTCCAGCCTCTTCGCAATACCGATCACCGTTACTTTCCGTTCGATCCCCAATAAGCGCAAGCTCTTTAAAGCGGCCCCTAACTGCCCCTTACCACCGTCTATAATAATCAATTGGGGCAGAGGCTGATCTTCATCCAATAACCTTCTGTACCGTCTAAAAACAGCTTCCTCCATCGTAGCAAAATCATTGGGACCCTCCACGGTCTTTACATTGAAGTGGCGATAATCTTTTTTGGAGGGTTTCGCATCCTTAAATACCACAATAGCAGACACAGGATAATTTCCCTGAATATTCGAGTTATCAAAACACTCAATATGTTGCGGCAGCACATTCATCCGAAGATCCTTTTGCATCTGTTTTAGAATACGCTCAGTCCGGATATCCGGATTAAGCTTTTCATATTGCAACAAACGTTCCTTCCTAAAAAATGCTACGTTCTTTTGAGAAAGTTCAAGGAGCTTTTTCTTTTCACCCAATTTGGGGATTGTAAATCGAATCCGTTCGTTCTCTTCAATATCTAACTCAAATGGTACGATAATTTCACGCGAAAGGCTTTTGAAACGATCCCGTATCTCTGGTATAGCCAAGGCTAGCAGTTCTTGTTCACTCTCATCTAAACGCCGTTTCATTTCCAGTGTTTGCGTCTGAATAATCACACCATTCATCACTTTCAGGTAATTGACAAAGGCATATCCTTCGTCCGAAGCGATGCTAAATACATCAACGTTTGTAATGGATGAGTTAACAACGGTGGATTTACTCTGATAATTGTCTAGCTTATCCAACTTCGCTTTGATTAACTGCGCTCTTTCGAAATCCAAAGCTGCAGCTGCAGTAGTAATACCTTCTTTCAAGCGATTGGTCACCATAGCGATCTTTCCGTTCAGAATATCCTTAATATCGCTCAGATTCTGATCATAGTCTTCTTCAGATTGATACCCTTCGCAAGGCCCCTTACAGTTTCCAATTTGATATTCAAGACAGATCTTAAACTTGCCCTTCCGTATATTTTCCTGTGTTAGGGCCAAATTGCAGGTCCGCAAGGGAAACAATTCACGAATCAGATCCAAAACAATATGCATCATCCCCACCGAAGGATAGGGTCCGTAATAGCGCGAACCATCTTTGATATATTGCCTGGTCCAAAAAACGCGTGGAAAAGGCTCATTCTTGATAACAATCCAAGGGTAAGTTTTATCGTCCTTAAGAAGAACATTATACTTGGGTTTGTGTTTCTTGATCAATGAATTCTCAAGCAACCAAGCATCAATCTCCGTATCAACTATAGTAAAAGATATCCGATTAATCTTACGGACCAAAACACGTGTTTTGCCATTCAGCTGATTTTCACTAACGAAATAAGATCCGACCCGATTGCGCAGATCTTTCGCTTTACCAATATATATCAGCTCATTATTTTTATCAAAATACTGATAGACTCCAGGCCGATGCGGTATCTTCTTTAATTCCTCTCTATAATCAAATACGTCCATTATGTTTCAATATCAAGCACTTTCAGCAAAAAAGCCAGACAACAAATTTCGAAAAAATTTATTGCCTGGCCCACTGATATTCGTTAAAATAACCTAGAAACCTAAGCGGTCATCTTTTAGTTTAGTTTCGTCTTTACTGCTCGAATCGGTAGATCCATCTTCCACATCAGAGCCTCCGCCCCCCCAGTACTGATTACAGTCTATTACACGGGTGAGTCCACCTTGAGGTTGTTCAAAATCACCTTTGGTATATTTTAAATTCGAATCTTTATATACTTTCTGCATGTAATAAGCGAATACTGGCATAGCTGCCGCGGCCCCTTGACCGTACTCCATGCGATCGAAACTAATGCCCCGATCTTCCGCCCCGGTCCACACACCTGTAACCAATTCGGGCGTAATACCGATAAACCAAGCGTCCGAGTTGTCATTCGTTGTACCCGTTTTACCTCCGATTGGATTGGTGAGCTTGTACATCCATTGAATACGTCTGGCAGTACCCTGAGACACCACCTTTTTAAGCATATCCACAATAATATATGCTGATTCACTGTTCAAGGCTTTTACCACCTTTGGTGCCTTATCATAAATTGGTGTCCCATTTTTATCTTCAATCCGCAGAATTGCTGTCGGCTCAATCCAAGTTCCTTGGTTTACAAATGCCGAATAGGCACCTACCATATCAAACACCGACGCTTCGTAAGCGCCCAAAGAAATCGAGGGATAACTAGGAACATCACTTGTTATACCCATTCGCTTTGTCAATGCTGCGACTTCCGCAGCACCAACTTCGTGTACTAAATATGCTGTCGCATAGTTTTGAGAATAAGCAAGGGCCTTAGCCAACGTAATGGGGTTTCCTCCTTGCGCATTTCCCCTTGGGGTCCATCCGTTATACGTTTGTTGGTAATTTGGAATACTATAACAGGGCGAATAGCCGTTGTCAATCGCAACTGCGTAAGTAAATGGTTTAGCCGTCGATCCGACCTGACGCGTTCCCATTTTTACCTGATCATATTTAAAGTGGTCGAAGTCAATACCCCCTACCCAGGCTTTAATATGTCCCGTCTTCGGCTCCATAGACATCATTGCATTGCGCAACATGAGTTTATTGTATTTAATGGAATCCATTGGCGTCATCATGGTGTCGACGCTTCCTTTCCATGTAAAAATATTCATAGGAACTTTTACATTGAAAGCCTTTTTGATTTCGTCTTCATTCAAGCCTTCTTCCTTCAAAATCCGGTAACGATCAGAACGCTTCATTCCGCTGATTAATAGCTTCGCTTTATCGCCTTTGAAGGGATCCCTATTTTTCCATTGTGCGGAAAATTTAGACTGCAATTGCTTCATCCACTCCTTTTGCGAATCCTCTGCATATTGCTGCATAGACATGTTGATTGTCGTATAGATTTTCAATCCATCGCGATCAAGATCATAAGGTGTACCATCCGGTTTGGTAATGGAAAGCTTGGCAAATTCCTTTTTGATCTCGTCTTTTAATACCGCTCTGAAATAGGGAGCCAATCCTTCGCCGTAATTTGCAATCTTAAGTTCTAAACCAAGTGGTTTCTCTTTTGCTTTTGTTGCCTCTTCTGCCGAGATAAAATTAGCGGCAACCATATTGTTCAGCACCGTATTACGTCGGGTGCGAGATTTATCAGGGTAACGAACCGGAGAATATGCTCCCGGACCTTTTAGCATACCCACCAACAAAGCTGCTTGTTCCGCTGTCAATTTGTCGGGAGTCGTATTAAAGTAAGTCCGTGCAGCAGATTTGATTCCATATGTATTGTAGGCACCAAAGTCTACCGTGTTGAAATACATGGTAATAATCTCATCCTTGGTATAATTTCTCTCCAGACGAACGGCCGTAATCCATTCCTGAAATTTTTGGATGACACGTTTTAAAAAATTCTTCTGACGTCCATCCGAGAAGAGATTAAGTGCCAGCTGTTGTGTAATCGTACTCCCCCCTTGCTTATTACCTGTCAAGGTATGGAAGATGACTGTGAACGTACGCGAATAGTCTATACCAGAGTGATCATAGAAACGTTTATCCTCTGTAGACACCAATGCTTTGACCAAATAAGGGGACAATTCGCTATACTTAACATTGGAACGGTTTTGAACATAATAAGTTCCCAGTACTTTATGATCTTCAGTGATAACTTCAGAAGCTAAATTGCTTTTTGGATTCTCCAAATCACTGAAGGAGGGCAATTTCCCAAATAATCCAAGACGTATACTCAATATAAACAGAAAACCTATCGCAACAACTCCAACGATAATCTTCCAAAAATTGAACGTATATCGTTTGATATCAGCTTCCGTCAGTTGATTTTTTTTTGATACTCGTTTCATCTAATCACTAAATTTCAGACGTAAATATTATTCATTTTAAGACCACACAGCGTATTCAGGTTTTACACACACTGTGCTATTTTAAAACTTGAATACTGCATTATTTTGATCCTTGTAGACTTCAATTAAGACATTAATGCTCACTCTATCAGATAGTGTGCCAATAATCCTTACTTGGCAAAGGTATTACTAATTGTACCAAAAGCAAGAATTTAAACGCGAAAATATTAAGCAGAACTACGCACGTTCGATCAAGCAAACCGCATAGGCAACCGCTCCTTCCTGACGGCCGATAAACCCCATGGTTTCATTTGTCGTTGCCTTAATGGAAATATCATCGATATCCAAACCAGTGGCTTCAGCCAATTTAACTTTCATTTGCGGGATATAAGGTTTGATCTTAGGAGCCTCCAAACACAACATTGAATCGATATTGCCAAGTGTGTATCCTTTCTTCGCGATCAGCGCCACACATTCTTTCAGTAACAATAAGCTACTGATACCTTTCCAGCGCATATCCGTGTTTGGAAAGTGATAGCCAATATCTTCTAAATTGGCAGCACCTAAAATGGCATCACATATCGCATGCACCAATACATCTGCATCAGAATGGCCAAAGGCCCCAGCATGATGCTCCAATTGAACGCCTCCAACAATAAAGGGATGTCCCTCTTTCATCTGATGGACATCAAATCCAAATCCTACCTTAATTTTCATGACAATAATTATAACTATGGTGTCTACTCCTATTTAAAATATTCCGAGACACTCGATTTATATACCTTTAAAACAAAGTCAACATAAGCTATTACAAGCGCCCAGCGCCGCTATAAATCAAACTTAGGACATCTTCTCCGAGATCTCCACGTATCAACATATAAACCTAATGACAGATTATTGCGAAGATAACAATTCGCAGCTATATTTATTGTTACAAATGATTTAGGGAGGAGGCATTGCGAAGAAAGTCACTCAAATAGCAATTCGACTTAATGAAAACCTGCGTAATAAAAAAAAGGCTATTTTTTTGAAATAACCTTTTTTTTATTGCTTTTTGAAACGCTTCGAAAAGTATAGCCTACGCTTCTACTTCTTCAGGCGCAAATTGATCATATACTTCTCCAAAAGCATCATAGTCTTGATCGCCGTTGGGCTCAAAAACCTGAATATCTTTTGATCTTGCAAAATCAACTATTTCGGTATTGACATTTTGATCTGCAACAACGACCATATCGGTAAAATGCAAAGCACCTTTATAGATAGCCTCATAGCTACCATCACCGTACACCTGCGCATCCTCAGCTTTAAATGAACCCTCTGGCGCCATTTCCGCATACTTCGTACCTAATGTACCTTTAAACTCTTCATTGAACAAAGAGTACATTACTTTTGCATCCTTGAATGTCGGATCGTCTTTATAAGTCGTCTTGACATACGCCGGTACCAACGCAGAGAACCATCCATGACAGTGCACTACATCTGGGGACCAACCTAATTTCTTCACAGTTTCCAACGCTCCTTTACAGAAGAACACCGAACGCTCATTGTTGTCTGCAAAGAACTCGCCATGCTCATCACTAAAAACTTTTTTACGCTGAAAGTAGTCTTCATTATCCAAGAAATACACCTGCATACGGGCCGCAGGTAATGAAGCAACTTTAATAATTAGCGGATTATCATTATTATCCACAACAATGTTCAGGCCTGAAAGACGAATAACCTCATGTAATCTATTTCTACGCTCATTGATATTCCCAAAACGCGGCATTAAGATCCGGATCTCAAAACCCTTTTCTTGCATCGCTTGCGGAAGTTGACGTGTGATTTCAGAAATTTTAGTTAATTCGAGGAAAGGCGACATCTCGTGAGTAATAAACAATATCTTCGTTTTTGCCATCTCCAGTTATTTTTATTTATTATTTTCGAACAGTAAAATCGGTCTACAAAGGTACGAAAAAAATACTTACTATGCAATTTACTATTAATCATCGTTTTATATTCCCAAAATAATATGCAACTTTGCCAACAAAAACTAAATAGCAAAGTGGAAATTTTCAAAACGAAAGCCTCTCTCCAAGCATACCTGCAAGAAGCACGAAAATCCGGTCAAAAAATCGCCTTAATTCCTACCATGGGGGCATTACACGAAGGACATTTATCCTTATTAAATTATGCAAAACCATTGAGCGACATTCGCGTCTGCAGCATCTTTGTAAATCCTACGCAATTTAATGACCCAAAAGATCTCGAGAAATATCCACGCCCAATCGAGAATGATATCAAACTATTGGAAGCTGTGGGGTGTGATATTCTTTTCTTGCCAACCGTTGACGAAATGTACCCCGACAAACACGAACACTGGCATATCGATTTGGGCGAACTGGATCAAATCTGGGAAGGGGAAAAACGTCCAGGACATTTTCAGGGCGTCACTCAGGTCGTCTATAAATTATTTACATTGGTACAACCGCATATTGCCTGTTTCGGACAAAAAGACTTTCAGCAGGTCATGGTTATTAAACGCATGATTGAAATGAAGGATCTACCTATTCAATTGGCGATATGCCCCATCATCAGAGATCAAGATGGCCTAGCTTTGAGCTCCAGAAACATGCGATTAAGTGAAGAAGGAAAAAGAATAGCGTTGGCCCTTTCACGTTCCTTGACATACGTAAAGGACCACATCAATGATGCTATAGCACTCCGGGAAATAAAAGACCAAGCGCTGAAGATTTTAACAGATACAGATGGACTGAGCGTTGAATACTTTGCCATATGTGAAAGTACCAGCTTAAAGGAGGTCGATCACATCGATTTCAGCAAACAACATGTTGCCCTTGTCACTGCGTGGGTTGAGGGCGTCCGTCTGATCGATAATATGATTCTGAATAATTTGTCAAATTAATTGACAAATCTTTCAAATTCAGTAGAAAGCCCTAACTTTGCGCCATGGTAATAGAAGTAATGAAGTCCAAGATTCACCGCGTTAAAGTCACACAAGCGGAATTGAATTATGTGGGTAGTATCACAATAGATGAAGATTTGATGGATGCCGCAAATATCATCGCTAACGAGAAGGTTCAAATCGTAAACAATAACAATGGAGCACGCCTTGAGACATACGTTATCCCTGGCCAACGCGGTTCGGGAACGATCTGTTTGAATGGTGCTGCGGCACGCCTAGTTCAAGTTGGCGATATCGTCATCATCATTTCCTATGCAACCATGGATTTTGAAGAAGCCAAACAATTTCAACCCTCGCTTGTATTTCCAGACGACAACAATCATTTGATTAAATAGTATGGATGTAAGGAAAAGAGAACATTAAGGTATCAAAAATAGGCATACTTAATATTTTTTTAATCCATACAGCTCTATACTGATAAAATAAAATCGTAATTTTGAAGCGTTACCCTAAAAAAGTAACGCTTTTTTATGTACCGAAAAACAACCAGAAGTCCACGTCAGCTTATTGCATTATGCCAATTGGTATTAATGTCTCTGATTATTATTTCAGGTGTTGTTTTTATGCACAAAGAGGTAAAATCTACAGGTGAAATTGTCATGCACACCCACCCTTATGATTTTACCAAGAAACAAAAGCCCCAAGAAACAGATGACCAAATCGAATACCTGAATGTCATCTATCACAACACCTACGTACAAACCGAATTTACCGTCCTTGAACTTCCAATTCCCCGCGAAGTAAGACAGATGCGCTATAATTCCTTTTGTCCGGAAGCGATTACGTCAACTATCGATCATTACCACTTACGTGGTCCCCCCAGCTTAGTATAAAACTAACATCAGAGATTTCGAAAACCGGTAGTCTGGCATGGCAGTACTCGACGCTAATAAACGGAACGTAACGTATGCGTCCAGTAACGCATTGCTAAACCACGGAATGACTATATCGGCACGACGTCTTTGATACAATTTCTTATTGGCCTCCTTTTCGAGAATTGTCGTTGATACCAAGGCGACACCCTTCGTTGGACTACCTTAAAGTGGTTTCAATGAACTCTTTGGTACAATAGCCCTATATAAGGACAAGTTATTTTCTTGTTTCCTATCCGTGTTCAATACCTTGAATGCTGTTCATAGCGCGCTATAGACAATGCTATACGAGGCTTGTATTTTTAAAATTTTTATAAAATTACTATGCTAAAGCAATACACTTTATTCGCTACATTACTGGCGGGTACATCCACTATATATGCCCAATCGAAACTTGAAGGCTATTTATTCAATAAAAACCATGAAGCAGTTCCATCCGGCACACTAACTTTAAAAAACAGCAAGCTTGCGACTACATCTGATACAGCGGGCTACTTCAAGTTGTCTGCTATACCGATGCAAAAAGTAACCTTAAATATATCTGCAGTAGGCTACCGCTCAATCAGCAAGGTTATCTCCCTTGATACGCTAAAGGCTCCGTTGCATATTCAACTGGAGGAAGACAACCTCAATTTGGATGAGGTTGTTGTTTCTGCTACACGTTACGGCGTTAAACGAAAGGATGCTCCGGTGGTTGTCAATGTAATAGGCCCCAAATTATTTAATGCGACACAATCTGTCTCCATGTCTGAAACACTGAATTATCAGCCGGGGGTGCGCGTAGAAAACAATTGCCAGAATTGCGGTTTTTCACAAGTCCGGCTGAATGGTCTCGAAGGTCCCTATTCACAAATATTGATCAATAGCAGAGCCGTATTCTCCGCATTGAATAGCGTATATGGATTAGACCAGATTCCCACCAGTATGATCGATCGTATTGAGGTGGTAAGAAGTGGCGGTTCGGCATTATTTGGAGCCAATGCGATCGCTGGGACAATCAATATTATTACAAAAGATCCGGTAGAAAATGACTGGCAGGTAAAATCAACCAACTCACTCATAGGTGGCAGAAGCTGGGACAATACGGTTGATTTTAACACCTCGACCGTCGCGGAAGACCTCAAGAGAGGTGCGACGTTCTACGGCATGCACCGCAACCGGGAAGCATATGATGCTAATGGAGATGGTTTTTCGGAAATGACCAAACTTCGAAACACTACTTTTGGCACAAAAATATTTTACAAACCGAGTGATCTAGATAAGATAACGGTAGATTTTAGTACAGTGAATGAGTTCCGTCGCGGTGGTGATCAGCTTGATAAAGTACCCCACTTGACGCAAATCACAGAACAACTGGAAACCAGTTCGCTTGTTGGCGGAATCACCTACGATCATTACTCTAGCGATTACAAGCAAAAAATGTCGCTTTACGGCTCTGTACAGAAAACCGTTCGTGACAGCTACTATGGCGGCCTAGGGGGCGGAGCAACACTCGCAGACAGTACATTAGCTGCCAATGCATACGGAAAGACAAATGATATCGCGCTGGTTGCAGGGGGACAGTATACCTACAACTTTGAACGAGATGTATTTACCGCCGGAGTGGAATTCTCGTACAACGATACCCAAGACAACATACCGGGGTACAAACGAACAATTGATCAGCAAAACAGAGGATTAGGCAGTTATGCCCAATACGAATGGAAGCCTTTAAGTAATTTTAAAACCTTGATCGGAGCGCGATACGATTATACCTATGTAGATGGCAAATACAGTCTTGCAGGTATAGACCGTAACTCAGATCAGCGTTTTGGCACCTTTAGCCCACGGCTGACAATCTTGTATGATATCACCAAGGACCTTCAATTTAGAGGGGGCTATGCCCGTGGTTTCCGTGCGCCACAAGCTTTTAACGAGGACATGCATGTCACTTCCATTGGTGGAAATCAAGTATTTGTGTTAATTGGTGAAAATCTAAAAACAGAGTATTCTAATGCGTATACAGGTTCCTTTAGCTACAACAAAAATTTTGGAAATGTACAGACGAGTCTGCTTGTGGAAGGGTTTTATACGGATCTCAATAATCAATTTGTCAATGTCATGGCATCAGAAAAAGACGGATTGATCATCCAGGAGATGCAAAACGGTGAGGGTGCCCGGGTATATGGCTCTAATATTGAGATCAATATTGCACCATCATCTTGGTTTTCTATCCAAACCGGTGGGACCATTCAGCGCTCTCGCTATAAAAAAGATCAACTTATCTACGAGGGAAAGGAAGACGGACAGGACATCCTGACCAAGAAATACGTCCGTACACCCAATATTTATGGCTATATGAATAGCAATTTAAAGGCGACCAAACAATTTGCAATCGATCTGACCGGAGTCTACACTGGGAAGATGATTGTTCCTCATATCCAAAACGATGTGATGACCTTGAAAGATGCGCGCGACTTCGTCGAATTAAATCTGCGGCTGGGTTATACCTTACCCATACATAAAGATTTTAGTATTGAAATTTTCGGCGGTATACAAAACATGTTCAATGCTTTTCAGAAAGACTTTGACAAGGGACCATTGAGGGATTCAGACTATATCTATGGTCCGACTCGTCCTCGGACATTTACCTTTGGCTTGCGCATTGGCCATTTCCATTAAAAAACAATAACTGATCTATGAAGCATTTCAGAAAAATATCCGTTCTGTCGATGATGTTATTTTATCCGCTCTGCCACTTTGGACAAGAGCGGATAAATTGGATCAGCTTCGAACAGCTTGATTCTTTACTCGCTGTTGAGCCTAGGGAAACACTGCTTTTCATCCATACCGATTGGTGTAGCTACTGCAGAAAAATGGAGCAAGAAATCTTTACAAAAAAAGAAATTATTGAATTAATTAACCAGCGTTACTATGCGGTGAAGTACGATGCCGAATCTACCGAAGAGATTGTTTTCGACAACAGCATATGGAAGCCCCTAAGCAGAAAAAAGAAAGTGGGGAAATACCATCCATTAGCAATACAATTACTGCGGGGCAAACAGCTTGTCTTTCCAAGTATTTTAAGACTGGACCTTGAATTTCATTTAAAAAGCATACGACAAAAATACCTGAATTCAAAAGAGTTATATGCTTTTTTAGAATAATTTAACATTTGATGTAGCGAAGCTTGCCCAGCCTGCGTTTTGAGTTTTATAATTAATACACACTTTAAGAAATTATGAAAAATATCACAAAATTTTTAATGGCGTTTTTGTGTCTTGGTATTCTTTTTACAGCTTGTAATAAAGATAATTTTGATTGGGATGCCTATTACAAACAACAAGAAGAAGCGATAAAAAAGGAAAAAGCAAGACAAGATTCTTTATATAAAGATCAAGCACCTCTTTTGGAAGCTTACGCGAGACAAAAGTGGGGTAACGATGCTAAGCGTTCAGACTCTTTGCTATCAAAAGGTATTTGGTACAAAATAGAATATGCTAAAGAAACCGCTACACCTTATACATATGGTATCACTTTAACAAATAACGGTCCTGCGATTACACCTTTTGCGGCAACTTTCAATTTTCAAGGAGAGTTAATGGATGGAAGAGTTTTTGATAAAAATCCAGTTGGTTCACCAGCTGTTTATACTGACATATACAAAGCCATCAATATATATAATGTAGGATGGATGAGAGCCTTTACGCCTCCTGTAATTAAACAGAATGGAATAGATTATTATCCACACGGATTACTTCCAAAAGGATTACAAAAAGGAGATAAAATTACTTTTATTGCGCCTTCATATTATTCGTTTGATCAAAATGAATATACTAAAGGCAGTGAGAAGGTGACAGTACCTAAGAATACACCAGTTGTGTATACAATCGAATTGTTAACTATTGGAGCTGCTACCAACTAAACAAATAAGCCGTGCTTTAAAAAGCCATTTTCTTAATGAGAATGGCTTTTTTTAGCAGTTTGCTAAAAGATAAACTAGATCCTACACTATCCAACATTTTGATATATTTAGTTACAAAGTTACATTGCAAACAACGCAGCTCTAATACAGAAATGTAAATTACTGTATCAAAATGTTAATTATTTAAGCGTAAACCTACAAGGAGAAAAAAATCATATACATTTGCTAGGCCATATTCACAATGAATTGGCCACTTTATTGAAAAATCAACAAATAATACCATGAAAAAATTGTTATCACCATTATTTTTAGGAATCGCAGTAACCGCTTTCCTCATTATTAGCTGTGCCAAAAGTGATGATGCGCCGATTTATGATGCAGCGGCACAATTTAAAACAGACTCCATCACACTTAAAAATTATGTTAGCCAAAAGTATCCAGATGCCCAATACAATAGCGAGACAGGCATTTGGTACGAAATTTTGGCTGAAGGCACAGGAAATTATCAATATAAAATTGTGGATACCTTAAATGCTAAAGTCTTTAAAGTTAAGCCAACGGTAAAGTATACTGGTCGCCTAATAAATGGCAGTATTTTCGACCAAACTGAAACCGATAAAACGGCTAGCTTTGAGCTCCTCACCAATACCGGTTATGATTATCCTTTCGAGAGCACGCTTATACCAGCTTGGACATTCGCCTTTGCTCCTAAAAAAATAGGTGATGTAGATCTCGGAGGACTGACAGAGAAAGGGCTTCAAAAAGGTTCTAAAATTCATATCATGGCGCCTTCTAAATTCTGTTATGGAAACCGAGCAGTAGGGCCAATTCCTGCCAACTCACCCTTGGACTTCGTGATTGAAGTGGTAGACATTAAATAAAAATATTTTAACTAAATAAGTTCTCTTGTATACAATGGTGTTAGAATTTAAAAATCCTAACACCATTCCTAACACCATTGTTAAAAGGTACAAGTTGGTTTCAACTTGATCCCCATTTGCCACCGCTAAGAATTAAATCAGAAAAAATGGAAGTAACTGTGCGGATGTAACAAATAGATCTCTCTTAAACACTCATAAATCTAGTTGGGATGGAAATGAATTGGGAGCAAAAACCGCATGCGAAATATCTATAATAATAAAAGCTCGAAGTGGGGAACTCCGAGCTTTACCTAACCAATTATTAACCTAAATTATGAAAAGTTCTTTATATATTATTTTTAATATCTTTCGTTGCTTTTGATATATCAAAGGTACTATACATCTGCATTCATGTCAAGAAATTTAACAGCATTTAACGTTGTTAAAATTATGTTAAAACAATTTAGCATAACCTATACCCTTAAAGCTATTCATCCCTCCCCTCCCGATTTGCTTACAGGCGATTGCTGCCTTAACAAAGCGGCCCTATTCGATGCAATTGCCCTAGCTTATTTTTATATATATCTTAGAAATACCCCTGTATATTGCCACATCGGTAACATACAGGGTACAAACATCGATTTCTCTTAATTAACTTTCCTTTATTCCAATAAGAGCAAGCTTAGTATCAAAAAAAAGAAATAAATTTGTGAGAAGATCCTCCATAAGTAGGTATCTTATTTTTAGACGATCAATAGCATATGAAAATAGCTTTAGCACAGTTAAATTACCATATCGGTAATTTTGAAGCAAATACTAAAAAGATAATTAGCGCCATCCATCAAGCCAAAGAAGCCGCTGCCGATCTTATTATTTTCGCTGAACTCGCAATTGGCGGATATCCTGCCAAGGACCTGTTAAGAAATAAGGCATTCAAACATCAATGTGATGAAGCTATTCATCAAATCACTGCACATTGCCAGGATATCGCCTGTATCATTGGAGCACCCGTCAAAAACGGTGATCCTGAAGGTAAAGAACTCTACAATTCTGCTGTATTTATCGAACATGGAATCGTAAAGGATGTTGTTAAAAAAGGTCTTTTGCCTGATTATGATGTATTTGATGAATATCGCTATTTCGAACCTAGTAGAGTTTTCAACTGCATCGAACTGAACGGCGTAAAGATTGCCCTAACAATTTGCGAAGATCTGTGGGACGATGACGAGGGTGGCAATTCGTACGTTGGCGATCCCATGGCAGAACTGAGAAAAGAAAATCCAGACCTACTCATCAACATTGCGGCCTCTCCTTTTTCCTATACGCATTTTGAGGAACGCGTTAATGTTCTTAGTCAGCAGGTCAAAAAGTCGGGCAGACCGCTGATTTATGTTAATCAAATTGGGGCTCACATGGATATTATATTTGATGGACGCTCCATTGCCTTGAATAATGAAGGTACAACGGTCGCTGAACTAAAAAGCTTTATAGAGGATCTTCAATTTATAACCTATCATCAACAAAATATAATCTCCACCACAGCCGCTCCGAAGCGCCCTAAATCTGAGATGGAGCTTGTGCATGATGCATTAATCCTGGGCCTTCGTGATTATTTTCAAAAATCTGGTTTTAGAAAGGCAGTTTTAGGCCTGTCGGGCGGACTGGATTCGGCCTTGGTTGCTGCTTTAGCCTGCGAAGCTCTCGGGGCCGATAATGTATTGGCCATACTGATGCCATCGGTTTATTCTTCCGACCATTCGATAAAAGATGCCATGGATCTGGTCAACAACACTGGCTGCAAACACCATATCGTTCCCATCAAAGATATTGCTAATGCATACGAGCATAGCTTGGCCCCTCTTTTTGAGAATCTACAACCCGATACGACTGAGGAAAATATACAGGCACGCGCCCGTGCTGTAATTTTGATGGCCGTTTCCAATAAGTTTGGTCATATCCTGCTCAATACGTCCAATAAAAGTGAGGCTGCTGTAGGATACGGTACGCTCTATGGTGATATGGCAGGTTCCATCTCTGTAATCGGTGATGTTTACAAATCCAAAGCCTATGATTTAGCACGCTATATCAATCGAGAACGGGAAATCATTCCAATCAATACCATTGAAAAAGCACCTTCCGCAGAACTTCGACCAGATCAAAAAGATTCAGACTCCTTACCGGAATATGAGTTATTAGATAAAATCCTCTTTGAACTCATCGAAAATGAGAAAGCAGGATCTGAGGTTGTAGCAATGGGCTTTGAACAATCGTTAGTAGAAAGGATATGTAAATTGGTTAATAATGCTGAATTCAAACGATTTCAAGCTCCTCCTATACTGCGGATCAGTCCAAAAGCATTTGGTCCTGGAAGACAGATTCCGCTAGTGGCAAAATATCCTTATTAATTTTACAATTACGATTAAACCATATTTATAGTTTTTTGTCTAAAGTAATAGGTTGTAAAATCAAAAAGGATAATAGCATCCCGGAGGATAAAGAAACAATTGCCATAAAGACCGTCAACTGTAATATTTTTACAATTGAAAGGTATACGATAAGGAATAAAAACAAATTAGTTAAATAAATATAAGTTCAATATAGGCCATGAACCATCATGAGTTGGCCGTTAAATACGGTGATAAAATACTCATGATAGATTCATCACAGTTAATAAACAAACCGAGTGAAACGAGCTCATTTACACCGATGAGATCACACTTATAATAATTACTACGATGAAAAAGATTCTATTATTTTTGGTGCTTTGCGTTGCACTCGCATCATGTTCGTCTTATCAATACAATACCACACGGGTAGAAAAGATGGATTTTACGCCATTTAAGACGTATGCTTGGTTGCCTCCGGTCGACTCGTTATCAAAGTCTTATTTTGACAATGATATCGCTAAAACCAATATCCTGGACGCAGCAAATGCAGCTTTGGAAGCAAAAGGCCTTCAATATTCCAAAGATAACCCTGATTTGCTATTTCGATACATCACGATTGTCAATAATAAGAGTCGCTTGGTCTATGGTGGCGGCGGTTACTACGGCTGGGGTGGACCCTGGGGTTGGTATCGTCCATGGTTTTCACCATATTACTACGGTGGCGGGTATTACCCAGTTGCAAAAGAGCGCTATCGTTATGGTCATCTGATTATCGAAGCTATTGACCGCAAAACAAATGCTGTGATTTGGCAGGCACGCGGATCTGGAGATGTCGATAACCCAGAAAAAGCAATTAATAACATCAGCAAGGTTGCAAAAGGTGTTATTGAACTGTTTCCTGTGAAGACCTTAAAAAAATAAACGAAGTTTATAAATAAAAGAAAAAGACTGGTTGACGCTAATTAACCAGTCTTTTTCTTTTATATACAACTGCCTCTATTACAAAATGACACCTACTATCGGCATACATTTTGGACTGCGCATTCTTTATGTATAATTCCCCCACTACGCGAAGAAATCATTATTATATACTGGTTCTAAATCGATGATCTAACTTTCAAATAAAATGGAACCTCAACACGGTCTTTGGATTTTTTAATAATCAATTCGGCCGCTAAACGTCCCATCATTTCAAAATCAGTCGATATGGTTGTGATACCATTGAGAATAAATTTTTTCAATGGTGTTTCATTATAGGAGATTACACCAACGTCAGTTCCGATGACCAATTTTTTCTGTATTACTTTGTTCAGCAGTTTTACAAGATCATCTTCGATAATATTAATGTAGCACGTTCCCTTCTCTACCTTCTCTTCATCGATATCAGAAACTAATTCGTGATCAAAAGCATATTGCTGACAAAATTTATAAAACCCTTTGATAATAGCCTTTGGAAAATCACTGTAGTCCGGAAAGACCAGTTTTAAGCTTTTGTATTTACTCAAAACTTCATTAGCTTCCTCCAGAGCGGAGTAAATATCCTGTTCATAGTTCTCATAAACCGCAGGAAAATCTCCGGGCACATCTTCGATAAACTTACCCAATAACATTAGCTTTTCTGAAGGGATTTTCCGTATAATATCCGGGGCCTTATCCCTACCTTCTTTAAAGTGTGGAAAAAGAACATAATGGTCATAAGTTTTCGTTAGACTCCCTAAAAGTGTATTTAAATACGATAGATCTGAATTATAAACAAACAAATCCAAATTCGCATAGTCACTTAATTCCTTTGCAAAGGAATCATACACAATTTTTTTATGCGCACTGAGTTTATTCAGAAAGATTGCAATCTTAAGTTTCGATTGTACATCTGTTTTATGCACATAATAACCCTTACCGGGGTTCGAAGCAATAATCTCATTTTTCTTAAGGTATCGGTATGCTTTTTCAACCGTATCACGTGATATTTCTAAATAGGCACTTAACTCATTAATGGAAGGCAACATATCATCCCGGACCAATATTTCGTTCTTTACGGCATCAATAATCGTATTCGCCAATTGCAAATACTTTGGAGTAGCAGAGAAATCACTAATTTCTAACGTTTTTAAAAATTGATTTACAGAATTGGTCATTGTTAGATTTTAAGAAATATAAAATTAACGATTTGTTCATAACTTTTTTTAAAAAAACTTAAAAACTACGGTTTTCAAAATTCTTTTGCGATGCAGCCTATGAAAAAAAATCTATTGTCTTCGAATCGTATAAACATCCCCTTATTTTAACAGTGAATTTTTTAGCAATTGAAATCGTTGTATATTGAACCGCTTAAAATGTAAATGAATTTAATTTAACGGATATTGAACAAACCAATGATTTCTATCCAGCAAATATTGGCGAATCTGGTTCGTTTGGCCTACGGGGTACTTCTGCGCGACGATATCGGCTAAAATTGTAGGGTCGTTCCAACGATCGGCAATGCGCATCATCGCAAAATAAGCCTTTGCTTCGCCCGCACTTTCCATCAGGGTCTCTTCAACAACTAACTTATCTAATGCCTTCTTATAAGCATCAACTTTTTCTGTCGTTGATAAATCATCTCTGCTAACACCTTCAGGGTGCACGGGTGCGAGATTGACCCGACGTCTAATTCCCCAATTTCTGGCAAGGCTAACATTCATCGCCGCATTGTCAAAAGGATACTTTAAATTGCCTGCGTTTCGTGAAAGATACAACTCTACACCATCATTCAACAATGCCTCCGCCTGATCAAACATGCCCAAGTTATTGAGGGCTTCTATCATAAAAAAGTGTACATCAGCATCTCGGTATATGACAATATGGACATTATTTTTATAGATTTCCGAAGCGCTCTCCCGATCTCTCGAAAATTTGCGGATCACCCATGCTCCGTTCTGTAAAAAGTAGGTGTAATTCTCTCCCCGATATTGATCACCCAAGGTATGCCCATCATATCGAATTTGTTCCTGGTACCGACGCATGGCGGCAGCCGTCGGCTTTAAATAATATAAGGAAGGACTTTGATTCGAGAAAAACTGCATCAAGCGATTTGTCTGGTTTCGTTCAAAATCATAGGGTACAATATTCATCAATACTCTTGTCCGTGTTATTGGATCCCTCGTAAATACCTGAACCCACTCCCCATTATAATCGTCATTACTGACTTTAAACTTATTACTACCATTGTCATAGATAAAGCGAATACCGATATCGACCACTTTTGTATATTGCTTCGTCCACAGATACAGCTCCATTAATAATGGTTCAGGCGATGGACAAATCATATTCCAAGTGAGATCTTGCTGATTAGTAGCCACCCCTGGAAATAAAATATTGCCCCAGTTCGCGACATACTTTCCATCAACACCGTCCACACCTATTTCCATCAATGAGACCAGTTTAGGCAACAGTTCATTTAAAGAAATTACGGGAATGGAAGACAGATTGTCTAAATCGATCTTAGAATCATCGAAATAAGCTACCTTACCGTATAATTTCCCTAGCGTCAAATACGTCCATACTTTAAAACGAATTGTTCCAGATATCAATGCATTATAGTGCTCGTCCTCCAATGCTTTTGGGTTTGCTTTTCGATAAGACCTAATTTTTTCCAAATAAGCATTGGCATTTACAATAAGATCATAATAGGTGCGTGGGTTGGCAAAGCTATTGCCCTTTTTTTCCTTGTAGTTGTACAAATCCCACAAATCTTGGGGTGCATTGGCCGTAGGTTCAAGTAGATCGGTTCGTAAGTCACTTAAAAATACAGTTTGATCGGCCATAGCCTGCATTTTTGCAGCAACTCCCATATAACCTGAATACAGTTCATTGGTTTCTTGACCATAATCTTTTTCCGTCAAAACATCGTTGGTATTCACTTCAAAATATTTGGAACAACTGCTAAGAACCAAGCACACGACGACTATGCTATAGTGTATATAATAACTTTTCATACTTTCTAGAGTTTAAAATTGACGCCTAATTTAAAGGTCCGTGGTAAAGGGATTTTGCCATAGTCTGCACCGGTATATGCCATGCTGTTGCTGTATGCAGTTACAGGATCCAGTCCCAAATATTTGCTCCATGTAAATAAATTTTCAGCAACGATATACCATTCCGAATGCGCAAGAATTTTAAGTCGATGATTCCCAAAACGATAAGACAAAGACAAGTTCTCTAAACGCATATAAGAAGCATCTTCAATCCATCGACTAGAAAAGCGTGCGTTCTCCATGGGATCACCATATTGTACCTGTGGGATATCAGTTTGTTGGCCATCGGTCTGCCAACGGCGCAGTGCCGCAATGGATTGATTATTGTAACCTGCGAGATCCTCGAGACTTCTACGTACAGCATTATAAGTCTTGTTGCCCTTGGTAAAACTCAAGAGACCCTGCAATTGAACCTTCTTATAACGTAAAGTGAAATATGCGCCCCCAAATAATTTCGGCAAACTACTTCCTAGATCGACCTGATCTTCGGCATCTATAATACCATCGTTATTCACGTCCTCAAAGAAAACATCGCCTGGAGCAAACATTCTATTCTTATAATCGTATAAATTCAATTGCTCGGCCTCTCTAGCGCTAGCGATAACGCCATTGGATTGATATCCATAAAAAGAAAAGGGTGCCTTATACAACTGATGGATGCGAATAACATCATCTTCCTGCTGTAACAGTATTGGATTCACTCTCAACAGCTTTTTTACGGTACTGTTTAATGTGGATAAATTACCGCCCAGCGTGAAGGACCAGTCTGTTTTGTCAACGAAAACAAAATTAGCATCCACTTCCAAACCACGATTGTTGATTTGACCCCCATTTAAAAATATCCTGTCGATTCCCGCTATGGGCGACACAGAAAAACTATTTAAAAGATGACTGGCACGGTTGTAATAATATCCCACGTTCATATTTAAACGTTGATTTAGCCCCGAAAAGATTAAATTACCCTGCATATTTTGGTTATCTTCCCATCTAATTTCATTGCTAGGAATGTTACCCACTACAATTCCAGCAAGTTGTCGATATAATTGGCTACTGTAGTACGATTGTCCAATCTTTGATGAAAAACGGCTGTTACCGGTTTTTGCGTAACCAAATTTTAACACGAGGTTGTTTATCGATTCATTCTCCTTCAGAAAAGACATATTAGAGAGCAGAATTGATAAGTCCGCCGCCGGGAACAGTCCAAACCTTTTGGCATTTTCGCCTGTAACGGAGGTACCGTCAACGCTAAGACTGGCATCTAATTTCAATAAGCGGCGCCAGTTGTAACGGAGGAAACCATACATGTTCATCCAATTCCAGTCTTCATCATATCCCCAAAATTTACGTCCTGCGTTACTGACATAATTCAGTGTACGGTAAAAATCGGAACTTGTATTCCTGCCCGCACCGGCATCATACTCCTGACTATTCAGCAGGCCCTGTATACCGATACCAGCATCCAATTGATCGCTGCCCAACTGCTTCGCATAACTTCCATAAAAATTCCATGAAATATTAGCAGACTGCCCAGCGCCCGATCGCGCCGTATTTAAAGCAATTCCATTCTCTAAAGGCAGAATGGTACCGCTAGACAATCCTGGTACAAAGGTTGTCTGCCGGCTATAATTTGTATAGTACCCCAGCAAAGCATTAAATTGAAGATCTTTAGTCGCTCTATAGCGCAAATTAGCTTGCGCAAAAACATCGTAGACGTCCGATGTAAAATCGCCGGTTTGTAGAAGAGCTAAGGGATTAGAGACGCCAAATTGTCTAACACCATCCAAATCAGTCAATAGGTTGTTGTCTTTATCTTTTGTATAGGGGCTAAGAATCGGCGCTCTATACATCGCGGCCAACATGGGATTGGTGGCTTTTAACATGCCTTGTTCCTGCATTCTTCCGGTGTTATAGGTCAATGCCATAATTGCATTCAAGTCGAATTTCTGTCCTAAAGCAATCGTTGAATTCAAACGCGTGCTGTATCGGGTGTTGTTGGTATTGTCCAATACGCCCTGTTGGTTCAACACGCCAAGCGAGAGATCATATTTTGCAACCGCATCGCCACCTTTGATTCTTAAATGATGATCGGTTACAAAAGCATTTCGATAAATCTGATCTTGCCAATCCGTTTTATTATTGTACAGGTAGTTATAATAATAATTCGGATCATCTTTCAGGAAAGGAAATTGCGCCAGCAGCTCGCCCATATCGTTGTAATTGGTCATCCCAACGGCACCGAGATAGCTCTTGTATTGACTATCATTCAGCACAGGCAGCGTTCTATACTGATGCGCTACTCCAAAATTACCTCGATACTCAATAACCGTTTCCATATCATCGGATGCAGAGGTTTCTAATCTGAGTACTCCATTTGAGCCTAACGAACCGTAACGTGCTGTTTCGGCTCCCTTCAAGAATTGAATACTTTTAATATCATGCAGGTTAAATGGGGCAAAGATACTTCTCGAGTATCCACCAATAATCGGGGAATTATCCATGTCTGGTAAATACGGTACATTATCGACGACAATCAGCGGATTGCTATTTGCTTCAAACGAGCGCACTCCCCTAAAATTCAATGCAGCACCTTCTGAAGGCATTCCACCTTTGTTGGTCGTGCGTAACCCTACAATCTGGCCAGTTAGTACTTGTTCAACGGTGGCTGCGCCCTTAGGATAGTGTTCCGTGGTCAACAACGTCGCATTAGCTGCAGAAAAAGACCCCGAAACTACATTTTCATAATGTTCTCGTCCCTCCGAAATCAACTTTATTTCAATTTGGTTACGCCCCAACACTTCAATACGTGATTCAAAGAATCCGGGACTCCAAATCCGAATAACTGGCGACTCATCTCGTATATTATCGAAAACAAATGTTCCATCCGATTTCGTCTTGGTGGTATGTGTTGAGTTCAAAATACTTACAATAGCCCCCTCTACTGGAGTTTTATCGTACGATTTCACGACCTTTCCCTGAATATTTTGCTGGGCATAACTATGCATGCAGAATAATGAGAATGACAAAGCCATTGACAACTTCCACACATGTTTATTTTTCTTATACATGAGATCTGTAAAATTCATTTGGTTAATAATTATTTACTGTTGGAATCAACGCCCAGTGGTAAGGCTCAATATTTTCTACAGTTCCCTTTCCTAACCCGGCAAATTCAACTTTAATTTTAAAGGACCGGATTTTATCGCCCTCGATCACTACAGGTCCGACCAGTCCTCCCCAACCATTATACTTGGTTCCAGCTACGGTATTTGTCGCGCGATCATAGTTCCACGGCGTCGACGGTTCCACATTTAAAGACTTTGCCACTAACTTATCGTCTACGTAGATATTCACAAATGGATGGTTTTTGGCCAAAAATCCCATATACAGATTATATTCTCCTGGTGGAACTTCCACGACTTTATAACCTGTTGAACCATCTGGCTTCCGCTCTAACATAATCGGAGTAAAATTGATTGATGCAGGCTTATTGTCGGCTATATCTCCCCGTATGAGAAGGGTTCGGTAGGTAAGCTCGATCCCCAATGTAGGAAAACTTACCTTATCCCTGTCCTTTGGTTCTATAGCGGTCACATTGGCGAGGCCAAACAGGTTTGCCTTTTCATTTTCCGGTACATATTCATAATAATGAAACAACTGCTTTATCATTTGAATATGGACATTATTGGGAATTTTTAATTTGGTCACGTTAAAGATTCTACCGTTACTCATGCGTTTATATTGCGGATCTACCAGTTGTATACCTGGCTTCCATAAGCGATTAAAGGCGGATGTCAGATCCTTTGTGCCATAGTCAGTTATAATTTCATTATAAAAAATAGCCTCTTTGATCCATGTATAGGCGATTAAGGAGTCTTCTCTCAAAAACTTCTTTCCAAATTGATTATAGAGACGCTGTAAATCATCAAAACAATTTTTAATAACCTGATTAGTAGGAAGGAACATCGTAACATTTGCAAACTCAGAGCGGATGTTCGCCTTTTCAAATATTGGATTTGTAATGGTAAATACGGAGTCGTATAACGTGTTCCCAGTTGGATCTACCCCTATGGGAACACTATTTGACAAATCAAAAATCGTATCATTCATGGCGAGAACGCTATCTCGAATGATCGAATAGTCATTCCCCAGACCACGGAGATAATCATAAATGCTAACGTCCGGCTTCAGCAACAGATCAATTTCATGCACCACCCCGTTTTTACAAAATTGATTGGCCTTAATCAGTTTGGCGTCACCAACATATGCCTGATTATCCTTACGTGAAACCATCAGATACTTCCCATTTAAAGTAATTAATTTTAAACCATCTTTAAGTTTTCCACTGTCATATTTGAGGTTATTAATATGATACTTTAAGATCGAGATTTTATCTTCTGTGGATGATTCAAAGGCTGCCATCTGATCATTAGGTACCGCCCATATGGTTAATTCTTGATCGCGGGTCAGCTCCTCAGCAATCCCATATTCTTCCAGTTTTGAGACAAATAGGCTGTATTGTGGTTGAGTTTTAAGATAAGCTAACAAATCTAATTGCGATATGGATCCTTGTTCCTCGTAGTGCTCATTCCAATTCTTTTTACATCCTGTTACTGCAACAAGCATGAACAGGAGAATTCCTACAACGTTTTTCATGTGTGTATAATTAGATCTCATTTATTTGGGTCAATTAATCGGGTCGAACTGGATGTAATCTAACGTCAGCAACTTACCATCCAGTGATAGTATGCGGAGGGTATGGTCTGTTGTTTCCCTAAATTCCACGGTTCCTAAATCCTGCGTCATCATTTTGTCGGAGCTGGTATTGGACATCACCAACCGGGGATACAGCATTTCATTATCCAATACAAAGGCACAAATTCCTGTATTTGAAGTATATTTAGTACTAGGCCACGTCAATTTGACTTTGTATTTTCCCTTTACAATAGTGGGGCTTCGCATCTGAATCCATCCCGATTCGCCCAATTCTACACGTAAATGATCGTAATTCAGCGGACCCGTATACCAAATACCGTCCGCACTCCTGTTGTTACGATAAATCAATACATTTGACTTGGTCTCTGGTTGCGCCCGCCATGTAATACTCGTCAGCTCGTTGGCCACAAAGATTTTATTGTATTGCGCTCCAAGGCTCGGGTTTCTGTATTGGGTAACATTGGCGGCAATATCTGGGTAGTCTGTAAACTCCCAAATAACCTTGACCTGCTCTGGAACGAAAATTGGCATCCAATGGCTAATATCGTGCAATACACCATTTTTGCAGGGGATATTGATTTCATTAAAATGAATAGCACTGCCGACACGTTCATCGGTATTAATAACCAAACCTTCTCCTCCTTCGCTAATTTTTATCAATTCGTATTGGGCCATGGTTTCCAAATTCATTTTTGTCGCGCCAGCGGGGAATTTACCTAAATCGGCAAAAGAGCGCTGCTGCGCCAATAGGTGGTAAGCCATGTAACGGTTAGCAAGATTGCTTGTCGATTTCAGGTCTGATCCTGATGCGCCCAGTTTATTCAATAGCTCTGCTAGCGTATGAATGCCTTCTTTCAGGTAAACAGCATCACTTACCGCAAATGCCGTATATTTGAATCGCTGTTGGATTGGATTTCCATCCGGGTCTGTGCCTACTGTGTAGACGGTATTTAATCGCTCGTCGTATCCGGTTGCCACGGCCAGATCATGAAATATGCTATATTTTTGATCCTTCAATCGATCCAATATAGTCGCTGTAAGAGGTTCCAAAACATCGTCTACGCTATGGATAATTCCATTAGTTACCTTAATATCGAAAGCATTAAATCGCGATAGCCCATTCAAATAGATCTGATCCAATCCACCATCTTTGAACTCCACAAAAAGATTATCATCGGTAGCATTTAAATCTGAGATTGCCCCACTTTGAAACTGACCGAGGTCAATTGAAACATTTGGAACAAGATGATAACGCACCAAATAGTTAGCATCGTCTTTTGTCATCTGATCAACCGAAGTCAGATTCACTTTTTTGAGATATCGTTCGACACCATCGTTGACTGGAGCAAAGAGCGTGTATATGGTATTAATATTCAATGTATTGTACAAATCTGCTTTCTCGAGGATTTTGACCCATAGATCATATTTTTCAGGCTGATTTTTAAGGTATGAAGCCATGGGTAAATCTTCATACGCTGAATAGGTATTATTTTCGAAATCATCTTTACAGGAGGAGAGTAGGATTGAAAATAATCCAATAAAAAGCAGCACAAGGTTAGAAAGAGGAATAAGATTCTTTTTCATTTTTGCATTAATTTAGGTTTTCATAATACGGGTTCTGCACAAGCAATTTATTATACTTCAATTCATCGGCATGTATTGGCAAATAGTGCGCATTCTCATTGAGCAATAGGGATCTAATCACAGGTGTTGAGGCTCCTGATACGCCGAGTAATACTTGTTCGATCAAATATTCTTTATATTTATATTGATCTCGTTGCGCCACACGTAGTAGATCAAACCAACGTTTTCCTTCTCCCACAAACTCCCGTGCACGCTCATCCATTAATGCTTTCAATATATCCAATTCGGTACTCCCTGCTTCGAGCGGGCGGGAAATTGAGGCCCTTGACCGAATCGTAGTGATCAATTCTACCGCTTGTGGGTAGTAACTTTCTCCTTTCATAATCAATGCTTCGGCCTTCATCAGGTAAATATCCGCCACCCGATAAATGATCCAATTTTGATCACTATAGGGTCTAGGAATCGTTGTATTTCCTTCTGCCCCTAAATATTTCCAAAGCTTGTAGGCAACCGTTTCGTAGGATGCCCCTGCGCCGCGGATATCTTCGGCATTTTCTGTAAATAGCGACACACAATAGTTGGATATGATCCAATTATAGTTGGAGCCAAATATTTCCATCAATTTATTTGTTTGATTCTTGGTATAATCAAATTGGATTTCAAAAATCGCCTCGTTGGAATTTCCGGGATTAAAAATACTGAACCAATTATTCTTGTTATTGATTGTCCCTTGTAAAAGACCATATTTTCCTGACTGGAGTATTGCATTACATGAAATAATCGCTTCATCATATTTTCCCAACCACAGATAAACATCAGCAAGCAATGCTTGTATCGCCCATTTTGTGGAACGCCCTTTGGTTTCCCAAACCGTTGGCCAAATCTCCTTGCCGTTGTTTGACGCAACCGTCAGATCCTGCACAATCTGATCAAAGAGCTGAGCTTTGGACGATTTTGACAATTCGTATGCTTGCTGATCGTCCATATAGGGTTCTAGGATCAATGGTGCCTCGCCAAAAGTCCTAACGATGTAGAAATAACTGAGTGCTCGCAAAAAATAAGCCTCCGATAAAAAAGATGCCATAGTCGCTTGATTAAACGCTGGATCTTTTTCAATAACAGCAGGGGCATACTTTATCACCATATTGGCATAATTGATAATCTGATAAAATTCACCCCATTTTGCATAATTGTTTGTCGGCAAAAGCGAGAAGCTTTTTAACCTTAAAAGATCGACATCAACATATCCACCTAAGCTCAGTGTATTTCCCCGGCCTTCGCCCCATACTAGCATTGTTTTAACAGCACCTTGTAATTTTACATAGGCCGCACCTAATACAGCTTCTACTTCAGCTTTATTGGTCCAGTAAGCATCACTGACCTGTTCATTCTGTGGTTTGAGATCAAGCCATTTCTGACAAGATGCCGCTGGCAACAATAGACACAGCATCATTAATTTATAGCATATTTTCATCACTTCCTTTTTTTAAAAGTTTACATTTACCCCCAAGGCAAAGCGTCTTGGACGTGGCGTACTTGCATTATCCTGGCTCAGCATATAAATATTACTTGAGAGGGAGACTTCTGGATCTTGACCAGAATAATCAGTCCACGTAAAGACATCCTGAACCGTCGTAAATATTTCACAGCGGGTCAATCCCCATCTTTCGATTACTTTTTTAGGAAGTGCATATTTGAGAGAGATCATTTTTAACCTAACAAAAGATGCATCCTCCACAAAGCGGTCCGACCCTAAGTAATTGTAACCTTCACCATATAGCGCCCGTGGTATATCTGTAACATCTCCCTCTTGGCGCCACCTTCCAAGTACAGCGGTACTTTGGTTAGCTGTACCATACATATTCTCCGTATTGATCCGTACCTGATTGACTACTTTTTGGCCAAATCTACCGTGCAAAAAAGTACTTAGCGCAAAAGCTTTGTAACGCAGGTTTATCCCGCCCCCCATTGTAAATAAGGGCATTGCATTTCCTAAATAGACAATGTCATATTGATTAATCACACCATTCCCGTCGATATCCTGATATTTGGCATCGCCGGCAAATACCCGCCTGTTGCCATTTACCATATAGACAGGTTGCCCCTGTAGGTCGTACATTACTTTTCCGTCCAGGTCTTTGGCATAGGTGTCTTGTTCGTTCTGATATACACCGAGATAATGGTAGCCGTAAAATGAGCCTACTGGATTGCCTTCGATAATTTTATGCGCATATTTGCCATTACCGAAGTTGTAGTTCTCAAATTGCATGTTATCGGGAAGTACAATAACTTCATTTCTATTACGTGACACATTCAGATTAACAGAGAGACCAAAATCCTTGGAGCGGATTGCCTCAGCATTGAAAATCAATTCCCAGCCTTTATTGGCTAATTTGCCAGAATTGTAGTACCGCATTTTACCAAAACCAGTGGATGAAGGTAATGTCACGTCCTTTTGTAGGAGGTCTGTGGTCACCCGATTATATAACTCACCCGTAAATTGAAGTCTATTTTTAAAGAAAGAGAGATCGACACCAAAATCAGTTTGGGTTATCGTCTCCCATTTAAGATTATCCAATTGAATGGATACTGGTCCCACAGCAGTCATATCAATATAACCTGGCGTGAGCGGCTGAAACGTGCCCAAATAGGTGAAAGCGCCCGAAGGGGCATTTCCACTTTTCCCCCAGCTAAAACGAAGTTTCGCCGTACTGATAAGACCAAGTTTTTTAATAAATTCTTCGTCACCGAGATGCCAGGCAGCGCCAATTGAAGGAAACCCTTTCCAGCGATGTTGTGCCGAGAGACTGGAGTTGGCCTCCCAACGGTATGTACCACTGACGATATAACGATCCTTATATGCGTAATGCAAACTGGAAATCGCACCGATATTCCGTGTTTTAGAATTTCCCGACCCCATATTCACGACGGCGCCGCCGGCGGTTGGATCACTTAAAGATGATGATGCGTTGCCTGATGTCTCACTGGCATAGCTAAACTTTCGTGCTTCATTTGTCTGCAATAAGCCCGTAGCAACAATGCTATGCTCTTTTATCTTTTTATTGAATATAAATTTATTCTCGGTGTTTAGGTATAACTCATCTGACAGCATATCCGATCCCCTATTGAAGAACGGGTCGGTCCAGATAACTCCGGTAACAGCCTGCGGCAAATATTTTCGATTTTTTGTTGACCTGGTATCAAATCCAACTGTACCAATATATTGAAGCGCTGGAATAATAGTATAGATCCCTCGAAAGACGACCCTTGCTTGCTCGCCGACAGTATTATTGATTGATTCATTCACCATCGCTACTGGATTGAACATTTGATTGTCGCCAAATGAACCCTGAAAGTTGATCCTTGGCGTAAAATATTGATCTGTATACTGACCATCCTCTCCGATGACGTAAGGACTCATATTTGGCATTTTTGTCATTGCCATACCTCTTGGCGTACTCACATCTTCACCCGTCCAAAAATTCTTCCGATCACTAATGGAATAGGACATATCAGCATTAACATTAAACTTGTTAGAGAATTTATAATTGAGACTCAACAGTGAATTATAGCGATTCAGTTTGGTTCCTTTTGTCGTTCCCACATCATTTAAAAAACCTAGCGACAGCCTGTAGGTGGCTTTATCTCCTCCGCCACTAATCGAAAGAGAATTATCTTCGAAATGTCCCACTTGGGTCACTTGTTCAAGCCAGTTGGTATTTTGATTATACTCATTAAAATAGACCCATGATGGATCATATTTAATTTCGTTCGTATTATAGAGTAAATTGAGGTATGGTAACGCGGAAGTATAGCCCAGATCATTCACTGAATTCCAAATGGCATCCTGTACCAGTGCGACATATTGTCCTCCATTTAACATGGGGATTGTTTCTGCTTCGCGCTTAACATCCAATTTGCTGGACAATGCAAATTGGGTTTTACCCTTACGTCCTTTTTTCGTGGTAAAGAGTAAAACGCCGTTTGCGCCTTTAGAGCCCCAAATCGCTGTAGCCGCGGCGTCTTTTAACACTTCGATGGATTCGATATCGTTAGGAGATATATTCACTAGGCCACCAAAATCTTCGTCGTTAGCGGTGGAAAAATTAAAGTCGCTACCTATGGAGGTAGGATAAGGAACACCATCAACAACGATTAAGGGTTCTGAATTACCATTCAACGAGGATGTCCCTCTAATCCGGATAGAGCTTCTTGCACCGGGGTCTGCGCTAGACACGATATCCACATTCGCCAGCCGACCTTGTAGCCCACTTTCAATAGAAGCAAAAGGCAGTGCTTCCAACTCTTTCATGTCAAAGCGTTCAGTTGCCGAAACCTGATTGCGGTAGTTAATTCCCATGCTATTCTTTGTATTGGCCTTCTCTCCTGTAACGACAACCTCGTCAATCATACGATCGTCTTTAACGAGCTTGATGATTACAGTGCTCTGCCCGTTAAATGGAATTTTTGTGGTCTTATAACCTATACAGGCAGCGACAATAGTTAGGCCTTCACCGGCGGGAACTCCAATGGTGAATTGACCTAAATTGTCTGTTGAAGCGCCCATCAAACTCCGATTATCTTTGTTTTCGATATAGACGGAAGCCGCTGCCAAAGGCGCGTTTGGTCCGCTTTGGACAGTACCGGTCAAGACTTTTGCACGCTGCCCATAAGCAGGCAGTACAAAAGCAATCCAGGTAATGATTAAAAATATATTTAGCTTCATGAATTTTAGTTTATGGTAATGAATCAACGCGAATGAAACCATGCTTATGGCTTTAAAAGTTTGTTGATATGATAGACAGCTCCATCATTAAATACTTGTGGCAGATAGTCTACGATTGAAATGTGCGTCCCATCTGAATCTTCCAAACTCAGTCCCGTCCCATAATCCATTAGGGTAATTTGCCGATAAAGGTTATACCCTGTTCTTCGTGTGGTATTCCAGGTTCCCTGAACACCGAAACCGGGGAAAGGATAATCGCCAATAGAATTGTCGGATACGGAAACAAAATAAGATTTAAGATATTCTGCCAAGGCTGTCTTCTCTGTTGGAATCAGGCCCGCAGCTAGGCCCGACAACACTGTGGCATTATCCGGGGCGAACAGAATAAAACGATTGCCAAAAAGAAAGGACAGCGAGCTGCCTGCATCTATCATCCCTGCTTTAGCCAATAACTTCGAAAATTCGGCATATTTATTTAGCGGATTGCTACTTGTTTCAGCGCCAATCAGTGTAAACTTAATAGTCCGCGTTTCACCCAGTACCGTTTGCGCTACTTCATAACTTTTCCCATTATACCAATTGCCTGCAAGTGGCAACACAGATACAGGCTCGTTGCTATTGTATGTCGCTGTTGAATATAAGTTGCCATTTTTCGTGAAGATATAGTTGTATGGATTCCGGGTGCGGTAAACTTTGGCAGCAGATAAACTTGTGATATCATCATATACAATATGGTCCGAAACAAAAAGTTCCTGTTGCCGTTGCGACATTGCCACCTTAACACCGTCGTTATTTTGAATTTGGATTTCTTCGTCTCCAAATACAAAGGGGTTACCTTCATTCCAGAAGATATAACTATCGCCATAAAGCGTACTGAGTATTTCTTCATCGGAAGGAATCAACAGTGTGTAACGTATATCTTTGCTCGTGAGTGTTTTGAACATACCCGAGTTATGGAGCATGTACATGAAAATTTTGTATTTTGGATTGACCAACACGGGGCCAGTCACACTATTAAAAGCTTCCGGAATTAACACTTTATTTAACCCATAGAATGTTCCATTAGAGGCAATCGCTTTATCTCCTACGTCCGACTGAGTATTGAAAACAATAGGAATTCCATCGACTGTTTTGATATCGGGATTCTTACCGATCTCAGCAGGAAAGACTATATTTCCAGCGTATACGTGGTTACGTAGCATCATTGCCAAAGGCAACATATCTACCTCCTTCATCGACGGATAATATGATTTAAAATATTGATTAAAGAAAGTCGACAATGCTTGGTTATTGGGCGCAAATACATTAAACGCTTTATAGGAAAGATCGCCAAGATTGGCATAGTCTGGAGTACCTGACTCACCATTATATGACCATTCCGAAGCAATCGCAGGTAAAGCACCATGGTGAACTAAAAATAAGGACTCTCCTGCAGCTGCATAATTCATACTCGCCTGTTCGTCATACGTGTAAGTTCGAAAACGGTCGTAAACAGCCAAGAAATCCTTGTAGGCTGTACTATGATCCAATCGTTCATAAACAGTAGGTAAGGGCGCAATTACCTGATCGATCACATACACATAACCATTATCTGCAGGAATATCATATTCCGTAATTCCTGCATTCGAGACATTAAAACCAGTTGTTCCTGACCAGCTATCTGCTCCAAAAAAATATTCATAATTCTGCTTTGCATCAATTCCTTTAGTTTGAAAATGGATCGCAGAAAGAACTGGAACAAACCTGTCTTTATGATATACTTTTTTGACAATTCCATCGGTTACATCCATTTCTTCACTGATGGAATCTTGACTTCTGCTGCGGTGTTTGTAATACAGTCCTGCAAAAGCTGGTTGCAGATTTTGACTCCCCTGCGGTTGATAATTCATCAGTCTATTTTTATCGTACGAATAATAGATCAGATGGTAACCGATCATTTTTTTTAGTTCGTGGATTGGGATTTGATCTATCGAGGGCAGGTTTCTATCCTTCAGATAGCTTAAAAACACAGGGTCGCTGGGCGCAAAGACAGATACAATTGTTTTGCCATTCAATATTTCTTTAAAACCAGCACGTTCAACCGCTTTTAAAAAAATGGTAAATTCTTTGCGATTGTCCAAAACCTCCCACACATTGCCTTTCAGCCAATCTGGTCTCTCATAGTGCGATACAAGTTCCTTTTTGGAGCAGGAATATGTACAGGCTAAAAAGACACTAATAACATAGATGAATAGTCTTTTCATAAAAATTAAATGTGCCAATTTGTTAATACTGGCATTGGTTTATAATTGGAGTTTGATGATCGGGAACTAAACTATATTTATTTCTGAGCAAGCAGGATCAAATAGGCTTCGAGATTGAGATAACCTTTGAACAACTGCTGAGTACTTAATTGCAGTGCATCCGCACGATTGTTTTTGTCCAGCTTTAACTTTTCCTCCCATTCATCCGGTATTCCATCTCCATCCGAATCCAACGGGATATCTGCGCTCTCATAATAACCTAAACCGCCATTTTCCAGGGGAAGGTCAGATTCCCGATAGGTATAAAATCCCAAAGTTCCTTTACTTTGTAGCTCAGTGACTAAAAAAGCATCTACTTGGTCTCTTTGGGGCAATATGGCACCGACGTTATTGATCAGGTAGGTATAGGCATCTTTGGCACTTAATTTTGGTCTCACAGAGGGATAGGCCGTGTAAACGTCGATGGTTTTAAAATTCTCTGCGGCAATGCCCGGGTACCAGATTTCATTCGCTTCAATGCGTTGCCCGTCCAATATTCCATTTTGATTGTTATCAAAGTAATTACCCGACTGATAGAGGTTAAAGTTGCCGTTTCCTCGCGAGAAGGGAGTTGTTTTGGTCTTGGGTGTTGACGGCCCACCAACAAAATAATTGTTCAATATGGTCACATTAGACTCCCCGGAGGATTCTCCTCCTAGAATATAGGCATCGGCAGATATTGCATGATCCGGATAGGTTGTATTTGCATTCCCAAAGTTATAGACAACATTGTTCACAAATTCGTTGACTCCTTTGACTTTTGGATTTCTAGTTTTGTTACTATGATAAAGGGATCTGATAATCGATATTTTTCCACTAGTCTGTATCAATCCGCCAGCGGAATGATTATGGCGCTGCAGGCCTTGACCAATAATCGAATTTTGAATGGTGATACTATCCGGTTCATTTCCTTTATTATCCCAATTAATAGAAAATACCTCATCTAAGCCCCAAGAGAAAGACATATGATCGAGCATGATATTTTTTCCATTTGCAATACCAGAAGCATCATCATTTTTTCCTGCCCCTGCATTGGCTCCAAGCCTAATGCGAAGAAAACGTGCTATCGTTTCATTTGATCCTGTAAAAGAGACCTTTCTTCCATAGAGTACAATGCCCTGTCCTGGAGCGGTGTGACCTGCAATTGTCGTATGTGCTGCAATGGATACATTCGATTTGAGGTAAACAATCCCAGCAACCTTGAATAAAACGAAACGTCCTGGTTTGCTGACTGCATCCCGAAAAGAGCCTGGTCCGCTGTCATTCAGATTCGTCACAAAGTAGACGCTTGGCGTGATTGCTGCTCTTGCGCCTTTCGCAAAACGGCCGAAGCCCTCTGCTCCAGGGAAAGCTACTAATTCAGAACCGTCTGCTGTGGCATTGTGCGCTATCCATTCAATCCAGTCCAGCTTTGAAATAAGCCCTTCTTTAGCGCAAGAAATAAATATCATAGCCAAAGCGCCAAAAGAAAATAGACACCTTCTTTTCATAATAATGAATTTTCAAGCCAACTCGCGTTAGCTTTTGGGTTTATAATTGTATCATATTGGTTGATTCAATATTACACAATGCAACCGGTTTCATCATCCTGCACTGTACTGCTATATGTCCAAACGACACATTGATACTCAGAGGCTATCGGTGCTTTTCAAAGGGGACACTATCCTTTGGCCATCGTTCTTATTTTCTATATCATCTATTAAGGCATTTTTTTAAATCCTTCTTTTTTTATAACCCATGAACCATCTTTTGGAAATCCAGGAAGATCACCTGTGGACGCATCCCAACCTTCAAGCATCATCGCAACGGTTGTTAACACACCGCCATTGCCGGGCAGATAGATTCTGAGCCGTCCATCTTGGTAATTATGACCATTTTTGAGATAGGTATTGGTTTGGACATTCATAAATAGTGCATCAAGTGCTTTATTGGGAAGATTTAGACGAGCAGCATTCATGGCCGTCATCGGGAAATCCCATCCCCAGGTTTTTTCCCAATGCCATTTCTTCCAAATGACATCCAGCGTATTTTTCATCACATCTTTATTTAGCTTCGCGGATTCAGGAACCATGCCCAATGCACCGAGTACCGCAGGATGGTCTGTCATCCATCGATCGTAAGTATAAGAATCGGGCGCAGTTTCCGTGGCCAGGTAGCAGTTGTCTTTCATTGGTAAGGGAGCTAATTTGTCAATAACTTCATCCCATTTTGCCACCCTTGGTTCTCCCAGACGCTCCTTCCATTGTTGGGCGATACGCAGCGCCCAATCCCAATAAGCAACCTCATAAGTAGGGTTCAGTGTTTCGGAAGCTTTAAATACTTCTTGCGCCGGAATAACTCCCTTTCCGATATTATAGCGACCTGTTACCCGATCATAATGGGCAAAGTCAGCCATAAAATCAGCCGTTGCAAATACCAAGTTCTTGTATTTTTTCAAGACATCCAGGCTCTTTTTGTCACGGTATGCCAATTCGGTCATGTAAATGATATGAGGCTGTTGCCAAACTAAAAAAGCAGCTACAGATGAGGGACTTTCATGGCCATCGTTGTCAGACATTTTAATCCATCGAACGCCTTGATAGCCTTGCCGCTCGGCCAGTGCCCTGGCCTTTTTAAAAGTCCTAAAATAATAGTCTAATGTTTTTTCCATCATGTCTGATCGCCCCCATAATGCAAAATGTACGGCATGCCACCAATGCATTTCCGTGTGCGGCTTTCCATACCAACTATTAAAAGTAAGACCTGTTTCTTGGGGTGGATTGCTTCCACCACACTGTACCTTTGTCAGGTATTGAGAAAGCACCACTCTTCTTTCTAATTCATTGGCTCTGGGATCTGTACTTCCTGCAAAATCAACGGCAGCACCGCTTTCCCAAAAACGCTTCCAGGTATCGGTACTTTCGGCAGCAGCTTCCGTAAACCCATACTCACCTTTGTCAACGTTGTTTGTTTCTGCAAACCCAAATGAAAAATCAAACTCTCCCAGTGTACTAGCGGGTTGGTAAACAAAGTAATGCGAAGCCTTATTTTTTAGGGTTCCTTGGGAGTAATTCAGTTTTGTAACATAACTTGTGCCCTGTAACTGATGATTTATCACTGCACCATTTGACGATTGATTGATGATGGTGGTTTGATGGTTATCCGCCTGATCATAATTAGTCCCTTCATCCAAAAATTTCCCGCTGGGATACGGATACTGTATAAATATTTTAAGCCTTTGCTGTGCGATTAATGGAGAAACAACATGTACAGCAATACGGTCACTTCCTTGATATGCGGCCGTTTTTACGGCAATTGGCTCTCCCTCTATGCGAAATTCACTGGTAATAATACCGGTCCAGAGATTTAATTCCTGCCGAATGCCTTCAATATCCTTGACCGTAGCCCGTTGGCCATTTTTTAGATACAGCTCCAACCCCACGTTCCCTAATTGCAGGCGATGTTTGTTTTCTCTGAAATAGTTTACTGCACCGGCATTACGCGCTGGCTCTTTCAGCTGCACACTATATTTTGCACTCCGGCCTTCGTTGTTAAAGTCGTAAGATTGTAAGGTTTCCTCAAATTTATAGTTCTTAGTATTTGGAAATGCGTCCCAACCCCACTCAGACTGTGTTCCTAAAGAAACTCCGTTTTTGTAATAGATCGGAAAAGATTGCATCCCTGTAGCATCGACCGTATAGGCAAAGGTACCATTCCCCACGGTTAGTGATGCTAAAGTATCCATAGCACGATTGGAGACGTTATGCCTCTTAACGACATTTTCTCGATTAATTTTAGTCCCTTGCTGAGCTAACACCAACATAGGATTTAAGGCACTTATAAGGAAAGTGAAAATAATACTAAACTTCTTTTTCATCTATATTGTATTTTTAGATATACGCTACCTCAGTGCACGATTTCTACTAGAAATTTCGGCGTACATTTTAATATTTCTTAATTTATCTATTGGATTAAAGTGAGACTTATCAGACCGATGACCGCATCGTTTGCTACAGCAATAAGCTCTACGGATTGGAGCGTCTTTTTTACGTTTAACGGTAAATCCAATAAGGTAGCCGCTCCGCCTTCAATGGCTCTGCTGCTATATCCTTTGATATCGGTGTAATGCTTCCAGGTGCCTCCTTTATACAGCTCGCCCGATTTTAAACTGATTCGATAAGGAATACGATCATCAGGGAGATCAAAAGCATGATTGTCATCTAAATAGTCTTGTTCGATTGGCCACCAGTTTACGGGGTTGATCAGATCAAGGGTATCTGCAGTTCCGTCGCTATATTTCACCTTAATCGTAGCGTTGACACACTGTGACTGCATGGGATTTGTTGAACCGGAGACCAGAAGATACATTTTGCTGGCCTGACTTGTTAAAGGTATCTTAACGCTTGTAGGATAATTATCCCACTGACTGACAAAGATCACATTTTTGGAATTGTTATTTAGCTGAAACGGAATACCTAGGTATGTTAGATCCTTCTGCTCGGCTTTTTTCATGACTCCGCTGTCATCAATATTCGCCGTCGTCAATGGATAGCACCAATTTCCTATCCCTTGCCAAGGGAGTTGCAACGTCGGACCTTCTGGTCGTGGCGAAAGATATTGCTGTTGAAATATATCTGTCAAACGGGCATTGTAATAATTTGATAAATTTTGTTTCAAAAAACTCGGTTTATCCTTAATCGTCCAATCGGTATAATCTATTTTTTGAAGATAAGTCTTCCCACGCAGATAAAAGTTGTTTGTTCCTTTCGAAAAGATACTACTTGGAAGCTGCAGTTCTTTTGCTTCATTAGATTTTAAATTTAAGGTAGCATGGAAACTGTTATGCTCAATTTTGAGGTCTTGCGGGTGAACGGAACGATTTTCTACGATTAACCCATAACCTACATGCTTTTTTACAATCGTTGCTTTCAATGGTGGTAATAACCGAATATCAACGGCTTGCCACCAAATCATCTCTCCCTGCTGAAGCTTCACAAAAAAGGTCCCTAACCGCTCTTGCTGTACGAAAGAAAATTTTTGCCCTATGCTGTTTACAATAAGACCTTGAGGATCGAAGCTTTCCAACAGTTGGGTATTAGCAGCTAAGGGGACTGACCATTGATCGGTGAATGCTTGCTCTACATTTCTGGTTTCTATTCTTTCGAGTTGACCATCACCGATGATTGAAATATCGAAATCTTTGTCAGGGTGTGATTCAATCACGACATATGGCCTATTAATAGCTGAAGATTTTAGCGACCACTTGGCTTCCTTTCCATTGACCTTCACGGCACGTACCGCTGTAAAATCTACTGGAACTTCCAACGTAAGTTTTACTGGCATTGCATAACGCGTGTTAATTTGAAATGTAATAGTGGTGTTATCTTTTTTATAAGCGTAACTCCATTGCGGCAATTCGATCCGCGCATGATTCCATGTCGCTGGAAAACCAGGCTTAATAAATAATTCATTATCCAATAGACGGGGATGCACACCGAATAAACCTTCAACCAACGTTCGCGATGCGACGCCAATGGGATCGGCAAAATCACGGTACAACTCACCCCGAAATGCATCGTAGTGGGAGAGTTGATGAAAATTTCCTGGGCTAATGCCATGATACATGCTTTCTATAAGGTTGCTCTTCCAAAGCTGATACGCATCATCCGGCCGTCCGGACTGCCAGTATGCAAGAGCCGTTTGTAAATTCTCGGCTAGAGCAACATTATTGGTGGACCAGGTATAGGGCTGCCATGTCGTCGTAGGCAATGTATATAGGTCATGCTGTTCTTGTCCTTTGACACGAATAGGAATCTTTGGCAAATAATTAGTTACATATTGCAGGTTTTGATAGCTTTCAAAATCATCTAGGATAGCCACATCCGCGGCGTGATAAATGGTCCACAAACCCGGATTTTCGTGTACAAGCTGATTGCCAAGCGCATCCTGAAATTCTGCGAAATATCCCTTTTCTTTTAGCCAAAGTCGGTTTTTTAATGCCTGTTGAATCTTATTAGCTTCCTGTTGATAGGGATTTGCATCTTCACCGATAACCTTTGCGAGTTTGGCCATCATCTGATACGCACGATACATATAAGCGGTCGTATGCGTGACAGCCCCACCAGAATATTGCAATCCATCGCTGGCCCAGATCGCACAATAGGCATCGTACAGGCCATCATTGTCACGATCAAAATTGCGCTTTTCCCAATTTAGATGCCGGGTCAGGATAGGCCACATCTCTTTGATATAAGCGACATCTCCTGTATAATTAAAATGCGATAACAATTGATCGATAAAGACCAAGTTCATATCGTAGTGATGGGGGACAGACTTGTTATTGGGATTGCGGGAAATATAGCCACTGGAAAACATGGAGGTGCCCATTTTCTCCAAATGTCGTGCGAGGTGTAATGCGGTATCCATCACTACGGGGCCGGAGCTTGGTTCCATTACCTGCGAATTGGCGTAGCTCGAAAAGTGTTCTTTCGCCCTATCGTGCCAGCCCAACACATCTGCTGTATAAGCTCCCCGCCAGGCATTCAATCGCATACGCCATGCCACAGCACCATGCAGAAAAGTAGGCGATTCCCAAATACCGTCAGCAGCTACCGACAATGCTGCACCCAAATTATTGATAAAGCGATCCGGTGTATTTATTTTGACCCGACCGGCTAAGGAAGCTCTTTTCTGTTCTGCTTGTTCAAAGATCTTCGCTATGGAGCTTTCAGAAAATTCCGTGGCCGAAAGCTTACCCTTAGCGATTTGAATATAATGTGTTTTTTCAGTCAGATCATATTCTCCCACAAGAATAGGGCTGCCCCTATTTTCCAGGTTCGCCAGATTGGAAAGATCATCCAAAACCTTAGCATCTGACACGCGCAGCTTTGAGAGATCGGAAAAACTACCTTGCATAAACTGCGGCTCATTTTTCCTGTTTTGATACCTGAGCTCAAAACTATTTTTGTGTAGTCTATAGTGGTTACGCTCACAATACGCTGGAAGAAGGTAAAACCCTGATTCAGGATCAGCGCCTATGTCGCCATTTCTACTGAATGTTTGTCCGCTCGCTCCCCCATAGATAGCATACAGCTGTACATCAGATTTAACGTTTTTCGGCTGTAGTTTTACGATCATCCCCTCAGCATTGGCCTGCGACATGACAGTAATATCAATATAGCCCTTTCCTAATAAAGCATCTTGAATACGATAGTGCATCGCTCCAGGTCGATATCTTGTCTCTATATGATCGGCATCAATCATTTTTTTTCGCAGTTGCTTGTTGCCTAACACAAATTGCAGATTACCGCCCATTCCTGGCATGTATAACGCGAATTCGGGTAGATCTCCTGCTTCAACGCGGGATGCGAGGTTATTACCATAAAGCGCGCGATTAAATCGATATCGCCCATTGACCAGCAGAAAGTCACCCTGATCTTCGGTATAATGTAACGTGCGGTCGTTATCTTGCCAATGCTTGGATTGAGCAAGAGTTTCCTGTAAAAATACGGCAATCGAAAAGCAACAAAAAATCAAACACTTTCGTATCATATCAATAATTATTTCATGCATTAGCGATGCTGAGCTTTCTTTTTTAAGGACAAACATGCTATTTCATGGCCAATGGACTTTAAATTTTCTCGTGACGGATAGGTTATGCTAATCGAAAGACTTGATTTCCTTCCCATTAACAATGACATGCTTTAGTGTTACATGCTTTAGGTAATCTACTTTATAGGCTTCTTTTACACCTTCAATTTTACAATTCACCATTGTAAAATCAGTGACAGGTGAAGATTCATAAGCCGTGGAGAGCACAGCATACTTGCCACCACCTTTTACCTGAAGGTTTTCGACCCAGATATTCCGAATCGTCGGAATATGTTTTCCGGGCTTTTCATAGAACATATTAAAACGCACAGCAGCTTCTTTATACTGTCCCACCTGTGTGTTATAAAAAAACACATTTTCGATAGTACCGCCTCTACTTGAACTGGTTTTTATCCGAAGGGCACGATCTAGATTTGGACTATCCATGACATTGTTCAGCGCGTAGATATTTTTAGCTCCGCCGGCAATCTCGCTACCGATAACGACACCGCCATGTCCATCTTTCATTTCACAATTTTCGATGATATGATTCTCCGCAGGTCGACCAATATTGCGGCCATCTTCGTCTCGTCCAGACTTAATGGCAATACAATCATCGCCGGTATCAAAATAGCAATTCCTGATCCATACATTTTTACTTGCTTCGGGATCACAGCCATCATTATTAGGTCCATGACTCACCACTTTCACTCCTTCAATCAACACATTCTCACATAGGACAGGATTGAGATTCCACATCGGAGAATTAATTAACTTCACGTCAGCAATCCAGACATTTTTGCATAGATAAGGTTGTACAAAATTGGGCCGGAGAAAATTTCCGTCGCCAAATACCCTTTTGTGCGGATCGATCTCTTCGGCCATCTGCTGATGCAAAATTGCACGTGCAGGCTTTTGTTCGCCAGGGCGGCCTTCATGCCAACCATATTTTCTCGCACCGCACCAATACCACCAATGATCATTGTCGGCATTTCCATCCAACAATCCTTTTCCCGTAATGGCAATGTTTTCTTCTTTATACGCATAGATGAATGGGGAAAAATTGACACATTCCATACCTTCCCAACGTGTGAATACCATTGGGTAATCTGCGCTATCTCTACTGAACAGTATCGTTGCGCCTTCACTAACATGAAGATTGACATTGCTTTTCAAATAAATAGCACCGGTCAAGTATACCCCTTTAGGAACCACCACCCGTCCTCCACCTTGCTTATTGCACGTTTCAATTGCTTCTTTAAAAGCTGCTGTATTTTTTGTCTTTCCATCTCCAAGTGCCCCAAAATCGGTGATGGAATAATCTTTATTTCTAAATGAGGGGGCCACAATAATCTTTTTAAGCTGTTCAATTTCTTTTAGGGGCTGCTGGGCACTGCTCCAGGTCGTCTGTTGCGCTTGACCTGCTACGCAGGCAAAAATTGCGAGAATCATACTAAGAATCTTTTTCATTGACTTATAATTGTTTCTGGTTATACTTAAATATATGAGCGGGCACCTCCAGCCCACTGGCATCGATGTTTAAGATACAAGGGCACCATTGTGCTGTTACTTACTCAAAGTCTACAAAACGATGGTATATCTTCACAGGATCTCAAAAACGTATGTTGTTGAAGTACCGGCGGCACCACCCTGTGTGGCTCCAAAAAGGAAACGCGGTTCATCTGTTATTTTATCCATCAGCACCATCGGTCTTTCAAGTCGACCAAAACGTTTCAAGTTTGCTGCTGGAGAAGCTTCATCGATATACGAAGCTAAATTTAAATATGCTACTTGGGGTTCGGACCAATGAATGCCATTGGATGATGTTAAGATCAATCCACATTCGTGATTATGGAACCCCATATCTCTTGCGATTAAAAAATATTTTCCATTTTTCTTCCAAACGAAAGCGTCTTCAAGCTGTGCATTGTTGGGACGGTCAGAAAAATCAATCACCGGATGCTCCGCGATTTTAACGTATGGCCCCAAGGGATGATCTGCTTTCGCCAATCCATACTTTCGATTTCCCCGGACAGAACCTTTATCATGTACGTATTCAGCGGTATTCCAAGATTTATAGTAGAGCCAATATTTACCATCGTCGCCTTGTAAGAAAGCCGGATTTGTCGTACAATGATCATCCCATGCTCCTTGCGGGCCAGGCAACAAAAGAGGATTATCGCTCCGCTTCCAGGGTCCATTAAGGCTTTTGGCGGTTGCCACGCCGATTCTCTTCGTATCGGTCTTGCCATTGGAGTTTCCCATATAAAAAAGATAATAAGTATCTGCTATCTTTTTTATCAGTGGATTGTGGCAGGTTGTACTATCCCAAAATCCTTCCCGAGGTTGTAGAACTACATCCTTATGTTGGAATGTATCATAAGGAGAATCAGCGACTGCGTACGCTATTTCTGAACCTTTGATCCAGCCTCCCATCCCTTTTTCCTTTCGCCAACGTGAATAAAAAAGATGAACCGTACCATCATCCCCCCAGATCGGAGATGAGCACCAAATAAAATAATCCTGTAATTGTAAAGAGCGACCAATCGGTTTCAATGTGAAATAGGACGACGCTATTCCGCCTTTTCGCCCCGATGTAGCTAGAGGGAGCAACGTTGATATCCACAAAAATGCATTTGATTTTAAGAAGAATCTTCTATCCATTTAACACTTCCTTCCCTTGATTTACAATTTGGTTTAATTAGACTCGCAGTGATAGGCGAATCAAGCTGTAAGATAAGAAAACTAGCGAAGGGACCTATCCTGCGCTATCCTGTAACGGAATGCATTTTTACAAAAAAAACCTACCCGTTCAGAACGGGTAGGTTAGGTTGAGTTTGATTTTAAAAATTATCAATATCCGGGATTCTGCATAGCCTGTTTTTCGGCCGGTGTCAATGCAGCACCACTTTCATTGGTGGTTGCATCCAAGAAAGATTGCGGAATTGGCCGATAGTAATGCGTATTCGGACTAAACACTGTATTACCCCGTACATACCCATCATTGAAAGCCTTCCATCTCGATTCCAAGGTTTTGGTGCGTGCCAGATCTTCCCAGCGGTAGAGTTCGCCACACAATTCACGCGTGCGCTCATTCAACAGGAAAGCCATCATTTTCTGCGCATTGCTTGCCGCACCCAATTTTTGGTAGATTGGAGCATCTACTGCTGAGTTATAAATATCAGCGACCGAATTGATCAGCATCTGTGTTTCCGAAGATACCGTTGTTTTAGTCATATCATTATTGGATTCGTAATAAGAGTTCCCTTCCCAGTAGATTGCACCTTCAGCGGAAAAACCACCTCCTTTACCGACCGCATAGGAATTATTCTTATAGGCTTGTCCGCCATCGACATTTTTCGCGCGGTCTTCACCATTTTTATAGCCGGCACGGCTACGTAGTTTATTGATCCACTGTATGGCATTGGCATACTGGCCTTCACCCTTGCGGATATACGCTTCGGCCACCATCAATACGTCTTCTGCCGAACGTGCCATAATCACATCTCGGGTACCGTTGGCTGAGGCGATACTAACCCGATAGCCGTCTCTAAACTTTGAAAGCGCCACATAGCGTGACTGTACACCATAGTAACCGTTATTTCCATGTTTTCCCACCCAGGCTTGCGGTTCTCCTTGAAAATAACGTACAAAGGTATGGGTATTTTGCATCACGCCATTTTTAAGCACCCCTGTTGCATCGCTGGCCACTGCTTTGTAGCGGGTATCACCAGCGTTGTTAACAATGTATTTAATCCCGAGCTCACCACCTTTGAATCGCTTCGCTCCAACAACAGTTCCTTCTGGTCCAAGAGATGCATTAGCGGCAGTCCATACAGGTGCATTCGCGGTATTATTGGCGCCATACATCGTAATAAAGGATTTCCAGAAACGGGAATCATTTACGCGATCAAAGACATCTAAGGTATAGTTTGTGGTACGTGCATAGGAGAATTCACGATCGCCCGATATGTCTCGACTTGTTCCACCTAAATCCTGATAAACAGCAGGGTAGTAAAGATGGATCTGATTTCCATAACGTCCCCAGGTTGCCTGATCGTCCGAAAACTGTGCCGAAAGAACAACCTCAGAGACTTTTTCATTGGCACTATTCGCCTTTTGATAATCCCATAATTTTACATAGTCATCAACCAGGGGATGTGCCGCCACGACTTCCGTTCCGTATTTGATAACCGCATCCAAATCTTCTGCGATATATTTTGAATTCCAGGAAGCATATAACTCACTCGCGCGAGTCAATCTAGCCTTCGCAACATAATGTGCTGCGGCAGATTTGGTCACCCGTCCAAACTCTGTGGCCGAAGCGGGCAGCAAAGCATAAGCCTGCTCCAGATCCGAAATGGCCTGCGCAAAACAAGCATCCTCTGAAGCTCTTGTGAAATAGGATTCTACTTTTGTCGTTGGGGTCAATTTCAAGGGTACACCACCAAACTGTACAATCAGTTGCAGGTAAAAATATCCGCGCATAAAGTACCCCTCGCCTAAGCGTGTATTATAGTTGGCGTTGGATTTATCGTAATACAGCGGTACATTCTGAATCAGCGTATTAGCCGATTCAATACCGCTATACATATTGTCAAACACCGGCTGAATATTTGCTCCTCCATAGGTTGATTCAGCTGGGTTAAGATCCATACTATAACTATTGAAGCTCGGAGAGGGGTTATTTGCATCCGTAAACTCGTCAACACCTAAATTAAACAGAGCCATGCCCCAGGTATAATTATATTTAAATTTCAGCTTCGAGTAAACTCCTGTCGCCAGATCATCCAACCCTGCCTGTGTTTTAAAATAGTCAGTCGTCGGTGTGGTGATCTGCTCTTCTTTTAAAAAATCTTTACTACAAGCATTTAATCCCAGCAATCCCGCTGATCCAAGCATTAAAGCAATTAATATTTTATAATTTTTCATGAGAATCTTTTTTAATCTTTTTACGGTCTAAAACCCAATGTTTACACCAATTACTGCACCTCGTGTTGTTATTGCTGAGCCAGCTTGTGTCGTGTTATTATTATAACTTGCTAAATCCGGATCCAAGAAATCCACTTTTGAATACAACATTGCCGGGTTCATAATTTGTGCATAGATTTTAAAGTTACTTACCCCCAGCTTCGCTAATTTTGTTTTCGGAAAATTATAGCCCAAACTTACATTCCGCAACTTAATAAATGAGCCATCACGGTAATTCATGGAAGAACTCCACGGATCTGCCGCCTCTCCATTTGATCCTGGTTGGTAATATTCTGCATCTTCATGAACCCCAGGAATAAAATAATCCAATTTACGCATCATAAAACGACCGCCTAAGGTCTCCGCACCAGCATTAATCATTTGCCCCCAACGGGAGAAAATAAAGAAAGATAAATCAAAGTTTTTATAGGTGAATGTATTCATAATACCTGCTGACCATTTCGGACGATAAGAACCTAATATCTGTGAATCATAGTTTCTGTCCACTTTTCCATCAGGCACACCATCCGGACCACTAATATCTTTTACACGAATTTGTCCAGGATTAGCACCATATTTTTTAGCTTCTTCTGCTTCGGAAGTCTTCCAAATACCATCGTAAACTAGATCGTAAGGAACAGAAATTTCCTGACCTACAAACCATTTGTTGCTGATATCACTCGTACGACCGTTTTGCAATTGGATAATTTTACTCCTGTCTTTGGACCAAGTTAAAGTTGTATTCCACTGGAAATTATCCTGTTTGATATTGACAGTATTCAATTGTAAATCAATCCCCCAGCCACCGGTTTTCCCAATATTTGCCCAAGTATTTGGAAATCCTGTTACAGGGTTTAATCCCATCAACATAATTAAATCATTGGTTCGTGTCTTATAGAGATCCAGCGCTCCATTAACGCGGTTATTGAAAAAGCCATAATCTATTCCCATATTATATTGCGTCGTACGTTCCCAACCCAACTCAGGGTTTGCCATGGATTGGGGAGACGCTGCAGAAGGGTCTGATGCAATATAGCCTGGCGTTGAATTCGTTGCACTCCAATTGTAAAAGTTCTGTGTTAATAAGCCTTTAGTTCGATAAGGAGATATTGCCTCGTTTCCTACGATACCAAATCCCATGCGTAATTTTAAAGTATTGATGTAAGATGAATTTTTCATAAAATCCTCTTGATCAATACGCCAAGAAGCAGCTACAGAGGGGAATGAACTCCATTGATGCCCTGGAGCCAATACCGACGATCCATCCCATCGCACAAAAGCAGTTAACATATAACGGTCCTTGTAGCTATAGTTTGCACGAGCCATATAGGATTCCATTTGTCGTTCTGATAAGCCTGTCCCGTAGCTACCGATAAAACCTCCGGAACTAATATTATACCATAGTTCATTTGCACTATACACATCGGTCGCACGCATATCGCTTGTTTCGACATTTTTTTTCGATGAACTCTGTAATAAGGTAATCCCCAAGTGATGATCTGTGCCGAAGTCGCGATCGTAGTAGATCAAATGATCCAAGGTCCAAGCAAGATTTCGAGTTGTCGAAAACCTTACTGCGTTATTTCCGTCACCATTAATTCCTTCAGCCGCATTGGCCAAGCCCGCACGATAATATCTAAACTCCGGCCCAAATTGCACACGATATTTTAAACCTTTTAATGGCTCATAAATCTGTCCAAAATCCAATTGGCTAAAGAAACTACCATTCGCACCAAAAGTCTGCCGTTGATTGGTATTGTATTCCAATTCATTAATTGGATTAATGATATTGATATCACCTGCCGCAGGGTTTCTCAGGTAGTTTCCATTCTCGTCATAGGGTACTGTCCAGGGCAACATTCCTCGTAAAGCGTTGTAGTAATCACCCGCTCCAGTGACCGATTTAGAAAAGTTATAGCCATAATCTTGATCGGAGAAAAATACATTTAGTGAAGCACCCATAGTAAACCACTTCGTCGGAGTCGCTTCAAAACTTACTTTCGAGGTATAGCGATTAAATTTTTGCCCTGGCTGTGTGGCATCTTGCTTTAAATAGCCAAATGAACCATAACCTTTTGAATTCTCGCCACCACCAGAGACGCTTAAGGTATGTTCAGTAGATAAGGCATTTTTACGGCCAGCATCAGCCCAATCGTAATTACCTACTAAGCTTGGATCCCAAACCGTATTATTATTGGTCCAACCTTTCGCGATATTTGCCCAGGAGGCTGCTACAGAGCCCCACTTTGAAAAGTCACTTGTATAACTAGGTGTTGTTGTTCCAAATTTCGCCAAGCGCGCATAATCCAACCATTGTGCAGCATCCATGTATTCTGTGACATCATACATCTTCTCGAATGTCGCTGTACCTGCATAATTTAATTGTAAACGACCTTTTTTGCCTTGCTTAGTCGTCACCAAAACCACACCATTGGCACCACGCGAACCATACACAGCCGTTGCGGAAGCATCTTTTAGAACATCGATGGTTTCTATGTCGCTCGGATTGATATTGTCAATTCCGCCGGCCTGCAATACCATCCCATCAACGACATATAAAGGGTCTTGATCGGCGTTTAACGACCTTACACCCCTGATTTTTATGCTACCAGTTGTTCCCGGCCGTTGATTTGATGTAATATCAACCCCTGCAACCTTACCTTGCATGGCCTGCAATGCATCTTTTACGGGCATTGCCTTAAGTTCTTTTTCGCCCACACTCGCTATCGAACCCGTCACATCTTTCTTTTTCATCGTGCCGTAACCAACCACCACGACTTCGTCCATGACATCGATCTTCTGTACCAGAACTATATTGAAGTTGTTTTGGCTACCAGCAGGAATTTCCTGGGGTTCAAAACCAAGACTTCTGAAGGTCAAAACATCCGAGGGCAATGCACTGATGGCAAATGAACCGTCGACATTGGTCTTTGCCGTCATGGCTTTACCTTTTAACTGTACAGTCACACCTTGAATAGGTGAACCTTTTTCATCTTTTACCTTTCCAGTCCGAGCGGTTTGAGCAAATAAATTTAATGTACACAGCATTGCCGTAAACAGCAAAAAAATGTACTTCTTTACATGATGATCAAACCTAATTGTTAAATAGTTTATCATTAAAGTATTATTTAGGTATTATTTTCTTTTCTCCCTTATTGATCTTCGACCGTAAAAATCGATTTTCATTACAACGAGATAATAAAAAAGTTGTATGATTTTTTATTGCTTAATAGGCATTACTGACTTAAAAATATATTCAGGGTTCCTCTCAGGCTTATAATGTTGGTTAAAAATAAAAGTATGAGTTGTAATAACCATCCTGTTCAATCCTGTCATTGAAGGAAGCTTCCAAAGAAAACGGGGCTGCCCAAGAAGTTTAGATAGCCCCGTTTACATGCGATTCAATGCTCACCTCTACGCAGCAGCATTTTACCGCTACACTCCTGAAAGAATTTGAACCTATTTTTACAAAAAAAACCTACCCGTTCAGAACGGGTAGGTTAGGTTGAGTTTGATTATAAAAATTATTAATAGCCTGGATTCTGTGTATATAAGCCCGGACTATTGTCTAGTTCGGATTGTGGCACTGGATAGAGCACATAATTGACTTGAAAATCTGACATCTGCTTTGCGACATCCCCTTTCGTGATCCAAGCCTTCATGACAGATTCCACATTACCGCTGCGGATAAGATCAAACCAACGCAGCCCTTCACCAACAAATTCCCGTCTCCTTTCGTCCATCAGCTGCGATTTAGTGACATTGGTCAGCTCAGCTGTCAATCCAGCGCGCTTTCGGATTTGATTGACTACCGCATCTACATCCGTTTGAATAGCCCCAGGGGCGCCATTCAATATACACTCCGCCTTTAGCAACAGCAAATCACTATAGCGAAATACAATATAATTAATCGGCCAATCCATTCGATTTGCAGGCACTTTAGTAACATCCACAAATTTCTTAATAAAAGATCTTGTTTCAGCAACATTGCCATAGGTATATCCTTGCTGAATACTGAATGTTCTCCGACTATCGCTTGCATCATACGATTGAAGCAAGTCATCCGATACTGGCCTAATTGTGAGGCCTCCTTGCGTGGCCAGACCGAGTGAATTGAACCAATTGTCAGGCACAAGTACCCAAGGAAATGTAGCCCCAACAACGGGATTAGCACCGCTAGAATATTCAATATTAAAAACCACTTCCTTGTTGCGCTCATTACCATAATCAAAAATGCTATTATAGCTGGTCAGCAAACTAAATTCATTGCTATTGATTACCTCGTTGAACTGCTCCACGGCTTTCGCCCATTCATTGCTGTTTAAACCGGCACCTTCAATACCCAAAGTGGGCCCTGACCGCGTCATGTAAACCAATCCCAGCAACATTTTTGCAGCATATTTATTGACACGACCTTTATCAACAGCCGCATAGGCGCTGGGGGCTGGAAGGGCATTAATAGCCTTATTTAAATCTTCAATAATTAAGGCATATAGCTCCTCCACGTTGCTCCGCCCAATATTCTTAGCTTGACTGGCAGAGACCACCTTGTCAATCAGCGGTACTTTCCCGAAGTATCGAATCAAATCAAAATAAAAAAATGCACGCATAAATCGAGCTTCGCCTTCCATTCTATTACGAAGATTCACATCCGAGATGGCTGTAGCTCCATTCGCCTCAAGTTGTTCTAAATAATTGTTTACACGAAAGATACCGTTAAAATTTGTTTGCCAAGCTTCTATTACATAGGGGTTACTGGCAATTGTTTTATGAAAACTATTGATCCCTTCCCAATCTCGTACCCCACCATCAGAAACGGCGTACAAATTGTCAGATCGTGTCTCCGAAAGATTCATTAAGCGGTCTGGATATCCTCGTGTACTATTATATATAGCATTCAATCCTTGAACAAAATCATTCGTAGTCTTAAAGTACGTATCTGATGTTGCGTTCGAAATGGGCTGCTGGTCCAGATCCATTTTGCAAGATCCCAATAGACCCGCTATCAACAAAAATATACTCAATTTTTTCATTGTTTTAGAAATTTACGTTTAAACCAAATGTTACTGTTTTTGGAATTGCCAGGCCACCATAATCACCCGCTTCGGGATAATCAGCGCTTCCGCTTAGATTTGTATTTGAAGATTCGGGATTTACACCGCCGTCATATTTGTCCTTTCCCCAAAAATTTTCCAATGTCACGAATAAACGGACTAAACTAAGTTTGGACTGACTTCCCAATTTCAGGTCTTTTATATTATAACCAAGAGTGACATTGCGTAGGCGCCAATAATCCGAGGAATACAGCCAATCTGTATTTTTAATCCGCCCAAACGTTGAATAAGCTTTTCCAACACGGCCTTCTCCAGGCTCCTCTTCTGAACGCCATCTATCCCGATAAAAACCAAGTGCATTGTCCGACGATCCTTGGCCCGTACGTCCCAATGCCCTTCCTAATAAGGAATAGATATGACCTCCATTCTGGCCTTGGAACATAAAACTCAGGTCAAAATTTTTATATTTAAAGTTGTTGGTTATCCCCCACACATAGCTAGGGTTTGGATGCCCCACAATCATACGGTCATTCGCATCAATCACACCATCTCCGTTGGCATCCACATACCTTGGATCACCTGCCTTTTGGCTACCATACAATGCCGCCCCAGCATCAATATCCGCCTGACTTAATATTCCATCTTGTTTCACGACATAAATACTATACATTGGCTCACCAATCCGCAAAAGGCTATGTTGGATATCAAACGAAGATGGAATTAAAATTTCTTTTTGCTCCCCATCAAGTTTTGTTACCTTATTGGAATTATGACTGATGTTAAAAGAGGTAGACCACGAAAAATCCGATTTTCTGATTTGATGGGAGGTGATCTCAAAATCCCAGCCTTTACTTTTCACCTCACCAGCATTATCCAAATAGGAAGAAAAACCGGTCGCCAGCATGGAAGGGACATTTAATAATAAATCACTGCTTTTGCGTGTATACCAGTCAAATGAACCGGTGATGCGTGAGCCTAAGAGACCAAAATCCAATCCAATATCATAAGTCCGGGATTTTTCCCATTTTAGGTCCGGATTAATAATATTGCTTGGCGCCTGCCCGGATGCCGAAAGACCATTTAACGAATAATTATAAAATCCCAATAAAGCAATACTGCTGTAATCACCTATATTGTTATTCCCAGATTCACCATAACTTCCGCGTAATTTCAGCTCATTTATAAAGGCCATTGGTTTCATAAAATTCTCCTCTGAAAGACGCCAGCCCATGGATAACGATGGGAACCAACCCCATTTGGTATTGGATCCAAAACGCGATGAGCCGTCCCGTCGAATACTTCCAGACAGTAAATACTTACCATCATAGGCATATTGGACACGCCCAAAATAAGAGAGCAAGACACTTTGTGTTGCACCTGTTGAAGCCACTGTAGCAACTGCGCCGTTCAACGTTGTTATAGAACTATTGGTATACCCCCCCTGCGAGGTGATGGAAGAAGTTTCAAGTTTATCAAAATTATAAGCTTGTCCCAACAGCGCAGTAACATCATGCTTGTCAATATTGAGGTGATAATTTAAGGTGTTTTCGTTCACAAAGGTCTGTTTTCGGTAAACACTATTGGATCCGTAGGTCGCTTGATTCGGATTATTGGTTCGGTTAGCCAAAGTTCCTCCAACTGTGTAAGGCTGAAATCTATTGCTCCGGCTATCGGTTTGATCCAAATTGACCGTAGTCTTAAAATTGAAGTTATCAAGAATATTGTATTGTCCATAAACTGTTCCCAGTAAACGTGAAATTTTGTTTTCCCCGATATAATAATTCAATTTAGCAATGGGATCATTTGTTGAAGTGCTCCAAGGATATTTTTCATTGTCAAAAACGTTTACTGTTCCTGCAGGATGATCCTGAACCGGTGACATCGAATAAATCTGATGCATGATATTATCCTTTCCTTCCACCCCGGGGTCATTTCCTATCGAATAAGTATGTGCTAGGTTTAAACCGAATGCGAATTTCTTATTCGGTTTCACTTCAACGTTAGCCCTGGCAGTATAGTTTTTATAATCCAATCCTTTCACAATACCCTGCTGATTGAGATAATTCCCAGAGACATAATAATTGACAAATTCTGTCGCTCCCGACGCTGCAACCTGGTAATTTTGAATCACTCCTTTTCGATACGCTTCGTCCTGCCAGTTAACGAGATAAAGTCCGGGATGTCCAGGCTCCAGCCAGCGGTCATCATACATGTAAGCTGTATTATATGTCCCGTCGGCGAGCCCCAGTATCTTCCGTCGTTCCGCATTACTTTGACTTGCCAATCTTCCTGTACCCGAGGCTTCCCATTGCGCATTGATCATCTCCACCGCTCTATCTATCCACTCCTCACCATTTAACATATCCAATTTCTTATAAGCCTCGGAAATACCAATGTATGAATTGAGACTCAGTTTGGCCTGACCGCTCTTTCCACGCTTTGTGGTGATCAGGACAACGCCATTTGCTGCCCGGGATCCGTAAATAGCAGCCGCAGATGCATCTTTTAAAACCTCTACAGATTCAATATCATTGGGGTTCATATTGTCCAAAGGATTTCCCGAGGCATAGTTTCCGGAGCCATTTTGCGAGGCCGTTGACAATGGGAAACCATCAATGACATACAAGGGCTCACTACCAGCAGTAATAGACCCCGACCCCCTGACCTGTACACTTAACCCCTTTCCGGGAACACCCGTAGATTGCTTGACGCGTACGCCAGACATCTGTCCGATCAAGGCTTGATCAACGCGAGCAATAGGCCGTTCATCGAGATTTTCAGCGTTAAATTTTGAAACGGGTGCAATAAGATTAGTCCGCTTTTGCGTTCCATAGCCAATGACAACGACTTCGTCAAGAGCTTCTTGCTTGGATATCATGTCTACCTGCAAAAAAGAGCGGTTGGATACGATTAAGGTTTTAGATAGGTATTCTATCGAAGTGAAGGTAACTTTATCCCCCGGCTTGGCCACGATACCAAATTCACCATTTTTATTCGTCGTTCCACTACCTTTGCCGTTCACACGGATAGTCACTCCGCTAATAGGCTGACTTTTATCGTCAACAACTTTTCCTTTCAGCAGTTCTTGAGCATATAATACCTGAGTCAATGCCAACTGGATCATTACCACGGTACCATATCGTAAGCTATTTTTCATGGGTTGAAGTTTAAATTGTTACTTGTGATTTATATTGGTAACAGGAAGTTATAGCATCCCTTTAAACTAACTATCCTGAACTTACAGGTTCGCAGGTATCTCCGTTTATTTTAGAAAGCAAAAAGCCCCATTTAAGGGGCTTTTTATAGTTATACAGGCCTATTAATGTAACAACTTTTTCTCTTTCCATCCGCACGAAAGCTACTGACCACTTTTTATGCTCGCAAAAAATCAATCAGATAAAGACAAGCTCGCACGAACACATCCAATCGTTTCTCATTTAATAACTCCAAATGGTCACTGGCCCAATCAGCCCACTTTCCATGGGCGCCCAGTTACTGGCATCAAAATCTTTATAATTGATATTGACGAAATTGATTTCGTGATAATTACGCCAGGTAACTTTTTTGCGGTCTAGATAGCTCATACGGTTGGCCATTAAGTTGGCGACTTCAATACGAATCTTGTTTTCGCCATTTACCAATAATGGGGTAATATCCTGTTGAAAAGGAATTGACCATAACACACCGGCGTCCTTTCCGTTAATATACACTCTGGCACTTTCCGCAACACGCCCAAGCTTGAGTAGATATGATTTTGACAAGTCTTTATGGATAGAGAATGTTTTCTCGTAGTTTGCTGTACCCGAAAAATTAACAGCATCTTTATCGCCCCATTCGGTCCACGAAGAGAGCTGATCAAGCTTTTTAGCCTTTGGTAAAACAGGTCCTCCGGCAATAAAATTCACTTTCCAGTCGCGGTCCAATTGAGCCACTTGGTGTAACTCATCCTGATAGCGGAAAGGTTCGCTGGCTTGTTGCTCCGAGGCCAAGACAATCCAGGAATAACCCGATGGAATCTGCACCCGTATCTTTCCATCAGATGATGGCAACTGATAGGTCGGCCCAGTCTGGGGATCCAATAAAGAATAATATTTCGCTTGTACATTCAGCGCGATATGGCGATCCACGGTCTGTCCGCTGTGATTGACTAAATAATAATAGGTATCCTTACCGGCAACTCTTCTTGAAAACTTTAGCCCGGTTTGATTAATCCGTTCAGGTAATATCTGTTCGGTTTCCAGGGCTGAATTAATATCTGTAGTCAAATAGATTTTTCCTTTTCCAAATGCTGTATACTGATTAGCCTTATGTTTATCGAACCCTAGTGATGCAATTAATTTATTGAACAGCGTGCGGCGTTGTTCTAATTGGCCGTAGCCAGGCACGGTCAGTGGTAATTTTTGGAAAATAATAGTTGCTCCCTGGTTGGCCATTTCCAGAATTTTCTGCAGGGTCACTTCTGAAAAATAATGACAGGCAGGTATATAAATTGCTCGATACGGGATCGCATCCTTTGATGTTTGTAATTTTCCGTCGTTTACTGTAGTTCCCGCCAAAATTTTATCAGTTGCAAAATCAAAGCTATACCCCCGTTTCTGCAGCTGAACACTTTGTTTATAAAATTGCGTTGGATGTAACCATTCGTCAACATCATGAACCTTTAGTGCCTTATCCATTCCTTTGGCATTATTCCAAATATCATAAATGGGCCAATATACCAGCAGTTCATTGTCGGCCCGGCTGGATTGAAGGATGGATTGCACACGCGTAATATATTGATTCAAACCAGTAAGGTGATCCCAGAACGAGTTTTGCGGAACAAAATTAACGGAAGCATAGAACAACCATCCCGGAAAAGGTACATTTTTCGGCGAATAGGTTGTCCCGTGATAGAATACATGATTCACCCCAGCGAGGAATAGTTGTTCGACTTCAGGTTTCGTTTGTGACAAGGAGGTTTTAAAATGTTCCGTAAGCCATGTGAATGTTTCCGAAGAAGTATATTTTTTACCGTATACATTTGTCGCCGATGTCGCAAATTTTGCCATCATGGGATCCGGGTCCACATTACGGATATCAGCAGTATCCCGTCTTAATCCGGGAATATCGAAACTGCTGGATCCAAAGGTTTCACACTCCGCAATATCGGTATCCGCATACAAGTCAATCAGATTTCCTGGAGATCCATGGGCTTGATTTTTTGAAATCGCACGATAGCGATGGGCAAAATCCGTAAATGGGATCAAGAAATTCTGGGCAAGTAGTGCATTCACAACTTCACGATAATCCGATTTAAGGCCTGCTGTTTTAGCTTCATCCTTACCTTTACCCGCAAAATCTAGCAGGTTATCTTGAAGTTTGTATCCTTTTATCCGTTCGAATGATTGCAAAAACTCATCCGTCCAATTTGCCCCATATACTTCGTAGCTATCGTTAAAAAAAGCACGCACATGCAATGGTTTATCCTGAAAAGCTTCGGTAAATCTATTGAAATAAGATAGGACAGATTGCTGTCCAAGGTGATCGAGCGTATACCCCGCTCCCCCCGGTGCGGCACGTTTGACTTTCTGCCCCGTTCTACCAGAAAATACCGCTAATAGACGAATATCGGCAGGCGCTTCCCATGTTCCAGTGGTCTTTGAAATATAATCATCCAGTTTAATCTCACTATTGTCGGCTCTAAATGCCCGTAAAGCCTGCAGAAAGAAATAATGCTGTTTAGGATCCTTAGGTTTTAGGGGAAACGTGATCCTTTCACCTTTTTTCAGTTCAAATTCATCCAGGATTAATTTGGCAGCGGCATCCTTTTCTTTGATTTGAGGTCCCCCGAATGGCCACCCCGTACCCAAATTAATGTCTACCCCCATTCCCAAGGCATTGGCCTTATCCGTTGTTACACCTAACATATTCATCCATTGTGGTGAAAGAAAGTTCAGGTAGTTGGATTCAAATCCTTTAGCACCATAAATCGGTGTTACCTCGACGCCACCAAATCCGCTTTTGTTAAATAAGGTTAATTCACGTTCGAGATTAGGCCGGTCCACAGCTGAACCCAGCCACCACCAACGTGTCCAAGGTCTCATTTCTTTGGTAACTGCTGGCCATAGATCCTGCGCTATCGTTCGACCGACAGCCAAAAGATTACAGGCAAGCACTAATGATATATAGATTTTCTTCATGTTAAAATTAACCTAATCCATGTGAAACACCTTTTTCAAATTTATCGACACTGGGGAGTGGTCGGGATTTACGTCCATGATATCATGCATATAATCCCACCATTGCTGAACAATAACTTCCTTACCCAGCTCTTGTGACGAATGTCCTGCTAAATACTGAACCGCAAATAAAGTATCCGTCTCCTCATCCAAAAAAATACTATAATCAGACACCCCGTTTTCGCGCAATAAGGTTATTAATTCTGGCCAGATCGCATCATGTCTCCGCTTGTATTCCGCAGACATGCCCGGTTTCAATTTCATTTTAAATGCTATTTTCTCCATTTCGTTTATGTACTGAACTATTTTGTATGATCGCCAAATATTCTTAATTAGCCAATACCTGATGTATGCGGGTACTTATCTTGCCAACATTTTATAGACTTCTGTTCCACCTAATAAGAAACAACCCAAACCGTAATCTTCAAAATCCGGCTGACTTGAAAAACTGACCGGCTGACCATCCTTAGGTTCCTTTCCCGTTCCTTGTAAATAGCCCAAAAAACCAGAAGGGTGTACCGCTTCTGCTGTCATTGCTTTCCACGCCTTTTCTACAACAGGTCGATATATTTTAGCATCTAGGAAACCATTATTGATGCCCCAGGCCATACCATAGACAAACAGTGCAGTGCCTGAAGTTTCACGCCCACCAAAATTAGTCGGATCGTGTAGACTGACATTCCAGAATCCATCCGGTCTTTGAATAGGAACAAGTGCTTCCATCATAGCTTTATAATCCGACATGTACTCGGCACGATGTGCTTCGTTCTCCGGAATCAAAGAGAGTACCCTAACCAAAGCTGCCACAACCCATCCATTGCCGCGTGACCAATAACAATCCTCACCATTCGGCTCCTTGTAAGGAGGAACAAAATCCTTATCGCGCCACCAAAGTTTATCCGCCTTATTATACAGGCCTCCACCTTCTTGCGTTTTTGAATGATGATACATTTTATACATGTAATCAAAGTAAGTTTGATCCTTCGTCATTACCCCCAGTTTAGCATAAATTGGCATGGCCATTTGTATGGCATCAATCCAGGTCCAATCGTCTACTTTTCCAGATTTGATAATGTAATCTATATTAGCTTTAATCTTTTGGATACGCTCAGGCTTAGCTTCAATTTCATAGAGATCCAGGTAGGTCTGCCCACAAGCTTGGTCATCGGCATTTCGAGTTTCCAAACCGTTGCGCATACCCCAGTCATGTTTATTTCCCCAATCCACAGCATAATTGTAGTATTCGTTATTTTTATCAATCTGATAAAGTGCCATGAGCCCTTCGTAATAAACGGCTCGGGTCCAGATATTGCTCGGCCGCCAACGGTTGGTATAGATCGGTTTACCGGTGTCTGTCCATTTGTTCATGAAATAACGATTGGTCAGCTGCAACGACTGAAGTACATCTACAGCGGTTAATTCCTGCTTCTGTTCGACAACTTTCTTCGTCGATGAACATGCTGAAAGGAAAAACGCAATCATCAAAGTGGCCGTATAAATATTAAATAGTTTCATGCTTTGTTTGCTTTATAATTTATTTATCAGGAGAATTTCCCTTTTTTTGTACAAGTTGTTCGTATGGTATCACTCCGACTCTTTTCGCCCAATTTTCATAGACCTGAATCATTTCATGATATATTTTCGGAAAAGTGGTGGACAAGTCTACCGTTTCGCTCCGATCGTTTTCTAAATCATACAGATACCAGCTGTGTTCAGGATAGGAAGACACAAGTTTCCATTTTCCTTTGCGCACAGCTTTGTTGCCCTCATGCTCAAAACAAATTTCCCTATTAACATCCCCATTTTGTGCTGTCCATAGTGGAAGCAAGGACAATCCTTCCATCGGTTGAATCGTATTACCTGCATAGGTTTTAGGATAGCTTGCTCCTGACCATTGTGCTAAGGTTGGCATGATATCGATCAAATGAGCTGGCCTATCAAACTGTTTCCCTCTTGGTAGGAATTTCGGTCCATAAGCGATAAATCCGGTGGCATTCCCACCCTCAAACTCCCAATGCTTGAACTTTTTGAAAGGCGTATTGCTCACTGCAGCACCTTCAACTCCATAAGCTGTAAAAGAGCGTGGGTGACTGGCAGGAAATTCGTTAGCCGCTCTAATTTCTGCCGTAAATCCAGCATTGCTTATCGTTTCATTACTCGCGCCGTTATCAGAGAGAAAGATAAAAACAGTGTTGTCCAATTGCCCCTTCGATCGGAGGAAATCAACCAGTCTGCCAACATTCTGATCCAATTCGTCTACCATCGCCGCGTAGACAGCCATCTTTTCGTCCCATTTGACTTTTTCTTCCCAACTGCAATCATTCCAATTTCGCAATGTTGTATCAATTGGTGACAATTTGGTCGTAGGCGGCAATATCCCTAACTGCTGCTGTTTTTGAAAACGCTTTTCACGAATAGCCTCCCATCCTTCCATATATTTACCCCGATACTTTGCAATATCCTGAGGTTTGGCATGTATAGGCCAGTGGGGAGCCTGAAAAGCGAGGTATAGAAAAAAAGGATTCTCTTTTTTAGTTTCTAAATGCTCACCAATGAAAGTCATTGCATAATCTGTATAGGCATCCGAGCTATAGTAATCTTTTGGCGGAACGATCGCCTCATTGTCCAAGGCTATCGTTAATGTTTGATTGGGGCGATAAGGCCGGTTTTCAAAGTAGCTGTTTGCTCCATCAATTAGCCCATAGTAGCGCTGAAATCCACGCTGCCGGGGCCAATTTTCCTTTTCCTGTCCAACATGCCACTTCCCAGCCATATAGGTTCCATAACCTGCGCTTTTCAATAGTTCGGCCAATGTGACCGAATTTCTGTTCAAATAACCCTGATAGGCTGGAAAAGGACGCTTGTTCATCATATCGCCGACTCCCGCCTGATGCGGATATAATCCGGTCAATAGGGAAGCACGCGATGGACAACAACGCGAAGCATTATAAAAATTAGTCATCTTAATCCCTTCCTTTGCCATTTTATCCAGATTTGGAGTCTGAATTTCAGAACCAAAGCAACCCAAATCGGAATAGCCCATATCATCGGCCAGAATCAACACAATATTGGGCCGTTGCTGTGCATGCACTTTAAGTAGTGTCAACAGAAAAAAGATCGCCACAGGAAAGGTAGATTTCTTCATACTACATAAATTTCTTTAATCCGATTTTGGTTTGTTTTTTCAATTGCTCAGCAACGAGTTTAGCATTCAGCAAAGCACCGGCTTTTATTGTATGGGTCGCATCTTTAGGATCAAAAAATTCCGTTTCTACTTTCTTTTTTCCCAATGTTTCATACTGGGCAATCACGAGATCCTGCAATGGTATAAAGAAAGCACCACTCTGCTGGGCAGCTTCCTCAGCCCATATTGCATAATCCGATTTACGAACCTGATTTCCATCCCAAGCATTGCGTGGAATGGGTGAACAGATAATTGCTATCGCTCCCTTATCCTGAATATTCTTTACAAACCTACGCAAGTAAAAACCATAGCTATAGACTACTTCATGCTGTTTCAGCAATGGATTATACACTTCTTGGTAATCATCACCATTTCCCTTTATCGTTCCTCGAGCGCGTAACGTGTCCACAATGGGACTTGAATCATTATGCCCAAACTGTATAAGTACAAAGTCACCAGGCTGAATGCTATCCAGTACTTTTTGCCAGAGTTTTGGATTATTATAAAATGTTCTTGTGCTTGTTCCCCCGAGTGCACGATTCTTGACATTAATTTTATCGGATTTAAAATACTCCCCTATAAAACTTCCCCAGCCCCACTGTCCGTTCGAGCCATTTCCCTGTCCGTTTTTTACTGTAGAGTCACCAATAATAAACAAGTTCAGTTTGTGCTGCTTTTCCAAAAAAGACATGCTAATTACAGCGAAAAGGACCGCAGCCCAAGGCAGCAATTTCAATTTCATCTTCGTTACTATTTAATATATTGTACTAACTGACTTTTAATCCTACGGAATCCTTCGATAACAGACCATGCATTTTCTCGCGCTCCGTCTTTATTCGTATGTGTATGGTCACCGGGAAAAAAACTGGTTTTTACCAGTTCTGGTCCAAGGCGATCATATTTATCTGCGGTAATACTATTCAGATCCAGAAAAGGAACGCCTTGTTCTTCGGCAATCTGCTTACCCCACAAGCCAAAGTCTTTGTCGGCCCGCTTCACTTTACCTTGATCATCCCATTGGTTGCGCGGAATCATGGATAACAAAATCGGTGTTACCCCCTTTTTCTTTGCTCCAATTACAAAGAGACGCAGGTTTTCACCATAAGTGTGCACGGTTTCCCTCTTCCCATTTCCCCAATCTAAAACAACAGAATCTTTACCGATACCCCTTAGCACACCTCGATAGCCTTGTTTGCTGGTATCAGGTTTACTTCCCTCGTTATGACCAAACTGAATCAATAAAAAATCTCCAGGCTTGAACAAAGAATCAACTTTTCTCCATCTTCCCTCTTTAACAAATGTACGTGTACTCCGACCCGCCATCGCATGATTGTCCACACGGACTCGTGTCGTATCCAGTAATTCAGGAAGCAAGGTACCCCAGCCCCAATATTCCTTATTGCTGTTCTTAACTGTCGAATCACCGATAAGATAAATCGTGGGTCTATTTTGCTGCTTTGCAAAGGATATTAAAACAACCGCTACCAATGCCATCCCTATCCATTTTATTGTATGCTTCATTTGCTAACTTATCTATTTTTTTTAATCAAACAATTCCAATCGTACGCGTCTAAATTTCTATTTTGTGCGGGCAGGCTTCACCAACTGAATATTCGGTTTGACCGGACGATCCATACTTACACCAAGGTAATACCCCGTATGTGGCGGTTGATTATAGGCTACATTCTGCCATGCTATACTCAAGCGATATTGTGGATCATGCATGAGTGTATAAACACGCTTTTCCGTCGGGATCGTTGTTGTATAGATACGCAGATATTGATTATCATCTGAACGTAGGATCAATTCTTCCCGCCAATCACCGAAGATATCCGCGCTCAGGTTGGGCGTACTTTTAGTTCCATTAATCGATGATGCTCCCACCGCCGTAAAGATTCGTTCTGTTTTTCCATTTTTATATTTTTCAATATAGTTGCTGTTTAAAAGTTCACGGCTCAAATCAGCATCCCACCAAATCAGAAAATTGGTCGATCTCGGAGCCGGTCCTACACGATTACCTTTGGTATCGTACATATCTCTAGATCCCAGCCACCACAGATACGCCCCTTTATGATCGGGATCTATATTTGCAGCAACACCGCGAGGAATATCTTGGTCTATTGCACTTTTAAACAAAATTGCCCCGGTTTTGGCATCCAATAAAGCCACACCAGTCCCTTTCCGCCCACCTTTCAGTTCATGGATTCCAAAAATCTCTAGGCCGGGTCTATCCGGATCCAAATCACTGACATGCAAAGCATCACCATGCCCAAGCCCTGTACTATATAGACCTTTTCCATGATCATCAATAACCATCGAACCAAAGACAATTTCATCTTTGCCATCTTGGTCTACATCCGCAACCGTGAGATTGTGATATCCCTGACCAGAATAAGGATCTTTACGAACTTTGCTGTCGAATACCCAACGGCTTATCAGTTTTTTATCTTTAAAATCCCATGCTGCCAAGGCCGTACGTTCGTAATATCCTCTTGTCATGACAACACTCGGGTTTACGCCATCCAAATAGGCTACACAAGCTAAAAATCGATCACTGCGATTGGCATTGGTATCCCCCCATGAACTTAGCTCTCCACGTTGTGGCAGATAATCAACCGTACTCAGGGCTTTTCCCGTCAATCCATCAAATACCGTTAAGTATTCAGGACCTTTCAATATACGACCAACTGTCTGCGAATTTAATACGGTATCACGCCAATCGGCCTGTGCATCACCAATAACATTTCCCAGTCCATCTTTAGTACCGTCGGCCGTTTTACAGACTAACTCCGCACGGCCATCACTATCGAGGTCATAAACCATAAATTGGGTGTAATGTGCCCCTTCACGGATATTTTTACCTAAATTAATTTCCCATAAAAAAGTACCGTCCAGTTTGTATGCTTGCAATATAGGTTCGGAAGTTATGCCATTGTGCGCATTGTCGTGTCCAACACCAGTCTGATGAACAATAAGTTCATACGTCCCATCACCATCCAAATCGCCGACGGAAACATCCCCAGGCATATAGCCTTTAGGAGTGCGTAAAGGAATATCCAAGTATTGCTGTACTTTTTGATCTTTTGGTAAGGTCAGTTTAGCCACTTCTTTCTCTTTTCCTCCAGCGACTATATTGAGAATATACGTTACATCTTGATTCAAATCGATATGATCGTCCACGAAGTTAGTTCCCTTCACTAAAGGTGAAGGGTTCAGTTTTTTCAGCTGACCATTCCTTTCCTTTCTATAAATTGCGAAGGCTGTATCAAAATCGTCAGTACCAAGCAAACGCCAGCTTAAGAAAACAGAATTATCGGTCGTTTTTAGGCCGATCATTCCTCGATCCAAAAACTCCATTTTGCGTTGACCTGAAACAGCAAGAGAACCGATCAGCGCTACTATTAAAAGAATAAGTTTTGTCTTCATCATCGTAGGCCTAATTCACAAAAACATGCTGGTAAAGCATATTATTGCTTTTTATTGTTAACAGTCACCTGATTCAGGACAAAGTTTTTAACATATTCCTTATGAATCACGGGATCTTTGGCGGCGCGGACATGCAGATTTTGAAATGTAAAATCCGACAGTACATATTGCTCCGAGTTGAGTACATCAAATACGATGTCGCAATCTAGGTCAATATTGCGCAAAACAATATTTCTTGCATACGACATTTTAATATCTTTCTCGCCCTTCAAATCAAAAAATTGGGTCCAAGGTTTAATAAACAACATGCTATTGACATTTCCCTTGATGTTTTCGATCAGAATGTTTTCATATTCCTGGGGTGTATCGGGACGCATTTTTAATTGCAGTAGCTTACGTGCTTTATCTAAGGTATTGTTCCTAAAAATCACATTGTAGCTATGAATAGATTCACTGCCGCAAGTGAGTGCGCTATGACAAAATCCAAAAAAACAATTTTCAATAATAATATTTGAATTGGGGCCGTTGTTAGGATCTTTGTCGGACTTAGGCCCTTTACCGCCTTTTAGTGCAATGGCATCATCGTTAACGGATAAGTAACAATCTTTAATCAATACATTACGGCAGACATCCAAATCGATCGCATCGGAACTAGGTGCTTTCACAGGTTCCTTTGGTGCTGAAATATGTAAACCGATCAATTTGAGATTTTCACATTTATAATAATGCGAGGTCCAAAAAGGTGAATTGATCAAGCGAATGCCTGAAACCTGTACATCCTTGCTGTTGGACACATAAAGTAAACGTGGACGCATCTCGTCCATATTTGTGCATTGTGGATTAAATTGTCTCCTAAGCCAGAAGGATCGCCAGTAGCGTAACCCGTTTCCATCGAGTGTACCTTTACCCGAAATTGTAAATCCATCCACCTGGTCTGCATTGACAAGCGCCAAAAAATACTTCACTGTTTGCCCTTCCATCCGAGTTTCCGCTAGCACAAAATCCGCAATATCATCACTTCCTTTCAGTACAGCGCCTTCTTCGAGGTGTAAATGTGTATTCGGTTTAAAAAATAAGGATCCACTCAGGTAGACACCTTTAGGCACTATGACTACACCTCCACCGCTGGTATAGGCCTTATCAATAGCCTGTTGAATTTTGGCCGTTTGCACGATGGTGCTATCTGACGCAACACCAAAATCTGTGATGAGAAATTTCTTTCCGAGCGTTTCGATCTCAGTCGATTTTACAGTCTCGAACCATGTTGAAATTACCGTTCCGTCCGGAAACTTTCCTTGCGCATGTACATTGGACAAAATCGCAATTGATGTAAGCAGATGTAAAAATCGAAAGAATTTTTTCATAATATTAAGTTTTATTAAGTCTTCTTTTCCCGCTTGTCTACAGCTTAATTAAAACGTGCAGACAATACCGTCAAATTGATCAGCGTATTTAAGGATGCCTAAATAAGTAGCTAGTTTTAAAAGTATCAACATTTTTAACAAGAGCCGTCCTGTAGTATCCTGAACAAGCTCAATTACACAGTCAACACATCTTCATTTTCATTGATAATAAACCCAATAACAAGGATTCAAAGCTATTCGTAATATATTTGTTATAGAATTCCCAACACCAACTCCATACCAACTTAACACCAACTCCTAACTGTAACCACTGTGAGTCCACAGTGAGTCCACGTTGAGTCCACCTTTTATGGTGCATTCACTATGCTTTTACCTTTTTAACAATCCGCTTGCAGTTAGGAGTTGGTATGGATTTGGTCATAACTTATCCTTAAGACAGCATATCCAAAACCACCTTGCACTGTCCTGCTTGGTAAAATTAGAAGATCAATGGCAATCCCGAACTTCCAATTCAGACCGTACAATTGAAGATGTACATCTAAAAAAACAACATCAACTGCTATTCAAAATAAATACTTCAATGATTTTCCCTACACGAATAGCGATAAAAGTGAATAAAGTACAACCTTTTGGGGTTCAAGAAATCTAAATAAGCATTATTGAAAAGAATACATACTATTAGGGGTACACCATAAAAAAGGGCTTTTCTAAAAAATAGAAAAGCCCTTTTTTATGCATTATTCTTTTAATCTGTCAACACATTAACCTTAGGCATAACAAATTGTGTATTTTCTTTTTCGCCCTTCGGGGTACCAAAGTAAAAATAGAGTGTCCGATTAATCTTTTTATCCATTTGATTAAGCTCACCTGCGGGTCCATTCACCCCAGCATTTCCATTGATTCCCAACGCCAGTTTTGTTCCAATAGGAGGAATAGCATCCAAAAAGGAAATATCCCCCGTCGGCAACTGCGGATAACCTTTGGGACCGGAAATTCCGTAGAACTCGAATAATCGCACAAATAAATCTTCCTGATCTGTTGCAACCAAAAACTTCCCTTGCACTGTATTGAATTGTATCCAACTAACATCCGAGAAGTAGCCTTTAAACTCAGGAAATGTCCATGGCCCAATACCTGCTTTTCCGTCATTATACATTTTTTCCCATGTATTTAGTGTGACACCTTGCATCCTATTCTTCCATACGCGATAAGGGCCATTACCAAGCCATTTGGCCCCAATAATATAGTTTTCAGGAAAATTAAAGCTCACTCCAGCATAGGGTACTGCTTTGCCCATATGATAAGCATAATCAAGTTTTAACCACCCGTCTGGGCGCATCGTCCAACGGATAAAACTTAGGTTACCATCAAACATAAACTCAACAGCTTCATTTTTTCCGTCTTTCCAACGTTTAGCACTTTTCAGCTCCGACTGTCCATCGATAAGCACCGGACCATTATTGAAAGCCAATTTCATGCTATAATCATTGGCCAGATCAACCAATAATCCTGTTTTTTTGGAAATCATAGCTGTTATTCCGTTTGCCTTAAGCATATAATTCGCACTGTCTTCTTTCACTTCAACATCGGTAGAAGATTTCAACGGCAAAATTTCCGCAGTAAGCATTTGATTGGATTTTACACGCCAGGTCCAAGTATAAATTTCCTCCCCATGTGGATCAATCGCAGTCAATATCAGCGCATCATATTGTTTCCAGTCGCTCGGTAAATTCAATTGCAAGTTTCCCTTTTGTGTTGGAGGCAATATAGGACTGTCGACGTGTAGATGTAGTACTGAATCCACACCTGATTCATCCGCATAGGGTTGTTGATAGGTAATCAGTTTACCCTCAAATCGACAGTTTTTCAGATCAGTAAAATGATAACGATTTTCCACCGAAATCGTTCCGTTGAAGTCAACAGGTAATTTCTTCATCGTAATATGTACAGGTGCATAGATCTCCCGAATGGCATAGAAACTGCCCTCCTTTTCGCGATGTGGCCCAAGAATTCCATCAGGGGCATTTACGCGGTTGACATCAATCGCATTATTGAAATCTGTACGCACAATACCTTCATCTGCAAAATCCCAGATAAATCCGCCGGCACCTAATTTGGCATTCCAGTGCAGCTCCCATATATCCGCCAATCCTGCCGCAGCACCTCCATCATCCTGTGCGTGGAGAAATTCGGTTGGCATATAAATATTTGGTCCTTCCAGAATTTTTTTTGTCGAATAAAAATCTTCATAATGGTTACAGTCGATTCCATTGATTGCATTTCCCGGTCTATGATGTGCATGAATGACTGTTCTCGCCGAAAGATCATATTTCTTGTACTCGTCTACAAGTTCTTTATTATGTCCACCTTCATTGCCGTTGCTCCAAAGTATAATGGAAGGATGGTTAGCATCTCGAATAACCATTTCTCGCACCAACTTTTTACCCACAACGGTACTGTATGCTTTTTGCCAGCCAGCCAATTCATCCAAAACATATAAGCCCAATGAATCGCAATATGCCAAAAAAGATCTATCTGGCGGATAATGCGAACAGCGGACCGCATTCATATTCATTTCTTTGATCAATTTAACATCGTTCAGATCCAATTGCGCGTTTACCGACCGTCCGGTTTCGGGCCACCATACATGACGATTAACACCTTTCATCTTTACTTTTACACCATTGACATAAATGCCGTCTCCCTCACGAACTTCAATTGTTCTGAAACCAAAGCGATCTTGATATTGATAATCTTTATTCTTCCCGTTCCATAGGGTGTACGTGACCTGATATAGGTTTGGTGTCTCGGCGGTCCATAATAAAGGGTTTTCAACTTTCATTTCGATCAATTTCACTGAGTCTTTCGCAGTAATTGGAAACTGTTGAATCGCGATCACATTACCCTTCAGATCTTTGATCTCTACCGATAGTTTATTAGCCTTAGAGAGCCCCTCTAAGTGTACATTGCTTCGAAAAGCTCCGTCTGCCTTTGCATCGATAGCCGTCCAGCTGATGTGTTCCTTTGCTGTCGCTTCAAGGTATACGGGCCTATAAATACCGCCTAAAATCCAATAATCCGCAAGGCGCTCCGCATTGTTAACGGATTTATCGGAAGACATTTTTGACACAGTAGCCTCCAATATATTGGCCTTGCCAAAGGTGATCTTGTCGGTAACATCGTATTTAAACTGATAAAAAGCACCCTGATGGATATCTCCGGCTAGCTTCCCGTTGATCTTGACTTCAGTATCGGTCATTGAACCTTCAAAAACAAGGTTTATTTTTTTCCCTTTCCAATTCTTTGGGACAGTAAATTGATGCCGATATAGACCTTTCTCATCATGGAAGGTAAAATTCTTGCCATAAGTCACATAATCCCGTCCATAGTTGTATGCCCCGAAACCTTGTTGTTCCCAATGGCTAGGCACAGCGATCTTATCCCATTTCCCGGCTTTACGCCCCCCCGTCACCCAAAAATCCCAATTAACGGTATGAACGTTGTCAGTTCCCGAAAGATACTGTATTTCTTTCCCAATCTGCGCTGAGGCGATATGTGCCATCATAACGTATATTAAAGCAAAGAGCGTAATTCGAATTTTAAGCATCGGTCTATTCATTTGGGTTAGCAAACTCCTAAAATAAAAAATTCAGGACGCACCAGTGTCCTGAACTTACCTGAATGGTTTCAGATCTAACCCCATACTTTTGGAACAGTACAGCACAGGATGACAAGTTCATTTGGTTTACGTAAACTTGCTGTATTGAATCGGTAGCTTTTCAATTTAATTGGCCTGTACGTATGTTATGATTTAGATGAGATGGTTTAAATCAAAGGAAAGCCTATAGCAAAGCATCATATTTTTTATCATAAATTTAGGATTAATTGGTTATTTTAAAGGTTTTCATTCTCCCCGTTTGAAAACCTTTTTTATTACAATCGCTATAATTAAGATGACAACTTTTATTCTCAACTATCTTTTCAATGATAATAGATTGGATAAAACGGTTGGATTTACCGTAAAAGCTGTTCCATGACGAACGCCTTTAGGAAAGCTCACCAGATCAGAGACATCTTCCCAGTTGATACCATCTTTACTACGAACAGCACCATATTTATGATCGCGGTATTTATCGAAATATACATATATATACTCCCCTACTTGCAGCGGAGCAGGACCCTCAGCCCAATAATTGCCTGTGATCGGTTTAGAGACAGTAGTTGGGAAGCCTTTGGCTAAATTCTTTGTTGCGGTGATTCGGATGTTTTTCTCCGGCGGATTAGAGTTTTCGTTTTTCAGCACCATCATATATTCCTTATTAGCTTGTTGTATAATGGCCGCGTCGATCACACTAAATTCGGGATCAAAAAATAACTTAGTTTTTGAAAAAGTTTTAAAATCTTTCGTCGTAACGCTATACATCCGGTGGTTTAATCCTTTTTCACTAGCACTAGTCGGTACCTCTTTGTGGCGACCAGGAATTGTCGTGGCCCAAATGATATAATATTCTTTCGTCGCATTGTCGTAAAAAAGTTCGGGAGCCCATGCATTTTTTGCATCGGGTTCATCTACCATGACTGGTATTGCTTTTTGTTGGGTCCACTGCTTAAGGTCTTTGGAGGAAGAATATCCGATAATTTTGTCCCACCAACCTGTTGTCCATACCAGATGAAAGGTCCCATCGGGACCCTGACAAATACTGGGGTCGCGCATCAGTCTATCTTTTCCTACTGTTGGTGTTAAGAAGGGTTTTCCCTGATTCAATGGTTCCCATTTCAAACCATCCAAACTATAAGCTAGATGTAATCCATCAGCGCCATTATCTACAAAATACGAAAAAAGGTATACGGGAGATTGCGCCTTAACCAGGTAAGTTAAAAGAACGAATAGGGTAACTAGAAATTGTTTTTTCATTTTTGTCAAATAGAGATGAATAAAAACTAACATATACTTTTCTGCACAACTAGAGGTTTCATAGGAGTTGAATTGGACTATTTTGCACGCGATGGAATTCGAATGATGGTTAAAGAATAAGGTGGCAATTGCTGGTTTTTAAGCTTTTCCACTGGCACGCTCTTTTGTTCGGGCTTCGCTGTTGTACTCTTCAACTCTCCTGTGAGCTGCGCAACAACAGCAGGCTCAGTTTTTAGGTTGAATTTATCTAGTTCCAATTCCATGTTGACGGCAACAGGCAAAACATTGACCATTTTTATAATGATTGATTGATCTTTAGGATCCTTAACAATAGAAAATGCCACGCGCTTCTGTACCTCAACGGCAGCATTAGAATAGCTGGCTTCCACAGGAACATATTCCGTTCCATTATTACGACCGAATAATTGCTGTACATAATAGGATGGCGTTAAATTTACATCGGTATTGTTGAAATAAATAAGATCGGGGCGCCATTGGGTATAGCCATCTTTGGCTAACAGCGGTGCATAGGAAGCCATCTTAACGATATCACCATTTCTTTCCAATGCAGTGAGATATGCGGCTTCGGCTAATGCCACTTCCAAGGTACTTGCACGTCCTTCGATATGAGCGGCATATTCGCCCAAATAAACCTGCGCTTTATTCCGATCGTATTTATCGTAGAAATCTTGATTATGAATAAACCATCCGGGTGTCTGGTAATAGTGTTCGTCCATAATAGGTACGCTTAATTTATCGGCGATTTTCCAGCCCTCAACATAGTCGGTTCCCTCAAAAAATGGCCCCGCCGTTCCAATAACCTGTATATCGGGATATTTTTCACGGATAGCATTGTAAATCATCGTAAAACGCTCCTCAAAAACATTCGATATTAAATCTTCGTTACCCACGCCAATATATTTGAGATGAAATGGTTCTGGATGTCCAGCTGCTGCACGTACCTTTCCCCAGGTGCTATTTTTATCCCCATTGGCCCATTCGATCAGATTGAGCACTTCCTGGATATAGTCATCCATATCTTCCATTGGAATACCACATTGTTGTCCGCCCAATAGATGACCATGAGCGCCCGAATTTTGACAGGGTACCCCAGCCGCCACTACCGGGACAGCATAGGCACCTATATCTTCACAAAATTGAAAATACTCATAATATCCTAAACCAACAGTTTGGTGATATCCCCACATATTGCGTTGCGGCACACGGCTTTCTAAAGGTCCTACAGTATTGGACCAATGGTAGATATTTTCGATACCATCGCCATGTGCTAAACAGCCTCCCGGAAAACGAACAAAACGTGGATTCAAAGCTGCAATAGCCTCGGCTAAATCTTTACGTAATCCATTTTTACGTCCTTTGAAGGTGTTTTGAGGGAATAAGGAAATCAGGTCCAAATCCAATTGTTGTCGATCTGTAAATACAAATTCCAATACGGCATCCTTACAGGTCGCATTGGCTGTCAATACCAATTGATATTTTTTCCAGTTTTTGCTGTCAACAACAAGGGATTTTTCATCAAGGATCTTTCCATCTTGTGTACTTATCCGGATTTTTAGTTGACGCCCTTTACCCGCAGTGCCCCGTCCAAAAAATGAAAGATCATAGCGTTCGTTTTTATGCAGAGCAATCCCATCGTAGCCTATATTTCTTAGTATACCCGCGCCTTGTAACCTCGCATAATGCTTATTATTGGGATGAATGGGATTGATACTGTCGATATGAAATTGTCCCGATCCATCCATACTCCAAGCTGTTTTCTCGTTCCAATTTTTGTCATGCCCTTGTTTATCGCTCAATTTATATTCAAAATCTCTATTTTGAATCAATTCCGCATAGAGACCTCCGTCTGCTGCATAATTAATATCTTCAAAAAATACACCTACCAACATATCGCTGATGGACTTGCTTTGTCCGATCTTTGGGGTTAACTTAACATCCAAGGGTTTTAAGCCTGCAAAGCGTACATCATCGTCAACACTTCGTTCGGACCATTGCTTTTGCTTAAGCAGAGCAAGATCATAGTGTTTAATCAATTCTTTAATTATAGACCATGTAACTTTCAGCTTCGTTCCACGTAAACTTTCGCCATTAATGGAAATAATCTCACGGTCCAACAAACTGTTTTTTACAAGCGAAACCATTGATTTATCCAAATCATTTAATTCGACATAATAGTCTTGCCTGCCCCAATTAAAAAAATCAGTTGTAAAAGTATAGGCATATGGCCCATTATTTTCAGGACTTAATTGCCACGCACAGGACCACCCCCCGCCATTTCGAGGAAACAACACCGGATTTATCATCCGTTTTTCTGATCCCCAACGCCCATAATCTGATTTAACAAATGCGAGTTCTGTTCCAATAGCGTCCCATTGTTTACCGTCCAAACTCCAGGCATATAATAACCCTTCTCTACCAGCATTCTTATCTTTTGCATAAGCAAAGAGATAGGCTGAATCCGGTTCAGAAATCGTGCTGCTATAGGCATATGCGAGCGTACTGAAAATCCAAAACAGACAAAAAAAGCAAATTGCTTTTGCAAGAAAAAAAGAGCAGGCTCTTAATGTGAAAATAGCTCGTTCCATTGGTTATAATTAATCAGAAATAATTATAAATGTAAATATTACATTTATAAAACACAAGCTCCATATTCAAATTAATAAAGAGTCATCGATATGTTACGATCACATTCAATTCTCGCTAAAGAAGATCAATACAAAACTAATTGCCATCTGGCTTTATAACACTATTGATCAAACTTGGAGGCCAATACCAAGTCTTAAAATCATCGGGGTGGTATGGATCAAACCCGTTAAAATCTACCATATTACCGGACATAACAAGCTTATTTTCTTTAATTCCCATTAATACCATTTTTGCAATCTCATAAGCACCATACGGGTTAAAATGGGTATTATCAGCCAATGCATTTTCCTGATTTGGGAAAGTAGAAGCGGGATAGTGAACAAATGCTTTCTTGGAACCTTCAACGCCCAATGCTTCATAAAATATACTGGTCTTGTTATTAAGGTCGATCAAAGGGACTTGAAGTTCTGCCGCAACTTTACGTGCAGCATCTGGAAAGTCTCCTAAAGTATGAACTAAATTTCCCTGTTGATCAAATAAACGTCGTGCTGTCGAAGTGAGAATAACGGGAATACCACCCTTTGCTCTAAATTCATTGACAAAATAACGCAATCGTTCACTGTAACCTTTATATGCTCCAGCAGCTTCTCCCTTTTGCTTTTGATCATTGTGCCCAAATTCGATAAATAGATAATCTCCCTTTTTGGCTACAGATAAAATTTTCTCCAATCTTCTTGAGGATAAAAACGAACTTAATGCTAACCCAGATTCGGCATGATTAGCAATAGCAACGCCTGCATCAAAAAAGCGGGGAATCATCTGTCCCCAAGAAGCCCATGGCTCATCTTCTTGATTCACCACCGTAGAATTTCCTGCTAAAAAGACCGTTGTGACATTGCTCATCGCTTCAATGCGAATAGCCGAAATACAATTCGTTTGCTGAAACTCCAAAGTCAACTTATCATCCCAGTCTAACTTTTGCTGCTCCCGGGGCTTCTTCAATTCCACCCTTCCGCCTGATGAGATCTTGGGATCTTTGAGATGTACGATGAACGTTTTCTGTACGCATTTATTTGGCACTACTTCCTGATTTTCTATTTGTAAGCGACGCGATTCTGACCGCACCGTGCTTTGGTAGGGTTTATCGCTTAAGCCATCGTAACTAATCGTAATTTTATAATTCCCTTCAGGAACTTTCACAGAAAAGTAGAATGGTTTATCGCTAAAAAGATGTTTACTCTTTCGATCGATTCTTACATTTTTTTCTGTAAAAAATTCAAAGCCATACCCTTTGGCCTCCGTATACGGGAGGGCTTCCTTTAGCGCAACTACAGCCCGCTGTTTTTTAGTATCACCAAAGCTAAATTCCTTCACAATCTGTTCGGCGAACAAGCCCCGGCAGAACAGGACAAAAAAAACAACCGTTGCAACTTTCTTCATCTTTAAATTTTATAATTTGGAATCTCAAATTTAATTTTCCCAGTTCTTCCTGCTCGCCAACTGTTCAGGACTTTACTCCCCGTTTGGAATCCCTTTTTAATATTGTTAAAGTGGCGATAAACTCTTACTGGTTATTTGCTCATACGCTAGAAAATAAAAAGTAGGCCAGACAACAAAGTGCCTGACCTTTCACGATAACCAATAAAAAAAACTAGATTCTTATTTGCACAAACTACCTTTTATATATGCGTTTGCTGTTTGGCCCTAAAATAGCGCAACTCGATCATGTCATTTGGCATAGCCTGCGTATTCCAATGCTCATGAATGACCAAGGCAGCTCCTAGTGCCGTAGCCTGTGCCATTGACGCTCCAAAAACCTCACTATTTGGAAAAGCTTGGGCCAATAGCGTCATGTATATTATATTTTTACTAAATCCGCCATCAACGAATATGCGTTGAACACCGTTGTTCTGTAACACCAAAGAGGTTGCTTTGATCTGTGCTTTTACCAAATGCATCATAAAAACATGATAAGCTTCGGTATAATCATTAAAATGGCTCAAATCAATGGATGAAAAAGCCGACAGCTCATCCGATATATCTAACGCTTGATATTTTTCTATAATATTCCATTGCAGCCCAATTTGCTTGAACTTGCCCGTTGAAACCTGAAAGAAATTTGCAATACGTTTGACTTGTTCTTCATGTTCATAACCCGCAAATAGGCGTGATGCTTTAACTGGTTTACCGGTGTAAGTCATATATTGTAAGCAGTCTTCATTCAGCTCTTCTTTAGTCAACGGTTGTTCGTTAAATGGGTTGAATGAAATGCACCAGGTACCCGTTGAAATCAACACAAAAGGTTCATGAAAATTCAACAAGTATGGGATGAGAGCCGAAGAACTATCATGCAGCCCACTGCCTACAAGATAACCACTGCCAGGAAATGTTGCCCTGAACAATTGGTCACCCTGCACAATAGGTGCCATTTTTTGAATAATGCCTGTATCAAGCACCCATTGATGGTAATTATTTTGGTTAAAATCCCAAAGTGCGGTATGACAACCTATACTTGTCATATCAGAATATGCTTGGCCTGAAATCAAATAACTCAGGTATTGCGGAAGATGCAATGCCCATTTCACCTCCTTATATATTGCCGGCTTTAATTTAAATATACGATAGATCTGCAATCCAGAATTTAGACTTCCCAAACTCGGAGACGAGGTTTCCAACGCTAAGGTATCTTTGCCGCCATACTGTGCATAAAAAGAATCCAACAATTTCTTTGGATATTCTTTCAAGTAGTTATATAATGGCGTTAAAGGCCGACCATCTTTATCAATATAGACGAAACTTGCGCCATAGGACGTAAAATTAATCGCTTTAATTTCAAACTCGCCTTTTCGAAATACCTCGTGCAAGGAATCGAAAACGGACAAACGTAAACTCTCCAGGTTTTCGCAACTATCACCATCTTCATCAGTAGTTTCTAAAAAACGGGCAGACCTTTCGAAAACAATCTGATACTGCTCATTAAAGAGAAATAACTTTTTGTTGGTCTTTCCAACGTCGAATATGGCGACTACTGGTATTGGTTTTCCCCTCATTCCTTTTCCCTCGTTACAAACCGGTAGCGACGGAATTCTTTCCGCGTTCTTCGATAAGTTTGGCCCGTAAATTTTCTTCATTAAATAATTGAACGGGATTCAGCGCCGCTCCACTTCTACGTCTTGCTTCTGCAACAAGCGGTCTGACATCGGTACGGAATGCATCCTGCAGGATTTCCTGTGCCTTCACGATATCGTTTGCTTGCTGCGCCTGTTTCAATGCCTTTCGATCGACCAACAATGCTTGAGCATAAGCAATCTTAATGGCCTCCACTGACTGTAAAAGGTCTACCAGTGGATCTTTCAGATTATGCGAGGCATCAATCATCCATCCCAATCCGCTGGCATGATCAATACCTTTCACATCCATACCATCGATCAGTTCATTAAAGATCAAGAACAGTTGATATGGCTTGATACTACCTGCTGTCAGGTCATCATCAGCATACTTACTATCATTGAAATGGAATCCACCTAATTTGCCTTCCATCAACAATAAAGAGACAATTTGTTCAATGTTTGCATTTGGCAGATGGTGTCCCAAATCAACCAGTGTATATGCTTTGGGACCTAACTTATTGGCCAACAGCAGAGATTGCCCCCAATCGCCAATCGTCATGGAGTAGAAATGGGGTTCAAATGCTTTGTACTCAACAAAAAGTTTCCAGTCTTCGGGTAGATGTTTATATATTTCTTGTAGGCTTGATAAGGTATTTTGAAAAGCCTCTCTAAAATTCAATTGTCCTGGGAAAGATGATCCGTCAGCCAACCAAACTGTTAAGGCTTTAGAACCGACAGCTTTACCATAATTGATAACTTCGATGTTATGATCTACTGCTTGCTGACGAACGCTTGGATCGACATGATGTAATGAACCAAATTTATAACTATGCTCCTGACCTGATTGATCTTGAAACGTATTGGAGTTTACTGCGTCAAATCCGATTTCTAGGGAAGATGCCAATGTTTTAATTTTTTCTGCATCTGATGGAATATCCCAGGGAATATGCATCGAAATTGCTCCACTCGATTTGTTGAGCGCATGCAGCAAGCCAACATCCTCTAGCTTTTGCTCTAAAGTACCGGGTTCACCTGCGCCAGAAAAACGACCAAAACGCGTTCCACCTGTACCTAATGCCCAGCTTGGTATGGCAATTTGAAATTTTTGAAGTTTATTCAGCATTTCATCTAACTGTGGAATATCTGCCGACACGTAGTCAAATGCCCTTTTATGCTTATCTAATAATTGGTTATTGTGCTGATCTATAATTTTCTTATCCAGAATCATAATTTAATGGTTATTGTGTAAAAATGTGAGGTGTCGCGTCCATATTTCCCTTTCTGAACGCGACACCTAAGATATAAAAATTAGCGTACAAACGCCATTGCAACACCTCCGTCAACGTTTAAAACATTCCCTGTAGATTTGCTCAACAGTCCACCCACAAAGGCGAAACAAGCGTTCGCAATATCCTCCGGAAGAATGATCTGATTCAATAAAGTTCGCTTTGCATAATAGGCCGGCAATTCGGCTACCGTGATACCATAAGCCTTAGCACGACCTTCGGCCCATCCTCCGGCCCAAATATTACTGTCTGAAATAACGGCGTCCGGGTTAACCACGTTCACGCGTACGCCTGCCGGACCTAATTCGGCAGCACATAAACGGCTTAAATGCAATTGTGCGCCTTTTGCACTTCCATATCCTGTATTATTTGGACCACTGACCAAGGCATTTTTACTGACAATATTGATGATATCACCGCCGATTGCTTGGCCTTTTAATAATGAAGTCACTCCTTGAGTAACAAGGAATTGACCTTTTACCAGTACGTTATATAATAAGTCCCAATCGTTCTCCGTATGATCTTCGATTGTTTTCGAAATCGATAATCCGGCGTTGTTGACCACAATATCAATACCACCAAATGCTAGCGTAGCATCTTTCAAAGCATCTTTGATCGAATTCGCATTGGTTACGTCGAGGCTCGTAGCGATGACTGCATCTTTTCCAAACTCGGCTACAAACTCGGCTTTGCTTGACTCCAAACGTTCTGTGTTGATATCATTTAACACGATAACAGCCCCCTCTTGTGCCATCTTTTTTGCAATCGCTTTACCGATACCACCCCCACTTCCAGTGACCAAAGCAATTTTCCCTGACAGAGCTTTTGGCTTTGGCATACGCTGAAGCTTGGCTTCTTCCAATAACCAATATTCAATATCGAATGCTTCCTGACGGGGCAAAGCGGTGTACTCACTCACTGCTTCTGCTCCTTTCATAACATTGATTGCATTGGTATAGAACTCTGCTGCTACGCGTGCTGTCTGTTTGTCTTTCGCAAATGCGAACATTCCTACTCCAGGGTATAGAACAATTACCGGATTTTTATCCCGCACTGCTGGGCTATTTTCATGTTTGCAGTTTTCATAATATTGCGCGTACATCTCACGGTATTCGTCAAATAAGGGCGTTAACTTTGCTTTTAACTCCTCCACGTTGTCTAAATCTTGTGATTTATCCAAATTCAATACCAATGGCTGAATTTTCGTTCTTAAAAAGTGATCCGGGCAGCTGGTACCAAGCGGAGCCAAACGTTCTAAATCATTTGAATTGATAAATTCCAATACGCGCTCATCATCTGTAAAATGCCCGATCATGTGGCGCTCACTGGAACAAAAACCTCTTAAAACAGGAGCGAGTTTGGCTGCTTGTGCATTTCTTTCTTCCTTGCTGAGACTAGTTACTTGCTGCCCCCCGAATACAGGCGCTTTTTTACCATAGTTTTGCTCAAGATATTCCGCACAAGCTTCGATGACGTCCAAGGAATTGATATAACAGTTATAAGCCGTATCTCCCCAAGTAAATAAGCCATGTGAGCCCAACATAATACCGCGGATACCTGGGTTTTCTTCTAAACAAGCACGCAACTGCAAACCTAGGTCAAACCCTGGGCGTTGCCACTCCACCCATCCTATAGTTCCATTAAACAATTCTTGGGTTATTTTCTTTCCATCTTTTGCCGCAGCAATCGCAATTGCAGCGTCTGGATGGAGGTGATCTATATGTTTAAACGGCAGAAACCCATGTAAAGGTGTATCGATAGAAGGGGCTTTTGATGCTAAATCATAGATACAATGGTTAAATAACTCAACCATTTCATCTTCATGTTCAAGACCACGATAGACATTTTCCAAATTGCGAAGACGTTGTAAATAAAGCGCTGCAAGACCTGACTTTTTCAACGTTCCGATATCTCCACCAGACCCTTTAATCCACATCACCTCTACTTCTTCTCCCGTCAAGTGATCTTTTTCCACTACTTTACAAGATGTATTCCCTCCACCATAATTTGTAATTCTTAAATCTGCACCTAGAATATTTGAACGATATAATAACAAAGCTACTTCATCACCCCTTAGTGCCTGAGCTTTCTCATCGTCCCATAAATAATTGACATGTTTGTACGTTTTCACTGCTTCTATATTTAAATATTAATTTTCTAATGTCTTCGCAAACCCTACAATGCAAATAGAGATGATAATGGTTAGAATTCCTCCTATGATTGAACGATACGTCGAACGATCGACACCTTTCCATTCCTTGAGCACTACGCCCCATGCATTGGAAATAAGAATGATAAAGGCCATGTGTAGGATCCAAGAGCTAGCGCCGTTTCCAAGACGGCTTTCTCCCATACCGTAAAAGAAAAACTGTAAATACCAGGTGGTTCCTGCTAAAGCACATAAAAGGAAATTCTTGCCTCTCGGTGCTTTTGATTTCGTATAATCCGAAAACGTTTTGTTTTTAATCAACAAATAAAGGCACCATAGGAAGTTTGTTGTAAACCCGCCCCAAAGTATCACAATGTAGGTGACATTATTCTGGTAAAGAAATTCGCCTTGGTTTGGATTAACAGACTTCCACAATGTATTTGCCACATCGGCCATAGGTTTTCCGGCTTCAATACCGAAATTGAAACAAGCACTTAGTATCCCTGAAACAATAGCTACTACAATTCCTAAACCAAAATTATAATCGGATTTGCTCGCTGTGGATAGGGAGGTTATATGTTTCTCTTTAGAAACACCTGCCTTACCACATAGATATACACCAAGCACACAGACTAAAAGACCAAGGAGAATACAAATACCGGATTGGGTTGTAAAAAAATAATCTATGCCATGCTTGCCTTCTGCTTTATTAAAAAAATAATAAATGCTGGGCATTAAAGAACCAAACACCATACTCAGGCCCAAAATAATACTGCTACCCAGGGATACTCCAAGATAGCGTACACCAAGACCATAAGTTAAACCGCCGATGCCCCAAAGCAAACCAAACAAAAATGTGTAACCTAATATCGTGTTATTCGCACTTTTAATAATCTCAATAAAATTGGGTATCGTCAACATCGCCGCTATGGGCGGAACAATAATCCACGAAAAAAGTCCGCCTAGAATCCACATGGATTCCCAGGACCATCCTTTTACTTTCTTGTACGGCACATAAAAACTTCCAGAAGCGAATCCGCCTATGAAATGAAATATAACTCCGAAAACTGCATTCATATAAACGTTATTTAGGTTCTTAGCAACTAAGATAATTCTTTGGTTTTTCAGAACTGTTATGCACTGTTATGAACGACCCGATTTTGTATAAAAAAAAACAAAAGGGGCTATCCAATCTTCTTGGATAGCCCCTTTATTAATATTTTAGACATCGTGTGTATTGACCTAGGAGTCAAGGCATCAAACGTCTATTTTCTTGTTTTTCAGCGCTCAATTTAATGGTTACAATGGGTTAATACGCGACGTTGTTTCGCTAACAATTTCGAAGCGGCTATTGCAATAGGTTGACAATTGCCGCTTCTCTTTCTTTTGGAAAAACTTTTAGCTCCAATAATTTACCGTCCTTTAATCTTCCTTCAACGGTAGTCTGCCCTGGCGCATGTAGTTTAAAATCCACATTCCAATCTTTGGGCCAAGCTGGAAAAAGATAAATTTTATCATCTGTTACCTGCAAAAGCATTTCCTGCAAGCCGATCATGCCCGAACCACCCCAGTTATGATCCGGAACCCAATCAAACCCTGGCCCCCAAAAGGTGGGGAATCGCCGTTCGGCATTTTTTAGTTTCGAAAGGGTCAATTGCTTCGCTTCCTCGGTCAACCCAAGGCGCGCAGCAAAGATATTATGCTGCTTCCAGCCAACATGGCTTTTGAATTTAAGCACATCGGGATCATAGGTGTACGTATTGAGGGCAATATCGATATCTGCTTTACCGATACCATAAATTCCCCAAGGATATACAGGATAGAGCTGCGGGGATTCGGTATTGTTGATCCGGGCCCATAGCTGCGCTGGAGCCAGCATTTTTTTGCCCCCGAGTTCACGCTGTGGCAAAGGTGGGATTCTGGTTAAAAACCCCTGAAAATAACCACGCGACTCAGCGTTGATATACCCCTCAGGCAATGCCAGCAATCCTTTGGTTACCTGCTGTAAAGCAGCAATTGTACTTGCCGAATTATAGGCCATTTTATAGGTTTCCGCAGAGGAGCCAGGATATAGTACAAGATGACCTGCATCATCCAATACCTTGCTACCCCGTTGCCGAGCCCGGTATTGATAATGCTCATCAAAAAAACGCAGACAACTTTCTATCAACGGAATATAAGTCTGAATATCGGACTTATTATAACGTTCTGTTTCCAGTATCATCATGCAGAACTCCAGCACCGTATCCCACTCGTATTCCAGCCAGGCATTATATTCGAGGCCCTTATCAAAATCTTTGGGCCGTTTCCAATTGTATTCAGCAGGATTGGGTAAACCAAAATTTTCGATCTGTTCTGTAAAACTTGCACCAGCGTGCCCCCAATAAAATTTGGATCGCCATTCGGCATTCTTCAAAAGGCGTTGATAAAACTTAAACTGCGCCGGCATTAGATCAAAATCACCGCTCTTCAATAATGGCCAATACACTAAGCGCTGATTTTGTGCAGTATGGGTACCTCCACCCCAATTCCGAAAATCCGGTGTGAACGTAAACGTACTATCGATCGTGACAGGATCGTAGGTAAATAAACCGCCATTAAATTTTGTTGGATAATCTCCGTAAGCATTACAAGCTAGCATAAATCGAAACAACTGATAGTTTCGGCCGACTTGCCAAGCTTCATTATGGGGATCTTTTAAGCCAGGCTGGATAACGATATGACTTCTATCCCAAAAAGATTTCCACCAGGATTCCGTCGCCCGTTTGAGCGACACAAAGCTAGGTTTGGGCGTAGCCAGATCTTCCAGTTCTGCTTTCCAGTGCTTTAGGTCTGCTTGCTGTCCTACGTGAAGCGTAACTTGAAGTGCATGATTGGTTTTTGCGGCTTTACTTTTGAGTACCCAAGCTTGGTATGGTGTATTCATATAGGTTCCGGCACGCTCACCGGCGTATACAAAATCTTCTCCTTTTAAAAGACCGCCTGAAATCCTATTTTTCAAGGGATTATATAACGAATCTTTAATGGTTGTCAGGCCTTGTTGATCGACGACAAGGTCAAACGCTGTAGTCGCTTGATTTTGATGATAGAAAATAATATTGTTTGCTTCTGCCACAATCTGATCTTTATGCGTCACCACTGGTTTTGGCGGTGCCCACTTCCAAGAATTCGCATTATTTTCCTTCTTCTTAGGAAACAGATCCTGAAAACGCCAGCTCTCGTAAGCTGCTTCCACCTTGATCTTCCGATTGGCACTTACTTCGAGATGTACATTGGGATTAAACACATCTACCCAAACCAGTACTTCGGCCTTGATGCCTTTGCTTTCGCCCCTCAGGACAATATGGCCTTTATCCAACTGCAATTCCTGCTGGAATTTCCCGTCTGCAAAGGGGTTGGGATATAGATGGAGGCGGATGCGGCCGAGCTTCAACAAGGTATTGTTCTCGTCAAATGCGCCTGTTTTTCCCAGATACAAAAATAATTCACCGTTTTCCACCCAAACGTTCAATCCAATATCTCCACCACCTACAGGCATGGATTCCGATGAATTTTTGCTCTTTGTGGTCCAAGATACATCGTAATCCTTCCAATTGAACTCTTGAGCCTCAATTGGGCTCAAGAAAACAACTATTAAAACTAGAATGCCTATAATACGTTTTTCAATCATCATTTCTGTTTACCAATCGTCTGTACGGAAAGAGCTTAAGGGCAAACCATTGGCTCCAAACACCTCTCCGACGACGAAATCTTTAAATGCATAACGAACAGCCACCGGCTCCTCAACTTTGAGCGACGCGACAATAATGGTCTTTCCTTTCAAAACAGCCTCTGCAGGATAAAAAACCTGATCTTTACCCGCAATTTCAAAAGTCTTTATTTCTTTACCATATGCTGTTAGCCCCAATGGTGCATCCTTAAAAGAAAGTATCGCTGTACTGCCTTTAATTTCCAACCTTTCATATAGGGGGCTTTTGAGATTTAACGCCTCAAAACCATAGCTATCGTGCAGTGCTAGGTAGGCCAATCGTTCGCCACTTTGCTGTTTATGTGATGGGTGGATGCAATTCTGTTCGCCCAAATCCAAGGTGACGGCCATTGCAGAATACGGAATTTTATCCAAAGATTTACGTTGTGCATCGCGTAGATAGGCCGAATTGTATTTTCCCCCAACATGATAAGGCGGCAATGAAGCATAATCAAATGGTGCAATTTGCATAAAATAAAACGGAAGTTTATTATTTCCCCATAACGCACGGAATTTTTCAACCATACGGGGGAATAGTATTTCATATTGCTCTGGACGATCGTAGTTAGATTCTCCTTGGTACCAAATCATGCCACGGATACCGTATCCTGCAATAGGATGGATCATACCATTGTACAACATGGTCGGAATACGGTTTTTATCTTTCAGGCCCTCTTCTTCTTTGGGGAGCTGCAGACCTTTCTGATCTGCCAACCAGGATGCCTCCATCCAGGCTTCAATAGTTGAACCACCATAGCTGCTATGAATCAAACCAACAGGCACCCCTAAAGTTTTGCGCAATTGCCGTCCGAAATAGTAGGCCGTTGCACTAAAACCGACCACGGATTGCGGTTCAGCTTTCTTCCAAACACTTGGTTTACTGTCAGCTGCGGGCTGAATCTGTGGATTGCGAGGCACGGTATAGATACGCAGTTGATCGTCTTTGGAATCCATCATCGTTTCGGTGCTACCGAGGATCGGTTGCCCTGGATAGCCTTTTAAAGGCATTTCCATGTTCGACTGGCCCGAACATAACCAAACTTCACCAATTAAAATATCATGGAGTTCAATGCTATTCTTTTCTGAGACCTTGATCTGATAAGAACCGCCTGCTACAGGTGTTTGTACTACAATTTTCCATTGGCCAAGTTTATCTGCTTTCGCTTGATATTTCTGCCCATTCCAGAAGGTCTGTACGGTTATTGTTGCCTGCGGTTCTGCCCAGCCCCAAAAAGGGACTTTGCTTTGTTGCTGCAGCACCATTCCATCGGTAAAGAGCGCCGATAAACGGACTTCTGCCTGGCTCTCCAATTGTGCCAATAGGAATACGATCATAAAAAAATAAGTTTTCATCTTCATACGATTTATCCCATTAAAATACTGGCATCCAAACGCTCATATCACCAAATGCACGGTTTCCCCAAGCAAAATAGGGTACTAGACGCACAGGGATAGTTTCAGGCTTTCCATCGGAAGTTTTACGGTATAGTGAATTCCATTTCGTGCTATTTGTACGATAGGCTTTTCCTTTCAACAAGACAATATCCTGCCCTAAGATATTTTCATTTTTCGGCACAAACTGTTCACCCTGTTTCATTTTCAGATCAAAGATATTGACATCCGCAGGCACATCCTGCTTCTCTAGGCAATACACGATCGGTCCACGCATGACTGCAACCTGGTTACGCGTTTCCTCAACCAGTGGATTTGACTCCATCAGAGCAACCTCCATCGGCAGTTTGACGGTAACGCGATCACCTTTCTTCCACAATCCAGCTAATATGGCATAGCCTTTCTCCATCGGTGCTTCGATTTTCGTTTCGTTTTTCCATATTTCAACCTTCCCAGCCCAACCCGGCACCCGGAGTTTCAGGGTATAACTGGAAGGAAATTCTTTTAGGATAAAGGTGGCGGATCCTTCCCATGGATAGCCGGATTCTTGTATGATATTGATTTTTTTGCCTTGATATGTTGTATTTAATTCATTTCCACCATACAAGTTGACTGCTACGGCATCTGTTGCTAATCCGTAAGCATAGTTGGCTACTTCTGCTATCGTACGAACAATATTAGGTGGACAGCAGTTAGACAGTGCAATATAAGGAACACGCTTTTTAGACCAGCGCTGCTGGAATGGAAGATCGGAGGAGTAACTCAATGGATTAGTATACAAAAATTTGTCGCCATCTAAACTAATCCCTGACAGTACACTATTATAGAGTGCCAGCTCCAATACATCGATGTATTTTGCATCGCCCGTGAAATTCGCCATGCGCCAATTCCACAACATATTACCAATATTTGCACAGCTCTCATTGTGCGCAGTTAAGTTGGGCAATTGATAATCCCGCCCAAATGCCTGATGGATTTTCTGTACCTCACTGGGATTATAGGAAGTTCCGTCAGGTGAGGTACCATCATACAGCGATCCCAGACCGCCTGTAATGTACATCTTGTGCTTCGTGACATCGTCCCAAATTTCAAAAAGGCGGTTGCTCAACGTTGTATCTGCAATTTCGGCGCATAAATCTGCTACACCTGCATAAAGATAGCTCGCCCGTACGGCATGTCCCGTAGCTTTATGTTGCTGACGGAACGGAATGCGATCTTGGTTATCATCCGTTCCATCTTCGATTTCACCTTTAATATCAATTAAATGCTTGGCTAATTCTAAATATTTTGGGTCTTTGGTCGTCCGATAAAGCTCGACGGTTCCCATATAATGAGAGGGACAGATTGCATTTCGGGCTAAAGTTGGATTGGACTTTTTATAAAACCCATACAGATAATCCGCTGCCTTTATTGCAATATCCAATAGTTCCCGTTGTCCCGTTGTCCGGTAATGTATGCATCCGGCCGTCATTAAATGTCCAATATTATAAGACTCAAAGCTCAAACGATCTTGAAATTCAATATTTTGTCCCGATCGCTGCTGGTCAATTGTCGCCTTGGTATAAATATAGCCATCGGCACGTTGCGCTTTGCGGATCACGGGAATCACTTCGTCCAGCATGCGAAGCAGTTTTTTATCTTTTGTCTGGGCATATAGTGCACAGACTGCTTCCAATGTTTTGTAGAAGTCGCCGTCATGAAAAGATGGTCCGCTATGCTCACCCTTTTCCAATCCCGCGGCGATTTCAAAATTACGATAAGCATGGCTAATGGAGGCATCGGTATAAACGTGCCAGAGTTGCGGTACCATCTGCTCATAACACGATTTGGTACGATCCGCCCAAAAGCCTTTCGTCCATTTCACGTCGCCCATATCAACTGCGTTTTGAACAGCATGGGGACTCGACCCCGTATTGGTAATAGACCTTTCCTGGGCCTGGACTTGACAGGCCGTCGCGAAGAAGAGCCCCAGGATCATTAGTTTGTGCTTCGTATTCATGATTTCTTTATTTTGCATCTAACCACAGTAAGTCAACTTTCCCTTGTAATCCGGAAGGTAATAAGCCTTTGAGGAACTTGTCTGACGCTGTTGCCTGTATTTTCTTTTCTACTGTTGTATTCTCTTTTTCATAAAGGAAACGGTTCCCCCATGTATTATAGACCTTGACCTGTACTTTATTATCACCTTGCCGGATAAAATCAGTTACATCGATCTGATAAGGTTTGGTCCAGACAACCCCAGCATATTGTCCATTGAAAAAAATTTCTGCCATAGATTCAATGGCCGAAAATTGTAAATGAGCGCGTTGCTTTTCAGCTATTTTTTGGATATGAATGGTCGTTTGATAACTTCCTGATCCAGCATGATATTTAATGTCATCGTCTGCACTGGCTGTCCAAAACTGAGGCTCTTGCTGTTTAATTGCTTGCTTGCCGGATAACCCATCAGCCGTAAATGACCAGGGTCCTGTCAAAGCTGTTTTTCCGGAGTATTGATAGGTCGGTATATCTATTTTTTTATCGCTGGTCAATACAAAGCCAGATTGATACGCATCAAACGAAAGTTCGATAACGGTCCTATCGTTGATCACTTTAAACGGTAAAACCGCTAGTTTGTCGCTTACAGGATCGTAACGGTAGGCATATTTTTCTTTTGTCCGTAAAGATAAAGTTGCCTTTTGCGCTAAACTATCTTGATTGGCTACAAAAAACAAATCACCACCATCGAAACGGCGATGGTTCCAAGAAATATGTGGATTGTGCCCTTCGTTAATCAGCACATCGGGAGCAATATTTAGCGGCTTAAAATCTTTCGCTTCATAGTGGCCAACAAGCACACGGCCTTTGCCGATCTGCTTCGTTTGTAATGTTGTATTTGTGAATGGCTCTAGCCCAGTGAATAACTCATCAAGCAAAATGCGATACTGTTGTACTTTGTCATCGGTCAGTTTGCCCCGCCATGTCTGTGGAATATCTTGGAAGAGCACCGTAGCCCCTTGATTGACAAGACTCCTGATGCGTTCTAGCGTACGAAGGGAATATTGGCTACCATTCGGATTTAATGCTGTTTCTCCAGGCATCACAAGTAAAGCATAAGCAATATGATTCGCAAAAATCACCTTACCGTCCTGTACGCTAGTCTGATTCCAAAGCGCATCGGGATTGAAGGAATCGTAGGCATAGCCGCGTAGTGGATCGACCCAATCTTCGGGTCTATACATATTGGCTCCTGTAGTCACACCTGCAACTTTTTGTAAGGGTAGGCCGACATTGGCCAACAAAGAATCTGTACGATGAACACGGGCTTCACCAATAATACCGGGTAAGACATCGATCAAAGCACTTGGGAGTACAGACCTTCTTGGAATCTCCTCCCCAATAAACACAGCTACATCTCGTACCGGTACTCCATATTGCAGTAGCTGCTGTGAGCGGATCGCATAATTAACCCACTCTTTACCAGGTTTCCACCACGTTTGATCGCGCTGAAAATAGGTTCCGATACCGTCCATGGTCATACCAGGTTTACGGTCCATCCAGGGATTATGCACGTACACATGGTAGACCAGATTGTTGATGCCCAAGGCGTAATTTCGGTCCTGAAGACTTTTCAGAAGCCGCGGATGTTCATCCCATTGTGCACGGATCTGGGTAAAAGCCTCCGACATGGTAACGCGCTTACCATAAATATGGCTTCCCGAAATAGCATCCAAGATGTCCGCAGGTTTATCGTGCGAAGGACTTCTGAACCAAAATTCACCCATTGGACGGTCGGTTGAAGCAAAATGTGCCAAACCATCACCGACCATCACAGGAGCAGTCGCTTCTGCTGTAAATTCAACACCGTATTCATCCGCTTTTCGACGTAATGTCGCATAGCCATTCTCTTGTAACAGTTCGCTGATGGTCTGTCTGTAATCTTGCAAAAAGGCTTCGGAATCTTCCACACTATTCACAAAACAACCTGCTAAAACCGGGAGATAGTTAGTCAGGTCATAGCCCCGGCGTTTTAAAAACTCATCCGGAAAACTACGGGTCCAGTTTTGACTACCACATTCCCAAGAATCAATATGAAATACCGTGAGAACTTCTTTAGACAAGTGTGGATCTACATGCTTTTTGGCTGCTCCAAACCACTGATCAAATTGAAAAGCGACAGTAGCTGCGTCCAACTTATCACATTCGAGGCCCTTTCCTGCACCAGCAGTTTCATTTTTATGGCCAGTAGAGGTGTGTCCCACCCGTAATATTTTCCACCTTCCTGCAGGTAATGTCAGGTCGACACGACCCGCTTGATCCGGCTTAGGCAAACGGATAAGCTGTTGCTGTCCAATAATAGCTCCTGGCATAACAGCGCTTGGGTCGGACTTTTTGCCAATACGCCATATTTCACCTGTCTTGCCTTCGATCTGATGAACCTGCGCTTCTTCAAACAGACTGATACCATTCAATTTTAGGGAAGGCTTCCATTTACCAGAATCAAGGTCTTCGGCTCCGGGCTCACTTCCTGTGGGATCGTATACGAAGCGAAAATATTTCGCTTCGGTGTAGGGAATCAGATGTGTTACACCATTATCCCAATCCAACCAGCCCATTCTTGGGGATTCTAATTGTGTAATCTTCCGAAAATTTAAGCCATCATCGCTGGCCCAAACTTGCAAACGGTTTGCTTGGTAATTGGATGCTGTCCATTCAATTTTCAATGAATTGCAAGGGAAGGGCCGCTCAAAAGCATATTGGATCCATCCTGGCGCAGCTGCTGCAAAATTTTGTTTGTTGCCTCTTTCAGCCAATCGTTTTAGATCTTCGCCATAGCTATTGGTTACCTGTACCAGCTCCGTAAAGCTCTTTCGCGGCGAGTGGGTCAGTGGCATCGCAAATAAAGCGATATCTTCGTAATAGCCTTGTTGCGTTTGGGGTTGTGGCAACTGAATACCACGTGATCGCCCGCCCTTGCTATTGACTACGGTATCTGCATAAACCAATTTTTGCATCGATTTTTCTGGACTAATCCATGGTCCACCGGCGGTCGCAAATCCATCATTAGGTAACAAAGCAATCTTTAATCCATATTTTTTTGCCTCGGCAACGATGTATCCAAACATATCCCACCATTCAGGTGTCAAAGACTCTGTTGGCGGATTGAAAAGCGGCGGATCAGTTTTCCCCTTAATAGGGGCCAAATATGCTCCTTTTATGTTGTTATCCGCCATCGCTTTCAAATCTGCTGCAATGCCTTCCTTGGAATAGCTGGCATGCATAAAGTACCAAAATACCCAAGGTTTTGCTTGTTCAAACGAATGTTGATCCAACGGAACTAATTCCGTTGGAATACCTTTAATCTGCGCATTGCTGCTCAAACAGCCCAAAAGAAGACTTGTTCCTAATAGCAACTTAATCCTCGTCATATCTTATCTTGTTCTTTAAAGCTATCCAAAAAGGTTGGGCAGCCTATTTCTTTCATTTTTGAATTTATCTCCCTTATCGCGTCATTTCAACTAGTCGACACCTACAGGGTTTAACTTTACTTACTGGATAGCTTCCTGCTAATCTTCATTTATTTAATTAGATTTTACGAAATCCTCGATCGATTGTTTCAAATCTGTCGGAATCAAATAAAAGGAATAATTATAGTCTTGTGCTGGAATTTGATATTTTTCCAAAGGTTGCGACACATCTGTCCAAGTATCATTTCCACCGACCCCCATCTGTTTTAAATCGACATTTAAGGTAATCTTATCTTCTTTTTTCAATTTAAACCAGTGTTTTGCTTCGACAATCGCTTTTTGTGAATAAGGCCATGCACTTATATACAGCGGCTGTTTGCCGACAACCAAAAGACCTGTATTTTTATTTTGGAGGTGCATCCAACGAACATCCATCCGATTTCCATTCTCCTGCGGATAAAGGTAGTGCTCCATAAATTGATCGATATTCATGTGATAAACACCAAGGTCAAAACCATAAGCACGATCAGGATAATTCTCCATCGGCCCTAAGCCATAGTATTGGATGTCTTCAAATGTCGGATTGATACCCATTTGGAGCCCAACTTTTGGGATATTAGGTAATCCAGCCTTCACCTGCAACTGGTAGTTTACTGACACAATACCTGGATTTTTCACCGTATAGATCACTTTTACCTGTGCAGAATCAGCTGCAAGGGCATAGAGTGTCTGTATTTCATACCCTTGATCTTTTTCCTGCGCGTTTACCGACACTACTTTTGGTGTGCCATACCAGTATTTTAGTTTTTTCTCCGGTTTCCAGCCCCGGCGGTCATTGTCCGTAGCCGGCCGCGTAAAGTTTGGGCGAATGGCATCTTTGATTATTTCCTGTCCCTTGTAATTAAACGAAGTCAAACTTCCAGTCGATTTGTCAAAGCTAACCTGAAAGTTTTTGCCTGCGATCTGATACTTATCGGCAGTTTCTGTTTTGATCAATTGACCTCCTTTGTATGATAAAGGTCGTAGGACATTGGATTGTTCCTGCAAGCGTACTTGCGATGAAGAGACTACAAATCCTGCTGGTCCCCATGCTGTCGCTTCCCGTAAACGAAATTGAATATCGAGCTGATATTCCTGATCTGCGGCACGCTTGAAAGGTAAATATTTGGCAAAGCTTACCTGTGCAGAATCACCTGCGGCTAGATTCATGGCCGATATCGGCACTTCTTTTACCAGCAGCCCATTTCTGCGGAATAATAAGACAGCATCATAATGATTTAGGTTGAGCACCGCTGATCTATTTTTGACTTGTACCGTGGCCTTTTCTGGATCAACCAAAGTGACCTCTGCAGGCTGATAGATGCGCTTATTTTCGTACATCGCCGCTTTTGGACGTCCCCAAGCGTCGGTAATGCCATTCAAGCTAAAAGCGCCATTATGCACCTTTTCACCAAAATCGCCACCATAAGCCAGCACTTTACCATAAACGGAATCTTTGCGAATCAAGGCCTGATCCTTATAGTCCCAGATAAAACCACCAATCAAACGTGGATGGGCACGAAAGATATCCCAGAAATCACGAATATTACCGGTCGAATTGCCCATGGAATGGGTATATTCAACAAAGAGAATAGGCCGATTATCGCCATTATTTTGATTTAGTAAGAGCGCGGGGGTGAAAATGCCCGGATAAAACCGCGACACGATATCGACATAATATTGATCCTTTACATTTTGAATCCGATGCGCGTGATCGTTGGATTTTGGATAACGAGAATCTGAAGGGTCAATATAGCCCGGCAACTGATGGCTCCCCATAGCTGGTTCGTAATGTACAGGACGTGTGATGTCGAAATCATGGATCCAGGCAGCCATCGCGGCTGTATTCGGACCTCTTCCAGATTCATTTCCCAACGACCAGATGATAATGGAAGGATGATTCTTGTCCCGTTCCACCATGCGTGTGACACGTTCCTGAAGTGCCGCCAGCCAGGAGGGATCGTTCATGAGTTTTCCACCAAGTCCATGGGTCTCCATATTAGCTTCATCCATCACCATAATACCATAACGGTCACAGAGCTCATAGATATAGGGATCATTCGGATAATGAGAAGTCCGGATCGCATTAAAATTAAATTGTTTGATTTGGCGAATATCCGCTTCCATATCTTCCCGTGTCAGTGCCTTCCCGCGTTCAGGATGGTGATCATGACGGTTGACACCATAGAGGTAGGTCGTTTTACCATTGATCAGAAGTTTGCTATCGTTTGGAGAGAAAGCGATGCTCCGAAATCCTACTTGACAGGTCTTCGCTTCGAGCAAACGATTTTCTTTGTCGTAAAGCGTCAGTACCAAACGGTAGAGATTAGGTTCTTCCGGGGACCATTTCTTTGGATTTTTGAGCGTTGTTTCCATTAGTCCAAACTTCACATTGTCCAATCTCGGATAGATTTCATCAACGATAGCCGAAGCATCTTTTTCTAATGGTTTGTCGAGAATAGGTTTATTCTTGCTATCATACAGCTGTGCTTTTAGCGTAAAACCGTTGATGCTGTCGCCTGAAAAATTATCAACTTTTGGACGAAGCGAGAATTTGGCATCTTGATAATCAGCATCTAAAGTTGCCTGCCAATGAAAATCAGCAATACGCACTTTTGGCTCGGCCATCAAAAATACCTCGCGGTGAATACCGCTCATGCGCCAATGATCTTGATCTTCTAGATAGGAAGCATCGCTCCAACGCAAGACTTGGATAGAGATGCGATTTTTACCTTTTTTAAGATAGGGTGTGGCATTAAATTCAGATGGCAAGCAGGAGTCTTCCGCATAACCTACGTATTTGTCATTAATCCACAACTGATAGGCAGAGATAACCCCTCCAAAATGTAAGGTAATATTCATTCCATCCCAAGATTCGGGCAATTCGAATGTCTTTTGATACGACCCTACACCATTATAATCTTTGGGAATGCGCGGCGGATCAATTGGGCTAAATGGATAGACTGCCGAACGGTAAATGGGGATATCATAACCTTTCATCTCCCAATTGGAAGGAACCTGGATTTTGTCCCATCCGCTGACCTCGGATAAATGAAAATCTTGCGGTGCATCGGCCGGTTTAAAGGCAAATTTAAAATTCCATTCGCCATTCAAAAAAAGCATCCGTTTGTTTGTTTCTCTTTCATTCTTCATGGCTTCTTCAATCGTGGCATAAGAATATCCTGTCGCACGTGAAGGGTCTCTATTGATGGAAGTAATCATCGGATTTTCCCAAGGCGCGGCAATCTGACCATTCGGCACCGGTGGGATGACCGCCGGTTTACCGTCAACCGTTTGTGCCTGTACTGAAATCGCAGACATCGAAAGCAACAGGGCAACACTCAGCTTGGATACGACTATTTTTTTATATAACCTAGTATTTGTAATCGACTTCATATGCTATTCCTTTTTCCAAAACGAGTTCATAGTCGTTTCCTGAGATATGTTTTACTTGACCTTGTTTCACGCGTGGAACAACCTTGCTCCGCAGTTTTAATGTCCCTGTTCCAACAGGTGATTTTACCTTGATCTTGTTTTTTGACACGTAAAGTTCAATCTCACCCTTTGGTGTTGGTATTTTTCCTTCCATCCATTCCAGCGATGCCAGATAGGGTTTGATTTCATACTGTGCATAGCCTGCCGCTGTAGGCTGCACACCGAGATAGTACTTGCCCAGCAGATAGATCGGACTTGCTCCCCACGAATGACAGAGACTCTTACCGAAATCCCTTCCATACATCGCATAATGCTCGGCTCTTTTTTTCGCTGGATTAAATTCTTCCCAGAAGGTCGTCGCACCAAGTTTTAGCATACCACCCCAATAGTCTTTCATTTCTTTCATTACATAGTCCTTTTCACCAAGTTCACACAAAGCTTCAAGTTCGTAGTAACGCATATAAGGGGTGGTAATCTGTTGTACTTGATCATTTAACAAGACATTAGCCTTCACGCCTGCCTGTTGCTGTTTGTTCAGATAATTAAAAAAAATCGCAAACATATTGCTGTAGCGTGTCACGTTATCGGTTTGCTTACCATCAATACGACTATGTGCAAAGGCTTTTTTCTGATCGTTCCAATAATAGGCAAATAGCTTATCTTTGAGTTGTTGAGCTTCTTGTTGATAGTGTTGGTTGTCTTTCGGCTCGCCAACCAAATCGGCACACATCGCCATGGTTTCGAGACTGCGGCACAGCAATAATTGTTCAAAGCTCACTTCCCCTTGCTTGCTGAGACCTTCGGCCCAGTCAATAAATACCCAATCGCCAGCTAAACCTTTCATCAAACCATCGCTATTTCTTCTATTCAAACAAAACTGCATCAGACTTTTCATACGTGGATAGATGCCTGCTATAAATTCCTTATCACCGGTATAACGGTAATAATCTGCGATACTCAAAAACCAATAGAAGGTATAATCCATAATGGTGTTGATATGGCTGATTGTAGGCTCTTTACCCCGTAAGGCTAAAATCGTTCTCTTGACGGCTTCGGAATCAAAACCCAAATAGTAATTCATGGCATACGATTGATAGGCGTCACCGCTCCAGATCCAGCGATCACGTTTGATACCATCAATAAAAAACTCACGTGTGGTTAGTTCCATGGTATATTTGGCAACATCCCATATCTTGTTTAATTCATTATCGGAACTACGAAAGAACCCGCGATCAGCCACTGGTAAGTATTCATATTCCATGGATATTTGATCAAACTTTACTGATCCTTCGGGTTCTAAATAAACAAAGCGGAAAGCTTTGGATAGATCAAGAGTACTATCCTGTGGCTGTTGATTATGTATCTCAAGTAAATCAATGGTCTCGCTGGTTTTCGTCGAAAGTGCTTCTTCACGGGATTCGCCATAATAGATGTTCAGGTGACCTGTCCCCACAAGCTTATGCAGGGTAAGAAAACCAAATGTATTTTTTCCGAAATCGACCAAGATACCTTGACCGTGTTTTTCTTGCGAAAGTGCTTGCTGTGGCTTAACGGGCAATTTAAACGTGGATGGTCGAACTGTTGGTCCGTTAAAGTTCCATTTACCGGCCTTCACATAGCTTGTTCCAGATTGATCAGACGCTTTACCTGTCTCATCAATCCATTCCTTATCTTCATAGGTTGCGTTCCAATCGCTATCTGTCGTTACGTTTTTTCCTGCAACATACAGTGCGGGAACATTCCCCTGATTGTAAACTTTAATATTAATTTTTTGCTTTCCTTTTTGAAGCATCACTTTAGTAGGTGCACCGGGAAGCATTTTTCCATTGATCTTGACATTATATTTACCTTCGGCATAAATACTGATTTCTTCATCAGCAGGCAAATCAAATTCTTTACTGAACTCGACAAGAACATAGTGACTATCCATCTTCCAAAACGGAGGAAAGAAGGTTCCTCTGTCCGTACGACGATTTTGCATGTTGTTGCTCAACCATACTTCATAATCTCCAGGATACCAGATCCAGGAACTTACCTGTTGTGCAAATGCTGTCGTTGTTGCAATTAAACAACCTATAATTAAAATAATTTTATTCATATTCGAATCATTGTTAATCAATTCACTAACACCAAAACCAATGTTAACTTCGGCGGTATACGTGTTTTTCACTAGTAAAACACGCGCTATATTTTTTTAATTGCTCACTAAAATACACGGTGAGACACAACTTAGGCTTTTGCCGGTTTATATCCTTTCAGTGCAAACCATAAAATAACGAGATAACAAACCAAGGGTACACTATAGCCAATCTGTGTATTATCATGTACCGCATCAATAATATTTCCCGTTACAAATGGAAATACCGCGCCTCCGACAATGGACATAATTAGCCAAGAAGAAGCCTGTTTCGTCTCATTCCCGAGTCCAGCAATACCTAGTGAGAAGATCGTTGGAAACATAATTGACATAAAGAAGCCAAGTCCACCTAGTGCATACAAGATGATCATACCTGTACCTGAAATGGCTACAGTTGCCAATGTAGCACAACAAACAGCATAAATAGCCAATAAACGCTGCGCGGTCGTATAACGCAACAATAGGGTACCGACGAAACGTCCGCCCATAAAGAGCAAACCATATACACCTAGGAAATACCCCGCAGTTTTCTCATCGACACCTGCTCCCTGCTGTGCCATACGAATAAAAAAACTGGTTACACAAACCTGTGCTCCAACATAGAAAAACTGCGCGATCACAGAAAAACTCAAATGCTTGTGTCGAAGTACAGCAAATAAGCCAGTCTTTTTCTCTTTATCTCCTTCGACTTTCTCACCTTGTATTTCAGGTAGTTTTATAAATAAAAAGATGAGCGCTACAACAACTAGGATTAACCCTAATATCAAATAAGGCATTTTTACGGAAGACGCTTCATGGAGCAGATACGCTAACCGATTGCTCTCTGTCATAGCCGCCAGTTCCGTTTCTGAATAGCTCGTACCCGACAAAATAAAGGTCGTACCTATCACTGGTGCCACCACTGCTGCCAACCCATTAAAAGAGGCCGCCAAATTAAGGCGGTGGGTTGCCGCTTCGGGCTTGCCCAAAACTGCAGCATAGGGATTAGCCGCTGTTTCTAATAAAGCTAGTCCACAACCAATAATAAATAAAGCCAGTAAAAAGAGCTCATACATCCGGTGATCTGCCGCAGGGAGAAATAAAAATGCGCCGACGGAAAAAGTCAGCAGCCCGAGAATAATAGACAACTTATATCCCCACCTGCGTAATATATAACCTGCGGGTAGAGCCATAATGAAGTAAGCGAAGAATACGGATGTATCAACCAGTGCCGATTGGCTGTTATTCAACTGACAGGCTTTTTTCAAATGCGGGATCAGCACACCATTTAAATTATGGGCCATACCCCATAAAAAAAACAGGCTGACAATCAGAATAAACGGAAGGAGATAGCCCTTACTAGACGATGCCTCTGTTAGCTTGATTGATGATTTTGTACCAATTTCCATGTGATGATAGGTTAAATTGAAACTTCCTTGCGTTTTGCTAGCAGGATATGCTCTGCGACCAACACCACTTCACCATGTTGATTGATAATTTCAACATGCTCCACTACAGTACCGAATTCAGGCTTTTTTGCATCGGATTTTTCAGAAATAGTCACCTCAGCGTGGATGGTATCGCCAATAAACACAGGCTTGACAAAACGAAGGCGATCGTAGCCTTTGGAAAATGCTTCCGGATTAATAACTGAGGCCGTCAGTCCGATACCAATCGCAAAGATCATTGTTCCGTGCGCGATGCGCTGTCCAAAAGGTTGGGTCTTGCACCATTCCGCATCGAGATGATGTGGAAAAAAGTCGCCTGTATGTCCAGCATGAACAACAAAATCTGTTTCGGTAATCGTACGGCCCAATGTCGTCCGTTTGTCGTTTAATATATAGTCTTCAAAAAAAATGGATTCAAAATGCATATTGTTTAATTTATGTTTATAACCTCTAGTTCCTACTCGCTGATCTCCAATTTTTATTTTCTAGTCTCTACGATAGGTACACCGCCCTGAGCACTGCTTTTATAAGCAGCCTCCACGACGGCCATGGTCTCGATAACATCCTCCACCGCCGCCGGTAACACAGCAATTTCGCCCAGTTTAAAGCGCATCAAGCTACCCATGCTACCGATAAAGGCATCGGGGAACCAAGTCCCTTCGATCGGGAATTGTACCCACTGCGGCTTACTACCGTCGGTCGGTTTGATGCAATATTCAAATACATCGGGCACGCCGTGCGGATAATCCATCAATAAGCCCATCGTCGCTTTGATCGCTCCTTTAGTCCCTTCCCATTTGATGTAACTTTCTTCGTTGTGCGGTCCAAATTCATGGTCGTGATTGGTATTAACCACCGCGTGCATAGTATCCCCATAATCAAATAACAAGGTTGTCCGGCTCGAAGATAGCTCTTTGGCTGGATGCTTCAAGGTCTTGGCATAAACCGATGCCGGTGTACCCCAAAAAGAACGGATCAGGTCTATATAATGCACGCTATGGTACAGTATTTCCAAACGCGGATGCACCATCACGTGTGGAAAAAGCTGCCAAGGGGTATGCACGGCTACGCGCACCTCCATATCGTAGAGTTCGCCGATGTAGCCCTGATCGATCAGCCAACGAGCCGCATTGACAAAAGGCGCCTGACGCAACTGACAGTTGATCGCAGCCACCAAACCCTTGCGCTGGCAGACCTCCAAGATTGCCTGGCTATCGGCATAGTAATCGCCCATCGGCTTTTGGATCAATACCGCTGCTCCATCGGGCAAAGTCTCTAAGGTTTCGATATAGATATCCGGCATAGTCGTCATATCATACACCGCATTTTCGGGTGCTTGCGCGACGGCATCCGCCACCGTATCGTACACATTCGGAATACCGAAATCCTGTGCCAATGCTTCTGCTTTCGCCCTTGTACGATTGACAATACCATGCACATGAAAGCCGGCCTTACGATAAGCCGGGAGATGTGCATCTTTCACTATACCGCCTGCGCCTATTATAATAATGGGCAAAGACGTTTGGGGTAATATGGTTTTATATTGAATATCTATCCTATCCATGTATTTAGTTTTTTCTGTGCTTTAGTCAATAATGAAAGACTACTCTCCTCGGAATTAATCGCTGCTATGACGGTCTCATCAATGATATGTGCAATCTGCGGCCAGTTGGCCAAGCGCGGTAATGTACGTGCAGTATCATGCAATTCAGCCAATTTATTATAAAAGGGTATCATCTGATTGATTTCGGAATCATACCAGGTGGAGTAACGACAGCCAACGCCACCTTCGAGGGTGAGATTTTTATCTGACTGGCGGCCTACGGCAAAGCGGATAAAATCATAAGCCAACTGCTTATGACGGCTACCTTCTGGGATTGCATACAACCAATACACATTTAATGAAGGAGACATTCCCCCTTCTGCTGAAGGAATGGCTGCTACATCTACCTTACCTTGCACTGCCGACGCCGCATCAATTTGTGCCCAGGATGCAAATCCAAACCAATTGACCATCATGGCTACTTCTCCCCGCGCAAAGGCGGCACCGGCCTGCACGGATTCATAATTGGCCGATTCGGGGTGCAATCCCCTACTCTCTTTAAATAACCCTCTATAAAAATCCAATGCTTCTACAGCCAATGGCTGATCCAGCTTAACAGGTATCTCTCCTTGCTGCAAATCGCCTCCACGGGACCAAAGTTGAATACAGAAATCGAATACTGCATTGTGTCCATCCGGATAACCGGCAAACACAGTTCCGTACAGGTTATCTTCCGGACGGGTAAAAAATGTGGCAACGGTTAAAAAATCAGTCCAGGTTGTTGGAACAGCCAAAGGCTTTCCGTAAAGCGCGTGAAAACGGCTCTGCTCCTGTGGGTCATCGAACAGATCTTTCCGGAAGACCATGCATTCAGGACCATCATGAAAAGGCAAACCAAACACCTGTCCATCAAAACGTTGTAAAGCCTGTAAACTTTCGGACCATGCACACCCCACTTCTTCGGGTGGATATTGATCAAGCATAAGATCGAGATTAGCTAAACCTTTCGTTTCGTAAGCACGTGCGATCCAATCGGTATTGATATGGACAATATCCCAGTCACCATTATAAAGGCCTTGGTTCTCAAAGAAGGCTGCTGTCAATTCCTCTAAATCTAATGGAACAAACTCTATCTCCATATCCGATGGATATAGCTCCTGATAAGCCGCCCAACATTTCTCCATGGCACGCTCAAAGGGGTCGAATTTCCGGACAGCAAAACGTAACTTATCCATACAGTTCCTCCAGTATTTTAGCGGTGTGCTCGCCTAATTTGGGCGAACCTTTTGTCGCAGTCAAACGCTCGCCATCGATACGAATCGGACAACGGGTGGTCTCATAATGGAAGCCGTCGCCCATCGTTACTTCCTGTAGCATGTCTAGCACTTTAAAAGCATCGTGCTCGGTCAAACGGCGCCAATCCAATACATCGGCACACCAGATGTCTGCTGCTTCCAGTATTGCTAACCAATGCGCCGTAGATGCTGTTGCCAAGTGTACCGCTAATATCTCTTTAATGGTATCTCTTTCGCGGAAAGCCTGTTCACCGTCCGCGAAGCCTTCCAGCGCTGTGCAATCTAATAATTTGCTGAGAAAAGGAATAGAGCCCATAGCAAGCGCCAGAAAACCATTTTGGGTACGATACACGCCATATGGCGCCGCCAAATAAGCATGCGCATTGCTCACCTCGCTACGTTGGGGTAACAATTTACCATCACGAAAATAGGTTGTGACGGCCTCAAATTGTATATCCACAGCAGAATCCAACATGCTGACATGCACGTGTGCCCCCGTCTGTTGCATCGCACGACGATACAGGCAAGCCAATACGGCACTACATAGGTTAGAGCCGGCAAACATGTCCACAATGGAAAGTCCCATGGCCACTGGACCATTATTGGCGTCGCCGCTCAACCAGGTCATCCCAGTAAGCGATTGCAATAATAGATCCTGACCAGGTCGCTTAACCCAGGGACCTTCTTTTCCATATCCCGAGATCTCTCCATAAATCACTGTCGGATTGATCTCTCGGACACCTGCATAATCAAAGCCCAAACGTTCCATGACACCTGGACGAAAATTGTGCAGCACCACATCTGCCCGCGCGATTAAATCACGTATGATCTGTTTGTGGGATTCACTTTTTAAGTCCAACACCAGACTTTCTTTATTCCGATTAATGGCATGAAACACCGTTGAAGTACCATTGAGTATGGTATCCGAGGTATATAATTGCCTGCAAATATCACCCGTCTCTGGTTTTTCTATTTTTATCACCCGCGCACCTAAGTCGGCTAGCCGTAAACTTGCTAATGGGCCGGATAAAAATTGACTAAAGTCGACTACGGTATAGCCTGCTAATGGTAACATATTAATTTTCTAAATAATCGTGAACAATTGATGCGGTATGCTGGCCCACTTTTGGTGCAGGTTTGTCCGCATATAAACGCTTTCCATCAATCTGGTAAACACTACGGGTGGTGGTTAGCGCGGTACCGTCTTGTAAACTGACTTCCTGCAACATCCCTGTCTCCTTAAAACCTTGCTCCTCAAAAAAACGATGGTAATCGTTGACTGCACCACACCAGATCCCTTCCGATTCCAAACGGGATACCCATTCGCTAGTGGTCTTCTGGCACAATACTGTAGCAAAGGCCTCCAATATTTCATCACGTCGCGAAAACCAGGTTGAAGCATCTTGATAAGGCTCACTAGACAGACCTATTGTTTCTGCAATATGTCCCACATTGCCCATAGCCAAAGCTAGATAACCATCTAGTGTCTTATAAAGTCCATAGGGTGCACTTAAATAAGCATGGCCTGCGCCTCGAACAGCCGAGCGCTGTGGCAACTTACGTCCATCATTGACATGTGTGGTCAGCATTTCAAACTGCATATCCAACACAGATTCAAGCAAACTGACTTCAACAAGAGCGCCCTGTTGGGTACGGGCACGTTTCAACAATGCCGCCAATATACCTTGTGTCAGATGTGTCGCGCAATACATATCGACCACAGCCAATCCAAAAGGTACTGGTCCATCCTGCGCACAGCCTGATAGCCAAGAAAGTCCCGACAGCGACTGCACCAGCAAATCCTGACCCGGTTTTTTGGACCATGGCCCTTCATTACCGTAGCCCGTTACTGTGGCATAGATCATCTTTGGATTGATTTTCCGTACGCTCTCATAATCCAAACCGATCTTTTCCATCACCCCCGGACGGAAGTTATGTGTCATTACATCCGCCTGACGGATTAATTTCTTAATATTTTCCAGATCATTTTCGTCTTTCAAATTGGCCGCATACGATTCTTTATTTCTATTAATGGTATGAAACACCAGGCTGCTCTCATCTACAAAAATATTTTTAATCGCAATCTGTCGTCCGCCTTCTCCGGCGCCAGGACGCTCGATTTTGACAACTCGGGCACCGAGATCAGCCAACCGCAGGCCAGCGGTTGGCCCGGCCATAAATTGTGAAAACTCGAGAACTAAAAGTCCTTCCAGTGGTTTATTATCCATTGTCTTCTTTGTCCACTAATGATTCCCGATACATCTTGTTCATCTTTTCTAATACGGCAACTTCATCCCCGCCCTGTCTGAGATAGTCAACTACAATATCACCGGCGTGATCCTGAAAATACAGATGACCATCATAACGCGGGCGCAGATAGGCACGCTCCAATGTAGGCAGGGTATTTTTAAAATAGCCGTCCGTATAGGCGTTGACTTGCTCATTTTCCCAAGCACCTAAATGTCCCGGTTGACCACCATTTTCGACATATAATGTTGCCTGAATTTCTGGTGACGCAACAAATTGGGCGTAATCCATACCCACAGCAATATGTTTGCTCTGAGAGGATACTGCTAATCCCGCACCACCCAGTGTGCTAATCATTGGAGTACCGTTTAACGACACTAAATCATGAAAATGCAATACTTTACGGGCATACCCAGTTCGCGCATAATTGGAATAACCATACGCAAATGGACAATAGGCAATTTCATCCCGCTGCGTCATTTCTTCGAACACTTTGAAGGGATTTTTCTCATAAAATCCAGCATCCAATTCATCCGCAAGTGATTTAAATAATTTTAAGACCTGTACCCCGACGGCTTCGCTGATTACTTTTTCGTCGTTTTGGCAAGGTTCTTCACCCAAAGAACAACAAAGACCATAAAAGTTCATCAAAGAATCAATCGGCAACAGTGAAAATCCAACCCGTCCTGCTTTAGCTAAGGCCAAGACTTCTTCGAAGGTACGCGGGAGCGGCACACGTAGCGAACGTAAAATATCTGGGCGACTTGCAGCCACTGGTGTCGCCGCATCTGTAGCCAAGGCCCATTGCTTGCCTAGAAAGTTGTAGCTTTCATAAGACTTCCCAACACTATTCGCCTGTTGACCGGCCAAAAACTCCATGGACAGATAATCATCAAATGGAGCCAGCATCCCCTTAGAAGCGGCATGTCCCGTCCACGGATGATCGATCACCAACAGGTCATATTCCTTGGCTAAATCCGTTACCGACTTATCAGCGAATTCCTGCAAAGTACGTTTTGTCCAAACAATCTCTACTTCCGGATGTAATTCTTCATAACGTTGTGCCGTTGCAACCATTGGCACAAAACCTCGCGAATGCCCCCAGGTAATCCCCTTTAACCGGATTTTCTCTGTCATTGTATTTATGTATTATTTTATGTAGTCTTGTTGAGATCCTTATCAACCATTTGATTACCAAACATCAAGTTATTCCAATCTCCAAAAACAGTAAAACATAACATTGTAGTTGTAGCTATTTTTATCCTATTCTTCTTGATGATCCAGGCAAGATAATATAGCATAAGCAGCGCAATACTGTAATCTAATGTTGGAATTAAATATGTTTATAATCTTTTTCCCTTCTAATGCTTCTTCGCAATGAAAAAAGCGGTTTATAATATTCAAATATAAATACAATATTCGAATATAAAAATTTAACCTGTTTTTTTGGATCGCTAAAAACGCCTCTTCAAATACTTTTTTTATCTTTATCCCAATCATTTGTTAGCAAAATATTTTATGACATTAAATAGCTCCGATAAATATAAAGCGCCAGCACTCGAAAAGGGATTGCAGATCCTGGAATTTCTGGCCTTGCAACCAACGGCGCAATCACAATCCGAGATCGCCCTTGGCTTAAATCGAAGTCCCAATGAGATCTATCGGATGCTTGCATCGCTGGAGTCCAATGGCTATATTCATCGTGATCAGATTTCATCCAAATATTCGCTTTCCCTGAAGTTATACTATCTATCGCATCGCCACTCTTTTGTAGAGAAATTACGGGCCACCTCATTATTGCCAATGCAAGAGAGCTCCAATGAAATTAAGGATCCATGTCATCTCTGTGTGATCTACGATAACCAAGTCATGGTAATTTCCTACGCCAAAGGATCATCCCCCATCAGCATCGTAGTTGAAGAAGGAAAGCTGTACAATACTTCACAAACGGCTTCTGGCAAGCTTCTTTTAAGTTTTTCAGATGCTGAAAAAAGAAAATCCATTTTAGGAGCTGATCCCTATTACAAAAGCTTGAAGAAAACAGAGCGTCAACAGTTTGACAGCGATTTGGAAGATATTAGAATGAAAGGATTTTATGAGATGCCCAGTGCTTACGCAGAGGGCATTATCGATATTTCCGTCCCTATAGGAACCAACGAAACAGGTATAATCGCCTGCCTCACTGTTTCAAAACTCATCCGACGTCAAACTGAGCATACTGTATCCACGGAGGACATTGTAACAAGCCTAGAAAAATGCCGATCACAAATTGAATCCAATCTCGGATTAAGGTGAAAAAGTCATTTCAACACCGTGTACAACAATAGCATTACGACAAATAAAATTGTCCAAGCGATCTTAACCCGGTTACTTGGCTTGTCCATCTTGATATCGACCATATGCTGATGTGCTAATTCGTAAGCTGATTTTGGAAGGAGCAACGATACACCAATTCCAATAAGCAGCAATAGAACAAACAAACTGAATGAAAGCATCAAGTAATGCGGCCAAAAAGTATAGACATCTTTAGGAAATATCCAAAGATAACATATTCCTGTGCCCAAACTTAGTAGCGCTCCTAAGGTTAAAATGGTATTAATAGCTGCTCGATTAGTCCGTTTCCATAACACAGCCATCAGGAAAGCGACCGCTAAAGGGGGCGCGATAAATCCAAGGATAGATTGGAACACATCAAAAAGATTAAGTCCTTTAATTTGATCGATCGCCAGTGCGACGAAAACCGAAGTTAAACAGCCCACAATCACCGTATATCGGCCTATCTGCGTAATCTGTTGATTGTTTGCTTTTGGTCGAATATACTTGAGGTAAATGTCCATGGTGAACACCGTACTCAAGGAATTAAGCGACGAACCAATGGTGCCCACCAATACAGCAATTAACACCACGATTACCAATCCATTCAGGCCTGTAGGAAACAGGTTAGTCACCATCGTCATATAAGCAAGAGATGGGTCTTTAAGTCCCGGAAATAAAACCGAACAGATGATACCGGTGAGGATAAACAACGGCAAAGAAAGTATCTTGAGCCAAGCGATAAAGTTAATTCCTAGTTGCCCCTGTTCGAGATTCTTGGCTCCCAAAACTGATTGTACCATGGCTTGATCCGTACAGAAAAAAGCGATCGCTGCCACTGGATATCCTAAGGCGATAGCGTACCAGGGGTAATCTGGATCACTCGCAGGTCTGATCAATGACCAATAGCTAGTCGGAGTCTGCTGTGCCAAAGCACTTAACCCTCCGATTTTGGACAATCCCAGAAAAGTTAAAAAGGCCGACACGGCGATCAGCAAGATCATCTGAAAGATATTGATTTTAGCAACTGTCTTTAATCCACCCGTATACGCAAACAGACCAGCTAGGGAGACTAAAACAGTAACCGATTGCCACATTGGAATACCTAAAATCTGCCGCACTAAAAATCCGCCAGCAAATAGTCCCAACGACAACCATGAAATAAGCATTTTTACCAATGAATACCAAGCCAGAATAGTCTGCGTATTTGGACCGAACCGCTTGCCCATAAACTCGGGTAAGGTACGTACTCCAGTAGCAATATAGCGGGGTGCGAACACCACCGCTAACAAAAATAAATAGATAAAAGCATACCAATCAAAATTGACTGCGACGATACCTGTTGTATAACCTACTGTAGCGAATGCGAGCAGCATGGATGGTCCGACGTTAGTCGCCCACATATTGAAGCCAATACTGTACCAGTTTAGGGATTTGCTGGCTAGGAAGTGTTCTGCCCCTTCTACCTTTTTACGGGATGACAAGAGGCCGATTGTCAGTAATGCTAACAAATAGGCTACGACGATGCAATAGTCGTAAATGGTTAACTTGTCTAAGATACTGTTCATCTTCCTAAGCTCAAGTCGACACCATATCTTTCCAGCAGTTCCTTTGGACGGACAGGCTTTCCTGTTGTCAATGATTCATCCATAGCTTGCAATAAAGCTATTGTCCCGATACCTTCTTTCATATCTGGATAGGCTTCCTCTCCAGTACGTATGGCTTTTGCAAAATGCTCTAGGTAATTTTGATACTCACCAGCGTGATGGCTTTTTCCTTCAAAACGGAAATAGTGTTTTAGTTTATGCTCCCAAGTCAACATGCGCTCTTCACCGGTTTTATCTGTGATCGCATAACGAAGGTCCATATAGTCAGCCTGGCTCGCCCCTTCTGTCCCTCTTAGAATACAGCTCATTTCGCTATCTCGTGTGACAGGCTGTACAGGACCCGTATACGCCCCGCTCACACGGGCGACCCGGCCATCTTCGGCTTTAAAAATAAAATGCATCGTATCAACATTTTGAAGCCCACCTTTTTTCCCATTAGCACTCAACATGCCATAGCCCATCACCTCTTCAATATTGGGGAGGTACCAGCGGATGAAATCAACTGGATGGCTCAATCCTCCATAAAGCCATTTGAAAGAAGACTGCAAAGACCAAGGTTTATCCAAAAACCAGCGGTGATCAGCGTGATAATAACCTTCGATCGTAATTAAGTCACCAATAAGTCCAGCGTCAAAATCTTCTCTTTGCTTTTTTACCGGTTCAAAAAAACGGGAACTCTGTCCGACAAAAACACGTTTATTTTTCTGAGTTGCGCGTTCCAATAAAGCGTTGGCATCAGCAAGATTATCGATAAAAGGTTTGGTACAGATGACGTGTTTGTCATGTGCCAATGCTAGCTCGATGTGCTTCGCATGTAGATGATCCGGAGTATATATGGCAATGGCTTCAATATTCTCGTCATCCAGCATGGCCTGATAGTCATTGGTATAAGCATGAAAGTCAAACTCTTTCATCCGCTTGCGTCCAAGCTCTTCATTCAGATCGCAAATCTTGACCAATTCGATGTGAGGGCTTTGCAATGCGGCTGACATCGTACTGCGCCCCTCACCTAATCCTAAAATCCCTAATTTTAACTGCTGTATATTTTCCATTTTACTGTTTATAAAAAATCCATGTTTCATTTTTTCGTGTTCCGGGAATACCTTCCTGATAGGAACTCATGAGCTTGTTCCACTCCACAACTCGTGGATTATCCTTGGTTGTCAACAGATCAATTGTTTTAAAATCCTGTCCTTTTGGAAAAGAAATATATAACATCAGCTGACGCCCATTGCGATAGACGAGCACTTCGTCAAATCCAGCGTTACAGAAACCTGCCGCAACCTCGGGCCATTCTTTAAATTGTGTTTTATGTGCGTTGTAATAGGCCTCCTGTTCTTTCTTATCATCGATCAATTGGGCGGTCAGTAGCACAAAATCGGTATCAATCTCTTTTTTACCAGCACAGCGGCTTCGGTCAAAGTCGTAGAACAGATCGGTAAACAATTTGTATTCAACCTCAGGATAATGAGCAATCCACGCACTCGCTAATTTTTTACCAATCTCATCACTGGTCATCACTAGCGTATAATCGTTCCATCGATATATCTGTTCAGCACCCACTCCTTCTTTTGCCAAAAATCCTTTGATTGCTTGTGTTGTCAATTTCTGTTGCGGATCATAGATCTGGAAAAAAACAGGTTTGGTAAAAGGAATATAGGCGTTGAAAGATGCATTTTTAGGAATTGATCGTTTTTCAGACAACAAATAGGTATAACGCAGACCGATGCCTGCTTCGTCTTTGACCCAGGCATCCGCATCGGGGCCATTTTTTATCCACTCAACACTCTGCCCATTGGCATTTTGCAATATTTTATTAGATGGGAACCAGTTGTTACTCACATTCATATAGGCAGAACCCTCATCGGTATAGAGATAAAACCAATGCTCAGGAATATGCGCATAAGGTGACACATAGATGCTATCGATATAATTTTCCTGAATTTTTGTTCCGGGTTGTGCCGATAAGGTGTAAATACCAGCTACATCATACATGTATTTACCATAACGTGTGATCTTATTTTTTAAAACACGATTATTTCGCATGGCATTGACTGTAGGTGTCCAGCCCCAGCCCAAGCTGATTCCTGTGTACGGAAGATCGAGCAATTCATTGTTCGTAATAGCTACATTGCGGACAAATCCGGCGCCAATCCCCACCGTTCCCCAATCCTCATTTCCAATATCTTGGATTAGATTGTTACTGACGACAACACCATCGGTCAAGATACGCTCGTTGTTGGGCTGAAAAGGCAAATGTGCTTCCATTTGTTCGTCTGAGAACTGACCGAGCAATATTCCGGATCCGCCAATATCCTGAAATAGATTTCCATTTAAACTATCTTTTAAATTGCCGGCCCGATAGTCTATGCCTGTCGCAGCCAAATGAGCAAAACGGCAGGCAGAAATTTTCGTAAACGCGGTATGACTAAGTAGGACCGCAGCTTGCGGCCGACCCAACCAAGCCTGATTTTCCAGCCCAGCTTTATCAACAGTCCCCGGCTTAGCTAATTTATACGCATCCAAAAAATACATACCTGCCTGTAAAGCAACATGACCGTAATAATGAGGTCTTAACCAGGCACTATGCTGAAATTTCAACCCTTCGATATACACATGGCTAACAGGCGTCTCTAATGTACCTTGCATTGTCAGAATTGTCTCCAGGTAAGGAGCAACAACATCTAACTGGTCTAAATTTTCATCAGGCCTTTTGTAATAATATACTTTATGATTTTCTTCATCCAAAAACCATTCTCCCGGCTGATCCAAAAATTCAAGCGCATTCACCAAGCGAAATGCAGAGTTGCCGTGTTCTTTGGATAGCCATGGCTTTGGCCAAGGATGTTCGTTCTGGATTTTCCCTTCCGGTTCATGAAAAAATAGTGTGATACTATCTTTTGTAACAATCGTCTCACGAATACGAAGCTGTGCTATTGCCCACCATTGATGTATAAAAAATTCCATTCCAGCTTTATAGTGAAATTTTTCAGGAAATACGTTAGGAATAATAGCAGCCTGCTTCTTAAAATCCCAATTAATGATCCTTGGTAAATGAGCATCATCATGACTTTCTGCACGGATCGCCTTACGTGAGCCAACCCACAATTGGCGGAAAGAAAGGTATTTGCCACCGACCTGGGGGGCATTTGCCACCATAACATATTTGGCAATAGCAGGATCCAATCGCTTGTCATTTTTTACGGGCTGCCAACCTTCAATAGTAACTCCTCCGGACAATATAGCCTCTCTGCCCACTGATTTTATCCATGTGGGACTTTGGACAGTTCCACTATCTTCAGGTCGGATAAAAATTGTTTGGGAAGGCACATATTGTCCGTCTTGAATCCAGATTGTGATGCCATGATGCATACGCGGATCGTTTAATCGTCGCCATTCCCTAGCCTCACGCAGGGCATCCTCCAAACATGAAAATGGAGCTCCCCGTGTGCCATCCCGTTGTTCCTTCTTGCTTTGTTTACCCACATAGATCTCTCCTCCCTGAGCTGAGAATGCAGCTAGCGAAAAAAATATAAAGACCCATATGAGAATTGTCTGCTTCATCTGTAAATAATTTTAAAATATCATACTACTTCGTTTCACCTTGGCTTATGGCCTCATAACAATGCTATCAATAGCCATTGTTCTGAAGAAATTCGCCGGGGTTGCTAATGGCGTCCATCTGTCCCTGTGGAATTGGCCGAAGGCCGTGTACACCATCCTTAAAATATTGTCCGACATCAGGATTGACCGCCATCAAATAAGACCGGTTCAATTTACCCAAGCGTTTCAGGTCATACCAACGTGTATACTCGCCGCACAGTTCACGAGCACGCTCATCAAGTATAAACTGGGCAGTGATATCTCCAGCAGTAATCTGCTTGGCCCCGACCCGGTCGCGTAGTACATTGATGTAGTTAGCGGCTGTTCCATTTGCACCGTTCAAGTGAAAGGAAGCTTCGGCAGCAATGAGATACACCTCTCCCAGACGCATAACAGTAGCATAAGCGTCGCTGGTAAAATTGTTAGCCTTGGGACTGATTAACGAACCTGAATTAAATTTTACCAAAGATGGATAGAAACTAATAAATGGGTTGTCCACCTGTCCAGGCTGCTGATTTATCCGTGTATATTTCATTTTCACTTTGTGGTCAGCACCGTATAGATCTTCTAGGTCTAGCCAAATATATTTTTTTTGAAATTGTATCTTTTTTTCTTCGGCATAACCAGTCTCTCCCTCACGGGCAACTTTAAGCGCTAGAGCTCCTTTCGGGAGATTAGTTCCGACAGCGACAGTATTTGCATCACGATCGAACTGCACAATAGCATCTCTGCTCCAATTGTAATCAGCATTGGAAAGCCACTGCGTCTGGAAAGAAATCGCATATCTTGGATCTAAGGTATTATCATCATTTTTAAATACATCAAGCAGGTATTTAGTCGGCATAAATGTTCCTCCGGACCACCGCCCAATTTCGGTTTGAAATCCAGCGGACTGTATCGCTCCAAATGTTGTCGGCGTACAATAGAACCGTTTAAAATCATTGTTGTGATCGTATACGTTGGTGGATCCATACTCCTGGGAATAAGGAATCTGGTAAAGTGCTTCGGTGTTTTTCTTATTATTTACCGCATTAAAATTGTCTAGAAAGGAGGCATATAGACGCACATTATAACTCGCTTGATTATCAATCAATTTTTTTGCCGTCTGCAATGCTTCCTCTAGATATTGATTGGTATTATATTCTTTTGTCTGCAAACAAACCTTGGCCAATAGACCCAATGCAGCTTTCTGACTTGGTCGCCCGGCTTCTGTCGGCCCTACAGGCAAGTGCTCTGCCGCAAATCTCAGATCGGGCAGGATACATTTTTCATAAATTTCCAACACAGGTGTACGTATAACGGCAGTATTGGCTGTAGTTGTCTCCGTGAGATTGAGCGGACAAGAACCAAACTGTTCGACCAGATGAAAATAATACAATGCTCTCAGAAAATAAGCTTGGGCAACTTTTTCCAGTTTTTCCTGCTCACTAGAAAAATCTTTGACCTGATCTACCCTACCGATGACGATGTTGCAGTAATTGATGGCATCATAAGCACCATTCCAGTAGTCTTTAGCCATGTCTATGGACATCGAGCCACCGGAAGCATATTTTAAATAATTTTGGTTGTTATTTGAATTGAGATCGGAAGTCCATAAATCTGTTCCTCCTTCGGTAACAAGTAAGAAATTTCTGCCATAGAAATAACGTGGCAGATCAAAATAGCAGCTATTAATCAGTTTATCGAAACCGGCCTTATTTTCAGCAACCTTATCCACGGTGACCCCGGATGGATTATATTCATCAAGACCACAGGAATTTAGAAAAAGGCCAGCACATAACAGTATATTAAAATAGTTGATTTTCATAACATATTGGCATTAAAAAGTAACATTCAATCCGACAACAAACTGCTTGGTCAAAGGAAAATTATCCGAACCGTTGGATTCGGGATCCTGATACTTTAACAAGTTGCTTTTCGTAAAGATGAACGGATTGTTAGCGGTTGCATAAAAACGGAAACGTTCCATGGAAAGCCGCTTAATAAATGATTTCGGCAAACTATAGCCCAAGGTGATATTTCGCACCTTAAAATAGGATCCATCCACGTATTTCAACGCATCAAACCCGATATAGCCACTGGTCGAGGAATGTAATCCTGGTCTTGGCAAATAAGCGCCTGGATTTTCTGGTGTCCAATAATCGATATCGTCGGGGCTATTTCCGACACCGGTTGTTGGATCATAACGTGTGATCAAATTATTGGACAGCATCTGTCCCCATCTTGCTGTTAAAAAGACCGAAAGGTCCCAGTTTTGATACTTGAAGTTATTCTGAAATCCACCGGTCCATTTCGGAACCGCAGATCCCAAAATACGTTTATCTTTCGCTCCATAGGCATGCTTACCATCTTCATTGACCGTACCATCGGTGGATAACTTGATATCACCGGGTTTGGAATTGAATAAGGCTGCCTGCTCCGCTTCACTTTCCTGCCAGATACCGAGGTATTGATAATCAAAAAACGTTCTGATCGGCTGATTTAGAAATAGGTTATTTGAAATCAGGTCTTTTCCCCCCGGTAGTGAGGTCACACGTTCTTTATTCGCCGCAAAAGTCAATGTTGAATTCCAGACAAAACGATCCCCCTGAATATTTTTTGTATTTAATGCGAGTTCAAAGCCCCTATTGTTTGTTGCACCAATATTCTGCCACATCTTGAAAGGGGCACCCCAGGAGCCGCCCAATGAAGCTGGCATATCCTTGAGAAAGAGCAGGTCCTTCGTTTCAGTATTATACCAATCAATGGTCAGGTTGGCTCGTTGGTTCAAAAATTGCGCATCGAGCCCAATATTGGTCGTATACGACTTCTCCCAGCCCAGGTCCCTATTCGCCAGTTGTTGATTCAGAATAAAGGCCGGGCCGAGCGTACTTTCACCAAAACCTACCGGCTTAGGTGCATTATATCCCCCTGCTTGCGTACCGTAAGCTCCTACACCACCAGAATTACCGGTGATACCATAACCAGCGCGTAGCTTTAACTCCGATATTTTGCTTTTCAATGGCGCAAAGAACTGCTCGTCACTCAGGCGCCAGGCAAAAGCTCCTGCTGGAAATACATCCCATTTGTTGCCTTCGGATAATCGAGACACACCATCCCAACGGCTGGAAATGGATAGCAAGTACCGTCCTTGATAGTTATAGTTGATCCGACCTACATAAGACATTGACTGTGAACCAATATAAGAAGAGCGGATTACAGACGTTGTGGCCGCACTCAGGTTGTGGAAAGAATAGGAGTCGAGGTCGAATCCCGATCCGCCCGCATAGGCCTGCTCTGCTTGGTTTTTTGACCATGATGTGACTCCAGTCAGCGCAAAATGATGATCTTCACGTAGGTTAAATTCATAATTCAGTATATTTTCCCAACGGTAGTTGTAATTTCTGTCATTGATGATAACGGCTGCAGGCAATTTGAAGCCAGCCTCCGGATTTGCAATTGACTGCGAGCCAAAATATCTTCCCGTCCGTTGAGAGCCAATCGTCGCACCAAAAATTGAACGGAAGGAAAATCCTTTGACCGGCGTAAAATCAAGATAGGCATTGCCCGCAAAATAATTATTCAGGATATTATTTTTATACTGATCCTTGATCTGATCGGATAAAGGGTTGGTGACTCCTTCCACTGGAATATGATTGATATTACCGTCGGCATCAAAAGCATCACCTAAAGGCAAAAAGGTCAAACTGTTACCGAATACATTTTGTGCAGCCTGATTATTATCTTTATAGGTATACTGTAAATTCGTACCTACTTTAAATAGGTTAGAAAGTTTATGATCAATATTGGCTCTTACAGCATATTTTTTACTATTATCATTTTTTATAAGTCCTTCTTCATCGTTATAGTTGAGGGACAAAAAAGCTTTTGTTTTTTCATTCCCCCCGTTCACTGAAAAGCTATAGTTCTGCTGGATTCCGTCTTTTAAGACCAGGTCCACCCAGTCTACCCATTTGCCATTTTCATAAGCCTCCAGCTGTGCAGGATTTTTAAAAATATTATTGGCAAATTCCGGATAGTTACCATGCTCACCCCGATAGGCTTCCCTTTTCAGTTTCATATAATCGTCTCCCAACAATCCATGGGGATATTTGGGGAATCCATTATACCCAAAATAGGAATCAAAATTTACGATCGCTTTACCGGATTTACCCTGTTTTGTTGTAATGATAATTACACCATTTGACCCTGCAGAACCATAGATTGCCGTCGATGAGGCATCTTTCAGAATGTCTATGGATTCGATATCACTGGGATTTAAACTCGTAAAATCTCCTGGAATACCATCTATAATATAGAGCGGATTATTATCACCACTGAAAGACCTGTTGCCCCTTAAGCTCGCACCGACATTGGCACCAGCACGTCCGGATGATTTGGTGATATCCAGACCGGAGACTTTTCCCTGAAGGGCATCCATCACATTGGCTGTTGGCGTCATCATAATCTCTTCGGATTTAACGGAAGCTACGGCGCCGGTTAGATCCCGACGTTTGGCCGTTCCATAACCGATGACCACGACTTCTTCTAGTGCTTGATCATCTTTTCTTAATACAACATTGGCACTATTCCCAACTCTTACTGTTAATAAACTTTCCGAATAGCCCACCGAAGTGATTTTGATGGTGCCAGAGTCTCCAGTTATTTTAAGTGTAAATTCTCCCCTCGCGTTGGAAGAGGTAGACTGCGTCGAGTTGACCAAGGCTATAGTAGCACCTACAATAGGATTTCCCTGCTCATCTGTAACTCTACCTTTAATTTCATTTCCTTGATTTACCGTGACTTTATGAAGCGTATTGGCATGTAACGCAGCATTGGAAATCGATGGACTTCCGAGTATGAAACAGCTGCAAAAGAGCATCAATATCGGATACTTTGAACTAGCAGCAGCAGCTCCTAAGGTCATTTTTCCGATATTAATCTTGTTTTTATTCATAATTGAGTTATTAGATTTAATTTGTTTAAATGGTTATTATTTTATGTTTGTTTAGCTGTCTATCCTTTAAGAGTATCTAGCTATACTTAGATTGTAATTTGTTGATCCCCCAAAACCGAACGGATAATTATGGTGCAAGGCGTATCCGCTATTTTTTGAATAATTCCTAATGCTTTTCCTTTAAATGTTTTCCTGTTGGGACGATGCAGCCCTCTTAGATCGGCTTGAAACCCATTGTCAGTCCCGAGTACTTTTGCATCTCCCTTTACAATGAACTCAATTTCTTGATCATTGTGCAACACGGACTGTCCTGCTTGGTCCACCAATTCCGCAGTCACAAAATAAAGGTCTCGGGATTCCCCTGTGGCATATTTTTCATGTTCTAAGGAGACTTTTACCCGCTTAGCTTCTCCCGCTGTACGCATACTTGCTTCCTGAACAATCTTACCATCTCGCTTTTTAACAACTTTCAGTTCCCCCTTTTCAAAAGGCACCTTCCAGCTGGCGTGCAGACGATCTGCTGTTTTGGCTGAAGTTCCCAGACTTTTGCCGTTCAGGAACAACTCGACATCGTCAGCTTTATTATAATAAGCCCATACGTCCACAGTATCACCTGTTTTCCAGTTCCAATGCGGTAAAAGATGAAGGACATCCTGGTTTGTCCATTCAGACTGATACATGTAGTACACATCTTTGGGAATACCGGCAAGATCGACAATACCATAATAAGAGCTCCTTGCAGGATAAGGGTAAGGAACAGGTTCGCCAAGATAATCAAAACCGGTCCAGACAAATGTTCCAGCCAAAAAAGGACGATTCTTGACCGCTAGCCAAGCTTTCTCATGGCTTGTACCCCAATAGGCAGCAACATTATCATAGGCCGAAACTGTAAAATCGGGATTACCGTTAACGACATATTTGTCCTTTGATGATGCTGGCCAGAACTGAATCGTATCTTGCAATTTGTCATACACCCCTCTAGTTTGTAAGGCAGAAACAGTTTCTGATGCCAACAGCGGTATATTTTTGAATTCTACAGGTAATTTATCATAATCTTCATGTTTGTAATTGAAGCCCAGTACATCCAAAGCCTCTGCCTGTGCGATAAAGTTCTTGACATAATTATTTTCGGTCAAGGCAGCAGTAACGGGGCGTGTGGGATCCAAGGATTTTACTAATTTCGCCATCTCTTGCGTTAAGGCAATACCCGTGGAATCAAATTGTTCTCGGATTTCATTTCCGATGCTCCATAGGATAACCGAAGCATGATTACGATCTCGACGCACCCATGCTTCAATATCCTTGAGATGTTCCGTAGGAAAGTCAATGTGGTAGTCGAACTTATTTTTTCGCTTTTTCCACATGTCAAATGCTTCATTATAAACCAAAATTCCCATTTCGTCGCAGAGATCGAGTAACTCTTCTGCGGGTGGATTGTGTGCGGTTCGAATGGCATTTGTACCCATTTCTTTCATCATGACAAGCTGTCTTTTCGCAGCAGACTTATTAAAAGCGGCTCCTAAAGCACCCAAATCATGATGCATACATACTCCTAAAATTTTCAAGGCCTCGCCGTTTAAGTAGAAGCCAGTTTTCGCATCAAAGCGAATTGTCCGGAATCCGATTCTCTTTTCAATTTGATCTTCGACTGTATTATTTTTAGTTAAAAGAGTGAGTTGCACACGATATAAATTTGGCGACGCTAGGCTCCACAATTGTGGCTTTTCCACTTGAAGCGATGCATCAATATATCCATCTTTCTCAACCCCTGTTTTTTTCAATAGTAAATTGCCTTTGGGATCCCATACTGTAATTTGATATTTATTCCCTGCAACTCCATTAGATCGCGCCGACTTATTCAATTTAGAAAGTACTTTCAACTCCCCCAATTCACCATGTGTCTCGGGCGTAGTGATAAAAGTCTCTTGTTCATCGAGCTGTACTGCACCCTTCTTGATTAGATAAACATCGCGGTAGATTCCGGAACCTGAATACCACCTGGAGTTTGGCTGTTTGCTATTGTCCACACGGACAGCAATCCGATTGGACTGATTTCCAAACTTAAGGTGCGGCGTAAGATCCAGTGTAAAGGAAAGGTAACCATTGGGCTTTTTTCCCAAATAAACCCCATTGATCCAAATTTCCGCGTAGCGATATATTCCACCAAAGTAGAGTTGTATGCTTTTACCCTGATCTGCTGCCGGCAACTTAAACTCCTTACTATACCAGCCAATTCCGCCAGGCAATGCTCCCCCTGCATTACCTGCTGGGTAACTAGCATCAAAATCAGCTTTGATACTCCAATCATGAGGCAATTCAACCGATTCCCAAGCTTGGGTATCTCCGTCGTTCAAGCGATAGCCCAGCTGATCCTGCAACGTAAAATTCCAATTGTCATTAAAGCTGATTTTTGAACGTCCTTGTCCGTATACAAGCTGAAGTTGAAATAAAAAGAGAATAGAAATAAAATAATATAAATTCATAAGTAAATGGTTATTTATAAGCACTGCTTTCATTGCAGTCAATGATGTCTTCGTGCTTGCGTCTTTATTCGTTAGTCTATATTGAGGTATTTAAACTTCCTTCGGGTTTATCCATTAGGAATAGTTTTTTGAAAAGTGACCTAGGCCTGAGGGGCTATTCTTGCTCATGGCTTAAGTCTTTAAAACGCACCGTACTTCTACCTAAATCTTTCGAAGTTGCCAAGGCGATACCGCGGGTACCTTTGCCGTCCACTGCACAATAAAAATGATAAACAACACCCTCCGCTTTCAATACAAATGATTTGTGCGCATATTGCTGATCAAAACTTTCACTTGATTCAATCAGATTTGCACCATCCCAATCTGTCCAGTGGATTAGATCCTTGGATGCCGCAAATCGATTGAATGCCCCTTTACGGTCTTTCCAGAAAGCGCCAAAATAAAACATGACCCAAGTATTTTGGATCCGCTGAATCATAGGGTCTCCCGTAATTCCTACCGGATGGTGAACCACAGGGTTCGGCTGGAACCTCTTCCAGTTTTCCATATCATCTGACACAGCCATACCAATACGTTCATACCATCGCGTTGCTTTATTATTGGGTAATGAATCGCCTACGGCATTGTAATACATGACGAAGCGATGGCCCGTCTGTTTATCAGGATCTTCAATCACATAGCTTTTGAATAGCTTATGCCGATTTTCCCACCAGGAAACATCCGGATCCGTACTGGTCAACACGGGCTTAGACAACCGTTGCCATTCCACAGGTTGTGTTGCTTTTTTAGTTGTATAAGCCATTCCAATCGCCAGCGGCTCAGGTTCGTAACCAGCTGTGGAACCACCGAAATAGGACATCCAGTATTTTCCAGCGTAGCTGTTGAGCTTATACTTCCCGCCCCATTTTGTATCCACCAAGGCATTATATCCTGCTCGCTGCTTAGCATCCCAGCTGCCATCTGGTGCCACGGAGAGTTGTTTCCCCAAGGTCTTCCAGTTCAAAAGATCCGAGCTCTGCGCCAGCCAGGTCTCATAACCACTTCCATCAAACACAATATACGTCATATACCAATATTTCCCCTCCTTATAAATGGTCGGACAATCCATCAATTCGCCTTTATGCGCAGGTACTAAAACAAGTCCATACTTATAGGGGGTCTTTACTTCTTCATAAATTTTTGTCATTTCCGCACTGGAAACTGCCGGAGTCTGAGCCTTTAATTTAGGACCGGCCAAAGCAATGGATAGCAATAGCATTAATCTTTTCATCTGTCTACTCTTTTTCTTCGTTAGTACAATCTGAACTATTTACGTTGTTGTCTAATGGTATTTCAATGGGTTTATAATTGGCTAAAATAATCACGATATCAGCTTTCACTGAGTAATTGTATATTTTCCTGAGCCGAATTTGAATTCAACATGGTCTTCTTTTACATTGACAGTTTGGGCCTCCATGGCTCTTCCATTGACCTGATAAGTTCCCTTTGGCAAAACCAATGTACATTGGCTATTGACAGGTATCTCTACTTGATAATTTCCTTTAGATTGTTCTCGGTTAAAATAAATTTTTCCATATGGACTTCTAAAATTTATCTCACAGTCTTTCAGTGCATCCAGCATTTTGGGCTCGATTCGAAAGTGTTTAAATGCGGTCGATCCTGCATCTTGCTGTATTCCGCCCAAACCGGTATGAAACCACTCCATCAGGTGGCCAAGCATAAAATGATTATTGGAGACGTTTGGAAGACCCGCCCAAGACTCGGTCAGTGCCGTGGCACCTTTTCGCAGCTGATAACCATATCCGGGCCGGTCATCACGATGGTGCATGGCATAAATCAGATCATCACGGTTGTTGGAGTGTAACACCTGTAGCAGGTAACGATGACCGATATCTCCCGCCGTCAACGCCGTATCATTTTGGCAAACCGTTGTTGTTAGTTTTTCAAAAACTGCCTGTTGGGCCTCCTGAGGTACCAGTCCAACATACAGTGGCATGGCCAGCGCTGTCTGACTACCGGAGCCATAGCTATGTTCCTGAGGTCGATAAAATTGTTGATTGAAGGCACTGAAAACGGCCTGCTGTAACGTCTCAAATTTTTCGGCATCTTCTTTTTGTCCAAGTAGCATAGCGATGTCTACCATGAGTTTCAAGTCATAGTAATAGATTGCCGTAGCCGTAATCCCGGGAGTAGTCAGCTGGGAAACACCGGGACGCTCCGGTCCCAAATCATACCAGTCACCCAAACCCTGTGTTAAAATATGTCCCTTCGCTTTTGTGCCCAAATAATCGATATAACGGGTCATCATGGCATAATTATCGGCAAGAAAAGACTTGTTTCCATACCAGCGATAGGCATACCAGCCCAAGATAATCGAGCTGCTTCCCCACTCGGGTGAGTCCCTAAACATATCACCGCCCCAGTCAAACTGTACATATTCGGGCGCTATTTCAGGAACTAGACCATCCTTTGTCTGAGATTGCCGCATGTCCCGCAGCGACTTGGCAAACAGGCGTTCAGCATCAAAGTTAAATTGTACCGACGGCCCCATTAAATGTAACTGCTCCAGCCAGCCCAATTTTTCGCGGTGTGGACAATCGGTAAAGACACTGAGCATATTACTCTTAATAGCCCAATTGATCAATCCATGGATCTGATTAAATAGCGTATCGGAGCTTTGAAAGCTTCCTACCTGCGCTGTACTATTCCGGATATGGGCCAACTGTATCGCATCCATCCGAACCGCTTTGCTACCGGCAGGATGTAACTGAACTTCAGCATAGCGAAATCCATAATACGTAAAACGTGGCTGCCAGGATACCGTCCCATCTTTTGCAAAAATATATTGGTAATAATAGGGGCTTCCCGAATGCTTTTGACTAGGGCGTCCATCCGTAGTCAGCAATTCGGCCGGATACACCCGTACGGTATCTCCCGCTTGTCCGGTCATTTGCATAGTGACAATGCCCGACGCATTCTGTCCAAAATCATAGGTGATCCGTTTCCCCCCATCAGCCTGCTGTAATTCAACGGGCGCGAAGCGCTGCATAATTTTTACCGGATCAATATCCTGAGCCCGTAGATGTGGCCCATCCGTTATGCGCGCTTGCTGCCAGTTCCTGTCATCGTAAACAGGGGCTGACCAATGATCAGGTAAAATCCGTGCATCGTAATCCTCGCCCCCATACATGCTGGAAAAAGTAATGGGTGACCGGTGTGTTTTCCAGCCTGCATCACTAACGATGATTTCTTGCCTCCCGTCCGTATAGGTATTGACGATCTTAAGTTTGAGCTTTGGCAGACCAAAAGCAACTTTATGTTTTTGAAATCGGCCTTTAATTGGTGGAATATAATAAAACCCATTTCCTAATAGGGCAGCAATTGTATTCTTTCCCTGTTGCCAGGCTTGGGTAAGATCATAAACCACATAATAGGCTTCTTTGTCATATTTTGTCCAACCCGGCTGTAGCACTGCATCATCTACCCGCTTGCCATTCAATAGCAACTCGTAATGCCCCAGGCCTGCCACATAAGCAATCGAAGAACTGATCTTCTTTTTCACCTGAACTGATTTTCGGAAAACCGGAAGGTCATAACTTTTATCCAGGCGGAGCTTGCTGGAGCTTAGTGGCAGTGGATTGACCAATGAATCCGGTAATATATCTTTTGCAATCCACTTTGCATTGCCCCAATCTTGGGCTTGCAATAACCCTGTGTGGAACCGTTGCACCGCACTTGTGGCTATCTCCTTTTTATTATCACGAACGTGTATTCTGATGTAATAACTTGTACCTGTAGCTAAAGGATTTCCCTGGTATAACAAATTTAGGGATTGCTCTGTCGCTACCCATTGGGAATCCCAAAGCAAATCCTGCTTCGCAAAACGAGTGCTTTTACTGACCTCGATACGATAAGCCTGTTGTTGCACATCAAATTTATCGCTGTGCAATTGCCAGCTAAATGAAGGCTTTACTGTATTTATACCCAATGGGTTTTCGCGTCCTTCTATCAGAACACGCGTTACTGATAACTTAGCCATACCAACTAGGGGCATAGCTAGCAATAACAGGAAAATGCTTCCTAAAACGACTCCCTGTTTTACAATATTCTTCATTCTTTTTCTTTTTTCCCCTACTGTATTCATAACCAACTATTAGGGCGATTCCGTGATGACACGTACGCGATCTTGTATCAGCCCCAAAACATTGGTTGTTGAGATACTGGTATCTTTACACACAAAAACACTATTTTTAATCTTGATATTTTTAGCATCTTTAATCGACAGATATCGGTCTCCACGTCCAAAAACACGATCAATAGATACGTTTTCCAAAACAGACTCAGGAATACCTTCGATCTTAATACAATTTTTAGCCGCATCAATATATATATCCTTTATTTGGATATCCGAGAAACGTGGTGTCAGAGCGTTCTTTTGAACTTCGAAATCACGGCTAGCCTGATTGCCCACATGTTGGGCTTGTCCCAGCATATCCCAGCGTAAAGCTGATTCCACATTCTGCATCCGGATACGCTCAAAGTGAATATCAGATCCGCCACCACCGCGCGGCCTTCTGGTCTTAAAACGGATGCCAACATTGGTTTTTCCAAACACACAATCATGGACATACACCTGCTTGGCCATACCCGCCGTCTCGCTACCGATTGTAAATCCACCATGACCTTTTTCGGAAAAACAATAGCGGACAACTATATTTTCCGAAGGTCTATTTACCCGTAGTCCGTCGAACCCACGTCCTGCTTTCACGGCAATACAATCGTCTCCAGTATTTAGGGTGCAGTACTCCACAAGCACGCGGTTGCATGATTCAATATCGATCCCATCCCCACGTGGTATACCCATAGAATGGATGCGAACTCCACGGATTACGACATCCTCACAATAAGTGGGCACGATATTCCAAAAAGCAGTACGCTCGAGCGATACACCTTCAATCCAGACACTTTTGCAGTTAATAGGCGCAATGAGTGCCGGTGGGAAGATGAAATCTGCGGTCTTTCCATCGTAGATCCGCTGCTCAACAGGCGTATTACTATCGACAATATTTTCAATGACGTCATGCGTCATGGTTTTATTCCGGACGCTGCCTTCACCGGGGCCAATAATTCTACCTGATCCCGTGATGGCAATGTTTTCTGCCCCATTGGCATAAATACAAGCCCCCAAGCTATATAATTCTACTCCTTCGTTCCGTGTAAACACCACAGGCAGAAAATCATTGATTTCATGCTTAAATTCCAAAACGGAACCTTCATCCAATTTTAGATTAATATAGGACTTTAGCGTAATCCGTCCTGTATAGTGATGTCCTTTCAGTACTAACGTACCTCCCCCCTGTGCCGCAAGCTGATCGAGCTTAGCCTGTATATTTTCAGCAGGCCCTGCAGTATCATGTCGCATCGGAAATGTCGGCCGCTGGACCTTCCATGCCGTAAAAGGGGATTGTACCTTCTCTGGCTCAAGAGGCATCTCTCCCGCTCCTATCTGATCGGCACGTAACAGGGTCTTATCCAGTTGCTTTTTAACCGAAAGACTTCGACATCCCTGCATGCCCATTACTACCACTACAAGCGATATTATCCAGTTTAATTTCATTGAAACACCTGTTTTACGTAACGTGTATTTGCACCAAAATTTTCTTTGACGGCACGTGGTGATAGATTAGCATCGCGAGATCGCTCGATCACGAGCCAACCGCGCCAGCCCATACGGTCCAAGGTTCGTTTTACCAAAGGCATATGCAGTCGTTTGTTATTTTCGAGCCATACACCATCTTCATCCGTACAATGAATCTGACAGATCCGCTTCTTTCCTAAAATAGTCAGCTCCTGAATCAGATCACGCCCTTCTTTCAACGGATTGGAAAAATTAAAATAGATCTGGATATGTTTGGACCCAATTTCCTTTAAAAGATCAACCTCAGCTTTTGCATCCAATGCTGTTTCAATCCCGATGATCACACCGGCTTTTTTTGCCATCTCACCTACTATACGAAGACGCTCCACAATAGCAGGTCGCAGTTCGGGATATTTAACCAAGTCGCACGTCACGCCCAAAGGCAAGAAAGCGACTTTAACCCCCATATTCTGGCAAGCTTCCAAACAATCCCCTACCATCTGCTGATAAGTCGGCCGCGTAGCAAAAGACTGTGCATAAAAGCCGGTCATGGCCAACGAACAGATCGTTATTCCGGTTTCCTTTGCTTTGTCAAGAAAAGCCTTCCGTTGTGCTGGATCGCCCAACTTACTGTCAAAAGTAATTCGGTTGCCCAATCCGCCCATATCTACCTCCAACCCGTCTGCTCCTATTTCTTTTGCCAGGTCAAATGCACTTAGCTTCTGCCGCTTTAAGATCATCAGATCGATTACAGCGACATTGTAACGTCGCTTAGGTGCAGCAAAGGCAGCAGAAGGCAGGGCTGCTATGGCAATTAAAGCCAAGGTATCGCGTATAAATTTTTTTCGGTTCATCATAGTTCAATCTGATATGATTTTAACAATGCTTTCAACTGTCCCATCCCACGAATCGCGTTCTTTGGTAAGTTTTCCTCCTTCTTTCCAAAACTGTATAATAACTCCTCCGGCTCAATCTGAATACCGGTTTCCACGATGATATCGGCAGCTTTAGCTTGATCTAAATGAAAATGGTCGAGCAGGAATTTGTAGAGTGCCTGCCTTTTGTTATAGCCAAAATCATGACCTTCATCCGGAAAATGTGCATGTTGCACCTGATTTTGCTGGCCATAATAACCATAGATATGCTGCAGATATGGAAAATCGTTAGTAGCGGTCTCCTTCGTCCAATCCTGTCCATCGGAGATGATCAGTTGTGGTTTGGGCGCTGTCATCGCAGCCAGTTCAACATTATTGGTCCCGCCACAGACAAAATGTACGGGGATTCCACTTTCACAGGGACATCCACCAAAGAAATAAGAAGACATTGCCACGACAGGAGCGACCAACGTGAAGCGATCGTCTAAAGCAGCCATTAAAATACTGTGGCTACCCCCACCCGATCCGCCACTGATTCCTATTCGGCTTCGATCGACATTAGGCAAGCTCATTACATATTCCATAATTCGTGCTGCTCCCCAGGTCTGCATCAACATGGCTTCGCTGCTGCGATGATCTGTCGAAGCAAACTGCAATAGGGATTCTCCCCAGGCAAATAAGTCATAGCTTACTGTCATACATCCTAGTCGAGCTAAGGTGATAAATCTCTTTTGCGCATCCGAACGATACCGCTGATTTGGCCAATGGCCATCAGGAGATAACATCACAGGGATATTTTTCTTTTGCTTGAGCGGTGAATAGATACTGCCATTGATATATACTCCCGGGATAATTTCTAAGGCAAAATTCTGAACTTGGTAATCCGCATAGCGACGTGCCTTGCCCAAACGGATCGGTTGATTCGGTATACTTTTCAGCTTATCCCAGTACATCGCTTTTCTCACCGCAACACGCAATTGATCTTTTCTCTTCTCCCAACTTGCCTGATCCGTATATTTTTTGGACAATAGGTTCAGAAAATCCCACCCTTCCTGTGGTTTCCAGCGGTAATACTCGTATAATTTTAATTTATAAGTATTAGGTTTTGCTTCCTCCTGCAGTTTAAAACCCAAGGGATACAGCAAATTGACTTCTGTGCCTACAAGATCTGCCCTAAACTTCCAGGGTGCGTAGTCCACCATAATGTCTTTGACATTACGTGGATCATATTTGATCTTGACCTGATACCGTTCTTGCATCAAGGCAAGCACTTTTTCCAGGGGTTGCTTAAATTTATGCTCATAATTGAGTAAGCTGTCCTGCCCCTTGACAACAAGCGAAACCACAAACAGACATGCGGTGAAAACAAGCTTAATCTTCTTCTTTGACATATGCATTAGGGTCTGGTTTTTTATATCCTTTTTTTGTTGGCCAGATGCCATCCTCAATCGGGATTAATTTCACTTTCTTCGGATCTACGACGACATGTTTCATTTTCTTTCTACGCCAGGTATAGCCAAAATGCAATAGCCCATCTTTGGTTTGAATCACTGCGGGATAAGAATACTGACTGATTGGCGAATCCTCAAGTATAAGTGCGGCCTGCCACTGCTTGCCATCTTTGGAAAAAGCAACATTCAATGGTGTACGTGCCCCTTTGGCTAAGTTACCTTCCGGAAGCACGTGGTTATACACCAACACATGCCGTCCGTCTTTTAGCGTTACGGCATCCGTACCCGAATTATTATTTGGGAGCGCCGTTTTTTCCAGTGGGGTCCAATGTTCGCCCCAGTCCTTAGACCAAGATGTTACGACCGCACGGTTGCGTGTGCGCGCCAATATTTGCAACCGACCATTTCCGTGGTCAAGTATGCTCGGTTGTATGGCATCCAAATTATCTGCACCACGGGCGATAGGGCCTATTTTACGCCAGGTCTTACCAAAATCCGAACTCGCCTCAAAATGTACATTCCAGCCATTTCCTTCTGTACTGGAAGGACTCAGCAAGGTGCCATTTTGCAAAAGAACAGGCTTATTTTTCACCGGTCCAATAAAGCCCTCGGGCAACTTCTCGGCAGCAGACCAAGTCTTACCGCCATCTTTGGAACGTTTGAGCATCCCCCACCATTCCGATGGCTTGGGTCCAATTTTGTAAAATAACAAAAGATCTCCGTTGGGTATTTGATATAAGACCGGGTTCCAGGTCGGCAAGCGCTTGCCATCTGGCTGTACACCATCCGCTGCCGACACTGGCGCTAACCAGTTACCGTTTTCAAGTCTACTCACATAGATTTCCACATCGGGATGACGTTCTTTCGTTCCACCAAAAAAGGCATATACCAGGCCTTGATCCGTCTCTGCCATCGTAGCGGAATGGCAGGACGGAAAAGATTCTGTATCATAAATAAACTCATCTTTTATTACGCCTTTTTGCCATTCTTTTAATGTCGGATTTTGTCCGTAAGAACACAAGGAATATAAAAACAATAGGGCTGTTGCTAATTTAATTTTTATCTTCATAAATGTATTTTTAATATTATACATGTATACTAAATACTGCTTATAGTTTAATTTTGAATTGGTAATCTCCTGATCCTATTGCGAGCCAAACACCTGATTTTTCCTGTCGTAGGATCTGAATATCTTTATCGTTTTTTATTTTTTGATTATTTTCCAGGATCGTGGACAGTTCTGTCGTAGGCAGATAGATCTCTGCTCTGGTATTGGCCGGAATAGAAATCTTCCATTCGAAAGTCGATTTGCTTTTGCTCCAATTGGATTGAATGGTTCCATAAACACTTTTGTAGCTTGCATCCACATGATCCAATCCTGCTACGACCTGCGGTTTCATGACAACAGTCTGAAAGGCATGCTCCTTTGATTTGATACCCGCCAAATCCTCATAGAGCCATATCAAGAGATCGCCCAACATCATCACATGATTTTGTGAATTCATCTTGGGATGGGCTGTATTGCCATTCCACAACTCCCAAATTGTTGTGGCCCCATTTTCGACCATATAACCCCAGGAAGGATAGGTCTTATTGGTTGCAATTTTATAGGCAAGATCCACACGGCCGATTTTGGTCAGCGTGCGCATAATCCATTGTGTTCCGATAAGTCCTGTACTCAGGTGCCCGTGATTTTCTTTTTCCACAATCTCCACGATCCGGTTGCTTAGCTTTTCTTTGTTCGTATCTTCGACTAAGCCAAAAGATAACGCCAATATATTATCAGTCAATGAATTGCCACCATAATATCCTGCTTCGTTATAAAACGCAGCATTAAATGCTACTTTCATCTTCGCTGCGCGATCCAAAAAGTTAGCCTGATCTTGTCCATTGCCGACGAGGATGCTAAATCGGGCCATCGTCTGCAACAAATGATAGTAATAGGAAGTTGCGATCAATGCACTCGGATATTTTTTATCGGCAATCTTACCTCTTCCAGCTTCAATGGTTACCGGTGGGAAGCACCAATCACCATAACTATCCTTGGTAATAATACCATCCGTTCCTGTATAACGTAACTGCATATAATCCATCCATTTTTTCATGGCCGGATAATGTTTTTTCAAGATTCGCAGATCGCCAGCCTGCTGATAAAGCATATTGGCGATCAATAGGTAAGTTCCAGGCCAGCTGATATTATCACTATAGTAGCGCCAAAATGCTGGTGCAACATCCGGTAATGCGCCATCCTCCTTTTGGGACAGCCGAATATCTTCGAGCCATTTAGTATAAAAATTAGCGTTATCAAAGAGAAAGTTCTCACCGTATGCACTGACTGGACGATCACCCAACCAGGGCTGACGCTCATTGCGTTGTGGACAATCTACCGGTATACCTTTGTAGTTTGAAGCAATCCCCCACCATGCATTTTGATGGATCTGATTGATGAGTGTGTTGGAAGACACAAAGGCTCCCGCATCGCGTATATCGTCGTAGACAAAGCGGCCAACAAAATTACTTTTTGAAGCTATGCCCGGATAGCCGCTGACTTCGACATAACGAAATCCATGGTAAGTAAATCGCGGTTCCCAGGTTTCCTTTTCGCCACCTTTTAATATATAATGATCCGTTGCTTTGGCGTCGCGCAGATTTGTTGTAAATAGTTCGCCATCTTCTGTCAAAGATTCTGCAAAACGGAGTGTCACTGCTGTTCCACGCCTACCGGACACCGTCATCTTTACCCAACCCGAGAAATTTTGTCCAAAATCAAGGATGTATTTTCCTTCGGACTTTTTGACGATCGAAATTGGTGCAATATCTTGCATCACCTTCATACCTTCCGACTGCGCTTCGTAATTGCCACCGGGCTCTTGCACAAAAGCAGCCTTCAACCATGTTTTATCGTTAAAACCTGGATTTGCCCAGCCCGTTAGTTCTTTTCTGGCATCATAATCCTCACCATCATATTCGTTATTTGCCGTTATGGGTCCTTCGGTCGTTCCTTTCCACGAATCATCGGTCTTAATGACCTCTGTAGAGCCATCCGTATAAGTCAGCATAAGCTGCATTTGCAATTTTGGGAATCCAAAGGTTTTTATTTTATAAGGTTTTGCTTGACGCATGGCATAAAACCGTCCATTTCCCAAGATCACCCCGATCGCATGCTTACCTGCCGAAAGTGATTGTGTTACATCCAAAACATTATACTTAATGTTCTTGGTATAATCCGTAGGCACTGGAGCCAGTACTTGATCGCCTATCTTCTTGCCGTCAATATATAATTCATAAAGTCCTAGCCCCATCACATAGGCTGTAGCCTGCTTAATCTGTTTGGTTGTTGTAAATTCCTTTCTGAAATAACGGGCAGCCAATTGACTAGTCTTTTCATTGTCTGATGGGAAATACTGATCAAAACCAATCCAGCGTCCTGTCCAATCCTTGTAATGCAGCAGCCCCATAGTCCAACCAGCCGGCTCAGACCAGCTACTTTCACCCTTATTCGTATACACTTTTACTTTCCAGAACACTTCCATGCGGCTCTGCAGAGCGCTGCCTGCATAAATAACATGCGTGGAATTATTCGAAACCTGTTTCCCAGAATCCCAAAAATCGCCGATATTCTGATCCAGTTTTTCTTGTGAGGAAGCGACAAGTACCTGATAGGCTTCTTGTCGGATAGACCGCTCACTGCCCTGCAATTGCCAGCTCAGTCTTGGAGCAATGACATCTATACCGATCGGATTCGAACGTAATTCGGTCCGCAGGTCAGCAACAGTGATCTGTGCTGTAGCCTGATGCCACAAGATCGACAAGAACATGGATAAAAAGGATGCAAGAGTATTAGCTTTCATTAGTTTTCAAAATCAAAATAAAGTACCATATGCAAAGCCCGAGCTGGCTCCTTCTCAAAATCATAGTAGACGTGCTTCATACCCATCGGCCCCGTCGTTTCTGGCTTTTGTGTTTTCGTGCCGATGGCTGAAATACCATTCATAAAAGAAATATCGCCTTTCGGAAAAGTAGGTTCCATGTTTTTCCATTCGGTATCTTGCTGTTCTTTTGGCGTATATAAACGCAAAAACACATCCTCCCGATCAGTAAACACCCGGAAACTTTGATCCTTTCCGATAAATTTGGTCCAATACATATTGGCATGGTACCCTTTAAATTCGGGATATTCGAATGGCGATTCGCCCGTTGCGGTGTTATTGTACTTCTTTTTCCACACGCCAAACTGATTCCCTTTCATCCGGTTTTTCCAAACCCGATAAGGGCCCATTCCTCGATATTCAACACCTTCGATTTGATCCTCCGGAAAATCGAAATTCACTCCGACAAAACGTGTAAAATAACTTTCAGGAAAATATTGAACATGCATTTTCAACTGTCCCGAAGCAAGGATTTCCCAACGCAAGGTATTGTAACTCTCTTTTTTATCAAAAGTAGATGCGATAATCACCTTTCCATCCTCACGGTCCAATTTGAAATTCTTATAATTTGTCGCCGCTTCCTGTAAAACCGGTCCGTTTTTGAAAGGAATTACTCCTTTGGCATTTTGAACCTGCTCCAGCAATCCGCTTGTCTTATTGATTTGATAGCTAATGCCATTCGCTTTCACCAGATAGGCATTCGCGGTCTCCTGTACGGCAATATCCCCTGTTCCATTTGGTTTCAGGAGGCTACTTGCCACCTGATTCGGCAATGTAATCGGAAAGCTCCAGGTAAAGAGTTCCTGTTGATACACATCTTTTGCGGTAATATATAAGACATCAAAGTCCTCCCAACCTGTAGGGAAATCAACTTTTAAAATCCCTTTATCACCGGGGCGGATATTGGGAGCGACAATCGTTCCTTTTTTTGTTTCCTTAACCTCATCATAACCGCCCAACTTTTTGAGTTCGTACGAAAAGGTACACTGGTTAACATTGGTAAATGCGTATCTATTTTCAATATGGAATGCCCCATCAAATCCCTTGGTCATTTCCCGCTTTTCAAAGAAAATAGGACTCCATACCTCTTTTATCGTAAAGAAGCTTCCTTCTTTTTCGCCATGTGGGCCAATAATACCATCCGGACCACGATTTCCATCAGTATCTATAATACCGCCTTTATCCGTCCTGACGATTCCCTGATCACGAAAATCCCAAAGAAAACCACCCGCAGCAAGGGGATTGGCAAGCATCGCTTTCCAATAATCCTCCAATCCGGCACCATGCCCGCCATCGTACATGCCATGCAAAAACTCCGTCGGCATAATGATATTGTGCCCATGATCATAGGTACCAATACCATAGTTATATTCCCGGTAATGGGTTGTTTCAAAACCATCATGTACGGCCCAAGGATAAATCACAGCACGTTTTTGAATATCCTCTTCTGCGAAGATGGGATCAAAATCTGGATTATGCCCACCTTCATTCCCATTTGCCCAGAAAACAACGGAAGGATTATTTTCAGATACGACCATCATCTCCCGCAATAATTTAGTGCCGACTTCCTTATCGTAGTGTCCGTGCCAGCCCGCTATCTCGTTCATGACATATAAACCCAATGAATCACAGACATCCAGAAAATGATTGTCTGGTGGATAATGGGCCATTCGGACAGCGTTCATATTCATTTCCTTCATGAGCTTCACATCGGCAATGCTAACTTCTTTACTCGTCGTCCGTCCGGATTCCGGAACGAACGCATGCCGATTGACCCCTTTGAATCGGACCTTTACGCCATTGACATAAACGCCATCACGTTCTTTGACTTCTATAGTCCGAAAACCAAATTTTTGCTCCAGCTGGTGCTGTACCTTACCATTTTTCGACAAGGTAAATTGCGCTGTATATAAGTTCGGAAATTCGGCAGACCATAATTGCGGAGCTGAAAATTGTCCCTCGAGCCAATTGTTTTTGTCTGACAGCTTTGCTTTCAGCTGTTTTCCAAATTTCTTTCCTTTTGCATCAAGCAGTTGAACCGTAATTTCGTCCGCTTCTCCCGCTGTCGCTATTTTTGCCCGGAATGTACCATTGGCCTTTGCGTCCAATGAAATACGTTCAATATGATGCTGGGGCAGGGCCTCCAAATAGACCGGTCTAAAAATGCCGCCGAAAATCCAGAAGTCACCTTCCCGTTCCGCCGCATTCACTGACTTGTTTGCCGAATGCTTAGCAACATGGACTTCCAATAGATTTTCTTCCCCAAATTTCACTAGTTTTGTAATATCGTATTTGAAAACATAATATGATCCTTGATGGATAGCGCCAGCCAGCTTGCCATTGATCTTGACTTCGGTATCGGTCATCGAACCTTCAAAAACTATCTGAACCTGCTTATCTTTCCAGGCATCGGATACATTAAATCTATATTTATAGTGACCGACCTCTTTGCCTTTATCAGCCTCTTTATTGAAGCCGTAATTATATTTCCCAAAACCCTGTTGTTCCCAGTTGGAGGGAACTGGTATTTTAGTCCATTTCCCAGCGTTCAAGCCTTCGGTCACATAAAAATCCCATAACACACCATCATCCTTTCCTGTTCCAGAGAGGTATTGGCTCGCTGTTTTTTGGGCAGATACCTGCAATCCCATAGTCCCAAAAAAAAGTAAGGATAACGCTATTTTTGTTTTCAAGTTCATGATCGCTAAAAACTATTTCAATTTAATATGTTGTAGTGGATTATTTGTTCTAAAGGGTGCCGCGGGCAAACCTGCAGCATTCACCAGATTAGACTGGGCAGCTTCGTCCCATCCGAACCGGACCTGATGGACCTGTTGTACCTGTTCACTTTCAAGTACGACTGTCTGTCCGTTGATAGCAGCCTGTGCTGGATAAAAGATGCCATCCTCACCCGCAACTTCAAATGATGTTAAGGGGTTACCATCAATGGCCTTTAAGCCTTTCGCATGTTTCATTTTTACCCTTGCTTGTTTGCCTTGATATTTTACGGCCTCTAGTTCAGGACCATCGGCTACAATATTTTTATGATAGACATATTTTAAAGCCTTAAGGGCATGACGACGACCGATTTCCCATTTATAACTTGGATGGAGATCGTGTGGATCATCGACCAGATCTGTCGTAATGATACGTGCTGTATGCGGTAGTTGGAGAACCAGATCTTGGGCTTCCCGAAATTCTGGCAACACTGTTCTCGGCATACGGACATGGCCTTTTTCGTCCAGAGAATAATAAAAAGGTGCGATCTCGGTAAAATAAAACGATAATTTGGGATTCTCCCAAAGAGTCCGCCAATTTTCGATCAGCGCCTTCATTTTATAGCTATAACTAATATTCTCTTTTAGAAAGGTATTGGATTCACCCTGGTACCAAACAAATCCTTTTAAGGTATAAGGCGCTAATGGTGCAATCATCGTATGAAAGAATTTACCGGGATCGCCTTCTTTCTTTTTATCTTTCAGATAAGGTGAACTTGTCCAATATTCTTCGGAGAACCAAGGCTCGATTCTGCTACCGCTCACAGCTGATGAAATAATGCCTACAGGGACACCTAATTCTTGCTGTAGCGTTTTCCCGAAGAAATAGGCCGGTGCAGAAAATTGACGCAGTGCCGAATCCCGGGCTACAGCCCAGCCCTCATATTGGCCATCCGGCTTGGCCAGAAATTTTCGGCGTACTAAAAAAATTCGGATATTGGGATTGTTTGCTTCGGAAACTTCGTTTTTAGGGAAACAGGTACCTCTCAACGGAGCTTTAACTTTCTCAATTTTACGCATTTGGTATTCCATATTCGATTGGCCCGAGCACAACCATACTTCACCGACCAAAACATCTTTAAGTTCGATCGTATTGTTTCCCCTGATGGTCAACTTCTGTCCAACCGCATTAGCCGGCATGGCTTTTAGTTCAATTTTCCAACGACCATTTTGATCGGCTTCTGTCGTCTTCAACTGGTTTTGAAAAGCTACGCTTACCTGCTCGCCAGGGCTCGCTGAACCAAAAATGGCGACCGGTTGGTTGCGCTGCAAAACCATGTGATTGGCAAAAATATTGGGCAATATAACATTCGCATTTGCCGAGAAACCGGCTACCAATAAAGCAATGTGTACAATAAACTGTCTCATTTATTTTACCTTTTCCGCTTTCAGCGATGTAATCTGATAAATGGCTTCTTTGACCGAAGCACCTGCATTTTCAACATCAAAATCTTGGTCTGTTTCCGTATCCGCATTGGGAAATCTTCTGACATCCCCCGTACGGAATGACACCTTGCTCACGTTGCTTACCGGTTGGAAAAATAACTTTGTCCCTTTATCTTCTCCATTGATGGAAACTTGATAAGAGCGGGTGGTCACATCGAAATTCAACACAAAGTGATAGGTGTTTCCCATCTCATATTTCGTCAACGATGCATTTCGGTACCCGGCTTTATTTTTAATAATTCCGTCTTTGTCCATGATAATTCTCGCAGCTGCTAAGCCACTATCATTCACCAACTCAATCTGTAAAGAGCCATGATCATTTTGCTGTGGCGTCACCGTAAATTCAATGGTCCCTTTTTGGGCCGATTGAATGACGCGATCTGCCTTTGCATAGTCGAAAGGATCTTTATCTCGCAAAACCAACGCTGTACCTTCGACCTTGGCAGTTGCCCACAGCGGACTATAAATATTCCAATTCTTATAAGCTTGTACAGGAGTTTTTGCAAAATCATCGTTGACCGCTTCATTTACGGTAGACTTGATCGGAACAGGTACAACAGCAGTCCAAATATCTTCTTTGTTCATACTGTACGTCAACCACATGTTACGATCGGGAACCATGCCATTTCCTTCGACGATACCACGAACATATTGCGGTCCATATGACTTATAGTTACCGCCATAACGCATTGTGGTGATCTCCCCGTTAACCAATAACAAATCCGTGTAATTCAATCCATCATTACTGGTCGATACGGCCAAGGGCCATCTGAATTCCGATGGGTTATACACTGTTGCATAGCGCCCGTCGGATGTTTTTTGTCCCCAGATCTTCGCATTGCTGTTCACAAACCCGGGGGCGCGCAATGGTGAGTATTGCCAGGTTTTTCCATTGTCCTTGCTCATCGATGTCAATGCATGCTTCCATAAACCGACGACCCTTCCATCATTGAGATGATAAAAGGAAAATGCTTTTACCGGACGCTGCAAAGGAATTAATGGATCGTTTCGATCAGACTCCTCTACCCATTGTTGCATCATGAGTGGCGTGCCCAGCAATTCGTCACAAGCTTGTACGAAAGCCTTGTCTTTGCTCTTTTTATAAAAGGGATATTTGGCACCCTTCTCATCAAAAGAGGCATTGAAGTGAATAAAATAGATTGGCCCAAAGCTACCATCTTTGTGAATTTCTCGGACTACACGCCCAAGACCATTTCCATCATTTGGATCGTCCTTGGCATCCAGTGCTACACCGTAATATCCGAGCGTCAGCAATTTATCATTCTTTGCATGATAAAAGCCCATACGTTGGTGCATGATTGCATATAAATTTTTCCCAGCCTTATCCGTACGTCCTGGCTTGGTAAAACCTTCCGGAACGAGATAGGTCGGGAATAAATCTGTCGGATTAGACCAATTTCGGCCATCTTTTGATGTTAACAGCAAGGTTTTTCCTTCCGCGATATGCTCCCCCACAGGATTGCTGAGAAACTGTAGGTAATAAGTATTGTTCCAATACGCTAAAAAAGGCTGGTGGTTATAGGTAAAACTATGCCCTCCGGCCAAATCAGGAAACTCTCTATTGGCTCGAAATACCTGGATATTGTGCGTACCCACAGCAGGGGTCAGCTGTCCATGATGGTAATCTACATTGGATAATGTCTTTCCTATATACTTTACTGTATCTTGTTGTGCTACCGCATGGTTCATAACAGAAGACAGCGATAGACCCACTAATACTAATTTGATACACATACTATTTCTTTTTGGCTTCAACCCGAAGCAAATTTTTTAAATCTTTATTGGATGCTTTGAAGATCGTTCCATGTTTATGTCCTTCTGGAACGGAAATCTTGTCGTTGATTTTTTCGAAGACCTTAAAATCTTTGGTGGACACAGCCTCATAGCTTTTGCTACCATATGAATCGAAATAGATTAACCATTGATCCTTGACTTTAAGCACCGCAGGTCCCTCACTTAAATACGGCGAGAAAGGCTGAGAGATCTGCTGAAATGGCCCCAACGGATTTTTCGCAAAGGCCACCTTTAGATTTCGATTGGGCCGCGTATTATCCTTTAATACAAGCACATAATCTTTTTGCTCTTTTTTGACAATGACGGCATCAATGATACTAAAGCCCGGATCACTAAATAATTTCGTCTTCGTAAAGGATTTAAAATCCTTTGTTGTCGTATAGTACATGCGGTGATTGTTTTTCTCTTCTTCTACGCCTTTTGCAAAACGATAAGGAATGGTGGAAGCCCAAATAATAATAAACCGGTCTTCTATATCATCATAAAATAACTCTGGTGCCCAGATATTAACTGTGGTCGCCTCTTGCTGCATCACAGGGATAATTTGTTGGTGTCCCCAATGGATCAAGTCTTTTGAACGTGCATAGCCGATTCCTTCATTTCCCTGCCACCCAATGGTCCATACCAGATGATAAATACCTTGTTTATCCCGTATCATCGACGGATCGCGCATGATTTTCTGTTTTCCTAATTCTGGTTTTAAATAAACCCCATTAATTGCATTCCAATGGTAGCCATCTTTGCTATACAGATAGCGCAAACCTTCATTGGCGGGTTCGTGGAACGAGGTAAATAGGTAAACATCCCGCTGACAGGAAGCCAAGATCGATGCCACACTAAATAAAATAAACAATTTGACCAAATTCCTCATTAAATGCTATCTAAGATCAATACCCAGTCGTTTCCATCTTTTTGTCCTCCCTCAGGCACAAAAGTTTGTACACCTTTATTTTCAAACTCTCCGATCACTTTGGTCGACCCATTTCGGGGATCAAACCAGGACGCTTTTACTTTGTCCCCATTGATTTTTCCCATATTAATTTTCATTTCCCTACCGTTGTAATTGTAGATAAATGCGTAATCCGCTGTTCGTGTCGCTAGTAAACGATTGTATTTATCACCATTATCCGCAATTAAAGACTGGTCTGGAACACGATCAAAGTAATTGTCTCTGGAAAGCATAAGTTCCTTCAAAAATTTCATCTGAGTAGCCCCCGGCGCATGAATTGCCGAATTCCATAGCTCATCCGAACCATACGCCGATGTCGAGTCTTGTTTTCCATGCATCTGCATCACTGAGTTCTGTCCATAAGTATAGCCAAACGCCCCCGCAAATACAGACCAGTAGCCGTATCTTCTGACGTCAGCATCTTTCCAGCGCGGTTGGGTGATATCGTGTAATCCCTGTGGGATGCCTTCATAAGAAGGTTCCCCGTCGATCGTTGGTTTAATGGGTTTTATATCCCAGTCGGCTGCCATAAACTTCCAGTTATCCTCGCCATAATGTTTCTGTTCATTCGCGGAAGTGTCCTGAGCGTAGGTACGGTGTCCAGATTGCACCATATTGAAATCCAGCCAGGGTCTATCGTGGAACCAATCCGAAGAAGCCGTTCGTCCTCTAGGATGAAAAGTCATTAAATGGTTATGATCGATGGCTTTTATTGTTTGGCCGATTTTCTCCCACACTTCCATCTTATCTGATCCCTTAATATCACCCCCATTTAACCAAATGATATTCGGACGGTCTTTCCACCTTTCCGCAAGAAACGTGGCATATTTTTCTGCTTGCTCAGCTGATACTTTTCCATCCTTCACCGGTGATCCCCAAACCGGCACCAGAGCAACATAGAGTCCTTTTTCAGCAGCCTTGTCAATAATATAATCGACATGATCCCAATAATCGTATTCCGTTGCCTTATCAGGATTGTTACCTTCGGTCACCAGCGGTCTGGAAATATCTTTATTGACAACCGAAGAATCTCCATAAACATTTACAGAAGGAACGGTATGCAAGACCATCGCCTGAATGACATTGAAGCCCTTTTGTTTTCGATCTTCAAGGTATTGATCGGCTTCGGATCGGTTGAGTTTATTAAACAATAACCAACCTGTATCACCCAACCAAAAGAAGGGCTGTCCATCTTTGGTCATCATGTATCTGCCATTTTCAGATATCTTCAATAATGTAGTGTGCTTTGACTCTTTATTGGAAGTACATGAAAACAGTGCTCCTGCAACTGTAAATAATATAAGTTTCTTACGTATAGACATGTTGTTATTTCTTATTTAGCCAAATAATTTCCGGCCCTTTTATATAATTGCTTAAATTAATGTGCTTGCCCAAATTGATCTGCTCGGTTTTGGTAATCGCTCCGCTTTTCGGATTAATATGTGTCATTTCAAAACGTCCTTTATAATCGGATAAGTCAATGTTTTCACCTATAGCTTGCTCGCTATAAATAATCAATCCCTGCGTGCTCTTTAATAGCCACGTACCGCTGTTGACTTGTACAGCTTTCATAGTCGATGCCGCACGGTAGAAATCGTTGTTTCCTATTTTAGGTAAGTTGGCCATAGACCCACCAGCCATAAAAGATGCCCAAGCCATCGTTGGGTAGTTGTCAGCAAAGTATAACACTGCTTTATCCGGATATTTTGTGCGGTATTCGGATACGGCTTTATAAACGGCCTCCATCGATGTTTTCTTTGGTTTCAACAAGCGTGCATGTTGACGCGGTGCCAGATTTTGCCCTCCTTGTGGCGCATAGGTCTTTCCGTCGGCTTGGTAGTGCCAGTAGCGGATATCAATGACCTGGATTTCTTTGGCACGTTCGGTATCCGCCAAAATAGCATCCTGTACGTCTTTCGTAGCACTTAAACCAATCATTGGATTTTTACCCGTCTCAGCCTTCCATTCTTTGATCACATCGATCCAAAACTGAACGAAATGCAACGGTCCGGTATATTCGGCGCTAATCATCTGAATAACTCCCGAGTTGTCTTTAAAATTATTTAAACATTGACGGATGTATGCGCGGTGTAATGAACGACGAACAGGGTTATCGATATCGTAGAACTGTTCTGCCATGAAAATTCGTTTATTACCCGCATAAGGAACCGGTTCTGGAAATCCGACATTATTGATATTATTAGCTGCACGCCATGGGAAGTCCGCGTAATGTGCACCAGCTTCGATAATATTATGTTGAAAATAATTTTGATGCAGCAATACCAAACCTTTTTGGTCTGCTAGATCTGCATATTGTTTCAAGCGTCCCCAGTAAAATTTGTTGTACTTTGTTAAATCATACTTAGACAAGCCGTCATAAGCTAAGCCCTGGCCACTACGCGCAAATGGCAGTTCATAAAACGGAGGCCACACCTCCCCATTGATCCGACGAATACGCTCGTGGTCATCACGTCTCCGATCGTACCAAAGCCCGTAATTGTGATCAATGGCAAGGATGTTGTCGTTAAGCAACGAATCTGTCATCACATCAAGATCATCTGTCAGTCCTGCTCCGACCTCTCCAGGCACATAGCGTGTGATATGTGGTTTCGCTTTCCCAGCACCATGCGGTCGAGCGCTACCATTCCACCACGGAACATCCGATTTGGCCCCTACGAGTACTTCATCACCACGTACCAACCAACCGTTTACGACACGCATATCGGCTTGTTTTTTTGCTGGGGTGATCTCTTTATAGCCGATTTGATCGATGGTTTTTACATTTGCGGTCATATTTAAGGGATAACGATCACCGGCTTCTGCAATAAAGTCAACCAGTTTCGTCATTGGATTTTCAGACTGACGCGTCAGCTCCATGGCAACACTGACGGGCGGACTACTGGATGCTTCGGTCAAAACTGGCAACAGTACTGTGCGTTCATCAGCCGCTAGGCCAATTCTTTCCCGTAACTGTGCATAATACAAGCTTTTGGGCTTGATATATTCATTCGATTGCTCCCAATAGCCATTTCCCTGAAATTGAGACCAAATCCCAAAAGCCCAGTTCTGTGCCGTTGGGGGTTGATAACACTCTACAAGTCCAGCTGTCGACTGCCAAAATACAGAATTTGCTGCCGACCAGCCAGCTCCCTGGCCATCTTGACCTCGGTTTTTATAGCTTAGTGCCTGCGCATCTATATCTGCATTATCAAAAAGAACTCCCGACGCCCAGCTGTCTATCCCACCACTGAAACTGAAAGGCTCTACTGCCTGACATTGGACAAAAGCATTTGGCCCTGCTGCCAGATAGCCCACTGCGAAATCATGATATCCCTGCTCAGAATAAAGCCGCTGAAATAAGGTCTGCTGTCCTTTTGTGAAAAAAGTATATCTTCTTTGGCCACCAATTTCTGAAACCGGGTCCCGGGAAATACAATCCTCAACAGTTAATTTTTGGGTACTTGCTAAAGCGTAAACGGCTGATCCTGCGAAATGCTGGAACTGCATGCGACGCACCCATACATTTTCCGCATTTTCAATAGTAATCGCCATCCAGCGATGGTCTTCGTCTTTCGGGTTATTCGCATCGAAAGCAGATTTAAGTGTGATATTTTCTATACCGACATTTTCGATTCTTCCTTTCCAATTATATTGCTCAACAGTCGTTTGGCCATAGCGTCTGTCCAATGCAGTTGTGATTGGTGCATCAATCTCGATACCATTACCTTTCACTGCGACAATCGTTCTATCCCAAGTAACATCGCGTTGCCCGGGTTTCCAACCTAGCGAAGTAATGCCACCACCAAAATGATCAGTACCAAGCTGATTAATCCAATCTTGCGTGGAAGGTCTTGTAATCCTAATTTTATCGCCAGCTTTATAGGAAGCTGCATGATCAATATCCAATACCCGCGCGTTGACAGGGACGTAAGTACTTGTTACGTTTGTCTTTTTTGCAAACGTGATATCGTCTTTTCCGAGAATACGGATGAGTGTTTCTCTTGTTGTTCCTTCACCAATGATGACAGTTCCATTTGTTGTGAAACCACTACCACGCAGAATAACACCCGAGGCACTTATTTTAAGAGAACCGGAAACAGAATAAACTCCCGCTTGTAAAAGCACCACTCCTCGTAATCCATCTTTACCCAACGGTAGCATTGACACATAGTTGATAGCAGCTTGTATACGTTGCGTCGCATCACCTGTTTTTAGAGGAACAACAACAGCAATCTGTCCGGTAGGAATAGCTTCATTGCCTCCTTTATATCCCGCGTAAGAAAAATCAGGAATCTGATTTCCTAAGGAATCTGCATGGTACACAAACTTGGCCTCATCCCATACCAGAGGACTATATGCCTTCATTTGTTGTGCATGTGCAGTATAAGCAATGCAGGTGAAAGCATATAATGCGATACAAGAAAAGAGCGAAATTCTTTTTATCATGATTATTTTTTATTTTTTGGCACGACGGCATCTATTGCAACCACCCCATTTAAATAATTCTCAATATTGGCGTAGCCGTTTTTCGCTATTTTTCTAGAATCACTTGGATCATTTGGATTCAACCCCATACTTTTTTCTACATTATCTGGAATGCCATCGTTGTCCGAATCTTGGTAAGGCATCCCCTGATAAGTCGGATATCCGCCTACTTGTGCAATATGGGATATAATCCCTTGTTTGTAGGAGTCTTCTGGAAGGCGTCGTTTAACATATGCAGACACAAATCCATGTTGCGTTTTTGTTGTATCATAATACACTTTATTCTCTGACACTTGCCTAATAATCCGTTGATCAACAGCGTCCTGTTTTGGTAGAAATGCACCTACATTTTTAAGAACATAGTTGTAAGCATCCTGAGCAGATAGTGCGGTAACGGGAGCCATTGAAAACGCTTTATCCACACGGATTTCTTTTTCACGATCACCAACATTCGGTAGATCTTCAATCTGGATGCCTCCGGCCCAGTTATTTTTAGTGACCTCTGGGAAACCTTCTACCACATTTCCATGTGCATATACTTTCCCATACTGATCTTTAAAGGCTTTATCTCTTCCAGATTCTGGCTTTAAGATACGGTACGCAATCGGCTTATCTTTGGGTGTAATTGGCCCCGGCTTATAGTAATTATTGATAAAGTTGAATAAGGATTTATTATCTCCGCCATCAGCACTTCTATTCCACCAGTTCCAAATAACATTATTAACAAATCCAAAGTCACCATACATTCCTATGGAAGGATTCCGACTGATATTTGACGCCCATAGGTTACGCATAAAGGTACTGTTTAAACCACCTATTGTACTTCCGAAAGCGTGGTTGTACGCATCCAGTGCTTCAGAAAAAATAGAATTTTGGATCGTAATATTGACAGTAGGTAATTTGAGATTTTTACCTTCACGGTCGTATACATGTCGATAGATAGACATATTTTCATCCAAACCCCAACTTGCAGACACGTGGTCAATCATAATATTGCCAACCACATTGCCTCCTACAGCATCATCACGTCTCGTTACATCGGTTTCACCGCGGCGGAAACGTAAAAACCTTAAAATGACATCGTGCGTATCAATCAGAAAAGATTCTCCGGCCACACATACCCCATCCCCTGGCGCTGTCTGTCCGGCAATCGTAATATAAGGCGCTCTGACAACAATTGGTTTTTCAAGTTGAATAATACCAGCAACATTAAATACAACGATACGGGAACCACCGGCCTCACAGGCTTCTCTCAACGTTCCAGGACCAGTGTCCGCAAGACTTGTCACGACAAAAACTTTTCCTCCTCGTCCACCAGCGGTATAAGCGCCTCCACCTTCAGCACCAGGAAATGCTTTAATTTTTGCCTGCGGTAAGTCACTCGGTTTTGCAGCCCAAGGGATATAGGGCTTCCCTTCCTCCTTTATAATTTTTTGTGCTTCTGCCCAGACTTTTTCTAAACGTATGATTTCTGCCTTGTCCCGTTCAGCAGCCAATTTTTTCAGGGAATCTGGAATAACCGGATATTGGCCCAATGCCGCTACGGGGCTTATTAGCCCCAATAGCAACACAGTATTTCGATTCAGTAACGATGTCATAGCTTTATTTAGCAGCTAATTTATTCAGATAGATTTCGATGTTCGCATAACCTGATGCTGTAATCTTCGCTGAATCGCTCGGATCATTTGGATTGAGCCCCATTTCTTTCTCGACTGTATCTGGAATACCATCATTGTCCGAATCTTTGTACGGTGTACCTTTATACACTGGATATCCGCCAACTTGAGATATGTCGGTAATAATACCAATTTTGTACGAATCCTTTGGTAATCTTCGATGTTCAAAATCTTTTTCCGGCAATTTCACATTGCTTAATAATTTGACTGGTTTACCATTTTTCACATCACCAACAACCCGTGTGTCGACAGGGTCTCTTTTGGGCAAGGTGGCTCCTGCATGTTCAAGAACAAAGCCGTAAGTTTCCTGCGCAGTCATTACCGGAAAACTAGCATGTGGGAATGGTTCCTTAACGCTCATTGCAGCGAAATAAGGCTGAGCTTCAGCATAAGTCATCGCATCCCCTTTTTTATTTTCCAGTTGCACACCACCATCCCAGTTGTTAGCCGTTACTTTCTCGTTTCCTTCTACAATATTACCTTTGACATGCGCCCGGCCGAATACCACATAAGGCAATTTACTTCTACCCGATTCAGGCTTCAAGATGCGATAACTTACAGGCTGATTTAAAGGTGTCGCTGGTCCTGGTTTAAAGTAATTGTTGACAATGTTGTATGTAGCTTGATAGTCTCCACCATCAATTGATCGATGTACCCAATTGTACACAACGTTGTTGTAGAAATTGAACAGACCATTCCACCCAATAGATGGGTTACGAGCCGCATTGTTTGCCCAAAGATTGCGCATGAATGTGCAATTCTCACCACCTAAAGTACTACCAAATGCATGGTTCCATGTATCTAAAGCTTCAGAGAAAATAGAATTTTGGATGGTAATATTTACAGTACCACGTTTTTCTTCTGCTTTTCCAGTACTATCATTATACATGTGGCGGTACATGGACATATTTTCGTCCAAGCCCCAGCTTGCCGAAACGTGGTCGATCATAATATTTCCCACCGGATTACCACCGATGGCGTCATCCCGACGGCCAACGTACGTTTCGCCCCGTCTAAATCTCATATGTCGGATCAAGACATCGTGTGTATTGATCCAAACAGATTCACCGGCCACGCAGACACCATCACCTGGTGCAGATTGTCCGGCGATAGTCACATACGGCGCACGAATAATCAATGGCGTTTTTAGGCGGATGATACCAGAAACGTTAAATACGATAATTCGAGGACCACCTTTTTCACAGGCCTCCCGCAATGAACCAGGACCATTATCTTCTAAGCTCGTCACCACATATACCTGACCGCCACGACCACCAAAAGTAAATTTACCACCACCTTCCGCTTCCGGGAAAGCCAAAATCTTAGCTTGTGGAAGATCATCAGGCCGCCCCGCCCAAGGAATATAAGGTTTACCCAGCTTTGCATATTCTTCTATGACAGGTAAAGCTTTTTGCCACGCTTCGTCAGATTGCTCATATGCTTTTTTCATTAGGTCATCTGTAGACTTCTTAACGTCTTCTGGTATTTTGGGATATTGACAAAAGGCAATGCATGTGAAAAGGCTCAACAATGCTGTCAGCGTTATTTTATGTAACATGTTTATCTAGTTAGTAGGATTTATAATTTCTATTTCAAATATATGTCAACTGTACATTTATTAAAAGCAATGTATGTCACAATACGCATACATTGCCTTGATATTCTGTACGTAGGAAACTATTTTAAAGGATCGAAAGATCCGGAACCATTCATGCTATCCCAACCCAAAGTTTGCTGTAAATAGGGAGAGGTAGACAAGATTGTCTGATTGAGTCCGAAGAAGTAATATTGTGGATACCAGGAGAAAGTCCATGCTCCATTTGTGGGATCCAAATCGTCTTTTTCTGCAATATTAAAGTAATTGTCGTATAAATAATCCAAATATTCATCTTGATTCGTGATTCCAGAAGGATACGAAGAGGGCTGACGCTCTATTACCGGCACGCCGCTTTTACTGTCCCTTAATAGCGGATCTAGATCACCAACGTATTCCGTACCACTATTTTTTACAGTAATAAATAAGCCTGTACGCCTTGTTCCATTCAATGGTTTCACTCCGATTCTTTGCGCAGTAGGAGAGTCTGCCTCGAAAAGCTTCCATCTCCTTAGATCGTAGAATCGTTTTCCCTCGTAAGCGAACTCTAATCTACGCTCATTAATCACAGCCCCAAATAACTTATTTCTATTTCCTATTGCAGCGCTTAAACCATAAGATCCATCCTTATTTTCAAGCCCAGCACGTTTACGAATCTCAATAATTCCCGCAAGTCCTTCTGTTAATTTATCTGAACCAATAGCCGATTCAGCTAAATTCAATATCACTTCCGCAAAGCGTAATTCAATAAAATCAGTTCCACTTTGTTGGAACCCTGCTCCGCCATTCGATATTCCAGAAGCTTTTGGATCAGCACCCTTTTTCAAATATATACCGCTGGCATTGGCACCTTGGGTTTCTGTAGACACATACGCTCCCTTTTTATTTTTCCAATAATAAGTCCACTGGCGATATTCGCTACCATTCGCATATGGGAAAAGCGCACCGTTAAATACAAATGTCTTTGAAAATCGTGGATCCCTATTTTTATAGAACTTTCGTTTATCATAACTATAAGTAGATGATGGATCATCTATACTTTTCCCATCTAACATTGGAAATGCATCCAGCATTTGTTTAGTAGGGGAAATAGACCCAGAACCAGAGAGTGCACGAGGTCTAACCACTTGTTCCCATCCATTATTTTTAACAGCCCCGCTTGTTGAGGTTAGATTATTAAATCCATAGACTATTACCGCTTCCGAATTTGCACTGCCTTCAGTCAAAAACAAGTCAGCCCAAGATTTGCCATTTGCTGTACCACCATTCTGAAACAAACCAAAGCCATTTTGCTCCAGCAAGTTTTTCGCCTCCAAATTGGCAGTATATGCCGCTTGCCACCTCTCACGAGAATCGTTTGGATTAAATTGCGGACTAGCATAGGTTAACAAAACGCGTCCTTTTAATGCTGCTGCTGCCCCACTTGTAATACGGCCCCAATTTGCGGCATCCCATTTTCCTGGCAAAAGACTCTTTGCCAGGTCTAAATCCTTTACAATTTGAGCAACGCATTCCGCAGTGCTGCTCCTTTGAACAGAATTCTCTTCATTATTTCCAACAACGGGTGTCTGTGAACTTAACACTAAAGGCACACCTCCATACATCCGAACCAATTGAAAATATTGAAATGCGCGCCAAAAATATAGTTGACCTTTCATTTGGTTTCGCGTTGCCTCGTCAATTCCTCCTTGATCGATTTTTTCTAAAAAAACATTGATCTCCTTCATTCTGGTCCACACGTTATTTCCTACGCTTGCTGACATTCGTTGACCAAAATATTTATTAGCATGATTATTAATATAAGAGATCGTATTCCATTTTTTGTTATAATCCGTTTCCCCCGCCAATTCATCTGTCGTTTGGGTAAATGTATTGCTATACCCTCCATTTTCAGACGCATCTTGCGTCGCCACAAATGTTTGTGCATTATTTGGCGGCAAAAACAAACCGTAAACATAATCCACATACGCACGCACCAATATGGGATCTTTAAATACATCATCCTCTTTGACAGCAGCTAAGTCCGTTTTCTCCTCTAGAAAATTATCCTTACAAGCTTGATTTGCCAAGAGTAGGCATACTAATGCTATATTGAAAATTGATATTTTTTTCATCTGTATATAATTTTATTCCATCATTCGATGGAGCTGACCATTCAATCAAATTATCTTTAGTTTGTATTGAACAGTTTATTTTCACGTTATAATGTCACATTTACACCAAAAGAATACGTGCGCAAGTTTGGATATGTATCCCAAGCCGCTCCATTACCATCCTTATATTTAAATGGATTATAGATAGTTAATGGATTCATAGCGCTGGCATACACACGAGCATTGGCTACTTTTAGATATTTCACCAGTTTTTCAGGTAATCTATAACCTACATTGAAACTACTCATACGGAGCTGAAATGCTGGAACTGACCAAAAATTAGATACTCTATTATAAATATCAGACCATTGTGGGTTCGGCATTGAACCCGTAGGATTAAGATCTGGATCGTAGATATTTCCCCAAATGACAGGAAGATTGGTATAAACACGCGAAATATCGTTATTCAGTTTATTCCGTTCAGTAATTTCAGCATATCCACCAAAAGTTCCAGTCAATACCGCCTCAGCGCTAAAGCCTTTATAACCCGCTTTAAAAGTCATCCCTAATGCGTAATGGTTTGTATTATTTTTTGCTAATTGTATTTGGTCATTTTCGTTAATGATTCCATCTGGTCCCGCAAATGTACCATCCGCCTGGAGTGCCCCACGGACATCGCGGTAATAAAGCATACCTGGTCTTAGCTTATCAGCAGTCTCTTCAAATACTTGTTTAATATTATATTGACTTACGTAGTTGTCAATATCTTGCTGCGTTTTAAACATTCCTAAATAATCGTATCCCCAAGCACCGTTGTCAGATGGCCCATTCGGACGTGCTTTCCAAGGGTATAGAATATCTATATCATTAAAATCTCCCAAGATAACCTTATCATTAGACCAAGAAAAACGTGTGCTGATACCATAGTTAACCTCATTAACCTTATCTTGCCAACCTAATTCAAACTCATAGCCAAAGGTATTTTTACGGCCATAATTTTCCGCCGCTACAGATCCCCCAACTGAAACAGGAATATTCCCTGTTCTTATTACCAGAAGATCATAACCTTTGTTGTAGTAGCCATCGATTGTTGCGGATAATCGACTATCTAGAAACCGCGCATCAATTCCAATATTATTTTTATATTCATTGGCCCAAGTCGCATTTCTATTCGGGGATTTTTCCATTTTTAAGCCAGTACTCGCATCAATGGAGTTATTATTTTCACCAAAGACACCACCTTTTCCCTGCTGATATGTGTAACGTTGTAACCATCCCCAGGCAGCAGTCTGGTCATTACCGAGCTTACCATGAGACAAGCGTAACTTCAAATAATTAATCGCATTCGAATGGAAAAAGCTTTCTTCACTGATCACCCAACCTGCAGAAACATTGTAAAAATTTCCCCAGTAATTCTCCGGAGCAAATTTTGTTGACGCATCCGAACGAAACAAAATCTCTCCAAGATATTTATTACCATAACGATAGTTCAAACGTCCCACATAACCAAGTGTTCCTGATTCATAAGCGGCCGTACGCCCGCTCACCGCTCCAAAAGCGGTGTTAAATTGGCCATTCGTTGTTGCCAAAGGATCGTCTTTCCAAACATCTTCTTGTGAACTATTAGCCTCCGCTTTCTCAACAGAAAATAACCCAGAGAAATTATGCTTTTTCCATTGTTTATCATAAGTAGCGGTAAAATTTACCTGATAGTTGCTACCTGCCGCATTCGAAAAATAGACTCTGTTACCATTACTAAAAGTAACTGCTTTAGGATCTGTAGCAAGATCATAGATATGTCCATTGTCGCCTGCTCTTGTAAAGGTATACGTCTGATATTTTGTACCTATTTGTGTACCTCTATCATTTTTTAAATTTCGATTGTAAGATCCGCGTAAGATCAATCCATCAAGCCATGGTGCTCGATATTCCCCATTTAAGTTGATACTGAATTGCCGGGTGTCTGACGTTGCCAGATTACCAAGTTTTTGCAATTCAAAATAGTGATAGGCTGATAGATCTCCTGATGTCCCGGGTAATCGAACGGGCAAACCATTAACATACGACGGCACATAAGGAGAGGCCAACAATAAGTTACGATAATCGTTGTCATCATTCTCACCGCCTATTTTGTTAAAAGTTTTCTGCAAGTTTCCGGTATTTCCAGACACTTGTATCCCTACTTTGAAGTTACTTGCTACTTGAATATCGCTACCTGCCCTAAAGTTCCAACGATCATAGTCGAGCGTGCCCAAATTTCCGTCTTGTTTGCTGTATGCAACATTCGCAAAATAGGTTGCTTTATCAGTTCCCCCCGAAACATTCAAAGAATGTCGGGTCAAATAACTCGATTTCCATGCATCATCCAGCCAGTTGTAGGAATGATTTTTAAAGTAATCCAGCTCATCCTGTGAAAAAAACCATTTATCAAAGCCCGGCTTTGTCGCGTCACTATTGCTTCCATTCGGCCCGTTCATGATATTGAAATACATACCATATTGGTAAGCATCCATCATTTTTGTTCGATAAGCTTCATCGTTAATGGCATATGAACCGTTATAGCTAATCTTTGGCGTGCCTACTTTTCCTCTTTTCGTCGTAACCAAAACAACACCATTTGCCCCTCTAACACCATAAACTGCAGCTGCCCCATCTTTCAAAAAAGATATACTCTCAATTTCAGAAGGATCTAAATTGCCGAACAATGTTGCATCAGGTTGATTCTGTCCATCTACCTGAACCATACCATCAATAACGTATAGAGGATCTGTTGTTCCTCCATCTTTACTTGGCCCCATAGGTTTTCGTATAGTTAAAGACGCTTTCGTGCCAGGTCGAGTATTGCCTCCACTTACACTTAGTCCAGTAACACGACCCGCTAACGCAGCACCAATATTCGTCGTAGGTAAATCTTCTATCTCTTCCGCTTTGATCGCCACAACCGACCCTGTCAAATGTGCTTTTTTCTGTGTGGTATAACCAACCGTAACAACCTCATCGAGCTCCTGACTTTCAGCTTCCATGCGTATATTTAACACACTTTGGTTGCCAACTGGTATTTCCAATCTTTTATAGCCAACAAAATTGAGCACCAAAATCTCATTCCCAACGGGCAAGTTCAGCCTAAAAGTACCTCCCTCGTCTGTTGAAGTCGCAGTTTTAGATCCTTTGATGGATATCGTTACTCCCGCCAAAGGTTTTCCATTTTGATCAACCACCTTTCCTGTTATATTTTTAAAAAAAAGCAGATTGAGTTCACTTGGATTCGCACCATAAGAGAAGCATGGAATGGCCCCACCTGTCATTATCCCAATGGCGAGCAGCTTTGCCAACCGAATAGAAGATTTCCTTGGGAATATAAAGTAATTCATAATTTAGGTCCTTGTTTATTGGTTTGTTTTTTTGAGTCTCGCGGCCCACTTGTCACCTTCCTCTTTTAAATTATAGCCGTGAGACGCTAAATAGTTATTGATTTTGCCTTTGTATTTACCGAACCAGGCGTGTTTTTTTTCCGAAGATTCGGCCTGCATGGCAAAATCTCGAGCTTCATAAAGTAAACTGTCAATCATATGTACTTCATCTTTTGAAAGACTTGGAATCATATCTTGATAGGCCTTCACGGTGTTCGGATAAACATGATAGGTCATGCCGTTTTTAACTGCTTCAACTTCTGCCGGTGTTAAAACTTGTTTTAACCGGATTACGAAAGCTTGATTTAAATTGGAAGTTTCCTGAAGCGTCTCCTGTGCGATCTGTTCTTTTAGACTCTTATCCGTATTCTCCTTAATTTTCAAATCGCGAAGCGAATAACAGGCATTCAAAAGATAATATTGATCACGAATAATGTGAACCGCTCTCTCTTGCTTGGCTTGATCTGCTAGCGCTAGTTTAGCTACAATTTTTGCAGACCGATCTGTAATAGTTTTCCAATAGGCGTCCTCTGTTTGACTAAATGTCATAGACACGCTTAAAAATAAAATTGTGAATAATGTAAAACGTTTCATAGGCATGAAATGGTTTATCCCTTTTTTGGTTATTAAATATTAAATAAAGCCCCTTAACTTTATTTCCGTTATAATTGCTCAAAATAAACGTCAAAACGACACAAAATTTCAAGTGCTCAATATAACTGAAAATTTCATCGGCAACCGTCATGTACTATCCTGACCCACTTGCTATTTGACCTCTAGATTATCCACAACAACACCTTTAGAATCAAGACTATACAGCTTAATAAAATAGGTCCCAGCATTGATCATTGTCTTTGTATCAGTATTGATATAATTCCATTTTCCGGAACGCGTAGGTTCCAATGATACGAGAGTTTTGGGCACCAGCACATGCCTATTTTTGTCTAAAATTTCATAGTAAGCACGACGAACTTCCTTAAATGGATTATGATACTTCACCAATAATGAATACACATCCGCTGCACCGACCTGAAACTCCCAAGCGATATAACTCTCACTAGCATTAAATACTAAACGTCTTTGTCCGGCAAACTCAATTTCGGAAACACCTTCCCGCCAAAGGGTTTGATAGGCTTTATAGTTTTTGACCTCCTTCAAGTCATACACTGGAAGAAGCCCACTTTGCTGCTGAAAGACCACAATATCTCCGCCGCGCTCAGTTTTCAGCAAAATTTCCTCGCCTACCTTTAGCACCCTACGGAATACGGCAAAATATTTTCCCGTATTCAATTGTACACTGTCTTTGGTCTCTTCAAAATTGTCCGGTTTCTCATTTCGTAGATAGAAAGCAGTGGTAGGTTCTTTAAAACGTAGATGATAGGTGCTATTGCTATCAAGCTCAAAATAATCTGAGCCAAACAAGGATGGTGGCAAGGAAAAAAACGATGTTACGCTAGAGCCATCCTTTTTCAATACACTGCCTATATCCAGCCAACTATGGAGTTTTATATTCTGCCGCGTTAAATCTAGATTATAATGATCTTGACCGCTTGATTCTGAAACTATGGCAACACCCTTCTTTGAGGCAATGGCAACGGCGTGCATTACTGCTTGTCCAGCATAAACGCGCGGGAAATTGATAACAATCTTTCCGTCAGCAACCCTAACAGTATAGTTTTTTCTGACTACGCGCTGGAATCCCCCATTTTTATAAATATCAAACTTATGCTCAACAAGTTGGCCATTGATAGCAATATCGAAAACTCGATCGCCATTGCCTGACGAAAACTTACCATGCCAAGGTTCGGCGAAATATAATTCAACTAAATATTCTCCATTAGGTACGTCAAATTGATAGCCCAACTTCTCAAGCCCATATCGGAAGCTCTGAAAAAGAGGCCAGTCTTTAGTTCCTTTAATTGGATCAAAAATAACGCGTTGACTGGCAAAATAAGTGTTCATCCCTTCAAAACTATCCGCCCAAGATTTACTGCCCCAGCCCAATTTCGACCGATACGGTTGGTCAGCTTTCCACTCTGCCCCGTATTCATCTGTATAATTATCGCCACCGCAATTAACACGGTAGAGATAATGATATCGAAGATCTGGTTTTAGAATCTTGGATGAGCCTAAGGAAAAGTCTCGAAAATGTGGACTTTCGGGAAAGTTATGTAGTATAATGGTGTCACGGCTAACGATCTTTCCCCCTATTCGTCCCTCGGCGTACAATATATTATACCTCACCTCAACACCATTAAATTCAATATGCTTTCCAAAACCAGGATGTTGCTTTTTTCCAAGTGACAGGAATCCTAAGTCATTGAAAAGTTCGACTTCCTCACAATTCGAAAAAATACGAATGTTGTCTTTCACTCCAGGGGCCAACCACCGATTTGGCCAGGAATGCATTGCGATATAAACCATTGGATGCTTCTTTTTACCATAATGCGACAGATACATGTAATAAGCATCCGTAGGCTCTCCCCAGGGGGTTAATAAACCTTTATAATTAACCGGGCCAATCCTGTCAATATCACGATTTCCTTCTCCCCCCTGAATACGCCCCGGATTATCATGTGAGTTCCAAAGCCATAAATAATGACCAATCGCTTTGGTTTTAACAGAATCTGCTAAACGAACTTTTGTTTGTAGTATATCGACAAAGCGCTCTTCGTTGTAGTTACTCTCGTTAGGAAGATAGGGTGGTTCGGCATGTAAGCCCAAGCTCCTCCAAGCGCCGTACTCTCCTACAAGCTGCTGCTTTTTAAGATCCTCTCCATAGGTATTTTGATTTCCCCCGTAAGTGCCTGTCCAATTTTGCGGAACATCCCAATCGGTACCACTACCACCATTACATGTAGTCACCAGTCGTTGTATAGACGCCGTAGGATCTAATTTCCGAATTAGTGCTGTACATTCCCGTGCAAAATCTTCGGGTAGTGTACTCTCATTTTCAAGGCCCCACAAAATTACTGAAGGGCTATTTCTACGTTCTCGTACCCATTCTGTTAACAATTTTTTGAAATTTTCTCGAAATGCTGGTGTGTCAAACCAAATATGGGCGGCAAGCTGTGTCCACAATAAAATGCCATGACGATCCCATGCGTGTTGATAGCGCAGGTTATGGGGTTGATGTGCATCACGAAATGAATTGAATCCGAGCGTTCTAATTTGTCTAATCCGGGCATCAATCTCCTCTTTATCAAAGGCATGTGATTGCCCCAATTTATGTTCATACTCCGCAATGCCATTAATAAATATAGGCTTTCCATTAACCAAGAGACGTGGGTCGCCAGAGGGCTTTAAACCTTTTGACCAACGAACAGACCTAACTCCATAATGTGTTTCAACCTCATCTGTAATCTGTCCACCAATTTTGATCTGCATTTTTATGCGATATAGGTAGGGTGAATCCACAGACCATAATTGCGGATTGGCCAAAACCAGATCTTTCAGCCGAATTTCCTTTGTTGTGTTTACTTTTATCTGATCTTTCGATGTAGATTGAAGAATTGATATCCCTTTCTGATCCAACACTTCGGTTACAATCTCCACATCTTTATTTCTCTGGCTTTTATTGCTCACTTCTACAACTTGATGTACGATCGCTTTTCGAGGATCGGCAGTCTCATCGTTCCAGTAATGCTCGCCAAAAGGAGTAATAGCTACTTCATTTTTAATTAATAAACTCACAGGTCTAAAAACGCCCATAGGCTGTGATCCTTCTGAAAATCCACGCTCAGTAGAACAGCCGCCATCCACCCAAGGAAGATCCATGATATGAGCTGGATGGTCTGCCCGAACAGCTAACAAATTAGGACTCCCGTCCAATTTAATTGCATCAGTAACATCCAATGTAAATGTGGTTCTTCCCCCTGCGTGATATCCTACGCGCAAACCATTTAACCAAACTGTAGCATAGGAACCTACTCCCTCAAAAAATAAATAGAACCTATTCTTTTTTCTTTGCTGTTTGAGCGAGAAATTTTTCCGATACCAGGAGTAACCATGTAAATTGCCATGTAACAATCTACGATAACCTTCGTAGCTCTCCCAATTATGAGGAACATCGACTTTCCGCCAGTTATCGTCTGTCTTAAAAGAAGCCTGGTGAAATCCATTATATCTCGCGGAATCTTTTTGATCCATTATCGTCATCCAGTCAGCATCCAATGTTACTATTTTACGAACGTTCTGACCAAAAGAAAATAGCCCAAACACTAAGATACATATACAGCAAAAGAGTCTTCTTATCAACATCAACGTGGTCTTCATTATTTCTTTAAAATCAATTCCCTACTAAAGGCATAAGATTTGCCCTTCTTTGTTTGAATCTTTACTTCATGGTTCTGATAACGTAAATGGAGGTCTTCTCCTGAAAGTGATTCAACGGTAACCCCTAACAACTGACTGTCTTTCCACTCCATATTGATCTGAAATGCTCCTCGCGCTTTGATTCCTTGGACTTTTCCTGTTCCGATTTCCGCCGGTAATGCCGGTAATAGCTCAATTCCATCCGTGTGGCTCTGGAGTAACATTTCTATAATTCCCGATGCCCCACCGAAATTCCCATCGATCTGAAACGGTGGATGGGCATCAAATAGGTTTGGATAAGAACCACCTCCATTATCCGCCGGCCGCAATAGCATTTTTACCATGTGATAAGCATGCTGAGCGTCTTTTAATCTCGCCCAAAAATTAATTTTCCATGCTAAGCTCCAACCTGTCCCTTCATCTCCCCGTAACACCAACGAGCGCTTTGCAGCTTCAACCAGCTGTGGTGTACCAATCAGATTGATTTCATTTCCCGGGAATAAACCCCACAAATGGGATATATGTCGATGTTTATTCTGCGGATCGTCCATATCTACCAACCACTCCTGCAGTTGTCCATATCGCCCGATTTGGTTAGGTGCAATCTGATTCCGCATGTTGCTAATCGAATCCCGTAAAAGATTATCGCTATCCAGTATCTTGGAGCTTTGGTTGAAAATATCAAATAAGGAGCGAATAATCTGATGATCCATAGTAGGTCCCTTGACCAACCCTCCATTCTCTGGGGAGTTTGAAGGTGAGCTGACCAACCATCCCGTTACTTTGTCCTTGACAAGAAAGTCCTTAAAAAATAAGGTAGCATCCTTAATAATTGGATAATATTCTTTTAAAAAGTGTAAATCTTGTGTGTAAAGATAATGTTCCCAAAGATGTCTCACCAACCAAGCTCCACCTGTTGGCCATATACCATGGTTGGAATTATTAATGGGAGCTGTACCCCGCCATAAATCCGTATTGTGATGTAAAACCCAACCCCGGGCAGCATAATATTCTTTGGCCGTTTCTGCACCCGCCACATGCAAATCTTGAATCATTTGGAATAAAGGATCCTGCAATTCAGAGAGATTTAAAACCTCGGTCGGCCAATAGTTCATCTCCAAATTTATGTTAGTCGTATATTTGCTCCCCCATGATGGTTCTAAAGATGAATTCCAAATGCCCTGAAGATTCATAGGCTGGCTACCTGGTCGAGAAGCTGCAATTTGGAGATATCGGGCGTATTGCACATAAAGCGCGAGCAGCCCAGGGTCATCCAGCATTACTGCCCTTCTTAATCTTCTATCTGTTGGAATAGTATCGAGCTGGCTGCTATCGTAAAGTTCTATTGCAAAGCGATGGTACAAATTCTGGTAATCTTTTTGATGGATTTGATACAATTTATCAAAGTCCGACTTCCATAAATTTTTGGATCTATCCAATGCGATAGTAGCATACTGATCGTTCAGTTCTCGATACGATTTAAAATTGGTTGATGCAGTTAGATAAATCTGGACCTCATCGGCTTGTTTAACAACAAGATCATTACCCTCATAAAATACCCGACCACCTTTCAATTTGAGCTTTACGAAGGCTGTTCCTCGCATCGAACCATTTTTGACCCATACCTCCATACCGATGGAGGAGTCTATCATGTGATCAAGTTTGGCACGCTGATGTTTGGTATTCAGGCTTAATCTAAAAGTGATTTTCCCCTTCTGATCTGCCTGTAATCTTAAGCCGATAAAATTGTTGGGATAACTTGCAAAATAAGTTCTTTTATAGTGAATTCCATTAGCATCATAATTGACACGAACTTCACCTTTATCCATATCGAGTATCCGGCTGTAGCGCTTTGCCTCTTTGTGATCGAATTGCAAATTTAACGTACCAAAAGGCTGATAAGATGCCTGATAATTTCCTATTTTGGGACTGTTTGGATCTTGAATATAGTATTTCCACTCTCCATTAAGCGAGATTAGTTTTCCGGTGGAACTTTTTAATCCTATTGACTGCTTTGTATCCTTATAACCAGCTACCCCTCCTTTTCCTTCTAAATTGATCACCTGAATTGCGATACTATTTCTCCCTTCTTTCAGTAGCCCTTTAGGTATTTGATAAAGTCTTCTGGTATCATCTCCCACCGACTGACCGACGAGCTTACCATTGATATATGTATAATCAATGGTCCTGATCTTATTTAAATCCAACGACCATAGCTCTGACAGCTGATTTTTTGAAAGGTGAAATTCATAACGAAACCAAACGGCACCATCCAAACCCTCCAGTCCTAGATTCTCCCAACCCTCATAATGCGGAGCCCTCATAAGCGGCCATTTACTATCGTCAAAAACGAACTCAAAAGGCCCATGCTTTTGCTCGCGAATTTTCCCAATTTTTTCCAGCCAAGCATCAGGATCTTCTGATTCACTTTTAAGCCCCATAAATTCCCGCATCGCTAAAGATTCCGCACCTCTCTGTTGCCCTTGATCAAGCAACTCCCGTATGTTTTGAAGATACTTTGATGCGCCTTTTTTATTATAATTTCGTGGTCCATCCGTCCATAATGTTTCCTCATTAAACTGTAATTCTTCCTCCTCGACTCCCCCATAAACCATGGCTCCGAGTCGACCATTGCCAATAGGTAAAGCCTCCTCCCATTGTTTGGCAGGATGATCAAACCACACACGTGTTTGTGCAAAAGCGAAGCCCAAGGGCCATATCGACAAAAAAGACAATAAAATATACAGATACAAACGCATTATTTAGCTTCCAAAGGGTTTACATTTGACGTTAACTGACCGTTTTTATAATTACCACGGAGTATTTGTTTTACACGAGCTAGATTATTACCGTGAACATAGATAGCTTCATTCGCTGATCCGACTAAATCCAAAAAGAGCGCTGTACCTAACAATGGAAAGCAACTCTGCACATTCACTGATTTACAATTTTCAAGCTCGATAAGCGATCTTTCAGCCACCGGTGTTATGTTTTTTATATTCAATAGATTCAGTTCTTTACCGTTGTTGACGGATAATAGCGCACCCTGTGTGATCGCGACGTTTACATTACTCAATGTCAATCCATTCACATTGAGCGCTGAAAAACCTGTGGTTCCCTGCATGTTAATATCCGAAAACACGACATTTTCAATTGGCATTTCTGCTAAGCCTCGCATATAACCAATGCGATTTGTTGTACCAGATAAATTGTTGATAAAGATGTTCCTGAATTTAGGCGTACGTTCACTAACAGGTCCCGGTTCACTTTTAGCATATTCCATATCTAGTACAATAGCCTGATCTCGAATATCACGCATGACAATATTGGAGACTTGAATATTTTCTACAATCCCACCTCTACCTCTTGCGGTTTTTAAACGTATACCACGATCTGTTCCGTCGAAAATACAATTGGAAATAACAATATTTTTCACACCACCTGACATTTCACTCCCAATAACTACCCCACCATGTCCGCGAAGCATCGTACAGTTTGTAATGGTATAATTCTCTGCAGGGATATTGATTTTCCTTCCCGAACGATCCTTTCCAGATTTTATGGTAATGCAATCATCCCCTACACTAATGTGGCAATTGGCGATGCGAACATTGGAGCAAGATTCTGGATTGATACCATCTGTATTAGGCGAAGGAGGGTTATCTATTGTAACGCCTTCTACGGTAACGTTATCACAATATTGTGGATTAATTGTCCAAAACGGCGAATTTTGAATTTTAATATCTCTGATCTGTACATTTTTACAGTTTAAGAACTGTATAAAAGGCGGGCGTAAAAATCCTCTCTCAATCCATCCCGGAAGGTCCGGAGCCAAAACATCTTTATTGAGGCGTTTAAACTCTTTTTGCCATTTGCTATCTTCTGTCTGCTTCTTAACTTCAACCTCCGAATAGCCCCACCATTTTTTACCATGTCCGTCAATGAGCCCACGTCCTTGGATACTGATATTCTCTAGATTATTACCGTAAAATAATGGCGAAAAGTTTGTAACAACAGTTCCTTCCCAACGAGATTCAACCATAGGCAAATACTCATCAAAATTATCGCTAAAATGTAACTCCGCTCCAGCATCGATATAAATCGTAATATTACTTTTAAGATGAATGGGCCCAGTGACGTATTTTCCAGCTGGAAAATAAATCGTCCCCCCGCCTCTATTGGACGCTGTTGTAATAGCTTTTTTGATAGCCAATGTATTACTTCCGGTGCTGTCCTTCCGACCACCAAAATCCATGACGTTAAGCCAAGTTTGTGCCTGCAAACCCAACATGAATAAACAGAGTAATACAGTTATTATTCCATGACGATAGCTCTTTCTGATCATATTACTTTAAGTTAATCTTACAATTTTTTAAAACCTTTTTTTGCATTGACTTTACACCGTCCACATAGATGGTCAGTCCCTTGCCTTTGTGATATTTCTCGCCAGTGACATCCCAGTAAATAGCAATGTTCTTATTGTGATACGTTAACTGGGTGAGTGAAAAGTAGTCCCATTGATCTTTCGAAATCAACGGTTTTATCTCAAGAATAGGATTAATCTGTGGTTTTATTCCAATTAGATCCTGAATAATGACATCCGCAAACGTAGAATGGTTATAAAACTTACTTCTCGGATGATCTCCCTTCAACCATTCTCCAGTTTTCTCATCTTGATATTCACCGATGTAGGGTTTACCATTCATAACATGGGATTTGGCATATTTATGGATTTGCTCGTATAAATCGTTTGCGTCAACTGCTTTATTCCTTTTATAATCGCTTAAATAATTAGCCATCCCCCTGATGGTCTGTGAACTTGTAAAAGGCCAAATTGCACCATCCCATTCACAGCTATGTCCAGTACCACGGGTTCGAAATGTCGGTTCACGCCGCTCAGCCGTTGTTGTTCCCCAAGGTGCATTAAATCCTGCGGTATCGGGTAGCTGCAGCCAAGCTTTTCCATAAGCTGTTCTATCCGGAGGTAAATGAAAGTACCATGGGATAAAACCGATTGCTTCCCGCGTGGGGTGTAGTTCCCCTTTTTCCATCTTTGTTTTAAAAAATTGATCTTCTTTGTCCCAAAGCGAATCCAATATCAATTGGCGTAAAGTCTGTGCATAGGAATTGTATTTTTTCTCTAATTTTGGATTAGACACCAATTTGGCAATTGTCGCAATCGCTACAGCGTTTCCATACATATAGCTATTGATTGACGGACGCATATTGTGAACCTTACGTCCACCCGACACCGACTCTTCCATACCATCTTGAACGTCAAATTGCCAAAAGAGCCCATTTTTAGTCTTTCTTTCTTTTTCCCACTTTTCAAAATCCAAATCCAAATCCAATAGACGGTCTTTTAGATATTGATTATCAGGATTAACTTTACAATAAGCTAGTAAGGCATCAGGTAGCCAAGAACTGAATTGATGAAACCTTGGCTTCGATTGATTCTTGTCTGCATGATAAAGCCAAAAGTCGATGTATTCTTTTAGAAAAGCATTGTCACGAATCCACCTTCCTTCATACAAATGGTGTCCGAGCGCACAACTGATTGAATTGTATTTTCCAGCATGCTTCACTGGCTCAATAAATTCGGTCACCAAGGTGCCTTCCGGACTCGATTTGATATGTTTTCGGTAAGACCACCATCGAAAATAATAGGTTTGCTCGATTTCCTTATCCGGACAGTCAAATAAAGGAATATTAGCCATCATCCAGTCATAGGCATCCTTATTCGGAATATTATTGATTACTGCTTCGTTATCGTTTTTGTTAAACTCTTGAACATAGCTGTGAACTTTATCTTCTAATTTCTGCTGTGCCTTTACACACGATAGCGCACAGAAAAAAAGCGCAAGAATAGATTTTATAATTTTCATTCCTTATTTAATATCAAAAAAGTTGAAGTAGATGTATTGTGTTCTCGTAAAATACCCACTTCGTTTAAGTTGTTTATCCTGTACTATCCTGAAGGACATGGTTGTATTTACAATTTGGTTCCCCGATAATAGCCAAACAAGTCGTCTAGATCATCTCCTTGATTGTCCACGTCTGCATTATATGAATTAGAGAGTTCCTCATGATCTACTATACCCAAAATAAGCACCTCTCCTTTTGGAATCTTCAGCTCATTGACCCCTGGAGGAAAGGAATAGGTATGAATATCCACCATCGGCATGTATTGTATTCGTATAGCATTACGTATCCTTGCCTCTGCTTGACCAAAATCATTTGCACTTGCATCAATTTCCAGTATAGGTTTAGGCGCAAAAACTTTGTCATTACTATTAAAATAACCAATCAATATCTTCACTGCTTTATTATTCTTAAAGCGAAGATGTGTTCCCTGAAGCTTTTGCTTTTCGGTATTAATCTGTACCGCTTGCAGTCCTTCCAATTCGTTGGCCAGATGGGTAACAACTAACTCCTGATCTGCATACAATTTTGCGCCCTTTTTCAATGGAATAAGTTGCTGATCATCCAAAAACGTAATCTCTTCTGACTTTAATACCGCTTTGGCATGTGTATAGACATCCGAAATTGTAGCTAAAGAATCTATCGCATGTTTAAAATTATTCAACTCCGCTTCAAATACAGGAAGCATCTCTTTCCAGTGAATGAACGAAGCATCAGCTCCGCGCATGGGTATCTTACGTTGTTTAGTCTGCATGCTATTTGCATATAAATAGGCCTGATTTGTGATCTCCGTAAGTTTTCGATATTCCGTCACACTTTGCTCCAAATCGGGCAGCGCTTTCCGAAGCGCGCCAAGATCATGGGAATACTTGTATTGAAGCAGCTGAATAGCTGCCTTAACCTTATAGCTATAATGATTGGCTAACAATTGATGAATCCGTATATCAGTAAGCCAGCGATTAAATTCTGCAACATTTTTCATTGGTTTTCCTAACTCCTTAATCAGCGCAGCTGCACGATCTCCATGTTTCACAATTTCTTCCGACACTTGGAGAGGTGTCTCCCCAACATGGCCTTCCTTGTGGTAATCTCTCTCGACATAATCAATAATCATTTCTCCTTCAGGAGCTTCAGATTCATAAAGAAGAGTAAACAGACCATAACGATAAGGATTTATCAATTGCGTCATCAGCATTCCGAGTGAAGATGTCTGTCTATTACCATCTGTAATACCAAATCGCCTAAGTATTTTAGGCGATATCTCACCAATTTCTTCGATAGCCAATAGTAAATTCAGTGCATCCTTCTCGGGAATACCATAATATCGGGAAAGTTCATTCGACCAGTAAGATTGCTCTTGTGACAAATCTCGATTTTCATTCCAAGCATATCGTGACCATGCCTTGTACCACATCCAGTCGCGATCTACCTGAAGCAATCTATTATTTACCTTGTCTGCTGCATATGGCCAGTCCCAGTAAGATGCCTGGGGGTAAATATGAATACCGTTTGAATGATGAACTTCATGCATAGCTTTGACCGATCTCTGGATAAAATCAGGTGAGCCATATCTAAATGGTTCCAAGTTGGCTAAAATATGAACATTCTGAATATGGACTGTACCAATGGCACTTAAAGAGCGATGTAACTCGGCCCACTTCCCTCTTGGAGTATAGGTGGTCAGCGCCTCACCATTATATTTAGCCATAGTATAGAGGTTTTTATAAATTGGTAATGCAGCTTTCATAACAGCTGGTGCATCAGTGTCGTGGGCTCTTAAAATAATAGGTGGCTCGCCATTAGTACCAGATGCATGTAATCCGTCCTGTACTCCCGGAATGATGGTATTGGTAAACCAGTTAATATCATCTTGACCGACTCCCTCCATTGCCTCGCCCAACGTGATTAGTAATCCGACGTTTGGATACTTAGCCACAAAAGCAGCAATACTTTTGCGGGTGTAATCAGAAATTAGCGGTGTAATAGCGCGATTGCGCTCTTGAGTTTTTAACCCATGACGATCGGCAAAAGGCTTCGGCAGGATGATGTTATAAAACATCTGGATAATCCAAATACCCCTTTTATTAGCTTCTTTTGTCAAAAAAGTATAGATCTCCTCGTTTTTATCAAATGTTGTCTCATCCACTTCAAGCGCATAAGAATAATCTTTTAATTTCACCAATGAAGAAAAAGGGTGCCCATTCCATAAATACAAAGCATTGTACCTGTTTTCAACCATCATATCCAAATACTTCAACCACAATTTTTTATCATAAAACCATGGAAAAGATTCAGGTGTATAAGGATATTCGTAAATATCATGCCCCGGCAAATACGCAGTTTTTTGAAGGCCAATGCTTGTGCCACGCATAACCATTTTTGGTCCATCGGCCAAAAAGAATGGCCCAACGTTCAGCCAATGCCTATCTGCCAGCAACGCCATACAGCCATACAAAACCCCCGATTCATCCGTACCGATCAAAGTGATCGGATCTGTTTTGCTCTTTCGAAATAGAACAAAATGTTCTTTTTCAATCAATTTACTCCTGATTGAGTCTGGTAAAGATTTTCTTTGTACTGCCGTACTTACCTCAATATCGAGATGGTCGGTAACACTTGATTTAATCAATTCTTTTTGTAACAGGTCAACTGCATATTGAAACCGTTCTTGATTTACAATTCCTTCCATCGTGTAACGAACGGTACTACTTTTATTTCCGGCATAAAGTTCAGCAAGTATTGAAAAGACAAAAAGAAACATGCATAATAGTCTTTTGCACATAATTGGTTATTTATAATTCACTAATAAATGTTAATTTTACATATAAAATTTCAAACATTAAAATTCGTATCTCGTTTTTTACAAAGGAGATGCTTTACAAATGCAGATTTCTCTATTATTAACTAGAATATTTTAGTATTTTAGAGCATACTCAACAATAATTCATTGAAAAAATATTTGCTATTTCTAGATACAGAAACGTCTGGCCTACCGAAAAAATGGAATAAAAGGTACACAGAAAGCGATAATTGGCCACATGTACTGCAATTGGCCTGGATCATTTTTGACGAAGCCCAAAATGAGATCAAACGGAGCAATAAATATATCTACGAACCACTCATTCCGATCAGTCCGGCATCAGAGCAAATCCATGGGTTGACGCCCCCTTTCTTAAGGCAATATGGTGAGAAGAAAAAAGAAGTGTTGCGCAAGCTCAGTCATGACATCAAAAAATATAAACCTCAGATTGTTGGACATTTCCTTTCCTTTGATTTACAAGTATTATCTGCGGAATTCTACCGATCGAACCTTGCGCTTCCGTTTGGTGAAATAGATTATTTTTGTACACTTTTACATAGCAAAAGGTATGTTAGAAATCCAAATATGGTACATCTTCCACTGTCGCTGTTACATGAATCCCTATTCTTGTCTCCACCGGAACATTTACACGATGCAGAAAAGGACGCTGAGATAACAGCTAAATGTTATTTTGAAATGATTCAACGAAAGGATTTAACTCATCAAGATATCCTTAACCAGCAAATAGAATTTCATAACATCTTTTAATTTTTTCCTAATGAAAAATTCCGAGATTATCCTTTCTACACTAAAATCTACCCCTCCATTTCAGGCACTGCCCGAATCCCTGCAGCTCAGTATTGTTGATATATTCAATGAGTACCGCTTCTCCAAAGACACGCTTGTTTATCGACAAAGCATTACAGACATGGATGGGGTAGACTTAATCTATGAAGGTGAATATGAAACATTTTTCTTGGACGATTTAGACAACAAAAGATTAATAGAAATTCACCATAAACCCTATTGTTTTGGCGGAATATCCGTGCTCTTAAATAGAACAAAAGCATTAAAATCCGTAATTGCCAAAAAAGGTACAATTATCTATCGGTTACCTAGGAAAAACTTTATCGAGCTTTGTAACGCTAATGAAGAATTTTTTCATTTTTTCACTAATTCTTTTGGAAGAAGAATGTTGGATGAAGAATTTTCCCATTTTGTCAAATCTCCAGCTTCCTTTGAAGAAAGCTATTTTGCTGCAGATCAATTATATTCAAGAAAGATCGAACACATCACCTACAAAGATATTGTTGCTTGCTCTCCTCAAACGCCCATCTATGAAGTTGCGAAGACTATGGCGAATCAAAAGGTGAGCTGCCTGTTCATAAAAGATGATAACAGCATTATTGGTTATGTAACCGATATGACCTTGCGCGATAATGTAGTTGCTAAACAGGTACCAGTCGACCACGAAATTATGGAAGTCATGGACAACCCTATTGTTAGCATTTCAGATCAATCTTATCTTTATGAAGCAGTATTAAAAATGTTCCGGACAAAATCCAGATACCTGCTGGTTGAAAAAGAAGGAAACTACGTTGGATTTTTAAGCCGCAACAGATTATTAAGCGAACAGGGGCAATCTCCACTTGTTTTTATTCAATCTGTCAAGCTTGCAGAAACACTCAATGAATTGCATGAAAAGTGGAACAACGTTCCCGAGATTATCCATCAGTTGCTTGGCAGAGGCGTAAATGCTGAAATTGCCAATCAGGTAATCACAACCGTAGCAGACAGTATTGCACTAAAGGTAATCGAAAAAGTCATCGGAGAAATGGGCGAACCGCCTGCTAAATTTGTCTTTATGGTGACTGGCAGTGAAGGGAGAAAAGAGCAAACATTAATGACGGATCAGGATAATGCCATTATCTATGAAGATAAGGCAAACGAACATCGTGAACTCGTCCGAGAATATTTTTTAAATTTTGCTACCCGGGTGTCAGATCATCTAAATACAATAGGTTTTAGCTACTGTACGGGCGGATATATGGCCAGCAATCCCGAATGGACACACTCCCTATCCCATTGGAAAAACAACTACAAAAAATGGATTGAAGAAAGTATTCCTGAAAATGCGATTAAGTTTTCAACTTTTTTCGACTGCAGACGCTTGTATGGCGATCAAGGTATTATTAATCAGCTTAAAGAATTTCTCAATATTGAATTACAGCGGCCAAATGATCGCTTTTTTACCTTTATAGCAAAAAATGCCCTTCAATATGAGCCACCGCTAACATTTTTTAAAGCGATAAAAACCCAAACTATAGGATCATCCGAAGTATTCAATATAAAAAAAGCAATGACGCCTATTGTTGACTTGGTCCGCGTATACGCGCTCAAAAACCGAATTTATGAAGAAAACACTGGTGGTAGGCTCAAACAGCTATTAGAATTAGGAATATTCACACAAGAACAATATGAAGAATTACATCAATCCTATTATTATCTGATGTCGATTCGTCTGAAAAATCAAGCAAATCAGATTAGAATAGCCAAACTGAGTCCAAACAATTATGTACCGATGGACAGCCTGACAAATATTGAAAAAGCAACCATCAAAGAGATATTTAAAACGATCACTAACTTTCAGTTGGGAATCAAAGTAAAATTTACCAGTAACCTCTTCGGTTAACAGGTCGAATTAACACCAAATTGTTAAAAATCTCTTTCCGAAAGTTCAATTTTATATCCCTATGTCCATAAGGAAAACAAGGAAGCCATCAGTAAACTGATGGCTTCCTTAACGCATATTCAACTTATTTCATTAATCGACAGGTTCGGTTGCTTTACCTCTATCAACGATTGATTAGATGGTTTTGCTGCCTATTTCGTAGACAGTCTAATCAGCGTAAAGGAGTATGGTGCAAAAGTTTGAACAAGTTTTTTCCCATTATAAACAACAGTACTTTCCTTTGGACGAATATTTAATGGTTCTTCCAAACTATTACTGACATTTAGATCGGGATTGGCCAGCGTAACAAGCTGTGCCGTGGCCGTTAACTTCTTCTTGGAAACTACATCAAGATTAACTTTTTTCGGCTGACTATTGTAATTGACAACTTTCACAATCAATTCCTTTGAAGACTCGTCATAAACTGCAGATGCATACAAACTATCTTTACCCGCAACGGATTCACCGTCATGCATAATCGGAATAATAGCTGTGCCCCTGTTGGTTGCATACAACTTTTGAACCTGGTAGCTAGGTGTACCATATACTTGCAGATTATCAACCCAAATTAGATCCGGCGACCATTGCCACCCATCAACATGACCAAACAATGGCGCATAAGATGCCATTTCAACCACATCACCATTACGTTCAAGACCAGTCATGAATGCAGCTTCAGAAAGTGCTGCCTCCCACGTACTTTTTCCAGGACCATTTGGTCGTGTCGTATGTGAAGCGTATTCGCCCGCAAAAATCTTTGCGCCGTTTCGGTTGTAATTGTCATAACGGCTCGCACTTGAAAGAAACCAGGACGGTGGGCGATAATAATGTTCATCGATGATATCGATATTCATGGCACGCAACTTATCATCTAAGAAATCAAAGCGATCCCCCTCTGGATCGGTACCTGAACTCGCTATAATTTTGATCTCTGGATGCTTTTCGTTCAATGCCTTCTTAAAGATGGCCAGACGTTCAATATATTGAGGTCCCCAATTTTCATTGCCTACGCCTAACATTTTGAGATGAAATGGCTCAGGATGCCCCATTTCTGCACGCAATTTACCCCATTTTGTAGCAGTAGATCCGTTGGCAAATTCAATCAGATCCAAGGCATCCTGAACATACTCATCTAACTCATCTAATGGTACAACTTCGCCTGTATTAAACTGACACGCCATCCCACAATTAAGGATGGGCACCGCAGTGGCGCCGATATCTTCTGCCAATAAAAAATATTCGAAGAAACCTAAGCCAAAAGTTTGGAAATAATCTGGCGTTAAACGATGTTTAAATTCAGTATTCCAACGGTTAATAATCAGTTCTCGTTCACTAATTGGACCAACCGTTTTTTTCCATTGAAATCGATTGGCCAAATCTCTACCTTCCACAATACAACCTCCCGGAAACCGGATAAAACCAGGTTTCATATCTGCAAGCATTTGAACCATGTCTTTGCGTAATCCCTTTCGTCTCCCTTTCCAAGTGTCGACGGGAAACAAAGACAACATATCGACGTCTAAAGTGCCCTCACCTTTAAACCAAACATTTAATTTAGCCTTTTCTGTTGTTTGGTTAACAGGAAATTTAACCGCAGCTTCCGACCACGATGCGACGGGATCAAGAGGAAGTTCAGCGGCTCCGATTACCTTATTTTGAGGATCAAGCAGTTCAACGTGGATTGTCATTCCTTTCGCAGTACTTTGGTACTGTAAAGAAAACTCATATGCTCCTCCCGCTTTTACCCCCATTCCCCTAAAGCCTTCATTTTGCAATCCTAATTTTAGATTGCCCGCATTATTTAATCTTAAATAACGTTTATTTCCCTTCCGCTTACTGTCATTCACCAGCAAATAAGTCCCCTCAACACCATTTTCGAGCTTCTTCCAGCCCATCCAAGGTTCATCAAATTCAAAGGATCTATTCTTCACCAATTCAGCATAGATTCCCCCATCAGCGCCCAAGTTAATGTCTTCAAAAAACACGCCCCACATATGTGGCGATATTTTCCCCGAGGGCTTATCTAACTGAATATTTAATGCTATTGGTGACTGCGCCGCAGCTGAAAAGCCTAAACCCGCTAGCGCTACCATCAACGATACAACTTTCTTCATCTATATAATTATTTGATCATTAATGTTTAATTAATGAGTTTTAAAACTATCTTAGGTTAATTCCAATACGATTACTGAAAAAGCAGGAATATCTACTTCAACGGTACCATTAACAACCTTCGCCTTATTGTACACGGCAGGTGTAATCGTTGTCGGTTTGTCGAACGAATTATAATCGCGCAGATGCTCAGCGGTAAGTATTCTACCAGTTACTTTTCCGGCTTTAAACGAGCCCAAATCCACCTGCACCTTATTTTTCTTTTTTGGGTCAATATTCACAAGGGAAATATGTGTACGGCCTTGTTTGTCCTGTGAGGCTGAAACCGAAACTGCCGGTATCTTCTCTTTATTAAATTCAAAATCAGTCGATTGCAGCGATACAGGAATTAATTTAGCGTCCTGATGTACCTTATACATTTCCATGACATGGTACGTAGGCGTCAAAATCATATTCTTCCCTTCCGTAAGAATAACCGCTTGTAATACATTTACTGCCTGGGCTAAATTGGCCATCTTAACCCGACGAGCATGATTATTAAAGATATTCAATGTCATACCAGCAATCATAGCATCACGCATGGTGTTCTGTTGGTAGAGAAAGCCAGGGTTCGTCCCTGGTTCGACCTCATACCAGCCCCCCCACTCGTCTACGATTAGATCTATTAGTCCTTTTGGATCGTATTTGTCCATGATGGCAATATTCTTCTCCACTAGTTCATTCATAAACCAAGCTGATTTCATGGTCTTGAAATACTCCTCTTCCGAATATTTCGTTGCAGAGCCTTTCTTATCCCAGTTGATGACCGCATAGTGATGTAATCCCATACCTTTCATCAAACCACTTGGAATTTTCTTCATGAGTGTTTCGGTCCAATTGTAATCTGCACTATTGGCTCCAGAAGCAATTCGATATAGGCCACTCCCATTCGTCCAATCCGACATGAAAGTCGCGTATTTGCGGTAGATATCAGTATAATAATCGGCAGTCATATTTCCACCACAGCCCCAAGCTTCATTTCCTACACCCCAAAATTTAACCTTCCAAGGTTCCTGCCGTCCATTTTTACGTCTCCAATCTGACATGGGGCTTTCTCCTTTAAAGTTTACATATTGAACCCAATCAGCAAGCTCCTGCACCTCACCACTACCAACATTACCAGCTAGATAAGGTTCTGCCCCAAGCAATTCACACATATTTAAAAAATCATGCGTTCCGAATGAATTATCCTCTGTCACGCCACCCCACCAGTTATTAACCATAGCAGGACGTTGGGCTTTGGGGCCAACTCCATCCTTCCAATGATATGTATCGGCAAAACAGCCACCGGGCCAACGTAGATTGGGGATGTTCAGATTTTTGAGGGCTTCGATAACATCTTTCCGAACGCCATCAGCATGGGGAATCGAGTCATTTTTTTCACCAACATAAAATCCATCATAAATGCAGCGGCCCAAATGTTCAGCAAAATGACCATATATATGTCGACTTATAATCTGCTCTTGCTGCGGAGTTTGCAATTTGACACTACTCTGTCCATGGAGTAGCCCATTGACCAGCGCGAATACAACGCCTAATGTAAATCTTAGCTTCATCCTATATTGACTTTACTTTTTCACAATAAATTTATAAGTCGTTTTGGAGCTATATTGCTCTCCAGGCTTTAATACTGTCGATGCAAAATTGGGATGATTCGGTGCATCTGGAAAATGTTGCGTTTCCAAACAGAATGCCGAACGGAATGGATAGACTTTTCCTGCTTTCCCTTTAGGGTCTGTATCCTTCATAAAATTGCCACTGTAAAACTGCAAACCAGGTTCGGTCGTATAGACTTCCATTGCAATACCAGTCTTGCTTGTATACACCTGAGCAACCTTTTGGAAACCATCTTTCTTATCAAGTTCAAAATTATGATCATAGCCCTTTCCGATCTTTAGCTGCGCATTTTCATCCTCAATCCGAGCACCAATACGTGCCGGCTTCTTAAAATCGAATGCTGTACCCGCTACCGGCAAACTCTTTCCTGTTGGAATTAAGCTGTCGTCAACTTCTGTAATCGCCTTTGCATCAATCTGAAGTTCGTGATCCAAAATCGAAGAATCACCGGCCCCATTAAGATTAAAGTAAGCGTGGTTGGTAAGGTTCAATACGGTCTCCTTATCCGTTGTTGCTTGATAGTCTATAGCCAACCCATTGTCGTCCAAGGTATAAGTTACCTCCATCTTGACTGTCCCCGGATAACCAGCTTCTTTATCGGGTGAAGTATAGGCCAATGTAATGGATGTTTCCGTGCTACTAACGACATCCCACACTTTATTATACACACCATTTGTACCACCATGAAGGGAATTTTCACCATCATTCTTTTCCAGAGAATACACCTCTCCATTCAGCTTAAACGAAGCTTTACCAATCCGATTACCATACCGTCCTACAATAGCCCCATAAAAATTATTATAGTTTTCCTTGTATTCATTAGCTGAATCGTAACCCAAAATCACATCTGTCATTTGACCATCCTTATTAGGAACATTTAAACTCACCAAGCGTGCACCATAATTTGTCAAGGTAATGGCAAGTTTGTCATTCTTAAGCTGGAATAGTTTAACCTCTTTACCATCAATCTGGCTGTCAAAAGCCTGGTTGGAAGAAGAATCAGCCAATGTCGATGCTGGCTTATTTTGAGTTGACGGGGACTGACAGCCATAAGCTAATGAAGCACAGGTCAACAAACCAATAATAATTTTCTTATTCATCTGCAATTAAGTTTTGTTCCATCGTTTTGATGGAGGCTTCCTAATTTCAATTAGGAATGGTTCATAATCATTTATTTAATCAAACAGCGTTAATGCTACCAAAAACGCACATAAATAGCAGTGACCAATAATAAAGTCACGACAATTAATGCCAATACGGATGGTTCTACTTTGAACATCGATCGATCCAAGACGAAAGCTTTTGGATTAACCTTCGGTCCGAATAAGCTAACGGCAATCATAGCGATCATAGTAAATACAAAAGCTAACCCCATACAGATCTGGAACGGAATTTCATATACACCAGCTTTATTCAGATACGCAGTATAGATCCATGTCTCTGGTCCAAAAACTTTCGTTGCAAACTCGTTGAAGAATATAGACAACGCAAATCCAGTAATCAGTCCAGTGATAGCCGCCGCTCCGGTGGTTCTTTTCCAAAACATACCCAACAAAAACATCGCAAAAACCCCAGGACTAATAAAGCCGGTATATTTTTGAATGAATGTAAATCCTCCGGCCCCGCCGATACCCAGCGCATCATTCCATGTAAACAGCACAGAAAGTAGAATAGAGATAACGATCGTTATCTTTCCTACCCAGACCATTTTAGCTTCACTCGCATCTTTATTGATATATTTTTTAAAAATATCCAATGTGAAGATTGTTGCGATACTATTTGCTTTTCCTGCTAATCCAGCAACAATAGCAGCTGTTAAGGCAGCTAATGCAAGTCCTTTCATACCATTTGGCAAATAGCCCAAAATTGCTGAATATGCATTATCGGCATGAAACACGCCCCCAGGGGCCATTTCTTGTTGTAATGCCCCATTTTTATAGAGCACATAAGCAGCTATGCCTGGAAGCATGACAATAATTGGCATAAACAATTTTAGAAATCCCGCAAAGAGAATTCCGGTTCGCGCAGTCTTCAAATCAGCACCCAAAGCGCGTTGGGTGATATATTGATTGCAACCCCAGTAATTTAAATTGACTATCCAGATTCCCGCAAGGTACATCCCTATTCCAGGTAACATCAGATATTTATTAATATCTTCCTGACTGGCGCCTGGTCCGGGTTTATCAACAAAAAGGTTGAAATGCTCCGGAGAGTCTTCCATCAGTTTATTAAATCCAGCTAACGCATCTTTTCCTAAACCAAAATGTTCGCTGACTAAAGTCAACGCTACATAGGTCGTAGCTATACCACCAATAATCAACACAACAACCTGAATAACATCCGTAAAACCAATAACACGCATTCCACCTAGGGTAATAATCACCGCAAATACAGCTAAAGCGACTGTTATCGTATGAAAGCTATCTCCGCCACCGGCCATACTCGAAATGGCAATTGCCCCTAAATACAAAATCGATGTCAGGTTGACAAAAACATATAAAAACAACCAGAAAATTGCCATGATAAGACTTGTCGTTTCATTGTATCGATTATTCAAAAACTGGGGCATGGTGAAAATCTTATTTTTCAAATAGACCGGTATAAACCAAACCGCCACAATAATTAGCGCTACCGCCGCAATAAGCTCATATGCCGCCACAGCAATACCAACCTCAAAGCCGTTACCGCTCATCCCGATAAATTGTTCAGCCGAGATGTTTGACGCAATCAATGAAGAGCCTATGGCCCACCAGGTAAGTGATCCTTCCGCCAAAAAGTAGTCCTTGCTACTGCTCAAACTATTGGTCTTTTTACGATAAATCCAGTAGCCATAGCCAGCTACGATAAAGAAGTAAATTACAAAGATGACGTAATCTACCGTTGCAAATTTTTCCATATTTCCCAAATTGGTTATTATAAATAAGCCATTTATGCCTTCACGAGAGAAGCACATAAATGGCTTAAGTTATTATTTACTGAGTAAATAATAAAGTTCATTCCATTTTAATTGATCTTCGAGTTTCGCTAGCGTAGTCTCCTCATCGATCAAAACATATTCCAGTCCGGCAATACGCGCAAAATCTTCGAGATATTCAGGCGTCAAGCTCAAACTGTAAGCGGTATGGTGAGCACCTCCAGCTACAATCCAGGCGCTGCAACCTGTTTTCATATCAGGTAGCGGTTTCCATAACACGCGTGCGACGGGAAGCTTTGGTAAATCCTCTTCCACGGAAACACCTTGTACCTTATTAACGATCAAACGAAAGCGCGTTCCCATATCGACCAATGAAGCATTCAGTGCATTTCCGCTCTGACCGTTGAACACCAAACGGGCAGGGTCCGCCTTGCCACCAATCCCTAGCGGATGCACTTCGATACGCGGTTTTCCGGTTGCTAATGCCGGGTCTACTTCTAACATATGTGAACCAAGTACCATTGGATTCTGTGGATCAAAATGATAAGTATAGTCTTCCATAAATGCAGTGGTTCCTGGTAATCCTGCTCCCATCACTTTACATGCACGCACCAAAGCTGGAGTCTTCCAATCTCCTTCACCTGCAAAACCATATCCCTCAGCCATTAATCGCTGTACTGCCAAGCCCGGAAGTTGCACCATACCATGCAGATCCTCAAAAGTATCCGTGAAACCTTTAAAGTTTCCTTGTTCCAAAAACTTCCTTAAACCAATTTCGATTTTAGCGGCCTCGATTAAGTTCGTATGAAACGCTCCGCCAGCTTTTACATTTTCGGCCAACTCATAAGCCGATTCGTACTCCGCCAGCAAGGCTTCAATTTCCGCTTCAGTACTAGCGTTGATAACCTCTACTAAATCACCGATGGCGTAAGTATTTACCGAAAAGCCAAATCTCGACTCCGCTTCCACTTTATCGCCGTCTGTAACCGCCACATAGCGCATATTGTCACCAAATCGTGCAAATTTTGCGCCCTGCCAGTCATGCCACCCAGCTGCCGCGCGAGCCCAAACATTGATCCGTTCAAGCACCTCCGCATCTTGCCAATGGCCAGTCACGACTTTACGCGCTATCTTTAGGCGGCTGACGATATGTCCAAATTCGCGATCTCCATGAGCACTTTGATTGAGATTCATAAAATCCATATCGATACTATTCCATGGAATATCCTGGTTGTACTGCGTATGCAGATGTAGCAGTGGTTTTTGTAATGCCTTTAAACCTCTAATCCACATCTTTGCTGGGGAAAATGTATGCATCCATGTGATGACGCCTATACAATTTTCTGCACTATTGGCGGCAGCTAATGTGGTATATATCTCATCCGTATTCTTTACGATCGGTTTATATTTTACTCCTACCGGAATCGCTTTTTGCGTATGAAGGTAATTGGCTATCTCTTCTGCATGTAGAGCAACTTGTCTTAAAGTCTCCTCTCCATACAGGTCTTGGCTCCCCACGACAAACCAGACCTCTAGTTCTTTTAAATTGATATTCATGTTAAATTGTAGTTTTTCTATAGATTTTTTATTACTCAAACATTATTGACCATAATAGGAATTAGCACCATGCTTCCGTTCATAATGCTTTTTAACCAAAGCAGCTTTTAATCGAGCGGCTTTGGGATTGATCTGTTCTGTTAGCCAGGCCATTTTAGCAACCTGTTCCAGCACCGCACTGTTATACACAGATTTTGCTCCAGTTTTACCCCAGGCAAATGGAGCATGGTTGCCAACGAGAATCATTTCCACTTCTTTATAGTCTAGCTTGTTCTCACTAAAATGATTGATAATCTGAAAGCCTGTTTCATGTTCATAGTTTCCTGCGATCATTTCATCGCTCATCGGTGGAGCACATGGAATATCTTTTGTCAGGTGATCGGCGTGTGTGGTACCAAAAATAGGAATATCCCGCTGCGCTTGTGCCCATGCTGTGGCATAGGTTGAGTGTGTATGGGTTATACCTCCAATCTCTTCCCAGTGTTTGTAGAGCAGCGCATGCGTCTTTGTATCGGACGACGGGCGGAGATCACCTTCAATGATTCGACCGTCAAAATCTACAATTACCATATGCTCTGGCGAAAGTTCTTCATAGGGAACGCCACTAGGTTTAATAGCAAATACACCATGCTGACGATCGACCACACTCACATTTCCAAATGTAAAAAGCACTAAGCCCAATTGGGGCAATTGCATATTGCAATGATATGCTTCCTCTTTAATTGAATTATACATGATTAAATTTGAATGGTTAAACAGTAAGGGCACGCAATTCTTTTCCTTCTACGAAAGCACCCAAAGCACGGTAACGTTCGTAGCGTTTAGTATACATTGGCACCCATTTTTCCTCTGGTATGTAGGTTTGTTCAAAGCCTTGCCCCATCGCTTTCATCGCATCTTCGACCCGGTCATATAAACCCGCTGCCGTGGCGGCAAACATCGCTGCGCCGATAGCGCACGTCTGCTCACTTTTATGGATACGAATCGGCATATTCATTACATTTGCCATCATTTGCATAATAAAAGGTGATTTTTTTGCGACACCGCCCAAACCAATCAAACCTTTCACAGGAATACCCTGAGCGACAAAACGGTCCACAATCGCCTTTGCTCCGAAACATGTTGCTTCGACAATCGCCCTGAAAATACGTGGAGCATCAGTTCCGAGGTGTAAGCCCGTAATCGCACCCTGCAAGGATTGATCTGCATCGGGTGTGCGGCGACCATTGAGCCAGTCAATTGCTAATTCAGACGCTTCTGTTACCGGAAGCAACGCAGCCTGCTCACTTAACCGAAACAATAGCTTATCTTCCAATGTGGCGATCAACTGTTCACGGTTGTCCTCAGACATACCTTCAACCTCTTGTATTAAATTCTTCGTTGGCCACAATAACACTTGCTTCAGCCATGCGTAAGCATCACCAAATGCAGACTGTCCAGCCTCCATGCCAATCATTCCCGGAATAATCGAACCATCTACCTGACCACAGATCCCCTTCACCAAAGTATGCTGTACTTCCTCCTTTGGGGCAACTAGCATGTCGCAAGTAGATGTTCCCATCACCTTACTTAAATAATACGGTTCAATTTGCCCCCCAACCGCACCCATATGACAGTCAAAAGCACCTACACCGACAACGACCGACGTCGTCAGCCCCAATCGTTGTGCCCATTCTTCCGAAAGTTGACCAGCAGCTTTATCGGCCGTATAGGTTTCGGAAAACAGTCGGTCTACTATACCGTCCAACAAGGGGTCTAGCGACGAAAAAAAGGAATTAGGTGGCAATCCACCAAATTCTTCAGCCCAAAGCGATTTGTGACCAGCCGAACAGACACCACGTTTCATAGCAGCTACATCTGTTCCTCCAGTTAATAAAAAAGGAATGTAATCGCAATGCTCCACCCAGCTGTATGTAGCGGCACGCACCTTTTCATCAGCCCTAAAAACATGAAGCAATTTGGCCCAGAACCATTCCGAAGAATAGACGCCCCCCACATACTTCAGATAATCGACTGAACTATTTTGATTATAAAGGTTAATCTCCTTGGCCTCCTGAACGGCAGTATGATCTTTCCATAATACGAACATGGCATTGGGGTTGTGCTCAAACTCTGGCAGTAAAGCTAACGGAATGCCCTTTTCATTCACGGCAACTGGAGTAGACCCCGTTGTATCAACGGAAATCGCTCTTACGGTTTCACCTATATTGCTTAATCCCGATTTGCTTAAGCAATCTTTTATGGTCGCTTCCAATCCTTCGATGTAATCCAAAGGGTGTTGCCTGAACTGACTTAAAGCAGCATCACAATACTCACCTCTTTTCCAACGCGGGTAGTAAAATACCGAAGAAGCGATTTCCTCGCCATTGTTAGCATCGACCAATACCGAACGGACCGAATCACTTCCATAGTCCACCCCAATGACATGCGATTTATTCATTTTTGCTGAATTTGGTTTATAACTTATAATTGTTCTTAACGTCTTACTTTTCAATTTTCCATCTCTAAAGTTAGCATCGAAAAAAATAATTAGTGTCAAATAAACATTTAATTTTTTAAATATGAAAGAAAATTTTCATATTTAAAAAATTGATCTAACTTCATAGCAGCAAATTATGATTGACCCCACATCCTGATATAGGCATATAAGACCGTTTAAAGGAGTATATCAGCCAATTATTGTACTTATTTTTAGCTATTTACTTTTTTACATAGTTTTGCTCATGGAATTGGTGGAGTGAAGTCAGATAAAACGATAAAACGATAGACAATGGAATATTATAAAAAAGATTCAGGGATCCTTTTGGCTGTAGACTGTATCATATTTGGATTTAACGGCGAATCCCTAGAAGTACTTTTAATTAAACGCGATTTCGAACCAGAAAGAAATAAATGGAGCCTAATGGGAGGTTTCGTTCAATCCAATGAAAGTCCTGAAGAAGCTGCAAGCAGAGTGCTGAGACAGCTAACAGGACTTGAAAATGTATATATGGAGCAATGTAGTGTATTTGGGGAGCCTACCCGCGAACCTAACGATCGCGTTGTCAGCATCTGTTACTTTGCCCTGATTGATACGCAGCAATACAAACATATCCTCAGTGATGATTACGAAGCAAAATGGTTTCCTTTGCAAGAGCGCCCGGCACTTATCTTCGACCACGACCAGATGATTACTTCAGCGCAGCACCGCCTACGCATGAAAGCAGCGTTATATCCCATATTATTTGAATTGCTACCCGAGAAATTTACCATTCCCCAAATTGCTGCGCTCTATGAAGGCGTGTATAATATCGAGCTGGATAAGCGCAATTTCAGCCGAAAGCTGCTATCTTCAGATCTTATCATCAAGCTCCAAGAAAAGGATAAAGAAAACTCGAAGAAAGGTGCCTATTTTTTTAAATTGAATACGGCTATTTATAAGGAAAAGATCATGTCCTTTCTCCGTTATTTACCGAGCTGGTCTATCGAACCCTAAAAATAAAGCAGGAAAATCTAACCTAACAATAGGAATATATTCACTTTCAATTTTCGTTTTTTCAATTATTCCTTATATTTATCACAGGTATATCCTAGCTTTACATCTAGGAAAAGCTAAATGATGCATTTTATAACTATAAACAACATGAGCAAATTGAGATTAGCATTTATATTCTTTACAATTTTATTTATTTCATCATATACTACACTACAGGCACAAAATCCTGCATCGGCTCCCCCGACTAAAGCAGCGCAACAGGATAATGCCTTCAAGTATAGTCCCGATGGATTAAAAAAAGGAAGTTTGTCCAATCAATTTGACCACCTTAACTATATTTCGAAAAACAACTATGATTTCAAGATGGTGCGTAAAACCAATCTTGACATTGTCAAAAGGAATGTGATTGATACTGTAGCAAAACTTCACAAAGAAATCAGCTCATTGAAATCTTCTTCAAGCAATTATTCTTCGAACACAAAAAATTTGCAAGATTCTATCCAGGTCTTAAACGATCAGCTGGCGCAAGAGAAGGAAAAGACAGAAAGTTTATCTTTCTTGGGAATGAGTACATCGAAAGCTTTTTACAATACCGTTGTTTGGACGATCATTGGGATATTGGCAGTAGCGACATTTATCTTTCTATTTTCCTATCGAAAAGCGAAAGTGGATACAGTGGAATTCCAAAAGACAGCGGAGCAATCCCAGGAAGAATTTGCAACTTTTCGCAAAAAGGCTATGGAAAAAGAACAACTGCTTAAGCGTCAGCTACAAGACGAATTAAACAAAAAAATCTAGTACTCCTTTTCCTAAAATTAGGAGATATATCTTGATCGACCTGTAGCGAATCCATGAACCATTCGATGACAGGTCGATTTTATTTAGCGGTGTAGGTTAAAGAAGAAAAACTATATTTGCATCGATCGAAATTGAAACAGACAGAATTACAATAGATAACATTTTGACCTACATTAATAAATTTATAATTTAATTACAAATTCTATTTGTTTTTAAATACGAATAACCTTATTTTTGCTGACCAAAAAAGAGGCCTTTTATGTCTCTTATATAAAATTGATTAATAAATATTTAGTCCCTATAATATGCCCAAGATTGGTAAAATAGCGCAGATTATCGGCCCAGTTGTTGACGTCAACTTCGCCGACAGTGAAAATCTACCTAAAATTTACGATGCATTGTACATTCAAAAAGAAAATGGACAACGTGTTGTATTAGAAGTTCAACAACACTTAGGTCAGGATCGTGTACGTACAATTGCCATGGACGCAACTGAAGGTTTAGTTCGCGGAATGGAAGTTGTCGATACTGGTGCTCCTATCAAAATGCCTGTTGGTGAAGAAATCAAAGGTCGTGTATTCAATGTAGTTGGTGATGCCATTGACGGGATCCAAAATTTGAATAAGGAGAATGGTCGTCCTATTCACAACGTACCACCTAAATTCGAAGATTTATCAACTGAATCCGAAGTACTTTTTACTGGTATCAAAGTTATTGACCTTTTAGAGCCATATGCTAAAGGTGGTAAAATTGGTTTATTCGGTGGTGCCGGTGTAGGTAAAACTGTATTAATCCAAGAATTAATCAACAATATCGCAAAAGGTCACGGTGGTCTTTCTGTATTCGCCGGTGTAGGTGAACGTACTCGGGAAGGTAATGACTTGTTGCGCGAGATGTTAGAATCTGGTATCATCAAATATGGTGAGCATTTTATGGAAGGCATGGAAAAAGGCGAATGGCCTTTAGACACTGTAGACCACGAATTGATGAAAGATTCAAAATGTACATTCGTATTCGGTCAAATGAATGAGCCTCCTGGTGCACGTGCGCGTGTTGCTTTATCAGGCCTTACAGTAGCGGAATACTTCCGTGACGGTGATGGCGAAGGTCAGGGCCGTGACGTATTATTCTTCATTGATAACATCTTCCGTTTTACACAAGCAGGTTCTGAAGTATCAGCCCTATTGGGTCGTATGCCATCAGCCGTAGGTTATCAACCAACGTTGGCAACGGAAATGGGTTTAATGCAAGAGCGTATCACATCAACTAAAAACGGATCTATCACTTCTGTACAAGCCGTATATGTACCTGCCGATGACTTAACTGACCCTGCTCCAGCGACAACTTTCGCCCACTTGGATGCAACCACAGTATTGTCTCGTAAAATTGCTGAGTTAGGTATCTACCCTGCCGTGGATCCATTAGATTCTACATCGCGTATCCTTTCTCCAGCCGTTTTAGGTAACGAACACTACAATACCGCTCAACGTGTAAAAGAAATTCTTCAACGTTATAAAGAATTGCAAGATATCATCGCTATCTTAGGTATGGATGAATTATCTGAAGAAGATAAATTAACAGTTCACCGTGCACGTCGTGTACAACGCTTCTTATCACAACCTTTCCACGTTGCAGAGCAGTTTACAGGTTTAAAAGGCGTATTGGTAGATATCAAAGATACCATCAAAGGATTCAATATGATTATTGACGGTGAAGTAGATGAGTATCCTGAAGCTGCCTTCAACTTAGTAGGTAACATTGATGATGCTATCGAAAAAGGTAAAAAATTATTAGCAGAAGCAGTTTAATTTAGATTATATCTAAGAATAATGAAGTTAACAATTATCACTCCTGACAAATTAGCATTCGAAGGCGAAGTAACGGCTGTTACTGTACCTGGCTCTGCAGGCTCTTTCCAAATTTTGAAAGACCACGCTGCCATCGTTTCTACTTTGGAAGATGGAAAAGTAATTATTCAACAAGGTAAAGGTGAACAAGAAGTGTTCATTAAAGGTGGTGTTGTCGAAGCAAAAGACAATGTCATTACCGTGCTTGCTGAAGGAATTATCGGAGATTAAATCAAATCGATTTTATAAAATTTAAAAGCTTCCGATAGAAATATCGGAAGCTTTTTTTTAAAAGTTTTTTTGACGTTTTCATCATTTTAAGAAGAAAATTGACCGTTGTCACAAAAAATTATTTTTCACAACAGTAGACCGATATTAAATATGGTATACGACTAACAAAATATAAAACTGACAAAACCTACTATTTTATCAAAAAAAATTGCAAAAAGCATTTAATATAAAATTTTATTCTAAATTTAAAATTAGCAGTTTGCCTATTGCCAATTATTGTAATTCCTGCTACCTTGAGGAAATGAAAATCGAAAGTTTTTATAGAAACTTGAGATCGCATGATTTACCACCAAAACACCACGAAGGGAATTATTATACTGAGGTAAATTCAGGGTTATGAAATACTACGATAAAAATACATTGATCTATTTGAATGGAGCTTTTGTAAAAGCTTCCGAAGCGGCGTTGGATCCGTTTGCGCAGTCACTGCATTATGGGTATGCTGTATTCGATGGATTACGCGCATATAATACCCACAATGGCCCCCGTATGTTTAAAGCTGATAAGCATTTCGACCGTTTGAAGAAATCATGTGAAGGAGTTAATATTCCTTATCGTTGGAGTAATAGAGAGCTGATCGAAATTTGTTATGAGCTTCTGGCCACCAACAACCTCAGAGAAGCCTATATACGTCCATTGGTATTGACCGGTTCAAATATGCACTTAACCTCATCAACCGAAGCAACCATCATGATTGCAGCCTGGGAATGGGGGCCATATCTTGGTCAAAACTTATTACGGGTATGTATTTCGGATATCAAAAGACCTAATCCAAAATCGTTTAAAATTGACTCGAAAATCTCTGGGCAATATGTTAACTCTATTCTTGCCACAACGGAAGCCATCAAAAGAGGGTATGACGAAGCTTTAATGCTCGATCATGAAGGCTATGTTGCCCAAGCATCCAGTGAAAACATTTTTATTGAAAAAGATTTCAAAATCTATACACCGCCCACGAAGAACATCTTCCCGGGCATTACACGCCAAACGGTGAAAAATATCTGTAAAAAGTTAAATTTCGAAGTTATCGAAAAGCAACTGACTGTTGAAGATATTTATACCGCAGACAGCGCCTTCTTATGTGGGACTGCCGCAGAAATCATCGGAATCAAACAAGTCGATGATGTCATCTATCAAGAAGCTTGGGAACATAGCATAGGGGCATCAATCCAAAGACGTTATAAAAATTTAGTATTAGAGAACGAAAATTATGAAGTCATCATCTAACGGCGAAAATGCAATGAACAAATACAGCCGTACATTTACACAAGACGAAACGCAACCTGCTGCAAAAGCCATGCTTTACGGTATCGGTCTTACAGATGCCGACATGGACAAAGCACAGGTCGGTATTGCCAGCATGGGATATGATGGTAATACGTGTAATATGCACTTAAATGATTTGGCACAAATCGTCAAAAAGGGCGTTTGGAACAATAATTTAGTAGGCCTGACCTTCGGAACCATTGGCGTCAGCGACGGGATGAGTAATGGTACAGATGGCATGCGTTATTCATTGGTAAGCCGGGATGTGATCGCTGACAGTATCGAAACAATCTGCGGTGGGCAATATTATGATGGCTTGATCTCTATTCCTGGCTGTGATAAAAACATGCCCGGCGCTATTATGGCAATGGCTCGTCTGGACCGTCCTTCTTTAATGGTATATGGTGGAACAATCGCTCCTGGCCACTATAAAGGGGAAGAATTAAACATTGTATCTGCATTTGAAGCATTGGGACAACGCATCTGCGGAAATCTATCCGATGAAGACTATGAAGGGATTATCAAACATACCTGTCCCGGTGCAGGTGCCTGTGGCGGGATGTATACAGCAAATACCATGGCTTCTGCTATTGAAGCATTAGGCATGAGCTTGCCTTACTCGTCTTCCAATCCAGCAATATCGGAAGAGAAGAAAAATGAATGCCTCGAGGCAGGTAAACACATCCGTACCCTACTTGAGAAAGATATCAAGCCTTCTGATATCATGACACGCAAGGCATTTGAAAATGCTTTACGCACCATTGTTATCTTGGGGGGAAGCACGAATGCTGTTCTTCACTTTATTGCTATAGGTAAAGCGATAGGCGTAGACATCACCCAAGATGACTTTCAACGCATGAGCGATGAAACGCCTGTGTTAGCCGACTTTAAACCATCCGGCAAATACTTGATGCAAGATCTCCAACAATATGGTGGAACTCCTGCTGTCATGAAGTATCTCTTAGACCAAGGCTTACTCCACGGCGACTGCATTACTGTAACAGGAAAAACCATTGCCGAAAACTTGGCTGATGTTAAATCAATCATGGAATATGATCAACCGATTATCAAACCATTAAGCGATCCTATTAAAGCCACAGGACACTTACAGATTCTTTACGGAAATCTTGCTGAAAAAGGTTCTGTAGCAAAAATCTCCGGTAAGGAAGGTGAAAAATTCACCGGCCCTGCACGCGTATTCGACGGCGAACATGATTTAGTAGCAGGTATTGCATCGGGACGAATCAAGCCTGGGGATGTTGTCGTAATCAAAAATGAAGGTCCTGTAGGGGCACCAGGCATGCCTGAAATGCTCAAACCGACCTCATTGATTATCGGCGCGGGCTTGGGTAAATCTGTTGCTTTGATTACTGATGGCCGCTTCTCTGGTGGAACGCATGGTTTTGTCGTAGGGCATATCACACCGGAATCTTACAAAGGTGGGCTGATCGGCCTTGTACATGATGATGATATCATCGAGATTGACGCGGTCAATAACAGCATCAATGTCATCCTTTCGGATGAGGAGATCGCACAACGCCGCACAGCTTGGGTACAACCGGCATTGAAAGTTAGCAAAGGCGTATTATATAAATATGCTAAAACAGTTGCAGATGCCTCAGAAGGTTGTGTAACCGATCTATAGAAATCAAGAAATGGAGACGTTGAGCTCTAACGTCTCCTGATCGAATAGCTAAATACTAAAAAGACTGAATAATCAACAAAAAAAAATCAACGTAATGAGTACACTGGAAATAACAGAAAATAAGGCTACCGCAGCGCAACAAACTCCGACACAAATTTCGGGATCTAAAGCTGTACTGGAAGCCTTATTGAGCGAAGGAGTTGATACCGTATTTGGTTATCCTGGAGGCGCAATTATGCCCATCTATGATGCCCTTTATGATTATACGGATCGTCTGAAGCATATTTTAGTGCGCCATGAACAAGGTGGAATCCACGCGGCGCAAGGTTATGCAAGATCTTCAGGTCGTACCGGTGTCGTCTTTGCGACAAGTGGTCCTGGAGCAACAAACTTAGTTACTGGATTGGCTGACGCCATGATTGACAGTAACCCGATCGTCTGTGTCACAGGTCAGGTCTTCGCTTCACTATTAGGAACTGATGCATTTCAGGAAACTGATGTCATCAATATCACGGCACCGGTTACAAAGTGGAACTATCAAGTTACCGACGCCACTGAAATTCCAGCTGCACTTGCAAAAGCATTTTACATTGCCAGCACTGGCCGTCCCGGGCCGGTACTGATCGATATCACGAAAAACGCGCAATTGCAATTGTTTGATTATTATGGTTACGAAAAGTGCAACCATGTACGCAGCTACCGACCTGCACCACAAGTACGAAAAGAATATGTCGAACAAGCGGCAGCCCTAATCAACAATGCCAAGAAACCATTTGTTCTTTGGGGACAAGGAATTATTTTAGGAAAAGCCGAGGAGGAATTTAAAACATTTATCGAAAAGGCCGGTATCCCATCTGCGAGCACTGTTATGGGTTTGAGTGCCCTACCAACAGACCATAAACTTCATGTCGGCATGCTTGGTATGCATGGTAACTATGCGCCAAACGTAATGACCAATGAATGCGATGTGTTGATTGCTATCGGTATGCGATTCGACGACCGCGTAACGGGTCGTTTGGATAAATACGCCAAACAGGCAAAAGTAATCCATTTGGATATAGACCCCGCCGAGATTGACAAAAATGTACAGACAACCGTACCTGTATGGGGCGACTGTAAAGAATCACTCCCGATGCTGACGGAATTGATAAATGCAACAGACCATTCTGCTTGGTTAGCGCAATTCCGCGAACTTGAAAAAGAAGAAATCAAGGAAGTTATCCAGGATGAACTTCATCCGCAAACAGATATTATGACGATGGGTGAAGTAATCAATGTGTTGAATGAATTGACGGGAGGTGATGCAATCATCACAACCGATGTTGGTCAACATCAAATGGTAACTTGTCGCTATGCTAAATTTAATAACAGCAAATCAAATGTAACCTCAGGAGGTTTGGGAACCATGGGTTTTGGACTTCCAGCAGCTATCGGTGCTTGGTATGGCGCTCCAGAAAAAACCGTTGTGGCCATCATCGGCGACGGTGGTATACAGATGACCATCCAAGAGTTGGGAACGATCATGCAATTTGGTGCAAAAGTCAAAATTATGATTCTCAACAATGAATTCCTGGGCATGGTGCGTCAATGGCAGCAATTATTCCACGACAGGCGCTATTCATTCGTGAATATCACGAGTCCTGATTTTGTTGCTGTAGCGAAAGGCTATTACATCGACGGTCAGAAGATTTCGGAAAGAAAAGATCTTCGTAATGCCCTGAAAACAATGATTGATCATGACGGAGCTTATCTATTGGAAGTGATGGTCGGTAAGGAAAATAATGTATTCCCAATGGTTGCGCAAGGAACATCGGTATCTGAGATACGCTTAAAGTAGAATTTAACATGGAAAAACAAGAATATACCATCACCCTATATACAGAGAATTCTATCGGTCTTATCGGTCGGATTTCAACGATTTTTTCGAGAAGAAAAATCAATATCGAAAGTTTGAACACTTCCCCTTCTGAAGTGGAAGGGATACATCGTTTTACCATTGTGATCACAGAAGCGGAGGATGTTCTGCGTAAGCTTTGCCGTCAGCTGGAAAAACAAATTGACATCCTCAAAGCCTATTACAACACCAATGATGAAGTGATCTGGCAAGAACAGGCATTATATAAAGTGCCTGCGGATGTTGTGAATGAAAAAGTTTACGTCGAGCGGTTGTTACGCCAATACGGTGCGAATGTCGTTGTGATCCGCAACGATTATATTGTATTTGAAACGGCCGGTCACCGCGAAGAGATTGATAAGTTAACCGAAGAGCTGACAAAATATGGCTTGATCGAATTTGTACGTGGAGCTCGTATTGCCATCATCAAGGATAGTGCTGGCTTCCACTCCAAATTGGTTCAGTTTGAAGCCCGAGAGCCTTCTGAAGAAATTGTAGAAAACGAATATCTCGACAAAAGAGATGATGTATTTACAATGTAAGCATTAAAAATATCATGCAAGAAACATTTAAATTTATCTTAAAGTCACGTCAAAAATTCATTGAATTAATTGAAGGCCTTTCTATAGAACAGCTTAACAAAATTCCTGTAGGATTTAACAACAATATCATCTGGAATTTTGCGCATATCGTTGTCAGTACCCAGACCTTGATCTATGTGCGTACAGGAATTAAAGCCGATACGGCTTGGGTAAAATATAACGAAGATTATAAAAAAGATACCAAACCAACCCGCTTTGTTGAACAAGCGGAGATCGATGAATTAAAAGAAATCGCCATCCGTAGTATTGAGCAAATTGCCGCCGATTATGACAATGGTGTCTTTGGAGAAATCACTTCCTTTTCAACAGCAACCTATGGTTATCCAATGGACACCATTGAAGAAGTTATTGCCCTGACATCTGGACATGACAATGTTCATTTCGGCTATGCAATGGCACAACGCAGATTAGTACAATAATTAAAACAAATAATCAACAACCCATAACAGAAAGAAAGTAAAACAATGGCAAATTATTTCAACACTTTACCGCTTAGAGAGCAGTTAGAACAATTAAGTCACGCTGAATTCATGGACAACACCGAATTCACGGATGGCGTAAATGCTTTAAAAGGTAAAAAAATCGTAATCGTAGGATGTGGCGCACAAGGCTTGAACCAAGGTTTAAACTTAAGAGATAGCGGATTGGACGTTTCTTATGCTTTACGTAAGGAAGCTATTGAACAAAAAAGAGATTCTTGGAAAAATGCTACGGACAACAATTTTAATGTAGGAACTTACGAAGAATTGATTCCCACTGCAGATTTAGTCATCAACTTGACTCCAGATAAACAACACACTTCAGTTATCAACGCCGTAATGCCTTTGATGAAAGAAGGCGCTACATTATCGTATTCACACGGTTTCAACATTGTGGAAGAAGGCATGCAGATCCGTAAAGATATTACTGTCATCATGGTTGCGCCAAAATGTCCAGGTTCTGAGGTTCGCGCAGAGTACCTTCGTGGCTTTGGTGTACCTACCTTAATCGCTGTTCACCCGGAGAATGACCCACAAGGAAAAGGCTGGGCTGAAGCAAAAGCATATTGTGTAGGAACAGGTGGTCACAAAGCAGGTGTATTGAAATCTTCATTCGTAGCTGAAGTAAAATCAGATTTGATGGGTGAGCAAACGATTCTTTGCGGATTGTTGCAAACAGGTTCGATCTTATCTTTCGATAAAATGATCGAAAAAGGAATTGAAGCAGGCTACGCCTCTAAATTGGTACAATATGGCGTAGAAGTGATCACAGAAGCCCTAAAGCACGGTGGTGTAAGCGGCATGATGGATCGTCTAAGCAACCCAGCAAAGGTGAAAGCTTTTGAAATCTCTGAGGAATTGAAAGATATTATGCGTCCATTGTTTCAAAAACATCAAGACGATATCATGTCAGGACACTTTAGCAAGACCATGATGGAAGATTGGGCTAATGGTGATGCAAACTTATTGAAATGGCGCGCTGAAACAGGTGAAACGGCATTCGAAAAAACACCTGCTGGTGATGTTAAGATCAACGAACAGGAGTATTTCGACAACTACACATTGATGGTTGCTTTCATCCGTGCCGGTGTTGAATTGGCGTTCGAAACGATGGTTGAAGCGGGTATAAAACCTGAATCAGCATACTATGAATCATTGCACGAAACACCATTAATCGCCAATACAATCGCCCGTAAGAAATTGTTCGAAATGAACCGCGTCATCTCTGATACAGCTGAATACGGTTGTTACCTATTCGATCAGGCTTGTAAACCGTTGTTGGCAGACTTTATGAAAACTGTAGATACTGATTTAGTCGGTAAAAACTTTAACGAAGGCCGAGATGGTTCAGTTGACAATGCTCAATTGGTTGTTATCAATGAAATTTTACGCGACCACCCCGTGGAAATTGTTGGACGCAAATTGCGTAAAGCAATGACCGCAATGAAAGCGATCAAAACTGTTTAAAGTTTATACGGAATTATACATGCTTCAAAATCATGAAAATTTCGTAATTTAGTATATTGAAACCAAGGTGATATTGAGACATTTACAATATCACCTTGGCTAATATAAAAATAACATAAGAGAGAATAAAAAATGTCAAAAACTTTAGTAGAAAAGATTTGGGATGCTCACGTGGTTAAGCGTGAAGAAGGGTTCCCAGATATTATTTATATCGATACCCATTTAATTCATGAAGTTACTTCACCTCAAGCTTTTGATGGCCTACGTAAAAGAGGAATCCCAGTTTTTCGCCCAAAACAAACGGTAGCTACTGCCGACCATAATGTACCGACACTTAATCAGCATTTACCAATCAAAGAAGAACTATCGCGTTATCAGGTTGATATGCTCACCAAAAATTGTGCTGAATTTGGTATTGAATTATACGGTTTGGGACATCCCTACCAAGGTATCGTACACGTTATCGGTCCAGAGCTGGGTATTACCTTACCGGGTAAAACAATGGTGTGTGGCGATAGCCATACCTCCACTCACGGTGCTTTTGGAGCTATTGCTTTTGGTATAGGAACCTCTCAAGTAGAACAAGTCTTCGCTACCCAATGTCTATTGCAGTCGAAGCCCAAAACAATGAAAATTGAAGTTAATGGTACCCTTCAAAAAGGCGTTGGAGCCAAAGATATCATCTTGTATATCATCTCCAAAATTTCAGCTGCCGGCGGTACGGGTTACTTTATCGAATATGCTGGTTCAGCGATCCGTTCGTTAAGTATGGAGGCACGTATGACCATCTGTAACATGAGCATTGAAATGGGGGCTCGCGGAGGGTTAATTGCACCTGATCAGATTACATTTGATTATGTGGAAGGTCGTGAATTTGCGCCGAAAGGAGAAGAATGGGATAAAGCGCTAGCCTACTGGAAAACATTATATTCCGACGAAGATGCCATCTTCGATAAAGTATTGACTTTTGATGCGGAAGACATCGCTCCCATGATTACCTACGGTACCAACCCCGGGATGGGAATGGGAATTGCAGAACATATTCCAGCAACTACTGCTCAGCCAGAATCAGAAAGACCATCGTATCAAAAAGCATTAGACTACATGGGCTTTAAAGACGATTCAACAGTATTAGGCAACCGTGTTGATTACGTCTTCATCGGAAGTTGTACCAATTCCCGTATCGAAGACTTACGTGAAGTTGCTTCATTCGTACAGGGTAAGCAGAAAGCACAGGACGTTGAAGTATGGATTGTACCAGGCTCAAAACAAGTAGAAAAACAAGCCAAAGAAGAAGGCTTGGATAGAATATTTGAGGCAGCGGGATTCCAGCTACGCGAACCAGGATGCTCGGCATGTCTAGGGATGAACGAAGATAAAATCCCTGCTGGCAAATATTGCGTTTCGACTTCAAATAGAAACTTCGAAGGACGTCAAGGGCCTAATGCACGTACCATGCTGGTATCTCCTTTAACAGCAGCCGCTGCGGCTGTAACAGGTAAAGTAACAGATGTGAGAGAGTTGATCTAAAAAAAATAAAGCGTAAAATATATTAATCCAAAAATGAAAAGTACTACTAAAATCACATCTATCATCTTAGCGGGGGCTACACTTTTTACCAGTTGTGCGAGCAAAACATTGATTCAATCAAATCCAGTTGGGGCAAAAGTTTATATTCAAGGAGAGTATGCGGGTACAACACCGTATTCTTATAAAGACACCAAAATCGTTGGCAGCACAACTGACTTGAAAATAGAAAAAGAAGGTTATGAGCCTTTTATTACCAGTTTTTCTAGAAATGAAAAAGCTGACGTCGGTGCTATCATCGGGGGGATATTTGTACTCGTTCCATTTCTATGGACCATGAAATATAAAGAGCAACATACGTATGAATTGATACCTCTAGGTAGCGGAGCAAAAAAAGAGTCAACAGACACATCATTGTCAGCTAAATTACAAGAGCTAAAAAAGATGTACGATGACAAGCTCATTACCAAAGAGGAGTATGAAAAGCAAAGAGAAAAGGTTTTGAACAATTAGCGTTCGACAAAAAATAAAACAGATAAAAAACGGAGGGCTAATAGACTCAGCTCCGTTTTTTATTTTGACTTTGAAAAAATGAAAAAATTTGAAACTTTAACTTCACGGGTAGTTCCACTACCTATTGAAAATATTGATACCGATCAGATCATTCCAGCGCGTTTTCTAAAAGCGACAACGCGCGAAGGATTTGGAGATAATTTATTCCGTGATTGGCGCTATGAATCAGACAATCAGCCCAAAACGGATTTCGTATTGAACAACCCGACCTATTCGGGAAAAATATTGGTTGCGGGGAAAAACTTTGGCTGTGGCTCTAGTCGCGAACACGCTGCCTGGGCTATTCAAGACTATGGTTTTGACGTTGTTATCAGTTCATTCTTTGCAGATATCTTCAAAGGAAATGCGCTGAATAATGGGGTTTTGCCCATTCAAGTTCCAGAAGAGTTTTTAGGGAAAATATTCGAATTAGTGCATCAAAATCCTAATACAGAAATTATCGTCGACCTGGAAAAACAAACAGTTATGTTGAAAGAAACAGGCGATCAGTTTGAATTTGAAATCAATCCATACAAAAAATCATGCTTGATTAATGGATATGATGATATCGATTTTATCCTTAACCAAAAAGATTTAATCAAAGCATTTGAAGTAAACAGACAATGGTAGATCCTGTCGTCCATATTGCCAATTTAACTGTTCAGTACGGTAGAGATATCGTATTGCAAGATTTAAATTGGCAAATTTTTAAGGGTGAACAATGGATCTTAGGAGGACCGAGTGGTACCGGAAAAACGACGCTTGCAAAAGCAATTGCCGGTCAAATAAAATATGAAGGAAAAATCGAATTCAACCTCGGCTCCAACAATACCCTTTCTTCAAAAATTCACTATGTTTCCAATTGGTTTCAGTTTACCAATCTGGAAGGCGACCGCAACTTTTATTATCAACAGCGCTACAACAAATTCGCGAAAAACGATACGTTAACTGTTTTTGCAGAGTTGAAACATTTTGCGCAGGAGGAGCAACTCTCTTTTGACGACGTACGCAACTATCTGACAATTTTTGGTTTTGAAAATTTCAAAGATCAACAGTTGATCGAACTCTCCAGTGGGGAGCATAAAAGACTACAATTGATCAAGGCGCTATGGCTCCAGCCTGAGGTCCTTATCATTGATCAACCTTATACAGGTTTAGACGTACAGTCTCGGCAAGACCTCAATCACATTTTTGATCAGTTGGCAAATAAAGGTGTGTCGTTGTTGCTTATTAGTAATGATGAGGAATACCCCAGCTGCATCGATCGCTTCGCAGAAATTCAGGAGGGCAAGATCGTTATTCGCCAACGTAGCGAAGAGCTATCCAGAGGGTTACGCCGAACGAGAAAGGCACTGCCTTATTTTCTGCAACGAGCGCCAGAAGTTTCTTCTCAGATCATGGTAAAGATGAACAAGATTAATATCTCTTATGGAGAAAAACAAGTTCTAAAAAACATAGACTGGGAGGTAAAAGCTGGTGAAAAGTGGCTACTGCAAGGTCATAATGGCTCTGGAAAATCAACTTTGCTTAGTTTAATCAATGGAGATCATCCCCAGGCCTATGCCAATGACATCTATCTTTTCGGTAAAAAAAGAGGATCTGGAGAAAGTATCTGGGACATCAAAGAACATTTGGGGATCATATCGCCAGAATTACATTGGTACTACGATATGAATGCCAACGTTGGACAGACCATCGCTTCGGGATTCTTTAATTCCATGAGCCTCTATCAACGATTAGGATTTGAACAACAGCAGAAGCTGGAGCAAATTCTTCATTTTTTTGACCTCAAAGAGGTTAAACATAAAACATTGGGATCATTACCCCTAGGCCAACAACGTTTGGTTCTACTGGCCCGCACGATCGTGAAACATCCTGAATTGTTGATTTTGGACGAACCATGTCAGGGGCTGGACAAAGAGCAGACACAGTATTTCAACGACGTCATCGATGATCTGAGTAAAAGCGGCCAAACCCTCATCTATGTAGGGCATTTCCACGCTCAGCTACCAACTTGCATTGATAAGAAAATGGTGTTGGAAAAGGGAGAAGTGAAAGCGATAACCAGAGTTATCCACAAAAAAGAGGCTTTTTCCACATAAGAAATGTGGAAAACGACCAGTTAGAATAGAAAATAGATGTTAGCGGTTAGCATTTAGAGACTAACAGCTCAATAGTTATAAAACAATGAAAAAAAATATTTTAATCATACCTGGAGATGGCATCGGCCAAGAAGTAACCACTTGGGGTAAAAAAGTTCTAGAAAAAATCGGTGAAAATTATGGTCATGAATTTAGCTTCGATGAAGCCATCATGGGCCATACGGCGATTGAAGCTACTGGCAATCCGCTACCTGACGAGACATTAGCGAAAGCAAAAGCTTCTGATGCGATCCTTTTCGGTGCCATTGGCCATATCAAGTATGATAATGACCCATCTGCTAAAGTTAGACCTGAACAGGGTTTACTAAAGATACGTAAAGAGCTGGGTCTTTATGCTAATCTTCGCCCGATATTATTATTTGATGAATTGTTGGATGCTTCAAGCTTAAAGCCAGAAATTCTTCAAGGGACAGATATCCTTTTCTTTCGTGAATTAACAGGCGATGTATATTTTGGCGAGAAAAATCGCAATGAGGACAACACCTTTGCGTCAGATTTGATGAATTACCACCGTTACGAAGTTGAGCGTATCGCACGTAAAGCTTACGAGGCAGCGCGCACACGTAATAAAAGATTATGCTCTGTTGATAAAGCTAATGTTTTGGAAACTTCACGTCTTTGGAGAGAAGTTGTACAAGAAATCGCAAAAGAATATCCAGATGTTGAAACAGAGCACATGTTCATTGATAATGCCGCCATGCAATTGGTTAAAAATCCAAAGAAGTTTGATGTTGTTTTAACCGCCAATCTTTTTGGTGATATCCTAACAGACGAGGCTTCTCAAATTGCAGGATCCATGGGTATGTTGGCTTCCGCTTCCGTAGGCGATGGTACAGGCTTCTTCGAACCTATACATGGCTCTGCGCACGATATCGCTGGTCAAAATAAAGCAAATCCACTTGCGTCAATATTATCTGCAGCCTTGATGCTTGATATTAGCTTTGGCCTACAGGAAGAAGCTAAAACGGTTACCCATGCTGTAGCTGAAACATTAAAAGCTGGTTGGAGAACCGGTGACATTGCAAACAGTAGCACAGAAGCTTCAAAAATTTTAGGCACCCAAGAAATGGGGCAAAAAGTATTGGAGTTTATTAAATAGTATTGAGATATGAGTAATGAAGTAGTGAGTATTGGGAATCAGATGCCGCAAGCCTTTGCTCGGGCACTTTAAATGCATTGCTTCTTACATATTTAGTTTATAAATCTTTTGAATTAAGAAATTATGTTACACGATCCTAATCATCTTTACATCTTCGACACCACATTGCGTGATGGCGAACAGGTACCCGGATGCCAATTAACTACTCGAGAGAAAATTGAGATCGCAAAGGACTTAGAAAAACTGGGCGTTGATATTATCGAAGCTGGTTTCCCAGTGTCTAGCCCTGGTGATTTTCAATCGGTGGTAGAATTGTCTAAAGCCGTGAACGATGTCATTATATGTGCATTGACCCGTGCCAATAAAAACGATATTGATGTCGCTGCCGAAGCATTAAAATACGCCAAACGCCCGCGCATCCATACGGGTATAGGCTCTTCGGACATGCATATCAAATATAAATTCAATAGCACACGAGAAGAAATTTTAGAACGAGCTGTTTCCGCTGTAAAACATGCTAAATCCTATGTTGAGGATGTCGAGTTTTATGCAGAAGATGCTGGTCGCGCAGACTTAGAATTTCTAGCTAAAATGGTGGAATCGGTCATTGCTGCCGGAGCTACTGTCGTTAATATTCCTGATACAAACGGTTATTGTTTACCGGACCAATATGGATCAAAAATCAAGTATCTGAAAGAACATGTACGCAATATTGATCAAGCGATCATTTCCGCTCATTGCCATAATGACTTGGGACTTGCAACGGCAAATTCCGTCGCTGCGATACAAAATGGTGCCCGTCAGGTAGAATGTACAATAAACGGTATCGGTGAGCGTGCTGGTAACACGTCGCTGGAAGAAGTGGCCATGATCCTTAAGGTACACAAGCAAGCATTTGGAAGTTTAACATCGAATATTGATAGCCGCATGTTTACCTACTTATCCCGCAAGGTAAGTGAAATGATGAACATGCCTGTGCAGCCAAATAAAGCTATTGTAGGTCGCAATGCCTTTGCACATAGCTCAGGCATCCACCAGGATGGATTCTTAAAGCATCGCGAAAACTATGAGATTATCAGACCAGAAGATGTTGGTTTGTTGGAAGCTGATATCATTTTAACGGCCCGTTCTGGAAGACATGCACTTAAACACCATTTAGAGCGCTTAGGATTTCACCTTGAAAAAGACGATCTAGCAGATTGCTATCAACGCTTTTTGGTTCTGGCCGACGAAAAGAAAAATATTTGTGATGATGACCTGAAAAGCCTCGTCCAAGAAAAAATCTAGAAAAGGAAGGCTGCTCATGCAGCCTTTTTTCTTCAAAAAAAAATCAACTATATTACAACACACAGTAGCGGTAGAATCTTTAGTATAATAGCGGGTATCTGCATTTTCTTACCTACCTTAACTGGGCAATCCTCTAACAATGAATCTTTCAACCTTAAATATCGACTCCGAGGCCACGCTTGAACGCATCAAGTCTGTGGTCAATCGCACCCCCTTACAGTATAACAGGCATTTATCCGAAAAATATGGCGCCGAAGTTTACCTCAAACGAGAAGACCTACAGGTCGTACGTTCATACAAGCTACGAGGAGCCTATAATAAGATTATTTCACTTACAGAAGAAGAGCGGCAGCTTGGTGTTGTATGCGCAAGCGCAGGTAATCATGCACAAGGCGTCGCTTTCTCCTGTAATAAACTCGATATCAAAGGGGTGATATTTATGCCCGGTCCGACACCACGCCAGAAAATTTCGCAAACCGAAATGTGGGGTAATGGCAATGTAGAAATCATCTTAACCGGCGACACCTTTGACGACTGCCAAAAGGCTGCGCTAGCTTATACAGCAGAGTACGGCATGACTTTTATCCCTCCTTTTGATGACCTCAAAATTGTAGAAGGTCAGGGCACCGTTGCTGTTGAAGCCTTGCAGGATCTACCCGATATGGACGCTATGTTTATTCCTATTGGTGGTGGCGGTCTGGCTGCAGGCGCTAGCTATTACCTTAAAAATAAAAACAAAGCAATCAAATGTTATGGTGTAGAACCCGAAGGTGCCCCTTCCATGCAAGCTGCCCTGACACATGGCGCACCGATTGAACTTGAACATATTAACAAATTCGTTGATGGGGCCGCTGTTAAAAAAATCGGTGCCACAACATTCGAAATCGCCAAACAACTGCTGGATGATACGCGTTCTATTCCTGAAGGAAAAATCTGTACCTGTATCTTAGAACTATATAATAAGGATGCAATTGTCGTCGAACCTGCAGGAGCACTTTCCGTAGCAGCGCTCGAGTTCCACAAAGATGAAATTAAAGGAAAGAAAGTCGTCTGTATCATATCCGGTGGAAATAATGATATTGACCGTATGAGTGAAATCAAAGAACTGTCTTTACTTTACGAAGGTTACAAACATTATTTCATCGTTCGTTTCCCGCAAAGGCCTGGCGCATTGAAACTTTTCGTATCCGAAGTATTGGGACCTAAAGATGATATTACACGATTTGAGTTTATCAAAAAGACTGAGCGAGAAAGGGGGCCCGCGCTAGTCGGCATCGAGCTCAACAAACCCGAAGATTATACAACATTGATTGAACGCATGAAAGAATATAAGTTTGATGTCATTGAGATCAACAAAGACCAAACATTATTCGAGTATTTGGTATAAAAATAAAAAGCCAGCGCTTAAAACGCTGGCTTTTTATTTTTATCTATTTCCAGGTTACAACTCATAGCGCCTAAGACCGACCGGTCATGATTTCGTAAAGTTCTAATAAAACGGAAAATTTTCATCACATAAAAATCTTATATTTAATTGTTTAATCAAAAAAATAAGCACATATGAGAGTAGTGATTTTAGCAATTCTGACCTTAATAGGTCAGCTTACCTTTGCGCAGACAGACAAAAGTAAACGACCAAGTCCTCCTGACAACACCAAGGTGACTACGGTCGATGGTATCACAATCGACATCAATTACAGCCGTCCATCATTGAAAGGCCGTCAATTGGGTGTTGATGTTGCCCCTATCGGTAAAGTATGGCGAACCGGAGCAAATGAAGCCACCACGATCGAATTCGATAAAGATGTATTGGTTGAAGGCAAGAAATTGGCCGCTGGAAAATATAGTCTTTACAGTATCCCGGGCGAACATGAAACAACGCTCATGTTCAATAAAGTTTGGAATCAGTGGGGAACGAAATATGATTCCAAAGAAGACGCCTTAAGCATTTCCGTCAGTAATGCAACAGCAAGTACCTCACAGGAACAATTTAAGATTAATGCAAGTCCACAGGGAACAGTCTCCTTGGAGTGGGGAGCATATGTCGTACCCTTTACGGTCAAAGCGAGCAAATAGGTACGATGCTTGATAGTCAAGCAAAATTTATTGCACAGAAAAAGGGACTGACAGTAGTCCCTTTTTTCTTAAAACAGCGTCTTGTCCGGATCACAATAGCTTCGGCCAGACAGTTAATTTTTTAAGTATTTTTGCAAAAACTGATCCTGCTCCCACAATAGATGGAAGATATTTTCTTTGGCAACATATCCATGCGCTTCACGCGGCAAAATCACCATGCGCACAGGAGCTCCCAAATTTTTCAGCGCCTGGAAATAGCGCTCTGTCTGCAAAGTAAACGTCCCGGGATTATTATCTGCTCCACCGTGAATCAATAACAGTGGCGTTTTCATCCGATCGGCACTTACAAAAGGAGACATGGTCATGTACAATGTGGGATCATCCCAGAAGTTTCGCTGCTCACTTTGAAAACCGAATGGCGTTAAGGTTCGATTATATGCTCCAGAACGTGCTATTCCCGCTGCAAACAATTTAGAATTGGACAACAAATGCGCTGTCATAAATGCACCATAGGAATGCCCGCCTACCGCAACTTTTTTTCGATCGATATAGCCCAGCCGCTCTACCGCATCGATTGCTGCCTCAGCATTGGCCACAAGTTGCTCAATAAAAGTATCATTCGGTTCTTTTGTCCCTTCTCCAACAATTGGGAAGGCAGCATTATCCAATACAGCATACCCATTGGATACCCAATAGATAAAAGAACCATAACTTGGGAATGTAAACTCCTTAGGGTTGGCCGTGCTCTGTCCAGCGGTATGCTTATCCTTGTATTCCCTTGGGTAAGCCCACATGAGCAATGGTAATTTTTCCTTTTTACTAAAATCATAACCGGCAGGCAGATAAAGCGTTCCCGAAAGCTCTACCCCATCGTTACGTTTGTAATTCAAAATCTCTTTATGAACTTTTTCCAAGGATTTGAACGGGTTTTCAAGAGTTGTTAGTGTCGTCTGTTTCCCTGATTTCATATTTTTCATGAAATAATTGGGGTAGATCGATGCTGATTGAAGCGAAATTAATAAGTCACCTGTTTTGGGATTTACTATTTGGCTGATACGTTCTTGTAGTGCGGATGCTGCTGCAGTGTAAATTCGCTTTTTCTTTAAAGAGTGTAAATTGAGTTCATCCACAAAGGGAAACTCGCCATCTTTAGTAAACCCCTTGCCCACAAATAAGACCTTATCCTTATCTATATACATAGCGTAAGTGCCTAAGCTATTTCTTTCCGTATACACGTCGCCAGGATCATTATACACGTCCTGACTGTTCCGATCGTGCAACAGTTTGGATTCTCCCGTGGAAGGATTAACCACAAAAGTTTTTTTATTTCTAGTATCATACCATTGCGAATGAACCAAAGCATACTTCTCATTGCCCCATACTACACCTGCATAACGGTCTTTGGTTTTAAAAATAAGCTTTCCCGCCCCTTTGAAAGGGTATGACAAGGTATATAAGGCATCCCGAAACTCCGTTTTATTATTCGCATCCCCGCCGTCAAGGGCTTCAACATAAGCTAACGTAGCAGGTTGGTCGCTCCGCCAATGCCAGGCCCGTTTTCCAGCGCGTGTAGATGAAAAGCCCTTTGCCATAACTTCCGTTAAAGGCACCTCATTTACAAGTGCGATTTCCTTACCTGACCGATCATAGATATGTACCTTCTGTGGAAAATACGAAAGCGGAACCACATACGAATAGGGCTTCGCGATCGTTGATACCATTACATATTCGCCATTCGGGGAAAAGCTGATCCCTGTATAAATGGCTCTGTCTTTAAAAGAGGAAATTTTGCCGTTAAGATCCACAATTTGCAGATTCGACTGCGCCAATGTTTCAAAGTTTGCCTCGTCCAACGGGTTCTTCAGCAAGTCCTGATACGTTCTCAACTGAGAAACCTTTCCATCGCTTGTGGAAACAACCGGCCCTTTCGGCAAATCTTTGGAAGGATCCAATAGTGCAGGCCTATCCTGCGGCAGACTGGTAATCATTAAACCTGACGAATTTTTCAACCATTGAAAAGGTGCCGTCATTGTTCCATTCAAATTGTAATTGGTTAACTGTTTGACGTTCCGCGTAGCGAGATCAACTACAAATAAAGCTGTACCACTATCATTGCTATTGCTGAATGCCAAGCATTTATTGTCCGGAGAAAACATAAAATTGGATAGTGCAGCCTTTTCTGGCATCCCGGAAAAGTCAGTATATTCAACATTTTGATCGATTTTTTTTAAGGCTATCTTATCGTAAAAGAGCGTTGAGCTCTCCATATATGTTTTCGGATTAATCCTTAATCCCGCCAGTTTCATTTCTTCCTGCCCCAATTCAGCTAGACTTTTATAAGTCGGGCGGAATGTAAAAAGCATCCATTTTTTATCGCCTGAAATTTTCAGCTGAGGAGGGCGTACATAATCCGCTAACGCCAGAATTTCAGTAGAAGGTTTTTGAAAGGTAATGTTTTCCTGCGCTTGCGTTTGTAGTGAAGTTAACAGCAAGAGACCATAGAATAGTTTCTTCATAAATTTATTTTTCAAATTAAGGCAAAATAAAATAATAAAACTTTCATTAAGAAGCAAGATTTGTAGCTTTTTTATGACACTCAAATTAAACTTAAAACATTTGTAAAATAGCGGTAAAAATTACCAATTTAAAGTTATCCACATTCTTAACGCTAACAAAATCAATAACTTAACCACAACAATCTTCTACAAACGCATGCTCTGTTAAACTTTTACCCAAAATGTGGAAAAGTCAACCTACCGCATAGCAGGAAAATGTAGGATATTTGTTAAGCTAATAAAAGAATTAGCAACTCAATGAAGTTTTTTACGTATCGGAAACGGACCGTTCTATTTGGTAATTGTCTGTTTTCAATGCCCGGCCTAACCTTAGGATCGGGCTCCCCTATTAAAATTGATACAATTAACTTCGTTCCGAGTTTTTCTATAAAGATTGGAATAAAAAAAATAAACAAGTAACATGGCAAGAATTATCAAATTTGAGAAAAACGATTGTGCCCCTTGTGCACAAGTATCGGCTTATTTGGATCAAAAAGGTATCCAATATGAAACGGTTAATCCTTTTGATGAACCAGACTTGGCCGCAAGATTCAAAATCCGCACAGTTCCTACTGTAATTGTGTTGGAAAATGAAGAGATTCAACACCGTATCATTGGCTTTAAACCAGAAGAATTGGCTGCCATTGCACTTTAATAAATTCAGCGTATCATTTAAACCAAACAACAACATGATACACATTTATTATGATTCCAAAACGGGCAACGTACAGCGTTTTATGGATAAGGTCGCTCAAATAACAGGCTGGCAAATCCATAAAATAACCCCCGATTTGAGGGTAAAAGAACCTGGCCATTTGGTCACTTTCACCACAAATTTTGGGCAGGTACCCGAAAATACAGTAGAATTCATGAAAGGCGAAGCTAAAAACATCTATTCTGTTACTTCCAGCGGTAATCGCAATTGGGGTCCGAATTATGGCTTAGCAGCTGATCGCATTTCACAAGATTTCGACATTCCACTGGCATTCAAATTTGAACTGTCCGGAACAATGGAAGACATTAATCAATTTATTGACATCTTAAAGAACTTTTGCGATGGTAGCAAACGAAGTAGCAAAAAACTGGATATTGCTTAATAATGAAATCATGATTAAGCATGATGACGAATTCAGCTTACATAAAGATAAGGAAGCCGTTCGTGCCTATTTCTTAGAATATGTAAATAAGAACACGGTGTTCTTTTATACATTGAAAGAAAAAATAGACTATTTGGTAGAGAATAACTATTATATTGACTTTTACCAATGGTTTACATTTGAAGAGATGGAAGAAGTATTCAACTATGTATACGCTAAAAAATTCCGTTTTGAATCTTTTATGGCGGCCTTCAAATTCTTCCAGAGCTACGCTTTGCGTGACGATTCTGGTGAGAAATTCCTAGAGCGCTATGAAGACCGCGTTGTTGCTGTTTCCCTATTCTTGGCAAGAGAAGAAGGTGTAAAAAAAGCAATTGAATACGCCGAAATCATGATCAATCAAGAATACCAACCAGCGACACCTACATTCTTAAATGCAGGAAAGAAACGCTCGGGAGAATTGGTATCTTGTTTCCTTGATGAAATCGGTGACAACTTAAATGGTATTGGTTACGCTGTTGATTCTGCTATGAAGTTATCTTCTATCGGTGGTGGCGTATCCTTCAATATTTCGAAAATCCGTGCTCGTGGCGAGGCAATTAAAGGTGTTGAAGGTCGTGCGGGCGGTGTACTTCCTATTATGAAAATCATGGAAGATACATTCTCCTATGCCAATCAATTGGGACAGCGTCCGGGTGCAGGTGCCGTATATCTCAATATTTTCCACTCCGATATTGAAGAGTTTTTGGATTGTAAAAAGATCAATGTCGATGAAAAAGTACGTATCAAATCCTTGTCTATCGGTATTATCGTGCCTGATAAATTCATGGAATTGGCAGAAAAAGATGAGCCTTGCTATTTGATCTACCCACATACCGTCATGCAAGAGTATGGACAATTCTTGGACGAGATGGATATGGACAAAATGTACGACGAATTGATCACGAATCCAAACGTAAAAAAGAAAAAGATCAATGCCCGTCACCTCTTGGTTAAGATTGCACAGACACAAAAAGAATCCGGTTACCCGTATATATTTTTTAAAGAGAATACCAACCGTGTCCATGCGTTGAATGAAATCGGTCAGGTAAAATTCTCTAACCTATGTACGGAGATCATGCAGGTATCTCAAGTATCCGACATTGAGATCTATGGCAAACAAGACACGATCCGTTATGGGATCTCCTGTAATCTTGGTTCATTGAATATTGCAACTGTAATGGACAACAAACGCATCAAAGAAACCGTAAAAACGGCTATGCGTGCTTTAACTGTCGTTACAGACGTAACCAATATTGATATGGTCCCTTCGATTGCAAAAGCAAATCGCGAGTTGCATTCCGTAGGGCTAGGTGCGATGAACTTACACGGTTATCTTGCAAAAAGCTTCATCATGTACGAATCGAACGAAGCATTGGATTTTGCCAATACGTTCTTTATGATGATGAATTATTATTCATTGGAAGCGTCCATGGAAATTGCCAAAGAACGTGGTAAAACATTTGTTGGATTTGAAAAATCAGCCTATGCTGATGGCTCCTATTTCAACAACTATGTCAACCGCGATTACATGCCAAAGACAGCGAAGGTAACGGAGTTATTCGAAGGTATACATATTCCAACGGTGGAAGATTGGTTGGCGTTAAAAGCACAAATCAAAGAACATGGCATCTACCATGCTTATCGTTTGGCTATTGCTCCAAATCAGTCAACTTCCTATATCATGAATGCTACTGCATCGGTTATGCCTATTGTAGATATCATTGAAGTACGTGAATATGGCGACAGCACAACTTACTATCCAATGCCATATTTGACAAATGATAATTATTTCTATTTCAAATCGGCATATGATATGGATCAATTCAAAGTATTGAAGCTGATTTCAGTCATTCAACGTCATATCGATCAGGGTGTATCCACTATTTTGCATACCAACTCAAAAGATTCGACGAGAGATTTATCGAGATATTATATCTATGCACATAAACTAGGGTTAAAATCCCTTTACTATACACGGACAAGAAAATCAACGATTGACGAATGTGTCTCTTGTTCAGCTTAATTTTGCGATTTGGTAAACTAAATGCCTAATACTTTAAACTAAAAATGAGTAAAACATATAAAGCCGTCAACTGGAATACCCCCGAGAACGATTATGTATTAATGTTCTGGGAACAAAATATCCGTCAATTCTGGATCGACACAGAATACATTCCATCGAAAGATATTGATAGTTGGAAACGTATCAGTCCAGAAATGAAAGATGCGTATAAAAAAGCATTGGGTGGCTTAACCTTATTGGATACCCTTCAGAGTCATACGGGTATGCCTAAGATCATCGATCATATCGACACATTACAGAATAAAGCAGTATTGTCCTATATGTGTATGATGGAAGCTATCCATGCAAAATCGTATTCCACTATTTTCACGACAGTTTCTACAACCGCTGAAATCAACGATATTTTCGAATGGGTTCAGCAAAATAAATACTTACAATACAAAGCGCAAACAATCGATGGTTATTATCGTGCGATCGATAAAGAAGATGCTTCAGAAGAAGAAATCTATATGGCGATGGCTTCTTCGGTATTATTGGAGTCCTTCCTGTTCTATTCCGGGTTCTTCCTACCGTTATGGTTATGTGGACAAGGCGAGATGGTCGCATCAGCTGATATCATTAAAAAAATCATCGCTGATGAATCGATACATGGCGTATTCGTAGGATTGATCGCCCAAGATCAATTCAAAAAATTAAAAAATCAAGATCAGGTCAAAGCACGTTTTTTGGCACTTCTTTACAATTTGTATGAGAATGAATTGAAATATACCGAAGAGATCTATACCGAAGTGGGCTTAACTGCCGAGGTGAAAGAATATGTTCGTTATAATGCCAACAAAGCGTTAATGAATCTTGGATTTGATCCGATCTTCGAAGTAAAACAGGTCAATCCAATCGTATTGAATGGATTGAATACCGAGACAACACAACATGATTTCTTTTCTAAGAAATCAACGAACTACGAAAAAGCAACTGAGATTGTTCATCTAAAAGATGATGACTTTAAAATGGATGTGGTCGTAGATATATAATATTGGCGATAACGTAAAAAAGCCGTTAAGATCAATTCTTAACGGCTTTTTTTATGTGGCTCCGATACCCGACCAACGCTGAACAGTCACTGATTTTTTTGCGTGAAGGAGCATTAGACAAAGCGCTGCTTCTAAAATAACTTTGCTGATTCGGGATTTTCACCTATAAATCAGTTTAGATAATCATAGCTATCCATTTTGATAGCCATGACTACTATTGAAAGATCTATTGATACCCTGGATTCTGAGTCAATTTATTGTTGCGTTGAATCTCATCAGGTGAAATAGGCCATAAGAGATCGGATTCTTTAAATGTCGCACCAGATGCGTTTTTCGCACCGATAAGCGGAACAAAATCTACTTTGCCGGCTTCTGTTGTGGAGATTACAGGGAACATCTTTGTACGTACAATATCATCCCACATTTTGTATTCCAGCGGTAATTCGCGTAGACGTTCTTTCCAGCATTCTTTGACAAAATTTTCCGCTGACAATCCTTGTAGTTCTGCCGTGAAAGCAGCAACAGATTTTCCAGCTGTGTTCGCACGTGCTTTGACCTGTGCTAAATATCCGGCTGCTTCAGCACTGACTCCGGTTGTTTTAGCGATACTTTCGGCCGCAGTTAATAGAGCTTCGGCATAACGGTAAAAATTCCAGTCCTTTGTCCCTCTTCCTGTCGTTAACAGAGCTTGCTCATCGACATAATACCATATACCAGCATCTTCTGAAGTCCATTTTTTACCGTTAATCGGATTGGTATAAGACCAGTGATAGAACTGGTTAGGTTTGATCCGTAAATCATCTTTATCGTAAACATTCAAAAACTGTTTGGTAGGACCAAAAACACGCTCAAATATCGAATAAGTAGTAAATACAGAAACTGCAGATGAGCTAAAAGCAGTGGCTGTTCGCGCTCCACTGTTATTAATAGTTTCATCAAACTCCTGTGCATAGATGACCTCATCCAGATCATCCGTTTTGCGTAGTAAGTTGTACGCACTACTTTGTTCAAGATCAATATTTTGGGTCATCTTATGCGGCGAATTCACAACAATTTTAGCTGCTGTTGCTGCATCGGCAAATTTACCTTGCTGTAAATAAACATCTGCCAAAAGCATTGCTGCTGCATATTTTGTAATACGATGGGCATTCTCTGCAAATTTCTTAGCTGGCAGGACTTCAACAGCACTTTTTAAGTCTGCCTCTATCAATTCATATATTTTTGCAGCATCTGTACGTTCTACGTAAAGTGGATCGTTCAAATTTTCATTAGGTAACGTATATAAAGGTAGCGCTCCAAATGTTTTAACAAGATAAAAATAGTTATAAGCTCTAAAGAATTTCGCCTCTGCCAACAACGTATTTTTCTTGGCTTCATTTGGCATACTTATTTCGGGAATATATTTTATACCCGCATTGGCAATATTAATCGCTTTAAAACCTTCATCCCAGATCGTATTCATCGTGGGTGATATAATATTTGTATTTTGTTGTCGCGTCAATTCACGCGCAAATAAACTAACACGTTCTTGTCCTTCGTAGCTATTTGTAAAATAACCAGTTAAAATAGTATTTATAGAAGCTGTAGATCCCAAGTAAGAGCCAGTGGAAGAATAACGTATCGGAGCGCCCCTGCGGTAAAGTGCATTTACAGTCGCTTCGGCCTGTCCTTCATTTTCATAATAGCTGATTAATGACAGGTTTGAACCAGGGTTTTCTTCTAAAAATTTATTACAGGAAGTTGTCAGTGCCATTCCGGCCAATAACAACATGATTAATTTTGTCTTCATCTTTTTAAATTCTATGAATTAAAATGTAACATTAACACCCAAAGAAAATGTCTTCGCTCTAGGATAGGAGAAAAAGGTTATATTTTGTCCAAATTTACCTTCTCCTTGTGAGGTACTTTCGGGATCATAACCTTTAAAATCTTTTGATGTGAATAAGAATGTATTATTTGCATTCGCATAAACACGTAATCTGGATAATCCTATTCGCTTCAAAGCATCGGCTTTAAATGAATAGCCCAATTGCATCAAGTTTACACGAAGATAAGAACCGTCTGCAACCCAAGCATCGTCCACATTGGTGTCCTGTCCTGCATGCCCTCCATTGGTTAAATAGATTGCCTGCTGCATTGTACTTGGATTGGAACCGTTATAGGCATCAGTTAAAATTTCCTTTAAACCATTCGTAATGCCAAAACGGTCATACGTTGAATGGAAGAATTGTTGCATGACATCCACGCCTTTCACAAATTGGAGGTCTAATGTAAAATCGAAATCCTTATAACGGAGGTTATTTACAAAACTACCCGTCCAATCAGGAAGCCCTTTACCAATGATCTCTTTCTCAGTCGTTCTTTTTGCTCGCCCGATTTGACTTAGCGTAGCATTTCCAGCATCTACATCAGCTTGAGTATATACCCCCAATCTTCTGTAACCGTAAAAACTATTTAAGTTTTCACCAACACGGATCACACTATTAGCACCGCCTACCCAACTATTCATTAGGATATCGGCATTGTTCTCACCTAATTTTAACACCTTATTTTTATTGTAATTGGCATTAAGTGAAGCATTCCAACTAAAGTCATCTTTATTGATAATCGTTCCTTTTACCATGATGTCTAGACCTTGATTTTGCACGGATCCGATATTTTTCATGACTGTACTAAATCCGGACGCAGTCGGTATCGGTGCATCTAACAATAAATCAGTCGTCTTTTTATGGTAAAAAGATACATCAAAACTCAACCGATTTTGAAATAAGCCCAATTCAACTCCAGCATCAATCTGAGCTGTCTTTTCCCATTTCAAATTTGGATTCGAAATAGAATTTACAAAGGAATAAGGCGCTCTTGCGTTATTCAACAATATTGTTCCAGCCTCCACAATTGATAACGACCGATAAGGATCGATCTCGGAATTACCTGTCATACCATAGCTCGTATGTAATTTCAAGTTACTGATAGTTTGGTTCCCTTGTAAAAATTCCTCATTAGACACATTCCACGCGAAGCCTATTGAAGGGAAAAATGCATATTTATTGTTCTTACCAAATTTAGAGGAACCATCATAACGACTCGTTACTGTCGCTGAATAGCGATTATCATACGAATACGCGGCCCTTAAGAAATATGAATTCATCGCCCATTGATTGACAGCAGATTCTAGTCCAGAAGGGGTGATACCGAGCCCCATGTTATTATATTCGTAGAAATCGTCAGGAAATCCTTCCGTCCGCATTTTATCGTAATCATAGCTTTTCTTTTGCCACGACAGACCCGCCATTGCATTAATCCGGTGCTTATCGAACTGCTTATTATAAGTCAGATAGGTTTCTTCTTGCCAATACAGTGTATTTGTATGGGTACGTTCTGCCCATCCATTTGGTCTGGAAATATTATTCAGCAGCTTTGAAGAGTATCCTTTATAGTCTTTCCTATGGTGATCAATCCCCAATTGTGTTTTCAAATCTAATCCATCGGCCAGATGAAAGGTTAATGCCGCATTTCCAAAAATCTGCGTATTGTAGCGCATTCTTTTTTGTAAATCGAGAATAGCGACAGGATTCGACATTCCTTCAAAACCTAATTGTTCGGCTACAGTCGATGACGAAGAATTGGTGTATTGACCATTTTGATCGTAAACTGGATACCAAGGAATCATCTCGATCATCGTACGACGCGCTTCCTGTCCACCACCGTCTTCCGGAGTATAACGTCCCCAGGTATGATTGACGGTTAAATTAATTGCTGTGGAGAGCCATGTTGTCGGTTTTGCATCATAAGCCATTTTTGCATTTACCCGCTTATTCCAGGTATTGTTCATGATTCCCTGTTGATCCGTATAATTCAAAAATGCACCAACGGACGACTTTTCATCACCTTGTTGTACATTTAATTGGTGGTTATGTGAAATGGCCGTACGGGTTGCTTCACGCTGCCAATCGGTATCATATAGTGGATTACCGCTTCCGTCAAAATAATTTGCATCTTTAAACCATGTCTTTTTATCTAAAGACCATGACTTCCCTTGGTACTTATTTTCATTTTCCAATCCAATCATAAAGGCATCCACCCATTCCTGCGCATTCAGCACATCCATGTACCGCTGAGCTGAGCTAACACCCGCCGATCCTTGGTAACTAATCGTCCGAGAACCATCTTTGTTTCCACGTTTTGTAGTCACCAAGATAACACCATTTGCACCGCGCGCACCGTAGATCGCTGCGGAGGAAGCATCTTTTAAAACCTCTATGTTTTCAATATCATTCGGATTTAACAAATTGAAATCTTCCATGACGACACCATCCACAACGTAAAGAGGATTAGAGGAAGAATTGATTGTTGCCACACCACGTATAACCACACGATTGGCATATGCTCCCGGTTGACTCGAGTTTGAAAAGATATTAACCCCTGAAGCTTTTCCTCGCAAGGCATCTAAAGGACTGAAACTTTGATCTTTAATCATGTCGGCCCCTTTGACCATCGCAATAGAACCTGTTACATCCGATTTACGCATGGTACCGTACCCTACAACGACAACTTCGTCTAATTGACTTTGATCATTGTCCAATTGCACGGAAACTGTTGTACCGGAAACAGTGACTTCCTGGGCTTTGTAACCTATGGAAGAAACTACCAGTACATCCCCCGATTTAGCATCTAGTGTAAAATTACCCAAGGCATCTGATTGAGTACCCTTTGAAGTACCTTTAACGGCGATGTTTACTCCCGAAATTGGCTTTCCGGTAGCATCCAATACTTTTCCTTTAACTTGTTGCTGCACATGGTTCATCTCTTTCACGACGGATGTGCCCTCGTAATTGAATGGAGTTCCGACTGCGGCATTGACTTGTTGGAAAGTACCAGCAATGACAGCTAATGAGAAAAATAGTTTTGATTTTTTCCCAAGCTGCGCAAGTGATTTTACGTCAACTTTGCTCATATTAATAGTGATTTGGTTTATAAAAACGTTTTAGCAAAATGAAGCTTAGAACGTCTAGTTTAATTTAGTTTCCCTTAATTGATGTTTTTTTGCAATCTGCTGCTTGAGAAATTGCCTATTAGATTCCTTTTGCGTTCATTTACGATAAAATAAATAGCATCAGGTCTAAATGTCTATGAAATTATTGTCTCACAGAATTCGCAATAAATTAGCTAAATCGCTTTTGCTTTTATTGTAAAAATTTTTTGGTTTCCCAATTTTGGTTTTTTAATTGTCTATAACTTCTTGTCTTTCTTTTGGTTATTATTTCTTGGTTGTCACATGTTATCCAGTTGGAAAGATAACATTTTAATTTTACTGGAGAAAGATTTTTTTTTAAAAACCTTTCTCCAGTACAGTATTTTTAGATATTTCCTTTTTTCATTTCGCTGATCGCATAATCGACAGCCCGCGCCGAAAATGCCATATACGTCAATGAAGGATTTTGTGTTGATGTAGACGTCATACTGGCACCATCAGTGACAAATACATTTTTCACAGCATGCATTTGATTCCATTTGTTCAATACCGAAGTCTTCGGATCGTGTCCCATACGAGCTCCGCCCATTTCGTGGATATCCAGCCCCGGAGCCTGCCAGCGTGTATCTGGACGAATATTTGTGAACCCAGCATCCGTAAACATTTCTGTCATGACAGCGATGTAATCTTTTTTCATTTTTTCATCGTTCTCATCATAATCGACAGCAATTTTTAACAGCGGAATTCCCCAATCATCTTTTTTACTTCCATCTAATGAAACCATCCCTGATTCTTTTGGTATGGTTTCACCCATCATGTGAGATCCGACCTGCCAATTACCCAGTTTAGGATTTAACAAATTATTTTTCAGATCAAGTCCTAAACCCGAACGATCGGACTGTTTACCGCGCGAAGCTCCAAATCCGGCAGCATACCCCCTTAAAAAGTCGGTCTCCTGTTTGTGCAAGTTTCTGAAACGTGGAATATATCCTCCACCTGCGGGATTCCGCCCTTCGGTCTTAAAATCTAACAAACCTTCATACTCGGCATAGATACGTGCACTATAATTATGAAAGGCAACGTATTTGCCTAAAACTCCACTATCGTTGCCCAAACCATTTGGAAAACGGTTGGATGTAGAATTCAATAAGATCAAATTTGTATTGATTGCCGCCGCATTGACAAAAATTAGCTTAGCATAAAAATCAATTTCTTCTTTTGTATTGGTGTCAATCACACGTACGCCCACGGCTTTTCCTTTTTGTTCATCATACAGGATAGAGTGAACTACAGAAAATGGCCGTAAGGTCATATTTCCGGTCTTTGCGGCCCAAGGGATTGTCGTGGCATTCGAACTGAAATATCCACCGAAAGGGCATCCGCGCTGGCAAAGTACCCGATTTTGACACTGTACACGACCTTGCTCGATGTGAATGGGATTGGGCTTAGAGAGGTGTGCACAGCGGGCTGAAATCACCTTGCGTTCCGGAAATCTCTTTTGAACGCTTTCTTTAAAATACTTTTCAACAATATTTAAAGGGTATCCCGGCAGAAACTCACCATCTGGCAATTCTGGAAGTCCGTCGTGGTTTCCAGCAATGCCGGCAAATTTTTCGACGTAACTGTACCAAGGTGCTAAATCGGCGTAACGTATCGGCCAATCTACAGCAAAACCATCTCTGGCAGGGCCTTCAAAATCAAAATCAGACCAACGTTGTGTCTGTCTCGCCCATAACAGCGATTTACCCCCCACCTGGTATCCCCTGATCCAATCGAATGGTTTCTCCTGAATATACGGGTGCTCTTTATCCTTCACAAAAAAATGGGCTGCATCCTCATGAAATGCATAACATTTGCTGACGACTGGATTTTCTTCCTTTACTTTGAAAGGCATTTCGTTCCGATGCTCAAACTCCCAGGGCATCATATTGGTGGTTGGGTAATCTTTAATATGCTGAACATCACGTCCACGTTCCAACACCAATGTTTTTAACCCCTTCTCGCACAACTCTTTTGCGGACCATCCCCCGCTAATTCCAGAACCGATTACAATAGCATCGTAGGTCCTGTTTTTTTCACTGTCAATATTTAAGTTTGCCATGTGCTATTTACGCCTTAACTTTTACCTCACCATTATACGGACCCGGAATAAGTTTATAGATCACCTTATTCTTCATCACATATTCTGAGTTCATATACCCCTGAATTGCACGTGATTTGAAAGTTTCAAAAAAAGCCTTCTCGTCGGTTTGGTCTTTTAACGCCATCAATGTGGCCGCAGTCTCTGAACCATTTGCCAAATTTAACCGTTTCTTCAACGCGTTGAAACCTGCTACAAATTTAGCCTGATTTTCTGGCGACTCACAATCGTCCACCATTTTGATGACAAAAAGATGCAGATTCAGATCCTTTCCTCCCGGTGTATCCGATTTGGGAATCAATACGTCGGCGAGACTGCCCAAAAACTGCTCATCCTCCGCCGAAATCTTCAGCTTATTCAATACAATGGATGCACCACCATCATTCAGACAGGACGACAAAATCGTCAGTCCGCCTGCTACAATGAAAAATTGCTTTATCGCGGTTCTTCGGTTCATAATCAGAATTCCATTTACAATTCGGTAATATTACGTATATCCAAATAAAAATACAAATGCTAAAACGATTAAATTATCCGGCAATCCTTAAATCCATTGTGATAACAGCGCTTTTGCTTCAGATAAGTTTTCCACAATGTTATCCACAGCTGTTAGTCTAGCACGTTCTACCTCCTGTTTCGTCACCGCAATCAACCGCATACCCGCGCCCAAAGCCGATTTACTTCCAGTTATCGTATCCTCAATAGCCACACAACTATCCGCTGCTAAGTTTAAGTTCGTCAATGCCAAACGGTATGGCTCCGGATTAGGCTTGGGAAATTCGACGCACTCACGGGTAACGAAAAATTCAAAATAATCCAAAAGCCCATGTTTACCCAAAACCGTATCTACCGTACTGCGGAAACTGGAGGTGACAAGTCCGATATGAATGCCGCTCTCTTTCAAAAACGTTAAGATTTCCCGGGCATCCGGCATCAATTCAATGTCGCTCATGTTGGAATCGGCATAAGCTGCACGTGTACGCTTCCACATATATTCTTCCGTCGTATCGTAGCCGTAGTCATCGACCAATCGTTTGACATTATGTGCTAAAGTATGCCCTGCAAAATCACGAATCCAATCTTCGTAGCTGATCACTAAATTAAATTCATCCTTTAATATCGGCGCCCAATTTTTGAAATAGAAATATTCCGAATCAATCAACGTTCCGTCTAGGTCAAATAACACTGCCTTAATTTTATCCATAGTGTTAAAGATACACAAGTAGGCTGAAAAATCCTATTAAATGACACCGCAATAGGTCGAATTGGAGAGTACACCTTGATAGGTATCCCAAAAACCGATGTAGACATGATAATCAAATTTGTCCATTTTAAATCTCGGGATCTCAACCGTACATTCACCCTGCCATGCATCCGCGATAGCCATTTTGAGATCCCCCTCCCTATCCAAACTGACCAAGGCCAAATTTAATTTAAAAGTGCTATCCCTGTATTTCGGATTCGGTATCCAGTGTAATTTCAGCAGATCATCCTCCCATCGAGCCTCAACACCTTCGGGTGACATGAGCTCCCCGACAAATACCTGCACTTTTTCCATATTAATAACAGGTCTATTTTCGACATCCAAATCAATCGCGTTTTTGAGAATCTGCTGTTGTGCAAGCTGAAATTTCCCAAGCCCCGATTTTTTAGCTTCTTCAAATTGATACCCAAAATTAACAATAGGCTTTATCCAGCCACAAAACTTACCGGCCAATTTCATTTTTTCACGATGTGTCAATTGCGCGTGAGTTGGAGGTTTGGAACTCTTTCTACGCGAACCGCGTATCACCCATTTGCCATTGAGGTTATAACCATAGACTGAGCCCACTTTACCACGAAAACCACCATTCGGACCATCTTCTAATATTGCCATCTTTAAACCTTTTTATTGTAATGCTATAATCTATTTTACAGCCTAACAAATAATAGCCATCAATGTTTGACTTAGTTTAGTAATAAAATAGAATTTAGATAGGTTTAAGTTAGGTTTTAATTAGGCTATACCTAAACAAACCCTAACTAAACCCTAAACAAACCCTAACTAAACCCTATGCAAATAGACCATTTGACTTAGTGGATAATATAGGTTGTTTATCATCATTTTTGGATAAGGTTTGGACATTTACTAAGTTTGTTGAAGTGAGCTATACAGAAGGAATACCGCTTAACAGAGATATGCGATGGACGTCGAGCTTAAGTGTTCGCTAAGAAATCTAAAAGCTTCATCGCCTTAAAAATTTATATCATGAAAATAATTGCTATCGGTCGCAATTACATCGACCACGCTAAAGAACTCAATAATCCAGTCCCTGAAACTCCCATTATATTTTTAAAACCTGATACTGCGGTGTTAAAGGATAACAAAGATTTCTATTATCCTGAATTTTCAAAAAATATCCAGTTTGAAACCGAAGTCGTCCTTCGGATATGTAAGGAAGGAAAACATGTGACACCAAAATTTGCATCAACTTATTTCGATGCTGTCGGCCTGGGGATTGACTTTACCGCCAGGGATGTACAGCAAGAATTAAAAGCAAAAAGCCTTCCCTGGGAATTGGCAAAAGCATTTGACCATTCGGCAGTCATCAGCAACTTGATTCCTAAAGAAGAATTTGCGGAAGTAAATTCGATTGATTTCTCCCTGCAGCAAAATGGGCAAACAGTTCAACAGGGAAATACCAAGGACATGATATTTTCCTACGAAGATCTGATTGTCTACACCTCCAAATTTATTACCCTACGCAAAGGTGACCTCATTTACACCGGAACTCCAGTTGGTGTCGGATCTGTAGCCATCGGCGATTTATTGGAAGGTTTCATTGGCGAACAGAAGATGTTTAGCTGTAAAATCAAATAGCTGGGAAATAGCATGATAAAAAAAACGACAGCAATGCTCTCCCTGCTGGCCTGCATGACAGGTCTAATCAAGGGACAAGATATTATCAAAAGCCGCAATTATCCACAGAATTATTTTGTCCGCCCGATGGATATTCCTCCGCAGGCTTCGGGATCGTTTGGCGAATTGCGCGCGACGCATTTTCATGGCGGAGACGATTACCGTACACAACAACGTATAAATATACCTGTACACGCGGCAGCAGAAGGTTTTGTATCCCGTGTACGGGTACAAATTGGTGGTGGGGGCAATTATGTTTACATTGATCATCCGAATGGTTATACCTCTGTGTACATGCACCTCGAAAGTTTCAATTCGGATCTTGCGAAAATCGTCAAAGATGAGCAGTACAAACAAAAACGTTTTGATGTCGATGTATTTCTCAAACCCAACCAAGTTCCTGTAAGAAAAGGTGAATTTATTGCCAATTCAGGAAATACCGGTGGTTCAGCTGGCCCACATCTTCATTTCGAGATCCGGGATACAAAAGCACAATTGCCGCTTAATCCGCAATTGTTTGGCCTGTTGTTTCCAGACGGTGTAAAACCGATTATCCGCGGTATGACGGTCTACGATTTAGGTTCCGAAATATTCGACGAAAATACTCCTCGAAGACATCAAACGATCAAGTCGGCCGGCAATGGTACCTATAGCTTAGCGAGTACAGCGCCGATACCTGTGAATGGCACCTTTGGATTAGGAATCAACACCGTTGATAAACGGAGAGGCATCTCCTTTACGTATGGCGTGTATTCGATTGAACTATTTTTGGATAATAAAAACATCAGCACGGTACTGTTCGAATCCATTCCTTTTGATCAGACCCGTGCGATACAGTCCTACGTAGACTACCCTTACTTAAAAAAGTCGGGGGTACGCGTGCAAAAGAGCTTCAAAGATCCAAACAACCCGATCAACATCTTTAAAAACTTGGATAACCTCGGTAAAATAACGTTGAAAGACAATGAGGTCCATGATGTAAAATATGTGGTTAAAGATGTTCAAGGGAATACGAGTGAATTGAATTTTAAGGTACAAAACAATCTGTCGCTGTCAATCAGCCGCCCAACTGCGAAGGGCCTTAAAATGTTTCACTATGCCGACGAAAACAAATATGAAGCCGAGAACGCGCGTATTTACATGGGCAAAAACATCTTGTATGACGACCTTTACTTCAATTATACACAAGGAGCAAAACCAGCAAGGGGTTACTCGGCAATGCACTATATCCACAACGTGTATACACCGGTCTTCGGATACTACAAGCTCATGATCAAACCCGACTACACCCTGTCTGAAAACCTGTATGACAAAGCCTTGATCGTTTCTTCTGATGGCGGTGCACAAGGGGGTAAATATGAGAACGGCTGGGTGGTAGCCAATGTACGCGAATTTGGTGGTTTTTACATCGCTGTCGATACCATTGCACCGAATATCATTGCGCGTAACCTGACTGACGGCAAGAATGTATCTAATCAACGCTCCATCGATTTTACCATCAGCGACAATCTATCGGGTATAGCTACTTTTGACGCTTATATTGATGGGAAATGGGCGTTAATGAAATATGATCCTAAAACAAGACATATCTGGCATGACTTCGAACCAGACCTCAGCAGCGGCAGACACGACTTTAAACTTGAAGTGAAAGACAACAAAGGAAATGTAAAGACATACGAAGCTTCATTTATGAAATAGAGTCCTGATTTTCGGTAATAAATCAGCGGTTTTAAGAGATTAATCGTATCTTAATAGACTAAATACAACGTATTATGGCAACACTTGAAGTAGGACAGAAAGCACCGGATTTCAGTGCAAAAAATCAACATGGCGAGACCGTCCATCTTTCCGATTTTAAAGGGAAAAAGGTTATTTTATATTTTTATCCCAAAGACAATACACCTGGCTGTACGACAGAAGCCTGCAACTTCAGGGACAATTATCAGTCTTTGAAAAAAGATGGTTTTGAGATCATAGGCGTAAGTGTGGACAATGAAGCATCACATCAAAAATTCATCAGTAAACATGAGCTCCCTTTTCAGTTGCTTGTCGATGAAGACATGAAACTCGTCGAGGCTTATGGTGTATGGGTCGAAAAAAATATGTATGGAAAAAAGTATATGGGCACAGCACGTACTACCTTTGTGATTGATGCGGATGGTATTATCCAACATATAATCAAAAAAGTAGATAACAAAAATGCGTCTCAGCAGATCCGCGATTTAGGCGTTTAAAATCTAAATACTTATATCTATATTTGCCACTTATGAGCAAACAGACAGACGACTTTTTCAAAAGTGTAGTATCACACGCGAAGGAATACGGTTTTGTATTTCAATCGAGCGAAATATATGACGGATTAAGTGCCGTCTACGATTATGGTCAATTGGGTTCGGAACTAAAAAACAACCTCAAAACTTATTGGTGGAAATCCATGGTGCAGTTGAACGAAAACATTGTTGGTATCGATGCCGCAATTTTTATGCACCCCACAACATGGAAAGCCTCTGGTCACGTCGATGGTTTCAACGATCCGATGATCGACAATAAAGATTCAAAAAAACGTTACCGTGCAGATCAATTGATCGAAGATAAAATTGCGCGTTATGAAGCTGATGGTAAAACGACTGAAGCAGCAGCACTATTAGAGTCGTTGAATACAGCATTGAATGCAGACGATCTAGCCGCTCTGAAAAGTATTATTGAAGAACATAACATTGTATGCCCAGTCTCAGGCACCAAAAACTGGACTGAAGTACGTCAATTTAATTTGATGTTTGCAACCCAAATGGGTGCTATGGCTGACGGTGCAGATCAAGTGTACCTTCGTCCTGAAACTGCACAGGGTATTTTCGTCAACTTCCTGAACGTACAAAAAACAGGACGTATGAAAATTCCTTTTGGTATTGCCCAAATTGGTAAAGCTTTCAGGAATGAAGTAATCGCACGTCAGTTTATTATGCGTATGCGCGAATTCGAGCAAATGGAAATGCAATTTTTCTGCCGCCCAGGCACGGAACTGGAATGGTACAATAAATGGAAAGAGACTCGCCTGAAATGGCATTTGGCTTTAGGCTTCGATCCTTCCAACTACCGTTACCACGATCACGATAAACTAGCACACTACGCCAATGCGGCTGTTGATATCGAATTCAACTTCCCATTCGGCTTTAAAGAAGTGGAAGGTATTCACTCGCGCACAGATTTTGACCTGAAACAACATCAGGAATTTTCTAAAAAGAAAATGCAATATTTTGATCCGGAGATCAATCAAAACTACATTCCGTATGTGATTGAAACGTCCATTGGATTGGACCGCCTTTTCTTAACTGTATTATGTAACGCCCTGGTAACGGAAGATCTTTCTACGGAAGAAAAACAAGATTCGCGCGTTGTATTGAAATTCCCTCCAGCATTGGCTCCGGTAAAAGCTGCAATTTTACCATTAACCAAAAAAGATGGTTTGCCAGAAAAAGCGCGAGAAATATTGAATACGCTGAAATTCGATTACAATGTTCAGTACGACGAAAAAGATGCTATCGGAAAACGTTATCGTCGTCAGGATGCTATCGGAACGCCGATCTGTATCACAGTTGATTACGATTCTTTGCAAGACAACACTGTCACGATCCGCCACCGGGATACTATGGCACAAGAACGTGTTGCCATTGCCGATCTTGAAAAAATAATTAATGACCTAGCTGGTTGGAATACCATGCTAAAAAAATTAATATAGCCAAAATGCTATAATAGAAAAAAGGTGTCCAATATTGGACACCTTTTTTCTATTATAGATGTAGGGAGGCTAGATGGTAGATGAAAAAGCTTTACTTAGTATGCTATCACAATATGATCATCCCAACGCTCGTTCTTCAAGATCTGGAAACCCAGTGCTCCATGGGCAGATTCCAACAATTTGCCCTTAAATTGTATTTGAACATTGTTTCGGATTTCGCTACCTAATTCAAATGTACGTAGTAACTGACCTGCTCTGAAAACGCGGAACTGATATTTAATAACCTTGTTTTCTAAATAATAGCCCATAAATTGATTAAACGAAAAGCTTCGATTTTCTGCTGTAAATTGTGGCACTATCGTCAACATACTTTTATCAACCTGATCACTACTTCGCGCTATAAAGGGGTAATAATGAAATACAGGATGAAGCTGCTGTACTTGAATACTATCAATTACACTGAGATCCTCCGTGTCGGTAAATGTCAGTTTAACCTCGCTATAAATCCGGTTTAAGTTCAATACCCGCTCGGTAACACCTTTCACTTCAAAGGTATCACGGCCGGCAAATAACTCTGCAGACCGTTCAGAAAAAAGATTCGTAGCATAGAAGTGTTCAAAATCAGCAGCCTCCGACATCACCAGAGGCAATGTTGAATTTTTGGCAATCAGGCTCAGATAGTAGGTGCCGTTCGGCAATTCTAAATCAAAAGCGTCCTGCGAGTTAAGCACCCCTGAGGTAACCATTGCCTTTGAATGCGCATCGAAAACATGATAGTAAAATTTGCTGGGTAGCGCTTCCGGATTTACTTGACCATAAATCATCAAATTATCCATCTTAAAAGTGCCTGTCGTTGCACTATAACCGGCTCCACCATCTCTATTTCCAGCCAATAGTGAAATTTTCAACCAAAGCTCTTTACTGTACCCTAGGGGAATATCTGCCAAAGAGGTGTTCACGGCGACTTTTCCTGACAACGATAGATTTGAGGGATACTTGATGGTATCTGAGAGCAGCGAAAAACTATTTCCCTTATCCAAAGAGTAACTCAATAAGAGCGCCCTTGGACCTGTGCTTGAGCTATTTGCATCAAATACCCAGCTGCCTATGGAACGAATACCTTGGGTAGGAATTTTAATCAAGATCTCTCTAGCACCTTTGAAACTAATGGCTTTCCCCGTTGTGGGCCAGCCGGCCAGAAAATCATAATCTGTCTTTCCATCATTGTAATCGATTAAGATACCTTCATCTAGCGCAGCCTCAGGAATGGTGTTGCTGTTATCAAAGGTCCAATGATACAGTAGTAACTCGTTTTCGGAAGCGGCTTTGCTTAAGGCAGCCCGATTTGTGCTTGTTGCTTGTTTTTTTAGCGGAGTAACAATTGTTTCAAAATCCTTGATCTTGAATTTTACGGCATGAATTGTTTCATTGTTTTCATCGGGAAGTTTTGCATGCTTTTTGCACGAAGGCAATGCGGCTAAAACCAGGATGAATACACCCGAAAGAATTCCCCAAGTTGACTTGGATTTTCTTTTCATAAATATAAATGATTTATAAGTTAATTAACCGGCACAATAAAATTAACTCATAAATTATTTAAATCCAAAACAGTAACCAAAATGTTACAACTTATTTTTGCTTTTTGGGAATACCGCTGGTGATTTACAAAGTTTGGCTGGAGTATTCGTACAGTGAAGATCGACGTCATCTTTCACGTTTAACTGCGCTTCCAATGGGACCAGATGCGTATCTGCCAATTGCGAACGACTCGCTGAAACATCAAACGCGCTAGTCGCGCATGCGGTGTTCCTGTAGGTATTCACTCGGCGAGAGTTTGGTTATTTTTTTGAATACCCGATTAAAATTCACAACATTATTAAATCCCGTTTTAAATGCTATGTTTGAAACGCTTTCCGAAGATTCATCTATCAACATTTTACAGGCGCGTTCAATGCGGATTTCATTGAGAAAAGTAACATAGGTTTTGCGGGTATGCTTTTTAAAATACTTACAGAATGCATGTGGTGTCATGTGTGCTACCGCAGCGATATCTTCCAGGGAAATCTTGTCTCCAAAGTGCTGAAAAGTATATTGGAATATTTCGTTGATCCGCAATCCTTCGGCATCTGAAAACTTCTTTTGAGGGATACCGGTATACAGTGAAGTCCATTGATCTACTTTTTTACTCAAAAAATTAATCAGCTTTACCAACGACAGCAACCGATCGATACCGTCACTTGCATTGATCTGTACAAACTTTTCTTTCAATGCTACAGCATATTCCGCATCCAATTTTTTGCTGACATTAATGTGTTCCAAAAAATACTTGACATCATCAAATTCAGGGAAGTCCAAGAAAGATCTAAAATGTTCATAGTCGAAAAAAATATGGATCGCATGGATACCATCCTTTACGTCCTCTCCCGTTTTGAACATATGCGGTTCATCCGCGTCCACAATATAGATTTCATCCTGTTCGAAACTGTGCGTAAAGTTGCCGATCATAAACGTTCCCCGCCCCTTTAAAATATAAGTCAGCTGTATCTCCTTGTGCCGGTGGTAATTGCTGTAAAATGAAGGCAGGATGTCTTCCTGCACACAAATAGATCCTTGGTAAACTACCGGAACTGTAAATTGAACAACTTTCATTATGTATCGAAATAACAAATATTAAACAGTTATTTCAAATATAGGACATTTTAAGACAATAAACGTTAATTTTTAGCAAGAAATTCCCTTACCTTCCCTAGAAACGGTGGCATCGCTGGATCTTCACCGCTCAAAGATAAGATCTGGAGCGTCTCCGGATTAATCCACAAATAGCTTGGTGTGCGGTCTATCCCAAAATTATTTTCCATCATAGCCTGATCGTTGTAGTTTAAAAAGTAACTCTGTTTTCCCAGGGCAAGATCTTTGCTTGCTTTCGTCCATTTGTCCAGATCTTTATCCAGCGAAAAGTAAATAACCTTTACCCCTAGGGTATTCAGTTGCGCTTCCTTTGTCCGCAGCATCTTGATATCAGCTTTACTATTGCTATTTGATGCTTTCCAAAATGCGGCAATCAGCATTTTTGATTTTGAAACATCTTTCAGGTTCAGCGTATCCCTTTGCACATTCATCGGCGTTATCGATGGGAACACCGGCATATTTTCATAAAAATCTTTCACCTTATCGACCTTTTCCCTGGCAAATTTGAAATAAGGGTGTTTCTGTAGCTCAACATCGAAGCCCTGCAATGCCGCATCAAATTTCTTATAATTTGTCTGATCGAGCGATACGTACTTAAAAAAATAAGGCAATAGCAAGGAGGAACGGTGGGTACTGTCGAGAATAAAATCGGCATAAAGTGTGCGTGGGTTAAATGCGCCAGTGCCGCTCAACCGCTGTATTTCATCCACCGCTTTTTCATAAGAACCGTCGTTTCTTGCTGCCATCGAAGGCAACTGACTCTCCAGCTGCTTTATCCGTTGACTTTTATTGGTGCTTTTACTTTTTTCTTCCTGTTCACGCTGTTGATATTTCGCATTGAACTGCATAAAATCTTTAGCATTGGAAGAAGATGTCGTCAACGTAAATTTCCCATGTTCTTCGTTCAGCTCGTAGTCGCTTCCACCTTCGAGAACTAACGTGTAAGGTTCCATTCCCTTGATCTGGATATCGTAAAATCCCGCCATAGCCAATTCGCCTTCCAGAACAAATTGTCCATTAGTGACCTGCGTTTTTACAAATTGCTGCAATGTATTGTCGTGATCCACGAGGCTTACCTGCGTCCCATCCGGGGCAGTGGTTTTTCCGGTGATCGTGTAACTGAAACTCTTCGCTATTGCCGCTTTCTTTTCCGATTCTGTGCGTTGGGAACAGCTTGTTGTTCCCAAGGCCAATACAGCTACCAAACACAAATAGTTAACGCACTTCATAATCCCTGTAATTTCCATTTTCAAATAGTCGGATCTTTCCTTTTTTTCCTTTAATCTGCAATGCGGAGACTTTCCCATTCTCCCATGTGATATCTACAATATAATTTCCTCGGGCCTTGAGACCTTTAACTTCCCCTTTTGGCCAAGCTTTGGGTAAGGCAGGCAATAGGTGGATATAACCATTGTGGCTCTGAATGAGCATCTCGGCAATCCCTGCTGCTCCACCAAAATTTCCGTCTATCTGGAAAGGTGGATGCGCGCAGAACAAATTGGGGTAAGAGCCCGCTCCGACACCTTGGTAAGTCGTTTCATTGTGATATGCCGGTTTGAGTAGCTGTCTTAGAATCTCGAGCGCATGATCTCCATCCTGCAGTCTTGCCCAGAACAATATCTTCCAGGCTCTCGACCAGCCTGTTCCTTCATCCCCACGTACAGCGAGCGTCTGACGCGCCGCTTCAGCCCATTCGGGCGTTGTTTGTGGCGATATAAATGCTGCTGGATATAGGCCATATAACTGCGATACATGCCGATGTTTAGGCTCAACTTCCTCATAGTCCTCCAGCCACTCCATCACGCGCCCAGATGCGCTAACGACCACAGGCGGTGGAATATTCTTTAACTTCAATTTGAGGCTATCAACAAAAATGTCTTTCTTTTTAAGAATAGAATCTGCCTGAATCAACGCCTGATACAATTCCCGGACGATCTGGTTATCAATTGTAGGGCCCATCACCACCGCAGCGATTTTCCCATTGGGCATCCGAAACGCATTTTCTGGCGATACCGACGGCGACGTCACCCACCACCCTGTTTTAGGGTCTCGAACAAGCGTGTGATCGTAAAACATGGCAGCTCCTTTTAATATCGGATAAATCTCGCTGAGGTAACTTTTATCACCGGTAAAGAGATAATGCTCCCAAAGATGATTACATAGCCAGCCCGAAGCCGTACTAGCTCCCCAGGAAGCTTGCTCGCCCGGAGCAGAATACCCCCATACATTTGTCATCATATAAACCACCCATCCCGGCGCATTATAGTATGCCTTTGCGGTCTGTTCACCCGTCTTAGCAATACGCTTGATCATCTCGATAAAAGGCCGATGATATTCCGTCAGGTTGTTGACCTCTACTCCCCAATGATTCATCTGTGCATTGATGTTGAGATGATAGTCACCGTTCCAGGGTGTATTGATTTCATTTGCCCATAGGCCCTGCAAATTAGGGGGAAGTGAATTTGTACTTTTCGGAGCAGCACTTGAAATATTCAAATACCTACCAAATTGGTAATAAATCGTTGCCAGATCTGGATCCTGTACTGGATTTCTGTAGAAATTGGCTATCCGTTCATTCGTAGGAATAGTGTCATTGGCTGCATTGCCGAATAGATTAAGTTGTACCCGATTGAAGATCTTTTGGTACGCAGCAAGATGGTTGCGGTATATTTTTTGCTCGTCAGCGATTTTTGCCGCTGCCACATTTGCCTTAACAACAGGTAATGGATCCTTTCCATAATAGGAAGTACTTGCGGAAAAATAGATCGTGAGGTTGCCATTTGCCGATACTTCTAAGAATTGATCTTTTTTGCTGATCTGCAGATTTTTACCTTTTACCTGAATTAAGCCAACGAACTTCAGGTTTTTACCACCTTTTCCATCTGGTAATGATCCTTCAATTAGAATTCCATCATTCAGTAGGGTGTAACGGTCGATATTTTCTTGGCGCTGAAGCGATAGGTCTACCGTCTGTACTTTATCTTTCGGTTGGTTCAATTGGATAAGTCCAACATTTTTGTCAAAGGAAGTATAATAGTTTCGTTGGAACTGCTGTCCATTGATTTTAAATGAAGTTTGCGCAGACGCTGTCGCTAAGTCTAATGAGCGTTTGTAGTCTTCCACTGTTCCGGCTGGCAATTTATAATCCAGTAACAGGTCGCCGAACAGTTGATAACAGCCATAGGGTACAGTTGCTCCGTTGCCAAATCCAGAACCCTTTCCTTTCGTAACAAAAGTTTCGTTGACCAGCTTTTCGGCCTCATCATTTTTGCCCGCTTTAAGTAGTGCCTGAATGGCGTCGACATTTTTATATGCCTCATCCTTATTGGGATCCTCAGGGCTACCGGACCACATGCTGATCTCATTGAGTACAATTTTTTCCTGATGGGGATTGCCATCCGGCATCATGCCGATAAGTCCGTTTCCCAGTGGTAAAGTTTCTTCCCAGACTTTAGCGGGCTTATTATACCGAAGTACAAGCGGCTGTTGCTGAGCAAAAAGCATCGTGGTATGACTGGCACATACCACGATGAGCATTAAAATTCTATTTACCATACAATTCAAATTCTGCTATGGCTAATTCGCTGCCTTCTATAAATTGCTTGGGTTCAAATTTGATAAACTTGGTTGTGCTATTGGTATCAAAAAACACCTGTTGTAAAATTGGGTTTGCTTTAATATTAGAGAACTCTCCTTCTTTGGCGACAGTCCATTTTTTACCGTCGGCACTGGTGGATATGCTATACTGTGTTGGTGTGCCAACATGCTTTCCATCTTGACGAGGAAGGAAGCCGATACCAGAAACAGGTTTGTCTGTGGAGACAACAATTACGCCCTGGTCGGCAACTGTAGCGAAAGTATTCGCCTTTCCATCCAACATATAGGCATTGGCATTAGATCTGCCGGTTTTAATCTGAAAACCGCGTAGCTTTTTGACTTCTTCTGTGCGAAAGGCAAATGGCTCATCATATTCCTTAAACAATCCAAAATCACTGAGCGTAATCGCTACAGGCGCGTAAACATGTAGCCTTAATCGACTTGCTGTCTGCGGCTGTTCCAATTTGATCAGGCGGTTTGCACCAATGCTTGTTGCTTTAGCTAAGGGCTTCCAGCTGTTATTTTCCCATTGTTCAACGGAAACACTATCGATACGTTGCCCTAGCTTAATATTCTCCCTTAACTGGATAAGATCAAATTTAGCCGGTGATTGTAATTTAATTTCTAGCGTAGCCGATGTTTTGGCATCGTCTGTTGCCCAATAACTGTAGCGGTCGTCATCGATAATAAACGCTGTACTGTAGGTTTTACTGTCGTCATTACGTGTATTTGATGCTGTAATGCTTGCCCCTTTGGCTAGATTTGTACGGAAAGTTTCCTTCACTTTCTTTCCAAAAGCCTGCAACGACTTCACATCGTGCTCATGTAATGTACCGGAAGGCATCGGTGCTAAGCCTAGGTTCATGCAGGCTCCCCTACCTACAGATTTCAGATAGATTTCAAACAGTTCGTTCGGTGTTTTTACGCGGCTATTTTGCTCCTCATGGTAAAACCATCCGGGGCGTTGAGGCACATCACATTCAGCAGGTATCCAATATTTACCATTACGGTCGCCCGTTTCGGCATTGTGTGATTCTGTTGCCCCCGGAACAGCGACTTTTCCGTTTAACCCAATGGGCGTAAAAGTTGCCCATGATGTTTCGGCCGCATATCCTCTTTCATTGCCAACCCAACGCATATCCGGACCGATATCTGAAAAAATCACCGCCTGGGGCTGTAATTTACGTACGATAGGCCAAGTTTTTTCATGCCATTCATAGTAAGTTGTGCGATCGATGATGCGCTTCCCTTCATGTCCACCATAGAAGCCATCCCCACCATTTGCGCCATCATGCCAAGAGGTAAACAATGGGCCATAATTGCTCATTAATTCAGTGAGCTGTTGCCTATACGCATCGGCATAGGCTGGAGTACCGTAACGTTCATCGTGACGGTCCCAAGCAGAAAGATATACACCAAATTTCATCCCATTCCGGTGGGTCGCCTCCATAAAGTCTTTGACCATATCACCTTTTCCATTTTTCCATGGTGAAGCGGCAATACTGTAAGATGTCGTCTTGGTTGGCCATAAACAGAATCCATCGTGGTGTTTTGCCACACTAATTAGCCCCCGGAAACCACCGGCCGCTGCAGCTTGCGCAATTTGGTTAGCATCAAAAGCCGAAGGATTAAACAAAGCAGGCTCTGCATCACCATAACCCCATTCTTTGTTTTGGAAAGTTGTTGGTGTATAATGGATCAAACAATACGTTTCCATCTCCTGCCACTTTAATTGACGCTCGGTCGGCAAAGCCCCATAAGCTTTTAAAGTATCTGACTTGGCTACAGTTCCGCTGGAAAGTAAAATGGAGGATAACAAGATTGTCAACATAGTCTTTATTTATGTGCTAGAAAATTAGGTTGTAAAGCCCTAAGATAAGAAGTTTTTACAAAATGCTGTATGTAACATTTGCGTACTATTGTAACCCAAGAATCAGTTCGCGGATGAAAAGTCTTGAACGTCAATACCGCTAAGAATACACGACAATCGCTTAACACGACTGAAACTGCGGCAATCGAATAGCAACTATGATCCACTGTGAGCAGACAAACAAGTTTAACATGCAGAAAAATACCCCTGAAAATTGCATAAAAATAAAATGATTTCAATACTTAAAAATGTGGATATAAAATTTTCATCTCGTACCTTTACACATCATGAAACAAGATCAATCTAAAATCATACGTGAACAGGTCGATCGTTCCGCACTTCGCGAACATTCGACCCCCTTATACCTGACATCAAGTTTTATCTTCGACAGCGCTGAACAAGGTCGGGCGGTCTTTGCTGGCGAAGAGGATGCGATGATATACTCCCGTTATGCCAACCCAAATACTTCAGAATTCATCAACAAAGTTTGTATTCTGGAAGGTGCAGAAGCAGGCTTATCATTTGCGTCCGGTATGGCGGCCGTATTTGCTTCCTTTGCGGGAATTATTGAAAGTGGAGACCATATCGTTTCTTCACGCGCAATATTCGGGTCGACCCACCAGTTATTTACGGAGCTATTCCCCCGCTGGGGAGTCACCACGACTTATGTGGATGCAGCAAATCCTGAAGAATGGGAAAAAGCGATCCAACCAAATACAAAAATTATCTTTTTAGAATCGCCCTCTAACCCCGGGTTGGAATTGGTGGATTTGGAATGGTTGGGTAAATTCAAAGAGAAATATCCCCATATTATTCTTTCGATCGACAATTGTTTTGCCACACCTTATCTCCAGAAACCGATTCAGTATGGATTTGATCTGGTAATCCATTCGGCGACAAAATATATGGATGGGCAAGGCCGTGTTTTGGGTGGGATTGTTGTCGGCAAACAAGCGCTTATCGACAAACTGATGTTTTTCATCCGTCATACTGGTCCGGCGTTATCCCCATTCAATGCCTGGATCATATCGAAAAGTTTGGATACTTTGGGCATCCGTATGGACCGCCATTGCTCCAACGCATTGGCTTTGGCTGAAGCCTTGGAAAACCATCCGGAGATTGAAGATGTCAAATATCCATTCTTGCCCAGCCATCCACAATATGAACTGGCCAAGAAACAGATGAAAGCCGGTGGTGGCATTGTAACGTTGGTTGTCAAGGGAGGCTTTGAGCGCGCGAAAGCTTTTGTGGACCAGTTGGAGATGATTTTATACACGTCCAATCTGGGCGACTCAAGATCGATCGCTACGCATCCTGCTTCCACCACACACTCCAAACTATCCGAAGATGAGCGCCTAAATTTAGGCATCAAACCCGGCAGTATCCGTCTATCGGTGGGTTTGGAAGATCAACAAGATATTATCAACGATATCTTGCAGGCTTTGGAGAAAACAAAATAACAGCGAGAAAGCTCCGCTTAAAATCAAAAACGCCTTCACTTATTGCGAAGGCGTTTTTGATTCGTTCTGACATCGCCTTTAATTCAAGGAAGCGATGGCTGCTGCATAATTGGGCTCGTCTGCAATTTCCGCAACTTGCTCTTCATACAATACCTTTCCGTTTTCATCCAATGTGATGACCACACGGCTCAACAGACCCGCCAAAGGACCATCGGCGATAGTCAATTGATAAGCATCAGAAAAGTTTGAATCTTTATATTCTGATAATGTCACGACATTATTTAGACCTTCTGCTGCACAAAAACGTCCTTGCGCAAAAGGTAGGTCTTTGGATATACACAATACGACCGTGTTACCCAATTGAGAAGCCTCTTTATTAAATGCTCGTACAGAAGCAGCACAAGTTCCCGTATCGACACTAGGAAAAATATTTAACACAATTTTTTTTCCTTTAAAGTCTGCAAGAGACTTATCGGAAAGATCGCCTGCAGTTAATTTAAAATCAGGAGCTTGCTCGCCAACCTGAGGTAAACTGCCTTTCGTATTTACTGGATTGCCTTTAAAAGTGATTGTAGCCATATAATTATGATCGTTTAATTTTATTATCCTTGCACTTAAAGGTACGAGCAAAAAAAATATTACACAACATTTATTAATTTTAGTCAAACATTTATTATGTTAGCATTGTATTTGAAAGAGGAATGTTAACCAAAAATAAACACTAGTATGAAGAAACTACTATTCTCAATACTTTGTGCAAGTCCGTCACTCCTGTTTGCACAAGGATCTCAAGTGAATCTACAAAGTCCCAAAGCTGTAGGGATGGGGGGAGCAGGTTCTGCTTACTTTTTAGATGAGTCTTCCATTTTTTATAGTCCGGGCGCTTTAGCAAAAATGGATCATAATGCCATTTCTATTGCTGGGAATGCTGTCATGTACAAATCTGCCTTTCAAGAGGTCGGAAGCACCGTTGTTTACAATACTAGAAATCAAATATCCACCCCTTTTTCAGTATTTGCTGCATTTGGACCTAAAAACTCCTGGTGGAAAGCCGGTATTGGAGTTTATACACCATATGGTGGGGCTGTCGATTGGGGAAAAGATTGGGTTGGTAAATTCAGTCTAGTCAGCCTTTCGCTACGCGCGATCTATATTCAACCTACTTTAAGTTTCAAACTGACTGAAAATTTTAGTGTCGGTGGTGGTTTCGTCTATAACGTCGGTACAGTAGACCTGGAAAATTCAGTCCCGGTATTCTACCCGGATGGTCATGCCGGATTAGCAACCTTAAAGGGCACCGGTACAGGTACAGGTTATAATGTGGGTATCCACTACAATTTAGAGGACGAATTTTCCATCTCTTTAAGCTACCGCTCGAAAGTTGTCACGAAACTTAAAAATGGGGATGCAACTTTTGACGTACCTGAATCGGTGGCAAGTAATTTTCCTGCGGGCAACAAATTCAGTGCTGAGTTACCACTACCATCCACTTTTGCTGCCGGAATAGCCTTCCCGCTTTCGGAAAAGCTGAAAATGGCGATCGATGCAACACTGATCAATTACGATATTTATAAGGCGCTTGATTTCGATTACAAAGAAAATACGCCTGTATTACAAGATACGCATTCACCAAAAAATTATGATAAAGCGGGATCGGTCAAAGCAGGTTTGGAGTATATTGCCTCCGACCGTTTGCAATTACGTGTAGGAGGTGGCTATATCGCCACTCCAGTGCAACAGAGCGCCTATGTTTATCCGGAGACGCCAGATAACACCCGATATTTAATCTCTGGGGGTTTTACAATAAAACCATCCCCAAAATTTGACGTCACAGGTTCTTTTGCTTATCAGCGCATCATGGCTCGCCAGTCAACCAATATTGAGAGCCGCCTTTCGGGAACTTATGCAACTAATATTTTTGCTCCAGGCATTGGTGTAAGCTATAAATGGTAATTAACAGCCAAATTTGACTAAGATGAAAAAAAACAAACTTTACATAGCCGCGGCATTAGCACTTGTAGCAATTGCCTCGTGCAAACCTTCTTTGGAGGAGTATACACCTTCGGCAGGATCGCTTAATTTTTCAAAATATGTTGCCATCGGGAATTCATTGACGGCAGGATATGCAGATGGGGGCCTGTATCTGGAGGGCCAAAAGGTTGCTTACCCCAACTTAATTGCTGAGCAGTTAAAACAAGTGGGTGGCGGGGAATTTAAATCGCCGTTTTTCAGTGAAGATCAAGCCAACGGTTCTGGCTACATCACCCTTACAGCACTTGTCAATGGACAGCCCGTGACGGCACCTGTAACGGATAAACTTGCCTACAGACCTGGTTCAACAAAACTATTAACGAAATATACTGATCCTGTCAATAACCTCGGTGTACCGGGTATGCGGATGGATCTTTCTATGGTAGCAGGCATGGGTTCAACTGCCGGCAATCCGTATTTCGAGCGCTTATTGCCCGATGCGGACGCCTCGAAAACGTATTTCACCTATTCAACGACACAAAACCACACCTTTTTTAGTTTTGCACTGGGTAACAACGATGCTTTGGGTTGGGCAACTAACGGAGGAGTGGTCAATATGAATCCAACAACGAATCAGCCCGATCCAACAACCGTATTGACTGAAACAGCTCAATTTACGGCGATTCTGAATGGCTATGTGCAGGCGCTGACTGCCGGCGGGCGAAAAGGTGTACTGGCCACCATTCCAGATGTAACCGCAACACCTTATTTTACAACGGTTACCCGTGCGGCTCTGCTAGCGGCTGTCAACGCAACAAATCCGCCTGCGCCGGTAACGAATATTTATATCGCTACGAAATCTGGATCTCGTGCAGCGACCGATCAAGATTATTTTGTACTTCCTTTCTTGTCTGCAGGACTATTGGGTAAGCCAAACGCAGCACAGATTCCATATGGTTTACGTCCCGAAAATCCTGTTGAAGACAAATACGTGCTTGATGTAAGCGAAACAGCAACAGTTGTGAAGCGGATCAACGAGTACAATGCAGCCATCAAAGCTGCTGCAGCTTCAAAAGACCTCGCTTTAGCAGACGTACATGCATTCCTAAACAATGTAAAAGGTGGTGTTCGTATCAATGGATTAGCCGTTAGTGCCAAATACATCACTGGAAATGCATTCTCTTTGGATGGCATCCACCTCACGCCAATTGGGAATGCCCTCATGGCAAACATCTTTATCAGTGCGATCAATTCTAAATATGGATCGAAGATCCCACAAGTTGACGTAGCCAAATATCGCGGTGTTAAACTGCCAGATACCGTCACAAAATAAACAGTGGCCAACATACTGACAAAAGGCAGACGATTATTCGTCTGCCTTTTTTGTATATTTGTGTTGCACAGATTTTAGTTAGATCTGTTATTACCAATGATGGGCTATTCGCTAAAATTGGTGTGCAAAAAATGAATAAAATATTTTAAGATGAAAATCAAATTAAACCGTGTCAACCAGGCTGTGCATTTTGAAGCCAGCAGTGAATTATCTTCGGTCAAAGTCAACATCGATGGTTCGGAAGCGATCGGCGGCGAAGGAAAAGGTGTTCGTCCCATGGAATTGGTTTTAATGGCACTGGGTTCTTGTAGTGTCTTCGATCTCCATAGTATACTGGTAAAACAACGCCAACAAATTGACGATATCCAGGTTGAAGTGGAGGGTAAACGCCGGGAAGAAATACCACAGGTATTTACAGATATACACATCAATTTCTTCTTAAAAGGTGAAATTGATGAGGTAAAAGCAGCTAAAGCGGCTGAACTGGCCGTTAAAAAATATTGTTCTGTACATGATATGTTGGCCGCGGGTGGTATCAATATCACGTATTCTTTGAAAATAAACTAGATATTGAAATAGTAAATTTTTCAGATTAACAGTCGTACTTTTATCAAGTATTTCGAAATTCTTCGCCTACATACGCAACACTGTTTATCAAAGTTACTTCTACTATCTTTACTTATTAATTGCTCTTGATATACATTATACAACTGACTGCTGTATTGGTATATGGTTAGTCTTTATATCATCCGCATATAAATAATTAATCAATCGGGCACATCTGGCATCTTTATCAGAGGAGAAAAATCGCCCTTAAAGATATCTAATTCATAAAACTTGTCGTCGGTATCTAAAATAACTGTAATTACTAAAAGCATACCGTCTATATCGTGAAATTCCATATCATTTAAAATCCCACCTGTACGACGCTCATCCTTTCCTTCGATAACAACTTTTAAACTGCCCATTCCTCCGTCATCCATTTCTTCAACAAAAATAGTCGGCAAAGTTTCGATTATTTCAGGACCTTCGGGAGTATCTTTAATAATATAGCTTAAAAGCCTAGTTTCAGCTGGTGTTAATCTCCTTTTCATTTTTTTCTTGGAGGTTGAATTGTACCAATATTTATTCTTCCGTTAAGAAGTCTTATTCCACTGTATTTAACTGTAACCCCATGAGCTAGTTCCAATAGGCAGCTGGATACCAAAACAGGGGCACTCCACCTCTCAGATTTCAATTCTTTAAAAAAGCTTTCCAGTCGTAGTTGCTTTTTGTTATGAGATATATTACCTAGACTGCTCGTGTATTCTCATAAAATAATAATAATAATACACACTTTTATCTAAAATATCCTGAGAAATCGCAACTCCAAATCTATTTTTCCATTTTTGGTTCCACGCAGGAACTTCTCCACGAGCAAGCGCATTTCTAGAAGAATTTACATCATGCATTACGCCTGCTACGCTACCCCAGGGAACTATAACAACATCGTAACTTCCATCGTTAGTATTAACAAGAGTTGATCCGAAAGGATTAACAAACCTAGTGGACCAACCTCCAGCTGACATTCCATCAGGATCAATATAGACCAATGGACTATTCTTTGCATAGTTATATTGAGACCAATGAGCATAATCCTCTGTTATTGGATCAATCACATTGCATCGACCGATCTCTTCTTCGTAAAACCTTGCCCCGTAATCTTAATGGTTTCCACAACTTTTCCGTATTCTGCCCGATTTTGCAGTAGCTACAAATCACTTTTCTCAAAATTAGCAATGATATAAGATATCTTACAGCAAAGTATTTGTACCATATTTTCAATTTGCTTCCACTGTCACCTGATTTGTATTTCGACTTTTATGATTTATTGAAATCGAAAATTGATAAAATTTTAGTTACCCATCTCTTAACATTTTTACGATTGGTCAAGCGGAAATAATTCTTAACTACAAGAGGAATCATATTTAAATTAGGAAAGCTCTGAATATATACCAATAAATCAGATTCGGTATTTACCCTTTCCAAAACTGACAAGACTTTATCTTCAATAAAGACTTTTAATTGACTAATTCTCTCCTGCTCTGACATCGAGCTATCTAAACTTAGTACTCTGTTAATAAGAAGTTGATCATTATAATCTGACGTTCCTAGGCGTTTAAGGACGTGCATTTTAAGATCGTTCAATTCAAGCTTGTTAATAATAAACCCATAATCAATATAATAGGTATCAGAATGATTTGATTGATATACTGAAATTACTTTATTTATTTCAGGCTTTTTTAATATCCAAGTATTTTTATTTCTAACAAACTTGTGTGGTAATAGAATTTCATCTATCGCTTGCTTAAATTTTATCTTATCCATAATTAATAGAACTCTAAAACCGTATTAAAACTTTCCCCAAAATGCTTTTCCAAAACAGTCTTATATCTTTCTAATTGACTGATTCCTTTGCTAATTTGATTAGGGTTAAAAGGTTTATATTCATAAATTGTTTTGGTTGAAAAATCAACATAATCTAACCTAATTCCTTTTATCGAATTATATTCTTTAATTCCTTGTTCCGCCCCGGCTTCCAGTATTCTATAGCCCTTATGTAGAAGGTTCCCTTGTCTCAGACTAGATTTAGTATAACTTCCCCCTGATCTAAAGGCAAATTTAAGTATACTCCAAGAATGTCTTAATGCATAACGATTTTTAAATATCAATGGCAAAGCTAACTTAGCACCATTATAAAGTCCATTTGCTAAAATAAGACCGTCCCCTACACCTGAAGCTAAACTTGCAAAGTTCATCAAATCAATTGCAGGGTCTCGAGCGGCATTAATGGTTCTGTAATAATCAACTACGTTATATGGTCTACTACTAAAATATGGATGATCAGATCCAAAGTCCCTAAACGCATTAAAGCCTCTTTCCAACCAATTACTATTGTTGTTTTTACTACGCGTTACTGTTACCTCATCGAGACCAATAACATCATTATTTGAATCAAATTTTTGCCATTGATCTGAAGAAAATTTATTATTATTATTTATAGTATCTAATCCAAACAGGTCGATGTAGGTCAGAGGGTTGTTTAACACATAAGCATATGATGTATAATCATAGTGCATTTCCGCCATTGGATCCACCACATTCCACCGTCCGATCTCAGCGTCGTAGAACCGTGCGCCGTAATCATATTGACCTTCCAACACATAACCACTACCCAAATTATTTGTGCCTAGATTCAGATCTTTCTGAATCTCCTTACCATTATAAAGATACTTATTATCAATACTTGTTGCAATGGATTTTGTCTTGCCAAACGGATAATAATCCTGTTTTTGCATTACCGTTGCTAGTGGTGCTGAGGTTGTACCGTCCTTCTTGAGTACGACACGCACATTACCCAGATGATCGGTTAGATTGTAATAATAACTGTAACTACCTGAGCTGTTTAACAAAAACCCATCCTCTGTAGCGATCCGCTCTATAACGGGGCTAGCAGATCCTGTCCTGCTATATTCAATGCCTTTCAAATAATCCTGCTGCGTGGTTGTTCCATCCACCGTTGATGTTCTATTTAGTTTTCGTCCAGTAGCATCGTATATATAAGAAATGCTTTTACCGCCTCCAACTGCCGTTTTTGGTAGATTCAGGAAGTTGTAACTCAATGTCATTCCAGTGCGGTCTTTCGTAGCATTGCCATTTGCGTCATAGACAAATGCGCCTGTCAATCCTCCTGAAAGGCTTGCGAGCCGATTGCTCTTATTTACATTGTTGTAACCATAGCTAATTGTTGTACCGTTGTCACGAACCAAGGTTTTGATATTGCCCATGTCATCATAAGTCATGACTTCGCTCATCACAGTTCCGGTACTCACCCCGTTCTTAAACCTGTTCAGGGCATCGTACCCGTAGGTAAATGTATTACTTGTTGTAGCGGCATAACCCCATAATTGTTGGGCAATATTGCCATTATACTGCGCGTTTGCCAATACTGTTGTGCCGTTTTTATTGTAGTTTAACTTAGCTGTAAACTGAGGTGAACTTGTCTTGCTAATCCAGCCACGCTCATTGTACTGATAAGCGATACTTGTCAAAAAGTTGCCACCGCTGTTTTCACTATGAAGTGACTTGGTTTTCAGCTGCCCTACCTCATTGTAGGCGAGCCGGCTCTGAATAAACTCGGTCTGGCTATTGATCCTCTTCTTTGTCTGTTTCGATCGCCCAACATGGTCATATTCATTTGTGGTCAAGAGTGTTATCAAATCCGTAGAACCGCTGATCCTATGCTGTCTTTTGCTCGTCAAAAGCTCTCCGGAGAAATTGTAGGTATTTGTCACTCGGTCCACCCCCCCAAGATGATTGTCCGCAACGATTTCAACAACATCTCCAAATTTATTGTAGTAACTTACTGATAATAAAGTCGATGTGCCGTCGTCTTTACCTATTTTTGTTCCTGTTAGCAATCCTTTCACCATCCAGGTACTGTCCAGGCCAGAAGTCGCAGGGAGAATAGTTGTTGTCTTGAAACTGTAATCATCGTAATAATTGACTGTTAACTCCAATAACTGTGAGGTTGTACTTGGAAATGCATTATTACTGTAGGTGGTTCCAGTGCGGCTTTCCCATACAGCTGATATGCCATCAGCCATAGACTGTATCTGGGACCGTGTTTTCTGATCTGTTAGAGTATTCGTATAGATTCCTGTAGAGGCGATGCGACCAAAGGCATCATATTTCGTATAGAGCCATTTTCCTGCGCCGCGCTGCACAGAATCCTGCGTTAATATGGGCTGGTCATTCTTATTGTAAACAAAATACTCCCAGCCCTTCCCCGGGATCTTCTTCTCAGTTATCCTGAGTCTTTCATCATATTTATAAGCGTATATGAGCTCATTAAAATCATTATCATTAGTTTCTTTTAATGTAAGAGCAGTATATCCAGGAGGAACAACATATCTTAAATTACCATAGTCATCATAGACATAATAGGTATTCAGTGCCTTCGTCTTGGTCAGCCAGACTCGTTTAAGGACAAGTTTGTTTTCGAAGATATCAATGTATTCCTCTATCGTTCCGGCCTTTGCACTGTCGGCTATCCAGTTCTCACTTTTTGAGACAGTTTTATAGAGTTTTTTTGCCGCGTAATATGTACTACCATCTGCGCTGATATCGTCTGCATTTATTGTCCACTTTCGGACATCCCCAGCCACGTTGGTACCATATTCGAAAACCAGCGTATGGCCTGACGCACTTGTTGTACCAACCGTTGACCGGTTCGAGGTAAGTTGCCATGGCTGTCCGGATGCTCCCTGTTCAACTATACGGTTCAGCGGACTGTTGTCGAATCTGATAGCCGAATGTGGGTTATCCGTTTTCACAATAGCTGCATCCCAAGTATTCCCAGCCGAATAGTATGCCAACTGATCCACCTTGGCAGCTCCATTAAAATTACCGTTATTCGCTCCATTCTTAACATGTGGGAGATACTTGATACTATCCCGGCCATTATAGTCATATTCCAAATGCTGTACAATATCATTTTTTGACGGGCTGGCCTGCCATCTTACATTCTGTGTTGCTCTGCCTAAACCATCAAAATAATCTATAGAAACATTTGCACTGTCTACCGGTTTACCCAGAAGAGATGCTGCAGTTTTGTATCCTGCTTTCCTAACGGACCTAGTGACGATGTTATTCTTGCCAAAACTTCCAATGTCATTATTGGTTGTACTGGCAGCTACTGAGAAGCTAACCGTCTTGGTTGCACTGCCGGCAGCATTATAGGCTGTAATCGTGTAGCTCGTCAATGCTTTGGCACCTGTTGGCGTACCTGAAATCACCCCCGTGGACTTATTAAAAACCATCCCCGCAGGTAATGCCGGGCTGATGCTGTAACCGTTGCCATTCCCGATCCAGCGCACCTGATAGTTTCCGGAATCACCTAGGTAGAGATTGTCTACAGACAGTGCAAAGATTCCGTTCAAGCTGGAAAATGTGGCAGACAGTGGACTTCCATTATCGCTACCACTACTTCCTGTTCCTGCAATCGTTGTAACTACACCTGATGGCGTGATCTTGCGGATGCGATTATCCAATTGGGTCACATATACATTTCCCGATCCGTCTACGGTGATGGCCATGGGAAAATAAAAACTGGCCCCGGTTCCCGTACCGTTAACAGTACCTGCTGATCCAGACCCGGCGAATGTAGTTACAACCCCTGCCGCTGTGATCTTGCGGATCTTACAGCCGTTGTACTCGGACACATATAAGTTACCCGTTGCATCTGCGGCTATTCCCTTCATACCGTGAAAACTGGCGCCAGTTCCCGTGCCATTAACACTGCTTGCCGAACCCGATCCAGCTAGGGTAGTGACCACGCCAGAAGATGTGATCTTCCGTATGCGAAGATTATTTTCATCGGTGACATAAACATTACCGCTCCCGTCGACGGTTATTCCCCAGGGCTCACTGAACCTTGCCGATGATCCTGTGGCATCTGTATATCCTGCCGTTGTAGAACCGGCCAAGGTCGTCACGGCTCCCGAAGGTGTAATTTTGCGGACCATGTTGTTGCCCCGGTCGCTAACATATAGGTTCCCGGAGGCATCTTTGCATATGGAGACAGGTTTATAGAACCGGGCGACCGCCCCTGTACCGTCCTGCCATCCACTGACCGATGAAGTTGAACCTACAAAACTCTTTACTTCCCGGCTATCCGGATCATAGGAGCGTATGGTATGGTTACCAGCGTCACTTATATAAATTAAGCCTGAAGAACCGGCGACCATTCCCGCTAGCCCCTGAAAACGTGCTGCAGTACCGATTGCATCAACGTAGCCGGACGTACTGCCCCCGGCCAGTAAGGTTACGTCCCCTTCGGAATATACAGACCCACCACTGTTTGTAGGTAGATAGTTTACCGGTTGACCGACCATAAGTGTTCCGGGAATTGTATAATTGATAGCCGGAAGAGAGGGAAGGGCCATTATGCTGGCCATACTTCTTGATTTTGGCGAAGCTCCCCGTGCATAAATCTCAGAACTGTCAACAGCCTGTCCATATATTGTTCCCACTCTTAAGATCAGAAGAGCCAGGATTATTTTTTTAATTTTTCCTTTCATAACGAGTTTGATTTCAAGAATAATCGATGATTTATCCCTCTATTACACCCCATTGATCACTACACTGATATATCGCAGTTACTTTCCCATCGGATCCGCCTATGTATGCAATAGCAGATCCTCTGGAATAATAACCCGGAGGAGCATAGTTACCCTCGATTGTGAAGAGTACGGTTCCCACTTCTATTCCCGGGCTCACTTCATTGCCGGTATTAATAAAATAATACCTTTTTTTATCGGTCGATTGACATAAGAGTTCACCGGAGCCATCAATGAAGGATTTATATGTCAGATTAACAACGTAAGCATTTTCAGGAAGACGCCTATTCCCATCGCAGTCGTACAGTTTTCCATTGAGATTATAGCAATATGTTCGGACAACATCCCCGTCATGGTTCTTTACAGCGATCAGCCTATTGAAAACGTCATATTCATAAGACTCCCTTATACCCCGAGAATCTGTTTTACTTTTCATTCCTATGAAGGGAGCATAGGTATAGGAAGTGATCTGTGCCTTTTTTAGGGAAGCATTATTTCTGAGCAGCTTTATAGCATTGTCAATGGTTGTTTCGGAAGCTGTTGGCGAATTGAGCGCATCTATCGTCGGCTGTCCCAAAATTCCAAAGATCTCGTCGTAACTGGCGTTATTTATTTCGGCGAGAAGATACTGCCCACAATAGCCCCATAGATAGACCTGCTGGGATTTACCATTTTCTTTGACCTCCCACGGATTTCCATAAATATCGTATTTGGTAAATTCTTTTAGAAGAACTGCTCGGGAATCAACCCGGAGGTACTCCCTCCAATACACTGTACCGCCATTATCATAATATGAGGCCAAAATTGCCGGTTCAAGATAGTTTGTCGTTTTGCTATCAAAGTTCATCCGATAAATTCTTGAAGGGGCTATAACATTATCAAATGTCCCATAATCAATGATATCTTGGCTTATAGGGGTAAAAAAAGTCGTACCGTTTATCCATCGTGCTTTACTAATTTTTGTTACAACTGGATAGGACAGCATATGTTTGGATTTCATTGTCCTGTATGTATGTTCCCGTACAGATATCGCACTTTTTGAAAAACTGAATGGAAAAAGGTAGTCGATAGATCGATTGAAGATATAATTGACAGCACTGTTCACATCGTTAAACATGATATTACTAGCACGATTGACAGAAATATCCTGGTCTCCGTGAAATACCGATAAATAAAACATCTCCGTATTGGTTGTTTCTATCATATTGCCATCCCTGAGCTCTTTGACAATGGAAGATTTTAGGGAAGGAGTTTGAGTCGGATACGCTCCCGATGATGCCCGTCGCCCCCCAACAGCTCCTTCTTCAACAAGTTGGATAAAAGGTACTCCATAAGTATTCAAAGTGGCAATAGCATAGGTGTTAACTGTTTCTTTCTGTAACACTTTGGAATTGTTATAGATTCTTTGCATCAGTTCCAGTCCCCTGTAAGCTTGGAAAGAGACAAATGGATCTTCAAACTGTTCACTATTGAAATTTGAATGCATCAGGAGCGGAGCGCCATCCATATAGCCATTGTCATGATTAGAATAAATTCTTGTTGTGAAACCATTCCCGGTCGTTTTTTCTGTTACTTCTGAATAGGTGACGTGCGCCCCTTTTGTCAATCCCAGCGGAAAGAAATTTCTGTCCATCCCACGCTGATAATAGGCCTGAACCGAACCGGAACTTCCCGACCAGAAATCTCCCGACTTATATGAAGTGAATCTACTTCCCGAGTTGGAATACCGAGGATTGCCAGCAAGTACCCCCGATGAGATTGCTCCATTATTTATATAATTTCGGGAGTAAAAGTATTCTGTTTTTTTAAGAGCAGTTCCGTCTTCCGGGCTTGTTACAATACTTTTGATACGTAGCCCCCCGGCAATCAGATTCGACGTCGTATCGTGGACAGTAAATGGATATTGAAATGCTACTCTACTGTAGGTATGCGGTTCATATTCAAACATAGTAACGCCCCCTTCAGGATATTGGATCTTTTTAAGCATTTCTGCCTGTAGATAGCTGGCGTTGGGCTGACGGGTTGCGTAATAATTAGAGTTATAGCCATATTCATTGCCGTTAAAATAACCCCAGTGATCGACAGCTCTCGACTCATAATTTGGCAACAGCTGCTCGTTATAGGTAAACCTGTATTCCTGATCTTTTAAAAATGAAGTACCCGTTCCAACTCCCAATAAAATTTCATCTAAGCGCAATCTCGTACCGTTCTGCTCCCTATATCTGAATCGGATTGCCTTATTTGCCCTGCCGATTCGTATTTCATCCAATTTCTGCCAATAACTCCTTCCACCGTTTGGATCTGGAGATTGGGTTGCATATAGTAACTGACCGATGTTAGGTTGTTCGTACCCTGACATATTATAAGCCAGTTCACTGCTCGGACTATAATGAAATGTTACTTCCTGCAATGGTGTTTTAATAGACTTTAAATAACTTGGATAGATGAAGGAATATGTGCTCCTCTGGAGACTTCCGCTATATTGATACCCCCCTGCCCCCCAGCTCACTGAAAAAACAAGGAGAAATTGGGCATAACTCTTAAAATTGTACGAACCGCTTGATACCGTAAGATCCCTAAAGGTGTCCGGTATGATTAGACGACCTTTGCGTTCATACTCGAAGTCGGTGCTATATCCATTGGGAGATATAATTTTGCTCAAATACCAGGCAGTAGCAATATTATCCTGACTGTAACCAAGGGTTCCAGAATTTGTAAACTCAATATTGTTTACTGCGTTTCCAAAGATATACTGATAACCCTTGTCATCGGTAATCCTGATCCCATATATACAGCGCTGGCTGGTCTGGGTATACATGCCGCCATTTTGGTTCGGAGAATCACCAAACTGGAGATTATCTTTGATTTCTATGATTTCACCTTTAAGCGTATAATTTCCATCCGATAAAAATCTCAAAACCGGAGGGCTCGATGAATTCTGCCGGGTGATGTAAAACACTCCAGAATAACCATTAAAGTTGAAATAAAATTCATCAGGGGAACCATCGTAGGCATAATCATTTAACTGTAGATTTGCACCGTCCCTGGCAAACTTCTTGACAGAATTGATATCAGTATACGTTTCCGCAACTCTTCCACCGGTATAATAATATCCGATATCATAGGTATAAGTAACCCCATTGACAGTACGATATATCTCGTCTTTTTCCGCTACGACTTTGCGGTATATAGCCCCACCGCCGGTACTTAAGCCCCATCCGAGTCCCGAAAAACCGGGGTGTTGCTTAACCCTGTTTCCCTTTGTGTCATAATTGAGAACAAGGGGTACCGAGAGATCCCTGTAGCTGACCGTATAAAGAGGAATCTGTACATCCGCCTGTCCAGTAAAACCAGAGACTGGAACAATACTCCTTTCAATTAATTTTTCAACGTTAGGAGAGACAAGACTTTGGCAATAGGTCGTGTTACATTGCCAAAGAAATAGCAAAATGAGAATAATTCTTTTCATATTATTCAAAGTATAAGTTAAAAAACACTAAAATATATGGCGGAAAATTTCTTGGTTAAATTTTTATCTGTAAAGCTATACGGCAGGCTATAATAATTCCATTGGAATTAACAATTAACACCTCAAGTTAAACAATACATTTTATTTAACCAAACTAAATATATTATTTATTTAAGTATATTTTTTAAAGTCTTTTTTGCTCTTCAGTCTTGGTCGGCTGGTTACTACTCTTAACTTTCTGATTTCCAAAATGGTACCGCAGCGTCAGATTCACCTTTCTGGTATCCCGATAATCTTTATAAAAGTTATTTTGATCGGCATATTTGGAGGATATGGTCATTTTTTCCGTTTTAAAGATGTCCATAAACGATAGATTCACCTCAAACTTGTTTTTAAAGAATTTTCGATTTGTCATCACATAGGTACTGGAATAGCCAGTTATTTTAAATGGTCCCTGGATGGTGGGCGATGTAAACGTATTGCCGAGCTCAAGATTCCAGCCTGCTTCTTTGCTCAAGACATAGCTGCTACTTATATTTCCGTTGCCAATATATACATCGTTCTTGTGCAGCACATCATCAGTCCCCATAAAGTAATTCTCATTGTACATTCCCTCTAGCTGCAGGTTCATTCCCCAACGTTCAGTAAACTGAAAACTCTTACCCAGGTCTATCCCTGCTCCCTGCCCCTTTTTGATATTGGTATAATGATAAATCAGCTGGTGGTTGACATTATCCTGTAAGGCTATTTCCATATTAGGCCACTTTTCAAATCGGTAGAAGAGATCAATATTCCAGTTGTTTTTGGTCCAAGTCAGATTCAGGTTATGCACGATCGTCGCCCTTAAACGGGGATCTCCCTGAAAGTATGAAAAACGATTGTAGTAGGATTTTGCGGGGTTGAGCCAAGAATAAGAAGGACGACTGATCCGCTTTCCGTAAGAAAAACCGAACTGCTGATTTTCCGTCAAGGCATATTGCATATAAAATGTCGGGAAGAGCACAAAATAATCCTGTTTATTGATATCTTCTGGTTCTGATACAATGCCCTTCAAGTTGGTATATTCTCCTCTTAATCCTGCTTTCCAGCTCCATTTTTTCCACGTATAGTCCAATGAACCGTAAAGAGCTACATTCCGTTCTTTGTAATCAAACTCACTGCTCTTATCCGGCCTATGCTCCAACTTGCCCGATTCATCATCAGTAAACACAAGACTGTTTGTCGTTGTAACATCGCTAAATTTCCCTCCAAATTCCATCCCAAGCTGCTTTACTTTACCTGAAAAATCGACCTGTGAAGAAAAGAGACTATTTTTATTTCCGTTGTTGCTAATAAATCGTGTATCCCTGGGTTGTTGATCCTTAAATCTCAGCGCGGTGAGCACATCCTGATTATTTGTCGAATGATGGTCTGTAAAGTAAGAAGACCAATTTATACTCCAGCTGGCGTTAAGCTTCTTAATGACCTGGAGATACATGTTCTTTGTCTCTGTAGATGACTCATGATCGTTTGTCGTGAGGTAACTCGACTGTTGAATACGGTTGCTATCGTAAATGACAGTTGGCACCACGTAGGTACCATAGGTTTTGGGGCCACAATATCCGTTTAGTCCTCCGCTGACAGTCCAGGTTGAATCGGGTGTGTATTCCATCGAAAGCACATAGCTGTTCTGACTGTTATTGGTATCAAATCGATCCATCACACCTTCCCACGAGGTTTGCTCATTGGGATAATACACATAATTCGTTTCGTAACGTGCATAAGTTCCCCTTCCGAAATTATAGGTGCCCCGAACGTTGATTTTTTCATTTCTATAATACTGGGTCAGCCCAAACAGTTGCTTCCAGGTGCTGCTTTTTTCGGCCAACGCAACCGCCGAACCCCGATATCCATAGAGGTTCGATTTGGAAAGTTTAATATTGATGATGGTGCTGCCCTCGGCTTCATATTTTGCAGGTGGGTTGGTAATGACCTCAATCGATTGGACATCGCTGCCCGCCGTATTCTCGAGATAGGTTTTCAATTCCTCCCCCGTGAGCATAACTTTTCGTTCATTAATCAATACAACAATATTTTTGTTCCCACGAACCATTAAATCTGAGCCATTTGCCATCACTAATGGCGTCCGTTTCAAAATGTCCCAACTGTTGAGCGCCGAAAGATTAGAATGCTGCACGTTAAATTCCAAGCGGTCCAACTTGCGGATCAATCTCGGCGCCCGCCCGACGACCTGTGCTTCTTCGAGTACTTTTAATTCGGGAATAAGTTCAACTAACAAAGGGCGTGCAATAGTGTCGCTACGGAAAAACTGCTCCTGAGGTTTAAAGTTAAGATAAGTGGACCGTAGATAATAGCCCCCAGGATGATCCAGCGACAGCATAAACTTTCCAAGATGGTCAGTCTTCACTTCACGGATAGCTTGATAGTTACTATCCAATAGCATAACGGTTGCACCTGCCAATACAATTTTGTTTGTATCCTGCACTTGTCCCCCGATCTTTTTGGTCTGTGCTGAAAGCACTAAAGGGAAAGCTAGAAAAAATAGGATTGATTTCATGTACAAATAATTAGTCTTTAATTTCATTAGCGCATACCTGGATTGTTATATCCATTAGCTGTGCTGTCAAACGCATGCTTTTTTGTGGTTATCCGCATTTGACAGTCACTGAACTTTTACACGCTTCCGATGGCTCAAAATTGTCCATCTCCGTAGTAAATAATGGTTAATGAAGGGTTAATACTGCGTTAAGGTATATTATATTGGCCTTCAGCAGTTATATTTGTGTATGGAATTGAAACCCAAAAATTATAGTGTTCTTTTTACATTATTTTTTGCTGTACTGATCGGCATTCAGGGCTATCAATTGTACAATACCTATCAGCTCAAACAACGCGATATTTTTGCAACAGTAAAAAGCAAACTGAACAAACTTCCCAAAATTGACAGTCTTTTTGATGATGATTTAATGAGCAAGGACATCGCCCGAGATTACTACATCAAATTGGTAAAAAATGAGATAACAGCTCAACAGCTTAAAGGGCTATATCATGCCAATGCGCGTAAAACATCTGGGAAGCTAACGCGCTATGTCGACAGTCTATTTCAACCACTGGGTATGGATGTTAGCCTAAAAAAAGATATCTTGGGCATTTATTTTAAAAACTTTAACAAGCAGATTGCCGATGGTCCCATTACGGTCTACACCACGCGGGGAAATTTCCAACACCCTGTTGAACTTTCTTCCAGTGAATGGATAACGGAAAAAACCGAAACACAGAAAATTGAAGAGAGTATCCAAAGCAAGGAAATCTTATACACCTTTTTAGTCCATAGAAGGAGCTCTTTTGAGGTAACCAATCTCCACTGGATATTATTCAAAGAACTCACCTCCCTCCTGTTGAGCACCTTATTTATATTGACCGCTTTTCTTTGGCTTTTTTATAGAACCATTCAAAATCTCAAAAAACAGCAGAAGCAGATCACCGTGCTTCACGACGTGGTTGACAATGTATCGCATGAACTTAAAACCCCTATTGCGACCTTAAAAATTGCCGCTAAGACACTTCGAAAATCGACAGATGAAAATATTATAACGGTCATTGAGCGGCAAGTCAATCGCCTGGAACACACCCTTGCCCCACTGACCGAAGACCTGAAACCATCGGATCATCCTCCTGTTACCACGATGGAACTCCAAGCGATTTTCGATGATTTTCAATTGACGAACCCGGGCATTGCATTTGAAACAAGTCCATTGCCTGAAGGCAAATTGTGCTTGAGCCTCAGCGATGCGACAACATTATTTCAGAATCTCATGAACAATGCTGTAAAGTATGGCGCAAAATGGCTTAAAGTTCATTTTGAGCAAAAGAAAAATAAGCTTTCAATTTACGTACACGACAATGGTGATGGCATGGAGGAGTGCGAGCTGCCTTATATTTTCGACAAGTTTTACCGTATCCAAAAAAACAATATACACGACACCAAAGGGTTGGGAATTGGCCTTTTCCTTGTTAAAAAAATCGTGGATTGTTATCAGGGACAGCTTGCAGTAACTAGTAAGCCTGGTGTAGGTACTACGTTTAAAATTCAATTGCCGCTCGTTGCTATTCCATCATAAGGTAGTGTAATCAGCAAGAGGGATGGCCTTTAGCCGTAGATTAGTAGTTTAGATGAACGACTGAATATAAAAAATGAATAAATTACTCCTCGTTGAAGATGACGCAGATTTTGGCTTTATGCTCAAGCAATATCTTGAGCTGTCTGCATTTGTCGTAGACTGGATGGCGCAGCCTCAGGATCTTACGGAAAATTTTCAGCAGCTAGCCAGCTACGACCTGGTCATACTGGATGTGATGCTTCCTCAAATCAGCGGTTTTAGTCTGGCCAAAGAAATTAATGCCCTGCATCCCGCATTACCATTTATCTTTTTAACCGCCAAAGAACAAAAGATCGACAAGCTTACGGGACTAAAAATCGGTGCTGATGATTATGTCACCAAACCTTGCGACCCTGAAGAACTCTTGCTTCGCATACAGAATATATTAAAACGAAATCAGAAAAATAGTACGCCAAAATCGATTGTCCTCGGGACGTATGTATTTCACCCTGAACAGTTAGTATTAAGCCATGCACAAGGTCAGTTTAAGCTCACTGAGCGCGAAGCACAACTGCTCCTATTTCTATGGCAACACAGGGGCCAGCTTGTCACCCGTGAAGATATTCTTGAAAAGGTATGGGGAAATGCAGATTTCTTTACTGGAAGGAGCATGGACGTGTTTATTACCCGGATCCGCAAATACTTAAGCCTCGATCCCAATCTGAGCATCAATTCCAATAGGGGTGTTGGATTTACCATCCATTTGTGACGATTATCCGGCCATTTCGTCTTTCCTTTTGTTCCATAATTTCTCTGCCCAACGGCCGACGAACCAGAAGGACACGGCCAAAATTAAAAAGAACACTGCTCGATTGATGTTGTCCCAGAGGTATTCCACATAACGTGTGTAGATATTGAGCACTAAAAATACAAACCCAACTTCTCTGGTCACATTGTCTTTCGCCTTTAAACCATAGACGACCAGAAATACCGACACCGCAGTTGACAATATACCCCAGTAGAACATATGGTATTGACGTACGGTAGTCCATTCATAAAAATCAGCATAATTCCCAAAAATGGAGAGTGTCCACAAGGAGACCATCAGATAGATCAATCCGACAATATAACTGATAGGCTGAAAGACCTGCAGTTGTGCAAACCGGGGTTGAGCCCAAACGGCCAGCGCAGTGATCAGTGTCCCAAAAATGGTAAACCGAAGGGGATAATTCATTCCCCAAAACTTGAATCCCCAATTGCTATGGTAGGCTGTTTCGGTTGCAAACCATACCCCTAGTGCCAAAAGCATAAATGTCCAGATGAGCTTACTATCAAGCTTAACAGCAAGGAAGCCATAAATCGCCACGGAAAGCAAAAATAAAAGCGAGTAGTGCATGGTATCTTTATCCAATACCTTACCCATGAATCCGATACAGGCTGCTGTAGCAAAAACTCCAATCAGCATCATGGTTTCGGTGGATAAGTTTTTATAAGGATAGCGTTTCTTATAGCGAAACCCCAGGGTATAGAACAATACGGCCACGGCAGCAAAAAAGAAACAAAATAAGATATTTGGCGCTTCGTAAAGGGTATCCACAAAGGCTAGGAATGACGCATCGGTAAACAGCGAAAAAACAGCGAATACCAAAGATGCCAGTGCAATCCAAAAGGCATACCGAGCCAGTTGTCCCCAATCAAAACTTTTCACGTCTAAACTCTCCATCAGCTCGTTCGCTTTTTGCTCATCCAATAAATTCTCTTTCTTCCAGAATTGGACAATATCATCGATCGATTGCTTTTCTTGTTTGCTGACGTCGTATTTTCGCATACATTTAGATTTACGGTGCAAGGTACATTATTTTTTTAAATCACTTGTATATCACATTTTGTTCCAAAAGTCAGATCGGCTCGCATAATTCCTTTAAAATCTGTAATTTTGCATGTTTTGCATTTAATCCCTCACAAAGGGACCTTAAGGAGTTTTCATGGCAATAAAAAGAAGTCCAGATTTGGGCGAACAAAGTGAAGTTCAGGTATTTGGAGCGCGTGCGCACAATTTAAAAAATATAGATGTTTCTTTTCCAAGAAATGAATTGGTTGTAATTACAGGTTTAAGCGGAAGTGGAAAGTCTTCTTTGGCTTTTGACACCATTTATGCCGAGGGACAACGCCGCTATATGGAGACATTCAGTGCGTATAGCCGCCAGTTTTTGGGTGGTATGGAACGTCCGGATGTGGATAAGATATCGGGCTTAAGTCCGGTAATCTCCATTGAACAGAAAACAACCAGCAAAAACCCCAGGTCTACTGTTGGAACGATTACTGAAGTGTATGATTTTATGCGTTTACTTTTTGCCCGTGCTGGAGAAGCCTTCTCTTATGTGACCGGAAAAAAGATGGAGCGCATGTCGGACGATCAGGTCATTGAACGCATTCTGGCTGAATTTGAAGGACAGGCTTTAAATATCCTGGCACCTGTGGTCAAAGGACGTAAGGGTCACTATCGGGAATTGTTCGAACAAATCCGCAAGCAAGGTTATGTGAAGGTGCGTGTGGATGGAGAAATATTGGATCTTGTTCCAAAAATGCAGGTTGACCGGTATAAAATACACGATATTGAAATCGTAGTAGATCGTCTGAAAGTAGAGCGTGAAGATAAAAAGCGCTTACAGACTTCGGTCATGCAGGCGATGAAAACAGCAAAAGGAATCATCAAGGTCTCTAACAAGGATAATCAGGAGCAATTTTATAGCCGTTACCTCATGGATGCGGAATCGGGCATTTCGTATGATGAGCCACAGCCCAATACGTTTTCATTCAATTCGCCCTATGGCGCTTGTCCCACGTGTGATGGTTTAGGCTATATTTTTGAAATTGACAAGCATGCGGTTATTCCGGACAAAAAGCTAAGCATTCAAAAAGGTGGTTTAGCTCCTCTGGGACCCACACGTGAAAACTGGACTTCGGAAGTCTTGAAAGCTGTCGCTAAAAAATTGGATTTTACCATTACAACGCCGCTTGAAAAACTCAATGAAGAACAGATTGATCAGCTTTTGTTTGGAAATAAAGAAGAGCCTATCGTTGTCACGGTTTCTTATGGCAGTTATGGTACGCGTGAATATCGCGTTGAATTTGAAGGCATCTTTAAGATGCTGGAGGAATTTTCGGGAAAATCGTCCGATGAAGCCCCTTCTTTAGATGATTTCAGAACAAAAGTTACCTGTCCTACATGTGCTGGCGCACGATTGAAAAAAGAATCTTTACATTTCAAAATTGCCGATAAGAATATTCATGAACTTGCTACGATGGATATTACTTCCATCAAAGAATGGTTTGACCAGGTAGAAAGTAAACTTGATGAACGCCAGCTTATTATTGCAACAGAGATCTTAAAGGAAATCCGTGCGCGTTTGGGTTTCTTGCTGGATGTAGGCTTAAATTACCTGACCTTGGACCGTACGGCTAAGACGCTTTCAGGTGGTGAGGCACAACGCATCCGTCTGGCCACACAGATTGGTTCCCAATTGGTCAATGTACTTTACATTCTGGATGAGCCGAGTATCGGACTGCATCAGCGGGACAACGAACGACTGATCAATGCACTCAAAAACCTACGCGATATTGGTAATTCGGTGCTTGTGGTAGAACATGATAAAGACATGATCCTACATGCCGACCATGTTATCGACATGGGACCTGCTGCGGGAGTTCATGGTGGTACGGTGGTTGCCGAAGGCACACCCAAGGAAATCTTAAAATCAGACTCCCTGACGGCGGCTTACCTCAACGGAACAAAAGAGGTGAAAATCCCTGAAAAACGCCGTACGGGCAATGGAAAAACTTTGTCGTTACGAGGCGCAACAGGGCATAACTTGAAGAATCTATCGGTCTCTTTTCCTTTAGGAAAGCTTATTGTGGTGTCCGGTGTTTCCGGTTCGGGCAAATCCAGCTTAATTACAGGCACGTTATACCCGATTTTGAATAAACATTTTTTCAGGGCGAAAGCAACTCCACTTCCTTTCAAAAAAATTGAAGGGTTAGAACATATTGACAAAGTTATCGAGATCGATCAGAGCCCTATCGGTCGTACACCGCGATCCAACCCGTCAACCTACACAGGTGTATTTTCGGATATCAGAACCTTGTTTGTCCAGTTGCCTGAAGCAAAAATCAGGGGTTATAAGCCCGGAAGATTCTCCTTCAATGTGAAAGGTGGTCGTTGTGAAACCTGTCAGGGAGCCGGACTAAAGGTCATCGAGATGAATTTCCTTCCTGATGTGCAGGTTCCTTGTGAAACCTGTCACGGAAAACGCTACAACCGAGAAACTTTGGAGGTACGCTATAAAGGAAAATCCATTTCCGATGTTCTCGATATGAGCATTAACGATGCGGTAGATTTCTTCGAAAATGTACCGAGTATCTACCGAAAGATTAAAACACTGCAGGATGTCGGTTTGGGTTACATCACCTTAGGTCAGTCGTCGACAACCTTATCGGGAGGTGAGGCTCAGCGGGTAAAATTGGCCACTGAACTTTCTAAAAAAGATACTGGAAATACATTTTATATCCTTGACGAACCGACTACCGGCCTTCATTTTGAAGATGTAAATGTACTGATGGGTGTTATCAATCGTTTAGTAGACCGAGGAAATACGGTATTGATCATCGAGCACAATCTTGATGTTGTTAAATCGGCAGACTGGGTGATTGATATTGGTCCTGAGGGTGGTAAAGAAGGGGGCCAGGTCTTATTTGAGGGAACGCCTGAAAACTTAATTAAAAATAATAAAAGCGAAACAGCACGTTTCTTAAAGCTGGAGATGTAATGTCGCTGGAGATGTAATGTCATTGAAACGGAGAACCGTTGTTCTTATTCCGGACATGGGTAATACACACTGTATCTGACCGCCGTTAAATTGTGCATAAGCAATTCGATAGCGTATATGCAATAATTATGTCGGTTTTGCAGTTTGTTTTAGTATGTCAATAAGGTATCATTTACAGCCAGTTCATTGGTATAAGTGAACGTTTTAAAGGCTTTTATTTTAAAGAAACAAGTGGAACGTCCATTTGATTTTCATCCGTGTTTATACGCTGTAAATATGGATATTTCGTAACTTTGTATTATATGTCGGATATTATTCAATTACTTCCAGATAATGTTGCTAATCAGATTGCGGCGGGAGAAGTGGTGCAGCGACCAGCGTCTGCCATTAAAGAATTGATTGAGAATGCTATTGATGCTGGAGCTGACAAAATAAAACTTATTGTTAAAGACGCAGGCAAGTCATTGATTCAGGTCATTGACAATGGCTGCGGCATGAGTGTGACTGATGCCCGCCTTTGCTTTGAACGGCACGCAACATCAAAAATTCGTAAGGCTGAAGACTTATTTGCAATCCGAACAATGGGTTTCCGTGGTGAAGCAATGGCATCCATTGCTGCGATAGCACAGGTCGAACTCAAAACACGCCGCTTCGAAGATGAACTAGGGACAGTTGTTGAGATAGAAGGATCAAAAGTTGTCAACCAATACCCGGAAGCTGTTGCTGCCGGAACAAATATTTTAGTAAAAAATCTTTTTTACAATATTCCTGCACGGCGGAACTTCTTAAAGAGTAACTCCGTAGAAATGCGTCATATTATTGATGAATTTCAACGTATAGCCTTATCCAATCCGCAGATTTTCCTGACCTTGCACAGCGACGGAAATGAAATTTATCATTTGCCCGCGGAGACGCTGAAACAGCGTGTTGTCCATATTTTCGGAAACAATTACAATCAGCGCCTTGTTCCTGTCGAAGAGGACACATCCATCATCAAGGTAGAAGGTTTTGTCGGGAAACCCGAGTTTGCAAAGAAAACTCGTGGTGAACAGTTTTTCTTTGTCAACAAACGCTTTGTACGTGATCCTTATCTGCATCATGCTGTGATGAATGCTTATGAGGATATTTTACAAGCCGAAACATTCCCTTTCTATGTCTTGTTTATCGACATAGATCCTGCGCGAATCGATATCAATGTACACCCCACGAAAACCGAAATCAAGTATGAAGACGATAAGGCCATTTACGCCATTATCCGTTCAGCCGTAAAAAGGTCATTGGGGCGGTACAATATCATGCCATCTTTGGATTTTGAACAGGAAACAAGTTTCACCAATCTCATTACAAAAAAGGCATTGGATGAAATTATCGTTCCAACAGTAACTTTCAATCCGGACTTCAACCCATTTGATACGGACAAATCAAAATCCAGTTCGAGCTATACCCGATCAGAAAGCTATGCAGAAGGGCTTACCAAGAAAACGGGCGGGATTCCGAGCAATTGGGATTCTCTCTATCAAATTGTCGAAAAAGAGGAGTCCGTTCAGCTGCCATTGCATAGAAAATCTGAGTTGGATGCCGATGGTCCACAGATTATTCAAGTCGAAGATAAATCATCATCGAAGCTCTTTTTCCAGCTGCATAATAAATATATTGTTTCGCAGATCCACTCTGGATTTATTCTGATCGACCAGCAGGCTGCGCACGAACGTATTCTTTTCGAACAGTTTCTTACGCAGCTGGATCAACATAAAGGTCTGAGTCAGCAAAGTTTGTTTCCGCAGACGTTAGATCTGAATGCTGCAGATAATGAATTGATGAGAGATCTTCTGGAGGACATCAATGGCTTGGGCTTTCAAATTCGTGAATTTGGAAAAAATTCCTATATTATTGACGGAATCCCTGCAGACTTAGGAACAGGATTCGATGAAATAAAGATGATTGAGAAAATATTGGAAGATTATAAAAACAATCAATCTGAGTATAAGCTCGCTAAGCGCGAAAATCTTGCCAAGAGCCTTGCCCGCAATGCCGCCATTAAACCGGGTACTGTATTGGACAACACGGCTATGGCAGAGCTGGTGGATAGGCTTTTCGCTTGTCACTCGCCCAATATCTCCATTTATGGAAATCCTGTAATTGTAACATTTACATTACAAGAATTAGCGGAAAAATTTGGTAAAAACTAGAAGATAAAAATATATGTTTCCACAATTAACACCTGTTATCAAGAATTTATTGATCATCAATATTGTATTTTATATTGGATCGCAACTTGTGCCTGTAGCATATGATTATCTTGCGGTCTATTATCCAGACTCGCCTTATTTTAAAATCTGGCAGGTAATCACGCACATGTTTATGCATGATAAAAACAATATTAGCCATATCTTCTTCAATATGTTTTCGCTGGTCATGTTTGGACCAATGATTGAACAGGTACTTGGATCGAAACGTTTTTTAAATTTCTATATGGTATCCGGAATCGGTGCGTGGTTTCTTTATACCGCAGTGAATGGTTTACAACTCTACAATGCAACGGGTTCTTTTGCCCCCCTTCATGGTATGAATGGGAACGAGCTTATCTCCTTGGCAAATACCGGGAATAATGAAGCACTAACTTATCTTATTCCAATGCTGGGTGCGTCAGGGGCGATCTATGGTGTTCTATTGGCATTTGCCTACCTTTTCCCAAACATCCCATTGCAATTTTTGTTTATTCCTGTACCAGTCAAAGCGAAGTATATGATCGGTGGATTTATCCTCATCGAAATTTATATGAGCTTATCTCGACCGGGAGATTCTGTGGCTCACCTGGCTCACGTCGGAGGAGCACTATTCGGCTATCTACTCCTTAAGCTGTGGAAGATTAGAAAGGGAATTTATTAATATCGTGCGAAATGAATAACATCGGACTAAAAGATTTTTGGAGACAAACCTATAAAACTGGATCACCAGTACCGTTAGTAATTAGTATTCAGGCATGTTTGTTTGTCCTCATTTATTTTTTGGATCTACTTTTTGAATTACAGATCGTTTCGCAGAGCTTGCTGGAACCTTTAGTGAGAGGATTGAGCCTTCCAAGTAGCTTTTCGCGTTTTCTCGAACAGCCATGGTCTTTGTTTACATCGAATTATGTCTATGTCAAACTTTGGACTATACTCTTCGAGAGTTTATGGCTTTATTGGGTCGGCCAGATTTTCCTCACTTTCTTGAACAAAAGGCAATTTCTATTTATTTATATCATCTCCTGGCTATTTGGTGGTATACTATATGTGGGGTTCGGCTCGCTTCTTCCAATGTCCGGCGAGCTACAGCTCATGGGAGGTGCGCTTCCTTTGGCGGCGGTATTGGCGGCCATTGTCACTTTAGTTCCCAAGTACGAATTACGCTTACTGCTCATAGGTAACATCAAGCTAAAATTGGTGGCCATCATTTATTTTGGACTGGAATTCCTTGCTCTCACCATGACAAACCGGCCCGCGGCCATTTCCTATTTTGCCGTTATTTTGTTTGGAATGGGATTCACCTATGCATTAAAATCGGGGATGGATTGGTCCACAATATTCCAGAAAAAACAAAATAAGCCTGCAAAAATGAAAGTCGTTGTAGGCAACAACATACAGACAAATCGGAAACATCGTTATGACTTGCCCAATCAGGCCGAAATTGATGCTATTTTAGATAAAATTTCTATTTCTGGCTACGACAGTCTAACAAATCCCGAAAAAGAAACGCTCTTTAGGGCAAGCAATAGTGGTGATAAGGTTGATGGATAGAAGGACATTTTTAAGAAGAAAACTGGGGTTTATAAGTAAAACAATGTTCCTGGCGAATATGCTTGCGATCATTGCCTTGCTGATGAGCTATTCAGCGACTTTCATCAATCCTAAATCTTTTTGGCCTATTGCTTTTATGGGGTTAGGCTACCTTCCTATACTTGTTATTAATATTGGCTTTATCTGCTATTGGCTGCTCCGCAAGCGAAAAATTGCATTTTATTCACTCGTGACGATCCTGATTGGATGGCCTTTTTTAACTAAACACTGGAACATTCGCAAAGAGAATGCCCCTGTCTCGTCGGAAACACGTACGCTGCGTATCATGACCTTCAATGCACATTTATTCAAAAAGGTAAACGATGAGAAAAAAAACTTTAAAGCCGATGTTGTTCGCATTATAGACAGTATATCTCCTGATGTGATCTGCTTTCAGGAATATATTAGTAAAATTAAAGGAAAACATGTGTTCTCGGAAGAGTTCAAAGATAAGCTGGGCTATGATTATTTTTTCTTTGAACCTAGTTCTAAAAATGATTATGAGGCCTATGGAATGGCTGTTCTTTCACGTTTCCCGATTTATGATTCAGGTACCATAAGAGACAACGATTACGGTATCAATCGCATAAGTTATGTCGATGTCAAAAAACAGGATACCTTGATTCGCATCTACAATATACATCTCCGTTCTTTTGCGCTTCAAAATGAAGACAAAGAGTTTATTCAGAATTTATCCAATACTAATGAATTGGATAATTCAAGAACACGTAGATTGAGCCGCAAACTGAAGAATGCTTTCGAACTCAGGAGTGAACAGGCACATTCGTTAAAGAAGCATATGAATGAATGTCAATATCCTTATATTGCCGTAGGTGATTTCAATGATACGCCAATGAGCTACTCGGTCAATTTGATTGGAGATGGTCTATACAATGCGTTTAAGGAGAAAGGTAATGGCTGGGGTGTGACGCATCACGCCCTTTTACCGATCTTTCAGATTGATTATATTTTTGCAAGTCAGAAATTTCAGGTGATGAACTATCAGATTGTCAAAAAGAAATTATCAGATCACTACCCTGTATGGGCTGATCTTAGACTTAAACCTTAGGCATTTGATACCCCAATGTTTTAAGGCCTATTTCGATAAATTTATCTCTTCTATTTTTGATTTTATAGTAGGCTTCACGGCCAAAATAGTATCGCCCTACTAATGCTTCGATATCGGATTGAATAATATCATGTAAATTTTTAGCTTCTCTGGATGTCACCGAAATACGCTTTTGGCTATTGAGGTATGAAATAAATAGATCAAATTCTGCCGCAGGCAAATGGTAGCCACTTATAAAATTCTCGATAGAATATGCGGGCAGCTGTTTTGTGAATCGATCATAAACAAACTCTTCGATTGCATTGGAATGGAAAATCTCGCGATATTTGGCGCTGGTTTCATTGGTATCAATGGGGATAGTCACATCGGGAAGGATACCGCCACCACCAAAGACAAGCTTTCCTTTGCTGGTTGTAAACATTTCTTTTTGGCTGAATTCGGTATCCATGGTCCAAAGATCGAAGCCTGTCATGTATTTTGCTGCATCAAAATTTGCGCGTGTATATTTTCGTTGAATACATCTTCCGAGTGGCGTATAGTAACGTGCCACGGTCAAATTGATTGCCGAACCGTCTGAAAAATCAAATTGCTCTTGTACCAAACCTTTGCCATAGGACCGACGCCCCACAATTGTAGCCCGATCCAGGTCCTGAAGAGCGCCGCTAACAATTTCGCTTGCCGAGGCTGTGCTTTCGTTGATCAGCACAATGACACGGCCGTCGCCAAACTCCCCAGCTTTCTCGGAATAGAAATCCTGACGTGGCTCATTGGCCCCTTCGGTATACATTAACAGTCTTTTTTCCTGAAAAAATTGACCCGCTAGATCAATTGCCGTATGCACAAACCCACCACCATTATTACGTAAATCCAAAATAAGATCTTGCGCTCCACTTTTTCGTAAGTCAATGAGTGACTGCCTGAATTCGTCTGCCGTCTTATGTCCAAACCTTCGAATTTTTACATAAGCTGTTTTTGGAGCGATCATATAGGATGCATCTAAGCTCGAAACATTGACCTGATCACGGATCACTTTTATTGGATTGCTCAATACCACTCCATTGCGCTGAATGGAAATTAACACCGCTGTTCCTTTCTTTCCACGGATCAGTCTTTCTATTTCGTTTTCGGTCACTTTCCTTCCGACAAGGTCCTTGTTTCCGATCTTTAAAATGCGGTCACCAATACGCATTCCCGCCTTCTCAGCAGGGCCTGCAGCAACCATCCCAACAACGAGCAGGGTATCTTTCAAACGAAAATACTCTACTCCAATACCATCAAATGTTCCTTCAAGCGTCTCCTGCTTAGCCAGCACTTGATTTGGTTTCAAAAATGTGGAAAAAGGGTCTAAGCGGGATACAACATGCTCAATGGCTTCGTCCTGAACGGTGTCTATACTGACATTATCAACGTAATTTTCGGCAATTAATTGAATGAGATATTGCAATTTATCCGAGTTACCGTTGGAGCGTAAGCTAGAAAAAGTTGTTTTTTGATTACTTCCTTGCTCTTCAGCATAATTTTGTCCCAACAGCAAGCCGAGAAGCAATACCGCAGCATATGTAGCGGCTACAAAAATATTTCTTTTAATACTTTTTTGCATGGGAAATCTTCCTGAATTATCGAAGAAGAGAAAAATTATTCAACATTCATTACCTGATCAAAAATAATAAGTTTATTCGGTTAAACGAGTACGTGAACCATATTTTTACATTAAAAATAAAAAACCGTACTATGGTCTAGGACAGCCTGTCAGTGCCATTCGTCCGTTCAATTCCATCCCCACATCCCTTCGATCGCTCGAAGAGCAAGCCGTAAGGACTTTCTCACTCTTTTCCTCAAAACAGTACTATGCCTGTAATTTAACTTGCAAATCCGCGTAAATTTATCTTAGTTTGAGTCGAAAACGATTCAACTGGTATGCACGAAATCGAACCTTATTACAATTGGCGGGATTATTACATTGCCGCTGACGATGAACAATCGCCCTTCTATGGCACCATCTATAGCGAATTTGATTTTGACAAACAGGTCTATAATTTTCTCCTCCATCCGCAATGGGATGAATTTGGTTCGCTTACTTTATATTTAAAAATACTGTTTGTAGACTATGAGAAACAATATTGCATTATCGAACTGATTGGTGAATGGAATGATGCCATCTACAATGATATCATGTTATTCAAGCGAGAAATTATTGATGTATTGATCAGTCAAGGTATCAAATATTTTATTGTAATCGGCGAGAATGTGCTGAATTTCCATGCTTCAGACGACTCGTACTATGAGGAGTGGTTTCAGGATATTGAGGATGGCTGGATTGCAGGCATTGGTTTCCGTGAACATGTGATCGAAGAGTTCCAACAACAGAATATAGATTATTACATTAATTTTGGAGGGGGGTTGAATACACTTGCTTGGCGAACATTAAAACCGAAACAGGTATTCTACCATGTGAATGAATCCTTGACAAAACGTCTTGGTTTTTAAGATTTGCTTATTGGGAGTTTTATTCTTAATCCTTGTTCTTTACTGTATTATCCTGTAACTTTGTGATTGATGTATTATGTGCTTAGCGCATGTACTTTTAATTTTACGTTTTACTTATACTTACATACTATGTCATTCAGAATTGAAAAAGACACGATGGGTGAAGTTCAAGTACCTGCAGACAAATACTGGGGTGCACAGACAGAGCGTTCACGCAACAACTTTAAAATCGGGCCGGCAGCTTCCATGCCACACGAAATCGTCGCAGGCTTTGCCTATTTAAAGAAAGCAGCCGCTTATGCTAACCACGAGCTGGGCGTATTACCTGTGGAGAAACGGGATGCCATCGCTACAGTATGTGATGAGATCTTAGCGGGCAAATTGGATGATCAATTTCCACTGGTTATCTGGCAGACAGGTTCGGGCACGCAATCCAATATGAACGTGAATGAGGTTGTCGCAAACCGTGCACAAGTGTTGGCTGGACATAAAATCGGTGAAGGCGAGCCTGTGTTAAAAGCAAATGATGACGTAAACAAATCACAATCATCGAATGACACTTTCCCTACCGGAATGCATATCGCGGCTTACAAAGCTGTTGCAGAAGTTACCATTCCAGGCGTAGAAAAATTGCGTGACACCTTGGCTAAAAAAGCGGAGGAGTTTAAAAATGTAGTTAAAATTGGCCGTACACACTTAATGGATGCTACTCCGTTAACGTTAGGTCAGGAGATTTCAGGGTATGTTGCTCAATTGAACCATGGTTTGAAGGCTTTGAGAAATACACTTTCGCATTTATCTGAACTTGCATTGGGTGGTACTGCTGTCGGTACTGGATTGAATACGCCAAACGGTTATGACGTAGTGGTTGCAAAATATATCGCTGAATTTACAGGACTTCCTTTCGTCACCGCTGAAAACAAATTCGAGGCATTGGCTGCTCATGACGCGATTGTTGAAACACACGGTGCATTAAAGCAGTTGGCTGTAGCCTTAAATAAAATAGCAAACGATATCCGTATGTTGGCTTCTGGGCCACGCTCTGGTATCGGTGAAATCTTGATTCCTGAAAACGAACCAGGATCATCGATTATGCCAGGTAAAGTTAATCCGACACAATGCGAAGCATTGACTATGGTGGCGGCTCAGGTGATGGGTAATGACGTTGCAATCACCATTGGTGGAACACAAGGCCATTACGAGTTGAACGTGTTTAAACCATTGATGGCGGCGAATTTCTTGCAATCGGCACGCCTATTGGGTGATGCTTGTGTTTCATTTGAAGAGCATTGTGCTGCAGGTATTGAGCCAAACTACAAGCGCATCAAAGAATTGGTTGACAACTCGTTGATGTTGGTAACTGCCCTAAATACAAAAATTGGTTATTACAAATCTGCAGAAATTGCTCAGACAGCACATAAAAACGGGACTACGCTGAAAGAGGAAGCGGTACGTTTGGGTTACGTGACTCCTGAAGATTTTGACGCTTGGGTAAAACCAGAAGATATGGTTGGAAGTTTAAAATAAGCTGTGACTTTTATTTCAATTAAAAATATAAAAAGAAAAACATACCTACTGGCTGTTGTCATAGGTATGTTTTTCTTTTCTAATGCCTGTAAATTCAATTCGGATATGCAGAGTGAGGGCGCCCCTTTTTTGCAGGGAGAATGGGTTCAGGATAGTATTCCAGGACAGCAGCAGATGATGCAATATACGTTGACCGATTTCAAGTTCACTTGCGACTCTGTTTATGCGACTATGCATGTCAACAATAAAGTACAAACAATCCCGGATAGCTGTTACAAAAACGGTTCCTGGACGGAACATGCAAAGGGGATCTATGTTTTGCGCGGAGACTCTATCCTTGTGGATGGCATTTACACGAAAGCTAATGGCAAGCAGAAGATTTCTGGCTGCTATCTTTCCGGCCAGTATATCCCCCGGTTTAAAGTCGTATACCATGCTGCTGATTCGGTCGTGCTGGAAAGCAGATTAGATCAACGTCAGATCATCTTAAGAAAAACTAAAAATATTACTTGTGTCCCTCAAAAAAGGTATCAGTAGTTTTTAGTACAATCTATTTATTATCTTCGTACCATTATCGTACAACCTCAACCTTAAAACACAATGAACAAAGGAATTATTTCTTTGGCATTTGGCGGACTTGCCATCGGAATGACCGAATTCACGATGATGGGAATTTTGCCGGATATTGCCAAAGATCTTCATATCGAGATCCCTACAGCCGCCCATCTGATTGCACTCTATGCACTAGGTGTTGTTGTCGGTGCCCCTACATTAGTACTATTTACGGGTAAATATCCTCCAAAGAAGGTATTGCTGTTTTTAATGCTGCTATTTTTTATTTTCAATGGCCTTTTTAGTATCGCACCGGGACAGTTTTTGATCAGTCTCTCCCGGTTTATGGCTGGACTTCCGCATGGTGCTTTCTTTGGTGTCGGTTCTGTCGTTGCGGCCAGACTGGCTCCAAAAGGAAAAGAAGCGCAGGCTATCTCCATTATGTTTACGGGAATGACGATTGCTAATTTAGCGGGCGTACCATTGGGCACCTACCTGGGCCATCATTATTCCTGGCGTTTGACTTATGGAATCATCAGCATACTGGGATTAATCACTTTTGCCGCGATTTATGTCTGGATGCCAAAAATTGAAGCCGCGAAAGGAAATAATATCTTTAGCCAACTCAACTTCTTCAATAAAAAAATTGCCTGGTTGTTAATGGCAATCATCGCCATTGGTACCGGTGGTCTTTTTGCCTGGATCAGTTACATCGCCCCATTAGTGACCAATGTATCGGGCATCGCTGCTGATCGCGTACCACTAATTATGATTCTGATCGGCGTTGGTATGTTTTTTGGGAACCTTATTGGTGGTAAATTAGCCGACACCATTTCACCAACCAAAGCAGCTATCGCAAGCTTTTCAGCCATGGCGCTTTGCCTTGTAATGGTTTATTTTATATCGCCTTTGGAATGGACAGCTTACCCGTTAGCATTTATCACCGGATTAGTGTCGTTTACCATCGGTTCACCGACCCAGCTCATGCTGATCCGTGCTTCGAAAGAGGCCGCGACGTTGGCGGCAGCAGGTGGTCAGGCTGCCTTTAACCTCGGAAATACCTTGGGAGCATTTTTAGGTGGAATTCCAATAACCTTGGGTTTGGCGTATAATGCGCCGTCACTTGTTGGCGTGGGCATGGCGACCATTGGAGCACTCCTAACCTTCCTTTATTTGAAAGTCTACGACAATAAACGCTAGTAAAAAATAGAATAATCGAATGGCCAGGACCAGTTATATCAGTGTACTACGTATTGTGGCGATATTGCTCGTTATCTTGATTCATTCCTCTTCAGGTTATCTGAATAGTAATGAATTTCAGTCATTCGATTGGAAATATGCCAATTGGCTTAACAGCTTTTCGCGCTTTGCAGTACCGCTGTTTGTCATCATCTCAGGCGCCCTGCTGTTACAGAAAGACGAAAGCACGGGCCAATTTTATCGAAAACGTCTGTTAAAAATTGTTCCGCCCTTTCTTTTTTGGAGTATCGTTTATCTGGTCTACTATTTCATTCGTTACATTGATTTTGACTACATCGGTTTTCCACAAGTTATCAACATTGTGTTAATTCGCTTAAAATCAGGAACCAATGCCCACCTATGGTATCTATATATGATCCTTGGCCTCTACCTGGCAGTTCCTTTTATCCGTAAAATTGTAGGCAACTGCAGTAAAAAAGAAATCGAGATCTTTTTGGGACTTTGGTTTGCTTCCCTATTTTTCATGAATAAATGGTTTAATAGCTACCTGCCTAATTTTGACCTAACCTTTTTCTCGGGGTATATGGGTTATCTGGTTTTAGGCCATTACTTGCGCAACTATCCCATCCAGATGGGAAAATTACCGAGTTCTACATTTTTCCTGATCTGCTGTTTGACGACTACTGCTGGAACATATTATTTAAGTGTGTCACGAGGGGAATTTGATCCAACACTTTACAATTACCTTTCGCCAAATATCGCTTTGAGCGCAGGCTTTCTATTTGTATTTGTTCAACGGCTTAAACTCCCAGAAAACCTCCATGTATTCTGGGAATTTATTGATAGGAACAGCTTTGGTATTTATCTATGTCATATATTGTTGCTCAACTACATCCATCCTTTGCTTCCACTGTCCACTTTGTGGAAAATACCGGCTGCAACAGTGAGCACGCTGTTGGCAAGTGCGCTGCTGACCTATTTACTACGGAAAATCCCGTATGGCAAATATGTCAGTGGATAAGTCAAGCAAGGAAATTTTGTTTTACAATTTTTCTCCTTCGACCTTATTATATACATAAAGATGTGCGTTGGGACCTTCGATCTCATGACCTTCCTGATCCAGCCCGATCAACTTATTTTCCCCAACTTTTAATTTCATATTGGTTTCTTTCCCTGTCAGATGAACGACGGCCCCGTTGTCGTGCCACATAACTTTGCCACTGTCCTCTACCTTGGTATTTTTATTTATATATTCACTCACAATCGTGAACGTATTGTTATTTTTTAAGGTAATGTTGGTTTTGATTCCCTCACAGTCGGCACAGGGAATAGTAGCTTCGTAAGTACCATGCCAATCGAGTGAATTGCGTGATGTATGGACAGTATCCACCGCAACAGTCTCATGGGCAGCAGAATCTGCAGTGGCTTGCTGACTATTTTTTGAGGTTTGATTGCATGCACTTAGCGAAATCGCTGCTAAGCAAAAATAGAATACGGGTAATTTCATAGCTGTTATTTTTTGATTTATGACATCCAACAGCAAGCAATTTCAGCGCCAAGAAAAGTAGCGGTTGGTATCGGGCTATCTGTATTATAAAAAAGGCTTCTTGATGAAGCCTTTTTTATTGTAGATAACTGTATTGCTTACAGTTTAAATAATCTATTTGCTACCGCTGACGCGGGCAGTGCACAAATCCTATTCCGATTAGAATGGTAGATCATCGTCATCTGATGAACCAGCTAAATCTACAGGAGCAGGCATATCTGCATAACCTGGGGAAGAAGGTGCTGGAGCAGCATTACCTAATTTTGTTACACGCCATGCAACCAATGAGTTAAAATAAGTTGTTACACCATCTTTATTAGTCCAAGGACGACCACGAAGATTAAAAGATACTTCTACCTCTTCACCAATCGCTAGGTTATCAAAAATTGACGTTCTGTCTTGTGTAGCTTCAAAACGGATATACTCAACAAATTGTGGGTTTTCGGCATAAGCTACAATCATATCGCGTTTTTTGAATGATTCTGTCACTTGTTGTGTCGCTCCTATCTCGTGTACTTTTCCTCTAATTTCCATAATCAAAAAAATAAATATTAAAGCGTAAAATTAAGCAATTTTTGAGGAAGAGTTTAATTAACTTTGTACAAAATATGATGGAAGTTTTCAACACCCCCAATAAAGTTATTATAACGTGCAATAAGCGCTTATCACCTTATTTGCAGCAGGAAGTAAAAGAGTTAGGTTTTGACATTGTCAGGGCATTTCCCACAGGAGTAGAATTAAAGGTCAGTATAAACGATACGATCAAGCTGAATCTGAATCTACGTACAGCCTCTCAGATTTTGTATTCGTTAAAAGAGTTTACAGCCAATAATCCCACGGAGCTTTATGAACAATTGAGTCAAATTGCCTGGGAAGAACTCATTCAATTTGACGGATACTTCTCGGTCAGCTCCAATGTGGACAATGAAACAATCAGCACTCCTTTATTTGCAAACGTAAAGGTCAAAGATGCTATCGTGGACCGCATCAAGGAAAAAAAGGGCATGCGTCCTAATTCAGGTCCAGACAACAATAAAGCCGTTGTACACCTGTATTGGAAAGATGACCGCGCAGAAATTTTCATAGATACTTCCGGCGAGACCCTAGCAAAACATGGTTATCGCAAGATCCCTGGAAAAGCACCGATGCTGGAAGCTCTTGCGGCCTCAACAATTATGGCATCCAAATGGGATGGCAATGCGCCATTTGTAAACCCGATGTGCGGTTCCGGAACTTTAGCGATTGAAGCCGCTCTGATTGCAACAAACAGGAAACCGGGTTTGCTGCGCATGAATTACTCTTTTATGCATTTCATCGGTTATGATGAAACTGTTTTCTTCCAGGAGCGCAGACTACTTAAAGATCAAATCAATAAAAAAGCGGCCCCACAAATTATTGCAAGTGATATTTCGGAAGAGGCGATCAATGTTTCCAAGATGAATGCCAGAACTGCCGGCGTGGAACAATTAATTTCATTTGAAGTATGCGATTTTGCCGAAACACACGTTCCTAAAGAGGAAGGTGGCGTTATTTTATTCAATCCTGAATACGGTGAACGCCTAGGCACGCACAGCAAACTGGAAATTACCTACAAGCGTATGGGGGATTTCATGAAGCAGGAGTGCAAAGGGTATAGAGGCTATATATTTACAGGGAATCCAGATTTGGCAAAGAAAATTGGGCTGCGTGCATCCCGAAGGATAGAGTTTTATAATGGTAAATTAGATTGTAGATTATTAGAATACGAATTATACGAGGGTACTCGCGAAAAAACAAAAGTATTGTATGAATAACATTATTGAGCGCACAGTAGCATTTGTGCAAGACCGATTGAAATTTGCAGAAGCAGGCCACGATTGGTCGCATATTCAACGCGTATGGAACAATACGAAGTTAATTTTAGAAAATGAAACGGCGGATGTCATGGTCTGCGAATTAGCCGCGCTATTACATGACATCGCTGACAGTAAGTTTCATGATGGCGACGAAACTGTAGGCCCTCGTGTTGCCGGAGAATTTTTGGCAAGTCTAGAAATTTCGCCTGAGATCATTGACCATGTCAAAAAGATTATCTTCAACATGTCTTTCAAAGCAAGCTTAGGCGAAGTGTCATTCCATTCGAAAGAGATGGAGATCGTGCAGGATGCTGATCGTCTGGATGCCATCGGAGCAATTGGTATTGCCCGCGCATTCAGCTTCGGCGGAAACAAGGGGCGTGAGATGTATAACCCTAACATTCCTGTGCAAGAATATAAGGATAAAGAAGCATACAAACATTCAGAGGCCCCTACAATCAATCATTTCTACGAAAAACTGTTATTGCTAAAGAATAAAATGAATACAGAGGCTGCGAAAAAAATAGCAGCGCATCGCCATGATTATATGCTCAACTTCCTTGATGAGTTTATAGCCGAATGGAATGGTAAAAAATAAATTACACTTAACAATTAATAAATATAAAAGTGGTACTTTAGATCTTGTACATTGAGATAAAAAGTACCACTTTTTTGCTTTCTATAACGTCAGCTTTAAAAATTATTCGCGAGAAATAATGATATGATCAGTGGTGCTCTTATGCGGTTTACAAGATAATCTTTAAGATTAAGTGTCCAAAAACAGGAATAAATCAACGAGTGAAACGGATAATTTATACCGTTTAAAACAAACACTCCTACATAATTATAGCATGAAAAAACATATTTTTAGCTGCCTTACGCTAGCCATGGTGATCTCATCTTCGGCATTATTTGCACAAACAAAAGCCATTGCGCATCGTGGCGTATGGAAAAACAGCCACCTTCCCCAAAATTCAATTGCATCTTTAACTGCGGCTCACGATCTCAAGCTTTTTGGGTCTGAGTTTGATGTGCATTTGACCAAAGACAACATACTGGTTGTCAACCATGACAATGATTTCTATGGTATTGATATTGCTACAGCAATGTACAAAGAACTCTTGGAAAAGAAGCACCCTAACGGCGAATCTATTCCTACATTGGAAGAATATCTTCATGCTGGAAAAAAATTGAAAGGCTTGCGTCTTATCCTTGAATTGAAAACCAATAAGCTCGGCCTAGAGCGTACACTTGAAGCGACAACAAAAACGGTGGAAATGGTTAAAAAATTAAAAGCAGAGAAGGTCACTGACTATATTTCTTTTAGTTTTGAGGCTTGTCAGAAGATTCACGAGATGGCTCCAAAGGCCAATATCCAATACCTTACGGGTGACAAATCTCCGGCTGAGGTAAAGGCTGCCGGAATAAATGGATTGGATTATCATTTTTCAGTTTTCAAAAAGAATGGCACATGGTTGAAAGATGCACATCAACTTGGTATGAAAGTGAACGCATGGACAGTGAATACTGCTGAGGAGATGACCAATTTAATCAATCAGAATATTGATTTTATTACAACGGACGAGCCTGAACTGTTGCTCCGTGTATTAAAGAAATAAGAATGCTTTAACATAGTCATGGCCCACAATCAGCCGATTAACCAGAAGGCCGACTTCGTGGTCATAACCAAATCAACATCATTTAAAAACGAAACTACTCATGAAAAAAAGTCTTTTTCTATTTTTAGCGCTCTGCCTTTCCTTTCTGTCTCATGCCCAAGAATTTATTGCGGGCAGCTATAATATCCGCCAAAGAAACACTGTCGATGTTGACAACATGTGGAACGACCGTAAAGTTCCGTTAACCAATCTGATCAAATACCACGGCTTCGCTATTTTTGGTATTCAGGAGGGATTCTTTGATCAGGTTCAAGATCTTAAAAAGCTGCTTCCTGGATTTGATTACGTGGGAGTTGGACGCGACGATGGCGCTCAGGAAGGTGAGCATTCAGCTATTTTCTACAATTCAAATCGCTTTAAAGCTATAAAGAGTGGTACTTTTTGGCTTTCAGCAACCGATACCGAACACCCGAATAAAGGCTGGGATGCAGCATTACCGCGGATCTGCACCTGGGGTATTTTTGAAGACAAGGCCAACAAAAAGCGCTTTATCTTTATGAACACGCACTTTGATCATATCGGCCGTACGGCACGTACCGAAAGTGCCAAATTGATTTTGGCAAAAGCAAAAGAGTTTGCCAAAGATTTACCGTTGATTTTAACTGGAGACTTCAATGTCGATGAAAAGGATGAGGCGTATTTCACCTTGGCGAACAGTAAAGTCGTCACTGACGTACACGAATTGGCACCATTCAAATACGAACCCAATTCCTCCTTCAATGGCTGGGGCAAAAGCACCACACCAACAGGTCGCATTGACCATATCTTTATCACCAAACCTTTTCAGGTCAAAAAATACGGTATCCTCACCGATACTTACATGAATAAATTTCCTTCAGATCACTTCCCAGTGGCAACGACACTCTCCTGGAAATAATATTGTGTGAACAACAACCGATCGCTGAAACAGCAGGTTCGATGAGGACCTGCTGTTTTCGTTTGGATTGTATCAATTAAAGTGATTTGGAGTTATGGCATCCGTACGATCTCTCCACATCGCTGTAGCCTATCTGCTACGATTCTAGACAATCTGCGGAGTTGGCTGAAATTGGCTTAAACTTTCACACATATTAACAGTCGATATACCTAATTTTGGCAGCAAAACAATAACATGATGAAATTTCCACTATTATATTGTACACTACTTGTCTCAGCATTACTTTATTCCAATACCAGCGAAGGACAGATTTTTAAGAAAATCACGGAGGCTTTGGCAAAAGCAAATCAGGGTCAAACCGACAGTGCTAAAACGACGTCTGCTTCAGGCACTACAGCAACATCATCAAAAAACAACACCTTAGCGTCTTTATCCAATAGCGATGCTTCATTAGGAATTAAACAGGCTCTAAGCAATGGTTTAAATATGAGCATCGAATCTTTGGCCAAGAAAGATGGTTTTTTAGGGGATGCAACGGTAAAAATTCTAATGCCTGCAGAAGCACAAAAGGTAGAAAAAACGTTGCGTGCAGTTGGTATGGGAAAATTATGCGATCAATTTATACAAAGTATGAACAGAGCGGCGGAGGGAGCTGTTAAAGAAGCTGCCCCCGTATTTGTGAACGCTCTTTCAAAGATGACGATTACAGATGCGACGAATATCCTGTTGGGCAGCAAAGAAGATGCTGCGACAACGTTCTTTAAAACAAATACATCGACTGAATTAACAGACAAGTTTCGTCCTGTCATTAAATCTGCCATGGGTACAAACAATGTGGATCAGTACTGGACGCAATTGACAACAGCTTATAATAACCTCCCTTTAGGCAATAAAGTGGAAACAAATCTTACGGCATACGTTACCCAAAAGGCTATAGATGGTTTATTTATCAAAGTCGCTGACCAAGAATCAAAAATTAGACATAATATCGGTGGCAGCAGAAATACCAATATTTTACAGCAGGTATTCGGTTATGCCGACGAGAAAAAATTTAAATAGCGTCATATGTGTTTAATAAAGGACAATTTGTTTGTAATGCAACACAATTAAATTGCAAATAAAAAGCAATTTATCTAAGTTTGACCACCCTTATCACATTAAGGCTATTAGAAAATGAGCACATTTGAGATCAATAACATACATGATTTTTCGGTGTCCGAAAGATTTCAACGCTATGTACAGATTGACACCCAGTCTGATGCAAATTCACCAACATGCCCTTCTACGGAAAAGCAAAAAAACCTTGGCGAGTTACTGGTAACGGAGTTGTTAGCATTAGGCATTTCAGACGCTGCTATGGACGAAAATGGCTACATCTATGCAACCATTCCAGCGAATAGTTCCAAGAAAGTTCCTGTTATCTGCTTTTGTTCTCATATGGATACTTCTCCGGACTCTTCGGGGAAAGATGTTAAACCTTTGTTACACAAGAACTATCAGGGGCAAAACTTGGTACTTCCTGACGACAGTAGTGTTATCATCAAATATGCGGAGCATCCAGACTTGGCCAATCAAATTGGCAATGATATCATTACTGCAAGCGGCACCACTTTGCTGGGAGCTGATGACAAAGCTGGTGTGGCCGAAATCATGGATGCTGCCCGTTTGTTGATGAAACATCCTGAAATTAAACATGGCGATATCAAAATACTTTTTACGCCAGACGAAGAGATTGGCAGAGGCGTAGATAAAGCTGATCTAAAACGTTTAGCAGCGGATTTTGCCTATACAATGGATGGTGAGCGAGCGGGAACCATTGAGGATGAGACATTTTCAGCTGATGGAGCTACCTTGACCATTCATGGTGTATCTGTACACCCGGGTTTTGCTAAAGGGAAGATGCAAAGTGCTATCAAAATCGCCAGTGCTGTAATTGATGCGTTACCGAAAGATAGACTTTCCCCTGAAAGTACCAGTAAAAAAGACGGCTTTGTACATCCCGTTCATATCAGCGGTTCGGTAGAAAAAGCAGAAATTCAATTTATCATACGCGATCATGTGACCGCCAATCTCAAGAAGCACGAAGACGAACTGGAGGAAATTGCAAAATCGATCGTGGAGAAATATCCAAATTGTACGTATACTTTCGCTGTAAAAGAACAATACCGTAATATGAAAGAAGTGCTGGATCAGCATCCACAAATTATGGAAATCGGCATGGAGGCGATCAACCGCGCAGGAATGGTAGCCGAAAGGAGAAGTATCCGTGGCGGAACAGATGGCTCGCGCCTTTCATTTATGAGCTTACCTTGTCCGAATATTTTTGCCGGAGGCCATGCTTTCCATGGAAAACAAGAATGGGTATCGGTACAGGATATGGAAAAAGCGGTCAAAACAATTTTACATGTCGTATCTTTATGGGAAGAGAAAGCATAGTTGGACTTCATCCTACCAAAGGCATTGCGATGCCTAAAAGCAATACCAATTCATGAGCAAATAGCCGAGTGCAACGGGTTCATTTATACAGTTAAAAAGTAGACACGCATAAATAATTAACAATGAAAAACGACGTATTACAAGCGATACATTACAGAAGATCCGTATTTCAAGCTTCTTTTACAGAAGAAGAAGTGAGTAAAGAAGATATCTTGAATATTTTGGAAGCAGCTAACGCAGCTCCAACTCATAAAAGAACACAACCTTGGCGTTTTGTGATCTTCCGTAAAGAAGGGTTAGAACGTTTAGGCGCCGAATTGTCACGTATTTACAAATCGGTAACACCAGCGGAGAAATATACGGAGGCAACAGAAATAACCATGGGTAAAAAAGCAACCCAGTCAAACGTTGCAATTGCGATTGTTGTCAACTATACGGGAGAAGTTCCTGAATGGGAAGAGCTGGCATGTACCGCTGCTGCAGTTGAAAACATGTGGTTAGCTGCGCACTCGCTAAATATCGGCGGATACTGGGCAACCCCAGGTTTAATCAATCACTTGGGTAGATTCTTAAATCTCGAAGAAAATCAAAAATGTATCGGTCTATTCTATTTAGGGCATCATCAATCTGAGCCACGTGAACCGAACCGTACACCAATTGAGGAAAAGATTCGCTGGGAAGAATAAACTGTATTCCTCTCCTATAGAATAACAGCCCATTTCTTACAAAATGGGCTGTTATTTAAAACATCGATCTCTATTTCTTTTCAATTCCAAAACAATGGGGTGGTTTAATCACATTTGCTTGCGCTTGATTTTTTTCATCTTTGACAGGGAAAACGATCTTCAGCCGACCTTTTGTTCCCTGCCATTTTGGTCCCTTCTGCAGCAGTCGAATCGCTTCATTGAGGAGTGACGACTCCGGTTGTCCCTCGGCACGAATATCGGTTGGAACACCATTCTTGTCGATTATAAAATTGACAGTAATTTCTCCGCCTGTTGCCGGAGCTCCTGATTTCTGATTGAGGTACTGTTCAAACATTTTCCAGCCTTCGCGCGGTGTTGCGTCCCCCCCGTCAAGCAAAGGTTGAACAGACACCTTGTTCTCTGGTTCACTTAATTCCACATCCGTTGTACGCTCCGCTTTACCATTAAAATGTTTAAAATATAGCAGGGCCAATAAAGTCACAAACAGTACGCCTGCGGTAGCACCTATGGCCAAACGCTGCCACGTGAAATATTGGGCGTGCCGTGTCGCAACGGTATCTTCCACTCTACGAGTGAGACGTTGTTGCAGCAGGCTCAATTGCCGCGTATCTACTCCATTTTGCAATCGGTAACCGTCGATAGCATCCTGTAAAAAAGGATCCTCCAATGCTTCTCGTTCCAATTGAAACATTTCCTCCTTACTCATCAAACCATGGATGTAATTGTGGATCCGTGATAATTGATAATTATTTTCCATTTTCTTTCCTTTCCATACAGATTTTCAGATTGCGCTTTCCGTTTTGAATAGCACTTTTGACCTTATTCAAATCATATCCAGTCACATCCGCGATGTCTTTATAACATTTTTGCTCGAGATAAAACAAGCGTACACACTCTTGTTGTTCGCGATTTAAAGTTCGCATACAGCCTTCCAGTTTCTCAAAATCCTTTTCTTCCCATTTGGTTTCACTGGTATCATTTAGCTTTTGTTCGCTTTCAAACAAATTGTCTTCAATATCAACCTGCGTTGTCCGCTTATCTTTACGCAACTGCATCAAGCAATAATTTTTACTGTAAACGTGCAGCCAGCTCTTAAAATTATCGACTTCATAGTGGCGAAGCTTCTGGATAAGCTCTTCAAATATCTGCATCACAGCATCCTGACTGCGATCAGGATCTTGCAGGTATTTAAAGCATACACCATAAAGCAAAGACATATAGGGTGAATATAATTTCCCCAATGTAGACAAGTCACCGCTTGTTTTATAGTGTTGTAAAAGCTCTTTTTCGTTCATACGCAAATCATTCCCCTTAATGATGATTTAATATACAAATTTCCATATATAAAAAAAGAAGCTATTGAAAATTACCGAAAAAACAAAAACCGTCCCCATGATGAAATGGAGACGGTCGATAAGAATATCATATGATTTACGGATTTAATTCCCCTGCTTCCAATTGTATCGCAGTGTAACGCCATAAGTCCTTGGATCCGCAACTACACCTGCGTATTGCCCATAACTTCCAGGTGCCGCCAGCAACTGCTCGTAGTAATCTTTATTTGTTAGATTTCTACTCCACACAAACACCGAAATACCATTCGATCCCCTGAATCCTAGCCTGGCGTTCAAGACCGAATAGGCATCAATATTTAGGTATTGGGATGGTGAAGAACTGGACGAAAATTTAGAACGGTGAAATAGGTCTGCACCCACAAAGTAAGATCCATTAATCCCGATCAGCTTACCGCTTTTATTCGCTTCGCCACCCAGCGACCAAGACCATTTGGAAACACCAGGAAGAACGCCGCCAGAGATATCTTTAAAAGCCTGAGCTCCACCAACCTCTTCTAAAGGGACAGGTGCATTGGTAAATTTGACATATTTGGCATCTGTATAGGCTAGCGCTCCATTCAATCGGAGAAAATGTCCGATGTTGATGTTTCCATCCAATTCAACACCCTTTACACGCACCTTTTCGGCATTGGCCAGATAACCACGGTTCACACCTGGTTCAGGAGTCTGCACTTGGGTCTGATAGTCTTTGATATCCGTTTGGTAGACGGTCAGATTCAGCAGTGAATTGCGCGTCGGATTTGTTTTCACACCAATCTCCTTATGACGGACAGCTTCAGGTTTTACTTCGGCGAGATCCAGCAACACTGCTCCATTGGCTGTCGGCAATCCACCGACGTTGATACCGACAGGTTTATAGCTGATGGAATACGTTGCGTAAGCATTTATCTTCGGATTGAAACGATATCTTGCGGAGAGCTGACCAGAGAAATTGTCTGCATCCGCATTGACATCAAAAGTCTGATTGGTATATACACCGTTCTTTAAAGCAAGCAGTGCGGGGTCTGACGTCTGCAAACCACCATAGGTCTGCCTATCGTAGTTAGCCACCTTTTTATCATAATTGTAGCGCAATCCTGGGAGGATATGTAATTTTGGGGTCACAGCCCAATCGATCTGTGTGTAGGCAGCTAAGCTTGTGCTTTTAATACCATAAACGGTCTTAATTCCAAAATTATCAAATAATCCCGGTGTTTGCCATAAAGCACTCGTCGAGCTTTTTTGAAAACGCCAAAAGGCAGATCCTGTTTCTTCGGTATGTACGGGATCTGTGCCAAGATCCTGCCAAAGACCAAATAGCCCAACAACGCCGCTAACCTTTTCACTAATCTTTCCTGAATATCTGAATTCCTGTGACCATTGGTTATGGACCGAATTACCTGCTGAAACTGTATATACAGGGAGCCCTAAGTAATCGCGGTCATTCAGCGGCACCCATGTCCATGTCCGCCAGGCAGAAGTTGAGGTTAGTGTTCCCCCGCCAATCTTGATATCGGCGTTCAATGCGACCCCGCCCAATTTATTATCCGCTTTGGATTGAGTATCCAGGTCTATCTTACGCTCGAAGGCACTTTTATAAGGCAACTCGTAGCCAAGATCTTTAATAATTGCATCAAATTGTCTGTAGTCCGCACGCTGTGTCTTTACGACTCCTGCAACAGCCCAGCCGTAACCGTCAGGTCTTTGCGAGGACACATCACCGGAAATCACCAGTTTGATATTTTCAGATGGAGTAAAGAGCAATTGTCCTCTAAAACCCAGGTTGTTGATATCGTTAATCTTTCTATTGGTGTGTACATTAAAAAGATTGCCATCACGCTGTGTTCCAGAAAAGGAAACTCTCGCAGCTAAGTTTTTGGCCAGAGGTCCGGATATGGAAGTTTTCGCCTGAATAAAACCCTGATTTCCGTAACTCACTTCCACATTGGCTTCTGGTGTAAATTGTGGTAAACGTGAAGTGATATTGAATGCTCCTGCTGTTGTATTTTTTCCAAACAATGTACCCTGGGGGCCCCGCAGTACTTCGATTTGGTCAATGTCAATAAAGTCCAACCAAGTCGCTGCGGGACGTGCAATATAAACACCATCAAGATAAAACCCTACTCCCGGATCAATCCCATCATTGGTGAGACCATAAGTTGAGCCCATTCCTCGGATATTAAGCGTCGTATTACGTGCGTTCGATGCATACAACTGAACTGTAGGTACAAGCTCTTTTAGTCTATTGACATTAAAGGCACCTGCATCTTCGAGTGCTGCTCCACGAATAATAGAAATGGGAATAGGCACATCCTGTAGCTGCTCTTTACGACGGCGTGCTGTGACCACCACCTGATCCAAGGCTTCCAACCGCGGCGTAAGCTCGATTATTGCAGGAGATTGATCAATAACAATATGACGGGTTTGATACCCAACAATAGATACAATTAATGAAAAAGGTAATTTTTGTCCAGTTACAAACTGAAAAACTCCTTTACTGTCCGTTTTCACCTGGTGTGTAACAGCCTCAAGTTGCACCGTAACACCTTGCAATGGTTCTTTTGTGACGGCATCAATTACAGTACCTGTTAAAGAGGCATTTATAATAGGTTTTGGATTTTCCACTTGCGCGTAGACTTGGTAAGAGCCTGTCAAAAGCAAGCTAAAAATGACGCTAATTCGGAAAATAGCATTTTTTTTCATAAATTTATTCAGTTTAATGGTGAATCTAAACAAGTGCCAACGCCAATCGATACTTGCTTCATTGTTAAAACTTGGTAAAAGGGAAGCCTCGGCTTCCCTTTTCTAATATAAGAGAGTGTAAGAGAGAAATTTTAACAACACATTCGTTCCTTAGCGCTTTTTAAGGTCATTATACATGCTTCAACTGGAAAAAGCAATACACTTGTTTTTGCGGAGTAATCTTGTTTCATTCGTTTTATTTGTTATTTTCTTTTATTTACCTTGCCATTCACGCATCAGTTGCATGTGCATATTTATGTTGTAATTTTAAAAAGCTATGAACACATATTCTCTTTTATAAGATCAAATGCTATTGCTAGTTCGATTCATAATCAAGTTAGTTCATTTCGCCCCCTGCTCTACTTGCCTGTAAGTCAGATGACGATACAAATATATAAATATTTTTTAAAAGACTACTAATTTGATAGATTTTATAATATTTTTTTTCAAAAACACATTACCCATTAATTAACAGTCATTTATAGAAAACAAAAGGTTATTCATCGTCCACTCAGCATAAAAAATCAGGGTGGCAACAATCCTATACGCTAACAATCCAGCGAAAATCGAGAAGCAAAGCGTTTTTATAAAAAACAATGATCTGTACTATGAGCCAGAAAAAAATGCCACGCATAGCCTCGTTATGAAAACGCATAAAAAAGGCCATCCTATTTGGGAGGGCACTGAAAAAGTCTCAAGTTTTTAATGAGTCCTAAAGAAATGACTGAGTATCGGGTTTACCTTACTCGGTCATTTTTGTTTAAAGGATTTCTGGAAGTTTGTTTTTTTAATTGCCTTACTG